>JAABUQ010000044.1_pt1 | contig 221732 bp, 208 predicted proteins | sample 5560001 | NCBI WGS metagenome assembly JAABUQ01 (sample SAMN10711888, study PRJNA513371) | rock metagenome | isolation source: Antarctica rocks | place: Antarctica: Victoria Land, Finger Mt nord | collected 2015-12-18
GCCCACCACCTGGACTTTCCCGACTTTACACCCGATGAGTTGCTCGTCATTGCTCAACTGATGCTTGCTGAACAAATGTACCGTTTCAGTCCAGAAGCCCTCAAAGCATTTGAGGATTATCTCGTCCGGCGAATGCAGCAACCGCGTTTCTCCAACGCACGTAGTGTGAGGAATGCGCTGGACCGCGCAAGGCTACGCCAAGCAAACCGATTATTCGCGGGTGGCGGAAATGTCTCGAAAGTAGACCTGATGACGATTGAAGCAGAAGATATATTGGCAAGCAGCGTGTTTGCCGAGAAACTGCCTGATAGGGGCGATTTCTAGCGATAATGGGAATTACTCCTTCTATGTCATTTGGGTAGCTCCGAACGTTCTACACAGAGAAGCACATCTTCTCTGTGTTTTTTCGGCTTGACAAAGGCGTAATAGCAGATGCGCGACAACAAGACAAACTTAGCCGAGTGCTGTGGTACAATAAAGAGATACAATGGTTTTTTATCACGAAAAACAAAAAAATGAAGATGTATACACGCGCATCGTACCTACTTCTGTTTTGTGTACTAGCATTCGTTTCGGTTGCCTGTGGCGCTGATAGCCAAACACATACGACTACACTTAGGCCTACACCAACTGCAACGCAAGCTGTTACAGCCCAACGAATTCTTACCACTCCCATCACCTACGTTGCACTCGGTGCCTCTGATGCAGTTGGAGTTGGGAGCAACGAGCCAGGAGCACAGGGCTACGTTCCACTTCTGGCAGCACACCTACAAAAGGGTTCTCATCTGCTCAATCTCGGTGTCAGTGGCATTCGTTTACATGAGGCATTGACGCAGGAGTTGCCGCTAGCTCTTAACACATCACCCACGCTTATCACAATCTGGCTTATCGCCAACGACTTTGTCGGGGGTGTGTCATATAATGGATATATGAAAGACCTGGATAACCTTTTGCAACAGTTGCGTGCAGGTACAAAGGCCCGTATTGTTATGGCAAACCTACCAGACCTTACACGTCTTCCAGCCTTTGCTAGTCAGTCAGCTACTCAAAAGGCGAAGACTGTTGCTGCAATTCAGCGTTGGAATGCGACTATTACAACAATTGCAGCACACTATGCTGTGACGCTCGTGGATTTGTTCAGTCATCAAAGTCAGCTTACTACACATCCTGAATATATCAGCGGCGATGGCTTTCACCCCAGTCCTGCAGGTTATGTCCAACTCTCGAACTACTTTTGGGATGCAATTAAAGCATAATAGATTGTGTGTGCCAGGCATTCTCGCGAGAATGCCTGGCACACACGAAGACATATGTTGCATATACTGCTATTGTGGCTCAGAACGTGCAATTGAAGTTTCGCCTTCAATGATAAACACAATACGTTCGCAGATGTTTTGGCAGTGATCTCCTACACGCTCTAATTTGTGTCCAATCCAGAGCAAATAGGTAGCACGTTGCAGAATAAGCGAGTCGTTTTGCAGCGCGGGAATAGCTCGTGTACCAGCCATCATTGCCATCAGATCATGGCGCACTAAATGATAGCGCACATCGACAACATCATCTTCTTCCCAGATATAGCGGGCAGCATTAACGTTGCGCTCTGCGAACGCTTTCATAGTACCTTGTAGCACACGCCGCGCCTCTTTACCTAGCTCAAGCAAGCCATGCATAATCGACGCCTCGGTAATCTCAATCGCACCATGATGAGCTGCAACATCCGCTGCTCCGTCAATCTTGACGTGTGGCATTGCACTTCCACGGAGCGGCGTCATACGGAGCAAAATTTGCGCGATACCTGCTGCACCATCGCCTGTACGTTCAAGATCACCCGCAATCGAAAGTGCTGATGCAAGGTAACGTAGGTCACGTCCGCCAAGTGGTTGCTGCAAGGTCAGGAGACGAATCGCGTGTTCCTCTACCGTGGCACGTAAACTATCTATAATCGCGTCGGCCTCAATCACGATGCCCGACTTCGCCAGGTCGCCAGTCTCAAGCGCTTCCAAAGCCTTTGCCAGAGCGTCATCAACTAATGCCCCAAGCTTGATAATCTGTTCATCTAGTTCAGACAACTCTTTATCAAGAACTGTTCTTGCCATTAGGTAATTACTCCTTTATCTCGATTTGCACAGCAGAATATAGATACAGCTCGTGCTTCCCTCTCTGCACAAATAGGCTTCCTTGCCAACACAGTAAAGATACTGTAACACATTCATCAAGCAAAAGATAGATAAATGCACTACATTTCTTTTCCATTCTTTAAGGATATGTTCAATAAATATGCATAAAGAGAACTTGCACAACTTGGCAACGTTTGCATAAAAATTGACAGACACAAAGTGTCCATGTTACAGTGATGTTGAGGTTCCATTCGGTAGGAACGACATAAAGGAACGAGAACAATGTCAACAAAACGATTACTCGGTGTTTTCGCACATCCCGACGATGAGGGCATGATTGGCGGCGCACTACTACAGTATAACACGGTAGGTGTAGAAACAGGACTTGTCTATGCAACACGCGGCGAAGTTGGAGAAATCTCGAACCCTACACTAGCCACACCCGAAAACCTGGGGCAGGTTCGTGAGCAAGAGATGCGTACAGCAGCAGAAGCATTACATGTACAAAACCTCTGGTTTCTCGACTACCGGGACTCCGGCATGGCAGGAACACCCGAAAACCAGGATCCACGTGCATTTGCCCGGGTTTCCTCAGCGGATGCAGTTGGCAAGCTTGTAGCAATCATTCGCAAGTTTCGCCCCCAGGTAATCGTAACATTCGACGAGTCCGGTGCCTATGGACACCCCGATCACATCGCTATCTATCAGTACACTACCAGCGCTTTTCATGCTGCCGCAGATGCTGCGCTCTACCCCGAACTTGGGCCTGCACATGCAACCCCCAAACTCTACTACGCATCATTCCCACGTAGTGCGATCCTCGCCATCTCAGAATGGTCAGGAGCACAAGAAGATTACGGAAGCGTTTTCAAAGGTCTTGATCCAAACAAGCTAGGACTTTCAGATGAACAGATTGCGGTTCGCCTCAACGTCGAAGCATGGCAAGAGGCTAAAGCGCGCTCCTGGGCTATGCACCGTACACAGATGGGTCCCAACACTACGATGGCACAAATTCCAGAAGAACTACAGCGCCGTTGGCGCAGTATTGAGTGTTATCAACTAGCCACCTCACGCGTTGGCCCCGACGTTATCGGCGAAAACGATCTATTCGCGCGTGTGCTGTAAAAAGAGAAAATAGTATTCGTTGCAAATGGCGTGCATTTGCAACGAATACTATTTTCTCTCAACAATCTCTGGTTTCTCATCTTCTTTGATCTCGACAGTTTCACCATCGAGTGTCTTGGGTAGCAACGGAGGCTTCGGCTTCTGAGGAATACCATATGTTGCAGCAACCTCTCCCTCCGGTACAGGGCGTGACCGTCTCACAACAAGATATGTAATTGGCAGCAATAGCACAAATAGGACAAGCGAAGTCCACTGTGCTTGTTTGAGACCCCAGTTCAAACCCCAAAAGCTGACAATGACATTATCACGCGCAAAGAAGAGCAGAAATTGTGTGACAACGTAACAATACAAGTAGACCAGCATGAGAACACCTGGACGTGTGACGCGCCGTACTAAAAAAAGTAAGAGCGCAAGCACTACAAGATTAGTAAGCAGTTCATATGCGGCAGCGGGTTGCACAGGTACATTGCAGGTTGCAGGATTGAGACAGGCCCAACTATTCGGATGTTGATACACGGTTGACCAGGGCAATGTACTAGGATAACCAATAATATCACCATTAATGAGATTGCCAATACGCCCGAAAATTTGCCCGACAGCACCAAATAATACACCAGCATCAATCAATACAAGTGGATTTACACGCTCGATGCGAGCACGCCAGAAGAGCGTAGCAATTACCAGGAAGATCGCGCCAAAGAATGCCATACCACCTTCCCACGTCGCCAAAATACGCCAAGGCTGCAGGACATAGCCAGCAACAAGGTCCGGCTGCTGCACCACAAAATACAAGCGTCCACCAATCACTCCTGCCGCGATACACCACCATAGTACCCGATCCACGACCTGTTGTGAAATACCCTCGCGCTGCGTATATCCCTTAATTGACCAGAGACCAATGAGAATAGCGACAACATACATCAGACCATACCAGCGCAGTGCTAATGGCCCGACCTGTAAGAGCACAGGATTGATATTAATATAGACATAGGGTGGACCAATACGTAACCATCCCCAGTCCAAAAGATATGCCAACGATAATAAGGTATGCATGTAAGCTCCAAGCTGATAACAAACGCTACTTTTTCTCCTATCCCTTATGATAGTACGTTCCTAGCATACATGCAAGTTCTTGTTAGAGCTTAGGATGCGTTATAAAGAATACAACAGGAAGTGATTGCTTATATCACTTCCTGTTGTATTCTTTACTGTCCCATCTTCTCTAGGAAGCTTGCGACGGTGCGAACGCCCTTAAAGAACTGGTCGAGCGAATACTTCTCGTTTGGCGAGTGGGGACTATCATCGGGCAAGCTAAAACCCATCAGTACGACAGGTGCCCCCAGTATTTCGGAGAAGAGTGCCGCAATAGGAATAGAACCGCCCTCGCGTAGGAACACAGGTTCCTTGCCATACGTCTCCTTGAGTGCCTCGATTGCTGCCTGAATAGGAGAACTATCAGGTGTAACAAGAATACCTTCGCCACCATGCAAGTTGTGTACGGTGACGGTCACATCGGGTGGCGCAACTTCCTTCACCGCCCGCTCAAACAATTGGAATACCTCGGCTGACTTGAGATCAGCAGGTAAGCGCAAACTAATCTTGGCTTTAGCAACGGCAGGAATAACTGTCTTCGTACCTTCACCCACAAACCCACCAATAATGCCATGTACCTCGAATGTTGGTCGTGCCGAAATACGCTCCAAAGGCGGATACTCTAACTCACCCGATAGCTGTGAGACGCCCATCTCTTCGCGCAATGACTCATTGATATGCAGTGGGTCATTGTGCCAAAATTCTTTCTCCACATGCGTTGGCTTACGCAGTTTATCGTACAATCCCGGAATGTGAATATGCCCATCAGCATCCTTTAAGCGGCTAATGATAATTGCGAGCGCATGTAGTGGATTGGGAGCAACACCACCATACGAGCCTGAATGTAGGTCACGTTTGGCTCCCTGTACCTCGACCTCTGTGTAGATAATGCCACGAAGACCAGAGATAAGCGCGGGAATGTCTTTCGCAGGCATATGAGTATCGCAGATAAAAGCGGCATCACATTTCAGTTGCTCGGGTGAAGTTCTCACATAATGCTCGACAGACTCACCCCCTGCCTCTTCCTCGCCCTCGATAAGCACCCGCACATTCACAGGAAGTGTACCGTTGACACTCATCAGTGACTCAAGTGCTTTAAACACCAGCATCGTCTGACCCTTATCATCACATGCGCCACGACAATAAATATTGCCATCACGTATCGTCGGCTCAAACGGTGGGCTATCCCATAAATGAACGGGATCAACAGGTTGTACATCATAATGTCCATAAATCAAGACCGTTGACTTTCCTGACGCCTTGAGCCATTCAGCATAGACGAGGGGATGACCTTGTGTCTGTATCAAGCCAGCCTTATCAAAGCCAATACGCTGCAACTGTGCCACAGCATAATTTGCTGCACGCTGCATATCGTCGGTATGCTCTGGCAATGCGCTAATACTAGGGATGCGCAGCCACCCCTTCAAGTCCTCAAGAAATGCATTCTCATGCTCTGTAATGTACGTCTCTACCTGTGTCATCGTAAAATATCCTTTCTTTTCTCCCAGAAACAGCTACTTGCTATCGTATCAAGGCTCAAGGAGATTGTCTAGTAGGAAAAAATAAAGCACATTTGGTTATTTGTTGATACTCCTCTATGTTATAATGGCTCATGAACACTCGTTCTTACTAATATATTTCTATGCTCTCTCCTTTATGTTTGCTTATGGAGTTCTTTGTTATGCCAATACGTCAACTTGCGCCCGATGTCGCTGCTAAAATTGCTGCTGGCGAGGTCGTCGAACGACCCGCCTCTGTTGTAAAAGAATTAATTGAGAATAGTATAGATGCAGGCGCAACACAAATTCGTGTTGACCTTGCACAGGGTGGTCTGCAACTTATTCGCGTTACCGATAATGGCACCGGTATTCCCATCGATGAGCTTCCCCTTGCACTCTCACGGCACGCGACCAGCAAGGTGGCACAAATTGACGACCTTGAACATATTTCCACACTAGGATTTCGCGGCGAAGCACTCGCCAGTCTTGCCGCCGTTGCCGAAGTTACTCTGTTAAGTCGCTACCGAGGATCAGAGCAGGGTGCTCAGATTTCCGCAGTAAATGGACAGCTAGTAGAGATCACGACAGCCGCCTCACCAGAAGGGACCACGCTCACGGTACGCAACCTCTTTAGTTCCGTACCTGCACGTCTCAAGTTCCTCAAGAGCCGCAACACTGAAATCAGTCATTGTCACCATCTCCTGGAGCAATACGCTCTAGCTTATCCTGAAATTCGCTTTAGCGTCTTTAGTGATGGCAAACAAATCTTCGCAACTCCGGGCAATGGACAACTCACGAGCGTTCTGGTTGAAGTCTATGGACTACAAATCGCGGACCAGATGGTTCCTGCTGGCTCGCAAGAGGCGTCAACGCAAGCTGATAGCTCTGATGATCTTGCATATCCTGTTGTGACCGGCTATGTTAGTCGTCCTTCGTGCTACAAAAGTACACGCCAATTTATCTCGTTTTTCGTCAATCGGCGCTGGGTCTTGAGCCGTATGCTTACCTCCGCCGTTGAAGGTGCCTATCATTCATTACTGCTCACGGGAAGACATCCTATTGCGGTCATCAACATCCAGATTGACCCCACACTGCTCGATGTCAACGTGCACCCAGCCAAAACCGAAATTCGTTTCTTAAAAGAGCGCCGCGTCTTCGCAGCCGTCCTACGCGCTGTGCGTCAAGCCCTACTTGAAGAACCTACCATGCCACAATGGAAGCCACGCGATACAGATGTACAACGCGCAGCAATTGACGAAATTGAACCATCCGACAATGAAGAAATACAAACAGTAGGGACCGATGTATCGCGTCCTAGCCCCATCATAGAAGACACAGAACTCCCACTACCCCAGGACAATCCCTGGCTTACCGTCACAGAGGAGGAAAGCGGCACAAAGCCGCCTCCGCCCTCGCGTCTCTGGCAAAACCACGTTCGTACCACTGAAAACGAACACAAGAAAACAGGTACATCTCCTATAACCGTACAAGAAATTGATAGTCCCTCTGTAGGGACCGATTCATCGCGTCCTATTGGCCTTTCGACAACCGACGAGGACGTGATACATCGGTCCCTACAAATGCTACCCACCGACGAGGACGCGATGAATAGGTCCCTATCGGTACCCGATGAGAACGTGGTGAATAGGTCCGTACAACAGGATACATTGTTAGGCCAAACATATGAACAACAGGCACGCCGTCTGCCGCATCTTCGTGTCGTCGGGCAACTCTCTCAGAGCTATATCGTCACCGAGGGCGAGGATGGAATGTACCTCATTGACCAGCATGCAGCCCATGAGCGCATTCTATTAGAGCGCATGGTGGTAGCAATGAAGGCACGTACTCCCATCTCACAGTTGCTTCTCACTCCCCTGAATCTCTCACTAGCACCAAGTGAGCTAGAGGCCATAGAGGACCATCAACAGCAACTGACGCAGATTGGTTTCTCGTTTGAGATGACTGAAAGCAATACCCTTTCGATAGTAGCAGTGCCAAGTATTCTTGTAAAGCAAATGAATATGCGCTCACTGCACGAATTGCTGGTCGAACTTACAGCACCTGATAATCTCGGTCATACAGAAACCTGGGAAGAACAAGCATTGGCAAACGTAGCCTGTAAAGCTGCCATCAAAGCCAACTATTTCCTGACAGTCAGCGAGATGCGCGAAATGATCGAACAGCTAGAGCAGACAAAGGCACCCTATAGCTGCTGTCATGGCCGTCCCACAATGGTGCATTTCGGCCTGTCCGCGTTGGCACACGAATTTGAGAGGCGGTAGTTATCATGCTTGCCAATATTCTGACCGCCGCCGCCAGTTGGCACGCGGAACACTCCTTGCTGACCTATTCAGTACCAGAGGAGTTTCAAGCCGACCTATGTGCCGGACAACTTGTTGCGGTTCCATATGGAGAACGACTCGTCGAGGGTATCGTATGGACGCTCTCGCATAACGAGACAGACATACCTACGTTTGAGAGTGACGACGAGGTACTACGTCCCCTTCATGCTATTCTCGACCTTGAACCCGCACTGCTACCGCATCAACGCGCCTTAGCAGAATGGATGGCCGACTACTATGTCACACCATTGGCATTCGTTGCCCTCATGATGCTTCCCCCTGGCCTGATACAACGCTCACAAGTTGTCTTGCATCTTGTTACAGACGAAACATCTGTGGAGACGAGCGAGCAGACATTGCGTACACGTGCCTTGATCGGTATGCTGCTTGCTGAAGGTGAATTGAATGTCGAGCGGCTCAAAGAGATGCTTGGCCCGAAACGCGCTAAAGAGGTGATTAAAGAGGCGCTAGAAAGCGGTCTCATCCAACGCGATGCACAACTCTCCAAGCCACAAGCCAAGCCACGAGTTCAGCGCATCGTTCGTCTTATCGCCCAAGATGAAACCCTCGCTGTATGGCGCAAACAAGTGGGGGAGATAGCGCAACGGGATATGGCACAGGCCGAGGCAATTGTCATCGCTCCCGACAATGTGCGTCGGCGTCCGAATGGAAAAACTGGTATCAAAAGTGATGCGGCACATGCATGGGCAGTTCCTGGTGCAACAACCACTCTGACACTCTCAGAGGATGACAAGGAGCGTCTTGTTGCACGGCGTCAGCTCGCCGCCGTTGACCTTCTGCAACAAGCTCCTGCCTCCGGGCAATATTGGACGCCAGGTATGCTATGTAAAGCTTGCGAATTAACAGAAAAACAGTTACAGCCACTTGTGCGCGACAAGATTATTCTCATCGAAATGACAGAGGTACGCCGTAATCCCTTTCTTGGGCGTACCATTCCAGCATCAACACCGCTTTCTCTAACGCCCGATCAGCAGCAAGCCCTGGGCTCCATTCTCGGCGATGCTACACATCCCATTCTGCTGCATGGTGTGACGGGCAGTGGCAAGACCGAGGTTTATTTACAGGCACTCGCTGCCATCATCGCACAAGGCAAACGTGGTATTGTCCTGGTACCAGAGATTGCCCTGACCACACAAGCAGTGCAACGCGTCGCAGGTCGTTTTCCTGAACGCGTCGCCGTTATCCATAGTGAATTGAGTGCAGGTGAACGTTACGATGAGTGGCGACGCATTCGCGAAGGAAAGGTAGATGTTGTTATTGGCTCACGCTCTGCCCTCTTCGCGCCACTGCAGAATCTTGGTATCATCATCCTGGATGAAGAACATGAAGCGGCCTACAAGCAGAGTGAGCGCAAACCAACCTACCATGCGCGTAGCAGCGCATTAACGCTAGGAAAAATACTCGGCATTCCCGTTGTCCTGGGCAGTGCAACACCGTCAGTCGAGACATTTTATCGTGCCGAGCAAGGTGTTTACCGTCTTGTGGAATTACCCGGACGCATTGGCGCATCCCTGCCACCTGTCGAGATTGTAGACCTGCGCGCCGAACTTCATACAGGCAACACAAGCATTATCAGTCGTCGCCTACAGGAAGAACTGGAAAATGTCTTAAGCAGGGAGCAACAGGCCATTCTCTTCCTCAACCGGCGTGGCGCGGCAAGTTGTGTGCTCTGTCGTGACTGTGGTTTTGTCTCCATCTGTGATCGCTGCGATATTCCCCTGACCTACCATTCTACCGAGCGTATTCTGCTCTGCCATTACTGTGGTCGTAAAAGTAAGATGCTACAATTCTGCCCCAACTGTAACAGTTCGGGCATTCGCTACTTTGGTCTAGGTACAGAAAAGGTGCAGGACACCATTCAAAAGAGTTTTCCAGAAGCTCGTCTCCTCCGTTGGGACAAGGATACGGCACGCAATCGTAGTGCTCATGAGCAACTACTAGACCGTTTCGCCAACCGTGAAGCTGATATGATGATAGGCACGCAGATGATTGCTAAGGGGCTTGACCTTCCTGGTGTAACGCTGGTCGGCGTCATTTCAGCGGATATCGCCCTCAACCTGCCCGACTACTCGTCGCCGGAACGTGCCTTCACTCTGCTCACCCAGGTTGCAGGTCGTGCTGGGCGTGGCTCAGAGGCAGGACGCGTGATTATCCAGACCTTCAACCCACAACATTTTTGCATTGACGCCGCCTCGCGCCACGACTACCACGAGTTCTACAACGCAGAAATCGAGGCGCGACAACGCTATGGCTATCCTCCGTTTCGCCAATTCGTCAAGTTCACCTACAGCCACGAAAACCGTCACCGTTGTCAGAATGAAGCTTTACTTCTAGCAGAACGCCTCAACGAATGGATCGAGCGGTTGCAACTGCTTAATACTGATATCGTCGGTCCCGCCCCCGCCATGATGGAGCGTATACGCAGTAAATATCGCTGGCAACTCATCGCACGCGGCCCTGACCTGCACCAACTCCTTCGCGTCGTCGATGCACCCGACTGGGAGGTCGATATTGACCCGGTAAGTACTGTGTAGAGTTCCGCTGCACTTTAATAAGATTGAACCGTAGGGATCACGTTTACGCAGTTTTCGTGATAGAATCATAGAAATCCCTCTTAACGATGGTATATTTAACGAGTAAGGAATGATAGGAGTGATCTCGTGCCAGAAGTGTATGAAACAGGGAACAAGCGTATCACCCTCATTGACCTCAGTGACTGTATTGTCAAATCGAAAAGTTGAGTAATCTCGATCAACTGCCAAAACCATTTGGCTTTATCGTCTCAGCTTTCCCCGTCAACCTTCGCGCTGCCAGTGCTGGCTGGAGTCGTGTTGTCGCAATTTTTGAGGAGCCACTCACATAGTGCGAATTAGTTCAGTTCCATATATCCTCGAAAACGCTACGATTCAATAATGTTGTGGTTGTGGTCAATATTCAGGCAAAGGGCATGCCCTTTGCCTGAATATTGACCACAACCACAAAACACTACCCAATGTATGTCGCGCCCGTCATCACTCCAACAGCGATCACGGTCAAGATAAAACCAACCGTTGCCCATAGACGTGCAGGTGCCTCTCCCGTTTTTGCGAGTCGCTTAATCGCGGGCCGTAACGCACCATCACCAATACCCAGTAGCACAATCGCAATCACGAACGCCGTAATAATAAGGGCACCCCATGCACTACTAAAGAGGTTACTAAACCCATTTGTTCGTGTAATCAACACAATGCCAAAGCCTATTGTAAGCGTCCCTGCATAGGTGAGAAAACGCACGGTGTTTATCGCAAGCTGCACCAGCATCTCACTCGCCCCTTTGCTAATTAAAGGCACAATTACAAATGCGAGTAAAGCATAGCCGCCTACCCAGACACCCGCACCTACAACATGTCCGTATCGTATGAGCCATGAGATAAGCAGCATCATAGGTGCCCCTTTCGTTCATTCTTCAAGCGCTTCCTTGCCACAAGCAAGAACCTATCAGACGCATCCGTTCCCTCCTTCGGCGCGAAAACAGTCGCCTCAGATGCTCTATCATCATACGTTGTGAGAATTTGTGCTCCAACACGTCGATGAAGAATCCACTCACCGTGGCAAATCAGGGAAGACGCACCGTACATCCATCTCAAGATGTGAACAGAGGAAAGACAGGGCGCGATGAGCGTGCATGGCTCATCACATTTCTTGTTGGAGCACTTCAAGCAATTTCTACACAAGAGCACAGAGGATGACACATGGTCAAATCTTCCATCTCTACCTCTACGCAAGAGAACAATAAGTTGGATGAAGCCTTTGACCTGAAAAAGGTCTTTACTGCATTTGCAGGTCTTCCTCGTGCCGCTCGCCTCGTATGGTTGGCTAGTCCTGGACTGACAGCAGGTATGGCAACCTTTACGATAATTGGCGGCGTGACACCATTAGCCAATGCTATCATCGCACGACTCCTATTGGATAGCGTCATCCAAGCCTTTATACATCATACATTTGCGCCTGTATGGTTGCCTGTTATCCTGCAGGTAGCTGTCAATTTGCTTGATCGCGTATGCAATACCTTCACCGCCCTCTTGCAAACACTCTTACAAGAGCGCGTCGCGGAGTACATCCAACTGCTCATCTTGCGCAAAGCGAACACGTTGGACCTGACTTTTTTTGAGAAGCCAGAGTTTCACGACAAGTTACGCCGTGCAACGCAAGATGCTGGCAATAAGCCTTTCATGATGATTTCACAAAGCTTCAATCTTGTACGCGCCATCGTTACCCTACTTTCAATGCTTGGCCTCCTGCTGCATTTGGCATGGTGGCTTGTGCTACTCGCAGTGATTATTCCATTTCCTTCGTTTATCGCTAGTAGTCGCTATAGTCTCAAGGGCTATTGGAAGATGCGCTGGCAGTCACCGGAGAAGCGACAACAAATGTATATCAATCAGGTTATGACGATTGATGACTATAACAAGGAAATAAAGCTCTTCAATCTTGGTGACTTCTTCATTCAACGCTATCACGAGTTAGCGGAAAAGTTTTACCTAGAGAATAAACATCTCGAAGTACCACGTAACATCACAAGTCTCTTATGGTCAACGCTTTCGGTTGACTCCAACTCTGGTGTTTACCTCTATGTCGCGTATCAAGCCGTACTGGGTCGTATCTCGATTGGCTCGTTGTCGCAATACACTATAGCGATCAACCAGGTAGGGCTAAGCGTACAGGGTGTACTTGATGGCATAGGCAACTTATACGAAAATAACCTCTTCATCGATACCATATTTGAGTTCCTGGCCTATCAGTCAGAGATCGTCTCACCAAAAACCCCAGTCCCGATTGAGGTACCATTAGACAGCAGAGGGCTAGATATCGAGTTCCGCAACGTCAGTTTCACCTACCCTGGCAAACAAGAACCCGCCTTACACAACATCAGCTTTACCTTGCATTCCGGTGAAACAATCGCGCTGGTCGGACGCAATGGTGCAGGGAAAACAACTATAGTGAAATTGTTAACACGTCTTTATGACCCTGACGAGGGCAAAATCTTCATTAGTGGTCGCAACATCAAAGAGTATGACTTACAAGACCTGCGCGAACAGATCGGTGTCATCTTCCAGGATTTCGTAAAATACGCAATGAAAGCACAAGAGAACATAGGCGTGGGTCGTATAGCGGACCTTGACAAACTTCCTCTCATCACGTCAGCAGCCGCCAAAAGTGGGGCTGATGCAGTTATCGATAAGTTAGATGATGGGTATGAAACGATGCTTGGTAAGTGGTTCGACAAAGGTACACAGCTAAGTGGTGGCGAGTGGCAAAAGGTCGCACTTGCACGAGCCTTCATGCGTGATGCTCGCCTGCTCATCCTCGACGAACCAACCAGCGCACTCGATGCTCAGGCAGAATACGATGTATTCACGCGTTTTCGCCATCTCACCGAAGGCAAAACCGCCATCTTCATCAGCCACCGTTTCAGCACTGTGCGCCTCGCTGACCGCATCTTCGTTATCGAAAACGGTGGTATCATTGAGAACGGTTCACATGCCGAACTCATGAAAGTAGATGGGCGCTACGCCGAGTTGTTTAACCTGCAAGCGGAAGCTTATCGCTAATAGCTTCGGCAAGATGCGTAACAGGAACACTATGGAGAGAGGAACATATCCTGGTTTTGATACACAGACCCGATAGACTGTTGAGCATGAGAAAGAAAGACTAATTACACAAAATGCATTGGGTCCTGCTGGCTAGCCAGCAGGACCCAATGCATTTTGTGTATAATTTACCATCGAAAAGCGTAGCCGACACCGCGCACGGTCTGGATAAGCTTGGGATTTGCAGGGTCTTCTTCTAGCTTTTCGCGCAACCAGCGAATATGCACATCGACCGTCCGTGTGTCGCCCGCGTAGTCATAGCCCCACACATTATGGAGCAGTTGGTCACGGGTAAGTACGGTACCACGATTACGAACAAGATACGTTAACAAATCAAACTGTTTTGGCTGTAGCTCCATATCCTGACCGCGACAATTGACCCGCCGACCCGCGAGATCTATGCGTAACGGCCCCACGACCAGTTCACGACTAGGGCGCGGCACCTCTTGCACAGGCTCCTGCATAGAAGCAGAACTCTCACTAGGATGAGGATACTCCGCGCGTCGTAAGAGCGCACGGACACGTGCCAGCAATTCACGGCGACCAAACGGCTTGGTGACGTAATCATCAGCCCCGACTTCGAGACCGACCACTTTATCGATCTCGTCGCCTTTCGCAGTCAGCATCATGATTGGCGTCGTCTCTGTACTATCCTCACGTCGCAGTTGACGACATACCTCAAGACCGTCCATTTCAGGCAGCATAATATCCAATATAATCAAATCAAGCTTCTGGGTTCGCGCTGCCTCTAATGCACTGGCTCCATTGGTTGCCGTTGTCACATGATAACCAGCCTGCTCTAAATTGTATGCAATTGTCTCTACCAAAACCGTTTCATCATCTACAACAAGAATGTTACGTGCCACGAACTGCCTCCAACCAAGAGATCAACCGAAACGTCCACTGATATAGTCTTCTGTCTCTTTTTTCTTAGGACGCTCGAAAAGGTCAACAGTTGGTGATACTTCGATCAGCTTGCCGCTCAAAAAGAAACCAGTATACTGTGAAACGCGTGACGCCTGCTGCATGTTGTGCGTCACAATGACAATAGTGTAATCCTTCACAAGCTCGGTAATCAATTCCTCGATCTTGAGTGTTGCAATCGGGTCAAGTGCTGAAGCTGGCTCGTCCATTAACAGCACATCAGGCTTCACCGCAAGTGCGCGTGCAATACAGAGACGCTGCTGCTGTCCACCAGAGAGACTAAGCGCGGATGCATTCAAGCGGTCCTTTACCTCATCCCAGAGAGCGGCATCACGTAGACTTTGCTCTACGGTTTCTTTGATATAGCTATTCGGTTTGCCTTGTATCCGTAAACCATACGCGATATTGTCAAAGATAGACTTTGGAAATGGATTAGGGCGCTGAAAGACCATACCAACACGCTGACGCAACAACACAACATCTTGATTTTTATCGTAGATGTTTGTCCCGTCCATCAAAGCAGTTCCCTCAGTACGTGAGCCAGGAATGAGGTCGTTCATACGATTAAGCGTGCGTAGGAAGGTTGATTTGCCGCAGCCAGAAGGTCCGATAAGGGCTGTGACCTGACGCTCACGAAGGGGAATAGCGACATCGTACAGCGCTTGTTTTGCACCGTAAAAGAAATTCAAGTGCTGCACGTCGATGCTAACATCGGCATTGGTATCCAGAAGTTTATGAGCATCAAAATGCCCCATAATATCCGAGGGCGAACCCTCAAGGGGCCGTTGTTCTTGTACCTTTGCCTCGTTCACAGCGTTTTGTGCGCTCACACCCACAACAGTTTGTATGGCCTGTCCTTGCTGTTGTACCGGATTTTGATTAAGACGAGATGGTTCCATTGCCATGAGATCGTTTCTCCTTTATCACTTCCCTTGTATTTTACGCCAGTGGGTACTCTTTGTGCAAAGGAATGGACGCGTCAACGATAAGGCGATCAGCGAAGACGACAAGGCGAATATACCGTCCCGCGAGTGCTTTACTAATAAAGTACGGATGCCCTTCATACGAGATGTGACCACTACGAGCAACTTTGCGTGAAAAGATGTTAGCTCCCTCTGGCAATGTAACATTCCCGCCAGAAAATTCTGCTGATATGTTCATGTAAGCGTTGTCCTTGCTTCCTCTGAACTTGTGAGAAGGATGCGTCTGCAACCTTCTTGCTTGTGTACTAAGCTGCCGTTATCCTACGTTGAATAGCGCGACCGATACTACGGGAGGCGATGTTAATAATTAACAGAATAAGAATGAGCAATGCCGCAGTACCTGCCGAGATTGCCGTCTCCTGTGCAACCTTCAAGCTACCACTGCCTGATCCCGGTCCTGCGATAAAGTACAAATGCGTTGTTAGCGTGTCACTTGGAAGCAACGGATTGAGCGTAAACACGTTTCCCGGATTGGTAAGACCCATTGTAAACAGTAACGCGGCTGCCTCACCGATTATTTTACCCGCGGTAAGAATCAGGCCAGTCACAATACCAGGAAGTGCTGATGGCAGGACAACACTCCAGATGGTGTGCCATTTTGTTGCCCCAAGTGCAAGTCCACCCTCACGCATTTCTCTTGGGACGGAGACAAGCGCATCCTCGAACAAGCGGAGAGCTAACGGTAGATTCAAGCACAGCAGCGTAAGCGCTCCTGCAATACGGCTAAAGCCGAAGTGCGTATAGCTGGCAAACACAAGAAAGCCAAACAAGCCAAGCACAATCGAAGGCACACCAGCCAACGTCTCTGCCGCGAAGTGAATACCTGTTACAAGCGGTCCTTGAGGCGCATATTCTACAAGGTAGATCGCAGCCGCTAGCGCGACTGGGATGAGAATGATCTCAGTAAGAATCAGAATATAGAAGGTATTGAAAATTTCTCGTCCAATACCAGCATCACTTGTATCATAGAACGAAGGACTGATAAGATATGCGGCTCCACGCACAACAAGATACACAATAATGCTGATAAAAATTAGGGCTACTAGAACAGCGATAAACCATAATACGCCCATTGCAACATTATTGCCGGAATGGAGACGCTTCACAAGACGCGTAAGTTCAGCGACACGCTCCTGGCTCTCTCCTGTTACAGATGCCGGAACGACGCGTTGCTCGGTACTCATTTATACACACTCCTACTTGCAAGGTAGCGACTGACACAGATGAACAAGAACGAGATGATCAGCAGAATGAAGGCGAGCATAAAGTACGCATCTCGCTCCACTCCTTGCGCTTCACCAAAGTTAATCGCGATCTGCTGCGTAATGACGACGTTTGGCTGGAAAAAGGCTGTTAAAGAAAGTAGATTCTTAGGAATGCTGCTTCCCTGAAGCACAAGGGCTACTGCTAACGTTTCACCGATTGCACGTGCCATACCAAGCACAACCGCTGTCGCTAATCCTGTCGTTGCTGCTGGAATAATTGCGCCACTCATCATTTGCCAACGTGTCGAACCTAATGCAAGGCTAGCCTCACGAACACTGTTAGGCACTGCGCGTAATGCATCAATAGACACACTAATAATCGTTGGAAGAATCATAATCACAAGTACAAGAATTGCAGCGCCCCAACCATAACCAGCTGTCGCACCACCGCCAACAGCATGCCCTATTGTTCTTTGTAAGAAAGGAACAAGAATCACCAGTCCAAGAAAACCAATGACCACGGAAGGCATACCAGTGAAGACTTCAATGAGAGGCTGTAGAATGGTCTCTAACCAACGCGGACACATCTCTGTGAAGAAGAGTGCCATGCCGAATGCCAAAGGAGTGGCAATGATAACTGAGATAAGTGTCACGATAACAGAACCTATAATAAGTCCAAGTGCACCAAACGATGGAGTACCTGCCTCATTTTTCCCACCACTTGGGTCCCAGGTTGTACTGGTGAAAAAGCTTCCAAAATTTGCACCGCTTGCAAGAACGTGAAATGCATTGTAGCCAACAAACACAAATACGCCAATAATAATTGCAACGAGGAGAGCGGCACAAATGGCAAACACAATACGCGCTGTTCGATCTGCTGCATATGCCCCCCGTTGTGTTGGAGATACTACCTCGTGCTTTGGGGCTTGATGCTCTAGTTGCACAACTACACTCCTTCCTAAACCACAAATGTGTAGAGGTACATACATTGCACCTCTACACAGCTCAACTGTTACCACTAGCTCTTTGGTGTATGAGATGCCACTGCATCCGAAGACATATCAGAGATCGGCACGAAACTGAGTGTTGTAGCTTCCTGCTTGCCATCATCACTTCCCATGTAGTCGATCAATGCCTGAGATAAACCACTTGCAGGGCCCTTTGTATACATGTGCTCGAAGTTCCAGAACTTATAGGTGTTGTTCTTCACCACCTCTGCGCTAGGAGCACTTCCGTCAATCTGAGCGATTTTCAAGCCAGAACTCTTCGCGGCACTCAAAGCAACATAACCAATTGCACCATCTGTCTGCTGTACGTTCTTAACAACGGTGCCTGTGCTGTCTGTTGTCAAGTTTGAGGGGCCAGAAACAGTCTCAGGGCCACCAAGAATGAAGCTTTGGAAGGTCTGGCGCGTACCCGAGTTGCTTGGACGGCTGACAACGACGATCTTCAAGTCTGAGCCGCCAACCTGATTCCAGTTGGTAGTCTTACCACTGTAAATGTCCTTGAGTTGGGCAGTGGTGAGATTTGGCACACCGGTTATTTTGCTATTCAGGATGAGACTGAAGATAACAACCGCAACCTGATGATCAACAAGGTCTGCTTGAGCGCTCTTCTTATACACATCGGACATACCAATTTTGACAGCACCGGACTCGACCTGACCCAAACCCGTACCACTACCGTTTGGGGTGATCGTGAAGGATGCTCCAGAACACTTGGCCTTGTACTTGTTGGAGACGGCATTAACGAGCGGATATAATGCGGTTGAACCGGAGATCGAGATGTTATCCTGTACACATTTATATGCACCAGGTGTTCCGCTAGTGCCACCACTGGTAGTGGTAGTGCTACCCGTCGTGGGCGTATTACCGCTACCACTACTACCCGTGGTAGTGGTACTACCACAAGCGGAAATAACAAACATCATAACAGCCATAAGTATGGCTAGTACAGGCGCGAGACGCCATTGCTTCGACATGAAATTCTCCTACTACTCTGAAAGCAAAACACGAAAGATGATACACAGTATGAAGAGAGCGAGTAGTAACCTTACTACCTAACTCCCTGACATGCGTTATCGTTACATTCATACGTTAACACTCATGCATTAACTATGCTTTATAGATATGTTAAGAGGCCGTTAAATATTCCCCAGGGATAGGTCAGAGACTTAGCAGACTCTCAGACTGTGAAACATATGCAATGGAAACAAACGTAGGAAAGAAACCACGTTGGGAACATGACAGTGCTTATCCCTGTCATGTTCCCAACGACCTGTTTTTCCTTATAGTAATCTCAACAATTCTTAACTTGATGCGTATGGGACGTCATGAACTAGGCTCCTACAATTACCGCTCTTCTCCACTATAAATCCGTACATAGCTCCTATAGCGTCGCTCGTCGATACGCCCATCTTCAACAGCTTGCTGGATGGCACAACCCTCTTCATCGATATGCGTACAGTCAATATACTCGCACTCGCCGAGGTAGGGACGGAACTCGATAAAGCAGGCGGCAAGTTCGTCAGGCTCCACGTTCCATGTAGCAAGCGCACGAATACCTGCTGAGTCGGCAAGCCATCCACCAATCGAGAGCGGATATAGTTGGGAGCCAGTCGTCGTGTGCTTACCCTTGCCCGTTATATCGCTGACCAAGCCGGTGCGTATCGCCATCCCTGGCTCGATGGTATTCACAAGCGAGGATTTGCCAACACCTGACGGTCCCGTAAAGAGCGTTGTACGCTCTTTAAGCAACGAGCGCAAATGGTCAATTCCTTGACCCGTGTGTGTGCTGGTCCAAATTACAGTATAGCCAATTTTACTGTACAGCTCGCTCGCATCCTCAACCTGCGCACTATGGGGCAAATCAGACTTATTAAGGCAAATGAGCGCGTGCAGATTCGCAGACTCACAAATAGTGAGGTAGCGATCTACCATGCCAAAATGCGGTTCAGGTTGGGCAATAGCAAAGACAAGTACAACCTGATTGAGGTTGGCAAGCATTGTCTGCTGAATAACTTTCTTCTGCGTCGAGCCTGCATCTCTGCGTGACAGCGCGCTTTGACGCGGCAATATCTCTTCAATCAGGCCAGTTTCATTGTCCAAGCGGCGTAGTTTCACATAATCGCCAACCGAGAGGCGTGTAGGTGGAGGTGTTTCGCTGCTATCATGATTTTGCATGCGTTCCATACGCTTTACATAGGTGGAATCAAACAGCAATTTATCGTGACGCACGCGCGTCTTACCAGCAGACTTAGCAGATTGTGCTTGAGCAAAGGCTTTTTTGAGTTTGCCGCGTAGTGTGCAGCGTAGAATCCCATCGTCGGTGTGAATGTCGTAGATGCCATGTGCCCCATTGAGCACAACACCAGTCAGCGTCTCTGTCTCGTTCGTCAATGTTTTCCCCTCCAGAGGAATAAAAAAACACGGTTCATACAATTCTCTTTTATTGTTGCCTACCGTGCATAGAAGGGGAAAAGTGGAGCGTTATGTCGTTGTGCGTTTAGCGAACTTCCCAATGTCCCTCAAGCAAGGTAGACCAGGTGCATACAAGCACAGTTGGTGATATGATGTGCTTTCCCATATAAACACCTCTCTCTTACTGGACAAGCCAGAATTTCTATACAACAACTATCGTTACGCAGAGCATACTCGAACAGCTTGGTTTTGTCAATGATATTGCTATACGCCCTGCGTTTTCTAAAAAATAGCACATACTAAAGACATGCAAGTATGTACTTGCTTTACCGAAAGGATAAAGCTAGCGTGGAAGAAGGGAAAACTAACAGCAAGATGGAGTGGTAGAGCTAGACGATTGTCTAGCTCTACCACTCCATCTTGCTATCCCTGGTATTTTTTCCACATGTCAGTAGCTATCGTGTGAGCATCAGCACTCACTCCATAACGAGCAAAGTAGTGACAGACACGGGCGATATCGCGTGCAAGCAGGGAAAACACATCAGTATTTTGACGTGGATCAACAGCTTGTGCAAAGTCAATTAGCAACACCTTTCCTTGCCAGTAAAGAATGTTGTATTCTGACAGGTCGCCATGAATACGATTATGCGCCAGACATAACTCTATGTTATGCAATACACACTCGAAAAGTGGTTGTGCCTCCTCGCGTGCTAGCCTGATATCACATAGCAGCGGAGCAGGATCCCCCTCCGCACCGATATATTCCATGAGCACCGCGTTACCAACATGCGCTAATGGTTTAGGTACATCTGCTCCTGCCTCAAAGAGCAGCATATGTGTTTGAAACTCGAAGTCGATCCATGAGGAAACCTGCGCCGCACGCCCACGTTCGCTTCTAAAAGCATTCCGTTGGTGACGAGCGTTACGTGCTACATTACCATCCAGATCGCGTTGTGTCCGTCCATCCCGATACACTACGTCATTTTTTAGACTACGAAACATACGTGGACGGTATATCTTCGCCGCTGCATACACTAGCTCCGTTTTAGGATCGGCTGTGCAGCAATAGACAGCAGCCTCTTTGCCACTTTTGACAACACGAAGCACATCGGTAATCAGGTCTTGCTCATAGAAATCTGTGAGCGATGAGAGTATCCACGAAGCGTCGCGCTTTCCCGCGAGAAACGTTGGGTTGAACGCGGCTTTGCTGAGATCGTCTTCCTTTAGCGTTTGTGACTGCAACCAGCGTTGCACGTCCGCATTGCTCTCATAACTCTCTTTTTTAGCTGGCTTAGATGAAGATGATTGAACCCGTTTAGCTCTTGGTTTGCGATAGCGTTGTTCTTCCGCCTCTTCGAGTTCAACGTCAGTGTATTTGCTCATACAGTATCCTTCGTGTAGCGATATCATTTCATGAGAAAATGAATGTGTGAGGATGCTCTAAGCATAAAAGGACCACGCTTGCAGAAACGTATAGCAATCGCGTGGCTAACAGCAGGAGGATACATGAGGGAAGTTAACGCAGTCATTTATAGAGACACACGTACTTACGCTCGAAAAAACCTCATTGCGGTAGCGTCGGTGTTGATAAGCTCAGAGACCATTGAAACCATATAGGTTGCCATCTGTTGTTATCTCCTTTCGCTGTCTAGGATGCATCAAGCGTACCATGACAAATGCGGTAAGTCAAGCCTAAAAATGTCGATAAACAGAGCTTTTTAAAAATGGAATACTTATACAGAAAAATGTAGGTCGTCACGCCCTCGTGATTGGTGGGAGCATGGGTACGCTACGAACAGGTCTCATGATACAATAATAGGAGAGAAGAAAGGAAAGACATGATGACAAATATTCCTACAACCATTGCCGCCAACGACATCGAAAACTATTTTGAGCTTAGAGCAATGTTTCTTACACTTTATGAGGGTTGGCTCTAACAAGCGTTAGGGGACTCAAGAAACTGTTTTCATACGTGTATCTAGCTTCTCTTTCACCTCTCATCCCCAACCATTTTCAAGCTCATTTTTCTTCTTTATCGAATTCGACTGAGAGAATACAGCCGACCCCCTGACATGAGCCACCGATCATCCCGATGTTGGAGCTGTTGACCGTGATGTCCGACCCCAGGTGTTTCAATCTCTGCCGCGAACCAGCAGTCATTCCGAAGTAGCAGGTGTAGTGGGTGTAGCAGCATTGTTTCAATCTCTGCCGCGAGCCAGCAGTCATTCCGACACAGCAGGGGTACTACACAGAAGGGATAGCAAGCGAGCAGCCTTGTTTTGCTCTTGACAACGAGGACTTCTCACAGACAGAGTAGAACTATTCACGTCTTCACCCAAAAAGTGAAATCGCTTAATGCTCTACTTCTACAAAGAGAATAGAGCCGACCCTCTTATATGCGTTGATAACTCCAACTGACCATTTCACCATTCTGAAAGGGCATAATGCCATGAAATGGGCGGGGGTCGGCATCCAAGACCATTGGCAGAAAATTGCGATCACTGGGCCACAGCGATAAGCTCAAAAGAGAGTCGAGCGGCACCCATTCAAGCGTCCCCTCATGATTCTCAGACAACACCTCACCATGCCAGCCCTCGATACGAAAGATAAAGCCAAACCAATCCTCGCCATTCTTGCCAAAGCCGGGCCAGGAAATAGTGCCACGCAACACCGCAGCATCAACAATCAGACCCGACTCCTCAAGCACCTCACGGCGCAGCCCACTCACAACATCCTCATTTGCCTCAAGCTTGCCACCTAAGCCATTATATTTGCCATAATGCAAATCGTTGGACCGCTTGTTGCGATGTATCATCAGCACCTGCTTCCCATCCGGCGACAAAATATAGCCCAACGTCGCCAACACAGGCTTGTACTTTGTAGACATCTATTGTTCCTTACATTAACCTATATTTGATTGCAGCCACAATTTCGCCTCGCGCACCTCTTCATGTGTGATTGTATGCCCACCATTATGCCAATGTGCTTCGACAGTGGCACCAGCCTCTTGCAGCAACTTCACCAATTGTTCCGTGTTTTGTGTTGGCACAATCGGATCACGACGTCCCGCCCCTACAAACACCTTCTTTTCAGTAAGATTCGGCAACTCCTCTGGCACAAATGGCACCATCGCATGAAGTAGCACCGCCGCCGAGAGAACCTGTGGACGCAACAGCAGCATACTTGCCGCAATATTTGCTCCATTGGAAAAGCCAACCGCAATCACACGTGCTGGATCGAAGCCATAAGTTGTGCTCGCAACCTCCACAAAATCCGCGAGTTCGTGCGTGCGCAGTATCAGGTCAGGCACATCGAAAACGCCCTCGGCAAGACGACGGAAAAAGCGCGGCATTCCATTCTCTAGCACCTTACCACGTGGACTGAGCAGACCAAACTCTGGGGCAAGTATACGGCCAAGGTCAAGCAAATCGTTCTCGTCGCCGCCCGTTCCATGTAAGAGCAGCAACGTAGGCTTCTGTAGCCCTGCTTGCACAGGAGGAATGTAGTGATGTGTAAAGCCAACCATGTTTTTCTTGTTCTGTTCCATTATTACTATCCTTGTTGTTTCTGTCGTTCGCGCCAGCGGCGCACCTTCGCAATACTACCACAGGCTCTGCCCTCAGAACTATGGGCTAGCATGCCACACCAAACCTTACTTACATTTTTTGTGTGGTCAAAAAAGACCCATCGACAATCGAGGCAGGGTTTGAGGCGCGGCCAGTTGCCCTCTGCTACTGCTCCCCTGGATTATTTATGGCAGTATCGGCATCTTAGCGTCTCTGCTCCTGGCAATGCTTGAGATGACAAGAGAGACGAAGAAAAAGCATCGATAGCAGCATACATAATTGTTCAGTATGGTACAATAGGAACGCATAACAGGCCTCGTCTCAACAACACGCATAAATATACATAAAAGGGAAAGTATTCATGCAGAGACATAATGTTCGTTCTCTATACTCTCTACCTATTCTTATATTATTGTTCACACTCTTCTTCGTAGCATGTGGCGGTGATACATTGTCCACGCCTACAGCTCAGCAACTTATCAAAAACGCACAGACCGCTCTGCAAAAGGTGAATTCATATCACTTCAACCTTGCTGCGGAAAATGCAGGTGCGGGCGGCTTCCTGGTTGTGAAAAGTGCCGATGGCGATACCATCGTTCCCGACAAACTACAAGCCAATGCTGATGCAGTCGTCCTGAGCAACGTTGTCAAAGTAAAAATTATTTCTTTAGCCGACAAGCAATATGTCACCGACCCCATTAGCGGCAAATGGCAGCCCACAACTGGCCTTCTGGACCCGCGTACACTCTCAGACTCCAAAACAGGCATTATCGCTATTCTAGGACTTATTCAAAATCCTAGTACACCAACAGATAGTAATGTCGATGGCAAACCGTGTTGGAACATTAGCGGCAGGCTCAATGCCAAAGACATTCAAGGTATCACAGGCGGTGGTACTCCTGCCGATGCCAAGGATGATGTCACAACTTGTATCGGTAAATCCGACAAATTGCCCTATCAGATTCGTATCACGGGCATCGCAATACGGGGCGACACAGACAAAACAGTTCGTACCTTCAAGCTCTCGAAATTCAACGAAAACATCACCATCGCTGCACCAATATAACACAAAAGGACACTCATGCAAGGGCAAGTCAAGAATAAGCAAAGAGGCCAGGGTACACGCAAGGGAATGCTTGCGCTACTGGCTGCATCTATCGCGGTCTTTCTTACTGCGCTTGACCAGACAGTTGTCGTTACAGCCCTACCCCGAATCGTCACCGATCTCAACATACCAGTGAACCAGATTGATCGTGCTGCCTGGATTATCAGTGGCTATTTGCTAGGCTATGTTATCGTCATGCCGCTTATGGGACGCGTCTCCGATCTCTATGGACGTCGCCGTGTTCTTATAATCTGCCTCTGCATCTTTGCAATTGGTTCGCTCTTATGCGGACTCGCGCCCATAGCAGGCAACAGTGATCTTGGCACACAGATTGTTGCCCCTTTACAAACTCTTGGGATCAACATTGACTCTCCTGGCCTCATTTGGCTTGTGGCGGCACGCTTTGCACAGGCAATTGGTGGAGGTGCCGTTGTACCCATAGCAATGGCGGTTGCCGGTGATTTTTATGGCTGGGAACGCCGGGGCCTTGCCCTTGGTCTCATTGGCATGGTCACAGAGGCAGGCGGTGTGCTGGGGCCGCTCTATGGTTCTCTTCTTGTACAGCTATCGGGCTGGACTATGATCTTCTATCTCAATCTGCCTATTGTTGCTATCTTGCTCTTTCTGGTCTGGCGTTTTATCCCTGTTCATGGCGCAACAACGGCAACTCCTACAAAACAAATCCGAGGACAAATTGATGTGTTTGGCACACTCTTATTGGGTTCCTCGCTCACCTGTCTCAGTCTTGGTCTGTCACAAGAAGCAGCACAGATTACCCCGGCGACAACCAGCCCTAGCAATTCACCAGTACAAAACAATCCGTTGTTGCTTGCTGCTGCATTGCTTCTCCTAGCTTGCTTCATCGGCTTTGAGATCTCTCGTGAGCGACGTAAAAGCTGGCCCGTTGTCGAACTTTCGCTTTTCAAACGCAGTACGTTCTCAGCTTCCATACTCGTAAGCTTGCTTATTGGTGCCGCACTTATTATTGCGATGGCCGATATCCCTATTTTCGTCGCCACTGTCTTAAATCGTCCAGCACTCGATAGCGGGCTAGCACTATTACGTCTTACCGCTATGATCCCAGTTGGCGCGTTGCTTGGTGGCTGGCTCTGCTCCCGTATCACCTGTCGTTGGACAGCAGTTCTTGGCTTGCTTCCCACCGCGCTCGGCTTCTGGCTCATGCACCTCTGGCCCCTTCATGTCGGCTGGACGCAGATAACTCTTAGCACGCTTATTGCAGGTCTTGGCTTTGGCCTGGTGATCGCTCCCATTAGTACAACTGCAATTAACGCAGCAAACGAGCAGCAAATGGGCATGGCCTCATCCCTCGTTACGATGTTACGTATGGTCGGCATGATTCTAGGACTCGCCGCCCTTACCTCGTGGGGATTAGGGCGTTTTCGCGCACTCGCCGCCCTCTTCACAGCTCCACCCGGCACCAAATTTGGCAGCGCAACATACAACACCCTTTATGGCAACTATCTCGTGTCCGCAGCGCACATCGTCTATAGCGATATCTTTTTGGCTGCTGGCATCCTCTGCCTTATCGCGCTCATTCCAGCACTCTTTCTACAGGGAAGAAAACTCTCTTCATCTCCTGTTCGTAGTATTGATAGCAACGAGAATACACATACAAATGTACTTGTGTAGGGACCGATGATCCTGTTTAACAAAATAATATGGATATTTGTAGGGACGTATCCTGAGTATTTTGTCAAACTACATGATCGGTCCCTGCAGAAATTCACTGAATACATCATTGTTGTATCAAAGAAGATTTATACCGTGGAGAAGCGAGGCGTCATATGGGTAGAGGGAGAATGAGGCCAGAAGACGAAGCAAGCCGTCGTAGAAGACAAGATGAAGCTTACTACGACGAAGAGGAATACGCTGACGAACACGAAGATGAAGCGTACGAGGAGCCACCTGTACGACAAGGGCGTCCACGCTCACGCGTTCCGCAACGTGCCCAACGCGCCCCACAACGCTCTTACCCGCCAAACACTCAGCGCCGTACGAGTAATCCGACACGTTCACTTCGTCCACGCCCACGTCGTAGACGTAGCGTATGGCCTGTTCTTTTAGGTGGCTGTGCCATTGGTATTTTTTTCACCGTTGTTGCAGCCGCAGTCATCGTCTTTTTCACTGTTCGCACTGCACAAACTGGTGGTATCCCCATCATTGGCGGCGGCAGCATCGGCGGAAGTACGCAAACATTCACCAATGACACAACACAGGCTATCACGCTAACAAGTCTTGCACAAATGCAGATATGCAACAAAATTGGTAATGTCTCTGTTGGCGTTGATCCCAACGCAAATGCGGCAAGTATCAAGACAACTAAAATTGTGCACATGAGTAGTAAAGCGAGTGCAGATCAGGAATTTGGGCGTATCAACGTTTCTATACAACAGCCTAATACAGGAGCAAAAAGCCTCACGTGTGCCTCATCTACTTCCTCAGGTACACCAACAGCCTCTGCAACATCAGCACCAGGAAGCGCCACAGGTAGTGCCTTACTCATAAATACCACCATTCCTGATAGCGATGGTCTCCTTCATGGCGGAGGCGATGGCGTTGACATCAACATCACGCTCACGCCAAAACTCTTTGCAACTGCAAGCGCACCACTACAACTCAACATTCAAGCAGCATTAGGCAATGTGACCGTCGATGGTGTAAGTGGCATATTGAATATTGTCGGCAGTAGTGGCAATGTGACTGTGACACAAGCAACACTCATCAGCGGCTCTAGTATCGGTACCGGACAAGGCGATGTCACATTTAATGGCATAGTAGCCGCACCCAGTGACGCCACAACACAAGGCAGCTTTGTCATTCGCAGCGAAAAAGGTAAGCTAGATATTACCCTCCCTGGTAGTACAAACCTTGTTCTTAGCGCCAACACAAACATTGGCACCATCCACAGTGATTTCTCAATCACCGCTACAACCAGCAGCGGCTCCGCGAGTTATCGTGGCCCACTTAACACCTCTGCCACAACTCAGTCGTCCGCCGTACTCACCGCCGATGTCAGCACAGGAGATATCATTATACACAAAGGAGCAGCGTGAAAATAACCGCTTGTCAGCCATCTATCCCTACAGTATAATTGCACCAAGAAAATGCTGTTTTGCAAGAAAGGAGTGACCATGCTGACCTACTCACCACGGGTAGTACTCTTTATGGTCATAGGCATTATATGGATGTTGTGAACGGTCAGCTTGGCTCACTTACCTTTTTAACAGGCTCACTAGCAGGGAAAGTATTTCAAATCACCAAACCAGTGCTCACTATTGGACGTGAGCCGATAAACGATATTGTGCTTTCAGACCCATCTATATCAAGACAGCATGCACAAATCGTCTGGGCAAACGGCACCTGGACGATTAAGAAACTCGCATCACAAAATACGCTGAGCGTGAACAAACGAGATACTCAGCAAGGACCACTGAATGATAAAGACACTATTGGTTTAGGAGCAAACGTAACCTTTCGCTTCCAAGTATTCAACTCCGTCAACAATGGAGGGCGAGTACCACAAGTAACCAATGGAGTACAAGCGGCTGCCCCACGTCCAAATCCACAACTCGCGGCTCGTCCAGTGGTACCATCGCAAGCGCCTCCGCCACCATTTGCACAGAATGCTGCTATAGTGGCACAACGTGTTCCTGGTCCTGGCGACGGCACGATTGCACAAGCGATGCCTTCACTCGAAGTCTCCTCTAATACAGATAACGACAAAAAGTTTTATCCATTGCCTCTCACAAAATCAGTTTTTAATATTGGGCGTGACCCCTCAAATGATATCGTTATCAATCGACCAACCGTCTCAGGATTTCATGCACAAATTGTTCGTGAGGGCAACTCACTTGTCATCGTGCATCCACATCCACAAAAAGGCTCAACCGCCAACGGTCTAAGTTATAATGGACAAGTCTATCGTGGTAGCACGCCCTTTCGTAAACTATTAGTACGCGGCGACTTCTTCCGTATCGCCGACGAGCATGGCACATTTGTTACGCTTGCCTATAATGATGGCAGTGGGGCCGTACAAGAGGCCATTCCCGAAATCAAGCCATTTCAATTAGGTGCTAACATCGTCACTATTGGACGCGCACCTGACAATATGGTCGTACTCAACCATCCGCAGGTATCCGGTCATCATGCACACTTAGAAAAGGTGGGCAATGACTATAGAATTGTTGACCTTGGTAGCACGAACCATGTGTACGTCGGTGGGCAACTTGTCAGAGATTCAGTACTTCGAGCTGGCAACGAAATTCGCATTGGCCCGTTTAAGCTCACCTACACTGGAACAGAGCTGACTCAGCATGACGAGCGGAGCGGCGTCCGTATCGACGCGCTCAATGTCACAAAAGCGGTGGGTAATGGCAAAACCATCATCATTAATGATATCTCCATCGCGATTCCACCACGAAGCTTCGTTGCCATTGTTGGTGGCTCTGGCGCGGGAAAATCTACCTTGATGGATGCCCTCAATGGTCTACGACCCGCACAACAAGGCAAAGTGCTGTACAATGGACAGGACTACTACCAGAACCTCGCCTCATTTAGTACTCAACTTGGCTATGTGCCGCAAGATGATATTATTCACCGTGATCTGACGGTTGAGCGTGCCTTATACTATGCCGCGAAACTTCGTCTGCCAAGCGACACAACCGAGAAACAAATTAAGCAACGCATCGACGAAGTACTCAACGATGTCGATATGACGTTTCGTCGCACAACGCTAGTCAACAACCTCTCAGGTGGACAGCGGAAACGCGTCTCTATTGCGCTTGAACTATTGGCAGACCCCAACATCTTCTTCTTAGATGAGCCAACATCAGGTCTCGACCCAGGTTTGGACCGCAAGATGATGCAACTGCTACGCACACTAGCAGACCGAGGACGTACCATCGTTTTAGTCACGCATGCTACTAATAACATTAAATCCTGCGACTTCGTCTGCTTCCTCTGTCGTGGTGGTCGCTTGGCCTACTTCGGGCCGCCCGACGAGGCAAAAGCCTATTTTGGCAAGAGCGATTTCGCCGAGATTTATAGCACGTTGGAGCCGCCCGACGACACGTCTACGATTCCTCAAGAGGCCGAAACACGGTTCAAACAGTCTGCTGACTTCATGAAATATGTTGATGCGCCACTGCGAAGAGAGAGTGCGCGGTTCACCAATATCGCGGCACCCATAGCCACTGTTAAGCAACCGAAACGCGGTAATCCCTGGAAGCAGTTTAGCCTACTTTCAGCACGCTATCTGGAACTGCTTAAAAATGATGTAGGCAACCTGCTCATCCTGCTCTTGCAAGCACCTGTTATCGGCCTCGTCCTGCTCTTTCTCACAAATCCAACGGCATTTTCTGTAGGAACAACGTCCGATAGCCTGTTGTTTTGCCCACAACAAACCGTCAATGTTTCTGGACAAAGTGTCACCTATCACGATTGTAACGAACTCCATAATCTCTTGCAGACAGACGCGGGGCAACAATATGCTCAGCAGAATGGTGGTGTTCCTGCGCTTATGACTCGTGCGGAAGCTGCTGGTGGCGGAAATGCAGAAACAACCCTTTTCATTATGGCATTTGCCGCCGTTATGTTTGGTTGCATTAACGGCGCACGCGAAATCGTCAAAGAGGCTCCGATCTACAAACGCGAACGCACCGTCAATCTGGGTATCGTTCCCTACATGTTCTCGAAAATCGTCGTGTTGGGTCTGCTCTGCCTCGCCCAAAGCCTTGTTCTTACCTTTCTAGTCAGCCTAAGAGCGCCGTTTCAGCATGCTACATTCTTACCACCATTTCTCGAAGTCTATATAACAATGGCCTTGACTTCGCTTGCTGGCTTGATGCTAGGGCTGGCTATCTCTGCACTTGTGCCCAACAACGACCGTGCGATGAGTATTGTACCCTTGGTACTTATTCCACAGGTTATCTTTTCTGGTATCATCTTTAAGCTCAACAATCCTCTGTTGCAATTCTTGGGTGCCTTCTTTCCAGCCCGTTGGGCAATGGCCGCAATGGGTTCAAGTGTTGGCATTCACGGCAACTTAATTAACGCCGATGGTTTTTCATTTCAAGGAACACTCTACTCCGAGGTTAGTCAAGTTGATGCTGTACTCCATCTGTTCCTTTGCTGGTTCTTCCTGCTTCTAACCATTCTCGTCTTAGGTGGCCTCATCACCTACTTCCTGAAACAAAAGGATGTGCGAAGCTGATGTACACAAGAGTATATGTGCAAGATTTCATTTCAGAAGCGTTTCTTCTTAATAGGAAGAAGGTAGTAGGAATGGTACTTCTGGCGACTTGCTTGTCGCTCCGTATCATCGTATGCTATTGTAACAGTGTTCTCATTGAAGACCGTCCTACATAGAGGAAAACGTGTTACAAAACAGGCGCATCATCGTTGGTGTTTGTGGGGGGATCGCATCATACAAGGCGATAGAACTTGTCAGCCGTTTACAGCAGGCAGGTGCTCTTGTAGATGTTATCTTGACGGAGCATGCAGAAGAGTTCATCCGTCCACTCACCTTTGCCACGATGAGCCATCGACCAGTGTATACTGATTTATGGGAAGCGTCTGGTCATACAGCAGAAATGCATATCGAGCTAGGCGAAAAAGCGGAGTTGTTAGCACTCGTGCCAGCAACAGCGAATACTATCGCCAAACTTGCTCATGGCATAGCCGATAATATGCTGACTGCTGTGGCTCTGGCAACAAAAGCACCTGTACTTGTGGCTCCCGCAATGTATCATAACATGTACAATCATCCGGCGACACAGGCCAATCTCGCGCTCCTACAAGAGCGAGGGGCCTCTATCGTTGGACCTGTTGTTGGTCGTCTTGCATCAGGAGCCGTAGGCCCTGGTCGGCTACCGGAGACAGATGTTTTGTTGGGTGCCATACGCATGGTGCTAGGGCGAAACGGAGACCTGGCGGGTCGCCACGTCGTGATAACGGCAGGCGGGACGCATGAGCCAATCGACCCCGTGCGCTATGTAGGAAATCGCTCATCAGGGAAGATGGGTTACGCCCTTGCGGAAGAAGCGAGAGATCGTGGCGCACGCGTCACGCTCATCTCTGGTCCTGTCGCGCTCCAGGCACCCTACGGTGTAGAGCTACAGGCCGTGTATACGGCACTGCACATGCGGGACGCTATGTATGAAGCCATCGGAGACGCCGATGTACTCGTCATGAACGCCGCGGTTGCAGATTATCGTCCGTCGGCCCCTGCAGCGCGAAAAATTAAAAAGGGCGAGACACAACAGGGTTCTGATAATGCAGGCGGACTCACCTTACATCTGGTGCAAAATCCAGATATTCTTGGTGAACTAGCTCATGTACCCGATGGACAACTTGAGAACGTGCGAATACCAAAGCATTTGATACGCGTTGGATTCGCAGCCGAGACGAACGACATCATGCGCAATGCGCAGACAAAACTGGTGGAAAAACAGTTGAGTCTGCTCATCGCAAATGATGTGAGCCGTTCGGACAGCGGCTTTGGCTCAGACACAAACAAAGTGTTCATCTTTCACGCAGATGCTCCTATGGAGGACCTGCCTGTAATGTCTAAAACAGATGTTGCGGCAGCCATTTGGGATCGCATTGTGTCATTATTGGGAACGAGTGAGTAGGGAGGATATGGTGCTGTGATTGGAAATTTTGTTCTGGAGTTATTAAGTACACAAAATATGCGGGAGGAATCCAAAATGGATCGTGCTGCCAGTGCTGGTTTTGAAGGCATTGCTCAGATGCTACTTGAGCAAAAGAAATTAATGGATGCGTTAGAGGCTGAGAACCGCGAGTTGCGTCGTCAACTTGCTGACCTCCGCCGCGGTGTCGGCGTCGCCGTCGTCATCGAAGGTAAAACTATTCAACTTATGACAGAGCCGGGAAATCCTGTTCCCATGAACCCTCAAACACAAGCTGCGCTACAAAGCTTGCAGAATCTGCAAAATTCGCAGCAACCCCAGCAGAACAACAACGGGTATCAACAACAGCCGAACCGCCAGTCTACTGGTGGACAGCAACCTGTTCCCACAACTAATGGTGATCGACGCGAGAACGGCAATGTCCGTAGCCCGCTCGCCGATAGTTTCGTCCTCTAAAAACTCCTTGTCGGGGCCATAATTATGCGGTTTGACAAATTAATCAAGATACATCGATTGTAGGGACCGATGTATCACGTCCTCGGCGGCATATCAATCGCCACGAGGACGTGATACATCGGTCCCTACAGATGTCCATATTATTTTGTTAAACAGGATCATTACGCCTTCACTCATAGTATAATGTGGGTGAGGGAGCGTAATGAATTATGGCCTCTACTTGTATATTGCCCCAAATACTGCTATCATCTACCCGAAAATACTTCAGGTTGATAAAGCACACTTGCTCGTCACATCGTTCCATTATCACCACCATAAGCGCGGTACACATGAAGGAGGTTTCTTTTGATTTGTCCTAATTGTAAAAGTCAGGTAGCTGATGGCATCAAGTTTTGTGGTGTGTGTGGAGCACCACTGCAACAAATGGGCCAGCAGCCATCATCACCGTCACAACCACCCTATTACGGCGCGCCACAAGGACAGTACGGTACACCACCACAAGGGGTGTATGTTCCACCAAATCAGTACGAAGAATACACGAGTAGTCCGCTTGGGGCTTCTGAGCCAAAGGCCGAACTACACAATCCCAAAGGACCATTACAAGTAGCAGATATGACGATTTCGATCGAGGGCGAGTTAGTACCAGTCGTCGATATCATGTTGGGCAACCAGATGCCAATCTACTTCGAGCACCACATTCTCCTCTGGAAACACCCTGGCGTACAAATCGGCTTCAAGACAGTGAAAGGCATGGCAAGACGCCTCTTCGCTGGTCTACAAATCTTCATCAGCGAGGCCCAGGGACCCGGCAATATTTCCTTCTCACGTGACTCAGTAGGCCAGATCGTGGCACTTCGCCTCCAACCGGGGCAGATGGTTGAAGTGCGTGAGCACCAATTCCTCTTTGCAACAGGCAATGTTGACTACGGCTTCACATTCATGCAAGGTGCAGCAAACATTCTGTTCAGCCGAACGGGACTCTTCATCGACCAGTTCACAGCGCAGGGTGGTGAAGGTATGCTTGTCCTGCACGGCTACGGCAACGTCTTCGAGAAAACGCTCGCCCCTGGTGAAACTCTTGATGTCGAGCCAGGCGCGTGGTTATGGAAAGACCCATCGGTACAAATGACCGTGACCACTGTTGCAGGTTCACAGCGTGCAGGAGGCGGTATCTTCGGTGCCATTGGCGGCTTTATGGCTGGTGCCTCGTTCGTTCTCAATCGCTTCACTGGCCCCGGACGCATTGGTATTCAGTCAATGACCTATCATCCACCGCAAGCCGAGGGGGCACAACAAGCAGGTGGTCAGAGCAACATGGGTGGCGCAGCCAACACACTGAACAATCTCTTCGGAAACTAATACACTCCCATCTTTGTAGAAGACAGAGCGCGTAAAACTTTGCTTCACGCGCTCTGTCTTCTACAAAGATGGGAGTGTATTACCATTATTTCCTTTTTCTTTGTTGATACGTAAAATCTTGAGCATATACTGCTCTGAATTGAGGTAAAAAGGATTGCGCTTGATGTATTTCCCCACCACCGAAATAGGATGCAACTTCAGCATTTCTACCACAAGGCTAGGCAGCAATTTACTATGATCGTAGTGCATCAATGCAATAATTGGAGCATTCTGGAAGGTGAAGACAGCATCAGAGGCTGCCTCGTATTTGAGAATTTGTTCTGGTGTCGCAATATCTTTTGCCAACCATGTCATATCAATCGAAATGCGGACCGCTTGCCAGCCTTCACGCAATGCCTGCGCAATAAATGTTTGATGCTGAGAAAGCAAATAATACGGATCAAATCGCTTTCCATTTGCAAGCAAGAACTCACGTTCGTCTCGTAACACCAGTTGGCCCGACTCCACCAGCGCATCCACATCTACCTGTAACTTCCGCAACTCGTCGCGTAGTTCCTTTACTTGTGCAGGTGCGGCTGCGAAGAAGCACTTCTCGGAGAGGGACAACCCTACCCGCAACAAACGCGCGGTCACACTCGGTATCTCTGTCACCTTGCTATAGAGCTGGCAGATATGTGAGCCAGGGGGAATGCGCTCCGATTTACCTTCAACGCTAAGATCCATATCTACCTCCACGAACCGACTCTGCTTTCGCCGCGCGGTGCACTTGAAAAATACGAGCGGCTCGGTTACTTAAACTAACAGCAATCCAACCCATCAAGCCAAAGATGAATATACCAAATAGAAGCGCTATCAGCAAAACAAAGAGCGTCCGTTGTAGCGAAGCACCAGTTGCAAACGATACTAGAAGCGTGAGAATTCCAATACCCGGTAAGAAGAGTAGAATCCAACCAAGAATTACACGCAGCCCTTCACGGAGCGATAATGGCTCTTCTCCACTAAAAGGAAACAAAATTTGCCGTACCAGTGAGTATTGGGGGTGCTTTTGCTCCTTCTGCACTGGTGGGTCCTTCGTAGGGTCCGTCATGCTCTTTATTCAATTCCTTTTCTGTATTGCTACTCCAACCAATGTTGCAGGACATCCTCAGCTTGATAAAGAATGTTTACCTCGTTTTGATAGGTGAGATGCCGACATGCCTCATGGAGCGGAAACCATTCCACCACATCATATTCATGGTCATGCAAAGAGGTATCACCACCAATAGCCTCTAATAAAAAATGCCGTACCTGCTTATGATATCGCACTTGATCGCGCACAAAAGAGTACGAGATACTGCCGATATAAGCAATTAAACGCACTTGTAGACCAGTCTCCTCCTGTGCCTCACGTACTGCGACCTGCTCGATTGTCTCTCCTGGTTGAGGGGTACCCTTTGGTAAAGCCCAGATGCCTGCATGAAGCCGCCCAACCAATGCCACTTCCACTGCACTCATATTCTCAATACCCGCTTCGTCGTACATTGAATGAATATCTTGAAGCGCCGTAGAGCTTCGTTCAGGAACGAGCAGAGACATTTTCCGAAAGACAACACCTCCTGCTGAGTATGCTCGCATTGTTCGATATCGCTCCATCTTTATACCATCGACGCGAGTACTATGTGCTCCTACATTAAGTCTACTATACAACATTGTTACTACATACCAGGACTTTTGTGTAAACTCGTGTGAGTATAGCGAATGCCACTAGCCATGTCAAGACAAAGCGCGTCTAATGGCATCTATATTCTTTGCAGGTATTTCAGGAGGTATAGCACAACCAGGAGCAAGAAAAAAGTGTCGTCCGCCTGTCAATTCCAATGCATTCGCAACCTCTTCTTGCACTTGATGTGGTGAACCATTTTTCAGGGTTGCGTTCTCGCTAATACCACCCATTACCGCCTTGCCCGAACGCTTCTTTCCCTCAGCAAGATCAGGGTTTCCCTCTGAGTTTGCATCCCAACTGATTGCTTGCACAGGATATGAGGCAAGTTGATTGAAGAAAATACGTGATCCACAATTATGTAAAATGGTAAATCTGCTACGCCGCTTAATTGCATCAAGAAATTCAAGGTCGTACTGCTCACCAAATTCGCGATACTGGTCAGGTGTTAACATTCCTGCGCTTGCCCATTTATCGGTTGCATAGAAAATACCGCTTGCCCCTTGCTCCATACAGGCAATCGCAAAAGTGGTAAAGGTCTCGGTAATCACACGTAGAGCCGCATGCATCGCGGAACGTTCCTCGCGCAATGTCTGCTGCACAACTTCTCTTTTGTTGCCTGCCAAATACTTCGCAACACCGAGGGGACAAAAAACAGTCTCGACAAAGTAGGCGTCATATCCAATGGCATGATTAATCAGTTGCAACGCCTTCAACTGCTCACCAAGCGCACCACGGTCTGGCTCCAATGGACGTAACCGTCTCCAATCCGATGCTGCTCTAATGGGCGTATTCTCATAGAGAGGCTCTTTATACTTTTCGCCGGAGGGTTGCACCTTCATACCCCAATCTTCAACATGATATGAGGCACGTGGATTCACCTTCATGAAATCCCAGTCGTAGCGTGTGAAATTTTCAATCATCGCCTCAGTAAACGGCTGCACGTTCCACTCGCGCTCGAAATCGTGTCCCCACATACTCGCGGGTACACGATCAACAGCATCACCACGCAACGCCGCGTCAACACGCTCTTTCTTGTTCATGATTCTTCCTTCTTTCTTGCCTACTCTAATTCCTTAAAACGATATCCGACGCCGCGTTCGGTCAAAATATACTTTGGGTGTGCTGGGTCATTCTCTATTTTTTGACGCAGATAGGTGATATACAAACGCAGATAGTGTGCTTCATCTCGATATTCCCGTCCCCACACTTTTGAGAGGAGCGTCTCATGTGTCAGCAGATGACCGGCGTTGTTGACCAGGTGATATAACAGACGATACTCTGTAGGGCGTAACACAACTTTTTTACCACGTACAATCACTTCACGCCGCGAAAAATCGATGCTTAAATCAGGGTCAACCTCTATCTCGGTTTTGCGTGCAGGGGGTGGCATAAACGAACGCCGCAGCAACGCTCGAATGCGCGAGAGTAGTTCGCGTGGATTAAACGGCTTCGCGATATAGTCATCAGCCCCAAGATCAAGACCGCGAATACGATCCTGCTCATCCTGCCTCACTGTCAGCATAATGACAGGGATGGTCGAAACTTCTCGAATGGCCTTGAGTGTCTCGAAACCATCCAGTTCTGGCATCATCACATCAAGCACAACAAGGTCTGGCAGGTGTTCGCGCAACTCATCTACTGCCTCTATACCACTACTAGCCTCTAAGACGCTATAATGCTCTAGCTCCAAATTCATACGCACAAAATCGCGGATGCGTGGCTCGTCATCTACGATTAAAATGGTCATATCGCGCTGATTCAATGCATCCTTTTCCATATTAAAACACCACCATTGGTAAACGCGCCTTCTCCTCACGCGGTAAACTAAATGAAAATGTAGAACCTTGACGCAGAGTGCTCTCTACCCAGATATCCCCCCCGTGCGCCTCAACAATAGCACGACAGATGTACAAGCCTAGTCCTGCTCCAGGTAACGCCTGCGAACTTTGGTCTCCGGCGCGTTGAAAGCGATCAAAGATGTGTTCCTGGTCACGCAGCGAAATACCCATGCCAGCATCGCTGACGCTCACCATCACCTCATCCCCCGTGGCACGACATGTTACTGTGAGCGCACGTTGCCGTGGCGAATATTTCACAGCATTATCCAGCAAGTTCTGCAACACCTCTTCGATACGGTCTCTGTCCGCCATCACTGTCGGTAAATTCGTAGGAATATCGAGTGTTACCTCAACATCTGGACTTTTCGCCTGTAAGCGACGCATCACTCCCTCAATGAGAGGCGGCAGGTCCAGTGGCACAATCTCCATCAGAATACTGCCCGCCTGAATACGTGAAGCATAGAGCAGGTTTGCGACCAGTTTATTTAAGCGATCAGCCTCTTCCTCAATCGCTCGTAGACGCACACGTAACGAGGTTGGCTCAAAGGTTGTATCGGTTCGCGCCAGCGTCGAGGCATAGCCTTTAATAATGGCTATTGGCGTCTGTAACTCATGCGAAATCACAGAAATAAATGTCGAACGCTGCTCTTCCTGCTGTCGCTCACGTGTAATATCACGCACATTGAGAATGCCGTTCATCGGCTCACCACGCGTCGAGCGTACACAGGAGGCTGTGACATTAATATCAAAGCGTTGCCCATCACGAGCAGAAATAACCATCTCCCGATTCACCACAACCTGACCCGCAAACGCCTGCAAAATCGGCGAATCCTCTAAGCCAAGCTCATTGCCCTGCCGATCTTTTGGACGCAAGACCTCAAAGTAAAAACGTCCCAATACTTCGCCTTCGCTCCAGCCTGTTAAGCGCTCCATCGCAGGATTAAAGTCAATAATTCGCAATGCGTTATCAACGGTAAGAATACCTTCAGCACTATAGTGGAAGATAGCGGCAAGGCGTCCCTGTTCTTTCACCAATGATTGCGATCTCAACGCGAAACGCAAGCCAGATGCTACCTGCGCAAGAAAGAGATGCAGCGCACCATTTGCCTCTTCCGAGCTTTCCGCACATTCAAAACAAGAGCAGGTTTGCGTAGGTCGAATAAGATGGAGCATGCCTAATGAACCAGCAGCATCGTACAAAAAGAGCGAACAACGCTCCACAGAACGAACGTATGTCTCCTCAATCCCCATCTGCACGGCAACCTCTGGTGCAATCGACTCAATAACCAGCGGATGCAGTGTAGCAGGTTGCATGCCACGCTCAGCTAAAGAGAGAAGAGATGACAAGGCAACATCACTCAAGTGATACCGAGTATACTCAGTACTACTTTGTGGATCGAAGGCCTCGTTTGAGACGACAAACACGCCAGACTCACCACCGAACAGACGGACCACGCTTCCCACGAGAACGGTCATCTGGTCGTACACATCCTCCGCCTGTTGTACCTGGGACCAAGACATAATGAAGAGGCTCCACTAGACATAGTTTAACATCGGTGCTATTGTAACACATATTTGCGTTCCTGTTTAGAGGGAACAATTAAGGTATTTCCTCATTCCATCATCATCCTACAACAGGAAATAAAAGCTTTGACAGCCATCTTGACATCCAATGAGCAAAAGTGTTGACTCAAACAAAAAGAAAGTGCAATAAACCTCAAATGAGACAAGAGCAAATCTTACTTGAAGTTTGTTGCACATTTTTGCTCCTAAACCTATTTTTTAATCACCCCTACTCACCTTTGCCAAATGCATCTTCCCACTTTTGTATAACATCATCATGCATTGACGGAACAAGATGTGAGTAAGTATCCAGTGTCATAGAAATTGAGGCATGCCCCAAAATTTCTTGAACCACTTTTGGATGCACACCCATCGTTAGTAGAATTGTAGCTGTACTATGTCGCAAATCGTGAAAGCGCACAATAGGTAGGCCAGCCGCAGCAAGAATTCTACGAAACACTCTGTGAAGGTTAGTCCTATAGATAAACCCCCCATGTAAATTTGGGAAAACGAGATCATTTTCTTGCCAAGTACCGCCAGATTTCAAACGCATCTCGTTCACTCTCTCACGTTGCCTATACAATGCCTCTATCACAAACTTTGGAAGCCTTACGTTACGCCGCCCTCTTGCTGTCTTTGGTTGATGCTCAACAAAACCGACGCCAGGAAGAATAACAACTGTCTGGTTAATATACAAATTTGAACGTTCAAAGTCGATAGCCTGCCATCGAAGCGCGAGTAGTTCACCCTCTCGCATACCAGTAATCAGTGCCATTGTAAACAAGACTTCCCAACGACCATTATGAACGACATCTAACAGCTTTTGCGCTTGCTCTTTCGTTAAAGGAAGAGCTTCACGGCGTTCACCACGAGGCATCGAAACCAATTCACAAACATTCCGAGAGACTAACCCCCACTTTACAGCGTTCTTTAACGCGCTACTAAGAACGGTATGCATAATGCGTACAGAACCAGCAGCACAACCCTCATTGAGTTTACGAGAGTAAAAAGACTTCAATTGTTGGGGTGTGAGTTTATGAACTTGGATATGACCTAACTCGGGGATAATATGATAATTGATAGTACTCTTATGCCGCGCGTAAGTACTATCAAGTACATCTTGTTTATGAACATCCTCTAGCCACTGTATCAGATAGTCTTTCAGCTTCTGATGAGGACCAGTCGCGAGAATACCTTGCTTTTGTTCGTTAATAGCTTGACGTAGCTGCTCCTGAACAACACTTTTCTTTTTATCATAGAAGTATTTTCGCTTCCCATCCTCTAAACGCAAGCTAGCAGCATATCGACCATCCTTACGCAAGTAGATCGACCCTTCACCATGACCTCGACGAGGTTTATTTTGATTTGCCACAGTCAAACCCTCCACAAGACGAAAAATGCCTCGTCACCAATCTACTGATAACAAGGCACATATATAAAAATGAGACTTATGCCGTTTGTCGTTCCTGCTTTCTAAGCCATGCATGGAGTGAGTCCGAGTACACCCTTTTTACACCTCTCACTACGACATATGGCAAGCCATTATCATATATGAGGTTGTAGACGGTTGTGCGACACACACCTAATGTAATTGCCACATCAGGAATAGTGAGTAACACAGGTTGCGCCGTTGAGTGTTTCTTCGTCCGTGCCATTGTCCACCTCTTCAATCACTGTAAACAACTCTGACTCAAAACCCACTGGAAGAACAAGCACTTCACATTCCCCATCGGTTCCAGGCGCACGCTGAAACTCTAGTGCCAGAAAGCCCTCATCCGTGACCTCTGCAATAAGTCCTCTGCGCTCTTGCCCATCAAACGGGTCTGTGAACTGCACACACCGACCAAGCCAATACAACCGCGCTTGCATCACCTCAAGATGCAACACAAACGCATCATTGCGCTCTTGCCACATTGATAACGAGAGCATTTATTCGGCCTCACTTCCCCAATGGCTTTGCCATTGACGCCCATCCTTCCCGTTGGAGTCGTCTTTGAGCCGCCCACATACCAAGTGTCCGGGGTGAATACAACTTCTCACCATCCTCTTGACGCTGTAACGACTCTCGTAACGCTCTATGTCGCCGATCATAGTAATCATCTGTGTCATCACTATAAGGAGCTTCTTCAAACAACACCCACGACACCTTGACCGTCTCTTGCTCCTCTTCTTCTGACACCGCTTCAAGGTCAGGCACTGCACCACCAGCACTCAAGGCTATCTCACCATCGCCCAGGTCAGCAAACACCTTCGCACGTAGCGCAGCCGTTGACTCAGGAAAGAAATGCTGTGTGTAGCGGATACGTCTCGCATGACTCATCACCTCGACCATGCGCGTTGTTGTTGCTTGCGTGATGGTGCCTTGCGCGTTCCGTCGATAGACCATGCGTTGTTCTTCGACCTGACGCACACCACGCCGCTCGACGGCGATCTCTTTGGTCAAGTACTTGGTGACATAGCCAATCGACCTGGCACTCTTGACCGCCTTGACGTGTGCCACATGCGAACGGTCTTGTCCGTCATAGCGCACTTTCATCGACGACCAGAGAGCTTCACGCACCACCTGATACGGTAAGTGATCTACTCCATTGACTAACAAATGCCAGTGAAAGCCGACCTTATGAAAGTTCTTGTGTTCCTCTAGCACCGCAAAGTATTCAAACGGATAGGCTTGACGCGCCCCGATGTGATTGCGCCCTAAACCCTTCGAGCCACGCCGCAAGAATTGCGACACCGTTGTCAGTACCCGTGAGGCGTCTTGTACCGTCCAGCCAACCCGTGTTAACACCACATGTAACGTTGGTTGTGCCTCTGCCACCAGCCGCCGCCACAGGTCTACTTTACGAGGTCCACAATACAAACAGGTCCAACGGTCACACCTTGCTCGTATCGTTTCACCCGTTGCCTCATTGACAAACCTATGTCGCAACGCCCAGGGGTCGGGACAAAAGAACAGCGTTTCTAAGTGATGCTGCTCAATGGTCCGAACCTTTTGCTCAAAGGACAAATGTTGTATACGTTGTCCCATGCACCCTCTTTCTCAAACCATCACTGATAACTTACTTTTTGATAGTAAATTACTTCTTCGTCCTACTTGTGTGACTTATCCTTTATAAAGTCAAGAAGAGGGACCCCAGCGGTTAGTACGTCGTCTGTCGGCACCCCAAGGGGACCCCGCCGCCAGCGCGTACTAACCGCACCCCACCGACCAGGAGCCACACCACGCCACCCCTACTGTGGAAATTTCTCGATGAGTGGGGACGTGTTGAGTGTGGAAGAAAGGCCGGATATGTACCCTACCCATACCGCCAGACGCACCCCGCCGACCTTGCCGACGAGGTGCAACACACGCAAACGACGTACATGGCTTGCCATTAGGCAGGAAGTTCCCACGTACAGTAGCAAGCAACGATGTTTTCTAAGTACTCAACAGGCACACAGAGCAAAGCCCACTTGAGCAACGTGAGACGAGAGCTACACAGGTACAGCCCATTGGAGAACTCAACCACGTAGAAGTACTTCATTTTGCTACGACGACGCTGCCGAGCCAGCATACGACTTGCCATTAGGCCACCTTCCCCTCTTCATCCATCACAAAGGACGTGAAGGCCACTCGAAGTCTCGCCTTTGCCCGTCCCTCTGAACTACTGACTGATGATTGTTGAATACCAAGCACCGCCCCCACCTCATCTTGCGTTCGAGCAAAGCCGAACTCGTCTAACCCATACCGCAGCCGTATCACCTCCCGTTGTCGTGCAGGTAACGCCGCTTCCAGCACCGCATGAACAACGTGCTCAAGTGTTTCATGATGTGCTGTTTGTTCACCCGATGAGGATGCAAACACACTCACAAAGCCCGGTTCGTCTTCCTCTTCCGCATCCTCAATAAGATGTTCAAGACTCTCGACCTTGCGTAACGACCACTCAAGCAGCTCGTACACGCGCTCAATACGCAGACTCATCTTCTCAGCCAATTGTGGAATAGTTGGTTCCGTCCCTAAGTAGTCTTCCAGTTGCCGCTTCTCCGCAAGCATCCAGGCGATATCTTGTAAGAAACAGCGAGGAACGCGAATCATCCGATCATATTCCTGGAGCAGATGCGTCATACGATGACGAATACATAAACTTGCAATGGGAACAAACGATTGACGATCATCGGGATGATAGTGTTCAAGGGCATACAGCAAGCCAATATTGCCCTCTTGAATGAGATCAAGCGGCTCTGTGCTGGTACAGCGACGCCGAAACGTTTTGGCAATACAGATCACTAAGCCTTGAAAGCCTTCCACTAATCGGTCACGCGCTTGTCGTGCCTGTGCGATCACCTGTTGGTTAGGAACCGTCTTCTCTTGTTCACCTCGGCCTTGCGAAAGTTGCGCGAACAGGTGAGCCTCATGTTCCGGGGTGAGTTGAGGCGACCAGCGAAGAAAGCGCATATATTGGTCGAAAGCCAGTAACGAAACATCGTGGGTCTCCTGATACTCATGTGTTGCCACAAGCCTAACTCCTTGTAAAATTTCATTGACAAGCTAGGCTCTGTGCATGCATACTTACATACGAGAACCTAGCACCGCTACCGCAAATGGCTTGCCAATAGTTCTCAATCGCTGACTAAAGGCTGCAACCTCTAGTCAGCATCCCTCTAATGGCTTGCCGAAAGTTTCAAATCGCTGACTATTTGCTTCACATCGGTCTATGCATTGGTCATGACATGCACAGACAATCTACCCTTATAGCTTCCCAAGCTACTGGTACGCGCACGGTTGCCCGTTTCGTGTCCCTTCTCACGCCGTTCCTTCCAGGACACACGCGCTATTCAATTGTTCAAGTGCTCGAACGCCTCTAATGGCTTCAGAAAACTTCTCAAGAATTTAGGGTTTTGGACATTTTGGAATGTCCATCTATACTCATATAATAACATGGACAACTCTGAAATGTCAATGAAGGTTGAATTGACATTATGGACATTAATAAGGGCTTCCCAAAATGTCAAAAATGTCTTATAATTTCATAGGGGAAATAAGCTTTGTACGAAAAGAGGAGGCACAAGTGGAAGATTTATACACTTCAACTGAGGCAAGAAATATGCTAAACGCATCTACTAGCACGTTTAAGCGTCTTGTAGATACTGGAAAGATACGGAAAGTAACCCCGCCTAATAAGAAACAAGGAATGTACGTAAAAGAGGATGTTGATAAAATAGTAGAAGAGATGAGACCCTTTGTACAAAGCACAAGACACAAAGGACAACCTGGAAGAAAGAAAAAGGAGTTATCCACAACTGTAGACTGGCAGAAAATATCTGATCTACCCGCCATACTGAAACTAGACTTGGAAGTCTATCATGAAAGAATTGTTGGCGATATCAACCTGTACATATCGTGGGAAAGAAAAAATCCGAAAATTACCCTCCTCTCGTTCGAGAGCAATAATAGAGGGAATGTACTAGCCTATCTCAGTATAGTACCTCTACCGGAGCAGATTATCTTGTCAATATTGAGGGGAGAAAGAGAAGAACTATCCATACAACCAGAAGAGGTTGAAACATATGATCGCAAAGGTGGATACACATTACTCGCAGAAAGTGCGGTCACCCATCCAGATCATCCAGAGCAGCTAAATCACGTTTTGAGAGAAGCGTTAAGGTTTTGGTGTAATCAGTATCCAGATAGATATATAGAGAAAATATATGCTCAAGCAGCTAGTGAATCAGGAGATGTTCTCATCAGAAAACTATTCTTCTCACCACTGTACAACATCTCAGACAATGCATACGTTTTAGACTTAAGAAAGCCAGGAATAGCCATTCCAGTAAGACGGTTTCAAGAGTGTATCAAGAGCAAACAAAACCAACTACAAGAAAAAGAAACAGTTTCGAGTAACTAGTACTCTATCAATCTTCTTTTAAAAGGGAGGATTTTATTGCACAACTACCGAGTAGGCATTATCTGTAGCGATCTCACAATACTGCAAGGATTAGTCAGTCTTCTGCAAGAACCCTGGTGCAAAATAGCAGAAGAAAATGGAGAGTATTATTGGTCCTCTCCTTTTTTTGAACCTTTACCTAATGGAAGAGAAGTTGCTAAAAAAGCTGATCAATATCTTCCAGCACTTAATGGACTTGTGAGATTACACATCTCAACTGCTCCTAAAATCGTAAGGAGTGGTAAAATACTTTTTACTAATGAATCAGGAGGAACAGGCGCAAATTTCGACGGTACTATCAAATTTCCATACTACATTAATATTAGTGAAGAGGACCTAGAGCAAAGGAGACAAAGATGGGTTGCGCTTGTTAAAGTGTGGGCAGAGCAAGGAGTAAACCCGCTAGACGCTCTCAATAATGCACTTACATACTTTAGTGAAGAAACAAGCTGGACTAATTTATATAATGTGTATGAGACTATACAAAAAGACTATAATCATTCTCAAAATGTAACAAACAAAAGAAGTTATAAACCGCTTCCTGAGCAGTGGACAGTGTTTGATGGAAGAAATAGAGAAAAGGATTTTACAGAGTCAGCCAATAATGCTTATATCAGTGGTATTGTCTTTGCTCGACATTCTCTAGCAACATCTGACAGAGCAGAAAAAGTCGAAGGGTCTCAGTATGTTGAAGTTACCAAACCTCATGGAAAGAAAGAGAGTATTCTTCCTATGTCTTTGGATGAAGCAAGAGAATTTGTTACCCGTATCCTCTATCAATGGATAATGAGCAAATAGGTTTCTCAAGCCAATGAACGTGAATAGCAGTGCAAAAGAGTGACGTATGCTACTAGCAGACTGTCAATCTCTTCCAAAAGAAGGTTAACAGAGTACTGGCAAGCTATTAAAACAAATATCCCTGACGAGAGTATAATAGATGCTCAAGTCAGGGATTTTACTCTCTTTTTCTGACAGCCAAATTGACATCCAAACCAATAAACACAGATGAACAACTACACACAAATATATACAAGAAAAAGCCTCTCCACGCTCAAAAACCGAGCGAAGACAGGCGTACAGAAGGCGGTTTTGGCAGTAGTACAGTTCTATTGTAACACATATAGTTAGAGGTGGGTATAGACATGCATTTTGATATTTTTACGCTGTTCCCCGGTATGTTTCAGGGACCCTTTACCGAGAGCATTCTCAAACGCGCACAGGAGCGGGGCTTGCTCAGCATCGCGCTACACAACATCCGTGATGTCACAACGGACAAGCACCACGTCGTAGACGACTACCCATATGGTGGTGGCGCGGGCATGGTCATGAAGCCAGAGCCTATCTTTGCCTCGATAGAAGCTGTGCATCAGGGTGGTCCCATTATCTTACTGACTCCACAGGGTCGCCTCTTCAATCAACATATCGCCCGTGAACTTGCTCAAGAAACACGTATCACGCTTCTTTGTGGACACTACGAAGGCATCGACGAGCGCGTCTGCCAGCATCTCATCACCGACGAAATCTCAATCGGTGACTACGTGCTGACAGGTGGTGAACTTGGTGCAATGATTCTCGTTGATGCCGTGAGCCGACTCCTCCCAGGTGTCCTCACCGAAGACTCAACCGAGGAAGAGTCGCACAGCAACAACCTCTTAGAGTATCCACAATACACCCGCCCCCCCGAATTTCGCGGTTGGCGCGTCCCCGACGTCCTCCTCTCTGGCAATCATGCCCAAATTGCCCGCTGGCGCCGCAAGGAATCCCTAAGAAAGACAAGACGGAGACGCCCCGACCTCTTTGCCCAAGTGGACGTAAGCAGCAAACAAGACACAAAAATTATGAAAGAGTTGGATGAGGAAGAGCAAATGGAGGACGATGAGCCTCTGTGTTAATCATATACTTGAAGCCGCTAAAAGGGTTTATCCGTCAGTTGTACTAAGCATTCGTTCGACAAATCCAGCGAAACGATTATAAGAACGAATGGGGTTTGTTGTTATTAGCAGTGCAACTAATAGAGTCGGAACTGCTTCACTTAACATGCTCATCTATTTCAAGTAAAATCGAGGTATTGAGTATGGCCTCTAGTAGTTTTCTTGCCGTGGCGCACAAGATGCCCGTGTGATGAGGGGAGTGGCAAGTTCAACACGAATCGTTTCGACCGGTTCACCGGCTATCAAGCGCAACACCATTTTGGTAGCCACACGTCCCATTTCCAGCAAGGGCTGGTGGATCGTGGTCAATGCAGGCGTCACCCATTCTGCATAGGGCATATTGTCGAAACCAACCACACTCATAGCATCTGGTATGGCTATGCCACACTCATACACTGCTCTGTAGACCCCTAGACACTGCTCATCATTCCCCACAAATACAGCAGTAGGCGCTTCTGGTAGAGCCAAGAGCTGCATCATCTCTTGATGCGCCCGCTCTCCATGAAAATCGGCGAAACGTATCAGTGCCGGATCAATAGAAACACCAGCTTCTTGTAAGGCGAGGCGATAGCCAGCAAGCCGATCTTGCGTACAGGGATGGGAAGCCTCACCCATCACGACAGCAATACGACGATGACCCAGAGAGAGTAAATATTGTGTTGCCAGTTTCCCACCGGCCCAGTTCGTCGCGCTCACCGAAAGATCTTCAGGTCCCAGTTCACCTAATGGATCAACCACTACGAAAGGAATACGACGGCGGTCCAGTTCTTGCAGGTAGAGGGATTGCTTATTGGCGAGGACCAAAATAGCCCCATCTATCGCCCCTTCGGAGAGTCGCTGCCTCCACTGCTGCTCACGCTCTCTATGGGCATGCGTTGAAGCAAGCACAACACGTACCTCTGTGGACAGGAGGGCCTCTTCAACGCCGCGCAAAATCTCAAACGCATAGTAACTGTTGAGTTCTTGCCCAACGAGAAAATCGATCTGTCCACTTCGTCCTTTTCTGAGTGAACGGGCTGCTCTATTGAGTACATACCCTTGTTGCGCCATCGCCTGTTCTACTCGTTCGCGTGTGGCTGGCGCGACATCGGCGCGCTGGTTGATCACTTTCGAGACCGTTGCGACAGAAACACCGACCACCGTAGCAATCTGCGACATGGTAAGCGGAGGCTTCGATGGAGATTTCGTCATAATTCATCCTCTTTTTCGATAACCATTTCGACATTCTATTTAATAGTATAGCAAGATATTCAAAATCTTGTCAAACTTTTCCTGCTCAATATAGCAGAGTACCTTTTTTCTTGACACGAGCTATGCTCCATGTTATGCTTTAAGAAAATATTTAATTATCGCAATGGTTTTTGATCTGTCAGCTTCCGATTTCGGCGACGTGGCTTTCTTCATCAGAAACCCACTTTTGGGTTTTGACATTCTGCTGATTGTTTGTGTCCACGAACGTTGAGACCAGAGGCGGGAGGTAACACATCTGATTATGGATACCACCACATCAGCAAGCCATACACGCCGATTGCACGGCTTCGTGTTTTTCAGCGTGCTTGCGGCTCTGCTCTGCACCCTCTTTCTGGAAGCTCTTGATAATACGATTGTTGGCCCTGCACTACCGCATATCATCAACCAGTTCCAGGGTAGTGATCGGTATAGCTGGGTCGCGACGGCGTATCTCCTCACTTCTACCATCGCGATTCCCATTGTTGGGAAATTCTCCGACCAGTTTGGGCGCAAGTGGTTTCTGCTTGGCGGTGCAAGCCTTTTTCTCCTGGGTTCGCTCCTTTGCGGTGTTTCGCAAAACATGGATCAGCTCATTGCTTTTCGTGCACTCCAGGGGGTGGGAGCCGGTATCGGCATGACCCTGGTGGCAACGATTATCGGTGACATCTTCCCACCAGATGAACGTGCCAGGTGGCAGACGAGCGTGAATATTGTCTACGCACTCGCCAACCTTCTTGGTCCAGGACTCGGCGGCTGGTTCACCGATCATGGACCTCTGCTCGCTCCGGTGACCACTGATACCACACGTTGGCGCTGGATCTTCTACCTCAATCTGCCGCTCGGCATCATTGCACTGACAACACTTCTCATTTTCTTGCCTGCCACTCTCTCTGAACGCAGCCACAATCTGACCGGACGAGAGGCTCTCCGCCGCATTGATGTCACCGGCGCGCTCTTGTGTGCGGTAGCCACCAGTTGCCTGCTGTTGGGACTCACCTGGGGCAGTAGCCAGAGCTATGAGTGGGCTTCACCGCAAGTGGGGGGCATGCTGTTAGCCTCGGTCATGCTCTCGTTTCTCTTCTTGCTGGCCGAACGTCGTGCTCTCGAACCTATCCTTCCTTTGCACCTTTTCCGTAACCAGATCTTTGCGGCTGATGCGGTGCTCACGTTGCTGGTGTATATGATATTACTTGGCCTGGCGATCTATCTGCCACTCTTTCTGCAAGGGGTGCTGGGACTATCGGCCACCAGCGCGGGAGTGAGCATCACACCATTTCTGATCTCCGTCACGTTGGGGGCAACCCTTTCTGGTTGGTTGATTACCATACGCAAACGCTACCATGCCATTCTCATCGGGGGAACGCTTCTCATGACCCTCGGCGTCTTCTTCCTGACACAAATGACGCCCACAACGGATCTGCTGGTAGCAGTGATCTCTATGGTGACAGCAGGGCTTGGCATAGGCTCGATCTTCTCTGTGCTCTACCTTGCTGCACAGAATGTGCTGCCACGTACTCAATTGGGAGTAGGCAGTGCGGTCGTGCGCTACCTCGGTCAAATTGGTTCGACCCTGGGGGTGGCTCTCGTCGGAACAGTGGTCAACCAGTCACTCAACGGCTCCAGCAGGAAAACAATTGATGCACAGGCTATCGCTCTCCAGCATGGCTTCCTGGCTATTCTCATGTTCTGCGGAATTGCTCTCCTGACAGTATGCTTTCTGAAAGATGCCCCGAGAATGCAGAAGTCAAGCAAAGCGACAATGCGCGAAGAAGAATGATAACCGCCGCACATCCCCCTCCACCAATCCCCCACCCCGCACGCTCTCCACGCTCCCACGCGACTCACTACCACCAAGCACACCAGCCATCTGCAAGGCGCGGTCATGCGACAGTATCTTGTACTGTAGTTTGAGTGCCAGGATACGCTCGACGGACGCATCTATCTGGCTCTGTGTCAGCGTCCCATTCAGCACCGCTTGTTTCAAGCCATACAGCATCGTTTGTGTTTCCGCCAGTCCCCTCGGTCCAAGTAATAAATCAGTACCAGCCTTGACCGCCATCACTGCCGCCTGCGCCAAACTGTACGTATTACTTATGCCGCCCATCCACAGCGTGTCGCTAATAATCACACCTTTAAAGTTGAGGTCGTTGCGCAACAAATTTGTCACCACATTCGGCGAGAGCGATGTAGGCAACTTGGGGTCAAGCTGCGGATTGAGAATATGCGTCACCATCACCATCGGCACAATACCCTCGCTAATCATGACACGATAGGGCACGAGATCAACGGCCTTCAATGTCGCTAAACTACGATTCATATATGGCAACGACAGGTGCGGATCAAGGTTGGCGCTACCCAAGCCAGGAAAATGTTTAAGACAGCTTACAATACCACCATCACTTAACCCCTTGAGATAGGAGCGCCCCATGTTTGTCACCAGCGTTGGATTGTTCCCCAAAGAACGTCGTGGCAGCCCTGGATTGTTCGGATTCGTCAGAATATCGACAATGGGCATGAAATTGACGTTGAGACCCAGCGCAACAAGATCACTCGCAGCCCCATAGCCAGCATTGTATGCCGATTGTAGATTGTTGCTTACCCCAATATCAGCATTCGAGGGACGCTCACCAGTAATCTGGCGCAGTTCGTTTACAATACCACCTTCATAATCGGTCGTCACAAATAGAGGCATGTGTGCATGTCCCTGCATCCCCTTCGTTAGCGCGATAAGCTGCCCACGTGTCTGTGCATTACCATTTTTATTTTCAATCAGCACGCCGCTTATTTGATTTGCCTGCACCATCCGTATTAAATCGTTGTTGAGCGTTGAGCCATAAAACTCCACGATCACCATTTGTCCCAACTTCTGCTCAAGACTCATGCCCTTAACTATACGTGCCGCGATAGCAGCATCCGTAAGTGGCGCACTCGTCACCATCGGAGTAGGCTTATTGCTTGTCGGGGTGGGTGTTGACTGCTTAACAGTCGCTGTAGGGCTTGGAGTAGTCTGGGTTGTATTTGGCGTGGTAGGTAATGGGGAGGAACAAGCGCTCACGAGCAAAAGGACACAACATAGCAGCAAGGGCATCCGCCCTTGTCCCATTCCACGTGCTCTATTTCTTTTCCTACTCATCGCGCCCTCTGTATGACTTTATCTGACAGCAATAGCGGATATCCACCTTCTATTCCATACAACGAGGCATCCCCTATAAAGGCACATCCACAGAATTTTATCTTTACATAAAATCTTGACACTACGCTGTTTTTATTCTATACTACTTATCAATTGATAAGCAGAAAGCAGGAAAAAGAATTATGGCACGGAGTCAACGTAGACCGGCAATACATGAAGAAGAGACGCGCAACACCATTTTACGTACAGCGCAACAACTCTTTATGGAGCATGGCTATCGTGCTGTCTCTACACGTCAAATTGCTGACAGGTGTGGCTTGACACAACCTGCTCTGTATCATCATTTTTCGGACAAACAAGACCTGTATGTTGCGGTAATGAAAGAGAGTCTATCGGAAGCACAGGCTGCATTGGAGCGCATCGTACGGCGGAATGACAGCGTACAAGAACGCTTAAAGCGCAGCGCACGCTACTTGCTCAGCAATACTGAGCGCGACCACGCTATGATGATGCACGATATACAACAAGAACTCTCTACAGAGTCACGCAACACCCTTAACGAAGCGTTTCAAGCAGGCATCATCGCTCCCATTCGTGCGCTTTTCGAGGAGGGAATACAGCAAGGTACCCTGCTCGATCAGCAGCAGAGCGGTATCGATGCAACAACGGCAACACATCTTTTCATGAGTATGCTCTCACAATTTTTGTCGCGAGACGTGCAACATCCTAGCTCTAGCGGACGTGATTTATCAGAGAAGATACGCGCGGAGGAGGTCATAGTACAGATTATGTTTCATGGTCTGGCTACGACTCACCCGAATTGTCCTTAAATGAAGCGCAACCACCAATTTTTTTTGCACTTCATTTATCAATTGATAAGTATGTATTGGAGGTTTTTTAATGGAACCAACGCCACAACAAACGGGACCAGCGCCACAGCAAGTAGAAGCAACGGCAACTCCCATACTTACACCAACGGAAGCAAAAGATACTGACAAGAACTACAAATGGCGTGTACTGTTCTCAGTCATCTTTGGCACATTCATGTTCATCCTCGATCAGACAGCGGTCAATGTTGCCGTGCCTACATTCCAAAAAGTCTTCGGCACAGGCGGTCATCTCGCAAGCGTCGATCAGGTTGACGGCGTGCTTACCGCATATATTCTTGCACTTGGTATCGTCACCCCGTTGTCAGGCTATCTCTCGGAACGCTTTGGCATCAAGCGCATGTATCTGCTCTCTCTTACAGCGTTTATCGTAGGTTCGCTCGCCTGCTCGCTTGCACCCAACCTTGAATTCTTGATTGCTTTCCGTGCGCTACAAGGCTTTGGCGGTGGTATGCTCGGACCTCTGGGCATTTCGCTCCTCTTCGGTGCATTTTCTGAAAAAGAGCGTGGTCTTGCCTTCGGTGTCTATGGTATTCCTCTGGTCGTAGCTCCTGCCAGCGGTCCCGTACTAGGCGGCTATTTCGTCGAGTACCTCGACTGGCGCTACATCTTCCTGATTAACATTCCCATTGGTATCGCTGGTATTATTCTCGGCTACCTCTGGCTAAGAGAAAATAAACGTGGCACCTCAGCAAAACTCGACATCCCTGGTGTACTACTCTCAACCATCAGCTTCGGCACGCTGCTCTACGCTATTCAGCGTGGCAGTAGTGAAGGGTGGGGTTCACAGCGCATCGTAACACTATTGATTATCGGTATTGTTGGCCTGCTTGCTTTAGTCGTTGTAGAATTGATCGTGAAGAACCCGCTACTTGACCTACGACTCTTCGCCAGACGTTCCTTCGCGGTCGCCAATGTCGCTAGTTGGGTGAGTAGTGTAGCACTCTTTGGCGCGGAATTTCTACTGCCAATCTACCTGCAAACACTTCGTGGACAAAGCCCTCTACAGGCTGGCTTACTTGTGTTGCCGCTTGCTATCGCCGCTGGCATTGTTACACCGCTTGCGGGTGCATTATACAATCGTGTAGGTGGTCGCTGGCTGGTTGTAACAGGGAGTCTTCTCCTTGCGCTCAACACCTGGTACCTGGCGCACATCGCCGTCGATACACCTTTTTTAACGCTTATGGCAATCATCTTTGTGCGCGGCATTGCCCTCGGTCTCGTGCTACAAACGACGTTGACCATAGGTTTATCCGGTCTCAGACCAGCGCAGTTGCCGCGTGCCAGCTCGCTCTTGAACGCAACACGCAACGTGTTCCAATCGTTTGGTGTAGCAGTGCTTGGTACGATTGTGACGAACCAACTTGCTACATACACCACGCGGGCCGCCAACGATCTGAAAAATCCGAGTACCGCACTTGGTCAACAGTTAGTCCACATTGCGCAAGGCATCGCCCAAGGCTTGCAGCAGCAAGGCACGCCAGCACCCGTTGCCCAAAAGATTGCCTTCGGTAAAGCTGTTGGTCAGCTCATGGCACAACAATTCCCATTGAACTTTATCGCGAGTATCAATGATGCCTACCTCGTGACCTTCTGGCTGGCAATTATTGCCGCGGTTCTGGCCCTGGCTCTTCCTGGACATCCGCGTCAGGAACAAGCCGAAGCGACGCAACAGGAACGTACAGCACCAAGCGTTCCAGCGGCACATGCATAATAGAAGGCAACAGAACGTAGAAATGGCCTGTGAGCAAGTATCACAGGCCATTTCTACGTTCTGTTGTCTTACTATGTTAACTCTTTACTGCGTTAACTCTTTGACGATGTGCTGCACCCGTGCGCCATCAGCGCGCCCCTTCGTCTCTTTCGCGGCAAGCGGCATCACGCGCCGAAACTCTTTGCCGTTCTCAGCTACTAGACGTGTCACGATTGCGCGTATATCATCTTCGCTCATGTGTGACGCACGGAGGTACGTCTGCAAAATTTCCAGTTCTTGCTGCTCTTTTTCAGCCAGTTCAGGGCGTCCCCCCTGCTTATAGAGCGTAATAGCCTGATTGCGCTTCTTCACCTCTTGTTCAAGCACCCTCAAGCAGTCAGCCTCGGTCAAGGGCTGCCCATATTCTGGATTTTTGCGGTCGGTACGTGCGACCTCAAGATTGTGAATGGCCCCTAATGCCATGCGGAGTGTATCCAACTTCAGTTGGCTGCGCGAACGCTGCGCGTCCTGTATATCCTTACGTAACTGTATCTCAATCGGGAATTCCTGTCGTGTCTCTGCCATATGCTTGCTCCTCAAGTAACAATGCTTCTCGTGGAACAAGTATACTACGCAAGGCAAGTATAATCACCATTGATAACGAACAGCTTGTAGTACACAGCTTCTAATCTTTTCGATCCAACATGACGAAGTTTTTAAGCTCAAGAGTACCTTTGTATAAAATACCTGACTTTTAATTTAAATTTTACTATAATGATAGTAGCTTAAATACAAACATGTAGCTTTAACACTACAGCTATGTTTAAAAGTATCTGATGTTGTCGAGACAGAAGGTGGGGAACAATACAAGATTCCTATGCATGAAACGTCACTGGCGTCGAAGATGTTTGCTGGGCAGTACTAGAAGCAGGTGCGCGCTGACTCCTTATATTAATATATTCAAACCTACAATATAACCGATCAGTAATAGTTGCACTATTGCACATTCATGTACCCGACTCCCCGCCATACGCTGTTGTATATGTGGCTGAATATCTTAATCACATTCAGCAGTAATAGAATTTCATCAATTGTCACATACCATAGTATCAAGCTTCTAGGCATGGATACTCATCCCTTCATTGAGGGATGAGACAGTTTGCGTTGCGAGTCGCAAGGATGTATGCAAGATAGGACCATATTTCAATTAACTCATATATAAATCTAGTTGAGATAGTAATGCGGAGGTAACTATGGCGGTTCTAGTAACGGGGGCGGGAGGATTCGTGGGTGGGCATTTAGTAGATATTCTGGTGGAGCGCGGTGAATCAGTACGCATTCTCGCGCGTCCAGGTGAAGACGTAGTCCGACTCGTCAAGGCAGGTGTGGAGGTTTGTCGAGGGGACCTCACGGACCGTTCAGTGTTGGAGGATGCAGTTGATGGCGTTGAGCGTGTCCTACATTGCGCAGCACGAACAGGTCCTTGGGGTCCTCTAGCTGAATACGAGCAGGTCAATGTATATGGATCCAAGCTTCTCATAGAGGCTGCGATGACTGCTGGAGTTCGGCGAATTGTCCACGTTAGCTCGATCACTGTCCATGGCCTCGATGTACGTGGCCCAGTAGACGAGACAGCACCATTGCATGGTGGTCCCGACCCATACAGTAGAACTAAGATTGCAAGTGAGCGGGTACTTCAGCAGATGATCCGTGACAAAGGCGCGCCAGTCACCATTGTCCGTCCCGGCTTGATCTATGGACCACATGATAGCAACAGTTTCGGTCGCTTCGCTAAACTGGTGGAGCAAGGCAAAATGATCCTCATCGGCACTGGTAGCAACCACCTGCCACTCATCTATGTAAGAGATGTGGCAGAGGGTATTGTGCTAGCCAGCGAAGTAGAGCAAGCGGTTGGCAACGCTTACCTTTTGGTTAATGACGAGTCGGTGACGCAGCGAGACTACTACAACGCTATCGCTAAGGAATTGGGAGTTCCACCACCTCGTCTACATATTCCCTACCGTGCGGCCCTTGCCATAGGAGCCACCTCTGAGATGGTGGGTCATTTAACACACAGGAAGCAACCACCACCACTTATGCGTTTTGGCTTGATGCAGATAGGCGGCGAGAATCGTTTTGTGATCAGCCGCGCTCGAAACGAATTGGGCTTTTCGCCGAAGGTAAACCTTGCCGACGGAGTTCGTCAGGGCATCTCATGGTACCGCTCGAACCGTCAAGTAGAAAGTTCACAAGTAGAAAGTATTAAAGAGGAATGTCACGATGGAAATACTAATCACAGGAGGCAACGGCTTTTTAGGTCGTAACCTCATTTCAGCGTTGCAAGAGCGTGGAGACAGTGTACGCGTGCTTGCCCTTCCAACAGAGGATACCACCTGGCTCGAAGAGCGTAATGTTGTGGTCTTTCGCGGCGACATTCGTACCCCAGAAGCACTCATCGCACCCATGCGCGGTGTGGAAGGAGTGTTCCACCTCGCTGCTATGATTGGTGCGTGGCGTCCAATGCAAGATTACTCTGCTGTGAACGTCACTGGTACCGAGAATGTCTGTCGTGCTGCTCTTCATGCTGGTATTCGTCGTCTTGTGCATATAAGCTCAGCCATGGTCTACGATATGACAATTGGACATGCAGTGACCGAGGATGACTTCCTAAAACCACTCAATGAACCCTATAGCTTGACCAAGGCACAAGGTGACATGCTGGTGCAGCGCATGATTCGCGAAGATCACCTCCCTGCTGTTATCGTTCGCGCTGGCACACTCATCGGCCCTGGTGACCGCCTCAACTTTGGACGCATTGCTGATCGAGTACGCAAAAGCAAAGGAATTATCATCGGATCGGGTAAGAATGTAGTACCTCTCGTTTATGTAACTGATCTCGTGCAGGGACTTATTTTGGCGCTAGACTCCAAACAGGCAGAGGGAAAAGTCTACAATATAAGCAACGACCAGGGCATCACTCAGAGTGTCTTTTTCACAACTATTGCGCAGGAGATCGGTGTCGCACCGCCGCGCATCCATGTCCCCTACGTCCTACTATACACCGCCGCATATGCCGCAGAGCGTCTTGCTGCACTCAGCAATGACCGTATTCTGCCCTTTGTCACACGCCATGGTGTCAAGCTCTATGGCTCGAACAGTCGTCTTTCCATTGACAAGGCACGCCGTGAACTAGGATACGCACCAAAGGTATCGGTGATGCAAGCAGTGCGTACCACTTGCGCTTGGTATCTACATCAGGACGCCTGGACAGAAGAAAATGCACAAGTCCGTATTCCCCAGGCGATACAGGTTAAATAAGGAGAAGCTATGCCACAGACAGTAAGAGACAACGTTGTGATTGTTACTGGTGCTAGTTCAGGAATTGGTGCAGCTACCGCTCGCGAGTTCGCACGTCAAGGAGCACAAGTTGTCCTTGCTGCTCGGCGTGTCGATGAGCTGGAAGCACTGGTTTCAGAGATCAAGAACACTGGTGGTCAAGCCATAGCTGTTCCAACGGATGTTACGGATACAGCACAAGTCATGCAACTTGTGGAGCGTACACGGGAAGCATACGGACGAATAGATGTCCTTGTAAATAATGCTGGTGCCAATTGGGGAAAGCTGCTTGCGGAAACCTCGACAGACGAGATTGCGCGTCTGCTTCAAGTAAATCTACTCGGTACGATAACATTGACACGCGTTGTGCTGCCAGAGATGCATCGCCGCCACCGGGGAGCAATCATTTCGGTCGGTTCTGTAGCAAGTCATGTAGCGCTCGAACCACTCTACTCGGCGACGAAGTTTGGTGTTCGTGGCTTCTCTCTGGCCCTACGCCGCCAACTTGTCGGTAGTGGCATCTCGGTCTCCCTGGTCACGCCTGGAAACATTCGCACTCAGATGACGAGCGCTTTACAGGAGCAAATGCCCTCACCGGATATCGTTGCAAGAACGATTGTCAACCTGGTTCTCTCTCCACGTAGAGAGGTGATCGTGCCATTCAAGTATCATGGTGTTGTTTGGCTCGATAAACTCTTTCCGAGTGTTGCGGATTTCGCCTTCCAATGGAGGCATCGACACGAGAGAAAACAAGGAAACATGAGCAATCTGCCTGCGTATGCCAAATCAACTGAACTAAAGCTATCTGAATAATGAGCATCACTAGCTATTAAATACAAGTAGAAACACTTATTATAAGGAGACTATAGTGGAGACACTTATTACTGGCGGTACTGGTCTGGTAGGACACCACCTTATCACGAGACTCCAGCAACGTGGTGATACTGTGAGGGCACTCGTACTTCCATCTGAAAATACAAGTTGGCTTGAAGAACGCGGCGTTACAATCTATCGCGGCGATGTTCGCGACCCCGACACACTGACTGCCCCCATGCGGAGTGTGGATACCGTATTTCACCTCGCGGCTATGCAAGGTCTCTGGCTACCGATTGAGGAGTACTACAAGGTCAACGTAGCAGGCACCGAGAATGTCTGTCGAGCCGCGTTGCAAGCTGGTGCTCGTCGGATTGTTCATGTGAGTTCCTGGACGATCTACGGCATGGATAGCGGATGGCCGTTGACAGAGGAAGTCACTCCTGCACCTCGCAACGACCCATACTGGATTACCAAAGCACAAGGAGATTTGCTTGTCCAGCGCATGATTGATAAAGATCATTTGCCTGCTACCATCATTCGACCAGGTACAATCTTTGGAGTTGGGGACCGTTTGAACTTTGGGCGTACCGCCGATAAAGTGCGTGCTGGCAAGGGACTCGTTCTCGGTTCTGGTCGAAATTTTCTTCCGCTTGTCTACGTGACGGATGTTATACAGGGGCTTCTTCTGTGTGCTAACCATGATCGCGCTCAGGGGCAGGCGTTTAACATCACGAATGACCAGCCACTCACACAAGGAGAGTTCTTACAAGCAATAGCACAGGACCTTGGTGCCGCACCACCACGTTTGCATATTCCATACGCGGCAGCGTATGCCCTTGCGTATGCGGCTGAACGTGCTGTCAAGTTCACTGGCGCAAAACATCCTCTTGTCACGCGACACGGTGTGACGCTTTACGGTACAGACAACCGTCACTCAATTGACAAAGCTCGGACCGAACTAGGGTATGAGCCGCAAGTAGGCATACGCGAGGGTGTACAACTCGCCTGCGCCTGGTACCGAGAGAACTTCATGCCTGAAAGCAATGGCTTAAGTGCTGCTTCTTTGGCATCGGACACTCATTCCACGAATAGAGAAGATATTCTTACTCCACATGCTCATCCAGCACCAACCGCATAAACCAACTTCCAGTACATCTTTAACTGACCGGCATTCAACTTGGTGCTGGTCAGTTGTGTTATGATGCAATAAAGAAGTATTGATCGAAGAGTTAAAAAGGCGCAATATAGCATCATCAACTGTATGCATGTACTCGCACAACTGCGCAAAATAGAAGCGGCCTTCCCCAACAACCAACTCGTTATTGTCAGCATAGCTTGCAGTACCCTCTCTCTCGGGCCGTCCAATGAAACACTACATCCATCTGTAGCAAGTGTAGCAGGTGTAGCAGGTGTAGCGCCCATACTGCTCCGTCAAGCTTGATGTGACGTCTTGGAGCCGGACGACCACGAGGATCGTCCCAGCATTTCTGAGTCAAATGAACAGTGACGGAGCAATACCCTACCTCTCGGGTCGTCCTATGAAACAACAGATCGCTCACGGCAACAGTTCTTACAAGAAACCTTGCAGTACCCTCTCTCTCGGGTCGTCCTATGAAACCCTGATGAGCAACTAATTCGATAATGGTTCGTTCCTTGCAGTACCCTCTCTCTCGGGTCGTCCTATGAAACAGCCGAAGACATTTTTCCTTCGTAAGTTTTTGCTCATCTTGCAGTACCCTCTCTCGGGTCGTCTAATGAAACGTGGCAACTTTCGCTTTTCGAGTACTGAGAGATGGCTTGCAGTACCCTCTCTCTCGGGTCGTCTAATGAAACTGTCCCAGGTTAACAATCGTGCGGTTTTCGTACTGGATCTTGCAGTACCCTCTCTCTCGGGTCGTCTAATGAAACAGCTTCTGATCTGAAAGGATACTGTTCTCTCTTCAACTTGCAGTACCCTCTCTCTCGGGTCGTCTAATGAAACCTTGCGGCTGGTCGGTTGTCGCCTGTTCCTGAATAACCTTGCAGTACCCTATCTTTCGGGTCGTCTAATGAAACCCGGCGGCATAGAAGCCACATGCAAATTCAGTCTTGCCCTTGCAGTACCCTATCTTTCGGGTCGTCTAATGAAACATGATGCACTCATGATAGAGTCACACGCGTTACCAGACTTGCAGTACCCTATCTTTCGGGTCGTCTAATGAAACGCCGGAGCTTTGTGGTTCCCTGAGCAGTACATAACTCATTTCTGCTCGTAAAAGCCTTTTCTGAGGCTTCTCAGAGCTTCGATGTACGCTGTTAATCTGCTCTAGTATACATGGTTGGTCCACTTTTTCGCAAATGGGTTTTTGCGCGAAAAGTGGGGGGATTTGCGAGGTGTTTTTCTTGATAACAAGCATGTTTTTCGCTTTTCTCGATAGATATATGCGTTGTTGGAGCGAAATGAAGGCTCTCTTGCCCCGATTTGCGAAAAAGGAGCCGTAAGAGCCTCTTTTGACGGGAAAGGCTTAGACAACATCGTTGCAGAAGCGACGGAACTCACAGGTCACACAACGACCTTGTGCGGCTGGTGGTTCAGGCATGATTTCTTGCGCGACCAATTGACGAATATGTGTGACCGTTTGCACGACTTTTTTTCGTAGCTGCGCGGTGATTGGAATTGTTTCTACATTTTTCGTCGGGATAGAGTAGATATATCCTTGTTTCACCGAGACCTGCCACGCATCCTCGACAAGCAAAGCATAGGCGGCAAGCTGTAGTTTGAAATGCGCTCCCGCTTTTTGCTCTGAATATTTATACTCAACAACGCTAATTTCTGCATTCGCCGCATTTCTCGCAGGGCTGGCAATCACTAGATCGATTCGTCCAGAGAGACCGAGTTGCTCCGATTGTAGCGCGAGATGAAAGAAACGCTCACCCTCGGTTACGCCATAATTCCGTAGGCTCCGTCGCTCTTCTCGTTCGTCCTCCTCACTGTGTTTGAGAATACCCTCTTCCATGAGAACCGTTGTAGGTCGTATCTTGGGAAGGCAGTAGCGGTAGAAGACGATACGCGGACAGCAGACATACTGTTTCAGGTCGGTGACTTCTAAGAGCCAGTTGTTCATCTTACTCACCTTCTTCTTGCTTGAGAACTCTTCGTTCCGTCCAACTTTTTTCGTCCAGTGGATACAAGTTGACGGAGGCGGTATGTTTTCCAATACGCTTCCCAATTTGGACCCATAGTTCGCGCTGGTGCGTTCGCGATAGCTCCCCTTAAAACGCGCTGTACTGGATACGCTCCAGGCCATAGTCAAGGCAAGCATCGGCGACTTTTGTCCGTACACCATCATGTGGAATATCATAAATGAGCAGGTATCGCATGGATCCCTTACCAGCCTGCGACAAATGGTTCGTAACAGGGGCGTTCATTTCGCAGGAAGAGCGCGAGGTGACGTGCCTGACTTTGCAGAATAAAGCGGAGAGCCTGCCGCTTTTTCTCATAGGTTTCGCTACTGGCTAAGCGTTCGAGGACTTTTTCAGCGATCTTCTTGCGCGTCTCCTCATTGAGCAAGTGCTGTTCGTTCTGCTCCAATGGAGTATGCTTGTTAACCAAAGCAATCACCGTGCGATCAACAACCGTTTGGCGGAACTCTTCTATGCAATCCAATACCAAACTTGGTTTGCCGGGACGATCAGCATGCAGAAAACCACCATAGGGATCAAGCCCCGCAAGCGTCAATGCTTGTTCCACCTGACTATAGAGTATTGCGTAACCGTAGTTGAGGGCAGAGTTGAACGGGTCGGTAGCACCATGTGTCTCGCGTCCGGGCCACTCTAACTCTTCGGGAATGACACGCCCGATCATACTCCAATAGCGTTGAGCCGCTCGCCCTTCGACAGAAAGCACCTGTTCACGAATATCGTCGATTCGCTCAGCCTGTAGCTGTTCAAGTTCGTGCAGAAAGTCGCGCATCTCTATAGCAACGAGCATCAGTTCTTCGTGTAAGGCTGGGTTTGTCTCTTTACGATACTTTGCCATATAGCGCAGCAAATTGGCATGATTCTCTAGTTTGCCAGCGACAAACGTCTTCGCGACGGTGACACCAAGTGGCTGTTCATACGCTAATAATTGGGCGCGGCGTGTCAGCACAGTTCCCGTCAGGCCAGCAGAGTAGAGACCTGCGATTGGTTGACCCCGACCAGAAAGAAAGTGAATAACAATACCCTCTTCACAGCACACACGCACAACATCACTTGAGAGCGCCACGCCGCTATCGACAATAATCACACTTTTGAGGTGGATCAATGGCACCTCTGTGACGACCTTCTGTTCGCGTATGACGCGCAAGCGACCTTGATGCTTGCCGAGAAAAGAGCCTTTACCTTCGACAATCAGTTCCATGTACTTGTTCTCCTTGGAATATCTTCTCTGTTGGACATATCGTTCATATATCCCTGTGTGGCAGTATACAGACAAGATTCCGCAGGGAATGCGGGAATACGCATGGAAAAATCAAATGCTGAAAGTAATCCGCACATTTCGCACAGGTCAAGCCTCTATTTTGTACCATCCATTGCCTTTCACCGCATTTTTCCCGACATGAGTGAGTTCTCCCCACACCAGCAGATCAGCAAATGGTTGTAGATTTCCAATAAACGTTGCTTTGCCAAGAAAGCCGCTGATAGGTGTCAGCCGGTGTTGCCGATTCGAGTAGCTTTGCACCTCTTCCCACGTTGTCTCATCCTTCTTACATGCAACATCTGCGGCAAGTCTCACCAAATCATGAGCATACAGTCCATGCTGTGAAGCTTCTTCATCGCCAGGTTCACCATACGCCGCTTCTAGTGCAGAAAGGCGTTCCAGCAGGCGTAGAATGAGGGGGCGAAAGGCAGCGTGACGTACTAACTGGTCACGGTCAACGAGCCGAGTTGGTGTCAAGAAATCGAGTGTGACCTGTTCAGGCGCAAGTGCCGCAGCTTTCTTTGTCACATCTTGTGGCGTCACTGCTAGCGTTGGAGCCTGCGCTATGGCTTTTCCAGCCTGGTAGAGAGATTGTCGCTCGCCAGTGATTGGATGATAAGACTCGATGGATTGAATCTGAAATGTGCCACGCTGCCCCTTGTTTTCTGGCAATTTGCGGCCCAAACCACATTCTTCTAGCGCGTTCAGGGAAAGCACAATATATGGCAATAACTGAATGATGGTGCCAAAAAGTGTCAAGCCAAAGGCAAATGTCTCGCCTCGCTCATAACGGCGAGCGTTTCCAAGTGGTGGGAGAATAATATAGGGACGAGGGATATCGCGTCCGCGAGGCCGCTCTTCGCGGAGTGGTGCGACCAGTGCACTGACCGGACACATAGTATGTAATGGACAGTCGGCACAGGTTTGAGCGACCTTATTCGTGCAGAAACGCCGCCAAATGGCCTCGAAAAGATTGCCACGCAAGGCCGCTCCACTATGATCGTCGAGTTCGAGCGGGCGTACTACCTTCGTAGTAAAGAGAAAATGATACGTTGTCAGCATCAGCTTATCCTTCTTCTTGTGTGGTATCAAGTCGCTGGTACCAGCTATAGCCACGACTTGATTGCTTGAGTTGGTAGGGCAAGACAACATGATGCACAATACGCTCTTTCCCTACCGTCACGCGCTCCCCGCTATAGATATTTGCACGGGAAAATGTCAGGCTCTTGCCACAATCGTCAAGCATCTGCAATGTACCCCCAATGTGAAAGGCCCGTAGCCCCACTGGAGTCAGATCGGTAAAAGCCTCGGAGAGAGCCTGATCGTAGTGGGGTGGCTCCATGATCTGCACAAATCCTCCTCGCTTGCCGAAGTAGTTGATACCCATCAACAAAGGTGCTAGCTCTGCTGGCAGTTCTGCACCATCAGGAGTGGCGATGGCAAGCTGAAAAGCCTCGCGATACGAGACATATTCGCGGAAAGAGATCGTTGAATAGAATGGGTATTGCCCGCGCTCAATCCTCTCCGTCATTTTCTCACGCATTCGTGCCTCGAATGCCTCTTGCGTCTCATCTGGCTTCTTTGAGTCCTTCGACTCTACAGGTCGCCAGATTTTACTAAAGGTTTTGAACACCAGAATGTCGTGTGGGAGCGCAATCGAGACCGAGAGATCACGTAACAAGGGAAAGAGTTCCGCTCCACGCTCTATCCCAAGACGACGAAGAGCTACATCGACAAGTGCCATTTTCACCGCATATGGGGTCACGACCAGCAGCGTTTTGCCACCAGAAGAGGTGGCTGCCGCTGGTTTGAGCGAGAATGGCGCAACAGATAAGTACCGTGCAATCGTCCACATAGGAGTACATCCTTCTTTTTCTCAAACCAGCAGCACACTATCGTCCTACTCTCAGACGTAGTGGCGAGGTCGTATCAATCAAGGTACGCATCTGTGTCGCGAACTCGCTGACGCTCTTGAATGTGTGCATCTCCACCATAGTTTCGTCGTTGCCGTTGAGTGCAGAAACAATACTTTTCGTCTGACTCTGATAGCTGCTCTGCTCATCTTCGTCGCCCATTAATGGACTTACAAGCGGTGCTGGAATGACACCAGCACTCGTGGTGATGACGCCTTCAAGCCCAACGAGATGAGGCAATTGTGACGAACGCATGGCACCGTTGAACTCGATGAAGGTGTGTAGCAGGCTTTCAAGCAGCAGTCTCGCTCGCTTCTGTCTCTCTTCATCTTCATTATCAGCAAAGGCATAGTCCTGCAAAATGTCGTTGTAACCAACGCGTGCGAGTTCAAGATGACAGACGATAGCGTAGACGCCACTTGACGCGGGTCGATGAAAGAGGCTTTGTCCAAGATTTGAGCCAGTTTTTTCCTGTCCTGCCGCGTCTTCCGAACGTTTTTTCTCGCCGCGCTCTGACGCATATTTGACGTGAAGATAGCTTTCGGTTCGAGTTTTCTCCGGCAGACCGATGACCCAGCCAAACTCGCTGATGGATTTGCGCGGAATAGAGCGTTTGCCCTCTGTGACGAGAATACCCGCCACATCGTCGATGGCGCAGCGTCGAAGCATTGCCGAGATGAATTGAGCATCGCTGAACCTTTCTTTGTTCGCCTCTTTGAAGAAATCCTCGTCTGCGTTAATGCGGTTCGCATTGAAACGGGAACAACTGTCGCAGAGCGCGACATCACCACGTGAGCGAGCAAGCTGGTAAAAGTGCTCCATCAGAATGTGCTTGAGCATGTCGCCCGACAGCGCGTTGACGCTATGCAACGTGCCTGTAGAATCGACAATCTCGACCATGCGCGTCTGAAGCTGGTTGCCCTCGCCGCCCTCGTTGTTCAAGCTATGCATGTTGAGCGTCGCGCGTGCCGCGATAGAAAGTGAAGCAATTGGTGTAGTCATAAATAGTATCTCCTTCTGCATTTAATGTCTGAAAATAGTGAAGACAAATTTTTATTCGACGTTGTCGTCAAAAGTTATTTCATCTGTCTCTGTTGATGAAATGTCAGGGGCTACTTGGTACATTTCCTGCTTGGAGTCAGAGGCATACCCGCATGCTACAAGCATAGAGCAAATCAACTCGGAAGAGTGAAACTCGTCGATAAGACGCCCTATTTCGTGTATGTCCTCGTATCGAATTTTCTTTCGTAATTTTTTCAAATCCTTTTCTTTTTCTTCTCCTTTGTTTTTTAACGCTCGCTCTTCTACACGAGCATTTTCTGCATTGTATGAATGGAGAAACTCGCTAAGAGCTATCATAAATTCTTCTCGGTTGTGAGCCTTCCGCATAAGTTCTTGACCTAAACCATAGCGGATTTCATACGTTCGCTCATTTTCAGATATAGCACGACGACGCTGAGGTTTTACCGTTGCGTGACGGATAGCGTATGCAATGTTTTGAAAACCTTGATTTTCTGTTATCTCAGTTAGCTTATGTTGTGTACTCATCACAATTTTTAATCCTTTGTAACTTAATTGACGGATATACCGTCGTGGATTCTTCACTCTTTGGCGCTGACTCATCAAATAACTACTGTACGCAGTAGTAAATTTCCAAAGTGGACGCAGATCATAACCAGAGAGGAAGTCTCTATAAAAACGCAACAACTCATATTCCTCTGAACCTTCTTTTCCTCTACTATCTTGAATGCCTTGAATGATTTGTATATGCTCTCTAAGCAATGCTAGAACATCCTCCGCATCACTTGAGTTTTTAATGGGAGGCAACCAAGCCGGAAAATTGATCGATGCAATGTTCATGGTTGCGTAAGCACTACCCAAGTCCTTGTAAGTGGTAACATCGAAACCTTGAGCCACTTTTAATACTTCTTCGTCGTCAAACGGGTCTACTTCTCCTTCCGCTGATACTAAAAATTCCAGGCGATTTTGAACAAATACCTGTGCAAAACGGAGTGATGCTATAATATCAAGTTTCACAGCCGTACTTGACCAGCATACGTTGCGGAAATCGTCCATCAACTTCTTTAAACTTCTAAGTTCTACCGAGTGCGGCTGTAACACATATGTCTTACGGTCATTACCTTCTCTGACAACAAATGGTGCTGATACTTGCATAAAACCTGCAAACTTGAGTAATTCAAGCGGCCAGAAATCATCTTGATTTCCAAGCATTAATTCACCTGACTTAGCACGGTTTGAACCCTTCCCCATTATTGGATTGATGATCTGTAATGCTGTTATCTTTGCATCTCCACGAATTTTTTGCGTCTTCATGACCTCTTGCCATTTAGTAATAGCTTGTGTCACATCATTGTATTGATCTTGAAAAATGGTAAGAAGAATAGGTAGAAGGAGACGTATTTGTTCTATAGTTAGCGTATCCCATCGACGTACTACATCATTAAAAGTATCTACAACCTTCATCTGACTAATTGCCTGATAATGTGCAAACGATGGGCTAGGACGTTGTTCGAGAACGTTCATAAGCTCAGACGACTTACTTTTTTGCCATATCGCCTCTGGCCGTCTTTCACTTGCTTGCAAAGACTCTCGCGCTTTGTAGTATTGTTTTATTTGTATCTTTTGCCTGTCATACGGGAAACCAGAAACCTCGATATCCCATCCTAGTTTTGTTTGTTTAGTGATTTGCTTCTCTGAAATAAGAGGTTGTACAAGTTTGGGAACGCGTTGTAGGTTTTGTATATCATTCTCGCTGATGACTTCTGGTAACTGTATACAATAATGAGAGAGAGCATCATTTATCGCTAACTGACGAAAATCTTTATGCGACTCTTGAAGAATATCTTGCAAAAGCAAAGCAAGCCCAACTACAAGCTGGCTTTCAGCAGATGTACCACTCATCTTTTCCACGAAGTACATTGTTGTATTCATACATTGTTGTCCAATCAAGTATTTACAATTCACAGGATGGCAAAGCACTTTGAAAATACTCTGCCATCTTGACCATCAACTTATCAAGATCGAGTACCCATAGGTTTTCAACAGCCTAATATCCCTTCAATGTCTAGCTGACATTTTTACTTTCTTCGCCAGGAATACCAGGAGACATTGTGATCTTGCCTGTTACAGAGCAACGGATATTTTTTCTCCAGTGGATAGGAGATGGCCCTTGATGACGTTCTTTCACAGGATAGGCGTATCCTCCATAGGCATGATGCAAGTCTTTTGCTCTCATAAAAGTTGATATTGCTGCTTCTATATCTGAGTCTCGAACAATGCCTTTTAAGTCGGCCTCCGATGAAAGCGATGACGATACAATGCCAACAACATAACGCATTTTATTCTCCTTTCTTGTTCTCTTTGTTACTGTCGATGTGTATAGGGCAGATACATAGAGAACAAGAAAAGCATAACCTACTCTGTCTACCATTGTCAAGTAGTAAAAATACAAAAACACTGTAAGTTTGTCACTTGCTTTAATATTTGCTACAATTATAGAAGCATTCCGTACTAGGATACTGCAAGTAGATACATCGTCAGTAGTGACTCGTGGTCTTCAAATCGATCCGTTTAAGGATACTCAAAGCGAGTTGATTGTTCAGTTTTTGCCGAACAAATCTGCATGTTGATCTGCGAGACGTAATGCACGCACAACTACATAATAAAGCAATGTTTCCAAAACGTTCTCTCTTACCTCTTTATCTTCAGGAATGGTAACGTACTTGTCTAAAAGAGTACCCCTTTCCTTGATTTTTACATCTAAATCGTTTATGCTGTACTTCCAAGTTTGTCCCGCTGATACGTCATGTAGCACTTCTTCAAGGGCTTGTTTTGCCATTGGAACAAGTTCAGATGCTCCATATTCAGATGCATGTGAGGTGTGATGATGTGCAATTGCTGCTGCTACTGCACGAAGAAGCGGATTTCTATTTTTATAAATATCGACCTCCAAACTTTTGCCAATGAGCAGCCGACTTAGCTTTATACTTTCACAGGCATGGTGAGGGCGTTTAGGATAGACACTTTTTTGAAGTTCTCTATGTTCACGAGTACCATTATTTTCGGTCTTAGCAAAAACAAAATTCCTCTCTGGTCGTTGATAAACCATGCTATCTTTCATTGCTAAAGTCTGCCATGCCCTTGCCCATTGTTGCCACTTTTCATCAAGCTTTCCAATATCATGGCAGACAATAGCCAACCTAATGGCTTGGTCGATAATGCCTTTCGGCCATGTCATAGCACGTTCGAGCTTTGCCGCTATGTACTGCGTCTCATGGTGAAGATGCTTTTCATATGTCCATAGGAGTCCTGAGATATGCTCTTGATAGCTTCTTTGAACACTTCCTTGATATGACTTCCGTTCGCCATCTACTGCTCGTTTTACACTCTGATATGTACCGCTTGGAGTTGTTCCATCAAGTAATACAAATCCTATTTCGTCGTCATAGGATGCAAGCCTGCTTGGTATAGCAACTATAGGTGATGTTGTAATCTGCGCCGAATTGGTAATAGGTGTCCACTGACACACTTTTCTCAACTTATTTTCTGGCTCTTTGATATCGCTTTCTTCACGAATTTCAGCTTTCTTGCAAATCCACCCTTCATCCGTTGTATCGGACTGATACATCCTTTTCCACCACGCTTCTAGTGTTCGAGGATGAAGAGAAAAACTTTGCCAAAGCCACGGCGTCTCTTTAATCACCTCTTCAGGATGGTCGTGGATAATGATTTGAACCTGTTCAACATCTCTGATTAACTCAGATGAAACGCTATATTTATCATCTTTGTTAGTAAAGCTAGCAACCATTTTTGAAAAGATCGTCTTTTCATTAGCATCATATGCTTTCAGTAACTCTTCGTCACTTGCCTTATGTACAATGTCAATCAGCTTTTGCTCTTTTTCAAAATCGACCTCCTGCTGATGAACCATTTCTAGCGCATCCCATGTAGCATCACACAGATCGGCATCATAAGGAAGGTATTTGCGCCTTTTCTCTTTCCCTTCAGATTGTGGTATTTGGTATACAATCACTCTGCCATGTTGCTTCTCGAAGCGGGCGCATCGACCAGCACGCTGGATAATACTATTTGCCGGAGCAATCTCGGTGTGAAGAGTTTCGACAGAGATATTTAGACCTACCTCCACAACTTGAGTCGCGACCAAGATAATACTACGGTTACTTTGGTAAACACCTTCTTTCCAGCCATATTCTAAAGTATCGGGAGCGGGACCTAAGAGTTGTTCAATTTCTCTAGCGCGTTCGTCTCGACAGCTATCGCTAAAGCGACTGTGAAGGAGATAGACCTCTATATTGTCCTCATGTATTTTTGCTATCTCTTCTCGAAGAGTACGATACATCTGTTGTGAACGTGCGACCGTGTTACATATCACGAGAGAACATAGATTATGCTCTTGAAGAACACGCTGTGCAGTCATATGGTGAGGCGTACGTTCAAAAGTACGAACCCGCTCTCTTGCAACTTCTGACAATTGTTCTGACCCTTTAAGGGTTATGGGGCGAGCATCAAGTAACCGCGCGAGTGTTGTAAGAAGTGATGTAGAAAACGTTGCGGTCATAAGTACAAACGGAGTCGTTTCTTTAAGCAGCGAAAGTAATTTAATAGTTGTTGTGAGTGCTCCAAAGACACTTTTCCCACCGCGTACAAGTGGATATAAATGAAACTCATCTAAAACGAGATATGAACCAGCAACAGCTCCTACATTAATGTTAGCAAGACTTTTCCCTAGACTATAAGGAATAGCTATAGAGCTAGCTAAAAGTTGATCGATCGTACAAAATGTAAGTGCTGACTCCATTTGTGGGTCATCCGACTGATCTCCTGTTTGTATAGAAACAAAAGGACGATTGATACGCTCATACCTGTTTTCAAGTCGTGTCGGTTTTTCCTGATCTATATTTTCAGCAAGGTGCTGATTTGCTCTATAAAATTGATTGACAAGGGTACGCGTTGGAACGGCATAACGACATGTTACAGGAAGCCGTTCCCAGCGAAAGTCTCTATTTTCCGTTTGTCCTAGATGATGTACAAATGGAGCAAGAGCGGCAAACGTTTTTCCCGCACCTGTGGGTGCCTGTAAAATAACGCGTTTACGTTCTTCTTTCAACATTTGGTTAAACACCTCTTGCTGGAAAGGCAATAATTTCATCTCAGTTTCTTTAGGCATTTTGTTTATCCTCCAAAAACTTTTGAAAGTAGTCCAGTGTCAGGTTCATCAGATGACAAGTCCTGTTGTAGCACATTATACATAGATGCAAGACGCCGTGTTTCTTTGATCATTTTTTTGCGTAACTCCTGCGGCTCTAGCACCTCACAGTCGGCACCCCAACCGCGAATCCAGTTTTCGATTTCCAGGGTATCGCCGATCTGCGCGGTCCATTCGCACCCTTCGGGTGTCGGTGTGATCTTTTGCGATGGATGCCAGAGCGTCTCCTGGACTCGTTGTCTCACATAGTCCGAGAAGCGTAGCCGCACGGTGATAGGCTCTTCACCATACATGACTCCCCACGAGCGAGCAAGGAGGGCGGGACCACCGAAATCGTCAGGAATAGCAAACGTATCGTCGGTGACACGCGCTGATTCGATGCGCTCTAGCTTGAACGTTCGTAACTCGTTCGGTGGCTCGCTCAAGCCGAGCGCATAAATGGTGCGCCCAATGCCCGACGGCTCTAACAAGTAGGGCGAGAAGAGAGAAGAAAACTTCTTTTTGTGTGGGGCCTTGTAGAGTATTCGTATCTTGCGTTGGGTGGTCCAACCGAGGGCAAGTGCTTCAAAGATACTGGAACGATCATCTTGCTCTTGCTGTCGTTGCTCGGCCATCCCAACAAGAGTATATTGATGCTGACGTAACTGCTCTGGCATTGCGTCGATAAGTTTCGTGAGGGCAAGGATAACGTGCCGATTGCGCTCGTCATGAATTTGGGAGAGGAGACGACCCGCGACATAAAACGCTGTAGCCTCGGCAAGACTCAAGCGAACACGAAGATGCTCAATGTGTGCGTCTTCTGCCAATATCCAAAAGTGTCCGTCTTTGCGTAACGGGAGTCGTCCGTTCACATCCAACTCGTCTATATCGCGTTTGGCAGTGTCTTCACTGACGCCGAGTTGCTTTGCGATCTCGCCTGTTCGTAAACGTTGTCCTGGTTGCTCGAAAAGTTTCTGTAGTAAGTAGAGCCGGTCGGCTTTATTCTGTCCATCTGATGTTGGCATGACTAGTTGTACCTCACTTTCTTTCTATGGAGCAAGTATACAAAGGAGAATCCGCAGGGATTGCGGAAATTTCGACCAATATCCGAACATACAAAAAATAAGCAGATTGATTCCGTTATGAAAGAGGAAATGCGTAGAACGAAAGAGAGAGGAAGATGCAGAGAGAGGATCAAGAGAAACATATTTACCCCTACACGACATATCAATCTTATTCAGTAGAGGAATATACCACAGAGATACTTTTATTAGCAGCAATTTGGTACTTTTACGTAAAGCAATGAGAGTAAAGTATTTATTGCAGTACCCTATCTGATGGGTCGTACTCTGAAACCTAATGCATATTCAAGAGACCTTTTGTGTAAAGAGGTCACGACATTTTTGGTGACTCCCTGGCGAGGAACCCGATACTGCCGGGTACGACAAACGCAAAACGAGAGCACTCATGTTTGCCACCGTCGAAGTAGCCACTTCCGTTCTGCCTGTAGACGTTCCGACTCCTGAAATGCTATCATACTACTACGATACAATTCGGGATCCCGCGTGGCGCACGCTTTGCAAGCATTGTCCCGCCCCTTACCTCTCTGCTTACAAGAGGCGCTACTCAAGAAGGATTCCGAGCATCTGAAACGGTACAGGCATTCCCAGGACGACATTTCTAGAGAAGGGAGCAGGCGAGCGACCCCACAAGGGTACGCCGCCTGCTCCCCTTTTTTATTTCCTTCTTAGGAGCAGAGACATGAGCCAATGGAAGACACTTCTCGGTTTCCCGGAGACACAAGGAACGTATGGGTTTCTTCTCGTCTTGATCATTGATGCCCTTGGATCAGGGATGTACCTCCCACTCTCCATCCTCTACTTTCAAGTCTCGACTGGCTTTTCTTTGCCGATCATTGGCTTGACACTGACCATCGCTACCATCTGCACGCTTCCTCTGACCTTGCTCACAGGAAGCCTGGTGGACCGCTTTGGCGCGCGGCGCGTGACCGCCAGTAGTCAGTTCATTGAGGGCATTGGACTGCTTGGCTACCTCTGCGTACATACAGTTCCCGTGCTGTTTCTTATGGCCTTGTTGGTAACAGGAGGCACCAGAATATTCTACGCAGCAAGCACCGCGCTTGTCGTCGAAATTGCCTCTCCCCATCAACGGGATCGCTGGTATGGCCTCTCTGGGGCCATACGGAATGTGGGTCTGGGGATGGGAGGCTTCCTCGTAGGACTCGTCGTAGCAATGAGCAATCCAGACCTCTACCGTTTGCTAATCGGAGTCAGCGCTCTGTGTTATCTAGGAGCAGGTAGTCTCTTGTTACATCTACCAGAGCCCAGGTACAGACTCGTCGAACAGGGAACACAGGCGAAGTCAGGAGCGATCTTGAAAGATCGTGTGTTTCTCGGCTTCTTGACCTGTACCATTGCTTTTCCCTTATGTGCTCTCATGCTGGGAACGGCTCTTCCTATCTACCTTCCCCAAGCAGTTCATGCCCCGGCCTGGATACTTGGTCCAGCTCTGATCCTCAGTTCGCTGCTGGTGATCGGCTGTCAAACACTCGTGGTGCGCTTTCTTGAGCCATATCGTCGCACCAGGGCCATAGGAGCAGCAGCGCTGGTCTGGAGTCTCTCATGCAGCCTCTTTGTCCTAGTGCTGATCATCCCTCGCTTCCTTCTCGTCCCCTATCTCTTGCTGGTTGTGGCCCTGCATACCCTGGCCTCTTTGTTGTATACACCAACAGCAAGCGCCCTCGTCGCCGATTTCGGCCCGGCAGCCCAGCGCGGGCGATATCTAGCAACGTACGAGTTTTCATGGGGCGTCGCAAATGCACTCACTCCTGTCCTCTTTACCGTCCTGTACGCAGTCACCCCCGCTTTGCCGTGGATGGTGCTGGCTGTGATGGTAGCCGCTTCAGGCTTGATCACGCTCTCGCTTGAACAGAGATTTCCCGTTCAAGCGGTGCGAGCCAACAGGCGAACGTAAAATTCGCCTCAGACGTTTCCGAAAATGGTGCTCTTCTTGCCTATCGAATATTCAAGAAACTTTTTGTGTAAGGGGCTCAAGCTGTTCACAAGCGAAGTAGTCACAGATGCGCTGCTTGAGCACTTCCGCGGTCAAGAGTTGAGCAGGCTCGACAATCGCTCGCTTGCCATGGACCCATTTCGGCTCAATCTGGTTGAGCCACGGACTCTTGATGGGCAACCAGCACGGGATGATGTGTACGCCACTTTTGCCGGTTCGAGCCTCTTGCTGCACCGTATCTGACGGGTCGTACTCTGAAACCCCCACAGGAAACAAAGTGGTCTACATCGGAGAAAGTGGCCATGCAGTACCCTATCTGACGGGTCGTACTCTGAAACCCCTTGTGCATCGTCCAGGCGCTTTTGGACGCTTCCTTGCAACATGCAGTACCTATCCTGACGGGTCGTACTTCGTCGCGCTCCAAAACGACGACTTATCTATTCCAACTTGCAACATGCAGTACCTATCTGACGGGTCGTACTCTGAAACCCCTGCCATGTATGGAGATGAGCGGTTCGTGACCAGTATCTTGCAACATGCAGTACCTATCTGACGGGTCGTACTCTGAAACCCCCACAAGGCTTTCTAGCCATTTGGATGTAACCTTTATTCTATTGTGCTGATTGTAAGTCTTCTGGCGGCCTTCTCAGAGCTTTAATTTGAGGTAATGGTCTGCTGTAGTAGACATGAATGACTACGGTTTTCGCAAATCGGTTTCTGCTTGAAAAAGAGGGAGATTTGCGAAGAAAGTACACGCCTATTTATGCTCGAGATAGCTCACAAATCCTTTTTCAGCATACCATTTTGTATAGAACGGCACTTGTTGACCTCGATTTGCGAAAGCATCGCACTAGAGCCTGTTAGGAACTCAAGATAAAACATATGGTAAAATGATCGCATGACATCTAGAGCAGACCTCCTTCAGGATATCTTGTACAATGGTAACAGATATCCATATAACAGAGCAGCACCTGTCCGTTGAATAGTTTGTTTCCAAAGAAGGTAGACATGACCAAGACAACACTTCCACCACTCAACCAGGCCGAACGCGAGCAACTCTGGCCCGCTTTGCCGTTGGAGGAGTGGCAGGATACATCCCGCACAGTTCATATGTGGATGCAGATCGTAGGCAAGGTCAAGCTCGAACTTCATCCCTACATCAACCACTGGTGGCAGACAGCACTCTCTGTCACAGCGCGTGGCATGACCACCGGACCTATCCCCTCCGGGAGAAATACCTTTGAGGTCGCTTTTGACTTCATCGACCACCAACTCTTTCTCTTCACCAGCACAGGTGTCATGCGTGCGATGCCTCTCATCCCGCGCTCCGTGGCCGATTTCTATCACGAATTTATGGCGCTGTTACACGCTCAGAACATTGAAGTGATAATCAACACGCTCCCCAGCGAGGTCACCGACCCTATCCCATGCGATGTCAATTATCATGATGCCTCCTACGACGCGGCCTCTGTCAATCGCTTCTGGCGTATTTTGGTACAGGTTGACCGTGTCTTCAAAGAATTTCGCTCAGATTTTATCGGGAAGAATAGCCCGGTCCATTTTTTCTGGGGGGCCTTTGATCTGACGGTTACGCGTTTCTCAGGGCGGCGTGCTCCTGAACGCAAGGGCACGGATAGCATTACACGCGAAGGCTACTCGCACGAAGTGATCAGTTGTGGCTTCTGGCCTGGTGGCGGGAAGATCAACGGTCCCGCCTTTTATGCCTATGCCGCCCCTGAACCCGATGGCTTAAAGACGGCAACAATACGTCCACACGAAGCCTTGTACAGTACTGACCTATCCGAATTCTTGCTGATGTATGATGATGTGCGTAAAGCCAATTCACCCGATCAGATGATCCTGGACTTTTGCCAGAGCACCTATGATGCTGCCGCGACCCTTGCGCATTGGGATCGCAAGGCGTTGGAGAGAGCACACTCTTAAGCTTCTCCAAGAGCGACAACGCTAGAGTCTGTGAGAGGCTTCATATGGAAATCCACTGATGAAGCATGAGACAGGCGAAAACGATCAGATGAAGACTAGCAAGTGTAGCGGGAAGCCGCTCATAATCGCGCACCAGCCGCCGAAAGCGCGCCGTCCAGGCGAAGGAGCGTGCATAAAATCCATGATACCCTGCTCAGTTGTCCGCGTCTGATCCGTTGAAAAGAGGGTCTTTGCAGGACGTTTCCCTCCTGGATCACGTGTGAGAATCCAGATGACGGAATCCAAACGAAAGGGAGCGATGAGCGTGATGTGTTGGCTAGCACAGTGCAGCCCCATTTCCAGAATACTGTAGGCGGTGTCACCCATGAGTTTGATGGCAATATCAGGAAGCCAGCGGCGTACCACATGTCCTGAAAACCAAAGTGCCTTCTCGTAGTTCCCAAAGAATTCGTAATGTCCAGCGATGACCTGACAGATCGAGCAGAGCCATAATGGGACGACCAGTTTGTGATTCTCTGTGATACAATGAAAGAAACTGTATGGGTCTGATTTCATCACACCCTCGTCTCCATCCCCTCATGCAAACACAATGATGTGTTATCAAGGAGCAAACAAATCATGGCAAAAGTATTTGAACAGACAACAGCAGGCGCACAGACGCCATTTATAAACCAACCATTTCTTGACTTCTCGCAAGAAGAGCACAAACGCGCACAGACCGAAGCCCTTGCACAGGTCAAAAGTGAACTAGGCCAAAGCTACCCACTCATCATTGGTAGCAAGAAAATTCAGGCTGAGCAAACCTTCGCCTCAGTTAATCCATCGCAACCCGGTCAAGTCATAGGTCACTTCGGGCGTGCCACTATTGAGCAGACACAGGAGGCAATTCAGGCTGCCGCCGCTACCTTTGAGACATGGAAGCGCGTTCCAGCACAGGAACGTGCCAACTACCTGTTCAAAGCAGCAGAACTCATGCGCCAACGCCGCTACTACCTCAACGCATGGATGATCTACGAGGTCGGCAAGAGTTGGGCCGAGGCAGATGGCGACACTGCAGAGGCCATCGACTTCTTAGAGTTCTATGCACGTGAGATATTGCGCCTCGCAGACGAACAACCCATCACTAAAATCGAGGGCGAAGACAATCAGCTTGTCTATATTCCACTTGGCGTCTGTGCCGTCATTCCCCCCTGGAACTTCCCCTGTGCAATCATGGCAGGTATGACCAGTGCGGCCTTTGTGACTGGCAATACCGTTATTCTCAAACCAGCAAGTACCGCTCCCGCCATCGCTTACCAATTTGTACGCATCCTCGAAGAGGTGGGATTACCAGCAGGTGTAGTCAACTTTCTTACAGGCTCCGGTGGCCTCATCGGTGACACACTCGTTGAGGATCCGCAGGTACGCTTCGTCGCGTTTACCGGTTCACGTGAGGTAGGCTTACACATTCACGAACTCGCGGCAAAGCACCAGAAAGGGCAACGCTGGCTCAAGCGCACTATTCTTGAGATGGGCGGAAAAGATGCCGTTGTCGTTGATGAAACGGCCAATCTCGAAGCCGCCGCAACCGCTATCGTCACATCGGCATTTGGCTTCCAGGGCCAGAAGTGTTCTGCTGGCTCGCGTGCCATTGTCGTAGACAAGGTCTATGACGAGGTGCTACAAAAGGTTCTCGACAAGGCAAAAAATTTGACGCTGGGCGACGTAACGCAGCCGAGCATCTACATGGGTCCAGTTGTCGATGAAAACGCGATGCAGAAAATCGTTGACTACATCGAGATTGGCAAGCACGAAGGACGCCTCGTCCTCGGTGGTGGACATCACGGCCCTGGCTACTTTATCGAGCCAACTATCATCGCCGATGTAGACCCACATGCACGCATTGCCCAAGAAGAGATTTTTGGCCCCGTACTGGCCTTCATCAAAGCCAAAGACTTTGACGATGCTCTGCACATTGCCAACGATACCAAGTTTGGCCTAACAGGTTCGCTCTACTCGAACGACCCTCAACACATCGCACAAGCCGCGGAAGAATTTCACGTTGGCAACCTGTATTTCAACCGTAAATGTACAGGTGCGCTCGTCGGCGTCCATCCCTTCGGCGGCTTCAACATGTCTGGTACAGACTCAAAAGCTGGTGGCAGAGACTACTTACTCCTGTTCACTCAGGCCAAAGCCATCTCTACAAAAAGATAAAAATCTGTGTTAAAAATATGGATGGAATGTTGGCAGGGCTAACATTCCATCCATATTTTTAACATGTGTAACACTAATTTTGATACAAAATCTCACAAGCAATACCAGGAACAACTATGGTTCCAGCAGCTTGTCCTAGCGAAGTCTCACCGACATGCCCCTGTGTTCCGACAATGGTCCAGCTACCCTCTGGCAGCGAAACTACAACATTCGCTTTATTAGGATTATAAATCACGACAATATTCTTCCACGGATCACCATTAGCATGCTCCGTCATCTGAAACGCCACCGTGTTATCGGGACTATTCAGAAACGAAAGATGTTCACGTACATCCTCAGCCGACGACATACGAAACGCTGGATGGTTGTTTCGTAGATGGACGAGGCTAGTATAATAATTAAACACATCTTTATACTGTGACTTGCGCTCCCACACGAACTGATTCACAGCATCACCAGCGTTATAGCTGTTATCATTACCACCTTTAGTACGCAAGAACTCGTCACCACCCTGTAGAAACGGTACTCCTTGCGACGTTAGCACGATAGCTTGCACCAGTTGATCCATCAAGAGGCGGTCATACTCTGGATCGCCACCATTACTTATCGCAATCTTATCCCACAGCGTATAGTTATCGTGACTTGTTGCATAATTGATTGTCTCGCCTGGAGCAGCAGTAAAGGAGTTAATGCTGCCCATCACACCTGCTTCAATGGAACCTACTTGACCGCCTGCACCCGTTGGAAAGCCCCGGTTGTGTGCGTCAAACATACTTCCGACCAGCGCATTACGCATATCATCATTGAACACAGCAAAGCCGCGCCGCTTTTGTTGGCCCTTCGTCACCAGTTGTCCCCCAGGAAGCGCAGAACCACCACCAGTCCACGGTTCACCATACAGTAAGACGCTGGGATTGAGCGCATGCAAATCCTCAACCACTTTTCTCATCGTATCGATGCCAAGCAGAGCCATAAGGTCAAAGCGAAAGCCATCGACATGATACTGCTGCACCCAGTATTTCAGCGAATCGCGCACAAATTTTTGCACCATTGGACGCTCTGTCGCTAGCTCATTACCCACGCCAGAACCATTCGTGAACTTGCCAGCATAGTCAGTACGATAATAATAGAGCGGCACAATCTTATTAAAATCGGAGTTCACTGTGACATAGGTATGGTTGTATACCACATCCATAATCACACCAATGTTCGCCTTGTGCAAACTCTGCACCAGTTGCTTGAACTCTCGGATACGAGCTGTACCATGAGGAGTCGTCGCATATGCGCCCTCCGGCACATTATAGTTACGCGGGTCATAGCCCCAGTTATACTGATCGGGCGCGTTCTCATCAACACTCGCAAATTCTTCAACTGGCAACAACTGCACGTGGCTAATGCCTAATTGTGTCAGGCTATCAACTCCTGTCACCACGCCATCGAGTCCTCGTGTCTCACGCTCAGTAAAGGCAAGATATTGTCCTCTATGCGTCATTCCAGAATGCTGCTCAATTGAAAAGTCGCGTACATGAAGTTCATAGATAACAGCATCAACAGCATGCGCCAATGCCTTGTATTTATCGGTATCCCAGTCATCAGGATGCGTTGTCGCAAGATTGACGATCATGCTACGTAATCCATTGACAGAAATCGCCCTTGCATAGGGATCAACTGCCGTTTGAGTTACGCCGTGCAGCGTCAGCAGGTAGAGATAATACCAATTTCCAAGATCGCCCTGCACCTGCACACACCACGTTCCCTGCTCGCTTTTTTGCATCGCCACTTGCCGCGTCAACCCACCCAACTCGCTCTCGTAGAGCAGCACCTGCACGTCTGATGCTGTAGGTGCCCACAAACGAAACGCTGTAGACTCCGGCGTGTACACACTCCCCAAATCGTCACCGGTATAGAGATATGCTGATTCACTCAATACATTTCTCGGCACCACACTATTTTGTCCATGCCCCCTGAGTGTAATCACTAACGTATCAACAACATTGACTGCATCTGCCAACTTCACTGCTACAAGATCGGTCTGTACACCGTCAGTAGAGGTAGGGAACGAAATGTACGGCGTATTGATGGAGTCATATGTCTCGCGCTGCCTCGTTATGGCATCGTAAGGAACGTAGGAAAACGTAACTTTAGCACCACCCTCTGGTACAACAAGTACAGCGTTATTGTATGGTAACGCACCATCAAATGTCCCATCAAACGCAACCTTGTAATTATATACGCCAGCAGGCAACAAGCCTGTAAACTGATACAGGTTTGCATTCACCCGTGTCATCAGGGTAGTTCTATCAGTAGGGTTCCAATTACCCTTCGCTCCCAACGCACGCTGTAGATCGCCAACCAGCACTACCTGCTGCGTTTGTACAATATCTACATCTGCTGCGGCAAGTGTCGCCCCGGTAGCCAGATTCGTCACAAGCACATAGTCTGCAGAAAAGGGCAACATCAACGCATTGGAAAGTTTGACAACAATCGTCCTCTCATCCTCTAAATAGGCATTGACAATGTGTGATTGAGTAGCAATTTCAGCCACACATGACGAGGCAGTAGAATCACCTTCCACGAACCATACCCTCCGTTCACTTCTAGTATATTAGTTCTTACATTCTATAAGACGAAGCAAGCGTCTATTCCGTAGCAATGGATACGTCTCGTATCGTAGAATGAACCATATATTTTTGTAGACAAGCGCCCCTAAAGGGCAAAACACCCTTCTATAGTAAATAAAGGAGTCGTCCCGTGACTATTGTCACTCCATTAAACTCCGTTACCTGGCAAATCTCGCTCCCATTTCTAGGCGAAGAAGAGATTATCGGCTCCTACCTGCTTTCAGGAGGAAACGAGCTAGCCATTATTGATCCCGGCCCAGGAAGTATGATCGAGCCACTCCTCGATGCGACTCGACAAGCAGGCTTTGACCCACAACATGTAACACAGCTCCTCGTTACTCATGTCCATCTCGACCATGCTGGCGCGGTTGGCTCTCTCGTAAAATATATGCCAAGAGCGAAGGTATACGTGCACAGCAAAGGTGTACCACATCTGCTCGATACCACAAAAGTTGTTGCCAGTGCATCACGTATCTATGGCGACCGCATGCAGCAACTATGGGGAGAGATTGAGTCTACACCTGCCGACCGCGTACAGACTATAGAAGGAGGCGACGTACTCACCATCGCAGGTCGTCGGCTAGAGGTTCACTATGCACCGGGCCATGCTATCCACCACGTCGTCTTCTTCGATGCCCACTCTGGCGATCTCTTCGCAGGCGACACTGCGGGAGTCCGCTTACAGGGCGTGGACTATGTGCGTCCACCTACACCACCACCCGATATCGACCTTGAGGCATGGTCAAATAGCATCGACATTCTCAAAGAGTTACGCCCCGATGTCCTCTATCTCGGACATTTCGGCGCAACGCGCAACGCTTCACGACACCTTGAGCAACTACGTGAACAACTGCTCTCCTGGGGCAATTTCGTACTAGAAGCCATGCGCAGCGGCAAAAACGAACAGGAGATACTGGCTCTACTCATCGCTCACACCGAACCAGAATTACAGCATGTTACCAACGACCCTAACGTTCTCAAACGCTACGAAATAGCCACTAACTATGCAATGACCGTGCAAGGCTACATGCGCTACTGGCGCAAAAAACATCCCGAACGCTTATAAGACAAGTCTATGAGGATATAGAGCGTTAAGAGCATGACAGGGGCAAGGGAGCATGACAGGGGCAAGCCTCAAGACTGTTCACATAAGGAGAAAGTGTCAGAAGGGGGGATGAACGGACGCCCACAAGGGGCTACCCTACTATACTCTGATGTATGCTACGCACGCTGTGTAGAGTATAGTAGGGTAGCCCCTTGTGGGCGTCCGTGCGTTTTCGGCCAAGAGATTCCTCTTCTGTGAACAGTATTGGGGGCAAGCCCTGTCACTACGATACCCCCGCGGATGCCACTGCGTGGCTTGCCACACCTCCGTCTATAGTAGTGACAGGGCTTACCCCATTGACTCCAACTATCTCATAGAAGAGCCTGCAAAGCGGGTGGGCGGCATGACAGGGACAAGCCCTGTCACTCCGCTACATGAGGTCACGTGGCGTTTCGTCGTAGCGGAGTAACAGGGCTTGTCCCTGTCATGCGGTCCGGACGCCAATGTATGAGATAGTTGGAGTCAATGGGCTTGTCCCTGTCACGCAGGGCTGTTGCAAAGTTCGTTGAAGCCGGACATTGTTGGCATGACAGGGACAAGCCCTGTCACTCCTCTCCTCGGAGTCGCGTGGTGGAGCCACGCCGTTGCAAAGTCGTAGAGGAGTCGCGTGGTGGAGCCACGCGACTCCTCTACGATGGACGCAACGGCCCTACCCTGTCATGCTGCCTCCCGAGCCATGTCAACAATACTTAATTCTCTTACTCACTCAAAAAGTTGATTGTCCAGCTTCCCATCTTCTGCTCTCTCGGCCTCACGCTTCTCCTGCTCCTCAAAGGGAATCAATTCTTCAGGGGACGACGGATTGATCACACCAATCAGAGTACGAATGATACCTCCTAACACAACAAGCGCGCCAAGACCAATCGCTACAAATCCCCCGTTCGAGTATGCACCCGCACGCAGAGACATCCCTACAAAAATCAGAATAAGACCTGCAAGTATAATGAATAACCCGCTCCATGTGTACTTGTTCCACTTGCTCTGCTCTGCCCTTCGTAACCTTCTCATCCGTTGCGCTAGACTAGCTCTTTGCTTTGTTGCCAAACCTCTGCTCCTTTCCTCCTATGAGGACCGTGAGTGACGCCCGTCTTGCTACGAATTATACGCCATACCAGCCAAATGAACAATTTCAGTTATGAGCTATACTAACCTACACTTGACGCTGGGCTTGCGATACGTTATTGTGAAACGTACTAAACATACGTCACCTACTGACACAAAATAAGGTCAAAAACATTCCTACCACCCAGTGTTATGTTTGCGGAGGTAATAGTTAGCGTCATGAACCATAAGCATAAAATCAATCCTCAGACACAGGAAAATATAGCGCAAGATACTAACATGCCTCCTATACAACTCCTACAAGGGGACTTAGCTGCTGTCTTTGAAGCTATGACCGATGGCGTCAACGTCTATGACAAAAACGGTCATAGCTTGCATATGAATAAAGCCTATCGCACGCTCATTGGCCTCGATACACTACCCGCTCATGCACACCCTACTCGTACAGAGAGGGGACAACAACTCCAACTTCGTGACGAGTATGGTAATTCCTTACCCGAAGAACAGCGACCTGTTCACCGCATCTTAGCCGGAGAAGTGCTCACAGGCGAAAGGATGATGGACGTTCTTGTTCATACCCTCGACGGACGTGATCTACAATTGAACGTGACTGGTACACCCACCTATGACCAGAACGGAGACATTCAAGGAGGTATCCTCATTTTCCGTGATGTAACCGAGCGTCGCCACCTGGAACATCGCACACAGGATGCATTAGACGCCCTCTTAAGAATAGCGGAAGAACTTGTACAACGCCCTCACGAAAATGGTGTGCAAGATGTCGAAACTCCTATTTCTGATACAGAGGTTGCACAACGCCTGGCAGAACTCATCCGCAGCGTTCTTGCGTGTGAACGTGTGAGCATTACTATTGTCGATCCACAAACTCATGTCTTGCGCTCATCAGCAGTTGTGGGTCTCTCAATCGAACAAGAACAACAATGGCGCGAACGGCGTCCAGATTTCTTGCTCAGTGAGCAAATTAACAGTCCCGATCTCAGTGCACGCTTGTATGCAAACGAGGTACTCGTACTCGACATGACAAAGCCGCCTTTGTCGGAACGGCCCAATCCCTATGGCATTCAAACCATGTTACTTGCACCAATGCTGCTGGGAACATCACTGGTTGGAGTACTGGCCTTAGATCATGGAGGCAAGCACCAACTATACACACAACGCGATATTTCCCTGACCAAAGCTGTAGCGAAACTTGCAGCACTCGTCGTTGAGCGTGAACGGCTCATACAAGAACGTGCCGAAGCTCAGGCAAACGCTCTTGCTTTACATGCCGCTAATCGACGCATGGATGAATTCCTGGGTATCGCTAGTCACGAGATCAGAACACCACTTACTTCTATTAAAGCCAATATCCAACTCGTACAACGTCAGATGAAACGCCTTATCAAAGAACATAGCCTCACAGATGAACAGTTGACACAGCGCATGACTCTCATGCAAGACATGCTAGAACGCGCCGCACGACAGGTCGAGGTACAGAATCGCCTGGTGAGCGATCTACTCGATGTCTCACGTATCTATGCCAATAAGTTGGAGTTGCGCATCCAACGCTGTGATATAACTGCCATTGTACGCCGCGCTATCGCCGACCAAGCTTACATCGTTGCTCCACGCCACATTTCCCTCGACAGTGATGCAGAAGCAGTGTATGTCATGGCAGATGCAGACCGTCTGGAACAAGTTCTCAATAACTACCTCTCCAACGCACTCAAATACTCCGAAAAAATCTGTCCAGTTGAAGTATGCCTGGAACAGATCGGAGACTCGGTGCGCGTCTCCGTTCGCGATGAAGGACCAGGCTTAACACCTATACAGCAGCAACACATTTGGGAACGCTTCTATCGTGTAGAAGGTATTGAAGTAAGGACAGGTTCAGGCGTAGGTCTCGGACTGGGCCTACACATCTGTCGTACCCTCATCGAACGTCAAGGAGGACATGTAGGAGTCGAAAGTATCCTCGGCAAAGGCTCCACCTTCTGGTTCTCGCTACCCATTCATTTGATATAATTCGCGGTGTGTTGATGATATGCGTTCGCAGGACGAACACATATCATCAACACACCATTTTTATTTCCCTATTGACATATGTAGTATGGCACCTTATAATATGTGCATGAACTATAAGGGGGCTAACAAGATAAGCCTGAGGATGGATACTATAATGAGACCAGACAAATTATCAAAACACGAAATGATGCGAAAACGCGTACAGCAGTTTGTGGATGCCGACGAAGACACCATAGAAACTTACTGGCTCTTTATTCAGGTAGCACGCGAGATACTCGCGACATTCCAAGCACGCCTTGAGCGCTTTGGGCTGTCCGATGGTAAGCTGGTCATTCTCATACTCTTACGCCACGCTCCCAATAATAGTTTGACGCCCTCTGAATTAGCCGAACGCTGTGAAGTCACACGAGGAACTATTACTGGCCTCCTCGATGGACTTGAACGTGCTGGGCTAGTTGAGCGCAAAAATCATCCAGAGGACCGCCGTATGCTGACGATTCAACTTACCGCGCAAGGGTTAGCCTTCATTGACGAAATGCTTCCACTACACTTCCACAGATTTGGTGAGATGATCAAAAGAGCTGATTTAAGCAAAGACGAGCAGCAGCAGTTTATGACGATACTCAAAAAAATCCAGCGAGGCATTCCTGCTCTTCTCGAAGAGTAGTTGCCTTATGTAAGGGCATGATGTATTGTGCCCATAAGGAGCATACCTGTATGCAAGTTCCTGCACCAGCAGCGCAACAAAGCGGTGGATTGGCGTATAAATGGGTTGTTGCGATTGTGGTCGTCTTTGGCTTGTTTATGAGCATCCTGGACACCACGATTGTTAACATTGCCGTTCCACGTCTACAAACCGCTTTTGGCGCCGACCTTAATAGCGTTCAGTGGGTCATCACTGGCTATACCCTTGCGCAAGGTGTCGCCATACCTCTGACAGGCTATTTCTCTAATCGTTTCGGGCTCAAGCGTTTTTACATTATCGCGCTCACAGCCTTTACGCTTGGCTCGTTACTCTGCGGATTAGCCTGGAGTCTTCCAGTGCTTATTGTCTTCCGCGTTCTCCAGGGTTTTGGTGGCTCATTCTTGCTGCCAATGACCATTACGCTGCTCTATCGTGAGTTTCCACCTCAGGAGCGTGGGGTCGCAACAGGCTTTCTCGGTATTCCAATCCTGCTTGCACCAGCCCTTGGTCCTTCACTTGGTGGCTACATTGTTACCTACGGTAGTTGGCAGTTGATCTTCTTTATCAACGTCCCAATTGGCATCCTGGCGATCATACTGAGCGCAGTGCTTCTACGCGAGTTCAGACCAGAGGGACGCGAACGCTTCGATTTTGGCGGCTTCGTGTTCGTATCAGCAGGTCTCGCCTCCGTGCTCTACGCACTTTCAAGTGTAAGTACCAATGGCTGGGGATCAACAAAAGTGCTGGGATTCCTTATTGGTGGCATACTAGCATTGGTTATCTTCGTCATCATCGAACTGTCAATTATCAGACGCGAAGGGCAACCATTGTTGGACCTGACCGTCTTTAAGACTATCTCCTTCACCTCGGCGAACCTAGCCAATATATGTATCACCTTTGCACTCTTTGGGGGACTCTTCGTCATCCCCATCTACCTGCAAAACTTACGTGGTCTCAGTGCATTTGCAACAGGCTTGATTTTAATACCACAAGCACTAGGTTCTATGGTAAGTTCGCTGATAGGTGGACGGCTCGTTGACCGTTTTGGTGTACGTGCCGTCGTGATACCAGGGCTATTCATCGCGGCCTTTGCCTTCTGGGAACTCTCGTTTCTTTCGCTTTACACGCCATATGGTTGGTTACAGGTCCTGCTGATCCTGCGCGGCCTAGGTATCGGTCTCGTCGCACAGCCATTGATTGTCGCGGCACTTTCGGAGATACCACCACGCCAGCTAGCTCAAGCATCTGCGATCAATTCGGTTGTCCGTTCCGTCGCCAGTTCATTAGCAGTCGCGACCCTGGCAACCGTTGTGCAAACACAGGCCAAAGTTCATTATAGCCATCTAGCAGAACAAGTTACGGCAGGTTCTCCACTTGGACAGCTATCCGCACGACTGCAAGCCTTGTTCGTATCACATGGTGCAAGTATTGCGCGTGCGCGAGTGGGTGCGCTACAAGTGATCGCACGGGATATACAACGTCAGGGCTATGCACTGGCTATCCAGAATGCCTTTCAGCTCTCAGTCGGAATTATCCTGGTTGCCATTATCGCAGTCTTCTTCATACGCGGCTCACGTCGTCGAGCACCACAGCAGGTGCAGCCTGTTGTGGAAAAGAAACACACCGATGAGGGTGGTACTGCACGCGATGAAGCATTACTTGCTGTGTAGTTCTTATATGCTTGTTGAGCGGCTCATGACAGGGGCAAGGCCTGTCATGGTAACAATTCATACAATATGTTTTTTCTCTTGAAAGGAGAACATCTCTCATGCGACGTGCAATTTTAATTCCGGTTCTCGTGGTGCTTGCCATTCTCGCTATTGCAGGCGGCATCGGCTACTACATCTATAACAACTACACGTTCTACACCACCGACGATGCTCAGGTCAACGGGCAAATCGTGAGCGTGAGTGCCCCAGGTGCAGGACAACTGACCACCTTGAGCGTCAAACAAGGGGATAAAGTCACGGCGGGACAAACCATTGGTACCCTGACCATTACAGGAACAGGAGCCAATGCCCAAAGTAACACGCTCAATGTGACCAGCCCGATTGCAGGAACGATTGTCCAGGTGCCAGCCGTACAGGGGCAAGGCGTGGCAGCAGGGCTCACAGTGGCGCAGGTGACCGACTTGAATAACATCAACATCGTGGCCTATGTCGATGAGAACACGATCAACAATGTCTCGGTGGGACAGCAGGTGGATGTGAAGGTGGATGCCTACAATAGCACGACCTACACAGGGCATGTGCAGCAGATTGTGCAAGCCACAGCGGGCTCGTTCTCCCTGTTGCCGACGCAGGACAATGCCAGTGGCAACTTTACCAAAGTGGGGCAGCGCATTCCTGTCATCGTGAACCTCAATGGTAATGGGGGCAATGATCTGGTTCCTGGTATGAGTGCGACGGTGACCATTCACTTGCACTAAACTTCTAAGCTCTGTAGGTAACATGGCAGGGGCCTGGGAGCGGCATGACAGGGACAAGCCCTGTCACTCCAACTCGTTCACAAACGGGCCTGCAAAGTGGGTCGGAGCATGACAGGGACAAGCCCTGTCACTCCGATACTGACCACCACGCAGCCTCGTGTATCGGAGTGACAGGGCTTGTCCCTGTCATGCCGCCCACCACGATGCTTCACGAGTGAGTTGGAGTCAATGGGGCAAGCCACTCAGTGGCAGGTGGTATCGGAGTGACAGGGCTTGACCCTGTCACTCCGATACCACCTGCCCCATGTTACAGGTAAGTTGGAGTCACTGGGCTTGCCCCTGTCATGCCCCCTCCGCTATTCCCTAGCATAGTATTGAAAGATTGCCAAGACCAAGAGAAGGAGAAGATATGGAAACACTTATTATAGGCGGACTCCTGGTTATAGGCGTTGCAGCTATCGTTGCACTATTTTTTGTTTTACGAGGCGGCACACCACAAACTAAGACGCCTGAAGCTGTTCCACAGACAGCCAGAGAAGTTCCACCAACACCTGTAGACGATCTACCTCACGCGACGGAGCAACGTGTTACGACACAGCCGTTGGTAGAGACAACACCTGAACCTGAGACAAGAACGGTCCCAGCGGCAGAAACAACCGAACAAACGGTAACAGCTACTGCTCGTCCAGTATACGAGAAAGAGCAGCCGCTCAACGTCCGTTTAAATGGACAGTTTCACGAACTCACTCAAGGCTTACGCAGCCTGCAACAGCAAGCAACGGAGATGGAGCAACGTCTTGGTTCGCTCAACCAAATGCTCGAAACCATCGAACGTGACCAACCAGAAGAAAAGTAACTATACATGTGAGATGAGGCCAACTGGTGAACCTCATCTCACACGTGTATTAGAGGTAAAAGAATATCTCTTCGCCGGAAGATTGCTTGAGTATTGGCCTTGTAGCTAACTCCTCCTCATTCGTGCCAGCACCATCTCCATCGTCGGAATCCCCTGCGCGCCCTCGCGTTCTATTGAGAACGAGGCTGCACAGTTTGCAAAATCCACCGCTCGCTCTGCATCCCCATGTCTGTATAAAGCAGTCAAGAATGCTGCCGCAAACACATCGCCAGCACCCGTTGGGTCCACCTCTTGCGCAGAGTAAGCAGGAAAATGCTGTGTAACACCGTGTCGAAAAAGCGTCGCGCCATGTCGTCCATCGGTAGCAACAAGTAAAGGGACATGCATACTCCACTCGTGCAACATAGCATCGGCCTCTTGCCGATTATCATTGGCAAAGGGTAGCAGGTCGTCATGGCTCAGAATCAGCACATCGAGCATGGGTAGTATCTGTTCCGCTGTCTCCCACGGTGTAGGCCAGACCCGCCCATCGGCATCCCAACGCCGTAACCAGCCCTGCGGTGTTGCTGCAATAATTGCACCAGGACGACGTGGAAATAAGGCTACAATTTCGGGTGATATCTCTTGTGCCACGGGACCCATCAGTACAATTGGAGCATTACGCCATGACAAAGGTACATTTGTAGTTTCTATTGGGTCTGCCTTCGCAGAGAGATATTGTGTACGAAAACCTTGATTATACTGATTTATAAAGGTCGTCGTCACAGCAGTCGGACCTTTTCTAGCTATGGCAAGGTCGGGAAGAAAACGTGGAAGTTCTTTAATGAGATCAGACGAGGCGCGAGTAATCATACCCGCCACTAATCCCAAACGATAGGCGGTGAGAGCGGCAAATGTGACGGTACCACCAAGCGAGAATGAAGCATCAGGATGCAGGTCACATGTCACATGTCCAAGTGTGAGGAATTGTAAGCAAGATGGTGTGGATGATTGTCTCTCATCATCCACACCATCTTGTAGCTTTGACATGCTATCTTCCAGTACGTTTCAGCGAGATAACAACACGTCGCTCTTCACCTTCCCCAATACTCTCTGTGCTGATATCCTTACTATCGGCCAGGGCTATGTGAACGATTCGTCGTTCGTTAGGAGGCATTGCCTCCAATGCTATTGCACGCCGATAATTGCGCACCTGCTGCGCAACGCGTATAGCCAGCGAACGTAGATTCTCTTCGCGACGTTCCCGATAGTTCTCAGCGTCAATTGTAATACGCATCCGATGCTTCGTGCGATGCCCAACAATCAGACTTACCAGGAGTTGTAGGGATGCCAACGTTTCACCCCTACGTCCAATGAGAAGACCTAGATTCTCATTGATACCATGAATATTTAGCGCAAGTGGTTTCGTCGAGCGCACCTGTACCGCTGCGTGAATGTTCATATAGCGTAAAATATGTTGTAGAACATCAACAGTAACTTCGACATCCTCGCGTGAAGGTGTCTCAACTTCTTGCATCTCGCCCTGTGCCACGCTCACATCGCCGAATTCAGAAATATTTGGTAAAGGCTCGGACGATGCAATAAATGGTACTGGCTCGTCTTCTTCAAACTCGCCCTCCTCCTCATCCTCCTCATCCTCCTCTTCGTCTTCGTAGAGTTCTTCGTTAGAGTCGACTTCTTCGAGAGTGTCCGGTCCGAGGATAGCGTCCGCCATTTCAGGTGTGATCACCGCACCGCTGGCACTTACACGCGTAGGCTGCGGAGTTTCGCGTACATTTACACGCACACGTGCCTCTTTACTACCCAAACCAAACGTGCCACGTGTTGGCTCCTGAAGTACGAGAATCTCCACATCTTCACGTCGTTTTCCCAGGCGCATCAACGCTTGTTGCACCGCCTCATCAACACTCTTACCACTAGCCTCTATGCTTTCCACAGCTTTCATGCCTCCCTTTATGTCTATTCATTTTAGGTTAGGTAAGAGGCTACTATGTAGTAGCCTCTTCACGTATTGCATGGAATGTAGTGCCTTGTCCAGAAAATGCGATGTTAGCGACGTGAGACATTCCGTTTCTGAGTGTTGTTACTACTCCTTCGACGTGCCGACGCTGGTTTTCGACGTGCCGCTGGTACAGTACGTAACTGACTTCCTATCGGACCATCACTCTCTTCGATGCTTCCCTCTACAACTTCGCCGTTGACGTTATTTGCCAGTTTCGCCCGCCTATTTGCCATCATTCTCTCGGTATCGAGCAGACCAGGCTTCTCTTTTGTAAAGTCACGTTGGCTAGTAGGCGTAGCAGCCTTACTCACGAGATTTGGTGCTGTTATGAGACCACCCCAACCAGTGACAAAGTATTGCTGCACCGCTTGGAAGATAGAAGAGACCGTCCAATAGAGAGCGAGACCGGCAGCAAATGTCCAACCAAAGAAGACCGTCACCAAAGGCATGATATACTGCATGTTCTTCGTCATTTGTACCGACGGATCATTTGCGGCTCCCGTAGCAGTTGTTGTCTTCGGTTGTGACATACGCAACTGCACAAATGTTGCCAAACCAGCGAGAATAGGCAAAATGTGCGTTGGGTCGGGCTGACTTAACGCGAAGTACCAGTGTGGATTTATAAAGGTAAACCAGTTCAAGTTCAGATTAGGCATGTGTGAGAAGTGCGGTAAGAACGGGTAGATGAGCCCATTGATGTATTGCAGTGGGTCTTCTTTTCCCGTGTATCTAAGCACACTGTTAAATGCGTTGAACAAGCCATACAAGACTGGGAGTTGCACGAGTAATGGCAAACAGCCTGCAACAGGATTGACTCCATACTCTTTGTAAAGTGCCTGTGTCGCGAGTGCTTGTGCTTGCTGGTCCTTGGCGTACTTCTTTTTAAGTTCCGCCATCTGCGGCTGAAGTGCTTGTGTTGCCTTCATGGATTTGAGTTGTTGCAACGTCAAAGGAAACAGAATCAGCTTGATGATAATTGTCAAGACAATAATTGATAGGCCAAAGTCGCCGAACAGTCCATACAACAACATAAGGCCATTGAGAATTGGAAATGTAAAGACTAGATTGAATAAGTTCCCTAACTCGCCCACGAGTGTTTTCCTGCCTTCCTCGATCTAGTTACCCAGGCGCTCTGGGACAGGATCGTAGAGATCGCCATGATAAAATGGCTGACAACGCCCGATGCGTTTCACTGTCATCCAGCCACCACGGAAAAATCCAAAACGTTCAATAGCCTCATATCCATAGTGTGAACATGAGGGTGCAAATCTACACGATGAGGGCAGGACCACCGACAGCGTGTGCTGATAAACCCGAATGAGTGCCATTGCTATGTATTTCACTATCCGCCTCTGTATACTACGTCTGTTTAGGTGCTTGGCTCTTGTGAATTAAGTAACCTTGCTCGACGCAGCAATGTAGTAATGTCATGAGTGATCGTAGTCAGATCAGCATCAAGAATTTGATGCCTTGCACTAATTACTACGTCCCAGCCGCCAGAAAGTTCATCTAACGAAGGCCGAATTGCCTCACTAAGTAGTCTCTTCTTATAATTACGAATAACTGCATGCTTAGAGATGCGTTTGCTGACTACAAAGCCAACACGTATTCTAGCTTCATTATTAGGCATCCAGGCAAGTATAAGCAGCCGAGACATTATACTTTGTCCCTGCTGCCTTACCCGTTGGAAGTCACTATTTTTTCGTAGGCGTAATGCCCGTGTAAGTGCCACAATACCGTTAGACGGTCAGGCTCCAACGCCCTTTAGCGCGACGGGCCTTGATTACGCGTCGCCCATTGCGGGATGACATGCGCTTCAAAAAGCCATGTTCACGTAGGCGCGGAATACGCTTCGGTTGCCATGTACGTTTCATGCCGTTTTCTCTCCTCTGCTTAAAGATATCCCGTAAATTATAGCGGTTTCTTTCAACCCTGTCAAATATTTTGAAAAATTAGGTCTCCATCCTTTGGGGGAAAGTGGTGAAAATGTAGGGTCTCCCCTACATTTTCACCACTTTCCCCCAAAGGATGGAGACCCGAAAAATTATTTTGAAGGGAGACATGGTAGGGGCAAGCCCATTGATGCCAATGAACTGTTACAATGGCTCTATGGGCGGCATGACAGCGCGGCATGACAGGGACAAGCCCTGTCACTCCGAGACGGCGAAATGCCACGCGTCCATGGATTGGAGTGACAGGGCTTGTCCCTGTCATGCTTGCGCTCGCTCGCAACTCAATGCTTTATGGAGTTTTGAAGCGCAACAGAACACGACCAAGGCGCACTTCGTCGTTATCATGCAACTCAGTTGGCGTCTTTGCCGCTAGACGTTGACGGTTCAGGAAGGTGAAGTTTGTGCTGTTTTCATCTTCCAACATATACTGCCCATTCTCAACAAAAATGCGTGAATGCAAGCGCGAAACACCACCGTCTTCGCCACCGTGTGCTGTCAGATCCACATCTGGGTAGATATTACTCACGGCGTCCTCGCGTCCGATAAGAATATTATCTTTCCCGCTCAGATCAAATTCCTGGTTGTCGGCCTCGACAATCAAGCGGGCCTGAAGTCCGGTAGGTGCCGCACTCTGTGCTAGAGGTGCTGCTTGTGTTGCATCCATTACAGGGTCTGGTGCAGGCTGTACCTGTTGCACTGGTTCCGGTGCAGGCGTTACAGCAGGCTGATGTGTAGCAACAGCAGCAGGGGCTGCTGTGTTAAGAGGCTCACCGCATTCATCGCAAAAAGCTGAACCATCGGGATTCACATGTCCCAAAGAACATACTACTGACATTACATTATCCTTCCTTTATACCTATTTTATGTTTGTTCTATATACTCTCGACGAGCATTATATACTTTCAACCTCTCGACGAGCACTATATACTTTCAACGGGCGACCACAAGGGTCGCCCCTACTATAATCTAACAAACGCTCTATCCCACCATATGTGTATAGTAGGGGTGACCCTTGTGGTCGCCCGTTTACCTACACACGACCTGTGTACCTATGCACAACCCCTTCCACCTACATGATGACACATATACTTTTTTGTTATGGAATAATGTCATCTAAGCGCTGCGTAAGTTTGCGTGTCTTATTGCCAATAGACTTCACCTGTTCTTGTGAAATCTGCTGACCCTGATTGATCTGTTCAATTGCAGCCTGCGTTTCAACATCAAGCACACGTGTCACATTTGGCGCAAGTTTTGTTGTTGCCTTACCTGTACGCTTATATTCGTCAAGGACGCGCGTAACAAGACGGTTAGCATTAGCCTTTTCCGCGAAGTTCATAACCGTCGCGTTTACCTGTGACGCCTCATTCGCATCGGTAGTGAAGGTCACTTTGATATCATCACGGACACGCTCACTCACGATCCCCGCAACAGGTACATCATAGGAAAGCTCGGCCTGCGCGATACGGAAGAGACCAGCAGGACGAGGATCAATCATCAACTCCACGAGCACCGATTGCGCAGTATCCTTTTCCAGGTCGCCAAGGGGAATAATTACTTGACGATCAGAAAGGCTTGACTGTTCAACGTCACGAATAAGCGGCAATACCTTGACCGCTTTACGTGGTGAAACACCCGCTGGTAGACGGAGCGTTAATGTGGCATTACGCACCGCGACAGCTACGGCACTCTGCAACTGCTGTTCAAAAATGCTCATAGCATCGGCTGGACTCTTGATAAACTCGGCAGGAGTACCGCCGCTGAGTTGTCCGATATCATCAAGCAGGCTCTCATCCCAGTCAGAACCAATGCCCAATGGATAAATCGAAATGTTAGCTGCTGCTGCATCACGCGCCAGTTGACGACAACGGTCGGTATCGCCATAGGTGACGCCATCAGTGAGCAGAATCATGCGGTTTACAGCATTAGGAATATTCCAACGTCGCAACTCGCCTAGTCCCTGAATCATACCAAGTGACATTGTGGTGCCACCTGCGTCTGGAATGCGGTCAATTGCCGCTTTCATTCCTATTGGATCGTTTGCTGGCATCGAGGGAATAATCACTTGCGCCGTATCGTCGAAGATCACAACGGAAATGTAGTCGATTGGCTCAAGACGGTCGATCACCATTTTTACTGCTTCTTTGACATTCTTGAGCTTCGCACCCCTCATAGAACCTGAATGGTCGAGCACCAGTGCAAAGTTCAGTGGCATACGAACTTGTGCCATCATTGCTGTTGGCTTAGCTTCTATTAACGCGTATGCAATCTGGCTTCCACCAGTGACAGGCATGAAATCTTTCCCTAGCTGATGTGCTAGTGTTACCTCTCCGGGCATAGTAGTAAAGGCTCCTTTCGCTTCGATTGGCCCTAGTATATCATATATTATTAACGCACGAACACGACGACTGCACTCACGTTATCTTCACCACCGTTTGCATTTGCAGCCTCAATCAATTGTGTACATGCGGTCTGGGGGTCATGTGCATTGGTCAAGATGTCTGTAATTTGTGGATTGCGCACCATCTCCCACAAGCCATCGGAACAACTCACTAAAATGTCGCCAGGAAGGAGCTGCTGTTTGAAATCGTCAACCTGCACATTCATCTTATCCCCCAGGCTACGGAAAATCTGGCTGCGCTGCGGATGTGTATACACATCGTCTGGCTCGATCAATCCACCTGCTAATAACTGTGCCACCAACGAATGGTCATTAGTCAGTTGATAGAGCGTACCTTCACGCAACATGTACGTGCGACTATCACCCACATTAATAATAAACGCTGAATCACCTACAATCATAAAACCTGTGATGGTTGATCCCATATCGGTTTTATCATGCTGGTTCGTCTGCACCAGCACATTGTTGGCCTCCTCAACGGCTCCTTTCAGCGCGCCGACCAACCTATCCTCTTCCATCGGTGTAACGGAAGCGGTTAGCCCACCACTCTTCTCGGCCTCTAATGGTGGTAGAAGTAGTTCGCGCACCAATTTGTCAGAGATGATGTTGATTGTCATGCGGCTAGCACCCTGACCATTATCATGACCACCCATACCGTCAGCCATAATAAATACGCCAACTGGCGTTGCCAATGATTCATGGACTCTCTGCAATTGCAGTACCAGCGTGCTATCTTCGTTTGGCTCACTGCGGCGTACGTTACCAGCATCAGAATCACCCGCTGCCAAGAGGTGTACGCCATTTGGAAATGCCAATTGTGCGGCATGTTGCTGCTCAATCACATAGGTTTTACCCTGCTCGACAAACGTATTCGCAATGGTTCCTTGCAGCACATGTGCATCGTTGTTATTACTTGCCGTTGCTGAATACTCATGCATCAGATAGTTCGCATTGAGTAGTTCCGCACCACAATCAATACAAAATTCATCACCCTCCGCGTTTTGCTCAGAAGCACAATTCCAACAACGCTGATAGCCCTGATGGTCTATTACCTGATACACGTGCTCCTGTTCGTCTTGGCTTACTACCTGCACAACTTCATAACGGCCTGTTACAACTGTTCCGACAGCAAGTACAGACGATGGTGCACTATCAGTTGCAGAGGCTGCTGTATCGCTTCCTTCTGAACCAACAACCGATGTGCTGCTAGCTGTAGGGGCTGATGCATCGTGTGCTTGTGCCTCAGTTTGATTCTGAACGCCAGTCTGCTCTCCTCCCACGTTTTGTGCTAGAGAAGCATCCTGTGAAGCAACAACGTTCTGTGTAGGTGCTACCGATGGCGTAGGCGTGACCGAGGCGGGTGGTGTAGCTGCCTGCTCCGCATACGCTGATACATTTGGATCGCTCCCAGATGCTGCTGCCTGCGACTCTGGCGGCGGTGGTGGTGGAATTTGCATAGGTTCCCCTTCTGTCACATCTCCGTTTTGAGACATCATTATTGTTGGCATATCTGCAACATCCGCCTTCTTTGAAACAGCAGAGTACACTGTTTGTTCGCCTGATGGTTGTTGCTGTGTAGAAGCTTGCTCATTGGGACCAGGTTGCGATACATCAGTCTCTACAGGTTGCGATACATTTGATCCTGCGAGATGAGATGCATCACGTCCTGTACCTTGTGCTGTTTCTTGCTGCCAACGACGCGCCTGAAATGCCACCATTTCCTGCGGCGAGAGTATCTGCGTCGGCGCAAGGCTGATATCGTCCTCAGGAAGCGTTGTGCCTTGCACTGACTGTACAGGAGCAGTCGTTTGAGGTTGGGCTACTACCTCTATCGCCTGCGCTTCCTGGAAACCCGCTCCGTTTGTACTACTAGCTGCTGCTGTACTCACATTCTCACGGGTACTTGGAGCACTCTGCATATCAGAGGCATGTACAGAAGCAGGGCTACTGGCGGCGGCATCCTCTGGAGTAAACGAGTAGCCACAGACCTTGCAAAACTTGGCATTGTCTCGATTTTGTGTATTACATTTCGGACAGAGCATCGCTGCCCTCCTTCAGTTCAGTTATAATTGTTTTTGTAGCCTAAGCGCCTCAGCATTGGTTGGGTCGCGCTGCAGCGTCTCATTGACCAATTGTCGCGCCTCTCCCTTTTTGTTCAATTTAAGATAACAAGTTGCCATTGCACTGTAGACATCAGACACATATGGACTAAGTTGACGTGCTTGTTCCAATGCGCTTAGTCCCAGGTTCCACTCACGTGCCCTCATGTGAGCACGCCCTAACTCGTACCAGCCCTCCCACAACATTGGATCTTCCTGTGTCGCCTGCCGTAACGTGCTGATCGCTGCTGGTAGCTGCTTCGTCTCAATATACAACCTACCAGTAGCTATCAAGAGTAACGCATGTTTGGAGCTAATTTTCAGTCCATCCAGAAAACGTGCCTCGGCCTGGCGGTAATACCCCTGATCCATTGCCAATAGCCCAAGTTGATAGTAGATCGCGGGGTCTTGTGGCGCGAGTCCTAACGCATTCGTAAATGCATACGTCGCTTGCTGATACAGTCCTAGATCACGATAGCATAAACCTGCTTGAAAGTAGACATCAACTGCATCAGACCGAAGACGAAGTGCATCCTCGAATTGCTCGACGGCAAACTTCATATTCTCGGTAAAGAGGCGTTTATCGGTATCCTTCACCGATTGCCCATACTGTCGATACGCACGACCGAGATTATACAGTACATCATAGGACGAACCGCCTAGTCGTTGTGCCTCGCGGAACTGTTGAATTGCTCCAACATAAGTCTTATTTGAAAGCAGTTGCAGCGCAGAGCGATAGGCCACATTTGGATCGGTATGCGTTACCGGTGCGGCTGTAGGTACAGCCCGCGCTTGAATAGACTGTACAGGTCGAGCCTGAATGGTAGAGCGTCCATTCGATGCCTGCGCAGCTTGCGCCCTCGATTGAACTGGTCGGGCTTGAATGGGTACTGGACGAGCTTGAATGGGTCGCTGCACAGGTCGCGCACGAATAGGCGTGCGTACCTGGGTTGGTGCTGCCGTCACTCCTTGTACCAGTGGTTGTCCATCACGCTTGCAAAACTTGGCACCTGGACGATTCTGAAAACCACATTTAGGGCAGATCAAGCTGCTTGTCGTACTTGGCGTATAGTGTGCGGTGACAGCAGGAATAGCGATTGTCGTAGGTGCGACATTGTTCGGTAAGCATTGCTGTAATGCGACACGCATCTCCTCCGCACTTTGAAAACGCAGCGCAGTCTCCTGTTGCATCGCCTTGATAATCACCTGCTCAATCGGACATACCGTTCTCCCATTTACTTGCACCGTGCGCAGCCGTGGATTTTTTGCCCGGATACTACCTACTGCAGGAGTCTGAATCGGGTCTGGTTCGTAGTTCGTGAGCAAATGATAGAGCGTCGCACCAAGTGAGTAAATGTCAGAGCGAGCGTCGGTCTGCACAAGTCGGCCTGGATTTTGCGCTGTACGCTTTTGCCCCGGCATAGTAATCGAGCCAAGGTGTTCAGGTGAGGCATACGAGATCGTACCCAGGTTCTCCGTGTTGGTGCGCTTGTTAGGATCAAAACGCCGTGCGATACCGAAGTCGATAAGTTGCACCTCATCATCGGCGGTAATCATAATATTCCCAGGCTTCAAATCGCGTAGAATAATAGGTGGGACACGTGTATGAATATAGGTCAACGCCTCGCAGACCTGCGTTCCCCATTTGATTACCTTGTCCTCTGGTAGTGGTGCCTTACTATCCTCAAGTATCTTCTCAAGGCTACGTCCTGGCACAAACTCCATGACAAAGTAGTAGTTGCCATTTTCCTGAAATGGCACCATGAGACTCGCTATACGCGGATTCTTTAAGCCACGTAGCAGCGCAATCTCTTTATTAAAACGATCTATCGCAACTTCCCGGTCCTCTTTCGTTGTGCTTGGACTGATAAGCAGTTCTTTAACCGCATAATAATAAGGCGGCATTCCTGGCACTACATCCTGCGCCACCTTATAGACAGTTCCCATACCACCTTCACCGAGAACCTGTACAATTTTGTATTTTCCGTCAAGAACCCTACCTATAGGAAGAGCCATATACCGTACTCCAACCTTTTAGAACTGTGTTATTGAAAGCTAATGTGCACTGACATGCACCACAACGGCTGTAATATTATCCTCACCGCCGTTCGCATTTGCTAGATCAATCAACTGATCGCAAATCTTCTGTGGACTACTCTTCTCACTCAAGAGCCTGAGTAAGTCCTGCTCGCGCACCATCTCCCACAATCCGTCTGAGCAGAGCAGCAAGGTGTCATTAGGGAGAAGCGTCTCATGGAAAATGTCAACCTCGACCGTCTTGTGGCCTGCGCCAAGCGAACGGTAGATCAAGTTGCGCTGTGGATGGGTGTAGATTTCATCTGCGCTGATCTGGTTTGACTCGACGAGTCGCGCAACCAATGAGTGATCGCGTGTCAGCGGAGTGAGTTTTCCCTCACGTAAGAGATATGTACGGCTATCGCCAACATTGGCAACATAGGCATTATCATTTTGAATTAAGACAGCCGTAACCGTACTGCCCAACCCACGTGCCGCACTTTGTTTCTCACCATGACGTATAATTGCTGTGTTCGCCTGCTGAATAGCCGTCTTCAACTGGTCCTCAACCGCGAACGCAACTGGCGTTTCTTTTAACTTGCGTGTCTTCTGCTTCGAGCTTTCCTCCGCGGCAGGGACCTGTTTTGCTGCCTCTTTCACTGAGGAAAGTTCAAGCTTGATCGTTGGTTGATCAGCAATAGGCTTGAAGAAATTGTCCAGATTTTGACTGATCGTTTCAACCGCGAGTTTGCTGGCAACCTCACCAGCCTTATACCCACCCATGCCATCAGCAACAATAAAGAGACCTCGGTCTCCCTCTTCCGATGACTCAATGCGTTTGTAGGCAGAGTCTTCATTTTGATCGCGTTGTTTTCCCACATCACTTTTATCAGCAGCAGTTAACCGTAAATGTATAGATATCATTCGTTATATACCTCACAAAAGCAGAAGTCTCCACATATTTTGTGTTCACTATAGCATATAGTAGTATGGCTGACAATTAAAGGCATTCTGATCCTATATATCCGCATTTTTTGTTTAAGAATAGAGTGCATAGCGTTGATAGAACATATAATATATACGGCCTATACGAGATTTGAGTTGCGAACGCACTAGCTTCCAACGTCTCTCATGGTACAATACATACAAACAGCTACTAAGGAGAGCAACGTACACCATGACCACAGCGCAAAAATTACCTCATTGGGATATGAGTGTTATTTACCCTAGCCTCGAATCGCCCGAATTCACACAGAGTTTTACGAATGTCGTCAACGACATAACTGACCTCGACAAACTATTCGATGAGCACAACATCAAGGAGCAATCACCCATAGCAGTCGATGCCTCGGTTATTCATACGTTCGAGACCATTGTTACACACTACATTGCTACAGCAGACGCGGTTCGCACACTTGGCGCATATATTAGCTGTTTCGTCAGCACAGACTCACGTAACGATCTGGCCCAGGCAAAAATGAGCGAACTGCGTCAATCGCTGGTCCTCTTCTCGCAATTAGGCACACGCTTTACCGCCTGGATTGGCTCTCTTGATGTAGAGGCACTCATCGCACAGTCAACGGTTGCACGCGATCATGCCCATGCTCTACGCAATGCCAAAACAGAGGCTACACATCTCATGTCACCCGTAGAGGAAACATTGACCTCCGAACTCAATACAACTGGCGGCTCAGCATGGAGCAAGCTACATGGCAACATCACCTCACAATTGAGTATTCCCTTCGAGATAGATGGTCAGACGCAAAATCTCCCCATGAGCGAAATCCGCAACCTCGCCTTCGATGCCAATCGGAATGTACGCCAACGCGCCTACGAAGCCGAACTTGCAGGATGGCAACAAGCAGCATTACCTCTAGCGGCTGCACTCAATAGTATTAAGGGTGAGGTCAACATCCTGGCACGCCATCGCAAATGGGAATCGCCACTCGCGGAGTCGCTCTTTGATAACAGCATCGACCAGCAAACACTCGACGCGATGATGTCGGCAGCACGCGCATCATTCCCTGATTTTCGCCGCTATTTACAAGCAAAAGCGCACGCCCTCGGTCTGCAACGTCTGGCCTGGTACGACCTCTTCGCCCCTGTAGGCGCAAGCGAGAAGGTATGGACATTCGACGAGGCCACAACATTTATCGTGCAACAATTTGGCACCTACTCACAGCGTCTCTCGGACTTCGCCGCACGCGCCTTTCGCGAACACTGGATTGATGCTGAACCACGCTCAGGCAAACGTGATGGTGCCTACTGCACATCAATACGGGCTGATGAATCGCGTGTCTTCGCGAACTTCAAACCAGCCTTCGGTGGTGTCAGCACACTTGCCCATGAACTAGGACATGGTTATCACAATCTCAACCTTGCGTCCAGAACAGCGCTACAACGCTCGCTTCCTATGACGCTAGCCGAAACCGCGAGCATCTTCTGCGAAACCATCATCACTCATGCCGCGCTAAAAGATGCAGGCAAGCAAGAGCAGATCGCCATTTTGGAAGAGTCGATACAGGGCGCATGTCAGGTCGTTGTCGATATCACCAGCCGCTTCCTGTTTGAGCAGCGTGTCTTCCAACAACGTGAAAAGCGCGAGTTATCGATTGATGAGTTAAAGGCAATCATGGTAGAGACGCAGCGCGAGACCTATGGCGACGGTCTCGACCAATCACAGCTTCATCCCTACATGTGGGCGGTCAAAGGCCACTACTACAGCACGGGCCGCTCCTTCTACAACTATCCCTACATGTTCGGCCTGCTCTTCGGTCTCGGTCTCTACGCGCGATACCAGCAAGACTCCGAAGCTTTCAAGCAAGGTTACGACAACCTGCTCTCATCAACAGGTTTAGCTGATGCTGCCACTTTAGCAGCCCAATTTGGCATCGACCTGCGCACCGAAGCATTCTGGCGTGCTAGCTTCGATATTATCCGCCAAGATATCGCTCAATTCGAGCAGCTCATTGTTTTATAACCAAAGGCTCTCTATCCTGTGAGGGGAAACTGGGAGACCGCAAGGGTCTCCCCTCCATGTTCACCACTTTCCCCTCACAGGATGGAGAGCCTAACCAAATAACCTATTGTCAAAGCTTGTACAAGTGTGCTATACTCTCATTGAACACGGCAGGCAAACCTGGTCTTGCACCAGGAGCGCATAGACAGTGTTCATAGGATAGGTTCAGCGAGTTTCTTGCACGGAATCGTCAAACCGGGGTGTAGCGCAGTCGGCTAGCGCGCAGCGTTCGGGACGCTGAGGTCGGAGGTTCAAGTCCTCTCACCCCGACCAGGATGGCACACAACGTGTCATGTTCTCTCCCATCACAGGGAAATAAAGGAGTTTCAGGAATGCGGGGATATCAGATACATGCAACAGCCCTCGCGGGATGTACAGTACTGATACCGCTGTCTGCTTCGTGTCTCGATACGAGTACATACGGTATATCGTTATCGGAACATGAAGTGCGCCTTACCGCCCCTGACTCACCTGGACGTGCAAGACGCCTCCACCTTTATCCACATAGTCGTCGTAGCAGGCGGCAGTAGGAACAGGCTTGTGGGGCATTCTTCCCCCATAGTATGCCTCGGTTCTCGCCCTCGCTGTCTGCATGTGGTATTGGCTCTGACAGAGAGGAAGGAACGCTATTCATATGCCAGTCCTTGTATTGAATTCCTCACTACAGCCTCTCTCGGTCATTCCAGAACGCCGTCTCATTGTATTGCTTTCTAAACAGAAAGTGACCTTTGTAGATGATCGTGTGCGTAGAGTGATCGAAGAGAGTATCTCGGCCCGGCGTCTTGAGTTAGAGCGTCCGGTAATCGTACAGTTGCTTGCCAATGTGCGTGTACCGCGTGTAGCTCTGCAACCGACACGTGCCAATATTCTTCTCCGCGATGACGAAACGTGCCAGTATTGTGGCAAACGAGGCCGTGACCTGACACTTGACCATATCATTCCGCGTTCTCGTGGAGGTCAAAGCACCTGGGAAAATCTCGTGGCTTCATGTAAAGTATGTAACGGTAAAAAAGGCAATCGGCTGCTTAAAGAGGTAAACATGCGTCTTCTGCGTCAGCCACGCGCATTATCACAGGAATACGCTGGCTTCTTCCTGCTGCGCTACCCCAAGTTGCGCGAAGCATACGAAGAATTCATCAACACCTCGCAAGGTGATACCTATAGCTCATACAGCGATGGTCTGCAAACTGCGTAACTGGGTACATGCGCCAACTACACAGAACCGTGGTAGTTTGTTAAGGTCCATATGAATGGTGGTAGTAATCTACCAATCGTCATTTGATGGGACGCGACATGCAGGGAGACCGCAAGGGTCTCCCTGCATGTCACGCCGTTCCCAGAAGATATAGGGGAGACCCTTGCGGTCTCCCTGCCCTCTCCAAACGGTGATTTCCTCTCGACTTCTAAATAACTGTTAGCGTCGTCCTTTTGCTGCGTAGTCAACGAGCGCCATGAACACATAGAAGTTGGGAATTTGCGGCACATGCACACTCGACCAGTTCAGCCATTTGCCTTCCTTTTTGACAGATATCACGCCGCGCTTGACCTGCATATCCTTGAACTGACTCCACGGCAACATTTCTTTACTATTGCTTATGCCTTGCTGATTGATACTCAATGGTCCAAAGGTGACGGTGCTACCAGCGTTATAGGCGTAGATAAATCTGGGCAACAGAACGCGCGTCACCTCGCGCTGAATAGTGTTGCCCAGCGCCTCAACCTTGTTAAGCGTATCGTTGAACTTAAATACTGCTCCATCAGAGCGACGCAACGTGTACAAATGTGTTGTACCCGTATATACACCATTCATATATCGTCTCGTGACCGCTTGCCAGAAAGCATCAACCTGCTCCCAACGCACAACCTCGGCTTGCCCTCTGTGAGTACGCAACAGCCCCTGAGCACAAACCATTACACGCACATCAAAGTTTCGATAGATATTAACAACCCCCCATACTCCACCAGCAAGCAGAGCCAGCCCTAGAAGGGTAAACACCCAGAAGTTTCCACTCGTATCGACTGCTGTAAAGTCCATATTCGCTAAAGAGAGGTTCTCCGAAATAAAGATGAATACGATACACCCAATACCTAATACTATAAAAAGTAATGCTCCAAGCAGGTTACGTACAGCCCGAAAGCGATATTCTTCTAGTGGTGCGCCAAGTTGATACGCATCTGCAAGCTGATACATATCAGCCGTAACTGATTGTGCCATAGAAATATTCTCCTTTGCCCGAAAATATAGAAATACTATTCCCTATTCCTTTTCCATAATCAGTTTAGTTTAATTGTACGTTGTACCACACTCTGTCATGTGTATAGCTTTCTTCAGTAGTAACGCTCTCGGCTTCCAATAAAGCTGTGTGAGAGCAAGAAAAGGATTTGTAGGATGAGGAAATTTTTCGCCTTCCGTTCCCTTCTAAAGAAGGGACTTTTGTGGATGAGCGCCCTTGGTCTCGTGTTCGTACTCTTTGGTGGTCTTCTGCGTTTCTTTCAACCCTCTGCTGCCATCACCATGCGGTCTTCGACTGCTAGCGTTGGTCCCCTCTTTGGTATCTTTGACGACCCAACCGGGACTACCACATCTGGTACAATGCCTAGCGTAACCCCTGGTATGACGCCTAGCCCAAGTGTTACCGCAAGCACAACACCCACGCCATCAGGACTACCACGCTTCGATCACATTGTAATCGTGATCGAGGAGAACAAGAATTATTCACAAATCATTGGTCCGAACACACCCGCATCGTACATCAATTCACTTGCGGCGCAAGGTATGTTATTCACAAACTCACACGCGCTCACGCATCCAAGTGAGCCAAACTACCTTGACCTGTTCTCCGGCTCAGATCAAGGCGTTATCGGTGATGCGTGTGACTCTTCAGTCTATCCAGCACCCGACCTTGGTGGTCAACTTATTAGTGCAAAGTTTAGCTTTGCAGGCTACTCAGAAGGACTACCGGCTGCCGGAGATACAATTTGCTCTAACTCGGCAACCAGCTATGCTCGCAAACACTCACCTTGGGCCAATTTTGTTGATACCAATGGGCCAACCACAAACCTGCCCTACACGAGTTTTCCAACAACCAGTGCTGGCTATAGCTCATTGCCAACAGTCTCCTTCGTCATTCCTAACCTCAATAACGATATGCACGATGGCACCATTCAGCAAGGAGATACATGGTTACAGCAAAACCTGGATGGCTACGCACAATGGGCCAAAACGCATAACAGCCTTTTGCTTGTTACCTGGGACGAGAACGAAACAAAAACTGGCGATCTCTCCAACCAGATTCCAACCATCTTTGTAGGTCAACATGTCCAAGGTGGTACGAACGATAGCAACATCAATCACTTTAGCGTGTTGCGTACCCTAGAAGATATGTATGGTCTGCCGCCAGCAAATAACGCAGCGAGCGCCTCAGACATTCTCGGCGTCTGGAATTAAACAATGTAACAGACGTGTGCGATTGAGCGTTGTTCATCACATACGTCTGTTACATTATTAATAAGCGCGGCCTATACGAGCATAATTTATCATGCTCATGAAGACAAACACATTTGGTATCTGCCCGATATTGATGTTGGCCCAGCTAAAGGTTTTACCAACTTTCTTCACAAGCACCTGCCCCTGTTTGATATCGACACTCTGTACCTCGTTCCAGGGCAATAGCTCGCGTCCGTTGCTCAATCCCTGCTGGCCCAAGGTCAAAGGACCAAAAGTTACAGGACTACCAGCGTTGTACGCGGCCATCGCTCGCGGCATGTGTTCCTGCATAACTGCTGTTTGAATAGTCTGAATCAGTTGTGCGACATGCCGGAGGGTGCCATTGAATTTAAATACCGCACCATCGATGCGCTGTACCGTAACACTATGAGGAGTTCCATTTCTATTGGCGAATGCCGCAGCAAGAACTCCTCCCCATATGTAGTAGTAGCCTCTGCGTCTCACGTTTTGAGTTACAAACGCAACCGCATCCCAACGAATCACATCGAGTTGTTCACCTTTCGCGCGAATCAGCCCATTAGCGAACTGATAGACGCGTAGATTGCTGTCGATTAATGCATAAATGCCATAGATGACAGCAACAATGGGAATAACAATTAAGATGTAAAAGATATAACCGGTAGCTACGGCAATAAAATACAGTAAAATGATGTCAGCGATAATAACACCGATCATCATGCCAATAGCTGCTAATGCGTTAGGTAGCAAAGGTTTATACGTTGTACCTTGCGCTCCTAATTGATATGCCGTCGCTTGTGCATATACATTTTGTGGTGTGTCACTATGAGCTTGAACCTGATGTTGTTGAATCATGCAAATTCCTCTCCTGGTAGAAAATAGCTGTCATTATGATAGGTCCTAACTACCAAAACGTGCCAGTAGGGAAACTGTATCACAAGAAAAGGAATTTTGCGTTCATGGTAATCCACGTTTTTAATAAATTACAATTTGCGTGTCAAAGTTGGTATTGTCGAAGACCCACCCTGCCTCATCCTTCTGCATATTCACACAGCCATGACTTCCATTGGATGCACTCGTTGTACCGCCAGCGTCTTGGTGAGGAAACTGCGTACCAGTCCCATAATCAACACGCCACCAGGAGTCATGGACGAAGTAGCCGCCCGAGTGGTAGCGCATTGCATAGTTGATATGCGTATCATCATAGTAGTAAGGCGATCCCTTAGGATAGGGTGACTTGAATGTTGTTGGCGAGAGACGATCTAGCACGGACCAAACTCCTGGCACAATCGGTAATTCGATACGACCCAACGTCACAATAAAGGACCGTACAAGTTTTCCATCTTTATAGACACGCAATGCTGACTCTGGTTGCGAAATCATGATCACGCTGCCTTTTTGCAGCTTGTAGTGATCGAGCATTTGCTGATCTGTCGTATGCACTTGATTATAGGGCGTCTTATCGCTATAGTCGGCTTCCATCATGTGAAGATTGAAGAACTCGTTGTTCACCTGATCTATCACACCTTGAAAATCATCTGGTGTCACGGCATAGTAGAGCGCGTTATCCAGGTCGTCCCCAACGCCAGGTTGGAGATAGCCAGCATCTAGAGGATACTTTTGCCCATCACTCTTATCAAGATAGAGATTTGCCTGCCCCCAAGCATCGGCCTCGTGGTGAAACTGCTTGACGAGGTATGTAGCCTCTCCTTTGACATAATCGCCATGCATCGCCGTTACATCATTGTCGATTTGTTTCGAGAACGCCTCGTAGTCCTGAATGTTCCTGGTATTGCCCATCATAGCTTTATCTGCATCAAGCCGCTTCTGATAGGGCGTGATATCAACACCAAAGGTTTTGAGTTGGTTTACCTGTCCCTCAAACGCATGAAATTTTGCTGTTGTGACAAAGGGTAGAGCCTGAAGAGTGTCGACAACAGCTTGTTGATACTGTGCATTGACGATGGTACTGAGATGCTCAAAGTCAGTTGGTGATGTTGCAGCAGCTAACGCCTGCTGGTCATCCTGATACTGCTGTGTCATTGCGGTTACGTCAATTTGGGCTGTTTGCATTTCTCCAGTGGTCTTTTGTAGCATTGTCAGTTGTGCTGAAACCGCTTGTAGAAGATTCAGAGATTGAATACCGACAGATGCATTTTTCGACACTACTGCATAGTCTTTAGGATATTTAGCATTAGAAAGAAGAATTTGATTCTGTGCAAATTGGTGTGCGAAGGCTTGTACGGGCAGTCCCTGGGCACGTCGCTGTGAGAGTCCTGTACCAAAATTCTGCATCGTGCGTTCGGCTTGCGTCTGAGCCTGATCAGTGCTAGTTGCAATAATACCCTGCGTCTGTACGTTTAGTTGTGCATAGCGTGTAGCGATATTACGATAATAATCAGTAGCAGGTTTGTCATTAAAGAGAGTAAATGGAGCCTTTGTACTGCTAAGTTGTTGTTCTTGCTTTTGTACGGGGGTGAGCAGTGATACAGGAACTCCAATTGTTTGTGCATGCTGCAATGAGGCATCGAGAGTAGATTTATTCTTATTAGCTTGCTGTTGTGTATATGCATCACCACCACAGGCACTCGTCAATAACACGAGTGACAGTAGAAATAGTGCAGTTGTTCCTCGCAAAGCATGCGTCACATAGGATTGTAGACGCTGTGACGCATGCTTTACGAAGATAGTGGGCGCGGGACGTAAGACATGCATGAGGGACTATCTCCTTCTGCTTTTCTCTTTCTGTTTGCGTTTCGCTTTGCGTGCAGCCTTACCTGTCTTCTTCCCCCCGCTGGACTGCGAATTTCGGGGCATCTCCAACCCATTCATTCCCCCCATGTCTGGCATTCCTGGTAACCCACCACCGCCACCATTTGTAGCAAATTGTTTTGCCATTTGCGCCCAGGGACCCTTGCCAGTACTGATCTGACGCATCATTGTGCGCATTTCGACAAACTGTTTCAGCAACTGGTTTAGCTCTTCAACTGTTGTACCACTACCTTTAGCAATACGCCTGCGCCGACTGCCATTGATACTATCGGGGTCGCGCCGTTCTTCTAATGTCATCGACAAAATCATAGCCTCAATGTATTTGAGCTGATCGCCTTCCAGCGCCTCATCCATCTCCGGCATAGAAGCAAGCTTGTTGAAGCCAGGCATCATCTCCATCACGCCACGCAATGGACCCATACGTTTCAATTGGCGCATGGCGTTGAGAAAGTCTTCAAGGTCGAACTTGCCCTGTTTGAGCTTCGCTTGTGTCTTGAGCGCCTCTTCCTCGCTGATGTTCTCCTGTGCCTGCTCGATCAGTGAGACCACATCGCCCATACCTAGAATACGTGAGGCCAGGCGTTCGGGATAGAACGGTTGTAGCGCTTCTACTTTCTCGCCCGTCGCCATGAACTTGATCGTTACACCCGTTACTGAGCGTATCGAGAGTGCAGCACCGCCTCTCGCGTCACCATCCATCTTGGTCAAAATCATGCCAGTGAGCGAGACAGCCTTGTTAAAGTCGTCCGCCACACGCACCGCTTCTTGACCAGTCATGGCATCGGCAATCAACATAATTTCGCGTGGATGCACGCTATTCTTAATGTTGACAACCTCTTGCATCATGCGCTCGTCAATGTTCAGACGACCCGCTGTATCAAGAATAACAACCGAGCATGCTTGCTCACGTGCATAGTTAATTGAGTGCAGACAGATATCAACAGGGTTAGAACCTGCTGGCTCTGAGTAGACCGGAACAGAGATTTGTTTGCCCAGCGTCTTAAGCTGGTTGACAGCGGCGGGACGATACATGTCCGCCGCTACTAGAAGTGGGCGTTGCCCCTGCTTTTTGAGATAGTTAGCAAGTTTAGCTGCCGTTGTCGTTTTACCCGAGCCTTGCAGACCAACCAGCATAATCACACTTGGGGGGGGGCCACCTAAATCAAGTTTGTTACTACCGTCAGTACCGCCCAGCATCTCAATCAACTCTTCGTTGACGATACCAAGCACCTGCTGCGCTGGTGACAGGCTACCCATTACATCGGAGCCGATGGCCTTTTGTTTGACACGGTCAACGAAGTTCCGCGCCACTCTGAGATTTACGTCTGCCTCAATGAGAGCAATACGCACCTCTTTAAGCGCGGCGTTTACATCCTCCTCAGTCAGTTTTCCCTGCCCACTCAAATTATCGAATATACCATCAAGCCGTTTTGTTAAGCTATCGAACATTGCCATAAATGTGCGTTTTCCTCTCTCCGCCAATCCTGAATAATAGCTCCTATTATACCATTACGCTTTTGTGCTGTCTGTAGTTCTAGTGCGAATTGGCGTTAGAGCGTGTTTTTGAGGGTTGTTTGTTTACTGTTGTACGTGATTGTCCATTGTTATCTGCTGTCTCTACTGTCAGTTCTGCTGTCAAATTTGCGTATGGTTTTCTTGTAATGGTTGTTCTTCTTGACGGGTCTTAGCCTCTTTAAGGGCTTCTCGATATCTCTGAACCATTGGTACTTGAGATTTCTCCATGTCAAGACAAAATCCTACGCTGGTTCAAGAGGTATTTTCATGTGCTGTAGATGGGTTTATAAGGATGAATTTAGGACATTTTTATGTGTTGGGTAAAACATTTCTTCGTTTCTTTTAGGATGGGCTTAAAAGTGTGAGTATAGTATCAAGCTTTTCCTCAATACGTGTGGTTCGTTCTTCAATATGCGTCATTCGTTCCTCAATATGTGTCAATCGTATCTTGACATCATTCATGTCTCTTCTTAATTCTTGTGTGATGCGTGTTTGTTCAACGATGAGTCCTTTTACCATTGTTAACTCATATGCGAAATTTTGTAACACTGGTCGGTATTCTGTTGTTGTTTGCTCTAATATCGTGATACGTTCTTCATGCATTGTCATGTGTTGCTTCCTCTCGCTAGATGATTAAGTTTACTACATTTTAACACATTTATTATTATATGGTTTCTGTAGTTTTGTGAGTTATTTTCCTCTTGCCGTTTGTGTTGTTCTGTTTTTTCTTCCATTGGTCTAAAGCTTATACCATTACGCTTTTGTGCTATCTGTAGTTTTAAGGTGTGGCTTCTTAGCCGAGCGTTTAAAGATACTCATCGCATATCAGGTATGGGAACTATTTTTATGCGTTCGTCTTCTAAGTCTCCGTTATCGTTTTCCTCTTCTAATACTGCTTGCGCTACGGTTATCTTCGCCTCAGCACTCATATACTCCAGCAGTGTTCCCATAGCGTACAGAATAATTGTAAAAAAAAGCGTAGGCACAACAATTATAAACAGCGCAGAAATCATACTCGTCATTGCTGTGTATGCATAAGGGCTTTGCTGCTGATACTGTCTAAAAAAGGGAATTACAGGAATGATAGTAGAGACATAAATTCCAGTCGCTACAAGTCCAACGGCTGCAACCAGCCAAGCACCAAGTTTACATATTCTGCTAACCGAACGCAATTTTGCAAGTGACTTAGGGGTCGCCATAACTGTTTTTCTACTCCTCGAACTCATTGCCATTGATCTTACGATACAGATTATACCGTGTTCTACAACAGAATATGATATTATGCTACTAGCGTGAACCTCATTCATGAAAGGCGGAGCATCAATGACAACAATGAGCAAACAACCGACGGTGGTGACACAAGCAGATTGGGTATTAGGTCCAAGACAGGGTGAATGGACTTATGATGCCTATGCTGCTCTACCTGATGATGGACAACGCTACGAAATTATTGATGGAGTACTCTTAGTTATGACACCTGCTCCTAGCCCACAGCATCAACGTGTCGGTTTTCGCATTGCAAAACGCCTATCAATCTACATCGAAGCTACTGACCAAGGCGAGGTATTCATTGCTCCACTTGACGTGGAGCTTGCACCTAAAACGGTTGTACAACCTGATGTTTTCATTCTTTTGAAAGCAAATCCTGCAAAAATTACAGCGAAGCGTATTCAAGGTGTACCAGACCTAGCCGTTGAGGTTTCTTCGCCTGGGACAGTTGGGCATGACCGCTCTGGTAAACAACGAGCCTATGAGCGTGCGGGTGTTCGTGAATACTGGTTTGTAGACCCGTTGGCACAGACCATTGAAATATTGGTCTTAGAGGGCAAGGTGTATACGTCGCTTGGCGTATTTAGCGGAGAACAGACACTTCCTTCCCTCGTTGTACCAGCACTTGAAGAGGTATCCGCCGAGAAGTTTTTCATGTAGAGATGCTGTTTTACTAATTAATGCGGATATGTTTTCGTTCATCATATCCAGATTAATTAGTTAAAGAGCATTCTCACGTCCTTGTTAGCAAGCAGGAATGTCGGAGAGTGTCGAAACGTATTCCGCACCCTGTAAACATGTCGATTGGGACAAAGGACGTGATACATCGGTCCCTACAAGTGGCGATCCGCAGTATTTTATTAAATGGCATAATTAGGCCCAAAGATGGGTCTTGTTATTAATGCACACGGTATTTACCACCAGCCGTATGCTATGGCTTTGTCGGATGGCGTTGGGCCAACAAGGCTGAAGTTGCTGGGACAGTAAGGAGAGGCAGTTTTAACAACTGGTGGTGGCTTGAGCAAGTTTGTCGTTAGTACGTTCTCTCCAAAGCGTGTTACATCCGAGGTTGGCCGCACAAATGATGGCACGGTACCAGGCATGAACCAGTCGGTGGTGTGAACGCCATCAGGATAGGTCACGGTCGCTTGTTGCAGGCCACCTGGATTGACGAAGTCGCGAATGGGATGGCCTTGTTCAGCAGTGAGCATCGAGTCGTGCCAGATAGGGGCAGCACCGTCAACGCCGAGGATGTTGTTCATAGGAGTGTTGTTGTCGTTTCCGACCCAGACGCCCATGACGTAATCGGTGGTATAGCCCATTGTCCAGTTATCACGGAAATCGGTTGTGGTGCCAGTTTTAGCGGCGGCTGGTCGTACGGTGCCTCGATCCCCTGCCCAGCACTGATCACGTGAGTTCGAGAAGAGTTGCAGGACGTTGCAGTCATAGAACTCTGGTTTACGCGACTCGTTATCGCTCAGGACGTTGGTCATCATGTAGGAAAGTTGTGGGCTGAGTATAGGCTGCCCTTTTACAACTGCATGCCCAAAGGTCTGATGTGTGCTAGAAAAGATGATCTTGCTGATGGCATAGTAGGGAATGTGCGTACCACCATTGGCAAAAGTTCCAAAGGCCGAGGTGTGGTCGAGCAGTTTGACACCTAGACCACCAAGCACGAGCGAATAGCCGGGCGTGCCTTCATAGCTGCTAAGGCCCATATCGTGTGCCGTTTTCATCGCGCTATCGATGCCAACATGTTGCAACACCTTCACGGCTGGAATGTTGAGTGAGTTTTGCAAGGCACAACGCAACGTCATATGACCGTGAAAGTGCATATCGTAGTTTTGCGGCGAAAATGTTGGCGGGTCCGAATTTGGCAAATTGATCGTCAAAGGGGTATCAGCAATCGCTTGTGCAGGTGAGGCACCTTGCTCAAAGGCAGTCACGTAGACATAGGGCTTGAACGATGAACCGGGCTGACGGTAGCCCTGCGTGGCTACGTCAAATTGACCGTCGATACTTGTGTTGTTATAGTCAATACTGCCGAGCAGCGAACGTATTGCACCAGTGTGGTAGTCAATGAGCACTTCGGCAGCGTTGCTCACATTATGACCTGTCGTATAGAGTTCAGCGACATGCTTCTGTGCAATCTTTTGAATTTTGTCTTGTAGCCCAAGGTCCAGCGTAGTGTAGACGCTCATATCTGAGCGCGACAACTGTTCGCGCTTGAGATGATAGGTCTGCTCTAGTTGCGTCAACACAAAGTTGAAAAAGTGTGGCGCACGGTTGGCTAAATTGACAGGCTTCTTGAAGAAGTTTGGACTTCTCGCTTCTGTCATGGCATCAATCGCTTGTACGCGCGTGATGTATTGCTGGTTCACCATAAGATCAAGCACAACCTGACAACGATTGATGGCAGCTTGTGGGTGACGCGAGGGAGAATAAGCATCAGGCGAATTCGGCAAACCGGCAAGCATGGCTGACTGTGCAAGGTCTAGTTTCGCGGAAGCTGGTTGACCACCGGGAGTATCTTCAAGACCAAAGTAGAGGTTTGCGGCGGCGTCAACACCGTATGCCTGATCGCCATAAAAGATGCTGTTCATGTACATTTGTAGAATGTCGCGCTTGCTATAGCGCGTATTGACCTCTGGCGTGAGGGCGATCTCATGCAATTTGCGCAAAATAGAGGCCTCGTTGCCGACAACTAGATTTTTGATCAACTGCTGCGTAATGGTGCTGCCACCCTCTACCACATGCCCGCTTTGTATATTGTCAATAGCCGCGCGAAGAATGCGGAGCGTATCAACGCCTGAGTTGGTCCAGAAATTCTTGTCTTCTGTAACAATGGTCGCATTGAGCACGCTTGGTGCAATGCTGTCAAGCTGAACAGTTGTATGGACGCCCTGGTCGGTTAACTGCCCAAGAAAGACACCCTGACTATCGTACATCTTGAGATTGTCATGCGGCAACAGGTCATGCAGGGTTATGACACGCGGAATGTACTTATATTGTGTGTCGCTGTAGAAACGATAGGCGGCATAAGCACCAGCACCACTTATCGAGAGCAGGACGACGAGGAGCGACATGAGGGTACTGCCCATTGTGAGCCAGAGACGTTGTGTTTTACGCCGATCATCAGTACGTATCAGACGAAGATTTTTGCGCGAGATATGACGTAACAAAAGCCTTTTGCGCCGCTTAAATAGATACATCTTCGCAGTTGTGGAGGTTGAGTTTTCAGGGAGCGATGTGGAGGCGAGCGACGCGGGAAGTGGCGTATCTGTTGCTGGTTCTGTACTACTAAGAGCAAATGGTTCAACGCTCGCGTTATGCTTATTTACAGAGGGAATAGGCGTATATACCACCTCGTGCTGGGTATACTCGCCTGGTATCTGGTTCTCTGCTGACATGGCTGTACCCCTTATAGGCCCACTACTATGCATCAGGCATTTCAAATAAACCATACCATATAGGCACGCTACTCGACAATAAGCAAAAATGGGAATTACTAATCCTTAATAGATAGACGTAGTGCACAGTAAATAGTTGCGTTGGATATTGTAGGTGCCTACAGATTATTCGTCGTGCGTTTTTGCGGCGGCTTCGATTAATGCGGGTAGTATTTCGTTGGTGATGGTTTGGATTTGATTGAGGCTCTCAATCCAGGGAATGTCCTGGTGATCGCGAGTGCCGCGTACCTCGGCGAGTTGTAGGACGCTTTCGTCGATGAGCGTGCGGAAGTAGAGAAAGGCACGCACAGCATCGGCAACTGGTACGTGTGAACGATTGGTAATGGAGCCATATTCTGTGCCAAGTTGGATGGCTTCACGACGCAGTTCGTCTTTATGCGTACCATCGGTGATGGCGCGAAGCAGCAACTCAAGCACGCGTCTTCCTAAGAGTCGATAGGCTCCACGCGCCTTTTCGTCAAAATGTTCGTACCACGGTAGTGTGTTCAGGGTGCCATCAGTAAAGGCAAAGCGCACACGACCAAGCACACTTTGAATGAGGAGTTGCGCGGCTGGGTCAGTCTTTGGCTCGTTATCTTGACGGAGACGTGCCTCGATGTCCGTACGGCGAAAGCGTCTATGCCCGCCGCTTGTGCGACGCGAGGGCAGTTCATTACGGTCTGCCCACAAGCGAACTGTTGCTGGATGGATACCCAGCAAGTCTGCTGCCTCGCTCAAACTAATCCACTCTTCCCCAGCCTGCGGTGTAGACATAGTTCCTCCTGAGAATAGTGGTAGTAGTTGTCCTTACAAAAATGGTGTGTGTGCATCTTGATTGTATGTATTTTGTGGCACGACGTCAAGTAGCACTGTGATTTGGGTCTCCGTCCTTCCGGGGGAAAGTGGTGAACATGCAGGGAGACCCTTGCGGTCTCCCAGTTTCCCCTCAAAGGATGGAGACCCTGTGATTTATATTACAACACGTTGTTGTTGCAGTTGTTGCTTTTGTTCGCGTTTGTGGATGCGACGGGTGAGCAGGTAGAGCAGACCAACGGCAATGAGCGCAATGAAGGTAAGGCCCGCTGGGTCACGCTGTCTCTGTGTTATCTCTGTGATAGGAGCGAGAAGGACGAAGAAGGCTAGCGCACCGGAGACCAGCGCGACTTGATGCCGTTCTGTCCACCCCGAAGCGTTGCTCGACATGCGTAAGAGCACGAAACCGACGGCGAGATCGAGAAGGATGGTCAGCGGAATTGTGACCCAGAACGGCGTGAGCGTGGTGGGAAGCACCCAATTGATAAGGTACAGTGTCAACGTTCCCAGGAAACCAACAAGTCCGAAGCGTAATGGTTGGGCTACATCAGTGCTTTTGGTGACGGTAATGCGGGGCGGTAGAAAGCGTGCCAGGAAAATCAGTGCCACAGCGATGCCGAGTGTTATGAGGTAAGGAACAAGCGGTGGACGATAGGATGTGAGGAACAGGAACCCTAATACAACATCCAGAATGAACATGACTATAAGCAAGAGCAGAGCGCGAGGTCCGACCCAACGTTCTGCGCGACGTTTGGGGAAGAGCAGGCTCACGATGAGAATAGGAATGGCGATGCTGAATATAGCGTGAAAGGTTGTTAATTGGACGCTCCATACCCAATTGACACCTAGCCAACGACCATAAGTAGCAAGCGCGCCTAAGTATTTCCAGTGCGGGTCAAAGAAACTTTTGAGCTGCAAGCCCTCTACGATGATACCAAACGTGGCTCCAAGCATCAATAGAGTAGGCCAGCCCTTGCCCCAATACAGCATAAGTTCGCGTGCGATGATTGCGCCGCCACCGTAGAGGAAACATAGGGAAAGTAGCATCAATAGATTGAAAAAGCTATTGGGCGGTGTTGAGCCTGAGAGTAGTGAGCCGACGACTGGTGCAATGAAAAAGAGAAAGATGCCGGGTGCTGGTCTGAGAAAGCGTATGATTTGTAAAAAGATTTGTAGAGCGCGTTGCATAGATAAGCTCCCTGCCACGTGGGATGGAATAGGGTTGTTCTTGAATATATCACTAAAAATTGTACGCTTCGCTATCCTGAAAGTTGGAAGAGGTAGTGCAACAATATTTCTTGTCGATGCAAAAAGCTATCGAGTACATCTAGAAGGTGCTGCTGATACGAGGAATAATTGGGATTGTTCAGCATCTCTAAAGTGATGGTAGAGCCAATGCGAGTATGATTGTAGAGCGCTTCTACATAGGCTTTGCGCTTGTCGGGTGTGAGGAGTTGTAAGCGTTGCTCATCAAGTAGCTGGGCGTTATGTTTTTCGCGTTCGTCATGTGACATAGCCCAGTAGCCAAAGAGCGGAGGGTTGTCCTTGTTCTGCTCACTCATATATGGGTGCTTTCTCGAACATAGCAGTTTCGTTGCTGTTGTTAAAACATATATATTTAGATCAAGAATATAATACTAAAGATACGTTTGGTAGTCAACGAATGGTGTATGTATTGAGATAAAAGTCATACTGATTATGTAAAGCTGCTTGAAGATAGATTGTACTAGAGGTAGTGGAGAGTACTTTTTGTGGGATATGAATGAGGCATAGTGGTATAGGAAAAGGGGTAAGTGGGCATGGCAGGGGGCCCAGTGGGTCCAACGAACTGCTAGAAGAGCCTGCAGAGCAGCGTGGGAGCATGACAGGGGCAAGCCCAGTCACGACGATAGACGAACGCATGGCAAGTCACTTGCAGCGAGTCGTATCATAGTGGTGACAGAGCCTCTCCCTGTAGAAGATTGGGCAGTTTTATATCAAGGTACGTATAGGGCATTCAGAGATTGAGGTTTCTGCACCCGATAAAGAGTTCGTTTTGCAAGAAAGTAACCGCCTCATTACGCAGTTCAATCTTGATAATGTGGAAAGTAACTCACCTACAATGGAAGCCAATCAAGGAAATGGAACTAGCCAACGTGGACAAGGGGCAAATCAGAATCGAACCGAGAAACCTCAAACTTTAGGTGAGTTTTTCCGTCAGTTTAAGCTTCAAACCAATTTGGACAAAATGCTAGTCTTAGGATATTGGTGTGAAGTCATACAGAAGCAATCATCGTTCACCTTAGAGGATATTGTGGCTAAATACAAGGAGGTTAAAGAACCAACGCCTGCTAACATGCGACGTGATCTCAACAGTTTAGTAAGTAAAGGACTTTTCCTTTTTGATGATAAATCGGAACAGACGTATGCACTTACCAATACAGGGATAAATGAAGTGCAGTCAAAGATGACACAAACCAAAGCCTGACCACAGTAGGTACGAAAACAGTAAAATACATGTTGTTATAGAATGAGAGTAAACCAGGTCTGGTCAGTAACATAGTGGAAGCATCTTATATAGCGCAGGAGATAGTTACGCCAGACCTGGTTAACCAAGTTAAGCCTCTTATCCACTCTTAAAATGCTCCTCTAACCTTTCCAGCGCTAATTGCCTCAATATTTCCTTCACTTCACTAGTCAAAGCCTTCACTAATGCGGGATTCACTACAAAATACTTCCCATCCTCGCCTAAATCTAACAAGCCTTGTCGTTCAAATCTTGGGAATGGGCTGGTCTTAATCATTTGTCTAGTTTTTACAAGGCTCAAGTTTGGGTCATCCATGATGGCTCTTTTAGAGCCGTATATTTTCTCGCCTGGTAAACCTGCTTCCCTGCGTTGCTTATAGAATTCTATGAAGTAGTGTGCTACTTCATCGACTGAGATAAGGCCATTCTCATCTGTTTTGTCTAACATGACTAAGAGCAGGAGCATTTGGTAGGCGTATTCAAGGTATGTACTTTTTGCGAAGTTGAAGAGTGTGTCGAGTGCGGTTTGTCGTGCCTCAATTGGTATGGTACGCTCTACTGTTGTTTTGGGTCGTATACCACTTGCGAAAAGGCGTTTTTTGTACTCTATCTCTGGTGGGTATTGTCCTAGCCTACGTTCGATCTCGTGAAGTTGTTTCTCGATACCTGTATCAAATACATACGCTTGCTGCTGAAATGCTGCTATCTGTGCCTCTATCGAGACGAATGGTTCTGTATGTCTCTGGCCTGTAATGAATAGATTCTGCTCTACATTTCCTGATAGACCATTGTAGGTAAGATTAGAAGAACCTACCATTGCCCACGCTTCTGCATTTAGCGTACCGAAATAGATTTTAGGGTGGAAGAGGCGTCCTATATTTGTAGCATAGACGTATAGCTCAACACCACAGTCATGATAGAGCATTTGAAAGGCACTGAGATGGTTTGTTGGATTGAGTCCGACAACTGCACGTACTTTGGGAGCGGATTTTAACAGTGTTTTGATTGGCAGTATACCATTGGTTGAGACATATCCACTACAGACATCGAGTGCGTACCCTGGGAAATCTCGCTCTGTCTGTAATAATATTGCTAGAGGCTGATCTATTGCACTCGTGATAATCTCTGGCATAGGTGCTTTTCTCTCCTCATCTGCTATTCCTTCTCTCCACTAGATTCATCGTATCACATACTCGTGTTGAAACCACATAGCCTCCAAAAGAGTGTGAGAGGTGAGCGTATTAAAAAAAGGAGATGTTTGAACGATGAACAACAATTCAGCAGAAGATAGTAATGTACAGCTTGCGGCTGCGGTGGATGAGAAGCGCGACCACGTTAAGGGGCCTAGCAATGCTCCTGTGACGCTGGTGGAGTATGGCGATTTTGAGTGTCCCGATTGTGGCGCGGTCTACCCTACGGTCAATGAGCTTGAGCAACGTATGGGCAACCGTTTACGTTTCGTGTATCGCTATTATCCGTTGGTGGAGTCGCATCCACACGCCGAGCATGCCGCAGAGATTGCAGAGGCAGCAGCGGCACAGGGTAAGTTCTGGGAGATGTACGATACTCTCTACCAGCACCAGAGACACCTTAGTGACAACAACTTGATAGAGTATGCAAAATCTATCGGCCTCGATACAGCACGTCTTGACCGAGAGATGGAGGCTGGAACCCACACGAAGCGCATCGAGGAAGACCTGGAGAGTGGCGATCAGAGCGGCTTAGAGGGTACCCCCACGTTTTATATCAACGGCGTGTACTACGATGGTGCCTACAATGTCGAGGCGTTCCATGAGGCACTTGAGCAAGCTGCCAATAGCAAGTAAGACGTATCCAAATAGCACTCCTTGAACGTGGTATGAGGGAGAGGAGAAATAGCATATGGCGAATACGAATGGCGACGATAAACAGGAAAAGCGTTTTATCGACCCCGAAACAGGTGCGCCCAGTGGTACCTCATCTTCTGGTGGCATTACTGGTGCAGGCTCGGAGGCTGGCAATCAGACCAAGAGCCAAACTACTGGTGGTAATGGGGACGAGAAGCCAGACACTAAGGCTGTCGGTACTGGACATAGTGAACCGGGTGGTAATATTGGTGGACGAGGTCCAGGTAGTCCATCATCGACCATCGGCGATCAGGACTCTACACAGGCACGTAACGACATGGATACGGTTGACCCTATGACCGCACGTGACCCTGGACATCTTGATAAAGTCAGGCAGCAGGATAATTCAAAAGAGAGCGCGCGACGTGATCCGTGAGTTTTTGTGTCAAGGTAAAAACAATGGCAGCAACGGTTGCAACCGTTGCTGCCATTGTTTTTACCTTGACATTCTTTTCTCTTTGCTCATATACTCATAGCATGAATATTCAAGCGATAAGCATAGTATTGTCATGGATATAGCCTCAAGGAGATTTCCAGTGAGACATTCCCTGTACGCATTGCGCGCCCTATTTCTTTCTCTGATAATATGTTTCCTCTTCGCTGCCTGTGGCGGCTCGACGAGCGGGAGTGGAAGTGGAACAACAGCGACGCCGACGCCGAAGGCTGTGACGCTGAATGTGTTCGCGGCGGCATCACTTACCGAGTCCTTCACGGAACTTGGCAAAAATTTTCAAGCGGCTCACAGCGGTGTTACCGTCAAGTTCAACTTCGCAGGCTCACAGGCTTTGGTGCAGCAACTCACGAATGGTGCTGCGGCTGATGTATTTGCATCGGCGGATACAGCAAATATGACGAAGGCCGCAAACGCTAGCCTTGTGAGCAGTCCGCAAATATTTGCTAAAAACAAGTTGGTCGTCATTCTGCCCACAAACAATCCAGGAAAGATCACGTCACTGAAAGACCTGGCAAACAAAGGTGTCAAAATCGACATCGAGGCTGCGGCTGTTCCCGCGGGCAAATATACGCTACAAGTATTGGACAAGATGGCACAGTCACCCGACTACGGTGCTGGCTATGCGACTGCGGTCAAAGGGAATTTCGTCTCGAAAGAGGATAACGTCAAGGCCGTCGTAACAAAGGTGCAGTTGGGTGAGGCGGATGCAGGTTTTGTGTACCTGACCGACGTTACCGCGAAGGTTTCGGCCAAGGTGAAGGAGATTACTATTCCTGACAACTTCAACGTTGTCGCGCAATACCCCATCGCTGTCACGAAGAACAGTGCGAATACTTCAGATGCACAAGCGTTTGTGCAATATATTCTTTCGTCAGGTGGACAAGCTGTACTACAAAAATATCGCTTTGTTCCCGCTGGTAGTGGTGCGTAGGGCAGTGTATTCGTTGTAGGGACCGATGTATCACGTCCTATTAGCGAATGTAGATGGTGACGAGGACGTGATACATCGGTCCCTACTAGTCTGACAATCTTCAATCGAGAGGAAATCCCCGTTTGCAGAGGGCAGACAGACCGCAAGGGTCTCCCCTACATCTGGCAACGGCGCGACCTGTAGGGAGACCGCAAGGGTCTCCCTACAGGTCGCGTCCCATCAAATGACGATTGGTAGAGTACAGGGGTTCGTTAGAAAAATTGGGGAACAGTATGGCAAAGCCGCTGAATGTTATGTGGAAGAATGCTATACTAGCACGCTGGCCTATGCGTATTGTGGTTGGTGTGCTGGCAGGATGCTTTTTTCTGTTTTTGTCGGTTCCACTTGCCTCACTGCTGTTTCATGAACCAATTCCTGTATTGTGGAATGCTATTCAACAGCCAGATGTGCTTCAGGCGTTACAATTGAGCCTTGTGACAACGACGATCAGCACTTTTTTCTCTATTGTGTTGGGTTTGCCTGTTGCCTATGTGCTTGCACGTTTGGAATTTCCTGGTCGCAGAGTGTTGGAGACGTTGGTGACGATGCCTACGGTGTTGCCTCCTGTAGTAGCTGGTGTGGCGCTGCTGCTCACGTTTGGGCGTGTGGGATTGATTGGTCACTACCTTAACCTTATTGGGATTACTATTCCTTTTACAACGGTAGCGGTTGTTATGGCACAGACGTTTATCGCCGCGCCATTTTTTGTGAATAGCGCCAGGGCGGGATTGACACAGTTAGATCGACGCTACGAACTCGCCGCCTATACACTACGTGGCTCGCCGTTCTACACCTTCCGGCGGGTCACATTGCCGCTTATCGCGCCTGCACTGCTTTCTGGTATTGGTCTTGCGTGGGCGCGTGCGCTGGGTGAGTTTGGCGCGACAATCACGTTCGCGGGTAATTTTCAGGGGATCACACAAACGATGCCTATTGCAGTATATATCGCCGCCGAGACCGATCTGGACAAGTCTATCGCGCTTTCGGTCGTATTGCTCGCTGTTTCGTTTGGCGTGTTGTTGGCATTGCAGTTAGGACGGTTGCGGCGCTAACATACATAACATCATCGTAGGGACCACGTTTACGCAGTTGTTCCAACAAAATTGTAAATTGACAGTGGGGGCCGCATGACAGGGGCAAGCCTATGGACACCAACTCACCCATAAAATGGCTGTGGGGGCGACATGACAGGGGCAAGCCCTGTCACTACTATATTCGTTAGGCCACGCGTCGGGGTATCGTAGACATGACAGGGCTGGCCCCTGTCATGCTCCCACCCTGCTTTGCAGGCTCTCCTAGCAGTTCGTTGGAGCCCATGGGCTGGCCCCTGTCATGCTCCGACCGCTTTGCAGGCGAATGTATGATTTTGTTGGAACAACTGCGTTTACGGCGTCCAGGCGTGATAAATCGCGCGAGGACGCCGTAAACGTGGTCCCTACTAGTCTACCAATCGTCATTTGATGGGACGCGATATGCAGGGAGACCGCAAGGGTCTCCCCTACATGTCATGTCGCGCCGTTCTCAAATGTAGGGGAGACCCTTGCGGTCTCCCTGCCCCCTCCAAACGGGGATTTCCTCTCGATTGAAGGATGGTAGACTACTACAATCGTTTCATCACATGTTATTTTTGTTTTGGTGCAGAGGTGGGCGTTGCTGTCCCGCTCTGATTGAGCTTTGTCTGCTCGTTCTTGATCTTTGCCTCTAATGCTCTCAGGTATGACTGCGCACCATCGAGGTCGGTATTTGTAATGGCGTCAAGCTGTTGTGGCAGGTGTTTCACCTGATCGACCCATGACTGCAAGACTGTTTGCAACGCTTCGAGTGTACCATTATCCAGGTAGGCGCTTTTGAGGTACCTACGCGCAGTTGTTACAGCTTGTAGCATTGTGGTGAGAAAGTTGCCTGCAAGTATGGAGCCAACTTTCACGAGAGGCGAGACAAAGACATCATAGGCAACACGCGTCAACTTTGCAGCATTAATAGCGCCATCAAGTGTAAAGCCTTCAAGGTTTTGTAATGCTGTAAGCAATTCTTTGCGTGCATTTTCGGCTCCTTGAGCCAAACCTTTGTTGAAGGCATCCTCTAACTGATGTTCGATATTTGTTGCTGCGCCATTGACAACGCCTGGAATTTTTGGTGCTAGCTCATAAGCGGTAACACCTGCACCGCCTAACGCTACCGCGCCAAGTCCAAACAATACACCACGTCGTGATATTTTTCTACGGCGGCGACGTGGGTGGTCGATCTCTTCGTCTTCATAGTCATTGTCGTACTCATCCTCATACTCCTCTTCTTCTGGCTCGATGAATTGACGTGTGCGGAGTGGTGCAACTTGTGCCGCACGAGGAGCAAGTGGAACTGAACGCGCGGCAGGAACAGGAGCGTATCCTGTGCGTCTGTCAAGGGGATCGATTTCTTCATCGTAGCCCTGATCGGGGTCTACTTCCTGGTAAGCTGAATACTCTTCACCCTCTTCAAAACCATCCTCATCCCCTGTCTCAATAAGTTGACGGGTTGAGGGAAGCCGAGGAGTTGCAACGTCGCGAGCATGACGACGATTGCTATAGAGAGTTGGATCATCTTGTTCTTCGTCAGTAGGGCGTCTCGTTGGACGCTCGTACACTTCTTCGTCTATAAACTGCTCTTCATTTTCGCCATCATCGTTCATAGCGCGTCTGCTGGCGAGGATGCTCTTACGTGTGAGTTGCCGAGTTCTACGGGGATCGGGGCGCTGAACAAGTTGTGTGCTTGCCCTCTGTGACTGCTCATTCGGCGTGGCCTGCTCCCCCTGTTGTCCGTTACCACTGCGTAATGGATCGTAGTCATATCCATACTGGCGTCCGGGACTTTTGCGATACAATTTCCGCTCCGAACGATCTTGTGACATTTTCCTTATCCCTCCTGAACACCATGTCCAAAGGCGTAAGCAATTCGGCAAAACAACGCTAGCGTACCATGGCGATGCTTCTCATTCTATCGTATACGTTCCTGCTGAGTCTAGTTTATTAGTATCTATGTACATAATGCTTATTTGTGTATTCTCACATCTATCCACATACAAGGAATAAACGTTTATATTATCAGCAAATTGCGTTTCTCTCAATTATAGCACAAAAGTCCCACACTCTTCAACGTAACATCTCATATATTGGATACGTATGTCTCAGTGTTATAGATGCGTTGTTCTTATACGTCCGCATAAGTACCGATTCTCTTTCCCCTGTGTTACCCCGCCGCTCCCATCTTTGGGTGTAATAAATTAGGCCCCATACGCATCAAGAGAAGAAGTGCAGAGATTATCAGGAGGCATACCTGTTCTTCACGGACGCCCACAAGGGGCAATCCTGTTCAAATAACAAGAACGCTACATAAATAGCTACATAAATATACCAACGGACGCCCACAAGGGGCAATCCTGTTCAAATAAGAAGAATGTAGCTTGATAAGCCCAACGGTATTTGTAGGCTTTGAGCATGTATGCATCAGCTTTTCAAACATTATTGTTCGGTTTATCCACACTTTTTCTGTGGGTGTTCTCCTTATTTGAACAGTATTGCCCACAAGGGGCTTCCCTACTCTACATGGCGTGCATGAAGCGCATACGTGTAGAGTAGGGAAGCCCCTTGTGGGCGTCCGTTCATCCCCCTTCCGACACTTTCTCCTTATTTGAACCGTCTTGCCCCTTGTGGGCGTCCGTGGGTCCCCTCTCCAACGCGATGGCTCGTCTTTGAACTCTCCTGGGGCTTGCCCTGTCGTCCTGCTCATAGCCTGATGTGTCGTTACAAGCTCAACAATTCTTCTCTTAATGCGTATTGGGCGTAATAAATTAGGCCCCTACTAGTCTACCAATCTTCAATCGAGAGGAAATCACCATTTGGAGAGGGCAGGGAGACCGCAAGGGTCTCCCCTCCATCTGGGAACGTCGCGACATGGAGGGGAGACCCTTGCGGTCTCCCTGCAATTCGCGTCCCATCAAATGACGATTGGTAGACTACTACAAGCATGTTTCATAGTGGTACTATGCTATAATGTCTTCTAGTGTGTGCTATATATAAACGCTGAGCGACGAACAGCAGGAGACTAAAGAACGTATGTCCGAAACTTTACCCACTACTATAGACGAACGAGCTATACCTATAGTTGCGTGTGTCACAGTTGGAATGTTCGAGGAGAATTGTTATTTGTATGCCTGTGCCACAACGCGTGAGGCTGTAATTATCGATCCAGGCGATGAGGCGGAACGTATTTTAGAACGTATTCAAGAGATACAGCTTGTCCCCAAATATATTCTCAACACACATGGACATATCGATCATATTTGCGCGATTGATGCTGTGAGTGCTGTTTATCCTGTTCCCCTGGCTATTCATGCTGCTGATATGTATATGTATACGGATGAGCGTGCAGCGCGAAACTTTGGACGACGCGCCCCTCTAGTTCAGCGCAAGCCCGACATGCTGCTAAAAGAAGGGGATGTCATCAGCTTTGGCACACTTCAGCTAGAGGTTGTGCACACACCTGGTCATACACAGGGCGGTGTCTGCTTTATCAGTCGTCCCTATTGTGTCTTTAGTGGCGACACACTATTTCACAGAAGTATTGGACGAACGGACTTACCCGGCGGCAATTATGAGCAACTTATCGAGTCAGTTCGCACGAAGCTCTATCCGTTGGAAGAGGACCTTACCGTCTTCCCAGGTCATGGTGAGCCAACTACTATTATGGAAGAAAAACATGAAAATCCATTTGTAAACATCGAGGAGTAAGTATTGTGTCAAGTATTTGTGTTATCGGTACTGGCTATGTAGGTCTTGTTACGGGCACATGTCTTGCTGACATGGGCAATTCAGTTACCTGTGTCGATATTGTGGAAGAAAAGATCGAGTATCTAAAACGTGGTATTCTACCTATTTATGAGCCAGGATTGGAAGAACTTGTTGAGCGTAACGTACAGGCGGGTCGCTTGCATTTTACCACCAGTTATGATGAAGGTTTGAACAACTGTGAATTTATTTTTGTGGCTGTAAATACGCCTACAGGCACCAGTCAGGGTGGTGCTGATATGCGTTACGTGGAGAGTGCAGCACGCAGTATCGCGGAAAAGCTTGATCACTATGCTATTATCATCAACAAGAGTACGGTGCCTGTTGGCAGTGGTGACGTTGTTTCACGGATTATTCGCAACAATCTCACACGTCCAGAAGTACCATTCGCGGTTGTCTCCAATCCTGAATTTTTGCGCGAAGGTTCAGCCGTGCTGGATTTCCAAAATCCTGATCGTGTTGTACTTGGTTCTTCCGATCAGGTTGCCGCACACCATGTCGCACTGCTCTACCTGCCATTGCGAGCACACATCGTCATCACTGACTTATATACGGCAGAAATGATTAAGTATGCCTCAAATGCATTTCTAGCAACAAAAATCTCCTTTATCAATGAGATAGCACAGATCTGCGAGCGTCTTGGGGCGGACGTGAAAGAAGTTGCCGTTGGTATGGGCTACGACAAGCGTATTGGACGCGCCTTTTTGGACGCTGGCCTCGGGTACGGGGGCAGTTGCTTTCCCAAAGACGTGCGCGCATTGGCGCATATGGCGGATGAAGCTGGATTGCATCCACAACTCCTACATGCGGTGATGGAAATTAATCACGATCAGCGTCGTCTTGTGGTCTCGAAGCTGACTACTATTCTTGGCTCACTACGGGGCTGCACTATTGGTGTGCTTGGCCTTGCCTTCAAGCCCAACACTGATGATATGCGTGAGGCTCCCTCCATTGATATTATTCGCTGGGTCACAAGTCAGGGCGCGAAGGTACGTGTGTATGATCCTATCGCGGCTAAGACAGGACGCGATGCACTTGAACGTGCTGAGGTACGCCTGGAAGATGTGCATTTTTGCAAGGATGCCTATGAAGTGGCAGACGGAGCCGATGCGCTCGTTGTTGTCACTGAATGGAATGAGTTCAAGTCGCTCAATATGACACAGATTCGGGCCTCAATGCGTCGTCCCGTGCTCGTTGACGGACGCAACATCTACGAGGCGACAGAGATGAACCGTATCGGTTTTATCTATCGAGGCATGGGACGCGGTACAAGCCCTGCACCTACTGTGTTACCGGCAGGAGACACATCAAGCGAGCTAGAAGAGACACAACAACCAACACTTGGCCTGGAGGCGGCAAAATAATGCATGATGAAGACCAGCCGCTGCTCTTTACGCCACTCGTTGGTCAACCGGGGGCCGCGCTTCCCGATTGGCTCTTTGGCCCAAGAGGTGTGGCTGGTCTTCCAACGTCACTTCACGCACCACAAGGTGTCAATATTGCCGTTGGCATCGACATTATCGAGGTTGACCGTGTGCGTAAAGTCTTGGAGCGTCACGGCGAGCGTTTTATTCAACGTGTTTTCACTGAGGGTGAGGCGCGTCAATGTCGAGGCAGAGCTGAAAAGCTTGCAGGGCGTTTTGCGGCCAAAGAAGCTATCAGCAAGGCCTTAGGGACAGGTCTACACGGTGTTGCTTGGCGCGAGATGGAGGTGGTGCAACTGCGCAGTGGGCGTCCCTCGGTGCGCTTACACGGCAACGCCAAACGCCGCGCCGAGCAACTTGGCCTCAGCGCCTTCGATGTAAGCATTGCCGACCTCGCTCAATTATCTATAGCTATTGCCGTTGCCGTGCAAACGGATAGAACACTGATGAGCGAGCGGGAATAGCTCAACAGTAGATTTTAAAAAGGGAGATATTCATAAAGAAGAGATGCCTATAGTAGTCTACCAATCGTCATTTGATGGGTCGCGACATGTAGGGGAGACCCTTGCGGTCTCCCTGCCCTCTCCAAATGGTGATTTCCTCTCGATTGAAGATTGGTAGACTAGTAGGGACCGATGTATCACGTCCTCTTCGCAATTAAGATGCCAAAAGGACGTGATACATCGGTCCCTACAAGGCATGTGTTAGGAGGTGAAGATGCTTTGCGGGAGGAAGGCGCTTACCAACCAGTTGGGCATGTCCACAACCTCGGAGAGTTTCAGGTCTACAGCAACACTACAGAGCATGTAGGCGTCAGGACGTGAGAGATTGTAAGTACGCTGTAGGTGCTCGATCATATGACGGACCGCGTTGCGTGTTGCCTCAACCATGTCTGGCCCGATGCCGTCGGTTGCATAATAGGGTGCGGTATTGGTACGTGGCGCGAGTGGGCCACTGGTAAGAAATTGCGGCTCTGGCACATGCACGTCTTTGCGTACTGTTAAGCGAACCGTTGCACGCATTGGTGTTTCGATAGCTGTGCCACATACCTCACCATCACCCTGCGCCGCGTGTCCGTCACCTAACGAGAAGAGCGCACCTGTGGCTTCCACAGGCAAAAAGAGTTTGGCACCTTTTGTCAGGTGTTTGGTATCCATATTGCCACCATGACGATAAGGTGGAATCGTTGAAAGAGCGCCATAGATCCCAGGAGCAAGGCCAATCTCACCACAAAATGGTGCAAGAGGAATGCGAATACCCGCTGCGAATTCGGCCCAGCCTTCTGCTCCGCCTTCTAGATGCCAAATTTTTAGGGCGGCTTCGGGAAATTCGTCAGCAAGTAGACCAAAGCCTGGTATGACCGCGGTCCAACCCCAATTCGCAGGTTGTAGATCAAGGAATTCCACCTGCAAGGTATCACCAGGGGCTGCACCTTCAACATAGATTGGACCGTTTACCTGGTCAACGCGTGTGAAGTCGAGTGTATGAATCGCTTCAACAGTGCTTTCTGGTCCTATCTGTCCTCCTGCCGCATCAAGCAGATCGAACTCGACCTCCTCACCTGATTGAATGGTTGCAATTGGTGTAATGCTATTATCCCAGGCGAGATGAAATTGGTTACGCTGCACGTGAATAGTGCGGCCTGTCTTCGCTGTATGTGTCATAATTCGTGAATTGCTCCTTTCAAAGCTATTAATCTGCTACTGCTGTGTCTTCACCATAGACTTCACTGCTACGTGCGAGTATACGCGGCGCTCGTGTACGGAGTAGTATGACGATAATCAGGCCAACAACAAACCAGACAATGCAGATTGGAACTGCATAGCTAAGAGGTGCCGCTTGATATGGTGGAATTAGCAGCGGAACAACCTGGGAGTAGATAACCGCGGCCAACACGAGAATTGGAAGAATTGGCAAGATGACGTGTCGCACTACATTGAACTCCGCGGGATGCTCACGACGGTAGAAGAATGGGACAGAAGCACATGTTGCAATGTAGACCAGGATGATCGGAATGGTGATAACAGTGCCAACAAAAGTAAAGGCTGTTGTTGTACCGTAGAGCAGTCCAGGTACCAGAGTTGCAACAAGCGCGACAACCATTGTGAAAATGATTGCGATATCAGGAGCACGGAAACGGTTGGTGTGTGCTAATGTCGTCGGCAGAGTTCCGATACGTCCCATAGCAAAGAGTACGCGTGAGGATGCGATCACACCAGAGTTCGCATTGGCAAGCGCACTATTGAGAATAGCGAAAATGACGATCAGGTTAAATGGTCCCCACACCTTTTTCGCCAGTGTGTCCCAGGGATTAGGATCGGCTCCATAGGTTTTCGCGACAGCATTCACGCCCCAACCAATGACGCCCGCATAGGCGCACAACACAAAGAAGAGGCCGATCAAGACAGCAGAGAACAGCACTGCACGTGGCACAATATAACGCGGATTGCGTGACTCCTCAGCTAATGTTGCCGATGACTCAAAGCCAGCAAATGCAAGGAAGACAAAGGTCATGCCATAGAATATGCCTTGCCAGCCGCCAAGTCCACCCTGCGAACTAAATGCAGGCGTGAAGACTGCACCTGTGTTGTTATTGCCCGCTGTGACGATGAGCCATAGGGCGAGAATTACAAAGACGGCAATCTCAACGCAGCCTAGTACAACGTTTGTGTCCGCCGATACCTTAATTCCTGCGTAGGTCAGGAGAAATACAACTATGGCGAAAACAACTGCCCATATAGCCCATCCGTTTGCTCCAAATGAAATATGAAAGAGACTTTGGACGAAAGAGTCCATCACGGGTCCAAGTACAAGCAGTTGCAAGGGGACGATGAAGAGATACGCAAGGTTGAACATCCAGCCCGTCATCCAACCCGTTGATGTGCCGAGTGAACGACTGACATAGGTGAAGTAGCCGCCCGCGGAAGGCAAGTGTTTCGCGAGTGCCCCAATGTTCAACGCGATAAGCGCACAAGCAATCAGCGCGATGAAGACCGCGAGTGGCAACGAGGCACCAGTGTAGGGAATAGCGGCTCCGAGGCTGAACGTTACGGCTGAAGCAGGGGCCATCGTTGTAATCGACTGGAACAGTACTCCGGGGAGGCCAATGCTGTTTCGACGTAACATGGTTTGTTTTTCAGGGGATGTAGTCTCTTCGATAGTGGACACAAATTAACTCCTTCTCAAATGATTATCTCTTGGTAGTTTACCTCACGCGATACACGAAAGAACTAAGATATCTATCTTGTGTATTAAAGAAACCTCATTGGACCAGTTCATCAGGTTGAGGTTGATACTTTACTACACATAAAGTTAGAGTTCATCTACACTAATGGTTGCGAGTAAGCCTGCTAGCAAGGCTGTACGAGGAGCAACACTGGTCGCCACTAGATATTCACCAGGACTGTGATCATGACCGCCAATCGGTCCTAAACCATCCAAAGTCGGAATGCCTAAAGCACTTACATAACTTCCATCCGAAGCTCCTCCAGTGAGGGTATGTCCAAGCGAGAATCCTAGTAGTCGTGCTACCTCCTGTGCACTACGTACCAACTTTATACTCCCCAGTGACTCCTCCATTGGCGGCTTTGGACCGGGTGCCATTTCTAGTGTCAAAGTCACATCTGCAATGTGCGGATGCTGTAGCATTTCACGCCAGTGTTGCTCTGTAGCAATCCTATCTTCGCTTCGCATAAAGCGTACATCAAACTGGACCTGAGCAGTGTCTGGAATTATATTTGGGGCAGTGCCTCCCACGATGACACCTGGATTAATATGAAGTCCCTCCCGCCACCCATTAAGGCCCTTAAATTGTAGCAACTGATACGCCACCTCTTCAATCGCGTTTCGCCCTTTCTCAGGCTCAACCCCTGAGTGAGCTGCTCGACCATGAGCTGTTAACGTGTACCATGCATCACCTTTGCGTGCACTGACAATATCGCCATTGGCACGCGCTGCCTCTAATACCAATGCTCCATTGCAGCCCTGACTTACCTGTTGGATGAGATCAAGGCTATGCCGCTCTCCACTCGTTTCCTCATCCGATACGCAAAGTAGGCGAATCTCTTCAAAAGAGCGATGTCCGGCTGCAAGAAGCCCTTCAATAGCGTATAGTGCTGCTAGGAGACAACCCTTCATATCACACACACCTGGACCGTAGAGTATTTCCCCTTCACGCCGAAGAGGTCGAGCAGCGGCGGTTCCCACAGGATAGACTGTATCCATATGTCCTAACAACTCTATCTTCCCCACTCCATCCCCGTGAATGACTCCTAGCACATCGTTGCCCCAATGTTCATGCTCGACCAGCGTTACTTCCATTCCTAGACCGCGCATCCTAGCTGCTATATAGGCTGCCATTGTGTCAAGCCCAGGCTTGTTCGTACCAGGTGAGTCAATAGAACAGAGTTCACGCAATTCCTCAATATACTGAGATAATCGCTTCTGAGTTAATGCCTGTACGTCTGTCACCAGCGCTTGGAGATTCATTGCTACCTCCCAATAAATGTATGACGATGTTTTCTTGATTTTCTCAGTATTTCATAGGCAGTATCGTGCGATATAAGCCGGGCGAGGTGATAGGCCTGTTCCTGATCAATCTCGGCGGCATTCATCTGCTTCAGTAAAGCTGCATTCAGTAGCGAGGGAAGGGCAAGCAGAAAGGTACTATTTGTATTTCTGCCTGCCCTTCGAGTAACCGAGGTAGAATTCTTAACTTGTAGCCTCAGCTATCACTTCCTCATCGCTGACTGAGGTACTAACTGTTCGTCGCCCAATCAAGAAGACTACCACGCCAACAAGAAGAGAGACTACTACAATACTGCTGATCCACCCATCCCAACCAGATGTTGAGATCAGCGGGACCCAAGGTGCTGTGAATGTAGCATAAATGCCAATAACGCTACTGATGAGACCCAAGACAGAGCGTGAGATCTAGATGTATAAGCATAGCAATTAATTGAAGAACGACCTTGATCCACTAGAATGTTTGCACCACTCCTCCCAAGCGCATCACCTTCCAAAACGACTGTTAGATTTGCCTATCGAGTCATCTCAACTACTAGACCACTGCCTTTTGCATTGGCACGCGAAGACTGTGGCAACATCCAAATTCACGTGCATCAATATCAGCTTCAGGTTTTAAGCATAACATACAAATAACTGTTCTACAATACACATTTATATAAATGGAGAGTAGGGAATAATAGTGTAGTGCATCTTGGAGAGATCGTTGCTTGTCTTCATTAAGTTGAACGGCATCGAGAGCATATTCTCCTTGATGAGGGAGGAGTGTTGCTACTAGTCGAAATCGTTAACACATTTGAGAGGAAAAGATAAAAGAAATGAACTCACAAGAAGTCGTACAACAAGCGCAAAATGCTGGCCTACGGCTCGTTCGCTTCCAGTATTGTGATAATGGGGGAATTATTCGCGGTAAGGCGACTCATGCAAGCAAACTAGCAACACGCATTCACGAGGGCATTGGACAGACACTCGCAATGCAGGCATGGACGGGTGTAGAAACACTTGCAACCGTGGAGGGTATGGGACCTGTCGGCGAGTTTCGTTTGGTTCCCGACCCGGAGACCTTCGTAGTATTGCCCTATGCCCCCAACACCGCGAGTATGATGTGTGATATGATACGCCTGGATGGTCAACCCTGGGAAGCTGACCCACGCTCATTCCTCAAGCGTATGATCGCTCGGTTCGCTGAGCAAAAGATGCGTGTGGAGGCCGCAGTAGAGCACGAATTTTATTTTGCACGTGAGGTTGCGGGAAAGTACGTTCCTGCCGATAATAGTCTCACATACAGCACTAACGGATTGGATGCGCAAGCAGAGGTCATGGACGCTATTTTATCTGCATTGGAGTCTCAAGGTATCTCTATTGAGCTCTTTCACACTGAACTGAGTCCAGGCCAAGAGGAGCTATCTATTCGACATGCTGATATTCTACGAGCTGCAGACCATGTATGCCTCGCACGCGAGACAATTCGTGGAGTTGCACGAACATTCGATCTTCTTGCGTCCTTTGCCCCTAAACCGTTCCTAGAGCATTCCGGCTGTGGAGCCCATATCCATTTTAGTGTGTGGGGAACTGAAAACAATAAGTATCCAGACAAAAACTTGTTTTATGATGCCCATGCACGTGGGTACCTCAGTCAGCCTGGCAAATACTTTATAGGCGGCGTGCTCCGTCATATTCACGGTTTAGTCGCACTGACCTGTGGAAGTGTAAATTCTTATTCACGCTTACTGCCGCATCATTGGAGTTCGGCTTACGATGTCTATGGATACGATAACCGTGAGGGAGCAATCCGAGTTCCCTCCACCTTCTGGGGAAGTGAAGAGAATACCATCAACCTCGAACTCAAAAGTGCTGACCACAGCGGAAATCCATATCTTGCCATGGGAGGATTGCTTGCAGCAGGGCTAGATGGTATCATGAAGCAGATCGATCCAGGAGACCCCATTGAGATTGACCCTGGCAATTACAGTGAGGAGGAGCGCGAAGGACGTGGAATTCGCCGTCTTCCCGAGAATTTGGGAGAGGCATTAGACGAATTAGAACGCGACTCTGTTTTAACCGAGGCGTTAGGGCCGTTGCTCACCACTTCTTATCTAGCAGTAAAACGAAGCGAAATTGAATTTTTCAAGCACAAAACGCCCGAAGAGGTCGCATACCAGTACTTTTACAAGTATTAGTAAGGGTGGGAAGAATTTTATCTTCTAAAAGGTTAGATAGCCTCTTATTAAGAGGAAAGTAAGAGAACTACTACATCTTTTGCTTTCTAAGCTTCGGTGTTTCGCAATTTTTCGTGCCATAGCTGCTGACAATGATACCACGCAGCAAAGTAAAGCCTTGAGGCTTTGCTTTGCTGCGTGGTATCATTGTTGCGACAAGTGAAGCTAATTGGCAGTGCTCAACCAATAAGTGTTTGAGGGGGTCTTAAATTTGCGATTGACACCGAAGGAGCAGGATCGCCTAACCATTTTCACGCTTGCTGAACTTGCACGTAAGCGCCTTGCACGCGGCATTAAGCTTAATCATCCAGAAGCTGTCGCCCTTATCTCTGATGAGGTGCTAGAAGAGGCACGCGCAGGCAGAACTCATGCTGAGGTGATTGCACAAGGTATGCAAGTACTACACGAAGATGAAGTATTGCCAGGAGTTTCGGAGCTCATCCCCACGCTCATGATAGAGCTGCTTTTCGATGATGGAACAAAGCTCGTTGTGCTTCATACACCAATACGCCAGAGGGAACCCGCGGGAAATAGTAAACAAACGGCCAGTGTAGATGAAACTACCAACTCAATCATCATAAACGCAGGGAAGGCAACCATAACGTTGCGCGTAACAAATACCTCAGACCATCCTGTACACATTACGTCACACATGCCTTTTTGGGAGATAAACACACGTATGCAGTTTGACCGCGCACTAGCTCAGGGCTATCATTTAGATATTCCTGCGGGTGGAGCGGTACGCTGGGAACCAGGGGAGACGAAAGAGGTACAGCTATGCCGTTTGAAATGACGCGCGATGAGTACCACACTCGCTACGGTCTCACGCAAGGCGACCTTGTGCGCTTAGGGGATACGAATTTAACCATACGCATCGAGCATGACTATACCTCATACGGTGACGAGTTATTAGTGGGCTTTGGCAAAACCGTGCGTGATGGGCTACTGGCAAATTCGCGCCTGGGACGAGAGAGCGAACTTGATTTGGTGCTAACCAACGCTATCATTCTTGATCCCGTTCTTGGTGTGCTAAAAGGCAACATTGGTATTAAAGAGGGACGTATCGTTGGTATCGGGCGTGCAGGTAATCTTGATATGTGTGACAATGTGGACCTGCTGATAGGAACAAATACGGCTATTCAACCGTGTGATGGTCTCATTGCCACACCCGGTGGTATTGACAGTCACGTACATTTGTTGAGCCCACGGCTCTTTGCGACCGCACTTTCAGCCGGAATAACTACCTTGATAGCAATGGACGCGGGACCAATGTGGAATGTAGGTATTAACCCTGCCTTCTTTCTACAGCGCATGTTTGAGACGTTTGAAGACGTTCCAATCAACACCTGTTTTCTTGCACGCGGTTGTAGTAGTCGTCCACAAGGACTGCTCGAGAGTATTGAAGCTGGTGCAGGTGGTCTTAAGATTCACGAAGACCTGGGTGCTTTTCCCGCTGTTATCGATAACTGCCTCTCTGTCGCAGAACAGGTAGATGTAGCTGTAGCAATGCATATGGATGGTCTGAATGAGTCTGCACAGTTGAGCGACACGCTGGCAGCAATCGCGGGACGTCCCGTTCACGCGTATCATGTAGAGGGTGCAGGTGGAGGTCCCTATGATTTGCTGGAGATCGTCGCACAACCAAACATTTTGCCCTCTTCGACAAACCCAACTCTTCCCTATTCTGTGCATACTGAGGCAGAACATTTTGATATGATAATGACAGTGCATGGCCTTAATCCCGCGTTTCCCGAAGATGTTGTAGCAGCACGTGAGAGAATACGAGCAACGACGATGGCCGCGGAGACGCCGCTGCATGATCTTGGTGCAATCAGCATCACCAGTTCTGACTCGTTAGGGATGGGACGTATGGGAGAGACAGTTCGGCGTACCTGGCAAATGGCACATGCGATGCACGCTTTAGAACCACAACAGGACAACGTATCAAACGAGCGAGTGTTACGTTATCTCGCTAAGTACACCATTAATCCAGCGATCGCACATGGAGTATCGCAACATGTTGGGACCTTGGAGCCTGAAAAGCTTGCGGATATTGTACTGTGGCAACCAGCGTTCTTTGGCGTCAAACCAACACTGGTCATTAAAGGGGGAATGCCAGCATGGGGACTGCTGGGTGATGCCAACGCAGTAGTCGAGATTGCCGAACCACTTGTCTATGGCCCACAGTTTGGTGGAAGAGGAGGAAGCGCGGCTGCACTCTCACTCTCCTTTGTTTCACAAGCATCGCTCGACGCAGGACTACAACAACGCTTGCATAGTCGTCGCATGTGCTATCCAGTACAGCATACCCGTACTATCGGCAAAAGGGATATGCTTTTCAACAACGCTACGCCAGCAGTCCGGGTCGATGTACAGACGCACGAAGTTACCATCAACGGAAAAAAGATAGGAATGGAGCCGTTGCAACACGTGCCATTGAGCAGACTCTATTTTCTTAGTTGATGACATGCGCAATACATGGCCTGTACCATGATGTGGTACAGGCCATGTATTGCGCATGTCATCAACTAATATTTAATCGGGAGGAAGTTCCTGGAACATCATGCGAGTGTCGATGCCTTGACGGTTGTTTACCGCTTTCATTATGTAATAGATGACAATGCCTATAACGACAAGCAGGATTGCCCAGCCGACGCCGGATGTGTTCGAGTAGGAGATGAAATCACTGCTACTCTTGAACGATTGTATGCTTTGAATGACAGGCCACACAAAGGCGGCAAGGTAAACAGGCACAATGAAGATGAGCCAGATAATACCGTACCAGACAAGGCGTGGCAAGCCCAAGAACCTTCCTGTAGTATTGGTCTGTTGAAAGAGGTCTGGACGACGATACGGCATCAGGATAGCGTTTAGCCCCGGCATGATCCAGGTAAGCCCAGCTAGTAGCACACCAAAGAAGGCGGTTGATGCCAGTGTGAGATTGAAGAATGTCAATACGTAGAAGAACGCACCAATCAACACCGCTATGATGATAACACGGAGTGGTGCATTGGTGCGCTCATTGACAACGCTAAACCATTCTGGCACCTGTCTGTCGAGCGCCCACGCCAGCACAATACGCGAAAGGAAGATTGCATAGACAGGACAGAGCAGCACGTTCATCACAATATTGCCAACCGCAACAATCAACCATAAAGGCCATGCACCTGGATGCACTGCTGTTGCCATCAAAGGTGTGAACGGAGGCTGTCCATTCAGCGGCGCAGCAGAGTTGCCATTCCAGTAGAGATAACCCCAAGCGTTGGTCAGGCTAAAACCAAAGTGAGTGCCGAGTACATCCAGGTAAAGGGAGTTCATGAAGACCGCGAAGACCAGCGCACAAATGATCGCGATGAAGACCGTGCGCTTGACATTTCCTTTCACCTCACCAGCGATGTAGGAGGAGAATTGGAAGCCGATAAACTGAAAGAGTACCACACTGATAAGTCCCGCTAGTGCAATTAGTCCTGTGAATGAGAAATCAGGGGAGCCGATGCTCCATCCAGCCTTTGTCGCAGCGTCCGTTATCACTTTACTAGACGTACCAAGAGCAGGCAAGGCGGCATTCATTGCATTCGCGTCAATAGAAAACGCGCCAAAGAAGCTGATTGCGACCGCAATAATCGCGAAGATGGAGAGTCCAGTGACAACTCTGTGAAAGGTCTTGGTGCGTAGTACCGCCACACCCAGGATTGCAAGTAAGACGATAGCACCTGCAATAGCTTTACTAAGATTATCTTGCAACCAATTGGGAGCGTTGCTGAAAACACTGCCAGGGAAGGCCACGCCAAGCAGAATACCTGTTAGCTGTATGTTGTGGATGGCAACAATAATTTCAAAGCCGATGATGGTGAGCGCGGAACCGACAAGCGTCCAGCTTTCGAGCCAACCCCAGAATGGGCTGATGATACGTGAGGTAAACACGTAGTCACCACCACTACGCGGCATAGCGGTTGTCAGGGCAGAGAAAATCATGCCAAGAAAATAACAAGCGATGCCTGTAAGCACCGCCATCCACGCGAAGGCCGAGACACCTAAACCTTGCCATTCGGGACCAAGTGAGTAAAAGACAATAGCCCAGCCAACAGCAGTGCCAACAAAAGCGGCGATGTTGAAAAACAATGCATTCGTCATGCTCACATCGCGCACCAACCCTGACGCTTGTCGGACAAATAATTTGCTTGAAGAAAAAGACTTTTCCATGCGTTACACTCTCTTTCCAACAGTCCTTACGAGGATGTTGAGAAATACTATAGGGAACAAGAACGTTACCCTTGAACGCGAAAAGAACGCTCCAACTTTTCTTTGCCTAGATCGAAGACAAAACCACGCAGTATACCTTGATTCGCTTCGCTACCAGCGTTGAAACAAGTGGTTCGTCCAATCTTACTTTGACCAGGGGCTTCGTGTACATGTCCATGCACACTCACCAGGGGTTGTAGTTCCTGGATAGCACGACGTACCCCTTTACTACCTACGGGAATACGTAGCACGTCTCCCATTGTCACTTTGGGTCGTAACTCCTTATCTAATTCGGGAGCGGTATCAAGTCCACTATCATAGGGTGGCACGTGAATCATGAAGACCGCTCGATTGACAGCGTTCAATGTACTGGCACTGGAAATAATGTGTTGATAGTAGTAATCCTCGCTCCACTCGCGTGGTGTGTGCCACGGTGTTGGGTTCGCATGATCGAAGCTGATCATCTCATGCAGGTCGTCCAATTGGACGGCCTTCCCAACAGGATTGATGACAAAACGTGATTGCGCGATGAGTGCATCAACGCCAGCATCATCATCGTTGCCCGGCATCATGTAGAACTGCACATTTTTGTCTCCAATGCGCTCCTCCGCCAGTGCAACCCACTCGCCTACACGTTGCAACATCTGCCGCCGAAACAGCTCATCTCGCTTTTGTGGCTGTGCCTCTAACTCTGTAACCTCGTCATGCGTAGTCACATAGGGATAGTAGCCAACATCGGAGATACTGCTTTCGAGCTTCTGGCGTTCGGCCTCAGTGTCAAGCACATAGTCCTGGCCTAAAAACGACGTAGTGTAGCGTCCGTTGCCCTGCGTGATAATGGGGACAATGGCCTTACCAGTCAAGTCGCCTGCAATAAGGACAACCTGCGCTTCGTAGACGTTCATTTTGACCGCGTTGAGAAGTTTGCGGTATGTGCGATTAGCCGCATGGAGATCGGAACAGAGGTAGCAGCGAAGACGTTGTTTAGCCATAGCACTTCCTTCCTGCATCTTGTGTTAAAGGATGGTGGGTATGGGTGAATTATACAAGCATACGACGAAAAACACAACTGATAACCTGATGAAGGCTATCTTCCCTCTTCTGGTGTCTCATACCAGCGCACACGCTCTCCCACCATTGCACGCGCCTTCCATTTCATGGATTTCGGTTGTTGCTCAATTCGAGCAAGCAGTGCTTCGAGACGCTCATGAACGTGAGTTGGAAAGTTGTGTTCAGCAACATAGAGGAGCATCTTGCGTAAGTTAAGCTCGAATGTCTTATTGAGACCCCAATCCTGGGCAGTCAGACCTGCGATGTAGGGAGCGTTGATGCCTTGATCGTTCTCGACAAGGGCGTGGTCATGCGATAAAGCAATTATATCTGTAATGTCTTTTTCGTTCATCTCGACGATTTGTAGTTTCGTCATGAGGAGGTCCGCGAGTGGCAGAGTACGCTTGTCTAGCGTGAGCCGTGAGCGGAAATCGAGGACGTGGCACATTTGCATGCGATCAACAAAAATATCTATTTTGCGCTCGTTCTGTTCATCGTAGAACATGAGACGCTGATAGCCATGGAGGGAGTTAAATGCTTTGTTGGCAGTGTACCCTAACTGCTGAAAAAGTGCTTTTGTCTTTGTGCTTCCTTGAGAGAGGATCACAAAATCCAAATCGCCATAGGAACGCTGTAGTCGTATATCTTGTTGCATGCCTGGACAGCGCAAATGAATTGCGAGACCACCTAGAAGGCGCAGGGGAATATTCTCAGCCTCGGCGGCATCAAGAATACGTGCCGCCTGGTGGGTCATATCGGTTTGTGGATCCAACACTTCATGTATCCTTTGTTGTAGTCTATCGAAGCGTACCGATTCATCTTTGTGCCTGGCAATATAGCACAGTTCACGGGAATATACTAGCCTGTTTGACGCTTTATAGCATAGCGAGTATAATTCTACGGATATCTTACTTTTTCTATGCCTACTATGCGCATATATATGTTTACAGGGACACCTTGCCCCGCGTAATTGAGGAAAATCTGATGCCAAAAATGTATGGATGGGTGCGTGAGGTTGTGCCCGAAAGTCCCGCAGACCGTGCTGGATTACAGCCTGGCGATCTTGTGCGCACCATCAATGGACACACAGTTCGCGATCTTGTGGACTATCGCTTCTATGTCGCCGACGAAGAATTGGTGATTGGTTTTGACCGTCAACAGGACACGCATGAGGTGCGCGTCACCAAGAGTGCAGACGAGAATCTTGGTGTGCTCTTCGGCGAGGAACCTGCTCCCTTTATTCGGCAATGTGCTAATAAATGCGTGTTCTGCTTTATTAAAGGCTTACCAGAGCGGTTTGCACCACAACACGGACTACCACATGGCATGCGTTCATCGCTCTACATTAAAGATGACGACTACCGATACTCGTTCCTCTTTGGAAACTTTATCACGCTGACAAACTTAAAAGAGCATGACTGGCAGCGTCTCGATGAGCAAAAGCTGACGCCGCTCTATGTTTCGGTTCACACAACCAACCCTGAGCTACGCCGCAAGATGGTTGATGGGCCGCGAGCAGGCGACATTATGGGTCACATTAAGCGGCTTGGTGATATTGGTATTACGTGCCATACGCAACTTGTGCTCTGCCCCACTATTAACGATGGTGAGGAACTTGACCGCAGCATTCGTGAACTGACCGAACTACGCCCGCTTGTCGAGTCAATTTCGGCGGTACCACTGGGTCTGACCAAGTATAACAACATGATTAAGACAGGTGATTTGCCACCACTTCGCTCATATACACGAGAAGAGGCCGAGGCGATTGTGGAACAGGTGGAGGTACACCAGCATCGTTTCGAGGCCGAGAATCCTGATAGCGAGCCCTTTATCTATCTTTCGGACGAGTGGTACTACCTCACGGGACGCGAATTTCCACCTGCAAAGCATTATGGCTCATATGCACAGATCGAGAACGGGGTAGGCATGACACGCTATCTCGTTGACCAGTGGGCGAGAACGAAGCGTAGATTACCTGCGACTATGAAGGAGCCGCGCCGCGTAACGCTTGTCACAAGCACAATGGCGCAGCCAGTTATTGAAGAGATGGCGCAGGATATGCGCAAGATCGAGCGTACAGAGGTGCAGGTATTGCCTATCGTCAACAAGTTCTTTGGAGAACTGGTCACGGTTGCTGGCCTCTTGTGCGGTCAGGACGTGTTGAATGTGTTACATGAAAATGGCAATCTCGGCGACCTTGTGCTCCTGCCGCGTGTGATGCTGGATAACGAAGGTGTGCGTTTCCTCGACGACATGACTGTGGAAGAGTTCAAAGCTCAAATTCCTGCACGTGTTGAGTTTGTGCGGAACGCGCAAGAGACCATCGACGCTATCCGTTCACTGGCTGCTCCTGAATTGGCAACACTCGGGTCACGCGCTCCTGTTCGTCTACAATCCCGTCTATAGTTTACACTACGGGCGACCACAAGAGCAATGACTCCAACTCATTCACGAATTGGCTCTGGAGACGGCTTAACAGGGGCAAGCCTATTGACTCCAACTCATTCGTGAATCGGCCTGGTGAGCACTTGACGCCAAGCATGAGCACTGGCAGGAAAGGCCTGGGCAAAGCGCTCCACATCTGTATACTTCCTCTGGGAAGTTGTAAATTGCGTCCTTCATCGCAGGCTGAATGACCGTTAGAGCGCTTCATCTATCGCTCGCACAGGAGGATGCCGATAGTCGCACCGGCTGTCGAAGGCATTGATTTGTTCAACATTGCAGGCCGTTCCATTTCGGGGTGGATGAAGAGCCTCAAGACAGGTACGACTTCCCATTCGAAGGCGCTCCTTCGAGTCACTCTCTCAGAGAACGCAATATGTTTCAATACCTAAATTCTTGCGTAGAAATCAAGTGTTGCGTGTACGTAAGCTGTGTGCTGGGCCTTGTCATAGCTCTCGCTGTTGAACAAGGGAAGCTACTCCTTTCTGGAGCTGCGTATGATCGCGTTGATCATACGTCGTTCGAGCGTGTGCGACTTCCTGCAAATGCCCGTATGCCCACATCCGTAGCGCTTTCATTGGTTCTATCAGCGTCTGTCCCAATGGTGTAAGAGAATACTCTACGACTGGAGGCACGACCGGATAGACAACGCGTTGTACCAGGCCATTACGTTCCATCGCCCGCAATGTCTGTGTCAGCATTTTTTTCGAAATGCCATCGATCCGCTTGAGCAACTGGCCGAAACGCGTCGTGCCATCTTCCAGCGCATAGATGACCAGGGGCGTCCACTGATCTGCGATTAATCCCAGCACTTGCCGCGATAGGCAGTTCGCCTGGAAAATATCAGGGTGTGTTTGCTGCTTAGTTTCCATATGGTAACTATATCACTTTTTGGTTCCTTCTTACAAGATACAAGTTCTTCAAGTATAGTAGCTATGAATGATACGTCACCCACTCATCGAAGACGAAAATCTATAAAGAAAAATTTGTTGAGCATGTACGAGCGAGTGATAAAAAATCAGACGAGAGATGAGAAGAAGGAGTGAGAGAATGTCCAAAGCAGTAAGGTTTGATCAGTATGGCGGGATCGATGTGTTGCAGGTTGTCGATGTCGAGCGACCTGCGCCGGGTCCGGGGCAAGTCCTTATCAATGTCAAGGCAGTCGGTATTAATCCGGGTGAGGCATCCATCCGTAAAGGCTTGCTTGCCAATCGCTGGCCTGCCACATTTCCTTCCGGACAGGGCAGTGACCTGGCAGGAGTCGTTGCCGCTCTCGGCGAGGGAGTGCAAGGTTTTGCCGTGGGCGATGAGGTGATCGGTTTTACGCACAAGAGGGCCAGCCAGGCAGAGTTTGTCGTCGTAGAGGCCAGCGACCTGACCCATCGTCCGCACAACGTCTCCTGGGAAGTCGCTGGCTCGCTATTTGTCGCCGGGACAACAGCTTACGCGGCCATTCGTGCCGTCTCGCTTCAAAGAGGAGACACTCTTGCGGTCTCAGGTGCCGCGGGTGGAGTCGGCTCCATCGTGGTGCAACTGGCAGTAAGAGAGGGGACAAAGGTGATTGGCCTGGCGAGCCCGGCTCACCATCAATGGCTGAGCGACCACGGTGTCATCCCAGTCGCTTACGGTGAGGGCGTCGAGGAGCGTCTTCGTGCGGCCACTGACGATCACCTCGACGCATGTATCGATACCTTCGGTGCTGATTACGTCGAACTTGCCCTCAAGCTTGGCGTCCGACCGGAGCGGATCAATACGATTAGTAACTTTGAGGCTGTAACAACGTATGGTGTCAAGGCCGAGGGCAACACTCAAGGGGCCAGTGCCGCGGTACTGGCTGATCTCGCCCGACGTATCGACCAGGGAGAACTGGAAATCCCGATTGCCCGCGTCTATCCCCTCGCTGATGTTCGAGAGGCGTATCGCGAGTTGGAGCAGCGTCATACCCATGGCAAGATTGTGCTGGTACCCTGAACTCTCACCTGGTTTGTTGTGGTAGAACGATGCATGCGGTCAGAAACGTTGAGCTTCTGACCGAGAAAGGAAAAACCTGCAGATATCGGATGGCAGGCACCTCACTCATATCTCGCAGGATCTTCGCCGCCAATCTGCGTTTTGCCCATGCACTGGTCGAGAGTGGACATCAATGCCCCAAAAATTGCCTGTTAATTATTACTCTCTCATTAATTGTTACATGTTTCTGCGCTTCACAATTGCCCATGCGATGGGCAAGAGGGCGGCGGCAATAACGAGCTTGAGCAAGTCACCAGGAATGAAAGGCACCATACCGAATGTAAGCGCTTTTATGAAGCTGATGCGCAACAAGATAGCAAGCCAGGACACGCCAATTGCGTAGATGATCAGTGTGCCGGGCAGCATCGCGAATGCGGATGTAAGAATGCGACGATCAAGCCCCCGTTCACAAAGCAAACCTACAACAAAGGCTGCAAAAGGAAATGCCCAGAGATAGCCACCTGTGATACCAAAGAGGTTCACGAGGCCACTCGTACCACCAGCAAAGACAGGGAGACCTGCCGCCCCTGCTACAAGATAGGCAATCATTGCTAGACCGCCACGTCTGCTACCGAGAGCAGCGCCAGTGAGCAATACTGCTAATGTTTGTAGTGTTACAGGAACAGGGGTAAATGGGATGTGGAACGATATTTGTGCACAGAGTGCAAGAAATATGCTAAAGCCAAGAACGAGCAAGACATCTCGTACCAATATCCTGCTGCGCGAAGCGTTGCGAGCGGGAACAAGATAATCTGCGAGGGTTGTACCGGAAGCAATTGCCATGAAAAGTTACTCCTTTGTCTACTAAACAATGTGACTACGTACATGCACATCATTATACAAGCATCAATGGATAATTTCATAGGGCAGGTATTAGCAACTGAAGCTTGCGTAGCCAGGGCATGCCCTGGCTACGCAAGCTTCAGTTGCTAATACTTTTATATCATGCGATCAAATCGGCACTGTCGTATTGTGGGCTATTGACCTTCTTTGAGACGGGATGAACGAACATTTCGCTTGCAGTGTATGGTTTGAGCAGTTGTTGCAGGACGTGCGTGTCATGCTGTGCTGGGTCCAGCCATTCCTCTTGTGCATCGATGGGTAGAATGACAGGCATGCGGTTATGTACTGGTACAACAAGGTCATTCGGTTCTGTCGTAATAATTGTGCAGGTGCGGATTTGTTGTCCATCGGGACGTTTCCACACATCCCATAGACCAGCAAAGGCGAACGGCTCGTGGTTGGGCAATGTGAAGTACATTGGCGTCTTGCCGCCCTGCTCTTGCTTCCACTCGTAGAAGCCATCGGCGACAATCAAACAACGCTTTCCCTGTAAAAGCCGCTTAAAGCTGGGCTTTTCAGCGAGCGTCTCGGCTCGTGCGTTAATCATCTTGGCCCCGATGCTTTCCTCTTTAGCCCAGGACGGAATAAGGCCCCAGCGCAGGAAATCGAGATGTTTTGTCTCATCACGGAGAATGCTGACCACCTCTTGTGTTGGGGCTACATTGTAGCGTGGCGTTGTTTGCAGCGCTGGCGCGACATGAAATGCCCTGGCAACAGCGTCAATATCGACAGTAAGGGTATAGCGACCACACATAGTGTATACACTCCTTCGGTAGAATACATGCTTTTCTTTGTTATTCTTTTTTAGCACGTATGAAACGGTTATTTTGTAGGGACCGATGTATCACGTCCTTGTCGGCATGGTCAATCGTCACAAGGACGTGATACATCGGTCCCTACAAAAAGCCTTGTTAATCCCTACGGATGGCTCTGTCGAGGGTACGGGGTGTGGACTCTAAGAAATGGTCCCACGCGCTGGTTTCCCAATCATCGACTCTATTGGGTTCGGGCATCCATGGAGGAAGTGTCATAATAAGATGTGCAGCGAGTGCGGCCACAAACGGCTCATACATGCCACGCAGTTCCGCAAGCTTTTTCTCTACATCCTCTCCATCATGCAGGATAATCCCGTTAGCAGCGAGTTCTTGACGAAGTCGCACGAAGTCCGCTTTTGAAAGTCGTTTTGTTGTAAGCGTAGGCGGTGTACCATAAATTTGCGCTAGATCGACGGCGGCATGTCGTGCGATAGCAAACACAAACTTTGCTGGTTTGATAGGCACATCATTCAGGCCGACCATAACCAAAGCACAGACATCCAGAATCGTCGTCAACGCTGCCAGCCACGACTGACGTTCGTGTTGTGAACGATAGTATGTCAAGACAGGATAAGAGAGGTGACTTTCCAGCAGTTCAGCACACCACTTTTCCCATTCACGTAAAAATTGTACCAATTCTCCTGTATTTTGCCCTTTGCAATGCCGACGCAGCATCTCGGCGGCTGTCGGTGGTGAGCCTGCACGTGCATCAAGCAGTGATATATTGGCTTCACGGCGTGAAAACACTTGATAAATCACGGGAACATAGCCAATAATCAGCGCGAGAAAAGCAAAGCCCATGCCAGCTTCTAAGACAGTAAAGACGCGTGGAAGTCCCTCATGAGGCAGTACATCACCTAAGCCGAGCGTGATAAAGGTTGTACCGCTCAAATACACGTCGGTACCGAAGTCCACGACTTTCTCTGGTGCGGTGACCTGTGAACCTAGCCCGTACTGTACAAGTGCGAAGCCAAAGATGAGTACAACAGCCCAGATCACCACTAGCAAGATGAGTGAAAGTGGTCCAAAGTAACTCAGATAATATTCGCGTCTATTGCCGGGACGCATTTTACGTCCGAGTGCAGACCAAAGCATCCAAAGCGTGATATAAAACAAGCGTGAAAGTCTGAACTTACGCGAGACCCGACGCGGCAAAATGATCGTCTCAAAACTATCCAGTAAGATGCCAAAAATTAAAAGAATGCCAAAAATGAGCGCAACAACTGTCATGATTGTCCCCTTTACGCTGTAACCTATTCTCCTGTATCATGTCAGGTTATGGGGTATTATTGCAAGTGGAGATGTGGTTGTAGCTTGCAACGAGTGCTTGCATGATTGGTATTTGTATTTCTCTTCGTGACCATACACAACCGTTATGCTTGCGTCACCTTCTTAAAACGTCGTTCGTCACGCCAACGTTTCACGTCAAGGAGGCGTCGATATGCTTGATAGACAAGGGGTTGATAGACAAGATCATGTGTTGCAAGAGAACACATGGGGAAGCCACCAAAACCACGCTTGAAGACATAGACACCCCACAACTCTTGTCCCTCTTCAAGGATATCGGGTATACCTCTGAAGTTGTAGAACCAACAGTCGTGTGCCTTTGCCCACTGCATGCCAGTCCATTGTAACAAATGATTGGGCATGCGTTCGCGCTGTTCATTGGACGAGGCCCCGAACATGTACCAACTCCAGTGTCCTAGCCGCAGTACAATCGTTCCCGCAACCGCTTGTCCCTCGTACTCCGCGAGAAACAGTGCCGCACGGTCTCCTTCGCTGAACATGCGCATAATATCTTCATAGTGGGACTTATCGTGTATAAAGAACTGGTCGCGCTCACTTGTTGTTTCGTAGATACGATAAAACGCATCAAGGTCTGCCTGTCCCTGCCCACGCCGTACTACGATGCCCTTACGCCCTGCTAAACGAATGTTGTAGCGCCACTTCTCTTTCATACCCGCAAGAATAGACTTCTCATCAGGTCGCAGGTCTAGCACCCATTCGTGACGAATATGTGTGGCATAGGGATTAACGTGAAAGCCTCTTCTCTGTAAAGCTGATGCCCATTGTGTGTTATCATCAAAGACACTTGGCTCAACTTTGAGCATGAACGCCTTGTGTTTATGTGCTTGCGTCCTGACATAGTTGAGCAAGACAGTCATTGCGGGTGAGTCGGGGTCGTCAATAATGGGACCACGCGGAGCATAAAAATAGGTACGGTTGATAATGGGCGCATGCGAAACCAGCACGAGCATTGCAGCACATATATTGCCTGTTGTCTCATCGACAACACCAATATGGAGTGCTTCGCTTGCACCAAGATGGGGCGCGAGTTCGCCCCATTCATACGATTGGGTAATATTGCAACAGACCGAGGCAGCGACAAAATCGTCCCACTGCTGACGGTCTGTAATAATCCTGGCCTGCATTCTATATGTTTCCTCTCAACATCCCTATGATGATTTACCGCGAGCAGCGCGTTCCATTTCGACTTTTTGGTGCTCGGCATGGCGTTGAGCGCGACGTACCTCGACGAGTTTGCGCCAACCCTGATAGAGCAAGGGACGATAGACATAATCCTGAGTGGGCATATTCAAACGCGAGAAGCCACCATAGCCTTTTTTATATTCATAGACACCCCACATCTCTTCGCCCGGTTCCAGTATTTCAGGAATAGTACGGAAGTCAAAGTAGCTACAACCGCGTGATTTTGCCCACGCGAAGCAACGAAATTGCAGCAGATAGGTGGGTTTCAAGTTGCGCTTCTCGTTTGACGACGCACCAAACATGTCCCAACACCAATCGCCAAAGCGGATCAGCATTTTGGCTGCAATAGCCTCGCCCTCATGCTCGGCAAGATAAAGGACAGCATCACCTTTAGCTGCAAAGTAGTGTAGGATTTCTTTGTGATACTCTTTGCTGTGAATAAAGAAGTCGTCGCGCTCACTCGTCACGGTCAGCAGATCATAATACGTATCGAAATCTTTTTCGCCATTGGCTTCGCGCACAATAACGCCTTTACGCTCGGCGGCACGCACATTCTGGCGCCACGTCATCTTGAAATCCGCAAGTAGTTTGTCGAGGTCGGGCCGAATGTCCAACACCCAGCTACGCCGCCCATGTACCGCTATCGGATTCGTGTGAAAGCCAAGCCTGTGATAGGCGGCAAGCCATATATCTTCATTGGGGTCATCGTCGGCGAAGTTCGGTTCGACGCGTAGCACTACTGCATGTTCCCGCTTGGCTAACGTATGTGCATGTGTTATAAGTGCAGCAAGTGCAGGTGAATCTGGACGTTCAACAGTGGGACCACGTACACTATAGAGCCAGTTGAGTTGCACTCCAGGCACTTTGACAGGAAGCGGCACTGGCGCGACGGTCAGGAGCATGGCACCAACGAGACGACCATCCTCTAACGCTCCCAGACGATAGATGCGCCCACCAAGATACTTATTAAGTTCACCCCACTCATAAGATTGTAGGAGATGACCACGCGGTTGACTGGTCAGAAATGTGTTCCATTGCTCCTGATCAGTAATTTCCTGAACGGCAATTGCGGTTGTTGTCGTCATTACAAATTACATTTTCTCTATATACTCGCTACGCAGCATACTATACACACGCACATTGTGAAATTTGCCGAAGCGAGGAATTACCTCACGCAGCGTTCCTTCGTATGTGAAGCCAGCTTTTTCGTCGGCACGCTGCCCGCCGATATTTTCTTCCATATCCTGAGTTTGAATACGATTCAGATTCAACTCCATAAAACCATAGTGGATCATGAGTTTCGTGCATTCGGTACCATAACCCTTACCCCAATATGCACTATCAATAATATTGTAGAACTCGGCACTCTGGTTAAGCACATTAATATCTTTAAGACCAACAAGACCGATAAGTGTATTGTCACTCTTAAGGGCAACACCAAAAATAATATGTCCAAAAGTCTTGTACAGATTCTCAATGCGTTCTTTGCCACGTGCATCGCTCGTGGGATAAATGGAGAAATAGCGGCGCATCTCCGCATCGTTGAGCCATGTCGAATAGGCATGATTATCCTGTGCAGGCTCCAGAGGGCGCAAATAGAGACGTTCACCAACGATAAAAGGGTTTTGCATAGATGATGTATCTTCAGCCATAACCGGGGTTCCCTCCTTTATATTCGTGGGCAAGTATAGCATAGTGAGAGCTAAGAGGCAATTTGCTGGGACTGCAATACAGGGCTCCTCGAAAGAGGAACGGGCGACCACAAGGCTTCTCGAAAGAGGAACGGGCGACCAAAGGCTTCTCGAAAGAGGAACGGGCGACCACAAGGGTACGCCCCTACTATACACCATTACGTGTTGCACCCAGGGTGTATAGTAGGGGCGTACCCTTGTGGTCGCCCGTCTGTTTCCACCACCTCTGCCTGCGACTCCCATCCAGTATTTATTTGACATTGCTCATAGGCCACACGTTGAGGGAGCGTGCATACTGCTCGGTGAACCAAATTCTTCCGTTCTTATCAAGAATAAGACCATCATGAGGGTGCGCGTTCGCCGGTACGACACGCTCAACAACCTGACCCGTCGCGGGCACAAGATAACCAACTCGCTGACTGAGCGAGTCAGTAAACCAGACATTTCCTTTGTCATCGACTCGAATACCAGAAATGTGCGTACCTGTACAGGCACTTGGATTTAAGCAGGCACCCAGGTAGGCACGAAAACGTTGACTCGCTCCAGTAGTGGGGTTATATTCACTTATAGTGCCTGAGAAACCCTCGCTAAACCAGATATTGCCTGCTTTATCTGTAGTAATCAAATGTGGGCGCAAAGCGATGGCAGCATACTCAACTATCTTTATTTTGCCATCAGATGTAGTGATGAAGCTACCAATCTGATTTGCTGCGATTCCATTCTCGCTAAACCAAGCGGTACCCTTACTATCAATAGTGATGCCATAAGGATCACTATGCGCTGTGGGAAGCGGAGTTTCGACGAGAGTATGCGTCTTTGTGTTGAAAAAGCCAATCCGATTGCCTCCGAACTCAGTAAACCAGAGATTGCCACGGGCGTCGATGGTCAAATCGTAGGGCTGAGCATTTTTCTTGACAGACCACTGATTCCATACACCATTGACTGGATCGAACACACCAATCGCATCGCTGGTTGGTTGTGTAAACCAGAGCCGACCCGCCGCATCAACAACAATAAAGAGTGGACTTGTGTAGCCTTGTGGCTCGGTAAAGTCCTGAGTAAAAGAGCCATCAGAAAACGCATATTGACCAAGCGTACCAGGGATTGCTGTAGCACATGCTGGCAATGGCTCACATCCAGGTTCTGCAACCCATACATAGCCATGTACACTGTCGAGCGCCACCCCCCATGGGTTTATCGTTGTAGGAGCGTGTGCCTCTACCATTGCAAGCGAGCGAGATGTGGACAGAGGTACCTCATCTGAACGATGTCCGGTGTATGCTACAGGTGGAGTTACCCGCGATGATGGTGCATTTGAATCTGTTGTATGCGTATGTACCCACAGTGCGGTTGCACTAGCGCCCACAATACATAATGCTAGTAGTGTACCAACAATCATACGCCTTTTTGGACGTTCCTGCCGTAATACATTCGCAGCAGCAATTCTTTCCATAATAGATCGACTTTCTCTTTTCATAGATGAGGGCAATGAAATATGTTCTATAATGGTACCGTATCACATCAAATATAGCTAGACATCTCGCTCTATATGACTCTTTTGGGCTACGAAAGTTGCATAAGTTAAGATATTTATCTCCATAAAAGCGTTTCTTCTACTCTCCACTCACAGAAACTCAACAAAAATAAGAATGACACGAAAAGAACTATCCCCCAAATATACTATTTCTTCTTTATTTAGTGGACATTTACGTAGGAAAATACTACGATTGTACCGACATGTATCGTTGTTTTTTATTTGGAGGTTTTTTATGTCTTCGCCATATAAAGTGCGAACTTCTTTGGCTTGCCCTCGCTGTAGTGTAGTATTGCCTCTAAATGAAACGGTATGTTACAACTGCGGTTATCGGTTGACCCCTTCCCCATCGAGCCTTTCAACAACGAGCGCAAAAACTCCTATCTCGCCTCAAACGGGAAAGCAGCAGATACAGGACCCAAGTAAGCGTGCTTCACAAATCTATTTTATTGTTGTGGTTCTCATCATCGTTATCTTCTGCTATGGCGGAATTCGCGCAGCTGGGGTCTCACTAACATCATTTGCAACTCCTACCCATACTACAAGCGGCTTATTCCAAGAGTCCTATCCCGCAACGAAGGGTAATCCTCTGTTCATTGATAGGTTTACTGACGACACTTCAGGGTGGAACCTGCAAAGCATGCCTGGCAACTATGCTGTCACAGTCGGAAGCGGAGTTCTTTCACTGGAGAGTGATAAACAGAAATTAGTATGGGAGCCACTTCCGGGAGTAAGAACCTACAGTAATTTTCAGCTTATGGCAGATGCAACGCTTACCAAAGGCGATCCAAATAATGGTTATGGTTTCTATATTCGTGGTGCGGCAGGTCAGGGCAACGAATTAGCAACGTACTATCGTTTTGAACTCTATGGTGATGGCTCATACGCTATTTTTAAGGGTAGCGCCGACGCAAATGGTAAATCAGTTGATACAAAACTGGTGAACTTCCTATTGGACTCCGCTATTGCCAAAAAAGGCAAGACCAATCACATTCTTATTATCGCTAGAGGCTCCAGGATGTCCTTCATTATCAACAATCATCTACTACAAACGGTAACAGATACCAGTTATACTGCTGGTTCTATCGCTCTCTTCGCCTCTAACTTGCCTGAAGCGAAACCAGGAGCACAAGCACAATTTGCCAGACTCGCCGTGTATCCCTTGTAAGAAGTGCTTGTTGTTTTGCTAGCTGCCAATGCTCACGAACTCGCTAGCGATTTCTCGATTTGCGTTTTGTTTTGGGGAACGGCACGTCGTTGTGCCGCCGATGTATTACCTTGCTTCGTTTTTGCCATTGCTTAGTTTCCCTATGTTTAATGAAGCCTACAATCACTTTCCATAATCAACTCTTATGCACACAGACCTAACACGCTTGTCAGACGTAGTACCTCGCTGCCAAGTTTTATATCGTGTTCGTCAAGGGCGGTTTGAGCAGCTTTGCGCAGCATGAGTATCGCTTCGGGTGTGTTAAGGTCGTTGTCCATAACGGACAAGAAGCGATTATGCAACAAAATGGTGTCTTCGGTTGACTCGTGGAAGAGGTTGGTCCCAACAAGCGCGCGTAACCGTTGTAAGGTGTTCGCGGTATCGGCAGCGACTTTGAGGTCTTCGGGAAAGCATTCCCACGGATAGCGGTAGTGATGGCTTTGCAGCACGATACGGATAGCGTCGGCAGAATAATCTTTAAGCAGATTGCTAACCAGTGTCAGATTGCCGAGTGACTTGCTCATCTTCTCACCAGCCTGATAGACCATGCCCGTGTGCGCCCAGATGCGGGAGAAAGGGACGAGTCCTGTGTAGTGTTCGGATTGCGCGATCTCGCAGGTATGATGTGGAAAGTTGAGATCGGCCCCACCGCCGTGAATGTCTATCTGCTCGCCAAGATGATGTATTGACATAGCGCTACACTCAATATGCCAACCAGGACGTCCAGGCCCCCACGGACTCTGCCATGCAGGTTCGCCAGGAGCTTGCGCTTGCCATAATACAAAGTCGAGCGGATCGCGTTTGCGCCTGTCATCAGGAAAATTGCCACGCTCATTGGCGACTTTGAGCATCGATGCATAGTCTTCAAGACCGACGACACGCGCCATACCGCCAAAGGTAGGATCATGACGCACATCATAGAAGACGCAACCCTCGCTCACATAGGCATAACCACGCTCAACCAGGGTGGTCACAATCGCAATAATGCCCGGAATCTCTTCGGTTGCTTTGGCATAGACATCGGGTCGGCGCACGTTCAACGCGTCCATATCACGCAGGAAACGTTCCGTTTCACGGCGGCCTAACTCATCCCACTGCATCCCCAACTCACGTGCCTTACGCAGCACGTCGTCGTCGATATCGGTCACGTTCTGCACATATTTGACCTTGTGACCGCTGAATTCCAGATAGCGAATGAGCGTGTCAAATGAGACATAGGTAAATGCGTGGCCCAGGTGCGTGGTATCGTAGGGCGTGATGCCACAGACATAGATACGCACGGTATCGTCGAGCGGCACAAAGGTTTCGAGCGATTGAGTAAGTGTATTAAATAACTTCATGCTAGTTCTCTCTTAAATTGAACAAACGCATCGCGTTTGCGGTTGTCACCTGAGCGATTTCCTCTATGGTCATGCCGCGCAACTCGGCGAGTTTGGCGGCAGTATATTGTACAAAAAGTGGTTCGTTGCGCCTGGCTTTGAGTGGTTTCGGCACAAGATATGGACTATCCGTCTCGACCAACACACAGTCTAATGGCACAATACGTGCCACATGGGGCAGCGCGTTTCCTTGTTTGGTCAAAGGGCCAGCGAACGACAGCATAAACCCTGGAATGCCGAGACACTCCTCCGCCTGTGCTACATCCCCGGAAAAGCAGTGAAAGACGCCACGCAAACCTTGCCCGTGTATCCGCAACAACTCTATCACATCCTCATGTGAGTCGCGCACATGAATGATACAGGGTAAGTCGCATACGCGTGCGAGTTCGAGATGAGCGCAAAATACGGCACGTTGTGTGTCGCGCGGCGAGAGCATACGGAAATAATCCAGGCCAAATTCGCCAATCGCGACCACCTCCGGTTCGCGTGCCATGACACAAAACTGCTCTCCTATCGCATCCGTATAGGTTGTAGCATCGTGAGGATGCACACCAACGCCCGCGTAGACAATTCCAGGATGTGCCTTTGCGAGTGCGAGTGCGGCTTGACTTGACGGGAGATCACAGCCGGGATCAATCATGCGCGTGACACCCCCATCAATTGCAGCTTGAATAACGGCCTCACGGTCAACATCAAAGCGGGGAGTGTCGATATGAGTATGGCTATCGACAAGCACGTTTCTCGGTCCTTTCCATCCACCAATACTTACATTAATATAGTGTACGCACAAGAAAATGTAAGCGTCAATGCAACTAGTTAACATACTGGTTTAGCCTTATTTCTAGGTTTTGTGTTCGCTGTTGTATGTGATTGTCCGTTGTTATCTGCTGTCTCTGCTGTCAATTCTGCTGTCAATTTTATGTGTTGTTTTCCTTCAGGAATAGTACGGTTGTTCTTGTCCGAATAAGAACAAAAATTCAATACCTCTTAAACTGGCTCTATAAGCTGGTTCAAGAGGTATTTTCATGTGCTTTAGATGAGTTTATAATGATAGATTCCCAATGTTTTCGCGCATTGGGTACAACACTTCTCTGTATTTTTAGGATGGGCTTAAAAGTGTGAGTATTGTACTAAGCTGCTCCTCAATACGTGTCATTCGGTCCTCGATGCGTGTCAATCGTATTTTGACATCATTCATGTCTCTTTTTAATTCCTGTGTGATACCCGTTTGAGTGATGATGAGTCCCTTTACCATTGTCAGTTCATATGCGAAGTTTTGTAACACTGGTCGGTACTCTGCCGTTGTTTGCTCTAACGTTGTGATGCGCTCGTCTTGGGTTGCCATACGTCGATGCCTTTCGCTAGATGATTAAGTCTGTTACATCTTAACATATTTTCTACTATATAGCTTCTGTAGTTTTGTGAGTTGTTCTTCTCTTGTTGTCTGTATTGTTCTGCTTTTTTCTCCATTGGTCTAAGGCTTCTATATAATCTTTGAGTAGTTTAACTTTTGAGTCTTTTATATCTAAGGCATAGGCTAACCTTCCTTTACCTAAGTCAACTACGATTTTAAATCCTGCTCTGTTAAGTATGTTTATCCCTGTTGTCGTAGAGCTTGTTGCATAACACTTTTCTATTATGATACCCTCTTTTCCCATTTCTTCAAGTGTCCCCGATAATCCCATAAGTAGTTGTGTTGCGTATAAAGTTCTTTTAGCTGGCGGTACTGTCGGAGTAGTTTCCATATCCATTATAATCACGTCTAAAGGTTTTCCTGGTATGAACTCTTCTACGTCTTTCGGGTCTAATTCGCTCCCTATTTTACGAGCATTGATAAAGTCCATTATTGCTTCATGTCGAAATGGTATGATATTGATAAACGCTACCAGTTTTTCCTGGTCATATAAGTGGTAGTCGATATCTGAATTTTGTTCCATCAGTGCGCGTCTTGTTTCGACTGTATGTGCTCCTTTACCAAAGATTAAGTGTGATAGTTGGTATTCTTCTTCTAGGTCTTCGATAGTAGCTTTTCTGTATTCTAATTCCTCTGTTTCTTCTGCTGCTATGATGGTAGCTTCTATTCTCCTTGCTAGTTTGTCAACTTCTCGTTTTAGATATATCCCTTGTTTTCTTCCTGGTATTTGTACTCTTTTGATGCGCCCTGCCTTTACCCAATACTGGAACTTATCATCTGACAAGTCTAAGGCTTTTCTAGCTTCTGCTGCGGTGTAGTAGATTTCCTTTATTTTTTCTGATTGCATGGGATTTGTCCTCCTTGTATGTCTTCTAGTTACATTATAGACGATAAAGGCGGATATTACAATGTTCAAGGTTTTTACAATGTACTCAAAATAAAGTTTCTGATTTTTCCTGTATCAATTTTGACGGTTTTCACGGAAAGTATTGACATTACATATTTTCAATGTTACAATGATTACAGACAAAACAATTTCAACGGTTTTGACGGTTTATGGCTAGCTAGCCATTAGAAAAGGAGAACGCTGATGAGTTGGAGTAGGCATCATTCTAAGAAAGAGCATAAGGCTTTGCGTCGGAGTCGTGTTCGTCTGTGTGTGGCTCACTGCGCTGAATGTGGGCGCGAACTTGCGAACCGTCACCTTGTCCACCGCTTTGGTGAGCGATGTCGTGCATGCTGGCAACGGGTCGTGGGAAGTCCTGCGGAAATAGCAAGCCATATAGAGAGTGCTGTACTAGAGTCTGCAACACACTAGTACAGCGTTTGAGGTAGCGCGTTAGCTAGACCTTCCTTCTCAGTTACGCATATGAAGGTCTAGCTTGTCAATCATCTTTCACAAGGAGACCGCTTATGAAAAAAACGCATGAAGAGAATGAGAACGCCTCATTGATGGCGGAAGATATGTATAGGCGTGAGGTGCGGCAGATGGGGTGGTTAACGGATGAGGATGAGGCAAAGTGGATTGTACGCCTGGAACGGGGCAAACTCGAACAACGGAAAGCAAACCCTAATCAGTGGTACGTGTCACTGGCGCGTGATGCGCGTGAACGGCTTGTTGAGCGATATCAACCGATGGTGATGTCGTTCGCTCGGCGGTTTGCTGCTCGGTCTCGCGTCGAATACCTTGATCTAGTACAGGAGGCTAATCTTGGTGTGCTTCATGCCATTGATGCTCATGAACCTGGAAGTGAGTTTCCTTTACATAGCTTTGTTGCGGCGACGATACGAGGACGTATGCTTGATACGATGCGTGAGAACAATGGCTCTATCCCTGTTCCTGCGCGTACCTATGTTTTCCTTCAAAAAATGTCTCGTGCCCAAGAGTCCTTGATGCAGAGAGTTGGGCGGTCTCCGTCACTTGCGGAAATTGCTCACGAGATGAGTTTCCCAGAACAAAAGGTGATTGAGGCGTATTCGTGGTCGCAATCCCGACACATGCACAGTCTTGAAGCGATGATGACCGATGACGAGGGGCGAGAGATTGATGAGGACCGCTTTACTCTCGTCAGTGTGTTCGATGCATCAGCAACGGGTGAGGATGAGGAGCGTACACATGAACTTGAGGACGCTTTACATGAAGCTATAGAGACGAAGCTCAACGGGTGGCACCGTGATGCGGTTCGCTTACGTCATGGCCTGGTGGAGGGGGAAAGTAGTCGGCATACGTTCCCGCAGATTGCCGCTATGTTGGGAAAGTCGGCGATCACGGTTCAGGCAACAGAAAGCACCGCGAGAAAGCGGCTGCGTGAAGTCCTTGAACCTGTCTACGAGCAGAGTCGAGGCAAGTTAACAGCTTAATGGCTAGCCATTGTCATGGCGCAATGCACGGCAATGGCTTTTCTTGTTGGTTGGTGATGGTGAAAGAGGTGATGCATATGCTGAGTGAACACAAAACATTATCCATTTCGTTGGTTGTGGCGGTGGCGGTCTGCTTGTTGCCTGTGATTGGGTTTGTACTGTATGCTCTGTGGCCTGCGCGGGTACTGGTGTCCTGGCTGGTCCTGGCTGCGATTGCGTTGGTGGTTGTGGTGTGGCTGGTGCTGCGGATTATTCGCACGACAACGGCGGCATCGGTGGCGGTGCAAGAGGAGGCGTTACGGCCTGGGCGTCTATATGCGAATGAACGACTTGTACCCCATGAAGCGGGATACTATCAGCAATCAGCGCAACAACCGTACCAGCAGTATCAACAGGGCTATGAGCAACCGCAAGCCTCATACCCTGATGATCTATCGTCTCGATACTACTTATGAGGGTTGATAAAGCAGTGTCAAGGTGTCAATGGCAAGCCGTTAGCGGTGGTGGGGCGTTCCTCGTCAGGGTCGGGGCATGTCCACCAACGCTATCCTCTGTCACCCTCTCATCTCTCGCCCGTTCCTGGCGGTGGGTGGGTGGTCTTCGTCGCCTGGGGTTGGGAGCGGTTGTACGCGCTTGCATGGCGTGGTGGGCGCGTGCGTCCCGCCCTGCCATGCAAGACGACGTACAACCGCAGTGCCTTCCCTTGACACTGCAAAGAACATATCACACACATAGCTAGGCATTACGTATGGTGTAGAGCGGTTTGGAGGTGGTTTATGCAAGCAAAACGAGGGGTACAAGACGTACATATTCCGTCGCTTGATGAGCGGGTAGCGCGTGCAGAGAGCAACAATATTGGGGAACTGTTTTACTGTAAGGATATATGGGCGGTGCGTCACTACTGGATTAATAAGGAAACAGGGGAAAAGCACCGGGCGCGATGCAATCGGTGGGAGTGTTTGTACTGTGGTCCTCGTAAGGTCAATCTGTGGCGTCAGTTGGTCAAAGAAGCTGACCCGACGTTATTCCTGACACTGACCAAAGCGGGGAAGACAGTAGAAGCGTCTGCTAGGGCGTTGACAACGTTTATGCAAGCGTTACGACGTGGGTCAAAGGGCAAGGGTCCGAACTGTATCGGGGCGCGTGCCGCCTATCCAGTGGAATACTTTGCGGTCCTTGAGCGACATAAGGACTTCGAGCGCAACGGCTTTCATTGGCACCTTTTGATAAAGGGCGTCGAGCGCATCCCCTATAAAGAGGTCATCCAACCCTTGTGGATGTCGGCAACGCACTATGATGAGGCAACGGGTGAAGGTGCTAACATCGGGCATATTGAGCGCATACGCAACGCCAAAGCGATTGGCTATGTTACCAAGTATCTCACCAAAGCCTTAGCAGTAGGTGAGCGCGGGAAACGGTATGTTGAGCGTGAACGGGTCGCCATTGTTCGAGACGCCGAAGGGCATGTGCATCTGGAAAAAGAAGCGATAGTCGAGCAAGTGACTAGTAAAGCGCACCGTGTTCGGTACTCGCGGAGCTTCTTTCCTGAGCGGGTCGCAGAGTTACGAATGCGATTGTTTGCGGGTGTCGAGCATGAAACGGACGGTCAAGAAGACAATGGCAAGCCGTTAGAGGATGAGGGACAAGAACAGAGGTCAAAGTGGGTACTTTGTCAGCACTCGTCTGATGAGGGTGGTGAGGTAAACGACTTCAAGCAACACCGCTATGCAGAACTCGCGGAAGGGCTTGAGGACTTACGTGATGATGACCCGATAGCCTACGAGCGACAGAAAAAAACAGTGTCGGCACAGATATGGGAAGAGTCTCGTGGGTTGGTGTTAGAGGAGTACCATCAGTTACGGCGTAAAGCGTTACGTGAGGCCATAGAGGATGACAAGCCCTTATCACGGCGGGTGATAAACATGTGGGCGTACCAGCGTCAAGAGATGGCGCGGTGAGAAGTGGAGGTGATGTATGGACAGTCAAGAAGACTTCTGGAAGGCTGTAGAGGCTGCTGACAAGCTCGTAGCTCCTGGGGTAGTTGAGGCGCGTGAGCAGTGGCAAGGCAAGCAGATATGGTTCCTGATGCCCTGGGGACAATGGCGTCGTGGCATTGTGGACCATATCGAAAACGATGGATTTGTCGCGGTGGTGGTCTATCAAAAGGGAACAACTGGCATAGGGATAGGGTGTTCTCTCGCTCGTATTCCTGATGTGTTGAAGCTGGCTGAGCAGTAGGGAGGTGGCATATGGAAGAACGCAAAATCGAGGCATTGCTTCTCAATATTACTGAGGTTTCTAAGGCGTTGCGGTTGAGTCGCACGAAAGTTTACCAGTTAATCGCGTCTGATGGCTTGCCAATCATCCGTTTTGGGAAGTCGGTGCGGGTGTCGGTCTGGTCGTTGCAAGACTGGATTAAGCAGAGAGAGGGGGTGGCCTAATGCGTGGACATGGTGAAGGTTCTATCACTCAACGCAAAGACGGACGTTGGCAAGCGCAAATATCCCTTGAAGGTGGCAAGCGCAAAACGTACTACGGCAAGACGAAAAAGGAAGTGCGGGAAAAGTTACGACTAGCTATTAATGAGCAAAAAAAGGGAACACTTGTTACTGCTCCTAACCAAACCTTAGAGTCGTATCTTACCTATTGGCTTGAAAATGTGTCGAGGGTAAGAACTAGGGCTAGGACGTATGAGCAATACCTTTCTGTGTTGCAAGTTCATTTAATACCTGGTCTTGGGAAAATCGAGCTTCATAAGTTGACGATACAGCATGTACAAAGTTTCTACTCTCGTAAGCATAAAGAGGGTTTAGCTCCTGCAACAATTGCAGGTATACATACTGTTTTGCATAAAGCTCTAAATGATGCATTGAGGAATGATCTTGTTGCTCGTAACGTTTCCTCTCTTACGTCTCGCCCTACCGTTCGTCGGTCTGAGCCGCAGGTGTTGACAGTCGAGCAAGCGAATAAGCTCTTAGAGGTTGCTAGGGGTCAACGTATGGAGGCGTTTGTTATTCTTGCTCTCACAACAGCGGCTCGTATCGGTGAATTATTAGGGTTACATTGGGATGATCTTGATTTTGAGCATAAGAGTATGTCTATTCGTCGTTCGATTGGGCGTGTTAAAGGTCGTGGTATTCTTGAGGGTGAAACTAAGGCAAAGTCAAGTAGGCGTACAATTCTGCTTACTGATGTTGCTATTGATGTGTTAGAGGAACATCGTAGTAAGCAAAATGAGTTACGCTTGATGGCTGGCGAGGACTGGATAGATAAAGGCTTAGTGTTTTGTCGTATTAATGGTGAATTTTTCGCGCCTGAAACAATGCGTGATTGGTTTAAGGCTCTGCTGTCTGATGCTGGTTTGCCTGATATGAGGGTTCATGATCTACGTCATAGTGCAGCTACAATTCTTCTAGTACGAGGTGTGCATCCAAAGGTTGTACAAGAAATGCTTGGTCATAGTAGGATTAGCATGACAATGGATGTATACTCTCATGTCTTGCCATCTATGCAGCAACCTGCTATAGATAAAATGAATGATGCATTTAAGCGTCGGTAGGTTCTGCTGTCAATTCTGCTGTCTGTAGTGGTTATTGGCTCCTCATTAAGTGGTCTAGCTCTAGGCTAGATGCTGGTGAGGGGTTATTTATCTTTGAGGATTTTATACTAATATAGTGTACGCACAAGAAAATGTAAGCGTCAATGCAACTAGTTAACATACTGGTTTAGCCTTACTGCCAGGCTTTGTGTCCACTGCTGTCTGTGATTGTCCATTGTTATCTGCTGTCTCTGCTGTCAACTTAGCTTCTTGATCTTAGGGTACTTAAGAGACGCCTGATTGTATACTAGAATACCAGTGGTAGGTGTTGTGTTAAAATCGAAAGCGAAAGGAGAACAACAGTCTAAGGAAATAGAGGTGCGTGAAAGGGTTCCTATGATTGCAGAGTCTATTATTATTTTTGATAAGGGGCTGCGTTGAGGAATAATCTCGTTACTGGTAATGAAGTGAAGTCTTCCTTTTCCTCTCGTAAAGAACCTACAACATATAAAAAGTACAACGCAAGGCAGTGGACGCGAACCTCTGATTCACATCCACTGCCTTGCAGAAATCCTAAGAAGTGCTTAATTGGCTACTTGTAAAACTTTGGCACGTTGATGTCGTAGAACGTAGCCTCAAGGTATTCCAGTAAGAGGGCAAAATTCAGGATATCAACATCGTTCTTCAAAGGCTTCGATGGATCGGGGCCACCGTTGAGGCTTGCAATGAATGGCAATACGTCCTTGACAATCTGTGCCTGTGAAATGGGCTTGTCGAAGGCACCATTGGTGCTGAGTGGTAAACCAACAAGGGCATTCAGGTAGCCTGCGTGACGTGCTTCAATTGTGAGGATGGACCCTGCGGCAGCTAGATTAGCCTTGCTGCTGATAGCAGGTGCTGCTAAAAGATAAGCTCCAACGCCGACATTCTCGAAGACTTGCGAAAGACGGACGAACTTGTATGCATTAGATTGTGCCAGCCCCTTGAATGTTGGTTTTGGGCGAGCTGCACGGCCAAGTGCACCTTTCAAGAAAGACACATGAGTATCTTCGTCTTTCCTTATCTCCTCAAATGCATCCTCTGCTTTAAGGTTCCATGCAGTCTTTGAAGCTGCGTTGGCTGTTTGTGTCACTAAAAGACTTGCAGAGATGACCGATGTTGCACCAACCAGCGAGTTACGCAGAAGCGTTCTTCGTGATGTAGTCTGGGTCGATTGCTGATCCTGATTCTCTTCGGAGAGGTTAAACTCGTTTGTCATTATTCCCCCTTGACATGAATGAGTGTGTGAATGACATTCGCATTCACATGTTACAAAAGCCTATTAGATAATAAGCAGAAAAACATTCACCACATTAGCAAAAGATGTATTCTTCTCCTTCTCTTCCTAATGAAAGAGAAGAACAGAACCTGTCTCACTTCTAGGAAAACAGCGAACACTGTAATGTATATATGAGAAGAATACTTCTTCTAAAAATACTGCTTAGCATGTGAACAGGAATATCTCAGTGATGTAGTACTTATATTACGTGCCAGTTTCTAAAATGTATACATAGAAACATACCTATTTATAGTAGAAAATATTATGAACTAACAAGATTTTAAGTATTGTGTAGGGGAAGGACCAACCACCATATTGCCAACGTTTTGCATCGTGCGCTGATGCTGCAGCGCTAAAATGGTTGCAAAGGCAATCACAGCGAGAATAGCTAGACCTTGCTGCCAGGGCTGAGCCAGCCATTATTGAGACCTTTAATACTATTCCTTGTCGTGGGTTCAAATCCCACCTCCTCCGCCCAGCCCTTCCGCCTATACATTTTCATCTGGTCATCACCCTACGTATGCATATACACCACATCATCCTCGTACTGGGCTGTGTCCCAATCCACCACATCTGCTAACACCTGCCGGAATGCCTCTAACTCTCGTTCGCGTTCGGCCTCATCCGGCATCACACTGCTACGCCAGATCAGCACAATCTCTATGCTCTGTGGGGCCTTCTCTTTTCCCGCGACATAGCGTATTACGGTGCCTGGAAACAGCAATTGGTCGCTTTGACGAATCGCCTCAAATTGCTCGAACAACCTTGCCTGTTGCCCTGCCCTCACATGCACTCTTATAGAGGTTCTTAGCAAGGTATTATCCGTGGGAGAGATACGCCACTTGGGGATACTTGTACGCGGACGCCCTGAAATCTTTGGTTTGAAGTTTTTCACTTCTTCCAGAGGAATCATAATAACATGAGCAGCACGAACTGCTGAAATACGCCCCTCTTCAACGTAGTCATATACTCTACTCACAGAAAGCTCGAGTATCTTAGCCGCCTCTTTTATAGGAACATATCCTGGCATATTTGGAATGTCTACATTATCGTCCATACCAACATCTTATTTTTGAAGTAGTTTTTATGACTAATACCTTTTCGAAGATACTTTATAATCCATCGAAAATATGTTATACTCCTCTCATCGGCAGAAAACCTGCTATGCAAAAGTCGGAGGAATGAGTACAATGACACCACGTTTCTCTTCTAATGTTTGGAAGTCCTCTTTCTCGCGAGAATGGCAGAGATTTTATCTCTCAATTTGAGCTTGCGAATCTGCCTTGTTTGACTCGAAAAACTTCTTATTTGAAATGTATTGGGGCAAGCTACCTCGTTCAGCAAGAAGGTCTACGATTGAATTGAAGTTGGTGATTGTATTCTTCTCACTTCAGCGGATATTGCCTCGTTATACCAAGCTTGTTGTACCTGTAAGCACAAGGCTATCACTGGCGGTACAGGGAACATGGCTATTTGTGCCGATAGATGCGTTGCTGATCGTGAACTTGCCGCTTAAGGTAGTTCCTAGTTTTGCGTTGAGCATCTGCTGAATTTGCGCGTTATAGGTGTTGTTTGGGAAGGTGAACACCTGTAAAACGGTCAAGGTGGTACTTAGCACATTGACTGCGAGGTTGCCAGCAGTCGAGGTCGGCGCGACAGTTGTGACAGCGGTTCCTAGTTTGAACGAGCTGCCCAGGATGATATCAGAGGTAACCAGAATGTTGCCACCTTGCACGCTCACCTGAATGTTCTGGGCCGACATATTCTTACCAATGGGAAAGCTGCCAAGACTATTACCCAATGCCGCCAGCGATGCAGAGGATATTTCGACATAGGTGTTCGCACCACTTACTGAGGTTGTCAGCATTTGTTGCTGTGTTTGCTGCTGGTGCATAATTCCCATACTTGTGTTCGCTGCCTGTCCATTTTGCGTGGATGTTGTTTGTCCACTACCAAGACTGATGGGAACCTGCAAATTTACGGCTATGTCTGACTCACCGCAATTCGGCGTTGCATTGATGCCATTCAACTGCCCAATGGGAATATGTAACGTCGTAATTGGACCGCTGATAAGGCTGGGACTACCTGGCATCGGCTGTGCACTCACCTGTACCGTGCTTGAGTCGAGCACGCTAAACTTGATGAGCAGGCGTGCGTTAATCGGCTGCGGGTCGTCAGTGTAAAGGCTGATACGTACAGATGCCACAAGTCCATTTTGTGCTGGCACAAGGCTTGTAAGCACGACTGATGGTTGAATAACAGTTGTTGCCATTGTTGAGGCCCATCCCTGATCGATGATAGGCAATTTGCTTATAATAGATGCGATTGCAGTACTTACCACGCCAGGGACCTGCTGATTCACACGAGATTGAAAGATGGGCGTCAAGGTACCATTTGTAAGATAGATTGTCGCGCCAAGCGGTGTTGTATCCTGATGGCTGCGCATGAGACGAGCGGCGGCATTTGCAGGTGTTACTACAAGTGTTGAGACGAGCAGGGTGAGTAGAAATACCCACCCGACATGAAGATAAATTCGACGTTTCATTTATTATTCCTCACAAGATTTAACCAGTAACGGTTGCTGTCTTCGATGAGCAACATTCATCAGAATTCTAATGCGGTAACAATTTGTTCAGATCAATTGGGCCTTTGAAACAGAATGAGACCGGTGTTGGTTGTGCGGCAACTCCCTGAATGGCTGGAGCCTTGATCAACAACACCAGCAATTCAGTTCCTTTGCCACATCCGATTGCCGTACTGGTATGCGCGGAGACAAGTTGTGCACTTTTGAGTTGACCGCGCAGGGCTGGCATGACCGCGCTTACCAACAATTGATTGACTGCGGTCTGCATTTGTGCCGCCGCCGCTGGACCACTATCGATACCATCACGTTTCAGTTGTGAGATAGTCAAACTTAAGTTTTGCTGTGCATCAACACCCAGCGTACCGTCTAGTTCGAGCGGCATCACGCGATGAATACCGTTGGCGTCAATGTGCAGATTCAGGTTCAGCACCAGCCCATCACCGGGTGTTGGCGTAACCGCTAAATCTGTCAATACACCACTCTTGAGGTTGAGTTGTGATGCGAAGACAGAGGTCAAAGCACCCGCATCCAGACCAAGTTGTATCATGCGTGGTCCCGATACAGGTGTTGCCGTGGCCTTAGTCAGATTACTCGCGCCAATTGTCGTGCTTCCAGCCGATGTATCAGTTGTATTGCTCGTATCGTCTGGTCCAAACAGGAAAGCAGCGAGGATACCACCGCCAATGAGCAATAGAATGAGGGCAGCACTGCCAATAATAATTCTGCGTCTCCGTTTCGGGTTACGCTTACTTTTCACTGCAGGAGCAGTTGGCACGGGAAGTGGTGCTGGCTCAGGGCCATCAGTAGGCATGGGAACAACGGATGCCTCCACTACATCAGCAACTGCGATTGTTTTTGCCTCGTGCACATCTGCGCCTGCCTTAACAGCTTCATCTGTTCCTACTACTGCAAGCACCAGTTCCACCTCCTCGACAGGCGGCTTGCTGCCCCAGAGAAAGATTGCGGGTATAAGCGCAATCAGACACAAGATCATTGAAAAGAAGAATACATCACTATAGACAGTGTGTGCCGACGCGACGAGATGCACCGCATAGCCCTTTGACCACACGCTAAACTGGCTGGCACTCGCCGACGCTGGGAGCGAAGGATAGGCCGAGGCGAGTTGTTTGAAATAGGCCAGAGCCCACGATGTGAGAGCAGCCAGACCGAGGATCATGCCAACCATGCGTAATGCCGTCACAATGGCTGAACTGACACCAGCTTGTGTTGCCTTGACAGCATTAACAGCCGTCGTGCCAATTGGCGCAATCACGAGTCCAAAGCCGAACCCTGCTGTGATGGTGCTGATCGTAATTTGCGTCCAATCTACATGAATGGGCCAGCGACTCATCAGATAGAAACCTACGGCAGTAAAGAGTAGGCCCAGGATAGCAGTAAGGCGGCTGGAGATGTATCCGCACAACCAGCCACCAAGCACCGCGCCAATCGGTATCATTACCGTCAAACGCAGTAGAGCCAAGCCGCTATCAAGAACGGGACGTTGTAAGACGGTATCCACAAAAATCGGAATGTCCGCCATTGCAATAATTAGTGCCGCGCCTACTAATAGGCTGACCAGTGACGTTGCGCTAAATGAAAGTTTCTTGAAGAGGCGAACTTCAACGATAGGCCAACGCACCTTAAGCTCGACCAACACAAAGGCAACGAAGAAGGCAACGGCCAGGCCAAGGGCAATAGGATTGTTCTGTGGTGCAGGCGTATTCGCTACCGTTGGTCCCAATGAAGTTCCCTGCTGTGCCAGACCGAGGCTCAGACAGGTCAGTGCAAAACCAAGCAGCAATGCGCCAAGCCAGTCGATGCCTTCATGTAATCGTGTGCCCTTTGGAATAAGCATCCAGGCAGCAATTATGAACCCAATGACGAGGGGAACATTGAGATAGAAGATATATTGCCAGCCAAGATGCTGCACGATGACGGCACCATACAATGGTCCAAGCGCACCTCCTGCCTCTGTTACAGCACCAATGATGCCAAGAGCCAGACCACGCCGCTCGTGACCATAGAAATCGCTGGCAATTGCCATTGCTACAGGTACGATAGCGCCACCACCAATAGCTTGAAAGAGCCGTGCTGCAATCAACAGAACCAGGCCAGGAGAGGATGTATCAATACCTAGACTACTCAAAAAGCTTAGATCAACCATCTCCCCCAATGTAGGAGCGATAGCACATAACAGTGAGCCAAGACCAAAGATCGTCAGACAGAATAAGAAGATGCGGCGGCGTCCATAGATGTCGGAGACACGTCCCATCAACGGCATCACAACCACAAAACCAAGTAAATACGCGCTGACAATCCAAGCGGCATGATCGAGTTGTGTAATCGGGACATGCAGATCAGCAATAATTTGTGGTAGTGCCGTTACCACGACTGTTTGGTCAAGCGTTGTAAAAAAGACCGCGATACAAGCTAGCGTCAGTGCCGCTAGCGCAATTTTGTGGTTACCTGTCCCCGTCTTCGCGGGTATTATTACTTGTTTAAGTGGGTTTGTGGTCTGCTTGAGTATCTTTGCTACTTCAGTTGCACTTGCAGCAGTAGGAAGTGGCACCACTGGTAGTTCTGCTTGTTCTACTAGTGGTGCAGGTGCTGCGATATGCATCGTTTCCTTTGCAGCATTCTCTTTCGTCGCTTTATGCTTGAATGAAAAGCGCTTGAGGAATGTTTTCTTATTCTCGTCCTCTGGTAAATTTGTGATACGTGTCTCAAAGTTCGCAAATGTTCCTGCTTGCGCCTCGCTCTCGGGAGTGGGGCCGAGGATGGATTGTGTACTTTGAGCATGCAGAAATTCTTTTTTGTGTAAACGCGAAGATGTTTCGTTATCGTCTTCAAATGTATACATCTTCCCCCTCGTCGGTGGTGATGGGGTGTGATACATCAGACCCGTACAAACACTAGCATAGTGATTGTTGAGAAGGTGTGATACATCAGACCCGTATAGACATAATTAAAAATTATATTTGTGGGGCAGCAATGTTTATAGTTTCGTTATAATTTGACATAGTGAATATGCGCGTGGTTTGGAGTGTGTCGCCAGCGGCGGCTTGCCCTGTGACGCTAACGAGATAGGGTAGGGAATCACCTTTGCCAATGCAGGCGACCGTTCGCAGCATCGTGCCATCGGGAACACCACCACCTGTGAAGAAGGCCAGGTCTTTGGCCTTCAGTTGACCCGTGATTTGCCAGCATGGATTGCCGTCAACAACAGCAGAAGTAGGTTGACTGACGTTCTGTACCTTGTTTACGATAGAAATAATACCTGTGTTCGGGTTTGTGAGCGTGCGCGGGTCGAGAACGCCCTTGACAACGCGCCACTGGCCCGTTACGGGATCGGTAATAAATTGATTGTCGCCGACGCTAATAAGATTGACTGTCAACGATTGACCAGACATAATAACGGTTGCTTGCGCCTTGACTTTATCCGGCATGGACACATCGCCGTTGGCGTTGCGAATTTGTATATGATCTTGCTCGACTGGTCCAGGGTTCTGCACCTCCATCGTGACGTGGAAGGAACTTGTCGAGCGAAATTTTTTTTGCAGTGACGTAAGGAGTTGTGGAGTTGTGGGTTTCGGCGCATGGACCGCTTTTGTATTCGCGTTGGTGTGCGCGGAATGATGTCGCCACGGCAACGTACAGCCCGTGACCAGCAGCATGCTCGTCAGACATAGAGCAAGGCAGGCCAGTGAATGTTTAAATGAGCCACCATGTACTGTTCGTATTGAAAACATAGAGAGTGCCTCTTCCTACACGGACACGAACGAGAATCGCGCCCCTACATGGGCATTCCTCGCATCTGGTCTGCCCTTTCTAAGAAAAGAAACGTGACCTTTTGTATCTTTAGAGGGCGTTGGTACTTTGTGGTACAAGATGAAGTACATGAATAGGAATGGTAGAATCAGGGGTTATGCATCAGTGAGGTAACCACAATGTCACAGCGTATTCAATGTGCCAGAGCGTAAGGCCGAGAGTTGCAAGTGCGATACAGATGTGTAAAATGCGCCAATAGTGAATGATGTAGCGAAAGAACTGTTCGCGCTGTAATGCCTGTTGCACATCTTCAATGGCGGCAATGTGCGCCTGCGCTCCTGGAATAAGCGCCCCTGGTTGAGTAAGCGCACTCTTTCTGTCCGGCACAAAACGATAGTGGTGCTCACTCCGACTTAGTTCCTGCGGAGTTTCCTCTAATGAAATATAGGCAAGGTCCCACGAGGCCGAGCCGTTGCTAAAAGCACTTGTCGTACCTGGCTTGCCATTGTGTGTTGTACTGAATGGTAGTCCTTGTCGCGACTGTGCTGAGAAGGGCTGTACCTCTTGTGTATTGTAGACAACGATAGCCTGCAGTTTTTGTGAGATGGTGGCAATGCGGTCGTCGCCCTGTACCGTCAACGCCTTTTGTACCTCTTGCGTGATGAGGCGCGGCATAAAGTGGTCAAGTGTGCGCCCAATAAAGCCGCTGACAACAATTGCAATCATGCCATACAAGGCAAATGTACCACTGCGAGGATTAAAGTTTCCAAATGAATGCATAAAGAGCAGTGCTAGCGCCATCACGGCAAAGACCGTATGCCACTGCAAGGCCGAGTTAAGTGCGCCAATGGTGCGTTTCCGTGAGCGGCGGCGCAGAGTATACAACACTCCTGCACATGCAAAAAGGAGAGTGCCAACAATCGCAAAGATAAGCCCTACTACACTATCAGGATAGGGGTCGCTGCCAGTGCGACTGTACCAGAAGTATACTGCTCCACTGACCCCTAGTACAAGAAGTGCTACAAGCATAGTTTTTAGGCGTGTAGGTGTCATATACGAGAAGAACCACGGATAGCCCTTTTCGCCCTTTTTATTGCTACTATCACTATTAGTGTGCTTAAAAGAATCGCTATACATGCACTAGCGCTCCTGTCCGGCCTGCAGAAGGCGCACCTTGAGCCACATCATCATTGCATCACGATGAAGGCCGACGGGACAAGGGGCAACACATGCACCACATTGATAACAGGAACGAGTGAAGCGTGCAACAGACGGCGAAATATGTCCTGAAATCGTTTCACGGTTGAGCACGTCAATCGTAATTGGTTCGGCTATGGCAGGACAGGCAACCAAACATTCATTACAGCCGATGCAGGCATGAACTTCCTGTACCACTTGCGGGCCTGTTTTGTGTAAGAGTGCGGATTTGAACATTTAACGCCCCTTCCTTTGCTGCTCTTTATTGCCATACGCCCACAGTTTGCCCGAAGGTTGACGCGGAGGCAGAGCGTTTTCTACAGGTTGTGGTTCATTTGCATAGGACCAGAGCCTGCCTGATGTTCCACGTCCTTCATGCATAGAAGCAAGTGTTGACTCAACCACGTTACTATTTACCGACGGGAGATGGCCTGTAAAGGGACTGATTTCCTCTTCTATCGCATCAGGCGTTTTCTGCAGCAGCTTTTGTTGTAATGGCTCAGTTTGTTGCACTGGCTGCGGATACGACCGTAAGCCGTGGGTATACTGCTCAATTTGGGGCAATGAATCTGTTTGCGCCCCCACTGGCTCTAATGGAGTAGGCGGTAGCACATGTGTAGTCTGACTCATTGACACACCCGGAACACGTACAACTGGTCGCTGTGCACTAGTATTTCCTTTTGTGAGTGCTGCTGGAAGTGCTGGAAGGTCTTTTGTTTTAAGCATGTCATGAGCATTGAGTGCATGTTGCTGTGAAAGATATTTACGTGCGTCAAAGGTGCCTTTAAGCAAGGCTTTTGTGATGGTACGTATCGAATGCCCCTCATCAATGATGCGCTTAATGGCGAGACTGTCGGGCTGCCTTGGTCCCAGCGAGAGATACCCAACAAGCCGATCATCGACAATAGCCATGCGACGATAGCCACCTTGACTGGTATCGGTGAGTGTTGTCACTCTGTCATGCAGGCTAAGTGGATTGCCAACGGTAAGCATAGAAAGTTCGCCCAATTGTGTTGCACGCCATTGCACTCCAAAGGGTTCACGTGCCAACTCCTCATGACCTGTCATCACCGATGCGACGGTACGTCCTTGTGAAACGGCAGCATACCATTGTGCTCGCGTCTCATACGTTCCTGTCAGGGGATTTTTGAGGGCGGCAACATCACCCGCGGCATAGATATCGCGCACACTTGTGTGCAGTTGGTCATCAACGAGAATACCATGCTTTTGGCGCATCGGCACTGTACAACGCTGCGCTAGCGTCATTACGGGTTGAGAGCCTGTACAAGAAAGCACCAATTGGCACGGAATCATCTCCTGGTTGTTCGTGATGACGCCAACCACGCCACCAACCCTGCCCATGATACCGACCACCTCAGTCTCCGTGGAAACTGTCACACCAGCACGCTGAATACGTGATAGCACCATTTTTGACGCGGGATCATCGAGAATACGTGACATAAAAGTACTGCTGCGAATGAGCCAGTTGACATGAATACCCCAATGGGTTAGACTCATGACGGTTTCTATCGCGTGCGCTCCGCCGCCGATAACCACTGCCTCACTTACCTCAGCAAGACGCCGCCGGAGATTAAGATAATCTTGCAAGCAATGCAGAGTCATTACTCCATCGAAGTCGCGCCCCGGCAAGTCTTCTGCAAGTCCTGTTGGCGTACTCCCTGTTGCAATCAAGAGCGAACCGTAGCCAAAGCCATGTCCACCGGTAAGCATGACATATTTGCTTTGTGCGTGTATCTCCTCTACATGTGCCGTCACAACGTGAATACGCTCTGACCGCTCGGTTCCTGCTGGATAGGCAAGCAGTTGCTCACGTGTCAATTTTGCTACAGCAAATTGTTTCAGTGCAGGTGTATTAATGGTGGGATGGATTTGGTCCGTGATAATGGCAATACTTTTCTCGGGTGCAAGACTCCGCGCCTCCAGTGCGGCAGTTAAGCCTGCGATACCGTTGCCGATGACAACAATATCAGCTTGCTCCAAGTATGGTCGTTGTATTGAAAGTCCCCTATCATTCTTATATATCACGGCATCCCTCTTGTTCTCAACAATTATCTGTGTCTCCAACCACCCTAATCCACATCCAACGCTAGAAAAATGTTGTTTGCCTCTTCCACATAGTACACATCAGTATGCGCCTTCTCGAACTCGTGGCGTGTCATGTGACTTAGTGCTGCTTTACAATGATCTGAGCATTGAAAGCGCACCTCTTTCCCGCTAGCGGTCTTCAAAGTAAAGCTCATGTCAGGGCGAATAGTCATAATCGTACCCGCGTCATGGTCTGTCATTATGTTATGGCTCATGCTTGGTCCAAAAAGGGCCACACTTCCTACGCCGATAAGAGCAAAACACCCTATCAGAAGAAGCACAAAAATGGCTGCAGTTATGCGGGGAAAAGTCATATGTGTTACTATCCTACCAGTCTGTTCATTTATCTATACTGCGTACGTATGCCATCCCAGCACTTTTATAGTAAAATTGCTGTCTCGCTACGTCGTCAGCTAGCATATATGCTATTGTATATCAATACGTTTCTATTATCTCGACGTTTCGCGGAAAGTAGCCCAAATGTCTTATGGTAAAAAGCAGGGCCGTAACCTGTCACTATTTCTTGACATGCTATCTACTGTAGTGCTACAGTTAACCATATTCGCTACAGAAAGCGTTATAAAGACTTTATACGAGGCGTTTCACCAGGCGTTCGGCAAGCTCAAATGAGTAGTTTTGTCCGCGATCATGCGGATAGATTTGGAACATATTTGCCATCCAGAGACCGTCAAGTGGTGTTTCGAGTGGTGGAATGTGTTCTTTATAGTCGGTAGTGACAATGGGTTGTGCAAACGGTGCCTTGAAAAGCCAGCTTTCCTGCACATCTTCTGGCTTAAAGGTTGGTACAAGGCGTTGTAGAGGTGGTAAAAACTCGGCTATGACCTCTTCTTTGCTTTGTGAGAATAAGGGGTCGTTCATTGGGCGATAGTTGCCGAGGTAGAGCAGATGTTTCCCGTCGTACTCACCAGGAGAGCGGAAGTTTGTGTGCTCAAACAAGCCTGTGAAGGGATAGCCACTATCACAGATATTAATCCAATAGCTATCGGTCAACTGCCGATTTAGGGCGAGCACAAGACAGTGCGCTCCATATGCCTGCCCCCAATCGTATTTCGCGCGGTAGTCTCCTGGCAGTGCTGGGATGAGGCGGCAGGAGAGACGTGTGGGCAGCGTCGAAATCACACGATCAAATGTCCATGTTCCCTTGTCTGCCTGAACACTCCATTGCTGCTTGCCTGCCTCGCCACCCTCAACCTGCTCCACTCTTTCAACACGTGTGTTAAGCAAAACTTTTCCACCCTTTTGTCCAATGTGCTCTACGAGACGTTCATAGACATGCTGAAAGCCACCACGTATGTAGCCAAGGCGTGTCGTGCGATCATGAACGCGTGCCCAGAACCAGGGTAACGCAATTTCATTCTTCATCGCGCCAAACTTGCCTACAAAGAGTGGCTCAAAGAGCATACCATAGGGCCGCTTGCCCATCCAACGTCGCAGCCATACGTCGGCGGTCTTACCCTCTAACCAAGCGGGTGGTGCGACTTTAAGAAAGGCAAGTACGGCAGCAACACGTATTCGTTCGTCGACACGTAACGGTTTGAAGCGGAGCAGCGAGAGGGGAGAATCAAGCTGCTCTGTCTTGCCATTGATGAGGCATACTGAGCGGGGTCGTAGCCACTCAAGGCGGTCACCCAGGCCTAGTTCCTCAATGATCTGTATCACCGTTGTATCTGAACGGAACAGGTGATGATAAAATTTTTCCAACCATATCTGCTTATCATCGCTCACATGAAAGCCTGACGCGAGGCCGCCCGCAACTGACTCTTGCTCAAACACCATCACTGCGTGACCCGCCTGTGTCAGTCGATAGGCAGTCATCAATCCCAGAGCACCACCGCCAAGAATAGCATAGTTCATAGTATATTTCCTTATCAACACATTGTTTTTCACTCCATTCTAACATAACCGAACAGATAGGACGACATCATTGTGCGTTCTATCCTATAAGCGTGGCATAATGAAGAGAAAAATGTAGTACACATCAAAGGACCCCATGAACGTATCGATACCACAGTACCTGCGCATACTCACCTGTCCGGTATGCCAAACACATTTTACTCAGGTGGGCAATGTCCTCAAGTGCGAGAAAGCGCACACATTCGATATTGCCAAAGAGGGCTATATCAACCTGCTCACCAAAAAGCTGTCGGAGAGCATGGGCGACACGAAGGAGATGCTTACTGCCCGCCGTGTCTTTCTGGAACATGGACATTATCAACTGCTCGTCACGGCTATCACCGTGCTCATCTATGACTATTTGAAAGCGGATACGGATACTGGCTTGCCCTACATCAATATGCTCGATGCTGGTTGTGGTGAAGGCTATTATGTTGGTCAACTACAACATGCACTTGGACAGCAACTGCCCGATGCATGTATAAATTATGTTGGGCTAGATATCGCAAAAGAGGCAGCACGTATGGCGGCGAAAAGATATAAAGCAATACACTTTCTTGTTGCCAATCTCAAAGAACGTCTTGTCTTTGCAAGTGACTCGCTGCACATTCTGCTCAACATTTTCGCGCCACGCAACGTAGAGGAGTTTGCACGTGTTATCACCCTTGGTGGTATTGCGCTTATCGTTATTCCTGCGCCACAGCATTTACGGCAATTACGAGAGAGACTTGGTCTATTGAGCATTGAAGAGCATAAGCAAGAGCATGTTATCGAACAGTTCACGCCGTACTTTACCTATCTTGGAGCCACTCCTGTTTCCAATGCGCTACATCTTCATACTCAAGAAATCACACAAGCGGTGATGATGACGCCCAACTCCCGTCATCTGTCAGACGAGACACAAGGAGTTATGGCAGCAATGAGCGGAATAGAGACGGAGATAGCGTTTACATGTCTGCTGTTTCGGAAAGACAAAGCTATTGAGAGAGGGGTTGGCAAAGAATATGTAGGGGCAGATGGTGTACGTCTATTTCGTGCTTGTTTATAGCTTATTTTATCTCTTGTCGTACCCTGATTTCCCTCTAAAATTTTCCTAGTTGTCGTAAGTTTGTAGAAGAAAGTCGAGGTGTTCTAGTAGAGTTTATCATAATCAGCGTGACTTCCTATCCAGTACCATACGATAGTATCACCCTTCCATATGCCTAATGCACGATATCCTCTCCCAACGCGCGCAGAGTAAACAGGAGCATTCGAGCGAATTTGTTTAAAGTGTAGGCTCGGATGATAGGGGTTTGTTCTAAAAAGCTGATATGCTGCATCCGCTTGTTTTTGAATAGCTACGGGAAGTCGTGCGTACAATTGATGAAACGGCTTACTGCGGAAGGATTTCACGAGACAGCAAAGCCTCCCTCTTCAGTGTGACCAGCTTCATGCTCCTTCCACGCTTCATCTGCGAGAGTAAGCAATTTCTGTTGCACTTGAGGTTTGCTAATGATTTCGTTCCATTCCTGTTCTTCAATTTCTTCCAAGATACGTTCTGCCAAAGCATTTTGAAAGACATCGGGCAACTGTTGCGCTCGTTCAAATGCATATTTAAGTTGTTCGGTCATAACGCTCTCCTTCCATGCCTTGTTCTTGGCTTTTAATCTACCGGATATGTTATATCTAATATAACATATTCACACAAACTTCTAAAGCAGAGGATTTTAAGTAAGTCCTACCTCTACTCCATCTAGAGGTTCCATGCAAAGAAGATAAAAGAAGGGTTTAAGGCTGGTACGGTTGCAAGCTTTCATAATGTCCTACACAAGGCGTTAGATACTGCGGTTCGTTGGAACCTGATAGCTGCTTGAGACGTTTGATAGACACAATAAAGAGCCGATGAGAGGATTGTACACATGTTGTTTTTGGTCGTCTTCTCTAGCCCTTTTTGTGCTTGATTATAGTTTGTTTTGTCCCTCTTCGTGTGCTAGTTTCCCTCTAAAATTTTCCTAGTTGTCGTAAGATTTGTCGTAAATTTCATGCTGAAATTTGATTGCTGAGTATCCACTGATCGAGAATAAAACTAATGAATTCTTTTGCCTCATTTAGAGACATAGGAAGAATGTACTCTTTCTTTCCATTACTTTTGATAATTTCTACAAACGAAGACCCTTCGATTTTTTCTGCTCTATCAGATGCTGCAAGAGAATGTCGAGCAGAGACAACACCACTAATATAAGCATTGTTGGCTGACTCTGTAAAATCTTTTTCTCTATTTCTTCCATTGATTACTGTCCACTTCTCAGGAAGTGATGTATAGTTTTTCTTATTAGTCACACCACGCGAATAATTATAAGCTTTTCTGATAGTTTCATATACATTATATAGACTGTTCCAGCTTACTTCTTCACCAAAGTGGGTAAGTGCATTATTGAGAGCATCTGATGGGTTTGTTCCTTGCTCTGTCCATACCTTAACAAGAGTAGTCCATCTTTGTCTTATCTGCTCTAACTCCTCTTCACTAGTGTCAATCTTAAAGAGCCACGGAATGCTGATTGTGCCATCAAAATATCCGCCCGTGCCTCCTGATTCATTGGTAAACAATATCTTATTGCCCCTTGCTATCTTAGATGTAGTTGCAATATGTAATTTTACAAGTCCATTCAGTGCTGGAAGATATTGGTCTGCTTTTTTAGCAACTTCACTTCCATTAAGTGAAGTTTCAAAGAGAGATGAGGACCAGTAATACTCTCCATTCTCTTCTGCTATTCTGCACCAAGATTCTTGTAGAAGACCAGCTAATCTTTGTAGTAGTGTTATATCAGCGCATGTAATAGCTACTCGGTAGTTGGATAACAAAACTTCCTCTTCTCCTAAAAGATGTTAATAAAATACTTATCACACTCGCTTCTAAACTACGAAGATTTTAAGTCCCAATAATACCCTATTTGGCTCTGCAAGCCTCTTCATTTATCTTGAATAGCTTCTAAGTCAGAAGACTTTGTAAGGCTACTTTTTATCTCGAAGTGCCAAAGGACAGATTAGACCCTGACCGTCTGCTACAGTTCTTTGTGTGCCTTCTAAGCTTCTTGGTAAGTCTCAATATTCTGTTTACGATTGCTATTTTCCGCTACTATCTATTTAGGTTGCTACATTCGTTGCTACATGTAGCAACTCACGCTTTTAGAGTTACAGAACTTAGAGTTCTACATACTACGTACAGTAATCTGATTTAGCGAAGCTTTTTCAATGCTTCCTCAAATTGTTGAGGGTCATGATGTTTCCAGCCATGTTTTCTATTAAGGTCGTAAGTCCAGAACTCACTACAATCTTCTCTAAATAAAATGATATATGCACTTGTATCAAGTGATTTTGCTACTTTGCGTGCTGCTTTTGCTTGGAAATCTCGTTCCTCAAAACGGTGGATAATATTTTCGAGGTAGCCTTCGGTCACGTTTATCCCCATATCAACCCTTGTAACTTCCATAATTCCTACTGCTTTTAGTTCACCATTTATAAATCTCCATTCAATAAAGTCTACATCTGTCATCAAAAGCGATTTATCGAGTTTACGATGCCAATCTGAATAGGGTTTAGCACGCCATTCTGTGTCTTCTCGCTGATACGCTTTAGCACCCGAGCCGGTTATTTTCTTTTCCATGTCATTTTTCTTCATGTAAGGGTAGTTGAACAATTGTAGGTCCTTCACTAGCAGCATCTTCAATATTTGCATCCACTGAGCGAAGCGTTGTTACATCAATACTCTTAAGGCGTTCCTTGCGGTCGAGAGGTTCATCCAATAATGGTGTTACTGTTTCGTACAAGGTTGGAAACAAATTTGCTGGTATACGAAATTTGGTTCCGTGATTATGTGCCTTGCGTCCATGTCCCGAACGAGCATCAAAGTCCACTTTGAGTAATCCTAGCCGTAATGCCTCAAGGAATTTTTCAAAGCCAAATGTTTGAAGCATGATAACGCCATTATATTTAAAATACTCAACACCATCTTGTGTCTTTGCGTCTGCTACAACATAAAATGTATTTTTCAGTTTTGTGCCTGCTTTATGTTCCAAGTCGTCAAAGCCCCAATAAGGCTGAGGGTTTAGTTCTTCCAATCCAACACGCTTTTCAACGGATTGAAGCCACTCATGTTGGGCTTCTCCTACAATATGTGCATCAAAAGAAATAATTATTTTACGTTCTTTGTCGTCAATTATTACTCGGAAGCCTCTATCACTAGAACCTAAAGTTGAAATAGTTTGTCTAAAACTCCACTCGTTTGGATGATTATTAAGAGGCCATCCATACTTCGGTAGCAATAGATTTGTAATAAGTCCCATTGCTCGTGGTGATGGGTCCATATGGAAAAGTGTTAGAAGAGACGATGTTTGTCTTCTTTGACCTTTAAGTTCCCACTCTGCTGCATTTGGCAAAGGCAAATTGTTTTCAGTAATACCAAGCAGCGTTTCTAGTGTATTGCCAACAGCACCATCATTTCCTGGGCGACGAATACTTTTAATCCAACCTCTTCTACAAATGATTTTTAACTCTTCAATGAGGCTCTCTTTTGTAAATATTTTCATCTTACTTGCTCCACATCAACTTCCGCAAATTACGTTCACGTGTATATGTTAGATTAAGCTGGACGTTCACAAAAGTCAATTGTTTACTATGTAATGGTACAAATGATAAGCCTATGCACAGAACTTGTATAGGCTGTTACATATCTGTTAAGCTATTGGAAAGTGTATGCATCGTTTGACCTTGAGACATGCCTTATAGGAAACAAGAAAGCTGTTAATTCTTTCGTTGACTATAGATATATCTTAGGTCTACTAGAAACGGGGTGGTTAGAGTGACGATTCACCGAGCAGATAATGAAACAGACTTGGAAAATATGGTTAGGGATAGGGATGCCAATGTAGAGGTAAAAGCTGAAATAGCTTGCAAACTGGATATTGATACGTATCGCATGTGTCAATGTGAACCAAATCATATAAATTGTTTGACAGCAAAGGAATGGATAAAAGCTCAATTAGGAGTATGGCAGTTTAACTATGAAGGGCGTGACATTCGAGACAAAACAAAGCATCCAGCTACATTTCCTATTTCCCTAGCCCGCAAGTGTATCGAGCTATTTTCTCATCAGGGAGAACTTGTTGTTGACCCTTTTATGGGAAGTGGAACTACTCTTCTTGCTGCTCGTGATGCCAATAGAAACGCTGTTGGTTTTGATATTAACCCTGATTACATTACGCTAGCTCAAGAACGTTTGAACCAAGACAACCTTTTTTCACAGACTAAACAAATACCTGTACTTGATGATGCTAGGCATATTTCTCAATATCTTGAGGAAGAAAGCATCACATGTATTGTTACCTCGCCTCCTTATGCAAATTTGCTTAATAGGGCGAGACAAAATAAAAGTAGACGTGGTAAAGACAGGAAAAACGACCAATACCAAAAAATTGAACAGTATAGTCAACGTTCAGAGGACCTGGGAACACTCTACTTGGACGATTATACAGAAGCCATTGCTGAGATATTTGGTGTGATACTGCCTTTACTTAAAAAGAAGGGACACTGTGTTATTAACGTTCCTGATATGTGGTGGGAAAACAAGCGCATAACTATTCATGTTGCAGTTATTGAGGCATTACGCTCTGTCGGTTACGAGTTGCGTAACACAATCATTTGGGACCGTATGAACATTGTTAATAAAGTTGGTATCTTCGGCTGGCCCAGCAACTATATTACAATGGGTACTACATTTGAATATCTACTAGATTTCTGGCGTCCACCATTAGTAAGCCACCAGACACAAGCAGGTGAAATTGTTTTGGATGAGTCTGAAAGTACCAATGTAATAGATACACTTAACTTGTCAGAATAAGAAAATTGAAGAAGACGCTACAACAGACAATAAGCAAAAAGAAGCACCCATGTTTCATGTAAGTAACATAAAGCATGGGTGTCCTCGACCTACTTAAGAAAGGAGTATTGAACGCTCTTTCATTATCTTTTGGTACTCATTCAAGAGCGGTGATTTGGTTGTCCCAGCATCAAGCTCAAAAGCGAACGTTTCACCATTGGGTGGTAAAGGTGTTTCTTTGAAACCTAACCTACGACTAATGCCAATTCCATCAGGTGTACGGCTTGTAGCGAACAGTTTTTTAATGATAATTCCTTGCCGTGCAAAATCATCTAAAGCTCTGCTTGTGCCTGATATCAGATGCATTGCGTACTGCTTCGGTTTAGGTACTCCGTCTCTTACTGCTATTTCTAAGAACACGTAATTCAGAAGATGATCGGGTGTAAATGGTAGAATATCGTCTAGCTTTATCACATCATAGCCTGGTTTACCTGTTTGTATAATCTCATCATGCGCTCGTTCTGTAATCGGCATGAGGGTTGAGTAACCTACTACCGTGTCTGCATATTTCAGAACGTAGAAAATTTTAGGGTTCTTCCTGTACCTCGCTAAACGCAATTCATAGGGGTATGTTCCTCTTGTTCCCCAAAGACTGACGCATAGCTCATAAAGCCCTCGTATATCTTCTTCTTTAGCAACGCTAAATGTCGGTGTGTTACTACCATATTGAACGTCAAAAAGTTCTTTGGCCTTTACTAGATCATCAACTGACATTCTGAGATAGTAAGTACCTTTTGCCCCAGGTTTAAGTGCTCCACTTTCTTGTAAAGCTCGCTTATACTGCGTAGCAACGGGTGCTCCTGATGTAGCCATATCCATAGCAAACTCTCTTTGTCCCTGTCTCAACGTTGGTATTTCACTAAAGCTAAACGATTGAAGTAAGCGTATCCCACTTCGTGTTGCACCTACAGCTACGATGCTGTCAATGATAATACCCCTTTTTCCTAGCCCAACTATTTTGTCTATAAGTCCTACCACAAGGCTAGTACCATACGAAGTTCGCTTGTCTTTCTCTATATCTGGTTTTATTCCTATAGCTCCTATGTAAAGGTGTACATGCTTTCCTTTTTCATAGACTTCTATATCATCCGATGTAATATTCACTTCCCTTATTAGCTCTACGCTTAAAAGCTTTTCTATTTTATCGGTGTCTTGCTTAAATGGTAGGACTGAGGCGTAACCAACAATTTGGTCTCCGTGTTTAAGCACATATTGGCTTTCAGGATTTTTGTTATAAGCGTGTCGTCTCCAATCTGGATATATTGGGTGATTACCGTCATTTCCAGATGATATGAAAAGACTTCTTCCGATTGCTGTTACTTCTTCAAGCTCTTTTTCAGTAGCTACAGTAAGTTTAGTGCTTTCTTTATCGTCTTCCTTCAAACTAAGAAAAGCATTTAGCTTGTTTGCTAATTTGTCAACATCGCTTTTTAAGTAGAAACCTTGTTTCATTCCCTCTGGAACAAGATATTTTATTTCACCTTTTTGTACATATATTCTTACCATTGCACTGCTAACACCAAGTAATTTTTCGGCTTCTGTAGCTCTATAATATCCTTTCGGTGGCTGTCTTCTTGGCATGATGTTTATCTCCTTATATACATGTATGTTACATGTTTCTATTACTATTTTAACATTACTTACTGACCTTAGCAAGATTAGTAGCTTTACCTCTTGACAATCTCTCTATTTGTGATTATAATCTTAGTAACCTTAATAATGTTAATGAAAAGGCTGTACCCTTAACAACTGAATACCCTACAAACGCGCTGGATGAGTACCTATGGTTACTGCGATAGTCGAGAGCAAGTAAAGCAATTGAGCGGAAAGCTTGGGACGATGCAGGAGAGAGTGCAATGGTTACAGATGAAGGAAGGGCGTAGGGGCACATGCACAAATGAACATCTCGGAAGGGAGTGTCAACAGAAGAGAGATGCAAGCTTTGCATGTGGATTGATTGAGATTTGTTCTTGTAGAGCGTCTTTCGAGCGAAACAAGAGGGCTTATGAAAAACCTTTGGTTTCTCGCGTTGTGTGTGCTACTCGGCGTATTGGTGTACGTCTATATATTCCATGCACATATCGTGTTTCATCTTTGAAAAGTGGCTCGTCCCATGTTCGTAGCATGAGACGAGCGGGTAAGTATCGTGTGTCCCCTGAAATTGGATGGCACGTCTCATGTCTGTTCTAGCATGGGACGTGCTGCTCTGTCAAGAAAGAGGTGTTGCTGATGGTTCGTAATGTGACTTTGTTCCTTGCTGGCTTGGTTTCCCTGGTGTTGATTGCGATTGAATGGCCTGTTGTGGTTCCTGTCCTTCATATCCTGGTTGGACACTAAGCAGGTGATACGATGGCAATACATACCTTGTGTCGTCAAACAGGGCAACACGATTGGGTGATGACAGCGGCTGATGGCTGGTTTTCCTGTCAACGGTCTGGTTGCACTGCATATGCGACGTGTCCCGCATGTCTTGGTGTGCGGGTTGCTGATACCGTTGTTCGGTTCTGTGTTGAGCATATCGGGTTGGTCCAGTTTGTTGAAAACTACCTGATAGCGGAACCTGTTCCTGTTGATGTTGCTCCTGTGTTTGAGCAACAAGCCTTGTGGTAGAGAGTCGAGGGCAAGCCGTATGAACTGCTATTGGGTGTACCTCTGGTGCTATACACCTTCTCATGGGCCGTGCAATCCTGAATGTCAGGTACAAGCCGAGACAAGTTTTGATGCTGTACAAGCCGCTATGCAGTGGTTACGGCTTCCCTCCGTTGATTATGCGTATGTCCATCAGTGCGGCGTCACGGAACTCGAAACCTTCTCGACGGTGTCGCTTCCTGTTGGTCTGCTCGTTTCGTAGTGTGTTCCTCTTGAAAACACATCATTTCGTCTCGTCGGTGTCGTTTGTTTCGTCGTGGTCTGTGCGGCTGTCGCGCAGGTCTGTTCAATCCTTCATAAGAAAGTGAGTTTTCACCATGTCTGTTACCATTACTGGAACCGTCAAAACTGCGCGTGTTGTCGATATCACCAAACAGCAATCAGGGGCGAAAGTTCCGATGCTGGCTCTGGATATTGTTGATGAGTTCGGCAATACCTATGCGTGTCAAATGTGGGACGATGATCCACAACAAGCGCAACTGGTCCCAACCGTTGACCGTATGCGTCGGCAACCTGTGCAAGCCGTGATTGCTGGCTATAGTGTGCGTATGCGTAAGTTCAAGGATAATACGGAACGTCCACAAGCCAACTTCGTGATAACCAACGTCTCCTTCCCACAAGCAGCGTAACGTCGTCTTTTTCCTGCCGATGGTTTCCTGGCCTTTCCTGTCTTGGGAGAGGCCATTGTGTTGTCTTCCTATTCATCTATTAAGAAGAGGTGTCGTGTCTATGAACATTCGTTTTGTCATTCGTACTTTCTTGAACCTGCAACGCTTAGAGGTCTTCCTGGCGGTGTTGCTGCCGTTCTTCCTGATTATCGAGTCTGCGTTAGCAAATGCCTGGGCGTATGCAGGTGGCTCATTTGATTGGCATGATATACGGACCTATATTGCGTTGGGTCGTGGGCTGTTCTTTGAAGTGCTGACCTATAGTTGTGCCAAGTTGGTCAAAGTGCTCGTCCAGAAGAGGTCGAGAAGTACCTCTATTAGTGCTGGCGTAGTTGGGTTGCTGGTTATCGTTGCGATCATCGTCAGTGCTGGCAACAATTTAGGCTGGGTTGCTGCGGGTCATGAACTCGGCGGCTTGTTTGGCTCGGTTGGCTCGGTGCTTCCTGCTCCCGTGATGGTGGTGTATGAATATGGGCTAGGGTTGCTGTTACCTGTTGCCGTTGGTGTGTTGGCGTTCGTGGATATCGAACACCTAGTGAATGAAGCTCTCACCACAGGGCATTTAGACAATCGAGCGTTACAAGTGCATGAGTCGGAAATGCACCGTACTGAATACCTCAAGTCCCAAAAAGCCCAAAAGGGAACGATTGCCGAGGAGTACGACAAGATAGCAGGTGAGCGGACAAAGGCATTTATTGACCGTGTGAAAAAAGGGGATATGTCCTTTGGTGCCAACGATATCAAAGCGGTTCCTGCTGGTCCTGCTGCTCAAATTCGCACGACCATTACACCGTTACCCAACGCTGCTGCTCCTGCTCCATCGCTTCCTCCTGCTCCTGTGCGTCCTATGAACGGTGTTCCTGGGGCGCAGACATCCACGCCACAACAACCCGCACAACGGTAACGCTGTCCCTTGCACGCTAGGACGCTAGGACGCACACCACAACGGCGTGGATGTCGCGTCCTTCGCCTTGTCTGGAAGTCTTCCTCGTAATTGAGAGCGGTTCCAATCGAAACCATCACGCTGTCATTGCTGGGTTCTCTCTTCCGTCCCTCTCGTCCCCATGAACCAACGTCCCTTTAAGGCGTCCCGAAGGGTGCGTACTACCTTGTACCGTGCATGGTAGGCTGGAATGAAGAGAGTCCCATGTGAGCTATCACGCATTACACCGCTTGGGACTCTCTTCATGGAACGCGTACCATGCCTCGGTCAAGGTGGAGACGCAAGCCGTGTACACTCGTCCCAACTGTGCGGGGCGGCGGTGGTGTTCGTCCCTCACGTAGAAACACTGTCCAAACAATCCAAAAAGGAGACCTGTCTATGTCCCAACGCTTTTACCCCTATATTCCTGCTGATGGTGAGCGTCGGCTATGTGAAGCTGCCAACTGTACAAATGTCGCGTCGTGGTGGGAGTCCACGCACGATGCTCTCTGGTGTGATTTTCATGCTGTTGCTGAGGTCGTCGTCCCTCGCCGTGTCTCGTGTGATGTGTGTCTCCAATGGTACAACCCTACCGACCTCCATAATGGAGTGTGTTCTGATTGTCGCTCGGTGATGCCGTTGCTGTGGGTAGATTGAAGAGGTGAACCATGATGTATAGTCACTCGCTGTTCTTCGACATGATTAGTGATGTCGATGATGCAACGGAATGGATACAAGATAATATGGAAGAGATGGCCTATTCTGCTGTGCTTCCTGATACGGCAACAGGTGCAATTGAGTTGAACTTCTACACGCATGACACGCTGTCCGAAAGAGAGCAAAGAACGCTTGTGAGTGCCACGTCTCCACGTCGGTACACCTTTAACAATGAAGAGTAGTTCCACACGGTAGAATGGCGCAGAGCAAGTACTACGCGCCATTCTATCTACATTCTCTTTCCTCTAGTATTTCACTTTCTTAGTTTTTGTCTTAGTCTCTCTAGTTCTTCCGCATACAAAGTCGTATGTCCACAGTTGATACAGACTAATGCTTGTAAACGGATGTAAGAAAACAGTTTAGGCATTAAATACGTTTGGGGGCCAATTGGTGACCAGACTCTCTGACTACCGCATTCAGGGCAAGGTGTTGTGTCATATGGCTGTGCTGCATTATTCATGATTTTTCCTCATTTCTAGCAAGTCTTGCTATAGAGTAAGACGTTCAAGAAAGGAACTTATCCAATGTCAATGAAGCTAGTTGGTTATGGTGTTGATACGCTCATACTCAACGTGCGGTACTCTGACTCGTCGTTTGCTCCTGTCAAGCAAGAATTAGACGAGACGCTACAAAAAGAACTTGACTCCTTGCAAGCATCGGCGCGTCAAGATGAGAATGCAGTAGCGACGGATTGGGTGTTTAATGATGCACTGCTCTTTGTGGAACCACATGGAGCAGGGAAGCAATGGCGATGGTTGTTAACGTGTCGTTGGCTTTCTCTGGTCGTCTCGCGTGGCAAGTTTAACGATGTGATAGCACAGGTACGCTTTTCCTCTGAGTTCCTGTGGTCCTGTAAGTATACAGGTGATGCCTTGTATCAAGTACATACCTTCCTTATGTCCATCTTTGGAGAATACATTCATCTGCAAGTCTCAGAAGTTCACTTATGTGCTGATGTTACGGGCTATGACTTCGCGCAAACTGATTATGAGCACTCGTTTGTGTCTCGCGTTCGCAAAAATCAAGCCTTATACGAAACGGGTGTGGATAGGGTCGCTTTAGAACATCGTCGGGTGTCGATGCTCACCTTTAGTTCTCACGCTGCGCCGATTTCTTGTGTCATTTACAACAAGACATTAGAGATTAAACAGAAGTCGAATAAGACGTGGTTTTATGACCTTTGGCGTACTGGTGTTGATGCCCCGAATGGTGGCAAGTGGGATGGTGAAAGTAATGTGTGGCGTGTCGAATTTCGGTTCAAGCGTGATTTCTTGCATAGTCTGAGTGAGCCAATAGAACAAGCCTATGATTTGCTTGAACAATTTAAGCCATTATGGGATTATGCGACGGGTCATGTTGAGGGCGGCGACGATGGTTTACCAGATGGCTGGCTCCGTTATGTGCTCCCTGATGGTGATGATACGAACCGTTCGCGCTGGCCTGTTCATCCTGCATGGTTTGTAGTTCAGTCGGCGTTCTCTATAGACCTTGAACCAAATTTAGCAGCAATTGTGCGGCAACGGGTGAGAGAAAAGAATGTCGAACGAGGTATAGCGTCCACGATTGGCTATATCTCGACTTTGGCGGCGTGGCTCGGTGGTGACCATGTCTCACCTGAGAGTGATTTATCAGTTACTTTGCAGTGGCTCTATACATCGGGGAATGACTACCTGGAAGAAAAACACCGTGATTTTCTTAGCGAAGTGCGTAAAAAACAAGCTCGGTACGGCTCGAATGATGCCGCTTAGGAGGTGATGATATGGAACTACTGACGATTAACGAAACAATGAAAAGGTTACGGGTAGGTCGTTCTAAGCTGTACAGAATGATTGGTAGTGAAGGGTTGCCCGTATTTCGTTCGGGTCGCTATGTTCGCGTCCCTGCTGATTTATTGCAGCAATGGATACTAAGCCGTGTCGAGCGTAGCGCGTAACAGGGTAAGTAAACAAACCGCTTTAGTCAAGAGAATGGCTAGGGCGGTTTTTTGTGTTCAAGAAAGCGAGATAAAGACAATGGCTAAAGGTCGTCGGGGCAATGGTGAAGGTACTATTGCAAAACGTCCAAACGGTACTTATGAAGCAAAAATCACGTTAGAGGGTGGCAAGCGAAAAACGTTTTATGGCAAGACTCGTAAAGAAGTACAGGAAAAATTAAAGGTAGCCTTACGTGAGCAACAGCAAGGAACGCTTGTTACTGCTCCACAACAAAAGTTAGAAGATTTCTTACAGCAGTGGTTAGAGGATACACAAAAACATAGCATACGTCCTCGTAGCTTTGAGCGATACGAGGAAATAGTACGCTTGCATATTGTTCCTGTGCTTGGTCGTGTTCAGTTACAAAAGCTTACACCTCAACAAGTTCAGTCGTTCTATACAAAGAAAATGAAAGAGGGCTATAAGGCTATCACGGTTGCAAGCTTTCACAATGTTCTACATAAGGCGTTAGATACGGCGGTAAAGTGGAACCTTGTAGCTAAAAATGTATGTGATGTTGTTGCTCGTCCTCGTGCTGAAAAGTTTGAATTTCAACCGTTAACCGTCGAGCAGATACGCAAGCTTTTAGAAGTTACAAAAGGTCATTATATGGAAGCACTCTTTAAGCTTGCCTTAGCTACTGGTATGAGACGTGGTGAATTAATGGGCCTTAAATGGCAAGACATTGACTTTAACACAAATACGTTACAGGTGCGACGTATCCTAACAAGAGTACCTAGTAAAATGGAAGGCAAGGGTTTTGTCGAGTCTGAACCTAAAACAAAGAAAAGTCGGCGTAGTGTAGTGATTGCCTCCTTTGCTCTTGAAGCATTACGGGAACATCGCTGGCGACAATTGGACGCCATAAAAAAAGCTGGTCCATTGTGGCAACATCACGACTATGTGTTCTGTACTTCTATCGGGACACATATCAATCCAACAACTGATATGCTTGAACCATTAAACGAACTCCTAGAAAAAGCTGGTTTACCTCACATTCGCTTTCATGACCTACGTCATAGTGCTGCTAGTCTTTTAATGAGTCAAGGTGTGCATCCAAAGGTAGTACAAGAGTTGCTTGGTCATAGCACTATTGGCATGACAATGGATGTATACTCGCATGTGTTACCAAGTATGCAGCAAGACGCAATCACCAAGCTGAATGACATTCTGAAAGAGTAAGTGTATCAATTGTCGTAAGATTTGTCGTAAGTTGATGTTTGTACAGACAAGAAAAAGCGTGTCAACTGGCCTATAGCCTAACTTGACACGCTTTCAAAATACGCTAAAGAGCCGATGAGAGGAATCGAACCTCCAACAGCCGCTTTACAAAAGCGGTGCTCTGCCATTGAGCTACATCGGCTTGCGGAAAATAATATACCACAGGACAATCTCTTTGACAAGAGGGTAATTCTGAGGAAATTGTTCATGTTAAGCAAATATTCATCAAATCACAATGCAGAAGCGAAACGACCTTATGCATCAGGACGTGTTGTAGGTGTTACATATGTGTTGAGTTGGATGATCTGCTTAACAATGTCGAGCGGTTACTTGCAGCGTAGTATAACTGAGATGAAGCACAGCACGGCAGAGTAGGCTCTACTCTGCCGTGCTTCATTTTGTTGCGCATGTTATTTTGTGCGCAACTCTTGTAGCGTTGCAAGGCGGTCACGGGCAATGCCGTTTTCGGGCGCAACCTTGGCGAGGTTACGATAAACACGGCTGGCCTGTTCGTATTCGCCGACGGACTGATACGTTTGCCCCAGCAAATCATAGGCTTCATAGTTACTGCGATCAATCGTAATCAACTGCTGTAACGCTGCTACAGCCTCCTTCACCTGCTGCGTATCGAAGTAGTGACGCGCGATGATAGCCTGATATTTCGCTGCGTCCTTCGAGTAGGATGGGTCAACGGTACGCGAAAGTTGGAGACAGAAACTGACGACCTCGCGCAGCAACTCCATTGAGTTGGGGTTCAGTTCAACGGCACGACGCAAGTTTGCCAGTGCCTCTTCGTTGTTGCCAATCTCAGCATAGATGCTCCCAACATGTTGCAGGGCATCACCGGCTTGTTCAAGCTGATTGCGGCGCAGATAAATATCTGCAAGCAGCCGCAGTTCCGCGATGCCTTCGTCGAGATGTCCACGTGAGACGTAGATATCTGCCAGTTCTGCATGCGCTCGTGGGTCCTGAGGCGCGAGACGAACCATCTCATTAAGGACACCGAGAGCGTTGTCCGTCTGACGATTATTGCGGTAATGCTTCACAAGATCGGTGTATTCTTGCAGCGCTCCAGGCACATCACCCTGACGCATTGAAATGTCTGCAAGTGCTGGTGCAACCTCATCCTGTCCAGGGTGTGCCTGTCGTATCTGGCGTAGAATCGCCTCTTTCTGCTCTTGTCTGCCAGTACGCTCATACGCTTTTGCTAGCATGAGAGATATTTCGACCTCTGGCGCTTGATGCTCTTCGCCTGCTTCACGTGGGCGTGCGGCCCAAATGCCTGGGTCTAACGCGTTTGGTGAGCGGCGTACGCTCTGTAAGGCTTGCTCCAACTGTTGAATAGCTGCCTCCGGCTTGCCCTGTGCCAGGAAACAGTGGGCAGCACTCGTGCGTGCCAGCACCTCTAAGGTGCTATCGCGCATGGCCTGCGTGTAGGCGTCAATGGCCTTATCATAGTTGCCAGCTTGTTGATGAATCTGTCCAAGCGAGTAAATAACATCAGCATTATTGGGATACATGTCCGCTGCTTGTGTGTATTCACGTGCAACGATATCATAGTGTTTTTGCCCTTCGCCGCGCAGTTGCCAGCATACACGAGATAACACTTCCAAGATGGTTGACCGTGAGGTACCAGGAGTAGTTGTCATCGAAACATGCCAGCGTACAAGGGCAGTTAGATTGCGTGGATCAATCTGCAAGACACGCTGATACTCTATCACAGCTTGCTGTGAGCGTCCGAGTTTCTGTAAAGCTAATGCATAGTTCAGACGTGTAGGAACGCTGGTTGGACTTTCTTGTAATGCCTGTTCAAGTTCAGTAAGTGCGCGGTCCATGTAGCCGAGACGCAGGTAGGACTCTGCGGCGAGTGTACGTTCGCGTAACAGGTCTTCCTTGTTGCCCTGCGCCGCTAACAGGTTAATCAGGCGCATGCGATACGTCAGATTATTGGGCTCCAGTTGTAGAATACGACGGTAGGTCGCGATAGCATCTTCGGTGCGTCCGTTGATGATGTAGGTATCGACCAGAATAGCGTACTTGGTGATGGCCTGCTCAACCTTGCCCTGACGCACATAGATTTCGCACAATACCTGATGCACATCGAGGTATTGTGGTGCCATATCGATCACACGTAGGCACTCTTCTATTGCTGAGTTCAGTAATCCGTGATTAATGTACTTTTGAATATCTTGCATGGAGCGCACGACCTGGAGCCGAATATTTTCTGGTAACGACGCCGTGCTGGTCAGGACAGTTTCGGCAACGTGCTTTAGCTCCTCGTCCTGTGAGCTTACGCCTGCCATCTGGTTGAGCAGGTCTTCCGCACCTCGACGCGGCTGCTGTTTTGGCTCTGCGAGAGATGCTTCCGTAAATGTGGGAATGGGCGAAGATGGTGGCGACTGCACCTGCGCTTGGGCTGATGATGGCGCGTGAGCAGGAACGACAGGAACAGGTGCCACGATTGGCTCTTGCAAGACTGCCTGAACGGGTACCGACGGTGCAGGAATTGGTGGTGGTGGCGTTGTAACCTGGGGTTGCTGTACTGCTGGCTCTACTTGTACAGGCGTAGACGTTAATTGTTCAGGTGGCAATGCACGCGTCAGGTTTGCTGCTGGCTTCACATTCTCTGTTAGCCAGGAGGGGGAAGCTGGTGGTGGGGGGGGCATTGGTGATGGTTCTACAGGTGCAGCATTGTTAACGAGTGGTACTGATGGTTGCTTAGATACCGCTACATCAGGAACAGGCAGGGCAACGCGCTGCTCCATGGTTGGCATATCTGTCACCGATGGTTTAGCAGACTGCACATTCTGCTGCTGTGCGGGTGTATTTGTCATCTGCGCCTTATCGGCCTCACTAAGAATACCTGTGAGCCAGTCAGGTAGTTCACCAACAGCATTATTTGGATTGGATACTGGTACCATTTGTGTTGGTGGTGCGGATGGCGACATAGTAGGCTGGCTGACCGACCCCATGTTGGTATTAACAGGCTGTCCATTTTCCATGCCATTATTTCCCATGTTAAATGACAGTGTTGCTGCATCCGAGAGAGGTTGTTGCATCACCTGCTCTGGTGTAGCATAACTTGGATTACCCTGTGGTGGTGTAGATGGACGTGCTGGTGGCGCGGGTGGTGGTGCGTTCTGTATTTGCTGTAGCATGAACTCAACCTGTGCAACCTTATCGTTCCACCCTCGACTACGCAAAAAGCCGAGTAGGGCATTGTACACAGTAAGTGCCTGCTCCTGCTCGCCCAGCATACGATGTGCTTCAGCCGCTTCCTGACACAACTGCACCAGTTGGTCGGACTCCTCTACGGTCAGTGCGTCCAGATTAACACGGTCAACCGCTTCATCGAAATGAACTGCGGCGGTACGCAAGTCACCTTTTGCGCGATAACACTGTCCGAGCGCGTAGTAGCAAGAAAGTGCGTAGTCAGGGTCATTGAGCAACAACTGGAATTGACGAATTGCATCTTCCCAACGCTGTTGCTCTTGATAGAGCCAACCAAGAAAATAGCGTGCGTCTGGACGATCAACGCCGCTATCTATGATTTGCTCACAGAGGTCGATAGCATCATTCAAGCGCCCTTGGGCCTGAAATGTCTGTGCCTGCTTCAGCACGCCTGTAACCTGGCTGGCGGTGATGCGTTTGCGACCATTGGGATTTTGTCCACTCATGTTGCCATTGCTTGCTGCCATCGCAGGAGGTGCTCCTGCATAATTCGCCCCACCATAGTTGCTTGCGTTACCCATATTACCCATGATGCCAGTATTCCCTCCGCTAATAGTTCCCGTTGTAGACGGCTCAACCAGAGGCTGACCCGAATTATCGGTGAATGCCAATGGACCAGAAGATGATGTATATGATTGAGATGGCAATGCTGCTCCCTGTGCCATTGGACCAGAGGGAGTGCTTTGTTTACCTGTTATTTGTGCGAGGAGCTGCTGCGCCTGCATGTTATGTGCATCTGCACGTAGTACCTCTTCGCATTGCATTCGTGCTAGCCCGCACTCGTTACGAGCAAGATATCCCTGCGCGGCTGCTAGATGCTCTTGTATCATCAGCGCAATATCTTTTTTCTGAAAATAGTAACTGGCGAGTCGCTCATGCGGCTCTGGATTGTCCGGGGCCAGTTGCACCGTCTTTTGCCATGCGGCCTCTGCACGCGCTCCTTGTCCTGCTTGCGAATACAGGTCCGCCAGGAGCAGATAGGCTCTATATGCATCATTGCGCCGTCCAAGAATGCCGTAAAGTTCTGCCGTCTTACTTAACGCAATGACGTTCGTTGAGTCACGCTTGAGAATATATTCATACTCATTCAATGCTTGCTGCCACTGTTTGGTCTGCATGTAGCAGAAGCCCAAACCACCACGCGCCGTTGCATCATCAGGAAATTCCGCCAGTGCTCGTTGATACTCTCGTGCTGCCTCCATCCATTGACTATCCCAGCGGAAACGGTCAGCGGCATTAATCGCTGTACTAAAGGCTTGTTGGTTTCCTGGCATGAAGGCGTCACTTTCTCGAATAGTGGCATAACTATGCAAATGGCATCTAGTACAGGTAGGGTACTACAATTCTTCTGCTTGAACACGGCTTTGGTACTAAAGTACTTTGCTATCCCATGACTCTCACATGGCGGTATCGCATGCATGTTTGACCTAACAGATTGGACGAAACATGCGTGCGATACCGCCATGTGAGAACCTTTACCCGCGGTAGTTGATGTATTGCAACGCTATGGGATAATCCTTTTGCTTGAGTAGCGCGATTACTCCTTGCAGTTCGTCACGGCTCTTTGCAACCACACGTACTGCGTCACCCTGGATTTGTGGCTTTACCTTCGGGCTGTTCTCACGTATGTACTTGCTAATCTCCTTTGCCCGTTCAGGTGTGAGACCCTGCTGCAATTCAATCACTTGACGGACCCTGTTGCCAGCAGCATTCTCTTCTTTGCCTGGCTTGAAAATCTTGAGCGATAGGTTGCGCCGAATGGCCTTTGACTCAAGAATGTCACGCACACTTTTCAACGTCATTGTACTATCCGTAACAATCGTAATATTTTCTTTGGTATGCGCGATGTCGGTCCTGGTGTCTTTCAAATCGAACCGCGTCTGCACTTCTCGCCGCGTCTGATCGATGGCATTGAGCAACTCTTGCTCATCGAACTGCGATACTATATCAAATGAACAGTCACTCGCCATAAAATCCTCTCTATCTTGTGTATATGGTACAAAATGGCTACTCATGAACGTTGAACGCTGGAATTCAGAGTTCGTTACGATGTGTACCATTGGGGCATTGTAACGCATTTTGTCACTCTTTGCTACTCTTACCCCCCAAGTGGTTATGAAATGGAGGGAAAGTATGTTGTATTGTAATGTAACTTATCGTATTACAACACAACATACTTTTCTCTTTGTGATATGATGCACAAAAATTGAGAAGCATGGAAATGATGCATTATGTCTGCAAGTGTTTATGATAGTCACCTATTGGCGGCACAAATGACTGAAGAACTACGGCGCGAAGCAGCGCAGTTTCGTTCGCTTCACCATCGTTCGGCTCGTCTGACACAAATTATTGTGGGACATGACGCGGCCGCTGAGGTGTATAGCCGACAACTGGTACGCGCCTGCCGCAGCGTAGGATTAGGATGTGCAACATTGGCATATCCCTTTGAGATGGAGGAAGAGGAGCTGCGGACAGAGGTCGCAACGCTCAATGAAGACTCGGGTACTGATGGTGTTGTCCTGTTACTTCCTCTACCATCTCACATTCGACAGCGTATTGTGACTGATGTGCTACGTCCAGAAAAAGATGTGGATGGTCTAGGCGCAAGCAATGCGGGGAACCTACTCCTCGGCTTTCCGAGTTTTATCCCCTCGACTGCTGACGTGGTGCTGTCAGTTTTGCAGAATGCCAATATTCCCATTGCAGGCAAGCATGCAGTCATTGTAGGACGGAGCAACGTCGGTGGGAAGCCAATCGCGCTCGTGCTGATGCGTAATGACGCAACTGTCACCATTTGTCATTCACAAACGCACGACCTTGCCGAGATTACGCGAACAGCAGATATTCTAGTGGTGAGTGTTGGACGCCCATCGCTGATTACGGCAGAGATGGTGAAGCCAGGAGCGGTTGTGCTGGATGCAGGTATCAACTCGGTTAATGGCAAGGTTGTGGGTGATGTGGATTTTGCCAACGTCAAAGAGGTTGCTTCATTTCTAACGCCTGTACCCGGCGGTCTCGGCCCACTTACACATTTGACACTGATACGTCACACACTGCTTGGTCCGCAATAACATGTTATTGTTATCAAAAAACAACGGCGCTCGCTTGTTTCTTAACCGAACCCTTACTGATTCTCCACTAAGAACACGCTCGTAGGACCTATACTTTCTTATGTAATACATGAGAAAGTACCGATGCGACATAGCTGTTCATAAGAAATATGGGCATTCAAGAGGAGAAGGTAGCATGACTCGCGATTTCAGCCAATTCGCAAATGATAATATTGCTTCGCTTACGACATTTCCTACACAGAGTCAGTTGGTGACGACAGAGCAGATACGCCGTTTCGAACTGCTGCGCTTAGCGTTTTTTGTGTTGAAACTACGCAGGTTGGAGCAAACACATGGAGAAAGCGAGGGCATAACGAAAGAGTATACATTGCGCTGTAGCCTGTTGCGCCATACCATCTTTCAGCAGGTCATAACGCTTACTCGGTTAGATGCACGCGAACAGGCTATTCAACTTATCAATACCTACCGTAGGTGATATAGGACTCGAAAGGATTTTTGGGGCGCGAAAAGATTTCACCACTGATATGCACGAAGACGCCTGCTTTCTCAAGCTCTTTACGCACAGCTTGCAGATTGACACTACCACTTACCACGAAGATGCACGGTGCAAGTTGTCGTACACCCAACTCCTGTAATGCCGGGAGAACTATTAGTATTTGTCCTGCTTCTTCGCTGGAAACCTCAAACAGAAGCACCTGAGAGAGCTTGGCACTCTTAAAGGCTTTGGTCCAGTCGTGGATAGTATATTCAACGTTTTGCGGCAGTTCTTTCTGGCTATGCTCTTGCAGAGTGTGCAGTATCTGCTCGACGTTTTGACCCGATTGCAAGCCACGCAAGACAGATGCTTTCGTGAGTGTAAGTCGGCTCACGAGGCCAAGCTGGTTTGCCTGCGCAAATGGGAGCAGCGTATACAACGTGGCCAGGTCGGGTTGCAGCAGCAGCAGTTCAAAGTTCGGTTGTACGACAAGGCCACGGAGTGCGAGTTGCTCTTCCAATGTTTGGCTCTCTAAGCCAGGGGTTCCTAATGCCATCACCTTATGCCCAAGCTCTGTAAGCATAAAGTAGTCGGGGTTGACCGGGAGAGTCGAACTTAATGCGTCTGGATGCTTGTAGCCAATATCGACAATACCAAGTTCACGGAGAGTTGAAGATAAAATGCCTCTGTAGACCTCACCCTCACATAAGTCCCACTTTGCCTTTGTATCAGCATCCCTACGTGCTTTCGCAGAACGACCATACGACGACGTTGCGGGACGATATGCGAAGCCATCCTCTCTCCATATCTCTTGTAAAAGAGTATCAATACTATACCAGTGCCTTGAGGTATAGTTATACAAATGTTTTATAAGCGCTTTACGCCCCCCAGAGACATCCCAGGAGTACGTGGACCAGGACCTATAATTGGCACCATAGACATCGCGCCACGCGAAGTTTTCCATCCAATAGCGAATGAGTGCATGTGTCTGGTGCAGCAGCGATTTCTGAGCCCATGTGTTAATGGCAGGACTAATCTCATAGGCTGGCTTGATGTCCTGAAACGATGGATTTGTGAGTTGAATAATATTGAAGTACTCCATAACATTGAGCAAAATTTCAATATACTCATCGCTATCGTCATAATCCAGCCGTGGTAGTCCACGAAGCGTGGCACGAATCTTTATGGCGATACGCTTTGGGACTCGGCCTGCCTGCGTTGGCTCAATCGTCTGTTGATAAATGGTGTTTACCAGCGTTGCGATATCATAGACTGCGATACTCTCGCCTGCTCGAATAGCGGCTGGATCGTTGGCGAGAGTCGTTACCTTGGGCTCATCCTCTGCCATGTGTGTACTATTGGGAGGAAGCGGATTCATGTTACCATATAGGTCTCCTGGCACAAACACAACGAGCTCACCCTTCGAGAAACTGTCGAAGACAAGACCGTGCAGCGCAAGTGTATGCAGTGTTGCTAAGAGCGCGGCATCATCTCCTTTCATAAAGTCGCGTACCGCTTGTATTGATGCTTTCCCTTGATGGTTACGCAACCAGACAAAAAGCTCCCGTGGCTTTGGCTCAAGATTGGGAAGATAGTCGAGCGGTTCGCCCATATTGATAAGGTGGTCTGCAACTATGTCGGCGTCATCATATTGGGAATAATACGCAGCCTTTTTTTGCGGAACATCATAATTTTCCATAAAGGCATACAGCGCATTTGCAGGTAGAGCATCTAATAGTCTGACGAGGTCCCATTTGCTTCGATCACCGGAGGGTGTGAAAAATTCACGGCTAACAGAATAGAGAATATCAGCATTTTCACCAAAAGTGGCAATCGTGGTGGTATCTGCAAAGCGTAAAGACTGCGTTGTTGTTGTCGTAGCAGCGTTCACGAGACGACGTGCTGAGTAGTCAGCAGATGTTTGGAGTAGGGCATATTCAACAAGATGGCTCAAGGCTGTTTCATAGCGTGTGGAGGAAAGCTTCGTACTCTTGAGAAGATTTTGAGAACTCACATAGTAGCGTGTTGAAGGTTGCAAAGCGCGGTATAGTAGCTGACGTTCGTCATCAGTAAGTTTTTCCCAGACAAACCGGGCAGCGATAGGATTCTGCATTCTCTTTATGAGAGCGTCTATTTGTTGTTTCGTTCTCCTGTCTGGTTCCCCTGTCATGACCCAGAGACGAAGAATGGCAGTGAATTGTTCATCTGTACGGTCTTCTAATACCTGTTGTAATGTTTTCATGAGACGTGTCCTTACGTATGGTTGCAGGGAGCATGACAGGGGCAAGCCCTGTCACGACGATACACTGATGCGTAGCAAGCCACACTGTGGCGTCTCGTCGTATAGTAGTGACAGGGCTTGCCCCATTGAATCCAACGAACTCGTACAAGCTCTTATAACAGTTAGTTGGATTCAATGGGCTTGCCCCTGTCATGCTACTAATTCCTCACACCTTTTTTCTAATTATTGTTCCTGATATTGTTCCAGGTAGCGGATGACTTCGCGTGTTAGTTGGCTGGGTGTTGAGGCGCCGGCGGTGACGGCGATACGTTTTTTGCCTTTCAAGAGATCAAGATTGAGTTGTGATAGATCCTCGATGCGAACAGCGGGAACGAGTGCTAGTTCCTCGGAGACCTGTACAAGGCGGTTCGTATTGTTACTTTTGGGGTCGCCGACGACGATGGTGAGATCGGCACCTTTTGCCTGTTCCGCGACTGCTTCCTGGCGCGTTTGTGTGGCGGCACAGATATCGATATGCACCTTGGCCTGTGGATAGCGCGTTTTGATGGATTGAATGACGCGCTGAGTGTCCCACTTTGAGAGTGTGGTTTGTGTAGAAACTGCGAGTTTTTGCGCTTGTCCAGGAGTAAGTGAGAGTGCGTCCACGTCAGCCTGGGTCTCAACTAAACTGATATGCCCAGGCACTTCACCCATCACGCCCTCTGGCTCTGGATGGCCTTTTTTGCCGATATAGAGGATGTAGTAGCCTTGTGACACGAGCTTAATGACGAGATCATGAGTCACGGTAACATCTGGACAGGTGGCGTCAATGCAGTGCAGACCACGCTCTTGTGCACGTTGCTTGACCTGGGGCGAGACGCCATGTGCTGTGAAGATGACGGTTCCCTCCTGCACCTGCTCCAAGATGGTTACGCGGTCGGGGCCATCTAGCGTTACAATGCCCATAGCTGTGAGTTCGTTGATAGCATGACGGTTATGAATAATCTGCCCAATGATGTAGATAGGGCGGGGTAGCTCTGTATTTTTTGCTGCTTGACGTGCGATTTGTAGTGCATCAACAACGCCATAACAATAGCCACGAGGCGATATTTTTATAACTTCCATAAATTTCCTTCATTGGGCGTCATAATGATAGTATTATATTCCATCCATCAATAGCTACTGGCCTTAACCTGCAACAAGATGCGACGCACATCCTCTGGAGTGTAAAGACAAACAGCGGGTAACAGACCCGCAATTTCTTCAACCGAAGTAGACTGTGCGAGATCAAAGATTAACAAGGGCGTGTGGCGTCCGTCACACCCTTGTGCGATGCTTGCCGCTGTTAAGAGCGGAACAGGTGAGAACTCAAGCGCTGTCGGCGCGGGAATACTGATTAAGAGTTGTACCTGTGACAAGAGAGACGAGACGTGTGACGGTGTATCTTCCTGAAAAATGTATGTCATTCCTGCGCGTTGCAGGAGTGCTGCGTATGGAGAGCGTCGCTCTTGCGGCCCAACCAGCAGTGCTGAGCGACTATAGAGACCACCGAGGCACGCATCCGCAATAGATACCACCTCTGGTGCAATGTCCTGCATTAATTGTGCTCCTCTACTACCACGTAGGTTCATGCCATGTTCTCCTAAATGAGAAACGTTCTTTACATACTATAGCAAATCTCGTCCATACTTCGTCAACGCGCCTGGTTTCTATGTACTAGAACAAAACAGGGGATAGAAAAAATCCAGCAGGGCTCTATATGTACAGGTCTGATTTCACTCCACACTTGGACATTGTAGTAGTCGGTCAAAGATAACAGACTAGTAGTGTGTGAAACGGATATGATAAAATCGGACCCATACAGGAAGGAGGCTTTCTCTCCTGTTACTTAAATTTACAAAGGAAAAATTTTATGCCCTACGACATGGGGGAATATTACGAAAACGTCAGCGATTATGACCTTGAATATCAGGAGCAATCGGAGCAGGATGTACCGTTCTGGCGCGAATTGGTATTGCGTAACCCACCACAGCGCGTGCTAGAACTGGCATGTGGTAGTGGGCGTATTGGTCTTGAACTCTTACATGGGCCAGGCAGTTTTGAGTTAGAGGGATTGGATATCGTGCCAGAGATGCTTAATGCCTATCGGCGCAAGTTAGAACGCGAACCAGAGTCGGTACAGAAGCGTGTCACGTTGCATGAGGGCGACATGAGCGATTATCAGTTGGAGCATAAAGGCACATTTGATCTGATCTTTCTGCCCTTCAATTCTATTGTACACCTCTACGAACTTGACCAGCAACTTGATATGTTCAAAAATACGCATGAGCATCTTACGCCGAACGGACGCTTTGTCGTTGATACCTTTTTACCTGATATAGACTATTTGAGCAATGCGCTCAACCGACCCTCCACTGTTTACTTAGAAGATGAGATTGAGTCGCCTGAAGACAAGTTTACCATGCTGCTCTATAGTAGTCGCAAGTATGACCAGATTGAGCAAAACCAGCATATTACCTGGACGCATGAAAAGTTTTTCGAGACGGGCGAGCACGAACGTTATCTGACAAAACTCGATATGCATGTCTTCTTTCCGCGCGAACTTCAACTGCTCTTCCTTGCAATGGGGTTTAGTATCGAAGCCATTTATGGCAGCTATGATTGGAAGCCCTTTGGCAAGGGGACACGCCAAATTGTGGTGGGACGTAAAAGTCATATTCTATAACGTGGAAAACGTGCAAAAAGACACACACGAAAAACAGATGCTCTCACTGTACTAGCACAGTGAGAGCATCTGTTTTTGCATGAGCTTATATGTTGCCATCTTCGACAGGCAACAACACAGGTACAAAGCCCTCGCCGGGTTGGTAGTCAGGCGATTGGTGACGGAAGTAGGTGTTGTATAAATCGGCGTAGTGTCCGCCGCGTTTCATGAGCGCATCGTGACTGCCCTCTTCGACGATACGACCTGTATCGAGAACGATAATACGGTCGGCGTAACGGATGGTCGAGAGACGGTGTGCGATGATGATTGAGGTACGATGCGCTAAGACGGTGTCCAGGCCCTCTTGAATCTGTGCCTCAGTAAGTGGGTCAACGCTTGCTGTGGCTTCGTCGAGAATAAGAATTGATGGGTTTTGTAGAAGCACACGCGCCAGCGCAACGAGTTGGCGTTGTCCCATTGAAAGGGCCTTACCAGTTTCGCCAACGAGCGTTTCAACACCATCTGGAAGCGCCTCGAGCCAATCACCATTGCCGATGCGCTGCGCGACTGACAACACCTCCTCATCGCTTGCCTCTGGTCGTGCATAACGGATGTTGTCGGCAACAGTACCGGAGAACAGGAAGGGAACCTGCGGAACGATACCGAGCAACCGATGATATGCAATCAGATCAAAGCTGCGAATGCCACGTCCATCAATGAGCAACTCGCCACCTTGGAACTCGTAGAAGCGTGATACAAGTCTGCCAAGGCTGGATTTACCTGCACCTGTATGGCCTACCAGTGCGATGGTCTCACCTGCGTGAAGCGTCAAGTTGAAGTTCGCTAGCACCGTTTGACGATCATCATAGCTGAAAAAGACGTTTTTGAACTCGATTGTGCCTACAAGCTTGTCAACAGGTTGGTTGTCGTTTTGATGTACGCGTGGCTCGGCATCAAGCAGCGCGAAGATACGTTCGCTTGCCGCTAAACCTAGTTGGAACTGACTCCAAAAGGATGCAATGCTTGTTAGTGGAAACCATAACAGGCCAATACCTTGCACAAACAAGAACCACTCACCCGCCGAGATGGAATGACTCAGTACGCTGTGTCCACCAAAGTAGATAACGATGGTTGTACCAAGATTGGCGATGATGAGCAGAATAGGGAAGACGCCGTTATAGATGAAGCCTGAGCGTACATTCACTTGATACGATTGCTCGTTAACCTTCTTGAACTCGTTATACATGTTTTGCTCTTGCCGAAAGTTCTTCGCCACTGTGATGCCGCTAATCACTTCCTGCACATTGGCGTTGACACGACCACTTGAACGCTGTGAACGCTGAGTCGATGTGCGTGCGATACGACGAAAAGCCAGCGCAACAAGAACGATAGCAGGTGCAATCGTAAAGGCAAGCAGAGCAAGCGTGACATTTCTTGACAGCAGCACAACGGCGACGAGAAAGAACAGCAAGAGCTGGCTAATCAAGTTCAGTGTGAGAGTGACAACGGTAGCAAACTTTTCGGTATCTGAGGTGACACGACTGACAATCTTGCCGCTTGAAAACTCATCAAAGAACGACATGTCACGTTCCATGACAGCGTTAAAGGCGTCGGTCTGTATCTGTAACACAACGTCGCCAACGGCCTTTGCGCTATACCACTGTCGGAACAGGTTACAAACCCATGAAAGCACGCCCGATATCAGGATGAAGGTAACGAGCAGAATAGCTGTTCGTGTTGCTGCAGGTGATGTAAGTGCGTCTATGCCCTGTGATACCAAGATAGGAAAGGCGGTATCAAGCAGAGAGCTAAGCACAATCAGTATCGTCAAAAAGATGATAATGTTAGTCTTTGGTTTGAAGTACAGGATGATACGCCCAATGAGTTGACTATCTTTGTATGTTCGGTCGTATGCCTCGGCATCCAGACCATCCATAATGAAGCCCATGTTATCTCTCTTCCCCAACGGGCGACCACAAGGGTGCCCCTACTTTATCTCTTCCCTAACGGGCGACCACAAGGGTGCCCCTACTTTATCTCTTCCCTAACGGGCGACCACAAGGGTCGCCCCTACTATACAGGTAACGCCTTGCATAACAAAGTATAGTAGGGGCGACCCTTGTGGTCGCCCGTCCTACACCACGTTCTTGACTCAATAGTGGTTTTGGTGGTACAGAAGGTACTGTCAAGCTTGTGGTCGCCCGTCCTACACCACGTTCTTGACTGCATCACGTTCTTGACTACACCACGTTCCGGCCTACACCATGTTATTCGCCACCAGCTGCTGTTGCAGGTTCGGGTACAATCAACTGCGTCACCACAGGAGTATCTGACATGTTTTTCTCGCGGGGTGCGAAGATGCGGCGATAGGTTTCACTGTGCTGCATCAGTTCGTCGTGTGTGCCTGAATCAACGATCTCACCACGCCGCACGACAAGAATGTTGTCGGCCCAGCGAATCTGTGAGAGCCGATGCGTGATGAGCAGTGTGGTACGCCCTTCCAGGAGACGCCGAATGGCTTTTTGTATCTCATCTTCAGTCGCGCTATCAATCGCACTGGTCGAGTCGTCGAGAATGAGGATGCGCGGGTCGGTCAATAAAGCGCGTGCGATGGCGATACGCTGGCGTTGTCCACCAGAAAGAGTAACGCCGCGCTCACCGATCTCTGTCCCATAACCTTCCTTAAAACTACTGATGAATTCGTGCGCCTGTGCATCTTTGGCAGCTAGCTCGATAGCCTCGTGTGTCGCCTTTTGTCCTAAACCATAGCCGATGTTTTCGGAGATTGAGCGCGAGAAGAGAAAGATGTCTTGCTCGATGGTTGAGACCTGTGAGCGCAGCGCATCAAGGTTCCACTCGCGTACATCAACACCATCGACAAGGACACGTCCTGAGTCAACATCATAGATACGATTGACAAGCTTTGTCATCGTGCTCTTGCCAGAGCCAGTTTGTCCAACAATGGCAATGGTCTGACCCGGTTTGGCATGGAAGGAGACATTTTTCAGGACGGGTGTACTGCCATAGCTAAAGGTGACGTTCTCAAAGACGATATCACCGCGCATCTCCTCCCGATAGCCACCCTCGTTCTCGTCCAATTCTGTCTCTTCGCGCATCAAAGTGAGAATGCGTTCAGAGCCCGCTACACCCAACTGCACAAGACTAAACGTCCAGATCGACATGAAGGCGGGAAAGCGAATAATCGCCATCAAACCCATGTATGAGACGAGACTACCAACTGTAAGTTGCTGTTGTGACAGCAGGTATAAACCGTGTAAGAAGGCTCCCGCCAGGGCAATTGCAGCTATGAGTGTTGGGAGATAGCGACCCTGTATCTGCCCATTCTTGACAAAGTAGTCACGGTACAATGCTGCATTGTGCCTGAACTTGTGCTGCTCTTGCACCTCTTGTCCTGTTGCTTTGACAACCTCGACACCGGAGACCGCTTCGCTCAGGATCGCGTTCATCGTGCCAAACTGTTCACGCATACTGTCGGAAACCGGATTGAGTTTGCGCGAGTAATCGCGCAGTGCAATAAGGAACAGGACGATGAAGAGAAGTGGAGCTAGCAGCAACTGCGGATTGATGAAGGCAATGAAGACCAGCGGCACAACGAGCGCAGTGAACGAGTCGAAGATGAGGTCAAAGCCCGGCACGACCATATCGCTGAGTTGCGATATGTCGTTTGAGGCACGCGCCATCACATCCCCTACGCGCTGGCGATTGTGGAAGGTCTGGCTCTTACTCAATAAGCTAAGGTAGAGTTCATCGCGTACATCGCGTGCGAAGCGTTTGCCCAGTATCTCCGCCCATAGGCGTCCAGTCAAATCGGTCACACCCGTTAATGCAATAACAATCAGCAGGCTCATAACAACAGTAAGTAGTTGACTTCCACTGCTACGGCGTACAGCATCGAATGCAACTCCTGTCAGTGATGGTACGGCGGCATTGAAGACATTTGCTAGCGTTGCCGCGATCATGAAGCCAATCACGAGAAACTTGTAGCGCATCAGGTGTGAGACAATCCAGCGTGTGGGTGTGGCACGATTATAGCGGTATTCGTCAGTGACAGTGAATTCTCGTTTCAGCAAGAGAAACCTCCATATCGTTGATACTACTGAACAAGTGTACCATATCAATTCTGACACCTTGTGTCATGATTGCGGTAATATGTAGGAATTGTCATTGACTTAGGCATCCATACACGCCAGGGGCTGCGGTTCATTCATTGATGCCAACAAACTGCTACAAGAGCCTGTAGGGTGGGTTGGGAGCATGACAGGGGCAAGGGCATGACAGGGACAAGCCCTGTCACTCCACGAGACGGACGCGTGGCAAGCACGCCGTGGCACACCGTGGTATAGTAGTGACAGGGCTTGCCCCTATCATGCCGCCCTTAGAGCCAATTCGTGAGTTCGTTGGAGTCAATGGGCTTGCCCCTGTTATGCTCCACGCTCGACCTTCGAGAAGCCCTGACAAAAAAACTACATGAAGGATACAAATGCGTATGCGTGCAGACCGCTTGCTATCACTCTTGATGGTGCTACAAATAAAGGGACGTGCAACGGCCCAGGAATTGGCGGAGCGGCTAGAGGTTTCGGAGCGCACTATCTATCGTGACATTGAGGCGTTGAGTATTGCTGGTGTTCCCGTTTATGCAGAGCGTGGTCCTGGCGGCGGATGTGTGCTTGCCGAGGGCTATCGAACCAACTTGACAGGTCTCAAGGAAGCAGAGGTACGCACGCTCTTCATGCCTGGCGTTGCTGGCCCGTTGACCGATCTTGGTGTGAGCAAAGAGTTGGAGACGGCATTGCTCAAATTGCTTGCCGCGCTTCCCTCGGCGCACCAGCGCAACATCGAGCGCACACGGCAGCGTCTGTATATGGATGCTGTTGGTTGGTATTCCGCAAATGAACCTGTACCATTTCTGCAAACGCTGCAAAGTGCTGTGTGGCAGGATAGGAAGGTTCGGTTGACGTATCGCAAAGGCAATGGCGAAGTTTTTGAGCGTGTAGTAGACCCACTTGGTCTCGTTGCAAAGGCGGGGATATGGTATATGGTTGCGGTCTCGCATGACGAGTTACGCGTCTTTCGGGTGTCGCGTGTCCGTGACGTTGTGCTAACTGACGAGCAGTGCCAGAGGCCAGAAGGCTTTCACCTTGAGCAGTATTGGGCAACATGGAGTCGTGATTTCCTGTCAAGTTTGTCAAAGTATCCGGTGAAGGTACGTGTCTCACCTCTCTTTCTTCCAATTCTGCCACAGGTGCTGGGTGAGACGATTCATACCCGTATTGAAGAGGCGGAGCCACCTGATGCTGAGGGCTGGCTCACGCTACCTCTGATGTTCGAGACATTAGAGCATGCGCGCAGCTACATTCTGGGCTTCGGTACAATGGTAGAGGTACTAGAACCATTGGAGCTGCGCACGAACATTAAGCAGTTAGCTGCTGGCATTGTGGAGTTCTATAAAGAGCGAGAGTAGGCCTCTACCACCCAATCACATGCCATCCGCCCCTCCTCTTCTCTGCATAATTTTTGCACCACACCTTTCCGGCCACATACTAGCTCGTGCAGTACCTTTTGGTCACCACGAGCATTTTTGGGTTGAGGTTTCTCAACCAGCATCGGTACTTTTCTATTAGTTTCAATCCATATATGCAGATACATCTCCATAGTATAGTACTATCTCACTCAGACCATGCTGCTGCAGAAGATATCAGCGTGTTTCATTATGCCGTGTGGGGATATCGTTTCGGTAGCTATACCCTATCAACATATAGCTGCTTACGTACATGTAGTTGTTATGTGCTCATGAGGAGCATATGACTGGAAAAGGGATGAAATGCTGAAGCATCAATTTGTTTCGACGTATGGATCGTCGCGACGCAAACGCCTGTCGCCCTTAGCATTAATTGGCATCAGTGTGCCGCTTCTTTTAGCATTGATTGCGACAGCCATTGTCGTTATTTTGCCGCGCTTCAATACACATGCCGCTAACAATGCCGTCAATATGGATTGCTCACTGATCGTGCCAGCAAATCCATTGTCAGCACAAGGACTCGCAACTCCTTATCAGCTCGTTGCCACCAATGCGGCGAACGGAGCCTGTCATGAGGCGAATAAGGTACAGGCTGCTTTTGTGCAGGGAGCAGTCATTGACACTACAACAGGTCAAATTTCTGTGTATAATCCACTGGTCGTAGATCAAGGGACGCAGCCCGCTGTACAACCCACTGCCCCAATGCTGCCTGCCAGAAGCATTGTCGCCCTGTGGTTTGGGTTTAACGGCAACAATCTAACCCTTCAGAACACAAACAATAGCCTTCAACAGGGAAGGTGCGTGAATGGGGTAAATGGTTCTATCTTTGGACAATTCGCGTACTGTAACGCTCCAAGATTTTTCGCGTTCGCTAATTCTGCGATGCGCCAGGGGCAACTCGTACTGCCTCCATTAGGGACTGCAAACGATGGCAAGACGTGTCCCACCGTTCGTGACTTCAGCGTGGTAGACATGGATCAGAGCGACAACGTGACCACACAATATCTCATTAACGGCAATGGTCAGTCTGCTCAGCTTACTGCCGCCAACACCACTGCACTGGCAAACGCTGGGAACGGGATACAAATGCAGACACCGCAGTTACAGTCCAACGCCAGTGATAATCGTCTGCTCGCTGTCGCATTGGATGGCGCACTTGGGTGTCATCCGTGGATGGCTCCTAATCTTGCTGATCCAGGTCAGATGGTACCAGCACTGCCACTCGACGAGTTACAAGCCGCCACGTTTCAGGCTGCTCCTGTCGCGCTTGTTCCCGCAAACGACCCAATGGTGCTCATTAATGGTCAACCAAATCTGAATAAAATCAACGCTTACCGCAGAGGTGTCAACCAGCCACCTGCGGCTAGCCTGAATGCAGCAAGTACAACAACCTACTGCACCAACTTGCTCAACATGGCACCAGCTCGCTTGCAGCTTGACATGCAAACCACGCAAAATCGCCCATCACCTGACGCAGCCGTGGCGACCAATCTCTTCACCTTTCTGGGCCAGCGCTTCGCCGCAACCTTTGGCGCAAATGGTCTCAACTGTGTTGGACTCTTGAACAAGCCCAATCCTGTGAACGTCACAACGGATGGAAATGGTGTAGCAACCGCTGTAACGATTAATACAAATGGAACTGTAGCAAACGGTGGAACTGCAACGCTCACTGTCAACGGAACTGCTGCACAATTCGCTAACGGACAAGCCCAAGTTACCATCAATAAACTGCCGACTACCGCAACGCTCAATGGAACTGCTGTCAGCATCACCGATGGTGCCAACAATGGCCAGAACAACAACGCCCAGAACGGCCAGAACAACAACGCCCAGCAACAGGGTGTTAATGCTACAGCAACGCTCACTGTCAATGGGACTGCCGTACAGTTTACCAATGGGCAAGCGCAAGTCACCATTAATAAGCTGCCTGCTACCGCGACTGTCAACGGGACTGCGATCACTATCACGGATGGCGCGAACAATGGGGGTGGCAATAATGGTGGAATTCATACAGCGGCAACGCTCACGGTGAACGGAACTGCTACACAATTCGCCAATGGGCAAGCGCAAGTCACCGTCAATAAACTGCCTGCTACTGCAACTGTCAATGGAGACGCTGTCAGCATTACTGATGGAGCCAACAACGGTCAAAACAACAATGGTCAAAACAACAATGGTCAAAACATTGCAGTCAAAGCTCCTGCAACTCTGACTGTCAACGGAACCGCTGTACAGTTTACCAATGGGCAGGCACAAGTCACTATCAATATGCTGCCTGCTACTGCTACCCTTAACGGGACCGCGATTACCATCACCGATGGCGCGAACACTCAGGGTGGCAACAATGGTGGAACTGCGACTGCTACCACATTGACTGTCAATGGCACCGCAACACAATTTGCCAATGGGCAAGCCCAAGTGACCGTCAATAAGTTGCCTGCTACTGCCACCGTTAACGGAACTGCCGTCAGCATTACTGATGGAGCCAACAACGGTCAAAACAACAATGGCCAAAACATTGCAGTCAAAGCTCCTGCGACTCTGACTGTCAACGGAACCGCTGTACAGTTTACCAATGGGCAGGCGCAGGTCACCATCAATAAGCTGCCTGCTACTGCAACACTCAATGGAAGTGCTATTACTATCACGGATGGCGCGAACAATGGGGGTGGCAACAATGGTGGAGTTAATACAACTGGTGCGATCACATTCAACATCAATGGCAAAACAGTGGCCGTTGCTCCTGGGCAATCAGGAACAGCCACCATTAACAATCAGAGCGTCATGTTGACGGTAAGTGCTGACGGAACAATGGTGACGATTACGAATGCCAACAATGGTGGCGGAAATAATACCGTCAATGTTCCAGCTGATGGTCAGACAACAGTTACGGTAAACAAGCAACCCACTACTCTGACTATGAATGGCGCTACCAACACGATGACTGTTACAAACGCTCCCGCTACTGCCACTCCTACGGCTACTGGTGGAAACGGCAATTAGTCGGATGAAATAAAACGTAGCTTTTGCGCAGCGGATGGAAGGTTTCCATCCGCTGCGCAAAAGGAGTCAACGCCAATTATACACTAGCGCCTATAATGGTGCAGGTATCAGAAACCATTCCTCTCGCGCATCTCCTTTTTCTTCAGCATCCATCAAAGCCATCTTGTGGGCTAACATCTGCGCGAGATACGTTTGAATCTGCTCCAATTCGGCTTTTTTCCTATCGATCTCCTTCATCTTTTTGTGAATATGCTCAACTTTCTTTTGCAGGGGAAACTCATTTGCCTTTTCTCCTTGGATCAGTTCTTTGAGTTCTGCTAAGGTAAATCCTGCTGCCTGAATCTTTTTGATCATCAGAAGATGCTCAACTGCCTCCTCGCAATAGTCGCGATAGTTATTTTCTCCACGTCGAACATGGTGTGTATCCAGCAGCCCTTCCTTCTCATAGAAGCGAATGGGGTGAGTCCTGCCTTGACCAGCCTTCATCGTGAGCTTGAATTGCTGGTCAAGGCAGGACTCACCCCATTGGAAGCGCTTGCATCTGCCACATCTATCCCGGCACGTATCTTTGATCTGCCAGATCGAGGTCGCATCATCCCAGGATCGCGCGCTGATCTGCTGCTGGTAGAAGGAGATCCTACCACAGACATTCTTTCGACGCGCTCGATTACTGCTGTCTGGAAACAAGGAGTTGAGGTTGATCGGCAGGCGTATCGAAGACATCTCAGGCAGCAAGAGCTTGGTGACACGATTCTCCAGGAAGTAGCTAGTATTAATCAGACCGGCAAACGTTAGCTGTTACGTAATACGATGAGGGGAACCTGGTCTACACCTTTGTAGATCACATGGGACATTGATATGATTTGCCTGGCAATAGACCGGGTCCAGAAAATGGAGGTTTCCTATTATGACTACTCAATGGATAGACGTGCATGCACCGCCTGTTCGCTTATAGCTTGGGACGCTTGAACCAAAGTTCGTTGACATTGTTTCCGTTAAAGCCACACCTGAGATTTACCCACTCCACCCCCGGCGCATCACGCGTACCCATAGGTGGCGTCTTCCCCACTGGGTGGCTCCACCGCTATCTCCTGGCATTGCCAGATCGATCTGCCCATACCCAATACTGCTCCCTGTATCTTCCGCCAAGCACTACCGGTTGAAAGAGCCATCGGAGTTATACAGGTTGAGGATCGTTCCCAAGGGGAATTGAGCCACAGACACCGCACACGCTCCAACATGAGTCGGCTTCCCGTCAGCCATGGTACCCTCAATGGTATAGACACTGACGTCCACAGGGATCAGCGGTGCAAAGGCTGGATGGACATGGGTCGCGGTGGGGACAACGGGTATTGCGGTTGAGGTTGTGGCTGAAGGGACAAGTCGAAGTTGTGCTGAAGAAGGAGGAGTCACGAGCGCATTACCAACGGCAACCACCCCAAGAGCGATTACAGCCAGGACTACCCCTGCGACAACAAGGACAAGGGATTTCTCGGACCTTGCCCTCTCGACAGACCGAATGCGTTGTCTCATGACTTCTCCTTGGGCACTGCTACCAGACATGAAAAGAATACGTTGTTCAATGAAGAGACATGACACTAGTAACACGATGATGATCCGCTGAAGGTTTCTTGGGGTTAGAACTTTCGGTGTGCTTGACGGTATTCCTCATGTAACAAACTTGAGTAGGACGATGATATGAGAGCTTTATTACAGCGAGTAAGCAAGGCCAGTGTAACTGTTGATGAACAAGTCGTTGGTCAAATAGGTCAAGGACTTTTAGTGCTTCTTGGAATTGGGCATGGTGATGGTGATGCTCAGGTAAAGATGCTGGCGGAAAAAATTGTCAATTTGCGTATCTTCGGAGACGAAGAGGGAAGAATGAACCAATCTCTTCTTGATATTGGTGGAGAAGTTTTAGTTGTCTCACAATTCACTCTCTATGCTGATTCACGAAAGGGTCGCCGCCCTAGCTTTACCAAAGCTGCACATCCAACGGTTGCAGAACCTCTATTTGAGCATTTCAAGAGTGTTCTCGCTGGCTATAAACTTACTGTCGTCAGTGGTGTTTTTGGTGCCGACATGAAAGTGGATATCCGAAATGAAGGACCTGTAACTCTTTGGCTTGATAGTGAAGAACGGTAGTATAATAGATGTACTCTTTCGCTCCATACAGAAAGTCGTTTTTACAGACGGTTGCTTTGTTACAGTCAAAGGGGACCTGTCATAATCTGACTTGATAGCAACGGTATACTTGTTTTTAGGTGGTCAACAGTTTCAGTATCCTCAACAGCAGGAACAGGTGCAACAATTTTCTTATTTAGGAATAGAGTCAATTCATTGCAACATTGTGGAACGCCAACAGGGTGTGATACATCAGACCCGTACAGTGGGTAAATGTGATATTCTAAAGCAACTATCGAAATAACCACTGTGCTGAAAAAAGCTGAAGAATATTTATGACAGAGCAAACATCTCTCTTCGGGTCGGACGATGACGCTCCATCTCAAAAAGGACGTATGGCACAACCAAATACTACAAAGCCAGCAGAACCGCTCGCGTCGAGGATGCGTCCACAAACACTTGATGAGATTGTAGGGCAGGAGCACCTTGTGGGACCAGGGCGGCTGTTGCGGCGCACTATCGAGTCGGATAGGCTCACCTCGATTATTTTATGGGGACCGCCAGGAAGTGGAAAAACAACACTTGCCGAGGTGATTGCACATCATACGCACGCACGTTTTATACGATTGAGCGCGGTCTCGGCGGGTGTTGCGGACCTGCGTAAGGTGATGGACGAGGCAAGCAAGCTCCGTCAATTCTCTCAGCAGCGCACCATTCTCTTCATCGACGAGATTCACCGCTTCAATAAAGCACAACAGGATGCAGTGTTGCCCTATGTCGAACGTGGTGTTGTTACGTTGATTGGTGCGACAACGGAAAATCCGAGCTTCGAGGTGAATGCTGCTCTGCTATCACGCTGTCGCGTATTCACGCTCAAAGCGTTGAGCGAGGAGCAGGTACAGGATATTCTCCGTCACGCGCTGACTGACGAGAAGCGTGGCTTGGGCACGCTGCATCTCTCAATTGATGACGATGCGCTGGAGGCTATCGCGGTCTTTGCCAATGGCGATGCGAGAACGTCTCTAAATGTGCTTGAGTTAGCGGCACAGGGCAACCTGGAGAGTGCGCAAGAGCAAGACGGAAAGAGGACTATTACGCTAGCACTTGTGGAAGAGGTAATGCAGCATCGTGCACTGCTCTATGACAAGGGTGGAGACCAACACTACGATACTATTTCAGCACTACATAAGTCGCTCCGTGGTTCTGACCCCGATGCGAGTTTGTACTGGCTTGCACGTATGGTTGAGGCAGGGGAGGACCCGTTATACATTGTACGCCGCCTGATTCGTTTTGCCTCGGAAGATGTGGGTATGGCAGATCCACAGGCGCTTCTGGTTTGTGTTGCGGCACAGCAAGCAGTACATTTTGTTGGGCTACCAGAGGCTGCTCTGGCTCTGGCACAAGCAGTGGTACATCTTGCCACTGCGCCCAAGAGTAACGCGCTCACCGAGGCCTACGAACGTGTGCAAGCAGAGGTGCAGCAGACGCGTAATGATCCTGTGCCTCTACAAATTCGCAATGCGCCAACAGGTTTGATGAAAGACCTGGGCTACGGCAAAGACTACAAATACGCCCACGACTATTATAAAGAGATGTCCATTGACGACCCTGACAGGCCACCACCGCTACGCGTGCAGGAGTATCTGCCCGAACGCTTGCAGGGACGCCACTACTACGAGCCTGGACAGCAGGGCAAAGAGGCAAGCATCAAGCAATGGTTAGAGAAGCGGCGCAAGGACTCTCCCTGATAATGTGGAAAGAGGGTTGGAAAGCATTTCACACATTGCACTGCACCCGTATAATCAAGAATAGATACACAATCAAATGCAAAAAGGAAAATCAAATAGAATGAATATTGTACAGCGTCTTATCTCGCGTGAGTGGCGACCAGGACGGGCAGCACTCGCGGGGCTTATTGCCACGATTGTCTACAGTCTTGCGATGGAGGGCGATATTCTGCTGGTAGGAAATCGGTTCAGCGATGTGCGTTTTATCGAGGGACTGCTGGCAGGTGAGAAGCGATTACGTCCCCTTTTCTTCCTGTCGTGGGCACTTCATATTCTGAATGGTGTCGCACTAGGAGAACTCTATGGGGCAGTGCTCAAACGCTACCTGCCGGGTCCCAACTGGTTCAAAGGTACCATTTTCGGCGAAATTTTTATTATCAGCGCATGGTGGCTCACACCACTTGCCGACAAATATCATCCGCTCATCAAAAATGGCGAGATGCCGCGCCTCTTCCAATGGAAATCCTTTTTCCAGAACATTGTGCGCCACCTCGTTTTCGGGCTCGTGTTGGGACTGCTCTATAAGGATGGGAAATAGAGAAAATATGGATGTGCCGCCATGCATTGCACATTCATATTTTTCTCTATACGAAGTAGCGCACCCACTCGCCTACTAAGGGCAAGCAGTAGCGTGGATGTACCCATGCCATCACCATTAACCATATCCAAAGAATGCCCGTTGTCCACCAGAGTACATTGAGCAACAGACCCAAGCCAAAGTTGGTGAGCAGGCCGAGCATGGGTATCCAGCCTAACATACCCTTTAACAAGCTCACACCCAGAATCAAGAGCGACAGCGTCCCAAACGTGAGCATAGATTGTGCAGCATGCCAGCGCACATTACGGCTACTCTCCGTTGGACGTACCTCCACCATGAACAACAGCACCCCTGAAATCCACAGGAATGCATACGCGAGGACGCGCTCCACGCGTTCATCAAAGCCAAGCACTGTCGTTCTACGCATCGTTTCTTGCCTCACTTCTTACCAGATAAGACCTCGCCATCGAAGTCTTTCGCCATTTTCTTCTCTCGAAACATATACGGAAATATAACGGATGACGTTGCAAGCAGGGAAAAAAACTCCTGGCGAAATATCAAGAAAGTGTGAAGAAATTCTCAATTTTTATGCAACAAAACACTCTCCTGTAACGTCTATATCTTCGGAACGGAAAAGAACGGTATACATACTGCAAAAGAAACGATTTTAAAAAACATCATGCGCTCTTTTATTGTTATAGTAAAGTGGGAATGATAATGCCTTCCTTCACCTAGAAGAAGTGTGAAATAGATATGCAACATGTACTTATAAAGAGGGCACTGCAATCCGCCAAGCTTTCACAACCGATCATCCGCAGCATCGTGGGCTTGCTCGCGGCGCTTGTGGGTGGGGCAGATATGCTTTCAGCTATCGTGCCGAGGCTGCATTGGGACATTCTGCTAGGTGCGTGGCCTATCATGCAGCATAGAGTGCCACCGCAAACGCTGACTGTGGTAATTGGCTTTTTCCTAATAATGCTTTCATACGGTCTAGCTCGTGGCAAACGACACGCATGGAGTATCACGCTCGCACTCACCTTACTATCGGCCTTGCTGCACATTTTACGTGGCGGCTCCATTCTAGCGACACTCGTCGCATTAGGATTAGCAGGGTTACTCGCCTTGCTCGTGCCATTCTTCCAGGCCAAAAGCGACCCGCCTTCCGTCTGGCGTGGCTACAGCTCGTTGCTACTAGGACTAGGTCTCGTTGTCTTCTACACCGTCGGCGGCTTCCTCGCGCTGTATGGACAGTTTGATACACTCACTGAGGGTATTGGTTTTGAAGAAGTCTTTCTACGTCTCTTTACACATGCTCATCTACACTTCTCATATGGCTCTTCAGCCCTCTTTTTTGGGCGTGCACTACCAGTGTTGTGTGTCAGTGCTATCCTGTATGGTATGGCACAACTCTTCCGACCTGTCGCAGCAACTCTGCTGTCAGACGAGACGGAGCGCAACAGAGTCTTTGCACTAGCGCGTGCGCATGGCAAAAGCTCCATCTCGTACTTTGCTCTCGATAGTGACAAGTCCTACTTTTATTCGGAGTCAGGCAGATCAGTCATCAGCTATGTGCTAGAGGGCAGTACAGCCGTTGTTGCTGGCGACCCGATCGGACCCGACGACGAGACATACATGGTTATTAGGCAGTTCGTCGCCTTCTGTCAAGAGCAGGACTGGACGATTGTTTTCTGGCAGGTACGCGATAGTTTACTACGCCTGTACAAAGCGTCAGGGCTACATTCGCTCAAAATCGGTGAGGACGCGGTGGTCAATACCGACACCTTCACACTCAAGGGTGGTGCAATGGCAAATGTGCGTTCCAGTGTCAAGCGTGCGGAGAAAGATGGACTGCGCGTTGAGTTCTCGTGGGGCAAGGTTTATAATTGCGAACAGAAAGCACAAATGGAGCGTATCTCGCAAGCATGGGTTGTGCAAAAGGGCGGCTCCGAAATGGGCTTCAGCATGGGACAGTTTGACCCACTCGGTGATACAGAGCAGCTTACCGCTGTTGCCGTTGATGCACACAACAAGGTACATGCCTTTGTGACCTTTGCACCTATCTATGGACGCAACGGCTACGGTCTCGACCTGATGCGTCGAGCCGAACAACCCGCACCTGGGACAATGGAATTGTTGCTGGCCCGTTCAATCGAATATCTCAAGGAGAAAGGCGTGGAGATAGTCAGTCTTGGTCTCGCATCTTTGAGCAACGCTAACGAGGACGACGAAACGCTCTTAGGCAACGGTATCGACTTCCTGACATACCGTTTCGGCGACCCTGAAAAGAACCTTTCGCTGTTCAACTTCAAAAAGAAGTTTCAACCCACCTGGGAGAGCCGTTATCTTGTCTATTCAAGCACACTGAGCCTGCCAAAAATCGGCTGGGCGCTCTATCATGCTCACCAACGCGACGCCTCACTGCTCAAGACTATGCATAGAACCATACGCGAATGGCAGCACAGCCACAAGTGTCCGAAGGTAGAGGCGGTGGAAACGAGGCAAGCATAAACCCAATCTTAGGGGCAGCAATGATTGCTGCCCCTACCGTCTCCACAGGAATTTGTGAAACAACACGATCGCACCCTGCTAGTCCTTGCCCACATCTTTCCTACGTATTGTCACAATGCCCCCTCTGCCGTATAATGGTTATGACATTCATAGCATAAATATTATTGCTCAGGAGGCTCTATTCTATGTTACCTGCATTGAAATTCAGTATTGGCGACCCTATCTTTATTGGTGACTTTTGGGGAACGCTTATTTCTTTGCCCGTTGCGCTCTTCCTCGCGTTCTGGTTGAGCAATGTCAAAAACAAAGCTGCGGTCATTGGTGGTGCATTGGTTGGCATTCTCATTGGCTTTCTCGGCATTCTGTGCGTCGTTGGCACGCTCATTCATCCCGAGCCGCTGCCTCATGTGGACGGGATAGCGACCTTCTTTAGCTCGGTTCTGCTCAATTCCGCGCTTGGTTTGACGGCGGGTATTCTTACTGACCTGATTACCGCGCAACGCAATGAGCGCGATTATCGACGTCAAGTGCAGCACGAATAACGCTACCCATGTTTTATCTCTTTCATGGCGACGATGAGTTCACCTGTCACGAACAGATCAAAAAGTTGCGGCAGTCGGGCAGCTTCGAGTATAACCAGGACACCTACAACGGGGCTGAGACTGATCTCGCCACCATCACGACCACGACCGACACGATGCCGTTCCTCACAGAGCAACGGCTAGTGCTGGTTGAAGGCCTGCCAAAGCGCAAACGTGGCGAGACAGCCGCAACCGATACCGACGCAAAACCTAGCGTCGAACCCGAAACTGCGACTAAGGGAGGCAAAGGCAAAAAAGGTAAAAAAAGCAAGGCTACTGTCCTCACACGTGCGGGCTTTGAGAAAGCGCTAGCCGAACACATTCCCTCTATGCCCGATACTACCGTCTTAGTCTTGCAGGTAGATGAGGTCATCGACGCCGCTAACCCACTTGTCAAAGCAGCAGAGAAGCATGGCAAGGTGTTTCAGTATACGCTACCTAAAGGGGCCGCACTCGAAGGCTGGATTAGCAAGCGTGCAAAAAGCAATAGTGTCAAAATCACGTCGGAGGCTACCTCGCTGCTTGCGAACTTCATCGGCAATCACCTGCGCCTGCTGGCAAATGAAATCGACAAACTCGCCACCTATGTTGGAGAGGGCAAAACTATCAATGCCGACGACGTGCGCAAGCTCTCTGCACAGGTGCAAGAGGCGCGTATCTTTGATCTGACCGACGCTCTGGCCCAACGTAACCGCAAGCAAGCACTTAATATCCTGCACGATTTGTTAGCTGATGGCGAGCCGCCAATCAAACTCATCAGTACTATTACATTTCAGGTACGCACACTGTTGCTTGTCAAAGAACTTTCGCAAAAAGGTATGCGCTCCTCCGCTATCGCCTCGGCAATCAGTATAGCCCCCTTCATGGCAGAAAAAGCCATGCGTCAGGTTGGAAACTTCACTGTGCCACAATTAGAGGGAGCATATCGTCAACTCCTATCAACCGATGCCGCGCTCAAACGCAGCCGTATCGAGCCAGAAATGGCCCTCGACCTTCTCGTCGTCACCTTCGGCGTGCTGTAAATACTCTTAGATTGAATACCAAATTTTATCGGTAGAGCAGATATCCTGCGAGTCCTGCCAGCCCTAAAATAATCAGAATATTCACCTTGCGGCTGAGAGCTAGCCCGAAGGCTCCTACAGCTATCAGCAGCCCTTTCCAGTCCACTCCAGGCTGATTAAAAATCGTCCAGACGACGGTGAGCAGCAGACCAACAACGGCGAGTGAGACACCATACATGCCACCTTGCACCCACGTTCGATGTTCGATACGTGTATAGCCAGTAGAGACGACAAGTACAAGCAGGGCCGGAAGGGTGATAGCAATCAAGGCAAGCAATGCACCAAGATAGCCATACGTGAAGTAGCCTAGACTGATGACCCATAATCCGTTCGGCCCCGGACTGATCTGTCCAATGGCGATAGATTGTCCAAAGTATGTTTCCTTTGCCCACCCATTAGCAAGCAGGTCCTGATGCAGACTCGGAAGATTACTAAAGCCTCCTGTTGAAAAAAGTGAGGCTTTCAGGAAAAGGAGAAAGTAGAGAAGTGGGTTGATCATTCTTGTCCTCGCTGCTCTTTTTGAAGCATTGGTGGCTTTGGCGCAAAGAAGAGCGCACCGAGCAAGACCGCGCCGAGGATAACAGCAACAACGGGCAGCTTCAAAAGAATGACAGCGAGGAAACAAGCAAGAATTACAACAATGCTAGCAGCTAAATAGAGAATTCCTTCTTTATAACTTCTACGGAAGATCGGGAGCGCAAAATTCAGGCCAACGAGTAGCATTATCCCACCTGTCGCTGGTATCACACCACGCAGGACTGCCTGTACTGCTGCCACGTGTTCTATCTGCGTGAAGAGAGCGGTTAAAAGACAGGTGATGATTGCACTTGGCAAGAGTAAGCCTGCGAGCGAAGCAACTATTCCCCATGTTCCACCAAGTTTTCGTCCTATCAAGACGGTCAGTGCTACCAGGTTGATACCCGGAGTAAGAATACATAAGCTCCAAAACTTTGTAATCTCTTCCATCGACAACCATCTATACGTCTCTGTAAAAGCACGCTGTATTAAGAACGTTGTGGAGGCTCCACCACCAAAAGATTGTAACCCAATGCCTGCCCATATACGGAAGAGTTGCCATGTACTGGGGCCAGAGTTTTGTTCCATGCGAATAGCTCCTAAAGGCTTTCTCTTGCTTTCAGAAGTAGTTTTGAGAAATCCTGTCCCTACAACCGTTTGTATGAGCCGTAACAGAGTAGGGACTGAGAATTAGCGTTCGTTCAGTGGCACAAATTTTGTATCCATTGTGCCAGTGTAGTCGGCTTCGGGACGAATCAGGCGGTTATTCTGCACTTGTTCCAGAATGTGCGCGCTCCAACCAGCGACACGACTGGCGGCAAAGGTTGGCGTGAAGAGATCGCCGGAGAGTCCAACGGAGGCGAGCAGCGCCGCCGAGTAGAACTCGACATTGGTATAGAGGCGACGCCCTGGTTTTAACTCGTCTAGCAGCGCGATTGCCAGTTCTTCAACGCGCCGTGAGAGTATAAAGCCCTGTGGGTCCGCAACACGCGCCATCTCGCGTAACTCTTCGGCACGTGGGTCTTCAGTCTTGTACACTCGATGCCCAAAACCCATCAAGCGTCCCCCCTGTGTGATTGCAGTGCGTAGCCATGGCTCAGCATTATCGACGGTGCCTATCTCATGCAACATGTCCAACACTTTCGAGGGTGCACCACCATGCAGAGGCCCCTTGAGCGCTCCAATCGCGGCAACCACCGATGAAACGATATCTGATTCAGTGCTGGCTACAATACGTGCGGTAAAGGTCGATGCATTCATACCATGGTCGGCGAGTAGCACGAGGTAGGCATTCAACCCCTTAATGTGCTCCTCTTTCGGAGCTTGCCCTGTCAACAGATACAGGTAGTTGCCAGCATAATCAAGTTCAGCTTGTGACTCCAACGGCTTTAAGCCGTTGCGCAAACGCTGGAAGGCCGCGAGAAACAAAGGAAAACGGGCAGTAACAGCAATAGCCTGCTCAATGCTTGGCTTACCTGTAATTGCCATCGCTCCCCATGCAGAGGTTGCGGTACGCAGTGCATCCATTGGCTCTGCTGTCCTCGGAAGACTACGCAGCACCTCTACAATAGATGTAGGCAGAGTGCGCTCAGCGACAAGTTTCGCTTTCAGGTTCGTCAATTCACGCTGATTGGGCAGGTATCCAAACCAGAGGAGGTGCGCGACCTCTTCAAAGGTCGTCGTTCGGGCTAGATCATGGATGTTATAGCCGCAATAAATCAAGCGGCCTGCAGTACCTTCAACCTTACTAATTGCAGTTGTCGCAGCGACAATTCCCTCTAAGCCACCCTTATTTGGCTTCGCACTTTGTGAAGTTTGTGTTACGGGTTCCTTTTGTGGATTTGTTTCCGGCATCGTCATTGACATACATTCTTGCTCCTTTGCTGTCTCTATAGTCAAGAAAACGCAGTATGATGAGTAGCTTCTTTTGAAGTTGTACCATTGATTTCGGCAAATGTCAATCTTTATGGATATTACTTGATTTATGTTGATTGCTGAAAATAAAAATCTGTGATATCAATCGTGTAGTGTATCGCACATGCGATGTACTACACGATTGACAAACTACCCTTCGTCAATCTATGATTAGGAAAAGACGCACACGCTCTACACTACAATGCATGGATGGAAGGAGGACACAACTGATGATAGAGTTGAATGGAGAAAACTATCTCGATGGACATGAAGCATGTCACCTGCTTGGTATCAAAATTTCGACGCTTTACACCTATGTTAGTCGAGGGGTGCTGAGAAGCTATAAACAGGGTATTAAGCGGCAACGACTCTACAAGAAGGCAGAATTGGATGCTCTTATCCAGTTGCGTCCTAGCAACGAAATTCCATCTGCTCCTGACGATGACACATCCGAATTGCCCCACGCCGAGGATTGGGTACCCAACGTGTAGGATGAAGCAATTGGGTGTAGGGGCCAAATTCATTACGCCCAATTTCCATTCTCCCGTTACACTACAATCTGACACGTTTCCTCGGTCTGATGCGTGGTTAAGGAAAGAGCATATCAATCAACAGGTAGGAGAGTTAGAGATATGGAAACGCGTCAATTTGGAAAAACGGATATGCAGGTAAGTGTGCTGGGCTTTGGTGGGTCCGAAATACGAGGTGCCTCACCAAGCGATGTTGAGCAATTATTGAATAGCGCACTTGATGCAGGCGTCAATGTGATTGACACAGCAGAGTGCTATGGTAACAGTGAAGACCTGATTGGGCGTGCGGTTACAAGCCGCCGCAGCGACTATTTCCTGTTCACCAAGTGTGGTCATGCAGTTGGTGAAGAGTTGCCTGATTTGCCCGACTGGGACCCACGTCTGCTTGAGGCAAGTATTGAGCGTAGCCTGCGCCGCCTGCGCACAGACCATGTGGACCTGCTGCAACTGCATAGCTGTTCGCTAGATGTCTTGCGTAAAGGCGATGTTATCAAGGTGCTAGAGAAGGCAAAACGCGAAGGCAAAACGCGCTTCATCGGCTATAGCGGTGACAATGAAGATGCGCGCTATGCTATTCATACAGGTGTCTTCGACACACTGCAAACCTCTGTCAGTATCGCCGATCAGCAAGAGATCGACTTCACGCTGCCAGCCGCACGCGAACGCAGCATGGGCATCATTGCCAAGCGTCCTATCGCTGAGGCGGCCTGGCTTCACGAAGCGCTGGCTAAAAATGACTATGCCTATCCCTATTGGGAGCGTCTCCAAACACTGAATTACGACTTTCTGAAAAGCGGTGCCTCGGCCTCGATTGCCAGGGCCCTCCTTTTTACATTAAGTGTGCCAGGTGTGGACGTGGCAATTGTTGGTACCACCAGCGTTAACCACATGCGCGAAAACATCGACATGATGTCGGCAGGTAATCTTTCTGAGGACGAGTTCAATACCATACGCGCGGTCTGGGAAGAACGGGCCGACCAGCACTGGCTGGCACAGGGGTAAGTAACAACAGTTTTTTGGTATGCAGCATAACAAGACGGCGCATTGTAAATTGACATTATTACTTTCTAAAAATGAGGATGGCATGGCTCAGAAGCATGAAAACCGTAAGAGCAAGCAGGACTCCGTTCTAGCTGTGATTGAGCAGCAGCAGGTACGATTTGTCAATTTGGAATTTACCGATGTGGTGGGCATGGCAAAGTGTGTGACGATTCCGGTAGAGCAATTTCCTGACTGCCTGACACATGGCAAATGGTTCGATGGCTCATCGCTCGAAGGCTTCGCAC
>JAABUQ010000045.1_pt1 | contig 221515 bp, 197 predicted proteins | sample 5560001 | NCBI WGS metagenome assembly JAABUQ01 (sample SAMN10711888, study PRJNA513371) | rock metagenome | isolation source: Antarctica rocks | place: Antarctica: Victoria Land, Finger Mt nord | collected 2015-12-18
ACCACAATGTACGGCACTCCCACCTGGCGCGCCAGCAGAATATGTTCGCGCGTTTGCGGCATAGGACCATCGGTCGCCGCCACCACCAGAATCGCGCCATCCATCTGCGCAGCGCCGGTAATCATGTTCTTGATGTAATCGGCGTGCCCCGGGCAATCGACGTGCGCGTAGTGACGGTTCGCCGTCTCGTACTCCACGTGCGCTACGGCAATTGTGATCCCCCGCGCCTTCTCTTCCGGCGCATTGTCGATGGAATCGAAGCTCCGAAACTTGTTCTTCGGATTATGCTTCGACAACGTCTTCGTGATCGCCGCCGTCAGGGTCGTCTTCCCATGGTCGATGTGCCCTATCGTCCCAATGTTTACGTGCGGCTTGCTTCTATCAAATTTTTCTTTCGCCATGGCTAAATTTTTCCTGAATTCTTCTCAATCGCAGCCCTTAGCGGGTTGCGACCCCGCCCTTGTTGCGGTTGATGATTTCTTCTGCCAGATTTCTCGGCACTTCTTCGTATTGGCCGAAGTGCATGGTGAAGCTTCCGCGTCCCTGCGTGCGCGAACGGAGCTCGGTCGCGTAGCCGAACATTTCGGACAGCGGCACCATGGCTTTCACGATGCGCGTACCGCCTGCGGCTTCGGTTCCTTCGAGGCGTCCGCGCCGGGAGATGAGATCGCCGTTCACCGTACCCATGTACTCTTCGGGCACAGTTACTTCGACGCGCATGACAGGCTCAAGCAGCACCGGCTTGGCCTCGCCGGCGGCTTTCTTGAAGCAGATGGAAGCGCAGATCTTGAAGGCCATTTCGGACGAATCCACATCGTGATAGTCGCCATCGAACACCGTCACCTTGATGTTGTTCAAGGGATAGCCGGCCAGGATTCCGCCTTCGAGAGACTCGGCGACGCCTTTTTGAATGGCTGGGATAAATTCCTTCGGAATGTTGCCGCCGCTGACCTCGTTGACAAATTCGAAGTCCTTTTCGCGGTCCGGCTCCACACGTAGCTTCACGCGCGCATACTGTCCGCTGCCGCCGGTCTGTTTCTTATGGGTGTAATCGGCTTCCGCACGCTGGCGAATCGTCTCGCGGTAGGCCACCTGCGGCTTCCCTACGTTCGCGCCCACGTTGAACTCGCGGAACATGCGGTCCACAATGATTTCGAGATGCAGCTCACCCATACCGGCAAGAATGGTCTGGCCGGTTTCGGGGTCGGTTGAAACATGCAAGGTGGGGTCTTCGGTCGCGAGCTTATGGATGGCGACACCCAGCTTTTCCTGGTCTGCCTTCGTCTTCGGTTCGATTGCGAGCTGAATGACCGGCGCCGGAAAGATGATCGATTCCAGCAATACGGGGCTGTCTTCATCGCAGATCGTATCGCCCGTCACCACTTGCTTCAATCCGACCACGGCGCAGATGTCGCCGGCGTAAACGTCCTGAATCTCTTCGCGCTTGTTCGCGTGCATCTTGACCAGACGCCCGACGCGCTCGCGCCGGCCCTTGCTGACGTTGTAAATCGATTCGCCGGCATTCAGCTTGCCCGAATATACGCGAATGAAGCACAACTGCCCGACGAACGGGTCAGTCATGATTTTGAATACGAGTGCTGCGAAGGGCGCGGAGTCGCTCGCTGGGCGCTCGATCTTCTCTTCGGGATTATCTACCGAAACAGCCTTGATCGGCGGAATGTCGAGGGGTGAGGGCAGGTAGGCGACGACTGCGTCCAGGAGATTCTGAACGCCTTTATTCTTAAACGAAGAGCCGCAAATCACCGGGAAGATCTTTTGGGAGATTGTCGCTTTGCGGATGCCAGTCACCAATTCCGCTTCTGAAATCGCCTGACCTTCGATGAACTTCTCAAAGAGAACGTCATCACTTTCGGCAGCAGCTTCAATCAGCTTCTCGCGATATTCTTTGGCTTTCTCAAGCAGATCGGCCGGGATGTCGACATCATCGAATTCGGCGCCGAGGGTCTCATCGCGCCAGATGCGCGCTTTCATCGTGACCAGGTTGATCACGCCTTTGAACTGATCTTCCGCGCCCACAGGCAACTGAATCGGTACCGGACGCGCGCTTAAACGGTCGACAATTGTTTCTACCGAATGGTAGAAATCCGCACCCACGCGATCCATCTTATTAATGAAGCAAATGCGCGGCACGCCGTACTTGTCGGCCTGGCGCCACACTGTTTCCGATTGCGGCTGCACACCGGCGACAGCATCGAACACCGCACAAGCGCCGTCGAGCACACGCAAGCTGCGCTCTACTTCAGCCGTAAAATCGACGTGACCAGGGGTATCGATGATGTTGATGGTGATATCGCCCCACTGGCAGGTGGTTGCCGCCGAGGTAATCGTAATGCCGCGCTCCTGCTCTTGCGCCATCCAGTCCATGGTGGCGGTTCCTTCGTGCACTTCACCAATCTTGTGCGTGCGACCGGTGTAGTACAGAATGCGTTCGGTCGTAGTGGTCTTACCGGCATCAATGTGCGCCATGATGCCGATGTTGCGCATTTTTTCAAGAGGTGCGGTGCGTGGCATAAATTACTTGGAAAACTTCAACGGTTACCAGCGATAGTGCGCGAACGCCTTGTTGGCCTCCGCCATGCGGTGCACATCGTCTTTTTTCTTTACTGCGCCGCCACGCATATTGGCAGCGTCATTCAATTCGTTGGCCAGCTTGTCCGCCATGCTCTTATCCGGACGGGTGCGGGCATTCCCGATAATCCAGCGCAGCGCGAGGCTGGTGCGGCGGTTCTGCGGCACCTCAACAGGAACCTGATAGTTCGCACCACCTACGCGGCGCGTCTTTACTTCCAGCAGCGGCTTGACGTTCTCAACAGCCTTCTTGAACGCCTTCAAAGGATCGTCTTGCGAACGATCCCGAAGCGTATCCATGGCCTGATAGAAAATCTTCTGAGCCGTCGTTTTCTTCCCGTCCCACATCATGGAGTTGACAAACTTCTCCACCAGGGTCGAGTTGTACAGCGGATCGGGAACAACTTCTCTTGGCTCGGGTCGTCTACGGCGTGGCATACGTCTCCTTACTTCTTCTTAGCCGGCGCGGCAGCAGCGCCGCCCTTGGGCCGCTTGGCGCCATATTTCGAACGCGACTGCTTGCGGTTGGCCACTCCCGCCGTATCGAGCGTTCCCCGGACCACGTGGTAGCGTACGCCTGGCAAATCCTTCACACGGCCGCCGCGAATCAGCACGATCGAGTGTTCCTGCAGGTTGTGACCTACGCCTGGAATATAGGTAGTCACTTCGATTCCGTTGGTCAGCCGCACACGAGCCACTTTCCGCAAAGCCGAGTTCGGCTTCTTCGGAGTAGTGGTGTAGACGCGCGTACAAACCCCGCGGCGCTGCGGGCAAGCCTGTAATGCTGGACTCGCTGTCTTGTACCGGGTCGGTCTTCGCCCCTTGCGCACAAGTTGATTAAAGGTCGGCATGCTTTTCCTGACGGCGCACAAACTTGGGCCTCAGCACCTTCGCGCCTGGCTCGTACGCTCAAACCTGTCCTCTCGAAACTGAAAAACGAACTGTAGCCTGATGACCTGCTTCGGTTGCGGACGGACCGCAACGTCACAGATATTAGAAAACTATTGAACTGCCCTTCTTCAGGGCTTTCCGGCAGGCACGAATAACACCGGCTGCCTTAGACTACGCCAGGAGACTGACATCACATTCACCAGCCCCAACGGCGAGGGTAACTGCTTCGGGTAGTGGCCCTTACCGGGTTCCAATGTCACTGCCTTTGACTCAAGCAGCTTAATGGTCCAGCAGCGGGGCCCGACTTCCGGCCGGACGCCTCATAAAGAAGCGCGGTAGCACGGAGGCCGAAGAATCAACTCGCCAAACCTTCTAAGTGTAGGGGTACCACTGCCCCTGTGTCAATCCAGTTATATACACACATCCCCAAGATTTTTAAGATAACCTACAAGAGGCGTATGAATTGGCTCGATTCCATCGTCCCGCTATGCACATTCGCTGGGACGCTCACAGTGCTGGGCATCGGTTTCATTTACAACAACAGCCGCATCAGCGACCTAAGAAGCGATGTGGGAGGCCGGATTTCGTCTCTGAAGGACCTCATTGACGCGAAGTTTGAGGCGCACGATGCCAAGCTGGGCCGCCAGGAAGAGATGCTGCTCTCCAAATTCGCCGAGCTGGATAACCGCCTCACTCGCATCGAGTCTCACCTAAACCTACGCTAATCTCAAGCCACTCCGCGTTTCTTAAACCACGCGAGTATCTTCGCTCGAACGGCTGTGAACAAATGTGCCCAAAAAAAATCGGCTGATCGAGTACTCCGATCAGCCGTATCTAGTTTGGGTTGGAGGAGAAGTTGATGAAAGTAAAAAGACTCAGCGGAAAACCGCCGTTACACCCTGCCCAGAGTCTGATGGCCCTCTGTTCACACTGGAGTACGTATTAAAGTTTCTTTAGTATGGGCTATCCTACAATTCCTGTCAAGGTGAAATATCGCTAATGTTGTTCTTCTCGCCATTCAGCGTGTCTTACGCCCGTTGGGAGAAAATTTAGGGGTCGGCGCACTACTTCGGTGTGCGTGAGCCTCTCCTGCTTCCCGCCGCGGCCCTCGCCGCCGACATTCTCGGAGCCCACTTCTATTTCTTTAACCTGCCGGATCTGGCCGTTTCCGGCTCTGCTCTGCACACTCGTCCTTACCCTCGCTTTCAGGATCCAAAGCGCGCGGCCCATGCGGTTGGCGGTCATCTGTATAGCGCTGGCCCTGGCAGGCATAGCTACTCAAATTCTTCACCGGCAAGGGCGCGCTCCGCGGTTGAATGCGGAGGACACCGAAACCGTCCTACTCTCAGGCTGTGTCACCAACCCACCCGTCTTCTCTCCCGATCGCGGCCAGTTTACGCTTCAGCTCGCGCCTAAAGCCGCCGCCCGTATCTCGGTGGTCCTAAAAGGTGGACAGAAGCTACCGCTCGTCTATGGCCAGCAGATCGAAGCCGCCGCAAAGATCCGCTCTCCGCGCAATTTCGGCAATCCCGATTCGTTCGACTACGTCGCCTATCTGGCCGCCCAACATATCTATTGGACCGGCTCAGTTTCAAGCCCGCCGGATATCCATCTGCTCTCAGGCGGCTGCGGTTCGGCGCCCGTTGGGTGGCTCTTCGCAGTCCGCACCTGGGCCTTGGAACGCCTCACGAGTCTCTATCCCGGCGATCCCCAAACCGGCGCGCTCCTACAGGCAACCCTGATCGGCGAAACCAGCGGTGTCGAGCGCCGCTGGACCAATGATTTTCGCGTCACGGGCACTTATCATGCACTGGTCATCTCCGGCCAACACATCTCGGTCCTGGCGTTCACCATTCTGTTCATCCTGCGCCTCTTTCGTCTCAGGCGCGTTCCTGCCCTCTGCGTCGCCACGGTCGCAAGTTGGCTGTATGCCTTCATCTCCGGTCTCAGCGCCCCAGTAGTACGGGCGGCGGGCGGCTTCACGCTGTTTCTGATCGCCAGCTACTTCTTTCGGAAAACCCGCATTCTGAATATGCTCGCTGCGGTCGGCCTAGCTTATCTCGCCTTCGATCCGGACGAGTTGTTCGATCCCAGCTTTCAACTCTCGTTTCTGTCCGCCGCGGCAATCGCCGTCTTTGCCATTCCTGTCATGGAGCGCTTCACCGAGCCTCTGCGTGCCTCGCTCAAGCGCTTCGATCAGCTCAGCTATGATCCGCAAGTCGAGTGGAGAGCTGCCCAATGGCGCATCGAGCTGCGGCTGCTGGCGCAAACGGTCCACCTCTGGACGCATCTTTCAGAACGAATCTCACGTTTAGCTGTTTCGAAGGTTGCCCTGCTGACCACCTTCGTCGCCGACGCCGTTATCGTTTCCGCGTGTGTCCAATTCGGGCTTGCGCTGCCGATGGTCAGCTATTTCCACCGCCTTTCCATTACGGGCCTTTCCGCGAATATCGTGGTGATCCCGCTCTTATCACTTGTTGTGCCACTCGGCTTCGCCTCCATCGCAACCGGCTGGCGCCCGCTCGCGCTCGCAACCAAGCTGCTACTCGTCTCGGCCGAGTGGATCGCGGCTTGGCATGTGCATTTGGAGCCCGCGTGGCGTATTGCCGCTCTGCCGCTTTGGATCTCGCTCTTGTTCTGCGTTTCGCTGACCGCGCTCTCGGTTGCGATCCGGCGGAGCTTCCGCTTTCTTCCCGCCATTCTACTTGCTTCCTTAGCAGTATTCGGTGTCATCTGCCGGCAGCCCTGGAAGCCGGAGCTGCGGCCCAATCTTCTTGAGGTCACCGCCATCGACGTCAACCAAGGCGACAGTCTTCTGCTGGTATTCCCGGACGGCAAGACCATGCTGGTTGACGCGGGCGGCTTCCCCGGCGCGGAGCGCATGGCGCGAAAGCCGCAAATCGACATGGGGGAGGACGTCATCTCGCCTTATCTATGGAGCCGCAGGATTCGCCACCTGGATTACGCGGTGTTGACCCACGGCCACTCGGATCACATGGGCGGTCTTGCCGCCATCCTCGACAACTTCCATCCCCGGGCGTTATGGATCGGCGCCGAACCCGAAACACAGGCCTGGCAAACGGTCCGCCAGCACGCTGCTCAGGATCATGTCCGCATCCTGGCGCTCACGCGCGCCTCCCCAGCCACTACCGTCGGGGGAACGCACATCCGCGTACTCGCGCCCGCTTCCGATTACGCGCCAAGCGACGCCCCGAACAATAACGATTCATTGGTTCTCGAAGTAACTTACGGCCGGCGTAGCGTTCTCCTCACCGGCGATGCCGAGCGGCCAGTTGAAGACGACATGGTCTCAAGCGGCGAACTTCACCCGGTGACTCTGCTGAAGGTCGGCCATCACGGCAGCAAGACATCTTCGTCAGAAGAGTTTCTCAATCAGGTCGCTCCCCGTTTCGCCTTCATCTCCGATGGCTATAAGAACCAGTTCCATCACCCGCATCCCACCGTCCTCGAACGCCTTGCCCAGCATCACACCGCGGTCTTTCGCACCGACCAACGGGGACTGGTGACATTTCTCACCGATGGCGACAAAGTAGAAATCGACCAGTTCCGCTAGTCAATCTGGATAACGCGTGACGCAAGCCGTTTTGCGCGCTCGCGGGCATGCGATCCGAGCTTAGAATGAGAACAGAGGAAACATAATGGAACGCGAAAGTAGCAGCAACATGGCAATCTGGTTTGTCGGTGGAGCACTGCTTGGAGCCGCGGTCGCTCTCCTGATGGCCCCTGAATCGGGCGAAGGCACCCGGCGAAAACTGGCCGGCCAAGCCGAACGCGGCCGCAAGTCATTGATCGAATCCGGTCAGGAACTCTTTGAAAAAGGCCGCGAACTTTACGAGCGAGGCCGCGAGATTGCCGAAGACACCGCTGTGATGTTCGAGCGCAGCCGCGGCATCGCAGAGAAGACTATCGACGAGCGGGTCTAGCGCTTACCGCATCGAGCAGGTTCGCGTATTCATCTGAAAGGCCCTCCCATGCCTGTACTTGCCCCCCCGCTGACCGAAATTGCTGCTTTCCTCAATGAGCCTTATACCGACTTCACGCAGCCCGACACGGCGGAAGTCATGCGTGCGGCGCTGGCGCAAGTGCGCTCTGAATTCGGCAAGGAGTATGACCTGCTGATCGCGGGCGATCGCCGCCGGTCGGCGGCAAAGCTCAAATCCGTCAATCCATCCCATCCTTCTGAGATTGTGGGTATTCATCAGAAGGGTTCTGAACAGGATGCCCGCGATGCCATCGAGGCGGCTTTCGCGTACTTCCCTACTTGGGCCGAAGTACCCATGGAAGAGCGCGCCAATCGCCTGTTGCGTGCGGCCGAAATTCTCCGCCGCCGCAAGTACGAGTTCGACGCCTGGCTCGTTTACGAATCGGGCAAGACCTGGGCCGAAGCGGAAGGCGACGTGTCGGAGGCGATCGATTTCTGCGAGTACTACGCGCGCCACGCACTGAAGCTTGCCCATCCTGAACCTGTCGTGCAGCTCTCGGGCGAGCGCGACGAAATGGTCTATCTGCCGCTGGGCGTGGGCGTCGTGATTCCGCCTTGGAATTTCCCGCTCGCCATTATGGCCGGCATGACGGTAGCGGCTCTTGTGGTCGGCAACACAGTTGTTCTTAAGCCTTCGAGCGATACCCCCACCATTGCGGCGAAATTTGCCGAAGTCCTGCTCGAAGCCGGATTCCCTGCCCAAAGCTTTTCGCTGTTGGTAGGCAGCGGCGCCGCTATCGGCGACATCCTTGTCTCGCATCCCAAGACTCGCTTCATCGCCTTCACCGGATCGCGCGACGTTGGCTTGCACATTAATGAGCTTGCCGCCAAGACGCCCAAAGGACAGCTCTGGATCAAGCGCGTGGTCGCTGAAATGGGAGGCAAGGACGCCATCATCGTCGATCGCGAATCGAACCTCGATCAGGCCGTTCTCGGCGTGCTCTACTCCGCATTCGGCTACCAAGGGCAGAAATGCTCGGCCTGTTCCCGCGCCATTGTCGATCAGGCTGTCTACGACGAATTTCTTGAGAAGCTGAAACCCAAGGTGGAAGCGCTGACACTCGGTCCGTCTGACGATGTGAAGAATTACATGGGGCCGGTGATCAGCTCTCGCGCCAAAGAAAGCATTCTGAATTACATCGAGACGGGCAAAACAGAAGGCCGCCTGCTTACAGGTGGCGAACCGGCGTCAGGCGAAGGCTATTTCATCCAGCCCACCGTCATTGCCGATGTCGATTCAAAGGCCCGCATCTTTCAAGAAGAAATCTTCGGCCCTGTGCTCGCTGTGACCAAGGCCAGAGACTTCGATCATGCTATTGAACTCGCCAACGATTCCGAGTACGGCCTTACCGGGGCGGTCTTTACCACCAACTCGGCCAACGCCGAAAAGGCACGGCGCCAGTTTTTCGTCGGCAATCTATACATCAACCGCAAATGCACGGGCGCCATGGTTGGCGCGCATCCTTTCGGCGGCTTCAACATGTCGGGTACGGATTCGAAAGCGGGCGGACCAGACTACTTACTGCAATTCGTGCAAGCCAAATCGATTGCGGAGAAAGTGAGCTAACCGTCTGCGGTCCGGGCTCTGAGTAAGCGCTCAAACTCTTCCTCGAAGGCTGCGAGAACATCTTGCGCTTTATTCTGCATGCTAATTTTTTCAGCTACATCTCTCAACTCTGCTGAGGGTTTATAGATGGCAGAATGTTCAACTTTCCAGAATAAACCTGTCAGTATCGAGACGATCTGATACTCGCCCCGAACCAGTGAGGACGCGGGACAGTAGTCAAAATACTTGAAAGCAAGCGTCGCGCCACTATCGCCTAACACTGGATCCGCAGTCCACCGCTTAAATGCTTCCGCTTGGCGAAGAACGGAGTCGATCTCGTTTAACCGGCTCCGCGGAAATGCCAGAACACGCACGCCGGCTAAGTCTCTTAAATGGGTGATTGTATATTTTCCTGATAGTTCAGGTTGAAAGCTATTAGCGTCCTGCCGCCGCTTAAGAGACTCTACTGCACTCGCGCACTCCTTAACCCTCATGTCCACCTCTACTCGCTCGAAGGAACGCAAGCTGCGCACAATTGGCAGAATTTGATAACTGATCTCTGCCTTGAGATGGTCCGCCGCGAGGCGAATCTCGGGAAGGAGATCGAGATACTCTTCGCGCAGCAAATCCTCGATCGTGCGCTCAGGCATCAGCCCAGCACAGTGACGAGTTCGCGCCTAAGCGTATCGGAAGGCTGCTGCCCCAAGCTAAAGAAAAACTGCCAATCCGCGTCCGCTTTGTCTTCGGCTATATGACACCAAGCTCTTCCAAAGAACAATCCTGGAGGAAAGGCACACTGAACGCTTTCTTGGACGACGGACTGAAATATAGCTGGCGGCGGAAGTTGTACTTGTAGCCTTGGCTCTCGAGCAACTCTTCTTTCTTTGCCAGAATCCTCATGGACTGCATATTCACTTCACTGTAGCCGATTTTGGTACGGGCGAGCACCAATACACTATACTCAGAACTGCCCCGATTCGAAGGGGACCAACTAGTCACAACTCCAGGGTCGATCACGATCGACGCGACGAAAGGGGACCGCAAGGTTCCCTTTTCGCTTTTAGGCCCAAGGCAGATACGATACTGTGGATGAGCATCCACAGTGAAGACCATTCAGATCGTACTCGATGCAAAGCTCCTCAAGGCTGCTGATTCAGCCGCCAAGCGGCACAAGATCAATCGCTCGGCCCTGATCCGCCACGCATTACAACAGCATCTCAAGCGACTGCACGAGAGGGAACTGGAAGATCAGGATCGTCGTGGTTACACTACTCGCGCGCAGCGTGGCGAAGAATACAGCGTCTGGGAGGATGCCGCTACGTGGCCGGAAAGCTAAGCCATGGCGACGTTTATCTCTGCCGGTTTGCACCGCCCGATAAGCAACGGCCCGTTCTGGTTTTGACTCGCGACAGCGCCTTGGGCCATCTCGTCACCGTCACCGTAGCCCCGATCACATCAACCATCAGAGGAGTGCCTTCAGAAGTAGCGCTAGGTGTCGATGATGGTATGAAGGGACTTGCGCGGTCAATTTACACAACGCCGTGGCCGTAGTCCAAGATCGTTTGGTACGACGTGTCGCCAGCCTGAGCACTGGACGCATGCACGAGATCTGCGCTGCCTTACGCTTCTCGCTTGGATGCTCTTAACCGGCCTCAGCCTCTCCTCCACTGGCGCGCAATAATAAAAGAGTGCAAGCTGATTTTTTGCGAGCGGTCCGCCTACTCGCTGTGCTTGTGCCTGCCGTCATGTTTGCCAAAGGTCCGCAAGTTACAGTCGAAGATACCGGCTCCACGAATAGTCCCGGCCTGCGTGTAATGTTCGATCGCGACGGTCACGCCACTGTTGAACCACGCGGCGCCGAGACCCAGCACATCACTCTGCCAGAGCCCTTATGCAAGCGCTTACTGCAAGATGTGGAGGCCGCCGGGCCGGTGAACGAACTGCCCGCCGTTCACTGCATTAAGAGCGTTTCGTTCGGCTCGCGCACGTTCGTGGAATTCAATGGCAATCGTTCCCCTGACCTAAGCTGTCCTGCAGGCGATGACCCGCGCAGCCGAACGCTGCGGAAAGACGCCAATGACATTCTTCTGGCCGCGCGTGAGGCCGCCAACATCCCTTCCTCCGGCCGGGTCTTCACCGTACCAGCACCCCACTCGCACTAGACCTTCATGGAAACAGGTCTGCGGAACCGTGTTGCTATCGTGGCCGGGTCGAGTCAAGGACTCGGTCGCGCGACTGCATTTGGGCTTGCCGCGGAAGGAGCGCATGTCGCTCTCTGCGCACGCAACCGCGAAGCACTGGAGCAGGTCGCGGCGGATATTCGCACTCGTTTCGGGGTTCAGGTCCACGCCGAAGCAGTTGACGTCCGCAACGGCGCCGCCATCGAACAGTTCGTCAATAACGTAAACAGCATGTTCGGTCGCATCGACGTATGCGTCACCAATGCCGGCGGCCCTCCGGCCCGGGAGTTCCTCGAGACGACCGACCAGCAATGGGATGATGCGTTCTCGCTGAACCTGCGTAGCGCAGTTGTCTTTGCGCGCGCCGTTATCCCGCACATGCAGCGCCATCGGTGGGGCCGCGTCATTACTATCAGTTCCGTGACAGTGCGGCAGCCGCAGCCACAGCTGGTTCTTTCAAATGCCATCCGCGCCGGCATCATGGGACTGGTGCGAAGTCTCGCTAACGAGTTCGGCAAGGATGGCATTACTGCTAACAACGTTGGTCCAGGCTATACGGCGACATCCCGCCTGAAGGAACTCTCGGCCCATCGCGCCTCCACCTTCGGCCAAAGCGACAAGCAAATTGAACAGCTCTGGACTGATCAAATCCCACTCGGCCGCCTTGGCCAGCCGGAGGAAGTAGCGGACGCGATTGTGTGGCTTGCCTCCGAACGCGCCTCCTTCGTCACTGGCCAGACCATCCTGGTCGATGGCGGCATGTATAAAGGACTGTGAGAATCTTTCTTGTGAGGAACTAATATGAGCCAATCAGCGCAACTGCAGCACGTGGTTTGGGACAGAATAACGACTGAATCTCTTAGCCCTTTGTTTGAGCGCCAGTTCGTGGTGGGCGAACACATGATGGTGGCTCGTGTTCTGCTCAAAAAGGGATGCATTGTCCCAATGCATAGTCACGTCAACGAACAGGTAACGCATATTCAATCTGGTGCGCTTCAGTTTACGATCAACGGCGAACAGCTTACGGTCGGCCCTGGCGAGTGGCTCTTGATTCCGCCCGACGTTCCACATAGCGCCGTAGCTCTTGAGGATACCGTCGACATAGACGTCTTTACCCCACCCCGCGAGGATTGGATCAACAAGACCGATCAGTACCTCAGGGGTAAGTAACAGCAGCCGCGGGATAAACAAAAAGGGGACCTTCGGTCCCCTTTCCTCCGCTTCCCAGAGGCAGAATGTTCACGCTGGCGCCAGCGATACTACCGTGACCTTAGGCGCGTTTTCGGCGAAATAGAAGACCGGCTCCCAGCAAGGTGGCGCCTACAAAGGCCAGATAGCTAGGCTCGGGTGTCACGGCTGCAGCCTGCGAGGTTGGGTCGGTATCGACCGTCAAGCCAGCCAGGAAAGCGCGCGAAAAAAGCTCATTGCCCCAATCTGTAAGGGTAACCGAGGTCAAGTCCTCGCCTGCATAGGAACCTAGCGAGAACACCTGCTCATCCAGGCGTTGGCTCACATCTGTCCAGGCCACGGTGGTTGGCTGCTGGATGGAATTGGTCCAAACGTAGTTGTTGTAATCGCGCAAGGTGTTGTTGCCGGTGAGAGCCTCAGTAAAGCTACCCTTGCTGCCGTTGAACGTGATGCTGTCGTAGGATGTCCCGCCTTGACCCCACAACGTGCTGATCAATGTCTTGACCGAGACGGCGTTTGTCACATTCGTTTGAACGGTGACACTCGTTACCCCTGATGTTTTGCCGGAAGCGACCGACGAGAACCAAGCGTTGCCGCTCGCCCCGCTCGCTATGTTGAACGTCTCTCCATTGTACGTCTGCTGGCCAGTGGGCAAAGCAGAGCAACCAAACAGCGTGCCCCCTCCCACGTTGCACCAGGATCCATTGGCAACGCTCGAAAGATCTACCGTCACGGAATCCGCTAGGCTGGCGGTGGCGAACACGCACATAATCGCGCCTGAAGTGAGAATCGATTGCAGTTTAAACACTAATTAAAACCCTCCAAAACCAATAAAGTTTAATAAATTAGATCTAAGGGCGCCGGGTCCCTTCGTGGAGACACCGATCACCTTAGGCCCGTCCCATTATAGACGACAATTAGATCCATCCATTTCAGGGAATGCTTCTGATCATGTGATGACCAGAAGTAAGAATACCGGTACGCCGTAGCACCTGGCCAAACCTATAGAAGAGGCACTCTACAGAAGCATTAGCAGGCCTGCAACATAATCTAGAGTGAGTTCTCGATCAACGGAGGCATATACTTACGCGAATTGGCGTCCCCAAGGGGATTCGAACCCCTGTTATCGCCGTGAAAGGGCGGTGTCCTAGGCCGGGCTAGACGATGGGGACCTGCGGTGAAGCAAACTGCTCTTAATCTAGCAAACACAGTAGCGGGTTCCCGCAGAAGGTCGGCTAGTGTTTACAGCGTATGCATGTACGCCAGAAGGTTGGCTTTGTCCTCGGCCGAAAGCTGATCGCCGTAGGCCGGCATCCCGTTTCCGCCGTTATTGATCTGAGAGGTCACGTTGGCATCAGTTGCCGCACGCCCGCTCGGCAGCGTCTTCTTTTTGTATAGACCCTGCAGCGACGGTCCCATCTTCTTCTCGGGCGAGTCTACGTTGTGGCAAATCGCGCATTGCTCGAAAGTGTCTTTTCCTTTCGCCGCGTCGCCTTTGGCCGCGCCAGCCTTTTGACCGGCAGCGACCCCTAGCCCAAGTGTGAAACAAAAAGCAATTCCAGTGGCATAACCGAGTATATGGCGCATGATGTTTTTATACCCCCGCTTCGAAGCTGAGAAGTTTCAGTCTACAACTGAACCCGATTTTTTGGACGCCGCGCACGCCAGGACGCTTCATTATGACAGCAGATTAACCATAGCGAAACTTCATGTGGCGCTTCGGCTGTCTCATCAGTACCAGCGGTCCCGTCCGCTGTTCGCTTGTCTCTACGGCTACACAGCTCCAGCACCTTGCGGGATAATGAACGTACACCCGGTGACTGATTCAGGTAGACACCGCGCCGAACGCAATTCCTGACAGTCCAATGAAGGTGTTCATGCCGTTAAAAATGGGTCGCGAGGCCCTCGTGGGACGGAATCGGTTTAGAACGGCTATTTCCCCGGTCGTCTGTTTGCTGCTGGTGTCTTGTGTCGTGTCGCGTTCCTCTGTCTTGGCAGATCCTCCCAATGACGCCGGCGCGAATATGACCACGGCGCCCAAGGCCGGCAAAGTGGAACTATTCCCCGAGAGCGCCTTAAGGCCTGGTATGAAAGGCGTAGCCTGGACCGTATTCCAGGGAAGTAAGCCTGAACCCATGCCGGTGGAGATCATCGGCGTCTGGGAAAATATGTGGGGTCCTCACCAGGACATCATCGTTGCCAAACTCACCGGCAAAGCGGAACGCACCAACGTTGCAGGCGGCATGAGCGGCAGCCCCGTCTACATAGACGGCAAACTCGTGGGCGCCGTCGCCCTGCGCCTCAGTATCTTTTCGCCTGATGCCATCTGCGGCATCACGCCCATCCAACTGATGCTGGATGTCGGGGAATTCGACAAGAGTCGACCCATCAACGCGCGCACACCCGATAAAGCTGTCACGGCCAGCGCCGCCGTCCCCGTGCCCAGCGACCTACTGGCGCGCGTCATGGCCGCCGCCCCGTCCAGCAACTTCTCCGGCATGCCAATGATGGCGCCAATCGCTACCCCGATTGCCATGTCCGGCTTCTCGGACGAAGCAGTGCATGAGTTCGCCCCCATTTTCAATCAACTCGGTCTCGCGGTGATGCAGGGCGGAGCGGGGGGCGCGCTAAATTCCGCCACGCCAGCTAAAGATTGGGCTACTTCGCTCCAGCCTGGAGAAGGCGTGGCCGCTGTTCTGGTTTCCGGCGACATGACCATGACGGGCGGCGGCACCGTCAGCTATAACGACGGCAAGCGCATCCTGGCATTCGGCCACCCCATGTTCAACCTCGGACCCGTCGACATGCCTATCGCCAAGGAAGAGATCATTACCACGCTTGCCTCCTCTTATCAACCCACCAAAATGGGGAACGCCTCTGAGGTGGTAGGCGCGCTTCGTCAGGATCGACACAGCGGCATCGAAGGCGTACTCGGGGAGACCGCGCAAATGATTCCCGTCACCATGCACGTTCGTTCGTTTGACCGCGAGAACGCCATCCGTAAGGCGCAGGATTTCCATTTCAACGTCTTCGTAGACCAGAAATGGACGCCTTACCTGATGATGGCCACACTGTTCAATTCACTCTCAAATCTGAATGACTTTTCGGAAGAAGCCACGTACCGGCTGCATGGCGAGCTGCAGGTGGAAGGTCAACATCGCGTGGAACTCACCACCATGCAGGCGGCCGCCGCCGGGACGCCCATCCCGACTCCCATGCTGCTCGCCGGTTGGTGGGGTGACAAGTTTAACCGTCTCTTCGTGAACTCAGACAAGCTGCCCAAGCTGAACGCCGTCAACGTCACAGTCGACCTGCTCCCGGAACGCCGCATTGCGCAAATCGAATCCGCCTGGATTGCCGATAACAAAGTTACCGCCGGAACCGAAGTACCCGTGAAAGTCTTTCTCCGGCCTTACCATGGCGACCGTATAGAGCGCACCGTCAACGTCAAAATACCGCCGGGCATGCCGCGCGGCGAACACCAGATCTTGTTCAGCGATGCCGACACTCTGAGCCATTTCCAAAACATCGCCAGCTCATTGAACCGTATTGAAGACGTTCCCCAAACCGTCGCCCTGCTGAATGAGGAGCGCAGCAACAATCGCCTCTACGTCTCGCTCATCGAATCGCAGCCTACCGTCTACTCCGACGAAAAAGTTCTTCCCAGCTTGCCCGCTTCCGTGCTCAACGTCATGCAGAGCGGCCGCGCTACCAATCACCAATTCGTCAGTTCGCCCGAAAGCGCGCATGAGCAGACGTCGGTCCCTTTTGATGTCGTCGTCACCGGCAACTATTCGCTCAAAGTCAACGTGAACTGATCCCCCTTTTACATCAATGCACAATCACTCGGGCTTGCTCCGGGCCGCGGCATTCTTGGCACTCGCGGCCGCCCCTCCTCTTTGTCTCGCTGTCGATACTCACGTCTGGGAACAGTCAGATCAGGCTGATTTCGCTCGCGGCACTCCCAAAAATCTTTCTATCCGCAGCGACGGTCACATCACCCTCGCTCCTCAGTTCAAGGAGTTGGACTCGACTGGCGTCCCCTATCTCTGGGCTGTGGCGCAAAGCTCCAAAGGCACTCTCTACTATGCGGGCGGCGCGCCCACCGGAGCCACCGCTAAAGTGTTTGAGCTGGGCCCGAATGGCAAGCCACGCACGCTGGCTGAAATCACCGGCCTTGAGATACACGCTCTCGCTGTCGATTCAGAAGATCGCGTGTACGCCGCTGTCTTGCCCGACGCTAAGATCTACCGTATCGATAAAGCCGGTAAGCCGCAGCTTTTCTTCGATCCCAAATGCAAATACATCTGGTCCATGGTGTTTGATCGCGCGGGCAATCTCTTTGTTGCCACCGGCGATTCGGGCCTCATCTATCGCGTCACGCCGGATGGCAAAGGCGAGAAGTTTTTCGACACCGAAGAGACCCACGCGCGTTCCATGATTCTTGACCAAGCGGGCAATCTCATCGTCGGCACGGAGCCAAGCGGTCTCATCCTTCGCATCACACCCAGAGGCGAGAGCTTCGTTCTCTATCAGGCAGGTAAGCGTGAAGTAACCGCCGTGGCGGAACACGGAGGCATCATCTACGCCGCCGCTGTCGGTAGTAAAACCACCGCTCCTTCCGTTACCGGCCCGCCCCCCGTGCTTCCCTCCCGGCCAGCGGCTGCTGTTACGCCCACCGGCGTGCCGCCATCCGGCTCGAGTCCACCCTCGCTCCCTCCCGCCATTGGTTCCCTGAGCGCCTCGGTGTCTGGCGGTTCTGAGCTCTACCGTATTCAGAAAGACGGCTTCGCGGAACGCATCTGGAACTCAGGCACCGATCTGGTCTACGCCATCGCCTTCGATGCGGCCGGCAAACCGTTGCTCGGAACCGGCAATAAAGGCGTCATCTACCGCATCGATTCCGACCAGCTTTCGACAGAGCTTCTCAATGCGCCGCCCACCCAGGTCACCGCATTTCTGCAGGGCAAAAACGGCATGGTCTATGCCGTCACCGGCAACGTGGGCAATCTCTACTCGATTGCACCAACGCTTGAAACCTCTGGCACGCTGCAAAGCGACGTGCTCGACACACACGATTTTGCCTACTGGGGCAAAGTGCACATCACCTCTACCCCGCGCGGCGGCGCCATTGCTATTGAAACTCGCAGCGGCAATCTCAACAACCCCGAGAACAATTGGAGCCCCTGGACAAGAGTCGCTGTCAGCAAACTCGGCGGCCCCATCCAATCGCCGCCCGCCCGCTTTCTCCAGTACCGTTTGACGCTGACGGGCGAGGGCGGCAACTCAGCGGGCCGCCCGAACATCTCTGCTGGTGACTCGCCCGAGCTAAGCGTGGTCGACGTCGCTTACCTGCCCAAGAACATCGCACCTAAGATCGGTCCCATCGAGATGGCGCCTTTTAATTACAGACAAGCTCCCAGCAGTTCGTCTCTAGAACGGTCTGTGACAGCTTCCGGTTCGCCTTCGACCCTGACTCTGGCCGCTGTCGGTCAAAGAAAATCCGCGATCTCCACACCCAGCGTCGACGCATCCAGCGGCGCCACCCTGCAGTACAGCAAAGGCTTCGTTACAGTGCGCTGGAATGCCTCCGATCCCAACAACGATTCGCTCACTTACAAAGTCGAGATGAGAAGCAAGAACGATTCGCTCTGGCGCACGCTCAAAGACAAGCTCCAGGACCGCTACTACGCCTTTGACAGCGCCGCCTTCCCGGATGGCGAATACGTGGTGCGCGTTACCGCTTCAGACGCTCCCGGCAACACGCCCGCTAACACGCTGGAGTCCTCGCTCGAAAGCGATCCCTTCACCATCGACAACACTCCTCCCGAAATCGTCGATTTCTCCCTGCGCCCTAACGGTTCATCCCGCACTGTCAAATTCACGGCTAAAGATGCGCTGACTTGGGTCGACAAAGCGGAGTACTCCATCGACGGCCGGGACTGGATTTTGCTCACGCCGGAGAACAAAGTAACCGACTCGCAAACACTCAACTACTCATTCGGTGTTGAATCCGGCCACACTGTTGCAGTGCGAGTCTTTGACGAAAACGATAACGTCGTAGTCAAGCAGTTAGCGATAGGGCAAGGGTAACGACACAGGTTCAGCGTTGAACCGGCCGTTCATCCTCTTGCGATTCCTCAAGCCCGCCGTCAAGGTCCTCGACGTAAGATTCACCCTCTTCGCCTTCGCCGCGCGTCAGAGAAAGCAGCGCGTCATCCACTCTGGCGTGCAACGGTTCAATTTTTTGTTCCTGCGACACCTCGTGCGCCTGCAACATCCCCAACGCCGTGTTGACCAGCTCACTCGCAGACCGGTAGCGGCCGCTCTGGAGCTTGGCGTGTATGAATGCTTTAGCTGCTGGGGCAAGAGTAACGTTCACGGTTCGACCATAACAAACTTGTGGTTTAACAAACTAGGCGGGGTCCGCGGCTATGAGCCCGAAAGTTCACTCGCATTGCGTCGCGCGAAGCTGGCCAGGTCGACAGGCTTCCTGCCCAACACGTGCTCAATGTCGCCCGTCACCGTTTTGCCCATCCCCTTACTCCAGTAATCAAACAGCTCACATTCGGCATCGACGACAAAGTCTGATTCACCGGTGCCCTTGAGAAATTCCCGGAACTCGGCAGTCGAGATACTTCCGTAAACGATCTTCTTGCCCAGCGACGTAGACAGAACTGATGCAACTTGCTCACCGGTCAATGCCTCCGGCCCAGTAACTGTGTAAGTCTTCATCGCGTGCTTGTCGCTGAGTAGCGCCCTCGCGGCGACCGCCGCCACATCTTCGGCGTCCACATGCGACACGGCAGCGTTGCCCAGAGGAAGTGGCAACATTCCTTGCGAGAGTGCGCCTTTGTACCAGCGCAGATTCTGCATGAACATGTTAGGGCGCACAAACGTCCACGCGAGACGCGAAGCGCGAATGGCATTTTCTCCCTCGCCATGTATTCTTCCGAAAGTGAGAGGCGCCTCGAGCGATGCTCCCATGGCGGAGAGCTTTACGATGCGCTTCACTCGATTAGCGACGGCTGCGGAAATCAAGTTCTGCTCCATTTCGACTTGCTTCGAACTGAGAGGGGAAAGCAGAAAGAGGGTCTCGATACCGTCGAGCGCCTGCGGGAGCGTTTCTGGTTTAGCCAGATCTCCAGCCACGTGCTCCACGTTGTCCTTATCCGGGCCACTGGTTTCCTTGTGCTCGCGTACCAGTGCCCGTACACGCGCATCGCTCTTCATCAGCTCGCCTACTACACGGCTACTGATAGTCCCTGTCGCTCCACACACAAGAATCATTGCGTCAACGCCTCACCGTTGCGAATATCGGTCAAGTCGTAATGCCTCATCTCTTGAATGAACGGGATGAACTCCGCAATCTCTCGATAGAACCCCTTAAACTCCTCACTGCCGCGAAAGCCCTTCAAATGCCCCTCATGCGAATCCCAATTGATTCGGAGAATAAACTGGGTCGCATCTTCCGTACAGCGCGCCAATTCATAGCCCAGGCAATGGGGCGACTTCTTCAACCATTCGCCGGCGCGGCCGTAGGCTGGCTCTAACTCGCTCGCCTTAGCAGGCGGCATCGTGTAACGTATGTATTCCGCAATCATAAGTAGACAGTTCTCGTGTATCATGAACCTCTTCTTGAGCACAAGAACGCACTTTTTTGTAAGGATATTTTGTAGGGATATTGTAAAGAACGAAAAGGAGCAGCATGCTTTTGTGCGATTGTCCAGTAAGAGTCACCGTCCAGGTACTGAGCGGCAAGTGGAAGCCTCTCATACTGCAACACCTAAAAAGCGGACGCCAACGCTACACCTGCCTGCGCGCCCAAGTGACTGAGCCCAGCGAAAAGGTGTTCATCGAACAACTGCGCCAACTAGAGAGAGACGGAATCGTCGAGCGCTTTGTGTTGCCTGGAACTCCGCCTCGTGTTGATTACGCAATTAGCCGCTACGGTCTCACGCTGGTGTCGGTGCTCCAGCAAATGGCTGATTGGGGCACTCGCCATCGGCAAAGAAAGGCGGCATAAGAAGACGCGCGGGGCCTTCCCGGCTAGCGCCTTAGCCGTTACAGACGTCGTCCAAAAATGCCCATCCAGAAGCTCTTGCCCGAAGCTAGCGGCTGCTGCACTTCCTGCTGGAGATGAAATCCGCTTCCTTCCACCTGCTCGCGAAACTGCGCCGGCTCGATCAGGCGGAAGTTTTGCCGCAGTGTCTGCATGGATGAGAGTGACTTGAGTCCGATACCCTCTTCCTGCGCGCTGCTTGGTAGTTGCAAGACGACAGATAGACTCCCGCCGGCAGCCACCATAACAAGCGCGTTCCTGAGACAGCGCTCCATTCCGGCATGTTCGAAGATCAATGCCGCATGCACCAGCTGAACGGGAGGCAACTCGGTATCCTGCTCAGCCAGGTTCACGCAGCAAAGCTCCAGGCCGGGCAAACTCCCAAATCGTTCCCGTGCCGCTTCCAGATAGTCAGGGTTCAGGTCGATCCCGCGAACACGCCGTGTCATCGCGGGATTGATCTGCTCCAACCCGTTCCCGCCAGCCACGCCCAAAATAGCCACCGACTCTGGCCTGCAGTATTCAAGCACTTGCCGGAACAATTCCGACAGGGCGTCCAACTGCCGAACCGGCTCGGAGCTCATGTGCTCTTCGTAGTCGTTTAAGGGAACTGTCAGCCACGGATTTGCCGCTTTTGCTGTCCCCATTGCGCTGTGCGCGGCCAAACTTTCACCGCTCAATTAAACGGATTCTGCACTTGAACCCCTCCGTACCGCTGCCCATGCGCCAAGTCTTCGCTCCACGAAATAGAATACCCGAGTTGCACAGCACCGTTGATGACTAGTGCACCCCGCCAGCAGATCGGCTATGTAGAATGCTACCCTTACCTGTGTGGATTGGACAACGACGCGCACTTTCCTTGAATCCGAACTCGACGACCTTCATCACGCCGCACGAAGCTTTCGACGGTCACCGCTCTTCACTGCCGTCATCATCGCAACCCTGGCCATCGGAATCGGCGCCACCACGGCCGTGTTCAGCGTCGTCGATCGGCTCCTCTTTCGCAGCCTCCCCTACGGCAATCCCGATAGCTTGGTGTCCTTCGGCATTACCGGCCCCATGGACGAAAACGAGTTCATGTTTGGCGGAACGTATGTGAGCTGGTCTCCACATTTAAGTCAGTTCGACTCCGAAACATCGCTCTCGCCTTGGGTTGAAGGCGATCTCGGAGATCAAAACCCGGTTCGCGTGCGCTGCATTCCGGTGGAAGCAAACTTCCTGTCCACATTCGGCTTAAGGGTCGCAGCCGGCCGCGATTTCACGCGCCAGGACGACCAGCCGCACGCCCCGCGCGTAGCTCTCATTTCCTATGGTCTCTGGAAATCCCGCTTCGCCGCCAACAGAGCCATGCTGGATCACGCCGTTACTCTCGATGATCAGCCCACCCGCATCATCGGCGTCCTGCCTGAAGAGTTTGAACTTCCTACGCTCGGCCGGGCCGACGTTCTCATCCCGCAACAGCTCGACGCCATCGCTCAATCTCGTGGCGCGATGCAGTTCTTGCGCACGTTCGCTCGCCTGAAGCCCGGCGTTTCGCTCGCGCAAGCCCGCCAACAAATCCGGCCGCTCTTCCAGACGACGCTTCAAACCGAAGTGCCCCCGCCTCTGCGTCCCGAAGTGCATCTCGCCGTCCGCTCGCTGCGTGACCGGCAAGTCGCCGATGTGCGTCTCGCCTCCTGGCTGCTATTTGCTGCGGTCCTCGCGCTTCTCCTGATCGCTTGCGCGAACGCAGCCAACCTCCTGCTGGCTCGCTCTGCCGCCCACCAGCGGGAATGGGCTATGCGGGCCGCGCTCGGCGCCAGCCGCGGCAGACTTATACGGCAAGCGCTCACCGAAAGTCTCGTTCTCGCCTTCACAGGCGCCATTGCCGGCTGCCTCTTAGCGCTGCTTCTTGTGCGAGCCTTACTTGCGCTCGCACCAGAAGGTCTTCTCCATCTCCGTCAAGCTACTATCGACGGCCGCGTTCTCGCCTTCGCCCTTCTTATCTCGGTTGTCTCCGCGCTGCTCTTCGGCCTCGCTCCTGCTCTCCAATCACCGCGCTCGGAGGCGCTCACCGGCTGGCGTTCCATCAGTGGCGAGCGGCGCTTGTTGCGCCATCTGCTCGTGGCTGTTCAAATCGCCGTCTCGCTCGTCCTCCTCACGGCCGCCTCGCTCTTCATCCGCAGCTTCCTCACGCTCCAGCAGCAACAGCTTGGTCTTCAACCGGCCACCACAATTACGGCCTCCTTTGAACTCAGCCACAATACGTATCAAACGCCTGAAAGGCTCACCAGCTTCTACAACCAACTTGAAGCAAAATTCGCCACCATTCCCGGTGTTACCGCTCTCGCCCTCAGCGATTCGGTCCCACCCGGAGGCTGGATTCACTCGCGCCCCTTTTCAAACCTCGCCGTCCTCGGCAAGCCACCTCTCGCCACCGCGGGCGGGGCCGTCTTCTTCCGCTACGTGTCTGCTAATTATTTCCGAATTCTGCGCATTCCTATTCTGGCGGGTCGCTCGCTCAACGACGCCGACCGCACAAAATCTCAAAACTCCATCGTTCTCAGCCGCAGCCTAGCCCGCCGTATCTTCGGCACTCAGAACCCGCTTGGGCAACAGATCATCGTCGATCCGCAAGCTCCGCCGCTCACTGTCGTTGGAATCGCGGCCGACGTAAAGAACAATGGCGTGGAGAATTCGCCTGAGCCCGAGTACTACAAAGCTCGCAAGCGCACTCCGGATTCTGGCCTTGGCTTGGGGTCCCATGGCGTAGCTCTGTTGCAGAGCACGGTTTCGACGCCCGCCCTGGCATCGTCTATTCGCGCGGAAATCGCTTCCCTTGATCCACGCCTCGCCGTCACGGTAGAAACCCTGCGCCAGTGTATCGACCAGCAGGCGGATCAGCCGCGCTTTCTAACGGTCCTGATCGGTTTGTTTGCAGGCTTAGGACTCGTGCTTGCCGCCATTGGACTATACAGCGTCATGGCGTTCCTAGTAAACCGGCAGACGCGCGAGATCGGGGTCCGCATGGCCGTAGGCGCCACCCCGGGAAACATCGCGGGCCTCATCCTCAAGCACGCGGCAGCGTGGACCGCTAGCGGCATGGCCGTCGGGCTGTGCGCATCCCTCGCGCTTACTCGCCTGGCTCGTAGCCTGTTATTTCAAGTCTCGCCTAACGATCCGTTGTCGCCGCTTGTGGCCGCTGCGGTTCTCGCCTCGGCTGCATTTTTAGCGGCTCTCTGGCCATCGCTCCGCGCCTCAAGAATCGATCCCGCAGTGCTGCTGCGCACGGAATGAGCCGCGCTACGAGGGCCCGAAGTTTTCAGCCCTCTTTCGGAGCGCGCCCGCGAATGCCGGCCCCTACCGGCCCCTCGTGCACTAATGTCTTGTTCAGCCATTGCGCCATATCGCGCTCCCAATCCGGCACGTTCGGGATCGTATGCCATGTTCCGGTGGCGTGAATCCCGTTTGGAATCCGAATCAGATCGCAGTGCACTCCTACTTTTCGCAGCGCTTCCTGCAACTCAGTCGACTGGGCAAATGGCACGGACTCATCTTTGTCGCCATGAATCAGCAGGAAAGGAGGTGCGTTCGGGTTCACGTAAGTGATCGGCGACGCCTGAGCCAGCGCAGCCTCCTGGCCTTTCTCTTTGATCAATGGATCAAGCAGCGCGTGAATGCTATCATTCAGCGCCATGCCGCGCAGATCGCTCACTCCAAAAAGCGTCACCACGGCCTGTACCCGCGCACTTTCACGATCCACCGCGTCGTCCGAGCCCTTCACGCCCGATGCATTGATCAACCCCACCATTGTGCTCAAGTAGCCGCCGGCCGAACCTCCCACCAGCGCGATCTTCTTGCTGTCCCCATTCCATTCGCGCGCGTGAAAACGAATGTAACGTATGGCCCGCTCCACATCCTCCACCGCGGCGGGATACGGATGTTGCGGCGCCAGCCGGTAGTTGATGGAGAAAACGTCGTACCCGGCCGGCGCTAGAAAATCGGCGCAATAAGCTTCGCTGCCGTTCTTGCTTGTGCCGCTCGTCCAGCCTCCGCCGTGAATAATAATGGCAATCGGATGGCCGCCAACGCCTGCGCCGGCATAGTAATCCATGGTCAACCCCTCATCGCCGGGCCTTCCATAGACCAGGCCTTCTTGCGTTGGGCCTAGCGAAAGCGGGTGAGCAATGCCCGGAAGCGCCTGACCAGTGCCTGGACTCGCGGCAAACGCCAGCAGCGTCATTACAAGACTGCCGAGCAACCACCAAACCGTTCCGGACTCTTTCTTCAATCGCATCATTCATCCTCGTTGAGACTTACCACGCTGCAGCGAGATTGGCTTGGCGTACACATCGCGAAAAATTTTTGCTGCTTCGTTCGCCGCCCAAATTTCCAGATCCGCCTCTTGATCGGCCTGCAACCAAACCATCACGTTTCCATCCCTGGTCACATTCGTTATGTTGTGCACCTTCTGCTCATGCCCGCGATCAAGCGCGTCCGCGATGCGCAACAGCGGGGTCAGTTGCAGTACCGTACGCTTCGCCTCCGGGTCCAAGGTTTGAAAATGCGAGTGCCTCGGCTGGGGCATCGACTTGCGGTGAAACCGGCACAGCGCCGCAATGGTCAAGCGCTCCTGATCTGTAAAACCCGGCAGATCGGAATTCGCAACCAGGTACGCGGAGTGCTTATGATGTCCCGTGCCGCTGACGAAATGCCCTATGTCGTGCAGAAAGGCGGAAGCCTCCAGTAACTTGCCGGCCGCGGGAGCCAGTTGATGCAGCGGCTGCAAAATCTCAAACAAGCGATGGCTTAGCGCAGCTACGTGCCGCGCATGCTTGATGGCCACGCCATAGCGTTTTGCCATTGTCTCCACAAGCGCTCGCTGCTCGCGCGAAAGCTGCGACAACTCCCGACCCACGCCCCGCGCTGTCAGGTCCGCGATGATGCCGTCTCGTACGCCCGCCACGCAGTAGTACAACGATCTGTGCCCGAACAGGTCCAACACTCGGGAGAAAACCGCCGTACCCGCCAATATGATCTCCGCGCGCCGCGGACCGATGCCGGGAATCTTACGCCGCGCCGCAACGTCGGTCTGCGACAAGGTTCCATAAAGCTCCCGAACCTGAGCTGCCGTCGCTCGCAGCCGGTCCGCGTCATCCCGCTTATTACGCGGCACCTGGTTGGAAACTGAAACAATCGCCCCCGCTGTAGCCGATGTCGCGACCGCCCGGTCAAATTTTTCGGCGCCATGCTGCTTGTGAAAGGACGATAGCTTCTCTTCTATGTATCTGTTGAGCCGATGAATTTCTTCCAGGTGCGGAGGATCGGATTTCAAGAAGACCTCGGTCAGCCTGACCGCGCCCAGGGGTTTTGAAACCGCATCAGTCAGCTGGCCGCCTTGGCTTATGATCAATTCCGCGCTGCCGCCGCCCACATCGATAATCAGGGTGCGCTCCTTCGGCCTGGGCCAGCGCGCCTCCACTCCAAGATGTATTAAGCGCGCCTCTTCCGGCCCGGAGATGATCTCTACATTTGTGCCCAGCGCCGCGCTGGTACGCTGTAAGAAGTCTTGCTGGTTGCTGGCGTCGCGAACCGCGCTCGTCGCTACCGCCCGCACTCCCAGAATCTCCAGCCGGTTGTACGCCGCGGCCATGCGCGCTAGGTTCTGGGTCAGAAATTCCAGTGCCTCCTCACTGATGCGCCCCGACCGGAACACGCTCTCCCCCAACCGCGTCACTTGCCGTTCTTGCGCCAGGATGCGCGTCTCGCCGTGGCTCACCTCCGCAGCCATCATTCGAACCGAGTTGCTTCCGATATCGACCGCTGCGTACCGAGGCATATCAGCTTTATAGCAGCAGCCATCGCCAGAAATGCAAAACGGCTCCCGAAGGAGCCGTTTGCTTCATCACGGTCTCAGCCTCCCGCCTGAATCGGACTTCGGGGTGCATAGACACTTTGCAGGAGCGGATTGAAAAGTTTTGTCTGTGGATCAGTAGCTTGCGAACAGCGAGGAGCTACAGACGTGGTAGAGCCGCATCGTGAAGCAGATCACACCTAGGAATGAAGATTCTTCAATACTCCTAAGATAAATCTGGTACCATTTCAGAGCTTTATGCAGTACCGACTATTAATACTTTGAAACTGATGCTCCGGAGCTTATGTATGAATAAATTCTTCTTGTGGATCGCAACATCCACACTTCTTCTAGCGCAGCACTCCTCCGCGCAGAGCTTGCAGACCGCCTACGATCAGCGAGGCCTCGTCTCCCTCGCCTACAATGGCGTTTCACTGGTCAACCTCGATGCCGGGTTAGGCGACGCATTTTTAGTAGGTGGTTACAATCTTGGCGGAAATGGTGGCTGGGGCGGGAGCGGTTATACGGCGGACTGGAACCCAGGCAGCCAAACGTTAACGTGGTCCTGGACCTGGGGCAGCGTCGCCTGCCAATTCACCACGCCGGGGGGCGCCAATAATCTCTTGGTGACTATCACGGTGCAAAACACCAGCAATCAAACACTCAATAGCATCAACATTTTTCCACTGGGCCTGCAGTTCCCCAGCCTTCCCCAGCAATTTGGATCAGCCAGTTATCCGCAGTTCCACAACAATCTTGATGCTCCCGTGCTGATTCCGGCCGATTACGGATCGGGCATGTTGGTGCTTGCAGACGGCGACTCCAAACCGCTTTATCTAGGCTTCAGTCCGTCGGGGGCCGCTGGTCACTACGAGCTTGAGGCATCCACCACCAATGACAGCACGCAAGGTTTTCTTGCCACCGCCGTGCCAGTGAATCGGCCAGTAGCACCCGGCCAAACCGACACTTACTCGTTTTCGTTACGCTTCGCGCCTTCGGGAACCGATTATCACAGCATCGCAAGCGATGTCCTGACCACCTTCGGCCAGACTTGGCCGCAAACACTCAATTGGTCTGACCGCCGCCCCATCGGCGAACTCTTCATGACGAACCCGACTTCGTCGTCGATCTCTGGGTCAAGTCCCAATCCGCGCAATTACACCGTCGCTCAAAGCATCAACATCCAAACCGAGGCCGGCCTGAGTGCCTTTCAACAGGCGGTGCTCGCCTACGCCGATAACTCCGTCCAGGTCCTGAAAAACATGAACGCCCAGGGCGCCGTCGTCTGGGATCTCGAAGGGCAACAGTACTCTCAGCCCAACACCAGCTACGTGGGAGACCCTTCGCAACTAGCGGCGATGTCGCCTGAGATGAACGGCATTGCCGACGCGTTCTTCGCCCGCTTCACCAGCGCCGGCCTGCGCTGCGGCATGACCATTCGCCCGCAGACGCTCGATCTCTCTGTCTCCCCGCCCAATCAGAATTCGGTGCCCGTCACCGATGAAGCGGGAATCATGATTCAGAAGATCCAATACGCGTACACCCGCTGGGGCTGCACGCTGTTTTACGTCGACTCCGATGATGGTCCCGATGACTCAACAGCCGCCTCTACGTTTCAGCAGGTGATGCAAGCACTGCCAAACGTGCTGATCATTCCTGAGAACATCTGGCCCAAAGACTCTGCCTATACCGCACCCTTAGGAAGCTTTTGGGCGCCTTACAAGCCGCTTCACACCGCGCCCGATGAGAAGACCATGTGGCCCAACGCCTTCACGGTCAGCTACGTCGGCGACGCGCCGAATCACGATCTCACGAACAATCCGAACAACCCCAACCAGTGGAGCGAGTTCCTGCAAGCGGTAAAGAACGGAGACATCCTTTCATTCCGTGCCTGGTTTGACGATGAGCCCTTGAACAACCAGATTCTGGAACTCTACTCGCAATCACACGTTTCTTCGGCACAGCCTGCTCCGCCGACCCTCGTGAACCCCATCGAGGCACCCGCTTCACCGGTGAAGCAGTTTACCTCTCCGGCGCCCCCTGCCACGGCTGGTGGCCAGGAGGGCAACCACTAACTTCGCTCCGAGTGCCCGGGCGAGACAAACTCAGGTTGCTGCCACGATTCCAGCGCCGGGCCCCCGCCCGGGCCGGCGCTGGGCGCTCGAAACCTGGATCCCGCTGTCAAGATCCCCACCACATCCTGCACTACGTATAAGGGACGCTGCTTCATCTCTTCGTAAATCCGGCCAATGTACTCGCCCAGAATTCCCAGGCAGACTAATTGCACGCCGCCCAGGAACAGCACGGCAATCAGCACGGAGGTGAACCCGCGAGGAGGCGGGTTCGTTTGCACAAAATACGCCACGATGTAGATCAGCACCATTACAAACGCGATGGCCGAAATGCTCACGCCGGCCCAGGTGGCCAGCCGCAGCGGCTTGTTGCTAAAGCTGATCATCGCGTCCAGCGCGTACTTGATCAGCTTGCTCAGCGTCTGCTTCGGTTGTCCTGCCGCCCGGTCCATCCGGTCGTAGAACACGCTGGTTTGCGAGAATCCAAGCCAGGTGCGGAGCCCGGGTATAAAGCGATTGCGCTCCGGCAGCTTATTGAACTCGTCCACCACAACGCGATCCATCAAGCCGAAAATGCCGGCCTGCCCGCCTTGCGGTGAATCGCTGACATATCGCAGCAGAGGGTAGAACAAGCGGAAACCCAATCCGCGCAAACCCCCCTCTGCCCGGCTGTGGCGTTCGGCCCGCACAATGTGATACCCCTCGCGCCACTTGGCCACCATCTGCGGAATCACTTCCGGCGGATCCTGCATGTCTCCGTCCAGCAGCACCACGCAGTCGCCCTGGGCATAATGAATCCCGGCGGTTACTGCGGGCTGATGCCCGAAGTTACGCGAGAAGTCGATCAGCTTGATGCGCGCATCTTCCCGTGCGTAGCCGCGAATCATCTGCGCCGAACGGTCTCTACTGCCGTCGTTCACTAGAATTAATTCCCAGCTCTCGCCCGTCGAGTCGAGCGCCGCGCTGACACGCCGGCGCAGTTCCGGAAGGTTCTCTTCTTCATTAAAGATGGGGACAACGGTAGAAATCATGATGTCTTTGACCCGAAGGTGCGCCGCCTACGTGCCTAGTCTAGGGAAGGTAGCTTCTGAATATAGATTTTACGGTGAAACGGAGGGAGCCAGGTGTCGTAGGCTACGGGCGGAAAGTTGGAGACGGCGAGACACGACTGTGGAGAAAAGACCACGAAATAGCGTGGATCAATCGCCGGGGTCAACCTGGCAAAGTCAAAGCGGCAAGCTGCCGGTAGCGCTTCGAGCCGATTGATCGCCTTGTACGCTCCTGCAGGGAAGGCCAGCCGTGGATCGTTAATGTACCCCGCGGCGGACAATTGCGTCCAGCCGTCGTACTCCCAGCCGCCTTGTATTGCAGTGCGCGGAATACCCGTGGCGCGAACCATTGAGGCGGCAGCCAAACGCGCCCGCCCTGTCGAGAAATAATCGTGCGTCGCCGCAATGCTATATGCCGAAAATACCGCCAGCAGCGCGAAGCAGTAAGCTGGCGTCTCACGTCTGACGCCGTTCTGAAAATAGCGCAACATGACGATCACAAACACCGCAAGCAGCGGAATCAGGTATCGGTCTAAAGCGAGACTAAATACCGCGCGCGGCATCAGCATTGCGAAGTACGCCAGGGTGAACGGCCCTAGCAGGATCCAGACCGTGACCCAGGACAAATTGGCTTCTGATTTGGTAGACAACGCACGCCTTGAACCAACACGCGGGATCAACTTGGCAAGCCACCCGCAGGCGGCCAGCAGAACCATACAGGTAAGGGTGCCCCGCAGCCACGGCGGCAGCACCACCGGCTTTCTCCCCAGGCTCTCCCAGCTGCCTGATCCGCCAACCCCATACTCGGTCACGATGTTTGGCGTCCAGGGCCCGAACGCTTGCACCCCGTGCGTGAAAACCCGCACCGCGAGGAGGACAGTCACAACTCCCAGCAGCGGAAATAATACTCGTCTCGAAGCTCTCGGAAGTGCAATAAGGAACGCGGAGAACACCGGTAGGCTCAAGAGCAATACCGAGAGAATCATGTCTCTCACCTGCTGAGCGGCGTGGCGAAGAACAGGAACCGAGAACTCACCCGCGATGATCTTCTCCGGTATCGAATACGGCTGGTGATGAAACCAATACAGGCAGACCACGGCGGCCAGGATGCTCGCGCTCCACAGCACCGTGGCGGCAGCCAGCACTCCGGGCCGTCTCCGCTCAATCCAGGCGGCGCAAGGAACCATCACTAAAGCACCCAGCCACACAATCTGGCGGGCGCTTCCGGCGGTCACGTCGGTAATGCTGGCGAAGGCAAGCCACAGGATGCAGGCCCGGCTGCTGCACGATTGCATGGCACGCAGGCAGGCATATAATCCCACTAACAACCAGAAGAACGCCGGTACATCTGTCATGAAGCTGGCCGCCAGCGGCAGAAAAAGCGGTGACAGAACCACCGTCAAGGTAGCGAGTATGGCGTTGCGCGCGTTCAGACCCAGGCGGATGCAGATCTGATGGAGCAGATAAGCCGACCCCATGGCGAACGGCAGCGTGGAAAGACGCAATACCAGGAACGAAAAGCCGAATAGCTTTATAACGAGGGCGCCCCAAAAGATTTGCCATCCCAGCATGGCTGTGGCCCAGCCGTTGTACACAATATGGCCGGTGCGGGCCATATCAAGCGAGGTGCGAGCATACGACCAGTCATCATTCGTGCCCATCTCGAGCCAGGGATACGCAACGAGTACGGCCAAAACGGTGATGAACGCGCAGACCAGTCCCTGACGGCGGCGATATGTCAGTAGGCCAGCCGAACGGATCAGACCGGTAATCGGGCCCGATTGCCTTGATTCCGGAAGAATCGGTGTATCGGTATCTGGTGCCCTGCCGTCGGCGACAGGAGCATAATTGATTTGCAAGTTAACAGTTTCCTAATACTGAGATCGCGCCGCACTCGTTAAATGATCGACAATGATGCCGCGGCTTATACTGAACGAAACGTAAACGCCTCTGCCCATTTCAGCAGGCGTTCTTCGCCGTTGTGTGACTAATGCTAGTTGAGAACTCGTTCCTCAAATCTCATAAGGGTGGCCTATTTTGCGCCATGGCTGTGGCGTTTGCTGTGTTGGCAACTTATCCCGCGCTCGATATGGGCACGGCGGACGACTGGTCTTATGCGCGCTCGGCGCTTGATCTGACGCGCACCGGCCACATCCTCTATAACGGTTGGGCCACGGCCATGGTCGGCTGGCAGATCTTCTGGGGCGCTCTGATCATTAAGATCTTCGGCTTTTCCTTCCTCGCCCTTCGGCTTTCCACGCTGCCGTTAGCCATGGGAGGAGCTTACCTCCTCTATGAAATCTACGTCCTTCTGGGCCTGAAGCCCTCAAACGCAATCCTCGGCACGTTAACGCTCTTCCTGTCTCCTGTCGTCCTGCCCTTAACAACGACTTTCATGACTGACGTGCCGGGCTTACTCTTCTCCCTGCTTTGCCTCTATGCCTGTGTTCGCGCGCTGATGGCTGCTGACGATCGACGATCTATTGCTTGGCTCGTATTTGCTGTGGTCACGAACGTCATCGGCGGCACCGCCCGGCAGATTGTCTGGCTTGGCGCTTTGATGACGGTTCCTTGCACTGCCTGGCTGCTCCGAAAACGTCGTCGCGTCCCGTCCACCGTCGCGGCACTCTGGGTGTCGAGTTTTGTAGCGATTCTGGCATGTGGGTACTGGTTCCAACATCAGCCTTACTCGCTGCCCGAAAGGCTTTTGCCGGGAGCCGTCACTTTTAGTCTTCTCCCTCATCTGATGCAGCAAGTGAGAGATTTCTTTTTGACGCTGCTGCTTTTCAGCTTACCGGTGTTGGTGGCTTATTTCACTGCTCTGCGAAGCGTTTCGCGCAAGCTGCTGCTCGCACTGTTTGGCCTTGCGCTCATGGTCATGCTTTACCGTCTGCAGACCAAAGGTGTGCACGCGCTTGCGCCCTGGCTACCGGGTTCGGTGACTGAATACGGGGTGGGCGGATCCGGAGTGATGGAAAGCTTGGGCGAGAAGCCCGTCATACTTCCGCCTGCTATCCGTTTCCTGCTGACGTTGATCGTCATCGCCGCCGCTTCTGCGTGTTGCGCTGCGCTGTTCAGCCGCTCACGCTCTTCTGAGTTCCGATCCACTGAGTTCCGATCCACTGAGTTCCGGTCCACTGAGTTCCGACTTTTGCAGACTTTCTCAGCGCGCGCGCTGCTCATTCTGCTCGGTCCCTCTACGCTCGCCTATGTTCTGCTGCTCATTCCGCGAGCTGCTTTTACCAATATCTGGGACCGGTACACCTTCCTTCCGCTAGCCATCTTTATTTTTGGGCTACTACGCTGCTTTGAGATGCGAATCCGTCCGCTTGCACCCGCGCTTAGTTTTGCTACTCTCGGGCTCTTTGCGCTCTACGCGATCGCGACCACGCACGATTACTTCGCAACCGGACGAGCGCGCCTTGAAGCGGCTTCGCTGCCTCAGAATTCGGGCGTCCCGCGCACCGAAGTGCAAGGCGGCTTCGAGTACGACGGCTGGACGCAACTTCAGTCGACCGGCTACATAAACGATCCGCGTCTTACAATCCCTCGTGGTGCGTATCACGCCGCCGGCGTGCTTGACGACCTGCCGAAAGGGTGCCGTTTTGCATTTAGCGATCACACGCCAGCCGTTCACCCACAGTATTTTGTTGTCTTCTCAAAGCAACCCTGTCTGGCCGGCTCACAATTCGGACCCGTCTCGTACCGGGCTTGGTTGCCGCCGTTCCGCCGTAACATCTATGTTCAGGCGTTACCGAATACGCACGCTTCCGTCGCTCGACCTACTGCGGCAACTGCTGAACATCGATCTGGCGATTAAACGGCGGCAGCCAAGTGTGGTATCGGACAGGCGCGAAGCTGGACGCGGCCAAGCATGTCATAGGCGAAAAGACAACAAAGTAGCGCGGCGTCACAACCGGCGTGTCTGGGCTAAACCAGAAGCGGCATGCCTCCGGAAGATTCGGCGGATCCACTTTGTGATAAGCACCGGGCGGATTCTGAAGGCGCCAGTCATTGATGTAACCAGCTACCTGTAACTGGGTCCAGCTGTCGTATTCCCAACCACCCTGAATCTCCGTCCGAGGGACACCAGCGTTGCGAACCTCTTCGGCGGCGCTCAAACGGGCGCGGTTGGTCGCAAAGTAATCGTGCGTCGAGACCACGCCGAACACGCTGAACAGCGCCAGCACGGCGAAGCTCCAGGTTGGTGCGCGCTCTTGCACGCGCTCCTGGTAATAGCGAAGGAGCGGGATGAGCAAGACTGCCGCGAGTGGAATGAGATACCGGTCCACTGTGACTACAAAAGCGGCACGGGGTAATAACAAGGTGAGGTATGCAACTGAAAAAGGAGCGACAAGAGTGAGGGTTACCGGCCAGGACGGAACAAGTCTTCGAGCGGTATGTGGTTGCAGCTTCCGGAAGCTGAAAATAGCGGCGAAGCAAGCCGCAGCGGCGGCCAGCACAAGCAGCGTGAGGAGCATCCTCACAAATACCGGGATCACGACCGGCTTTATGCCCAGGTTTTCAAGAGCACCCGAACCTAGAACGCCGTATTCGGTAATCATGTTCGGCAGCCATGGCGCGAGCACAAGCGCGTGGTCACCGTGCGCTCGCACCGCGACCAGCAGGACCAGCATTACAAAGACCGCCAGGAGCAGCCTTTTTGAGATCAGCCTTTTGGCGATGTTCGACACCGCCGTGAGATATGCCACCAGCACCGGCAGCGACATAAGCAGCAAGGTTAAAAAGGTTCCTCTTGCTTGCTGCACGATCGTTGCGAAGATGCCCCACCTGAACTTTTCGTTCACGAATCTTTCAGGAATAGCGTACGGCTGCTGCCCATACCAATACAGGCACGCAACAATCGCTAGAAGCGTAGCTACCCACAGCCCTGCCGTGCTAATGAGCACGCCTCGCCCCCGCCGGAGCAGCCAGGCGGTGGAAGGGACCATGACCAATGCTCCCAGCCAAACAATTTGCCGGGCCGTGCCGCCCATAATGCTCACCAGCGTTGCGAAGGTAAGCCACAGAATGGCTGTCTGAGTCTTCTTGGCATCGACAGCTCGCAAACAGCAGTAGAAGCTCAGCAGCACACAGAAGAAGCCCGGGACATCCGTCATGAAACTGGTCGCTACCGGCAGGAATATGGGCGAGAGAACAACTGTCAGAGTGCCCAGTACGGCATTGCGGCGGCTCACGCCGAACCAGCTGAAGATCACGTATTGCAAATACGCGGCGCCCATTGCCAGCGGCAGTGTGGAGAGGCGTACGACGAAGAAGGAGAAGCCAAACAGTCTTACGAAAAGCGCTCCCCAGCAGACCTGCCAACCGAGCATGGCGGTCGCCCAACCGTTGTAAATCAGGTGACCGGTCCGCGCCAGGTCGAGAGAAGTGCGGATGTACGACCAATCGTCATTAGTGCCCATTTCGAGCACTGGATAAGTCGCAAGAATGCACAGACCCGCTACCAGCGCGCAGAGGAGGCCGACGCGGCGACTGGACTTACGCGAGGCTCTCGATTGCAGGCCGGAGACATTCACCGGCGCGTCTTGCAGGGCTTGATTCAAGCTGTTGTGCCTTCCAAGGAATACGGGAAGCGCGCCTTCAGGCGAAGGAACGGCTGCTCAAGCAGCTTCCAGGACACACGTGCCAGCCCGTAGGAAACCAGCGAGCATATGATCACGCAGCAAAAGGCGAAGAGCGCGTTGTAGTCGCGGTGCAAGTAGTCGCTCGCCCTGTTCAGCAGATGACGGGTAACGATGTAGACCGGCATATGGATGACGTAAATGCCATAGCTATACTTTCCGAAGCTCTTAAGAAACGGTTGGCGCAGCTGGGTAGCAAACCAGCCGGCAGTACCGGAAGCAGCCGCGGCCCGAAACACCAGTGAGGCGTAGAGCGCCGCAAACACCGTGTATCCAACGGTTCGGATAGCAGGCTGCTCAATACTTACTGCGCCCACGAAGACGACCAGCACGACCAGCGCGGCGCCCGATACCAGAAGTATGCTGTTGGCGTACTTACGAAACCGCGCCATCCAATCGACATTTCTAAAGATGAGACAGACAACCGCCCCGAACGCGAGTGTATCGATGCGAAATGGCGTCAGATAGGCAATCGCAGCCGGCGGCAGGCCAGAGGCAAGCGCGGTCCGAAGCGCCAGGCAACCCACGATAATGATGCCGCACAACCTGAGTAACTGAAGCTCCGAGAGAATCGAGACAATGAAGGGCCAAATGAGATAGAACTGCTCCTCAATAGCAAGCGACCAGAAGTGGTTCAGATAGTCTTCGTGCGTCAGCCCCAAGCCGACTCGCCAGTTGGATAAGTAAAGCCAATACCAAGCCTGGGCAGAGTATTTGATCTCCAAACCATGGCCCAAAGCGTGCGCGATGGGCAATGCGATCCAGAAAAACACCAGCACAAAGGTCATGTACAACGGAAAGATCCGCAGCACGCGCCGTGCGTAGAAGGCGGAGAAGTAGTTGGGGCAGCCCTTGGTCTCAAGCAAGATGCCGGTAATCAGGAACCCGGAAAGGACGAAGAACAGATCCACACCAGACCATCCGAGGCTTACTCCAGTGCCCAACCTCAGGAGCCTGGACTGCCAGTTTGTCCCGTTGAACGTCCCGCAGTGGAATAAGAGTACGAGTAGAATGGCGCATCCGCGAATACCGTCCAGTTCCGGTATCCGGCTGTTGACGATGCCACGGACTCGTGCAGAAATCGCCTGCGGGTTGGTGCTAAGCGCGGTTGCCATGATGCTAATTTGCCCGGGCAGGCAAGGGAGCACGAAGAGGCGTTATGCGAGGCGGCTCTCGATCCGCTTCGACCAGCCAAACATAACGGTTCGAATAATAATCGAGGATCTCGATCTGGTCTTTCGGCGACATCTCGTGAGCCCAAACCACGGGAGTGTTGTTAAGGTCCGCCATGTTATAGACCCACTCGTGGTCGGGCGTATGGGTGGGCGCATAACGCACAATCATCAAGTGGCGGTGGCCATCACTTTGAAGACGTTGCAGCGTTTGCTGGCGTGCGAGCGCCCACGGTTCTCTGGTGGCAATATAAGTGGGACGATGGACAACTGTGAACACGAGAAGGGCAAGGTGGAACAGCACGACAAAGACGACCAGCCATTTGCCAATAGCTAGACCACCCCACTTCCACGATGAGACCACCACCACGCATTCAGTCAAGATTAAGAACAACAAAGGCGCGATAGGAGCTGCGTAGTGAGGGAACACCCAGGTCTCAAGGAAAATCACAGCTGTTGCGGAGGCGCAGACCCAGAGAGCAAGTCGCATCCACGGATCTTTGAAAAGAAAAGGCAGCGCGAGCAACGGAACTGTAAGTCCGACGCCCACATAGAAGCCCCACAGGGCAAGGAACTTGGTCCAGGCAGCATCAAGGAAGCCGGCTAGAGATCGCTGCTTCTCGAATTCGTGAATGTCCCTTTGATACTGGACCTTCATGTAGTCATGGGCGAATGCAGGAGCGGGCCCAGCGTGCTGAAGGATCAGATAGGGAACCGGGTAGTAGGCCTTTGAGTGAACATCTTGAGCGAACCTAAGTGCGTCCCCCGTCGTTCGCCAATTGTAGAAGCCGATCCAGACGGCCGTTATCGCAAGCACGGACACAACAGGCACGACGAGCCGGAGGGCGACGGCCGCCGTTATCTGGAAGCGCCCTCTGATAATCCAGAGCGCCACCAGCACCGCGGCCGCCGCACAGGTCACCAGGCCTTCAAAAGGCCTGGTATTAGCGAACAGGGCAATACCGAAGCCGATCAGTAGGCCATCGAGGGTGCGGAATTTCGCCGGGAAACGGCGCAGCGCACCAAATATGAGAGCAGCGCCGAGCGCGGCGACAGAGCCCCCCCAATAGGTGTAGTTCCAGTAGTTCACCACCAGATGAGCGACCGCGATCAGCGATCCCAGCAGGGCCCACGGCGGAGTCAGCCATTGCCACAACATCCAACAGATAGCCGCGCTTGCCAGCGCAGTACTGATCCACACACCGACGATCGGTTCGCCGAATAACTTCTCGCCAAAACCGAGAAAAAGCCCTTGCCCTGGTGGATACTTACTGATGTAAGTTGGCTTCTGAATCACGAACATGGATTCGAAATGCCGCCACATAGGATGCGTGTGATTTGTAACGCGGCCTGAGGCAAAGGTATCCGCGCTGAGAAGGTAGCCCGACTCGTCTTCGGCGACAGGCGGGGGTACGCCCCACAGAATTCCCTTCGCCGCTCCACAGCCGAAGGCCAATAGAGCCGTAAGCAAAATCGCCACGCGCTGCGAGGGCATAAGCCGCCGCCATCCGCCGAGGCGAGGATCAGCGAGGGCAGCAACGGCCCTAGGCTGACCGATAGATTCGATGATGTTTGAACTCATCTCAAGCGGCTTAGTTGTTTTCTGGCTAGCTTACCTCGATCGCAGATTGGTGACAACGCTTTCCGTTGGGATGGTGGGAGCAAATACGGATCTTACCCATGGGATGTCCACCATGAAGAGGAATAAGATCAGTGCCGCGCAGGCCACTACGGAACCCACTAAGCCGCGTTCGCGATAGAGCCCTTCGGGGCGTTGCACGGCGCTGTTCGGCTTAAACGAAAGGTCCAAATAGAAGGCCATCACAAGCGCGATGAGGGGAATGGCGAGCAGCAGTTCGAGCCGGTACCTCATAATGAACGCGCCGAAGAACAACATGGCCGCGGAGCTATAGAAAAGCACGGATGCGAGGAGGCGTTCTTCAGTGTAGAATTTAAACGATTTGCGATAGAGCGCGGCAACCTTGGTATTGTCAAGATCCCTATACTCTGCGTAGCGTTTTAACGCCATGAAGTAGCACCCGATCATCCAATAGCTGAACAGCAAGGAAGCAGGGGGAATTAACGGCGTTCCAGTGATAAACCAGCCGGCTAACATTCGCAGCGGATTGTTGACTGACTCTGACAACACGTCCAGATACGGTATATCTTTGGTCCGCAGGGGCGAGATGTTATACGCGCAGCCCATGCCCCAGAGCGTCGCCATTGTGAGCAGGAATGGTACGGAGATGGCGGACGCGAGAGCCAGGCCGGCAACCATCAACGCCAGCCATTGAACGTACGCAAGCGGGATACTTACCATGCCGGATGGTACTGGGCGCAACGACTTCAAAGGGTGAAAACGATCGGACGGTGCATCGAGAACTTCATTGATGACGTAGTTGCTGGAGGTGATGAGACAAACAGAGGCAAACCCTAGAATGATCCTGAGGGCAAGGTGTGGAGGCCAGTGTGCCGGATCTACGACAAGTGGGATAAGGATTCCGGGCAGAACGAAGACATTCTTGACCCAGTGATCCATGCGCGCAATGGCGAGATGGCCCTTCAGGGTAGGACGATTGACTTTAGATATGGGCTGAACAGCTGGGGCGGACATGAGGTAACTCCTAATTGCAGTGCCTTAGCCATTGCGAAAAATGACTAGCAGCGAGAAACTAAGTGGGTTGGATTTAAGCCGGGTAGGTGGGCGATTGAGGCGGACAGCTCTAGCGAAAGAGGAGTCGCCAGGGAGAAACCGTACGTGGGAACTCCCGGTCTATGCTGATGCCCAGCTTATTGACTTCACGAAGGATGGAGGACGGTGCGTTCACTATAAGAGCAGCTTTCGCCTTTGCCCATATAGGAAGATCCGCGCGCGAGTTACCGGCATAGACAAAGCCGCCGTGATTCAGATACTCGCCAATTGCTGCGGCTTTTCTTTCGCCCGTCAGGTTGATGGCGCCCTCCGTGCAGAGAACGCACTCAAAAAAGCCTAAGTGCTCTGCGACCGCTGCAGCGATCTTCCGGGGAGCACCCGTGGCGAGGATCAAGCGACGATTTCCTTGAGACTTCAGATAAAGGACAAGGTCGCTGTTATAGGGAAGACGCGCCACTTCGAGCGGGGTGACTTCCGCAACCCGCTCCTTAAATTCGGCACGGCCTTTTGATATCGAGAACAGGGATGTAAACGCCAGCCAAGGATTAGCCTTGAGCAAAGCAAGGAACGCCTCCTGCAAGGTGTCAGTTAAGACCAGCGTGCCGTCTAAATCCACAATGAGAGGTGGAGAACTTTCTACTGGCTGACGGATTGAGGTTGCGAGCGAGCTGGCCCGCTGCGCTCTATTTGCGCTAGACACTATCGGGTTGAAAGGTCCTTGACCTTGTCGTTCTGAGGGTCACGCCACCAAGTGCGGTACATCAGAGTATCGCCGTTCTTGACAGCGCGAGCCAAGTCTTTGTGATAGTAGTCAATCAGGCCATCGGCAGTGTAAATAAGAGTAAAGGCTTTCGGGTAAGTGTCAAGAGTAGTTCGGGGAGTGCCCGTGAAACCCGCGCGGAGTTCACGGTAAGGCGCTGAGTAGGCATAATATTGCAGATTGGAATGTTCCGGCACTAACAGGATATCTGGAAAAGCGGCGCTGACCTTTTCCAAGACTCTTACATCCATTGGGTTCGAATCGTAAGAGTTGATATTGGAATCTATGTACACGATGGAGGCGCCCCAGCGCTTCTTGGCATAAGCAATCTTGTCAATCAGCAGTTGCGTAGGATCGGCGAGGCTCACCTGAGTTGCGTTCTTCTTGTCGGCTGACAGTTTTAGCTGTTGCGGCCGGACACAAATGCCTACCCGCAGATTGGCGTTGCGGAAGCGCGCAAAGTACTCGTCGGCGACATTGGCCATCTCCGGCGCGATCTCATTCAGCATGCGAGGGTCGCCAACATAATTAGCATGCGTATATTCCTGACCCTCAATATCCCAGGTGATGGCGCCTTGCGCGTTCATGTCCTTCATGATCGTGACAGCCCCGTCGGCAATAGCTAAGATTGTTCGGCGAAATTCCGCACATCCGGAAGATGTGTTTGTGTTCAGGTTGTGGTCGTTGAACCAGGCACGTGGATTGTTTTCAGTTGTCTCGCCGGAAGAAGCAAGGAAAATGGCGCCGATGGGGCGACGGTCAGGCCAATTCAATTTCGCTGGATAGACCTGGCCGAACTTCTTATACATATCGAAAGCAAATTCTGCTTCCGTTTCTGACGCTGGGCCAAAGCGGATGGAAAGATGGAATTCGTCAGTCGCTTTCGGCGCGATGGGACGATTGATGGCGGGAATGCTGTCGGGGTAAGACGTCACGCGTCCAGTGCTTACGCTCAAAGGAAAGACCGTGTTCTGCGGTTTATTGTCAGCCCAGGGGAAACCAACTAACAGCGGTTTCGCCACATCCTCACTAACAACGGCAAGCGCCCCTGACTCGAAAGACGCCTTGGACACAGCGACCTGACCAACGTTGTGGGCCAATAGGGGAATGGATCCGTCATATTCTTTGACCTTCGCCGGAAACTTCAACGTTAGTGGCTGATACCAGACGCTCTGGATCATATCTGAATCCGAGGTGTTAGTGGTAGCAACTGTCAGAAGAAGGCGATTATGCGCGGTGTTGTAAGTAACTTTGATCTTTCCCCACGGGAAGGTTCGATTGAGTTCCTGCCGCTCGACGTTGAACTTGTAATCACCATCCGTGGGCCCCGGCCGAGTTTCTCCGCTTGGGCTTCGCAGGACGACGTCGTGCACCACAAATCCGCCGCTCTCGAGGAAGTCGAAGCCGCCGGATCGGAGACTTTTCAATCCGTCATTCGAAAACTCTGCTTTTACGCTGTGGCGTTGTTGCGCGACCAGAATGACACTGGCCACAACAACAACACCCGCTAAGACGAAAAGGATTGGTTTGGTTAACTTCATTAAAGCTCCGAAACCTGGGAGATTTTAAGATAGCCATTTGCCGGCTATTGAAGAGTAAAGGCGACGTACTCGTCACCTGCCGGACTCTCAACCATGGAGCCGCCGGCGGCAGCAGTAACGACGTACTGCTTGCCGTGTATGGAGTAAGTGGACGGAGTCGCGTGCGCGGCCGCGTCCAGCTTCGTTTGCCACAGGATCTTACCAGTATCAAGGTCGAAGGCTCGAAACTGTCGGTCTGGGGTGGACCCGATAAAAATGAGTCCGCCTGCTGTAATGATGGACCCACCCGCATTTTCCGTACCCGTGACGGGAATGCCCCGCGCCGTCAGTTCCGGATACTCGCCAAAGGGAATCTGCCAAACGATGTCACCGGAGTTCAGGTCAATCTCTGTTAATTTACCCCAGGGCGGCTTGGTGGCAGGATAGCCGTCTTGATCCGCGAAGCGGTGAAATCCGTAGAAGCTAAATTTGTAAGGCTGCCAGAAGCGAGGATCTTTCATCTGCAGCGTGAACGGGACATCGTTCGAGTTTGTCACAAAGCGGGCGGTACGGGGATCCACAGAAGAACCGCTCCAGTTCGCTCCACCATGGAACCCAGGCGTCACGATCGCGAGTTTCTTGCTGGGCGGCGCGTAGGTCCGTGCCGTTACCGCGCTGCGGAACTCGCGAAGCGCAAACTCGTGAGCCGCCGGCGAAAGGTCAGTCAAGTCGTTTTCGGTAATCTCGGTCCTCGCAAGCGGCGCAGGCTTGGATGGTATGGGCTGCGTCGGCCAAGCCTGCTCCCCGGAGAGAGTGGATGCGGGCACGGGCCGCTCTTCGACAGGAAACAAGGGCTCTCCCGTTTCACGGTTCAACACGAAGATGTAGCCGCTCTTAGAAGGCTGGACCAGCGCATCAACAGGCTTGCCATTCCGCTGTACCGTAAGTAGATTAGGCGGTGACGCTAAGTCGTAATCCCAAAGATTGTGATGGATGGTCTGGTAATACCAGATGAGCTTGCCGGTGTCAGCGCGAAGGGCAACCACCGAATCCGCGAACAAATCTTTTCCAGCGCGATCACCGCCATAGAAGTCAAACGTGGCGGAGCCCGTGGGCACGAACAGAAGGCCGCGCGCCAAGTCCAGACTCATACCGCCCCACGGGTTGGCGCCACCAACGTGCTTCCAGGTATCAACCGGCCACGTTTCATATCCCGGCTCGCCCGGATGAGGGATGGTATGGAAAATCCATTTTTGTTCGCCTGTCCTGACGTCAAAGGCGCGAACGTCTCCAGGCGCTGCTGGTAGCGGGCCTTCGCCGACTTTGGCGCCGATGATGATCAGGTCCTTATATACGACGCCCGGACTGGTAACCGCATACATCTGGCCCTCGACATTACGGCCTAAGCCTTGCAGCAGATCGACGCTGCCGTCCTGACCGAAGCTATCGATAGGTTTCCCCGTGATGGCGTCCAAAGCAAAAAGGTGATGCCCACCGGCAAAGAGGATGCGCCTATCTGAACCAGACTCCCAGTAACTCAAACCGCGGCTTGGTCCTTGACGCCGCTCCTGGTTCATCGGAGTGAATAGCTGCCTGGGATCAAGGCTGGCCCCGGATAGTACAAGCAGCAAGGCAGTCGACTGCAGGCTGACGGCAATTGCCGTATTCTTGCGTTGACGTGTGCGGATAACCGTCCAAACTGCAGCGGCAAGAAGAAGCAGCACCAGCACATAGAACGATTCGCTGTAAAGAAAATCGTATTCGAAGGGAAACGGATTATACTTCCAAAGCTGACGCCCCGTGGCGCCATCGAGCGCGATTACTTCGAGTACCGGCGAAGTAACGTAAACCGTGCCATTCACCACTAGCGGGTTGCACTCGATGGTGGTTTTTAGCTTCGCATCTGCGTGGCCGGTGTGATAAACCCACGCCGTGCGAAGCTTCTGGACGTTACCTTTGTTGATCTGCTCAAGCTTGGAGAAATGCGTAGAAGAGAGATCTTTTCCATAACAGCGCCAATCTGCATCTGCGTCCTGGCCGGCGGCTTGCGGGGCAATGACCTCCTGAGCGGTAGCGCGGAGAGTGCCTACCAATAAAAAAAGAACTATGAAATGAGTAATTTGTAAAGTGAAACGCATACAGGGTTTCAACTACAGGCGTTAACGGCCGCGGCGAAAATAAATTATCTTATCGCCGAAAGTAGCTCCGACAGTGTAATTTTGACGGACATAGTCCAGTACAGGAAACGCTATTGAGGCGTCACAAGCCGGGCGCGTAGAGCGCCAGACCAAAGCAGGGAACATACAGCCAGTACTCATGCAAATGCCGTAAGTAGCGCCGAAGTTCGCGCCCTCACTGGCAATCACAATGCGCGGTGGATGCTCGTGGATGAGCTTGTTATCCAGTTCGAGATATCGCGCGGGAGGAGCGAGCGCAGTGAACTGGGTGGAGAAGATGGGACTGGGTCGACGATCGCCTAAGTTGATAGCGCCACCGCCGCCCAGGTCAAGAAGCGGCTCATGAGGAGAAGAATGGCTGGCGATATAGGCATAGACTTGAGGACTGACTGACGTGTCTTTTAGCCGGATGGCGCCACCGGCAGTAGTAACTCGTGCGTAAGGCGGCCTCACTTCACCCACTAGAACGCCGATGATACGCAGCACCAGAAACACGCCCACAACCGCGATGACTGAGAAGGGCGCGAAGGTAGGCCTGAAATGACTCGGGGAAGAAGGTGTGTCAGCGCGTGCCAGAACGCGAATCAGAAAATAAGGGCCGATGACAAACCAGATGGGATACGCCGCGACGCTCGCGAGTGTCAGTTGCGTCATGGTGCCGCTGAACAGACCGCGAACCGACATCAGGGAGGCGCAACTAAGAATGGTGAACAGGACGGCGTCTCGAACGCTAAAGGTTGTTCCTGCTCGCAATGAGCGGAACAGCCGGGCTGCAAGTAAGATCGAGAGGAGAATGGAGAACCACATCACCGGCAGCAGGATGGTTCCGGTGGACAAGAAGTATGTCAATGTATGGGCAACTGTGACATGCCCCTGAAACATGGGAAGCTCCGCGCAAAATGGCAAGTAAAGCGCAGTGAGCAGGAGCGACACCGCCGCTGCCGCCCAGAGAAGCCAGTACTTGCTGCCGTAGCGGCATCGAAACGCTTGCAAGCGGGTGAGCGATAAGAAAGCGGCATCAATTACTCCATAGGCAAGCGCGGCCACGGCGCCGAAGAGGCCGAGTCCTGTGGGCCACCATGGACAGCTAAGTGCCGCCAACCCATAGCCGCCGACGCCGGCCGCGAGGTTGGCGGGCCCACAGAATATGGCGTACGCAGCATAGACTAACGCAGCGGGAAGAAAACAAGCAAGGAAGATCCTCGTATACTGGCCGAACCACTCAGAGAGCGGACGCTCGCGGTAGCGCAGGCGCAGATCACTGAGAGCCAGTGCCGCGAGGCAGCCGACGAGACCCAGGATGTACTCGGGCTTGCTGAGTAGACAGATGGCCGCTCCAATGGCGAGCCGAATGGTGCTGCGCCCATCCAGGATTCCCGTTTCCAGATAGTCGACGATCTCTCGCAACACGAGAAGCAGTCCGATAAGCCCAATTAGAATCGCGGGTGTATACACCTGAAGAGAAAACAGAGCGAAGTTACTAGTGTTAGAAGCTCCGGCGCACGCCATGGCGGCCGCGGTAAGCAAGGGAAGCGGCTTGGGAAGAAAGCGGCGCGCCAGGTCCCAGGTGAGCAGGACAACCCCGGCACTTACAACATCGAGGAGCAATTGTACGGACCAAAAAGTAGAACCGAACAGACGCAAAGCTCCAGCATATAGCAGTAGCGGTAAAGGAGGATATTGCCAGGCGAAATCGCGGTAGAGCAGCTCGCCCGATGCCGCACGATATGCTTCGAAAATCCAGCGCGGTGAATCACCCCACAGGCTGTTGAGAGTACACCAACGCGCAGCCGACAACAAAACGCTCAGGATCAGAAGCATGAGCAGATCGCTGCGAACAGATGCTTGCCGCAGCGCGGGCGTCTTAAGCAGCTCAGTGTTGAGCCGCGGCTTGAGTTGAGTACTCACAAGTTAACGAGAAGGTTTTCTGAAGACTAAGTGCCGGAGCGGAACCTAGACGACGTTGAGACGTTCGTGTGTGGCCGAGGAGATCGTGCTGTTACTCTCCGATTCCACGAAATAGAGGGGCTGATCTTTTGTTTCGTCGAGGATGCGGGCAATGTACTCGCAGAGTATGGTCATGATCAGAAACATCAGAAGGAACATCAAGGTATGCGTGAGCGATGTGGTCATCCAGCCCTCGGCAATGCGTGCTTTTACTAAGCTGACGGCAAAAATGTAAACCAGATAGATCAGATTTGATAAGCAAGCCACCAGCCCCAGGAACGAAGCAAAGCGCAAAGGCGTAGCGCTATTTGAAACTAAAATGTCGCTGGCATCAATCAGCTGATGGAGGACGCGGGACACACTTGAGCGCGCGTGCCGGGTGGGTGGGGCGTGATAAAAGACGGTGCAGGATTGGAGGCCAACCGATCCATTCAGGCAGGTCAAATATCGGCTCTTGCTGCGAATTCTGATAATCGAGTTCACAAGGCGCCGGCTGAATACTCTGAAGTAAGACTCGTCTGGACGCAAGGGGAACCCGAGGATCCGGCTCGCCAGGCGGTACACAGGAGCTGACACGTATCGCTGCAGGCGGCTGGGCGTTTGGTTGGCGGGCTCCGCCACAACCGTGTCACAGCCTTCAATGGCGCGAGCGACCAGCGCGGGAATTATTTCAGGCGGATGGATTGTGGGATCCATGACGACAACATAATCGCCGATGCAGTGGTCGAGCGCGGCCGCAAGAGCGACCTCATGGCCATAGTGACGCGACAGACGGACGAGGCGAACGTTCGGAAGCAGGCCCTGGAGAACTTGCACCTGCCGATTCAGTGCCGGCGTCAGGCCGTTGTCTATCAACAGCAGCTCGTAATAGGAGTAGCGCGACCGAAGCACGCCCAGGATGGCGCGAACAAACGATTCGATACCTGCCAGGTCAGGCGGCAAGATGGCCGAGACGGAAAGCACGATGTCAGCATTCACCGGAGCGTCGTTCATTTCTAACGGAATGATGTAATCAATAACAGGTTTCATAGGCAGGCCTCCGCTCGAAATGCCGGGCTTCGAGTGTCGCAAGGATGTCGTAGATGTTGTCGATTTTGGCCCCGAGAATGACGAATAGATTCTTGATGCCGTGATCAGCGCGGCACAGAATGGGGCGGCCGTCGTCCACTTCGTTTTGTAAAAGTACTGTCTTAGTCTGAAAGAGTGATCGCACTACTCGGGCATCGCGAAGCGCGGGAAGATAGCGTTGCGCATCTTTCACCATGAAGACCGCATTTGAGCGAGGTTGGGTGTTGCCGCGATCCGAATCGCCATGCTCAAAGTCGGTCCACGATTCGTGTGGCGTGTATCTCACGTGCGAGAGGCTATGGAAGCCCAGAGCGGGAAAGGGCATGGTTGAAAAGAAAGGGCCATCCATGACGGTTACGCCCACTTGCCTCAGCACGTCGGGCGCCTCCACAATCGCCAGTTCGGTGGTCTCATGCTTCAGAGGCAGTTTTGGCAGGCCGGATCGTGTCAGCACCTGATTGATGTCAGAGTAGGTGCAATTAAATACATAGGTAGATCTGATCTCAGCGCCATCCTTCAGAACCGTCCTGATGGACTCGTCTTCTTCCGGCAAAATGCGCTCGACTTCTTGATTGCAGGCGACAGACACGCCGGCTTCTTGCAATTTCGTGAGCATGCGCGCTCGGAGCTTCGCGGCATTGAAGGCGCATTCTTCGGTTGCAAAAGCCGCTTCGATAAGCGCCGGATTGAAAAGCTTGGTGATGGACGCAGGAGCTGGCCGTACAGGGATGCGCACCTGCTCGCAAAATTTTCGGAACTGGTAGGCCGTGACCTTGGAACTACTTCGGGCAATCGCGTAGACCTGAAGGAAAGACCGATCCACGCAGTCTTCAAACTCTTTGATGAAGCGAGGGTAGTTGACCGCTGAGCGCATGGCCGTCAGCAAGCTTCGAGGATAATGATAGCCGTTGTGCACGCGCGCCTGATTCACATAGGAAGCGCGCGTAAGCAGGTCGGATTCGCGTTCAAGCACCAGGATGCGGGGCAGCCGGCCAGCAAGCGACAGCGCCAAGCAGCAGCCATAGAAGCCTCCGCCGATGATGACGGCGTCGTATTCGGGCTCAAGAGCGACATGGGGTTCTGCCGGACTAGATAGCACGTTGAAAGTCCGCATCTAACTTGCCGCAGCGGCCCGCGTCTGTATAGATTGCTCTGGAGCAATCTCTGCCAGTTTCGCTTCCAGGCGCTCGACAAAAGGAGCGACTAGCATAGCGAGCCATAGGCGGCGTGAATCCATCCCGAACGTGACTGAGTCCGAAGCGGAGAGCCACATTTGCAGGATCCGCGTGGGTTGTGGAGCGCGGATGAGGTGCTCGTCTGAAAAAACCCTTCCGGCAATGCGCAAGCCAACGGATTGAAACTCCGCTTCGCGGCACGCGTCGCGCAAGACGATCCAGCACTGGTCAAGCGTTTGCGCTTTCGACAACAAATCTTCAAACTCATGCAGGCTGATCTTCACCCTTAAAGCGCTCCGGAACTCACCGGCGAAAAGGAATTGGCTGAGCACGCCGAACTCGGCGTAGCGCAATGAGCGAAACCCGAGATAAGCAACGGTGAGGCCCAGCAACAACAAGACGGTGGCGGGCCTGGGCTGGAGAAGGGTTTGCAGCACGGCGAGCGTACCGGCCAGCGCCGAGATGCCGTAGAGCGACAAGACGGCCTTGCGTTGACTAAGCCCCAGCGACAACATCTTGTGATGAATGTGGCCGCGGTCCGCCCCGAAGATCGGTTTCTGGCGCAGGAAGCGGCGGATGATGGAAATCAAAACCTCAGTAACCGGAAACGCGAGCGCGACAAGAGGGGCGGCCATGCCGAGGCCCGTGGCTGCGTGCCGGTTCCACATCAGACCGTAACTGCCCAGCAAGAAGCCGACCAGCAGACTGCCGGAATCACCCAGAAAGACCGAAGCCGGATTGAAGTTATAGCACAAGAAACCGAACAGGCCGCCGATGAAGGGCAGGATCACTAAAGCCAATTCCGGGTGATGGTTGATGACGGCGGCCATCAGCAGACTGATAGAAGCAAGCAACGCCACACCCGTTGCCAGGCCATCCATGCCATCGATCAAATTGATGGCGTTGGCGCAGAAGATCAGCCACAAAACACTGAGAATGTCGATGAAAATGGCAGGGCCCGAATAACCGGCTGGACTCGCTAGCCTGACGCCAATCCAACAAGCGTAACCGGCCGCGACAAACTCACCGGCCAACTTCTTCCACGGTGACAAGCCGACAAGGTCGTCAATCAGTCCGGTTACGAAGATCAGGGCCATGGCCGGTAACAGCCGGATGATGAGCTGAATGGTTGGATCGTGCAGACTGAACAGATTTTTCCAGCGCCATTGAAGAATTACCAAGGCGAGCAGCGCCAAACCATAGCTGACCGCCAGCGGAATTCCGCCGACGCGAGGGATAGGGCGGGCGTGGATCTTACGGGCATCGGGCTTATCGACGATCACCAGAAATCCGAAGAAGTCGCGGAAAAAAGGTGTCAGCAGGAATGAGACTAACAGCGAACAGCAAGAAACCACGATCAAAGTGAGCATTCGAGATCTCCAGATACAGCGGTCTTCGAGAACGGCAGTGCCGTTCGTCGATCGACGCCGCGTTTATGTTTGAAAAAGAGGCGAGTAACAGTTTGCTAATCAGGATTAGCAGAGGAGGCGAGCAGCCCTAGTTACCTAGAGATAAAGCCGTGCGATAGAGCGGCTGCTTGGCCGCGGAACCAGCATCTGAGTTTCAATCCATTCATAGGTCTTGCGGAGACCGTCTTTCAAGCGAACGGAGGGTTCCCAGTTCAGATACTGCTGAATCTTGGTGTTGTCGCTATTCCGGCCGTTTACGCCCTTAGGCGCGCTCAGGTCATAGCGCCGCTTCAGCTTTACACCGGCGATTTCTTCTACGAAATCGACAAGTTGGTTGATGGTCACGAGTTCACTACTGCCAAGATTGATAGGCTCGCGGATATCGCTCTCCACGATCATCTTCGAGCCTTTCAAGCAATCATCGATATACATGAAGCTGCGAGTCTGGTTTCCATCGCCCCAGATCTCGATTTCGAGGTTTCCGGAGCGCTTCGCTTCAATCACCTTACGGCAAATAGCAGCGGGCGCTTTCTCCCGGCCGCCGGCATAAGTTCCCAGCGGACCATAGACGTTATGGTAGCGCGCCACGCGGCATTCGAGCCCAAAGTCTTCTTCAAAATGCCGGCACATTCGTTCACTGAAGAGTTTTTCCCAGCCGTAACCGTCTTCGGGCAGCGCTGGATACGCGTCTTCTTCTTTCAGTGGTGTCACGCGCGCGTCTTTCTGTTTGTCGCCGTTGTAGACGCAAGCGGAAGAAGCGTAAAAAACGCGCTCCACATCGGCATCGCGCGCCGCAAGCAGAAGGTGAGTATTGATAAGGACGCTGAGCATGCAGAGAGCTTTATTGTTCTCAATGAAACCCATGCCGCCCATATCGGACGCCAGATTGAACACGACGCCGGCCCCTGCAACGGCTTGCTCACAACTGTGCCTCCGGGTCAGATCCAGCACACAATTTTCCACTTGGCCGGAAAGCTGAAACCATTCAGCCTGAGGCTTGATGTCAACCGCCCGAAGCACGTCGACGTTCTGATCGAGCAAGCGCTTGACCAAGTGGCCCCCGATGAATCCTCCGGCGCCACATACAACTACTTTTTGATCGGAGAGTGTCACAAGCCCGCATCCTAAATTTACTAAAACCTCCCTTGGTAAAACCCGATTGGCCAGTACGAGCCGCAACACAGCGACCACTCACGGCCAAAAGGGAACGTGCGCTGGATGGCGGCCGGCGCCCTCGGGAGCGGGCTCACCTGACAGGCTGCGTAGATCTAAATCAAAGCGATCGAGAAGCAGGTCACGGGCAAAGAAATTGTGGTATACGCGATGGCAATGTTCGCGAAGGCGCCCTAGGGACGAAGGATTTTCCGCTAGCGCCCGGAGTTCGCGGGCCACGCTTTGCTCCGCACCGGGTGAGCACACCCATCCCACCGAATGCTCTTTGATAATGCGCGCCACGTACGATTGATCGTCACCGATAAACAGGAGGGGGCGGCCAGCCGCGAGCGCACCCAGAAACTTTGAAGGCACCACCGTGCCGGTCCAGTCGCTGCGCAACGAAACGATATGAATATCCGGGGCGCTGAGGCGCTCTTCGAGGCGGTCTTGCGGCGCGAATGGAACAAACGAGATGTTCCGGTCGTCCGCCGTTACAGCGTTCCGCACTTCCTCTGCGCGATTGCCTCTGATGCTGAACGCGAAGTGCGCGTCTGAGTCCTTCATCGCGCGCGCCAGGGTCAGGACTTCAGCAAACGAGTGGGCCCGTCCGAAGCTGCCCGAGTACATCAGCGCCAGCTTCGCATCGCCGAATATGGCTCCGCGCTCCGCCACGTCGATAGCTAAAGGCGAAGCCGGTTCGGTGAGCGCCCAGGTGGGAAGCGTCATGGTTTTCGCAGGGCTCTCGTAATGCGCCAAACGCTCACGCATACAAGTCCCGATATCCGCGATCAAGTCGAGACGCCGGTACGCCGTGCGCATCAGTTTCTGCAAAAGAGAAAGCAGCAGACCTGGTTTGAGCACGCCATCCGACACGGCAGCTTCGGGATAAAGATCGAAGCACCAGTGAACGATTTGCGTCTTCCTCTTCACAAGTTTCCAAGGAATAGCTGTCGTCGCGCTCAGTACCGGGTCGGTGCCGATGATGACGACGTCAGGGCTCGAGGTTAAGGAACTCAATGACCAAGCTGCAATCATCCAAGCGCTGTTCGCCAGCCGTCCCCAACCAGTCGCTTGGGGAAATGCAGGGCGCCAGATCCGTTTGATGCAGACGCCCTCGTAAATTTCAGTATGCGGAAAGCGTTCTGCCGTATCACGCCAACTGCGATTGCAGGGCATTGCAGTCACGTTCCATCCGCGGCGAGCGAGACCCGTCGCCATCTCCGTCAAAAGCACGGAACTGACAACATCGTCAGGATAGAAGTATTGATACAGAACCAGTGCGGAAGGCATGGGGGAAGGCGTTATTTACAGCTTCAGCGATAAGGCGGCGAGATCGGCCGAGACGTCTTGGGGCGCTTCTATTTTGAAGTCTCGAACCCGGACAAACCGAGCCGGATTGCCGGCATGAATTTCATAGGGAGGAATACTCTTGCTTACGACAGCGCCTAACCCGACAATGGCGCATTCGCCGATGACGACGCCGGGCGCGAGCGAAGAACGAGCCCCCACCCAAGCGCCATCTTCGAGCCGAATCGGACGCACGATCAAGGCAAAGGCCGGGTCCGACCAGTCATGATTGCCGGTGCACAGATACACGCCTTGCGAGATACAAACATTGTTTCCAACCGTCACCGGCGCCAGATTGTCAATCCAACACTCCTCCCCGAACCAGCAGTTGTCTCCGACTCGCAAGTTCCAGGGATACTTCACGCGGAAGTGCTGCTGCATGACGGTTCCATGTCCGATCTCAGCTCCGAATGCGCGCAGCAGAAAACGCCGGAAGGCAGACGAAGGAATCAGCGAGCAACGCAGCAAAGGCAGTCCAAACAGGAACCAGGCAAGCCGTACGATCCAGGGTCGTCCCGGATCAAAGGCGTTGTTCTGAAACTGTGAGAGATCGACCATGGAAGCAGCGGGTCTCATAAGCTAGAGAATCTCAACTGTAGTTGGCTTGGGGCCGCCCAGCAGCCAAGCGTACACATCAGCCATCTGTTTACCCACCACCGGCCAGCAAAAGCGCTGCTCAATCAAATTTCTTCCCCGCTCGCCCATGCGAACGGCCTCTTCCGGCGGAAGCTGCAGAAACTCACGCAGCGATTGCTCCACCTGTCCGGCATCCGCCTCGATCGTCCAGCCGCAATTGTGCTGTGCGATCTCGGGGAAGTGGCATTGATCCGTCACGATGACAGGCAGGCCCATCGCCAGCGCCTCCAGAACCGCGACGCTAAATCCTTCCGAGAAAGACGGTAGAACAAAGACGCTGGCTGCTCTCAGCGCGCTCCACTTCTGCTCCCCGTTCAGCATGCCCGCAAAAGTGACGGACTGCTGGAGGCCGAGCGTTTCAACCATCTCCTTGAGCGCCCCTAGGTGCCCATCATCGGGCCCGGCAATTACCACATGGGTATCGTCAGAGGCTTGCGGAAGGCACCTCCAGGCTTCTAAGAGAAGCTCGAGACCTTTCTTCTTATGAATGCGTCCCAGGAAAAGAACGATGCGTCTGCCGGCCAGATGCGGATAGCTTTCCCAGAACAGATCGCCGGTTGTGCCCGGAGGCGCCTCAACGCCCGTCGGCACCACCGCCACGGGGTTTGTAAGACCAACCCGGCGATAGTCTTGCACTTCATCGATCGTGAGCGCACGCAGACACGCCGCACGCTGCAGATTGCGCGCCTCAATCAGGGCTGCATAAAGCGCCTTCTTCACTCGCTTCTGACGCAGCGCCCAAAGGTCCAGCATGCCATGGGCGGAAATAATGTACGGCCGTTTGCAGGCGCGCGCAGCGGCAGCGGCTACGTTACAGTGCGGCTCCCAAACACCGTGGATGTGCACACCCTGCGCGGCGCGAATCGTCTCGCGGAAGCGGTTCCGCAAATTGTGGTCCAGCAGCCAGCGCACCCGATGGGACGAGTAATACTTGGCGCTGTTGCGCGCGTCTTTCGGCATCTTCTCCTGCGGGTCGCAGAAGCCGGCGATGGGGCACTCGGGACCGCCTTCGGCCTCCGTGGCCTGAGACAGCTGCGGAACCGATGAAGCAATGCCGCCGAAGTGCGGGTCCACGTGAGACAAGACCTGCAGCCAGCTTGCCGACTTTTTCGCTTCGTTCGGAACGATTCCTTTAGCTGTACGTGATGCCTGCAATGCGGACTACCTCCTCTGCCCACAAACGGGGCGAGTATCGGGAAATGATTTCTCTGGACCTCTGAGCCATAGCCTCGCGCTGCGCTTCCGTGATCTCGCATGTGCGCAACAACACGCCCAGCAATGAATCTTCTCGAGCAGCATTCAGTTGAAGAGGATTGAAGCTATACCCGTTCTTGCCGCTTTCCACCAAATCGTCCGAACAACCGCAGCGGTCCGAAACGATCACCGGTAGACCGGCTGCCATGGCTTCATTCACAACCAAGCCCCAGGGCTCCAGCAGACTGGGAAGAATGAACCAATCGGCAAAGGCGTAGTAGGAACCGATTTCGCGCGTATCCTTCAGGCCGACAAACACGACATGGTCCATTACGCCCTTTGCCGCGGCCTGTTGGCGAAGCGCGCCCGCTTCCGGGCCATCGCCCACCAGCACCAGCGACAATGAACCGCCCCGCTCGCGATACTGCGCAAACGCAGCAATCAGTGCACTGATGTTCTTTTCGGCAGCTAAGCGCCCGACGTAAATGAAATAGCGCGCCGGAAGGTTCCACTCCTCACGGGATGTTCGCTCGCGGCAGTAATCGGCCTGCTCGGCGAAATATTCATTGCCCACCACGTCGTATAGGCCGGCCATGTTGGCTTCACGAAATCCAAGCTCTTTCATATAGGCGGCCTGCCGCTTGCCCCCGGTGATTGCAGCCTGAAAGGCACGGGTCAAGATGGCGCCTTTAATCGCCTCCGTGAACCGTTTTCGTGGATGATCGCCACGTGTGGATTCACTCATCAAGATCGCTTTCTTGCCATGCAGGCGCGCCCAAAGCATCGCGGCCATAGCGGGAAGCGTGTAATAGCCCGGCACCAGCACGGCTTCCGGCTGAAGCTCATCAAGCTTCGCCCATACCAGACGCGCAAGCCGTTTCTGTCCAGCGTCAGCCCAACCGCAATCCGGCATCAGCGTCGTAATCGGCAGTCCGTCGCGCTCCGCCGCGCGGAACACTAGTTTCCCGTGAACACCCGCCCCACCCACCAATTCGATGCCCGCCACACGGTTGCGCAACAGTGGATGCGTTGCGAGAGCCCGCAAGCGCGCCACGTGGTAGGCGTACCAATCAATCCAGATCACCGCTACCAGAGATCCCGAGTTGCCGGAGCGCACGGACGAATGCTTGCCACCTACTTCATGGAGCACGTTTGAATGCTGTTGAGTCATCAAGCCGCCGATGGAAGTTGAGGAGCGAAATCGGAACTATTGTCAACGGGAACCGGCGCTGCACGCTGTCCTGCGATAAACCAGGCGATCCACACCGGAATAGAAAGAATGAGCAGCCGGAAAATGACCGCCTCCATCGTTTGCATCACGAAGTAGATAGAAAGCGCTGACATCATGATGTACTCCGTGATCCAAGGGCCGCCGTGGGTATGCGTTCTGCGCCAGGCGCGCGCGTACAACTGGCCCATGAGAAACAGAAAAGGAAAGTTCAGCCAGCGAAACTCCAGCCAGAGATCGGCCACAATTCCCGGCGCCGAGCCGTCCGCCCCCTCCCACCCCAGCGTCTCCGCGAATCCTTCGCCCGTACCGCCGTTGTGCCACATTTCAGGCAGGCCGAAATCTTCGTACTTGTTCGGCCAGATGGAGTGCGGAATGGGCCGGACGACGATCTGCGCCATGTAGCGGCGGCCCCAGTAAAATGAGTGCCTCTGCTCGGCGCTCAGGATGGCGCCCGTTCCGTAAACGTATTCATTGCCAGTGTCCGCTTTATCCGCAATGCCGACGACATCTGTCGACAGCTGCTGGTCGCTTCCCATGTAAATGTTGCCGCGATTCGTCACCAGGAACAGCAGCAGCATTCCCAGCAGCAGGCCGGCCGCGCCGGTGGCCAACAGCGAGGGCCGCTTGCGCCGGTTCAGATACCAGCCCATCGCAATCATCATAAAGATCATGAATGTCGGGCCGCGGCGTGCCGTAAACAGCGCTTGAATTCCCCAAGGTCCGACAAACAGCAGCATCATGGCGATGTAGCTGAGCTTGAAGCCGACTCGGACCGAAACCGCCAGAATCAGCAAGAACGCAGGGAACATCAGAAGCGCTCCGTCGCGCACATAGCCGTTATCGTCCCAACCGCCGCTATAGGAACTGCTGAAGGCCGCGCGCAGCCCGCCGACTTCAAGAATCGTCTTTGCCCAAGCGGCGAATCCCAAGCACCCGATCACAAGCGCCACTACAATCAGCACGCGAGCCGCGCGCGCCGACATGGCTTCCGCCGGTTGCGAAGACGGAAGGCGGCAACCAGGGGCAAGACAGCCCAGCACGAAACAGAGCATCCCAAAAACGTTGATGGACTGCACCATGACTAGCTGATCAATCTGAAAGAACCCGTCCAGGCCGCCGCTGTTGTACAGCTTCAACGGCATCCAGGCATACATGAACAGCATCATCGGGCCAATGAACATGAGTGGGTGAAAGACATCGCGCGAGCCGGCATAGGCATACCACATGCCCAGGCCCACAATCACGACACCTAACCAGATGAGAAGCTCAAACATGGCTCAACTCAGCTTCGACGCGCTGCGGTGAATGCCGCAAAATCCCGCCCACCACTTCCACCAGCTGCTTGCGGAAGCGCGGCCAATTGAAAGCCTGCGCCCGTTCACGCGCTGCCTCACCCATCGAAAGGACCCGTTCCGGACAGCGCAAGAACTGCTCAATCGCCTGGGCGAGCTGCGCGCTGTCGCCGGGCGCGATCACGAATCCCTCTTTTCCGTTCCGGATCAGGTCGGGCGCCGCCGTGCGCGTGGTGCTGATGATCGGCAGACCGCAAGCCATGGCTTCAAGCAGCACATGCCCAAAGCCTTCCGCTAAAGAGGGAAACACAAAAACATCCGCCTGCTGATACGCCTCAAGCAATTGAGCGGCGTTGACCGACTCGCGCAGACGAATCGGCACACGGCTGTTCTGAAGCCAGCCAAGATCATCGACAGGCCGGCCCACTACAGTGAGTTCCACGGCGCCAACCGGTAGAAAGTCGAGCGCTTCGAGCAAATACTTGATGCCTTTGCGCTGCACCAGCCTTCCCACAAAGAGCAGCTGCAATGGTTTCCCGCCGCTGCGTGAAGCCTTTCTCGCGGCGAATCGCTCCAGGTCAATGCCGTACGGAATGACGTGCACGCTTTCTGGCGCCACACCGTTCTCAACCAGAGTCTGTTTGGTGAAGGAAGAGGCTACCAGGCAGTGTTCCGCCATCAGCGGCTCTTCCACCAGACGAGTAAAATCCTGCTCGGGCAGGGCCAATTCCCATTCCCAATCGAGTGAAGACGCAGAGTCGGGCCACAGCTCGCGTTCCGCCCGCAGAATAGTCCGCACGCTCGCCGGATGCGGATGAAGCTGGAAGAGGATCTTCGGCTGATCTCCTTTGTAGTGCGTGAACGCGCTATGCCCGTAATAGCTGTAGCTCAGTAAAGCAGCGCCGCGCGCAGTCGCCAGTTGCCCGGCGCGACGTCCCAAACGCGAGTCACACCAGCGCACCGCATCGCTCTCCCGAAGCAGCGGGACCGAACCCACCTGATTGAGGGCCTGGGCATACAAACCACTTGCCCAGCACGACACAACAGATTTCCCAGGCAAGCCTTCGGCATGTCTCAGCCGCAACGCTCCAAGCGCGCGCTCGGGAGCCAGCCGCTCCAGCCGTTGCGCGAACGGGCGATCCGCCGGCCAATACAGATCGGTGACCAGCGCCTCCAGCATGCCCGCGTCACTCAATGCGCGAGCGACTTGATAGCTGTCGCGTGCTCCTCTATGTACTGTCACTATCTTCATGGCGAGTCCTACACAAGACTGGAGTAGAGTTCGTGCAACTGTGCTGCGGCGCGCGGCCAGGTAAATTCCGCCGCGCGTTTGCGCCCTTGCGCACCCAGCCGTTCTCTCAGGGATGAATCGTTCAAGATGCTTTCGATCGCGTCTACGTTTTCTTCCAGCGATTCCGGATTGACGAGGATCGCGTCTTTGCCTGCAATCTCGGGGATTGAACTGGAATTGCTGGCCACCACCGCCGTGCCGCACGCCATTGCTTCCACCACCGGAAGTCCGAAGCCTTCATACCGCGTGGGGAACCACACCGCTTGCGCGCCGTGATACAAGGCGCAGAGTTCGTCGTCATCGACAAAGCCGGTCATGTGCACGGACGTAAGCGCCTGGGCCCGGGCCACCAACTCCGGATCGCAATGGCCGGAAACCACCAGCGTCAGGTCTCGCACTCGCTCCTCGAGAACCGGCCAGGCACGCAAAATAAGCTCCGCATTCTTGCGGTAATGCAATCCGCCGGGAACCAGAACATAGCGTTTACCCGCCAGCCCCTGTCGCGCTATGAACTCCTCGCCCACTGCATTGACCGGCCAAAAGAATCGCTCAGTAACAGCATTGTGAATCACCCGCAAACGGCTGCGGATGCTGGGAAAGAATGTCGCGAACCGCTCGGCGGAGAACTGCGAAACCGTATGGAAAACATCCACCGTTCGCGCTAAGGTCGCAAAAAGCAGCCGCCATTTCAGCTGCTGCTTGAGGCTGGCAAAGTTCTGCCTGTGAGCGGTGCGCTCAAAATAGGCCGCATCGTGTACCGTCACAACCAGCTTCAATCGCGAAGTCGGCACGTACGATTCACCGGTGCAATGCACAATTTGCGCTTGGGGCCAAAAGTCTTCGGCTTTCGGCCGGTGAGTCAATAGCCACCGTGCCTGCTGCTTCGATGTATCGCTCGCAAACAGGTGATACGGAAACGTCGTCCAGGGCTCACCCACTTTCGGCACAATGGCGTCGTGATCGGCTTCATCGGCCAGGATATGCATGTTCACGCGATCGCGCACCGCCACGCTCTCGGTGAGTTGGCGCGCCACACGGCCGGCGCCGGTCGAACGGTGAATGTTGCGCAGATGGACGTAAGCCAGAACGTTCACGGGTTTGTAAGTCGGTTGGGTCAGGCGATGTGATTCAGGCGATCTGATTCAGACTTGCCAGGTACGGTTCAGCTGCCGGAAAGCCACGCTCGTCAGCTGCCGCCAGGATGGCTGCCGCGCGCGCCTGCCAAGTCTCATGCCGGCTCACGCTCCAGCGAAGGTCTTCGTAGCCATCGGAGAAATCACGCGCCCGCAGAAGATCGAGATACCCAGCTATCTCTTCGCCATTGTTCACCAGCTTCAATAGCGGTTCTTTCGTCAGCAACTCCCCGTGTGCCCGACTGGCCAGAATGGGCCGGCAAGCGGCCAGATGTTCATAAAAACGCGTGGCGCTTCCCGAGATCGTGGGCTCCTTTTTCAAATACGGAATAAGAGCAACATCGAACGCGCGCGCGTAATGCGCCAGTTGGCTGTACGGTTTAGAGCCGAGGAAACGAACCCGTCCGCCCTTCCCCATCAATTCCTGCCGGAGCTGCCTATGGCGTCGATCGGGAATCTCCATTTCAGTCGGGCCGACAAACGCCCAGGTGACGTCGGGCGACTGCGCGACCGCGTCCGCCAGCAGAACCCAATCGATATTCCCCGCGAGATTTCCAATCACGCCCACGATGGGCCGCGGCCAATCCACTAAATCAGCCGGCGCTTCAGCCGGTTTCATCAGCGGCTTACTCAGAATGTTACTTGCTCGAGTGGCGTTCGGTATCACCACAATCTTTTGCGGATCGCAGCCGGCTTCGCCGCACAGATAATCGGCAATGCGCCGCGAATTCGGACAGACAAGGCTCGCCACGGCGCATATTCGGCGGTCCAGGCCGACGACCTGATTGCGGTTCATGCCGGCGTACTCTTTGGTCAAATCCGTCAAGTAATAAACCACTCGTCCCGGCCAAAGCTCGGCGACCGGTGCGTAAAACGGGCTGGTCACAAGAAGGGTGGAATCCTCCGCGTTCGCGGAGCGCTGCAGCAGACGGTCGAGTATCCGTGTTTCCGGCGGCAACAAGCGCGCAATCGGGAAGCGCCCGTACCCGCGCTGCAGCGGAAAGCGAATCGTTTTCACGGCGGGATCGCTTGATTCGTCAAACTTCTCCCAATGTTCCCAATGCCCAAAATTGCGGATCTCGGGACACCAGTTCAGCGTGGGCGCCATCGTCCCCAAGGCGGAAGCGAACTCCTTCAGCCAGATACTGCCGGCATCGAGAATGTGCCAACAACCCTGCGTTCCGGTGAAATTGGAAGGAAAAGATGGCATGGAGCGATCCAAAAACAAGCTGGAGATTAAGCCGCCGGAGAGACAGCGCGGAAAAACTTGAAGGGCAAGCGCCTGAGGATGGAGCGCGCGATGGAAACCCAGTCGATTCTTCTCGGCAGTGCCCCGATACTCTGGCCCAGGCGCACCAGCAGCATTGTCCCGACAATCGGCGTCGCCAGCAGAAGAGAGTTCAGAAGCAAGGAATGCTCCGGGTGCATCGCTCTGGACCAGGCAAGCCCGCCGATCAAAACCGCTAAGACAATGTTGAGAGCAGCAACTTTCGTTAACCCTTCCGGGAGCGCGCTCAAACGCCACAGCGCGAACAGCACCAATACGGCGGACAGCGCGTGCGCACCAAAAAGTGTCGCCGTCGCGGCCGTCGCGCCTCCCTTCGGGATCAGCACGGTCCCGGCAACAACTACCACCACCGACCAAATCGCGTTGATGATCGCGGTCCAGCGCAGCGAGATCACAGTCAGCCGGGAAGACGCCGGCGAGATGCCCAGATGAACGATCACCGTCGCCACCGCAAAGGCGGCGGGCAGTTCAGCAGCCGCATAGCTCTGACCCCAGAAGTGCCGCAGGATAAATGGAATGGGAACAATCACGAAGCCGGAGCAAAGAATTCCAAGCGCACTCGAAAAGATTGCGCTCACGCTAACCACGCGCGTCGCTCCGCCAAAGTGAGCTGAGCCGTGATCGGTAAAGAACGCGAAATTTCCCTGCTGAACCATGTTCGGCAGCAAGCCGCACATGTTGCGCCACTGCGTGGCAACGGTGTAGAACGCAATTTGCAGCAGCGAGGAATCTCCTCGCGCCACCAGCGTCGCCGTCCACCAACCGGCCGCATTCAGTCCCACCACCCCGCCCAGCTGCACCAGGCCGAAGCGCCACACTCTGGCAAGCGAAACCCGGTCCGCTTTTTCGCCTGTTGTCTTGTTCTTGATTCCTTGCCGCCGCAGAATCAACAGCGCGCTGACGACGGTGGCCAGCAGCACCGCCGCGGCTTGCCCGGCGATCATGTGGGTTGCCCCGAAGCGCGCCATGGCCGGTATCGCAATCAACGACCCGATACCCACTAAACCGGACAGAAACAGAAACGGCGCAAATTCACGAGTCCCGATAAACACACCGCGACAGCACTCCAGCGCGACAAAGGCTGCCGCCGAGATGGCCGCCACTTTTAGCGGGGCCACCAGCGCCGGATTCTTCAGGACCGAATTGGCGAGCGGCGCAGCCGTGACCCACAGCAAGAGCGCGGCGAGAGCGGCCGACAAGGTCGCAAACAGCAGCACCGTGCGAACCACTTGTTGCCGCCCCCTGCTTCCCTCCGGATAATCAGCTATGAAGCGCGTGGCCGTGTTGCCGATGCCCGCTCCCGCATAAGACGCAATGTTATTCGCGGTGTTGAGCGAAATCGAGTATGCCCCGAAAACAGCCGTACCCGCTAAGCGCGCCGCTAACAGATTGGCCACAAAGCCTGCCGCACGCTCCACGGCCAGAGCCCCGCCGACAGAGAACACCCCTGCCACCAGCGATCCGGCTAAGGAAGGCGGCGGTCCAGGGATCGTTTGCTGTGCCGGCTCGAGCGGCGCCGCCGTCTGATCAATCTCCTCAAGCCCGACGCTCGCCGTTCCCCCCGGCTCTAGATGGTCTGAGCGCTGCCTCATGCTGTCGCGCGGAAGTACGCCGAATAAGGACCGTACTTCACCGCCTTTCGGGCGTTCCAATCGTTCAGGATGGTTCCCAGCACCTTAGTGCCGTCTTGCGAGAGACAATCATGCGCTGCCAGCGCATCCTCTATGGTGGTTTTGCGCGCCCGGAAGACCAGCACCACGCCATCGGCGCGCGACCCCAATACTCGCGCATCGGACAGATGAAGCATCGGAGGACTATCGACAATCACAACATCGAATTCACGGCGCAGGCGCTCCAACAGGCCCTGTAAGCGGCTTGAGTGAAGCTTAGCTACCGTTCCCTCTGAGGCGACCGCCGTCGGAAGAACAAACAAGTTCGGAAGTTGCGTCGCCGAAACCAGTTCGCTGATGGGCCGCGCCTCAATTGAGTCGCTTTCATCCAGTAAGTCCGCCAAACCGCCTTCGGGATCAACATCGAATACTTGGTGCAAGCGCGGCTTCCGCATATCCCCATCCACCACAACCACGCGGCGTCCAATTTGCGCGAGCGCAATAGCCAGGTTTGTCGCGACCGTCGTCTTGCCGTCACCGGCATCGGGACTGGTCATCACTATGACCCGTGAATTGGCGTTGCCGATGGTAAAGAGCAGCGAGTTCATGGTCGCGAAGAACGCCTCGGCAACCGCGGTCGATCGTACCGGGACACGGCCTTGCAGCGAGGTCTCATCTGCTAGCGCCGACGCGTCGACAATCGTTTCCGAGGCAGACTGCATAACGGGCTTCGCTATCAGCGGGCGAGAGCGCCCGAGCAGACCACGAAACCGCCTGTTCTCAACAGACGGAATCACGCCCAACTCGCGCAGCTGCAGATGATAGGCAGCTTCTCCAGGGCCATGCAGACTGCGATCCGACTTTAGCCGAATAAACGAAAAGGCCAGTCCGATACAAGAGCCGAGGAAGAGCCCTACGGCGATGCTGGTCAGTATCTTTGGCGAGTAGGGGGCGCCCGGTGGAACGGCTGGATCCACTACGCTGATGGTGCTGGTGTGCATGGCCGTTTGTAACCCCACCTCGTCCACCTTCTGCAACAACGTCTCGTACAGCCGGCGCTCAGAGTCCACATCATGCTGGATCATGCTGGTCTGCACCGATTTACTTCCTTGTTGCGCGACCTGCGCCGATTGCCGCGCGTAGGCTGCCTGCGTCTTCGCTTCCTTAGTCGATGCCAGATCGTAGTTCGCCCTTAAGCGATTGAGCACGTCCTGGTGTTCTCTTTCAATCTGGCTCTTTGTCTCCTCAATCTCGTGTTGCAGTTCCCGCACTTTGTAGTGCTCAGGGGTCATGGTCGAAGACATCTCCGCCAGCTGCCGTTCCAGGTCTCCCAGGTGAGTGCGAAGCTCCCGGATCGACCCCGAATCTACCCCCAGCGGAAGAGCGTTCGCCGACGTGTTGCGCGAAATTTCATAGTCCGACTGGCGCGCGATGCGTTCGTTATCTGACTGCGCAAGTTGAGATTGGATCTCCCGCAGCTTCTCCTGGCCCAAGGTATCGTCCGCCCCGGGATCGGAAGACGCCGTCGCGCCTTTGTACTCTTTCAAGTCGTTCTCCGCCTTCTCCAGACGTTTGCGAACACTATCCAATTGGCTTGCCAGCCAAGCCCCAGTCTCTTTGGTGCTTTCCGTGCGGGATTCAAGGTTGTACTTCATGTACGTCTGGGCAAGACCGTTGCAAACGGAAGCCGCGAGTTGCGCGTCGCGGGCATCGCACAGGATCTCCACCATGCGCGTATTTCCCACCGCGCGGACTTTGATTCTGTTCCCCGCATCGGCCACCAGCGTTTTGTAGGGGACAGAAGAGCCGTCCACTTTCCCCATCCAGGACTGCAAGAAGGAAGCAGATTGCTCGTCCTTACTTGCGGGCGGCGGCGCTGCCAGGTTCTTCACCGCCTGCTTGCGCAGCGAATCGCTCGTTAGAATCTTGATTTCCGTCTGAATGTAAGACTCGGGCAGAATATCGCCCGTTGGGTTCACTGTCGAGCCGCCCTCTTTGTTCAGAAAGTTTTCGTTGAGGCTGCGAATGTCGAGAAGGGTCCGTGCCTGATACATGGATGGCTGCAGCGCGGCGAACAACCAACCGGCGCCCGCTCCCACCAACGCCAGTAGGCAGATCCACCCGAAGTTTGCGCGGATCACGATCCAATATTCAAGCATCTGGCTAGGCTGTTCGGCGCCGGGGCCAGACCAGTTCGAGGGCTGCATGGACCCTCGCGCGCCGCGATGGCCCGGCACCAGGGAATTCGCACGGGACAGGGATGGGGTACTCATAATTTGAAGTCGCTTTCAGTAGTTGAGGTTTGCTTAGCTGGGTTGAGTGGCGCCGGCCATCACATCTTGAAAATCAGAATTCCACTCCCGATGGACACCGCGGCCTCGAGCGCACGCTGGCTCAGCATTTTCGACGTGCTGTTCGGGACATAAAGGATATCGTTCGGCCGAAGAAGAATGTCCGGCGCTTTGCCCTTTAAGATGGCCGCGATGTTCACCGGTATGTCTGTTCGAGCAGCCGTTGAGACGTCCGATTCCCTCCGCAGAATTCGCGCGCTCGTGGCCGCCGCGCGCCCATCTAAGCCTTCCGCTAACGAGATGGCCTGTAAAACGGTTAGGTCCGGTTTGCCCCCAAGAGGAAAGCCTCCGGCTCTTTTCACGTTGCCGATAACGTAAATCACCTCCGCCGGAGGCACGGAGACCACATCGTGCGGCTGAATCACGATGTTCTCAGCTGAGTTTGTGCCGTTCATTAGGCTCTTCAGATCAATATCGACCATGCTCGTCTTGGTCCCCACCGCATGAGCCGTGGCGTAAGGGATGGCGCCGTAGGTACTGCTGTCACGCGTGACTTTCACCACCGGACCCGCATCGCCGCGAACTCCGCCCGCCGACGAAAGCACATCAAGCAGCGTTGTCTGCCCGTGAATCGAGTGCACGCCCGGCGTGCCGACCGCTCCCAGAATTGAGACCGGCTCATCGTGAAAGACCGTAATACTCACCGCCACATCCGGGTCGTGGTAAAAAGTTTTCAGCTTATCCGTCAGCTCTGTCTCGGCGGCGCGCGTCGTCTCACCAGCCAAATGCATGCGCCCAATCAGCGGGAAGTTGATCTCTCCGTTCTGATCGAGACGGAAGGCTTTATCGGCCAGTTCCTTCACCTGTAAGCTGCGGATGGTGATCTCATCTTCCGAGTGCAGAGCGTATGTTTGCGGAGTGCCCAGGCTAAGTTGTTGGGGGGCTACCACCGCACTTTGCCCGGCCTGCTGAGCGAAGGCGCTCGCCGCAACGGAAAAGAAACAAAAACTCTGGAAAGCAATTTTTAGTGAAAGGCTCACGCTAAACTCCACCGATAAGATTCTTAGTTGGTTAACCCGGTTGTCCACTGAGGCGCACCAGGAGTTGAATACGGCTGTAATGAAACACTTAGTTCAGCAGTCTAGTGACGTTGATTAAAAATCCTGCATGAACAGCACTTGTCTGGTCGGGTACAGCGGCTTCGTCGGTTCCAACTTACTCCAGCAAACAGGCTTTGACGACCTGTACCGTTCGACTAACATTCACCAGATCCGCGGCCACAGCTACGACTTGCTCGTGTGCGCCGGCGTCCCCGCCGTCAAATGGCACGCCAACAAATTTCCAGAAGAAGACCTCGCCAACATTGACCGGCTCCTCAGCCATCTCTCCACCGTTCACGTCCAAAAACTGGTGCTGGTCTCCACCGTCGACGTTTATCCGGTCACCACCGGAGTTGACGAATCTTTTGACTGCGCCGGCGTCCCCAATCACCCTTACGGAACACACCGCCTATACCTGGAGCAGAAACTCACGTCCTTCTTTCCTGAGGCCTACACAGTACGCCTGCCGGGTCTCTTTGGCGCCGGTCTCAAGAAGAACGTCATCTTCGATCTTCTGCATGACAATTGCCTGGCTGCGATCAATCCCGAGAGCGTCTTCCAGTATTACGACCTGAGCGGGCTGTGGGACGACATCGGCACTGTCATCCGTCAACAGTTGCCGCTAGTCAATCTCGTCACCGAGCCCATCGCCACCCAATCCATCATCGACAGGTTCTTCCCTGCCAAGCAGGTGGGCGCCGAATCAGGCAAGCCCGGCCGCTATCAAATTTCCACTCGCCATGCCTCGGCATTCGGGAAAACGGGCGAATACCGTTTCACTGCCGAAGAAGTTCTGGCCCAACTGGCACGTTATATTCAAACATCTCACGGCGCCCCACGTGCATGAAACTGGCCTTCTCTAATATCGCTTGGCCCGCAGTGGAAGAAGACGAAGTCCTTGGCGCATTGCAGGCCGAGGGTATTTCGGGAATTGAAGTCGCCCCCACACGCCTGTGGCCTGATTGGAACGGGGCCTCCGAACCGGCAGCAGCGGCTTACGCCGACACTCTCGCCGCCAAAGGCCTCTCCGTGCCCGCCCTGCAAGCCATCCTCTTTGCCAAGCCGGAGCTTAAACTGTTCGGCAGCGATTCGGACCGCCGGCAACTCTTACATCATCTTCAAAAGGTCGCGGATCTGGCCTCCGCGATCGGCGCCAAGAGCCTCGTTTTCGGTGCTCCCAAAAACCGCCAGCTTGCTGATCTCGCTCCGCAGACCGGCTTCGCAATAGCTCGCGAATTCTTTCGCACCCTTGCTCCCTACTATGAACGGCGCGGCGTCTCTCTCTGTCTCGAAGCCAATCCTCCGCAATACGCTTCGACATTCATTACCACCAGCGACGAAGCGGCACAGCTGGTTCGAGCTGTCGATTCACCCGCGTTCGGCCTGCACCTAGACACCGCCTGCATGTTCCTGGCCGGCGACGACGTGAGCGCCGCCATCGGGAACAATCTCGATATCCTCCGGCATTTTCATGTCAGTGAGCCGTTCCTGGACTCTTTCGCCGCTCCTAAAATCGACCACGCCCAAGTAGCTGCTATTCTGCGTGGAGCAGGATACGGCGGATGGATTTCGCTCGAGATGCGGGAAACTGATCAGCCCGTTCGCGACGTTCAACAAGCCGCCCACTTTCTGGCACGCACATACGGTAAAGAGAGCTGAATTGGAATCCCTTGCAGACCAGTCCAAGTCCTGGCAGGTTCCCGAATATAAGTGCATCGAGTTCGAAGCGCGTCGCTCAAAGTATTGCGTCGGCATTCCCGTCATTAACGAAGGCAAGCGGCTGCTGGCGCAACTCGAACGCATGGCGAAGCTCAACCTGGCGTCAGACATTCTCATTGGAGACGGTGGCAGCACGGATGGAAGCAACGAACCCGAACTGCAGCGCCAGGCCGGAGTTCGCTCACTCTTAATAAAGACGGGCCCTGGACGGCTCAGCGCCCAGATGCGAATGTTGTTCGCCTACGCGCTCGAACAGGGCTACGAAGGCGTGATTCTGATCGACGGCAACGGAAAAGATGGCGTTGAAGCCATTCCGCAGTTCGAAAGAGCTCTCGATGAGCAATACGAGTTTGTGCAGGGCTCCCGCTATCTGCCCGGCGGCGGCGAACGCAATACTCCGCTCGAGCGCAAGGTGGGCTCGCATTTTATTCATGCGCCGCTGATTAGTCTTGCGGCCCGTTTCCACTACACCGATACCACCAACGGCTTCCGGGCTTACAGCCGGCGCTTCTTGCTCGATCCGGCCGTACAACCGTTCCGCGACGTTTTCGATACTTACAATTTGCATTACTATCTGTCGATCAAAGCGCCGAGGCTTGGCTACCGAGTGAAGGAACTACCCGTCTGGAGATCTTATCCGGAAACAGGGCCGGTGCCGTCGAAGATTTCGGGCCTTTCGGGAAAGGTCGCGATCATCAAGCTGCTCTTACACTCCGTCCTTGGGCACTACGATCCAAAATCGTAGCCTGAGATCCAATAAGAGCGCGAGTTCGTGGTGCAGCGAAGTCCCCACAATACCTAAGCGCAATCGAGCTCACTATCGTTCTCCTGCTCCCGCTGGCGCGCTACCGACTCTGACGGGCCACCGAGCAGACCGTTAATACGATCGCTTAAATCGTTCAGAGTATTATTCAATTCTTGTAAGTTGACCGTCAGAGTCGACAGATCTTTGGTTAACAGGCCCGTATTCCCCCGGAGAACCGAAGTGCGCTGCAAGATTATCTCTCGCACAAAGTCGGAGATGCTGCGTGCACCCTCCCTCGCGCAGAGGCCTTTCAGCTTTTCATGCTCTTCGGTGGAGAGCCGGACAGTAATTAGATTCGTTCTGCTATGCAGAAGGGGCATTCGAACCGCCTTTGCGATGTAGGGTGAGGTAAATGGACAGCTAACCTGGCCAAGAGCGCCAGCTGTAAAACAAGAGCGCCAACTAGAAAATGAGACTAGATATGCGGCTGCGGCGAGGCCAGTTGTGGAATCCGGTCATAAGTGACCCAGTTGCGGTCAATCTCTACCAGAACAGATCTTTGCAGGAGCGTAACAGACAGCACCAGCCGGGTCACGCCCTTCAGCTCCATCAGCGTTCCATTGACGCCCGCCAACGGGCCTGCCGTCACGCGCATAATCTGCCCTGCCCGCAGATAAGGCGAAGGCCGCATGGCCGTCTTCGAGTGCTGTACAAGTTGCAAGGCCCGAATCTCTTCATCATCGACGGAGGCCAGCGTGGTTCCAAAGCGTACAGCGTCAATCACGCCCGGCGTATTGATGATCTTCGTCCAGGACTGCCGTTCGAAGCGAGAGAATACGTAGCCCGGAAACAGCGGCGTGTCGATATTCTGCATGCGTTGCGCCCACTTGCGGCGAACCCGATACAACGGCAGAAATTCTTCCAGCCCCTGATAATTGATCAATTCAGAGACTCGTTTCTCGTGATTAGGCTTAACTCGGAGAGCGAACCAGGGGCGGTTGTCGTCGTCAGATCTCGGTGTATTAGACATTGGTTGGGAGTATTGGGCTCGAAATCAAGTAAATGCAATGAGGAGATTGCGACCGGGCAGGCTTCCGCCATTCTTAACGACATGGCCTTCTTTTTTTTGCTCGTTGAAGACATCTCAACGCTCAGTAGTTACTTAGTCCGCTTCGCTTTAGCTTCGTAAGTGAATACGAAGGTAAATGGGTTTGTAGATTCATCATCCGTAAAAGTTGGGTTTTCTGTCAACGTTCCGGCCGCGCTCTGGTTTCACTCAGTACTACCGAACCGTTGTACTTTGGGCGCTCTTGCGCCCTCCCCCGGTCTACGTAAGTTTCAGACAATTGCCGGCACTATCCTCGATTATGTTCCCGACATAACAGTGCCATTGGGCTCGAGCCTCATTAACCATTGCTGTACCACATTCGTCAGCACGCCAGCTTCCTTACTTCCGGAGCAAGTATTTGCTTAGCCGGAAGCGCTCAACCTGTTATTCCAGCGCCGATTAGCCACTCCACCTCGGCGGAAATTTCACCTGATATTCTTCTCCTGGAAGTTGCACTAGGCTTTTTAAGTCCCGGGCGTTCACCTTATGGTTAGCGTTATTTACCGCTTGGTGGACCTATGGTAGTAGTACTTATAGAGCTATTCGGTTTTGGGAAGCCGGACCGCTCCGTTCATTCTGGTCCCGACCATATCGCTCGATATACGTTGGCTAAGATTCACAGGAGAAGTTAGTGCTTGATTTAGGTGGGGACCACGCAGTCCTTCGACTTTGGGCGATCTCCGAAGCGCCGCCTGAGTTTCAGCAGGCGCTAGGCACTCAAGCAACCGATCTAGATTGTTGGGTTGCTCATGTCCCGCCCGAGTTGGTTAACGAGCCACTCATTGCCCTACTGAGCATCGGTTCCTCACCGTCACGTCCGCCGAAGACGATCCTGCTCAAGGACGGCAGCACGCTGTTTTCCGGTCCGCTCTCAACCTGCCCTTTGAACGCGGAGGCGCAGAAGAAGACGGTTTATCAAGAACGTCTGTCTGACGGTCTGCCGCTAAGAAACGGGCGCGTCGAGTCTCTAGACACCAGTCCCCGCGGTCAAGCCGCAGCGCCATGCGTTGCCGCACTCTCACTTATGAAGTAATCGTAGCTAAGAAACAGATAGCTGGACGGAGTTGCGAGCGCGTTGTAACGTAAGTCGCCGCTCGTTTGGGCCGCTCTCCACCGTTCCCAGCAGAGAGCGGAGGCCACGCAAAACGGATAATGGCAAAGGTAAGGCCCGCCGTAATCACCGCCACGACAGCAAGCAAAATCCAGGACACGCGCCGTGCCGGCGGGGTGGTGCGTCCCAGCAAGTGACTCCCACCTGTCTGCTCGTAGTTGGTGCGCAGCAAGGCTACTTCCTGCTGCTCAGTCTCCATAAGGCGATAGGCAAGAACCGGTGATCCCACCTGGGGTGATCCCAGCTGCTGTGATCGCATTTGGAATGCGGGCGCAGCAGACATCTCCCCAGGGGCCGTCGCAGCCTCTAATGCCCGCATCTCTCGAACCGGCGCTGCCAAGCGCGCTTTTGCTCCCAAGGCTTGGGCGAAAGCCGCGGAGCGTCGAACGTTTTCTAAGGCTTTCTCCCACCAGGAACTGTTTTCCGCTCGATCTAATGAATTGATGACATCGTAAGTCCTCAGGTATATCGCCTGATCAAGCTTTGGCTTGGCGACCTGAGGGCGGGATGGCTGACGTTCGGTCGATGTGGGAGTCATAAGTCAGTAACTTCTTCAGCAGTGCGTTACTTACGCGACAAAATTAAGTTTTGTCAGCAAATATCGGCAAAATCCCTTCGTTTAATCCTGCTCAGGTTCATGCTACATCAGAAAGCCCAAAAACGAAGGAAAATGGAAGTAAGGAAGGTACTGCCGACTTCTCTGCCTAACTGACTAGACGGCTACCAAGCCCTGGCGTTTCCTGAGGACGCTCTCAGCACACCCAGTCCGGAACTCGGTTCGCGACAATAGAAGTGTAAGCGATGATTGTTTCGACAATGTTGTTCTTCCCACTCCCCGCCCTTCGTCCTGTTTTACCGTCCGGCCGCGTCGCAACCGCTCCATCGTTGTCTCAACGCAGGCAGTTCACTCCAGCCGCATGAATTTCCTGTTACGCCCGGCCGCCCATCGTTACCGGAGTTGGATTGATAACTGGGAGAACGAGCTTTGTTTCCGAACCAACGACCGCATTGTTCGCCAGTTCGAGTATGGTCTCGAGTGGAGCCAACAATGGCCCGGCGTCGAACATCCTCCTTTGGGCGACTCCGAACCCGACGACTACATCATCCGTTTGAACCAGTCCGCCATCGCCAACAGCAAACAGTTTTTCGGCTACCAGCCGCCCACTGATTTCAAGCTCAACGGCGATTGGTTGCAATTCACATCGCCCGTTCACACTCCGTTCCCCGAGAACAATATCGTACGGGCGCGCTGGTTTCCCGCGCGCAACGGGAGCCGCAAAGCCGTCGTCGTATTGCCGCATTGGAATGCGAAGTTGCCCCAGCACAATGCGCTCTGCGCCGGTATTCAGCGTTTAGGTATCAGCGCCCTAAGGTTGAGCCTGCCCTATCACGATTTGCGCACGCCCCCCCACCTGCATCGCGCCGATTACGCCATGTCCTCGAACATCTGCCGCACCATCGATTCAGCTCGTCAGGCCGTAATCGACACCCGCTCATGCTTCGATTGGCTTCAAGCTCAGGGCTTCGCTGATTTAGGAATTGTCGGCACCAGCATCGGTTCCTGTTACGCGTTCCTCGCCACCGCGCATGACGATCGCATTCGCGCCAACGTATTCAACCATTGCTCCACCTATGTCGCCGACGTTGTGTGGGAGGGCTTGTCTACCCGGCACATACGAGATAGTCTCGACGGCGCCATCGACCTCGACACGCTTCGTAAACTCTGGCTGTGTATCAGCCCGCCCAGCTACTGGGAGCTCTTCAGTGCCCAAGACACTCGTTCGAAGTTCATCTACACCCGCTACGACACCACCTTTCCCCTGCACCTCTCGCGCCAGGTGATTGAGGGCGCGCGGAAGTTCAACTGGGATCACAAAGTTTCCGTGTTGCCCTGCGGACACTACACCATGGGCGAGTTTCCCTTCAAGTACATCACCGGTTATGAGATCTGCACGTTCTTAAAACGAAATCTCTAGCTCGCTCCCAGCGTGGCCGCTGAATGGTTAACAACTTAAATATTTTGCTCGAAGATGCTGCAAAACCTGCGCTTCCTGCATCGAACGCTTGTGCACCAGGAGTTTACGCCGGGCTTGGCCGGGACGAACAATGAGTAGCGTCAGATTCTTGGGGTTTTTACTCTCCTTTTTGGCTTTGTGGATGGCATCTCAAGCGAGCGCTCCGGCGCAGACCGCCAGACCCGGCGCCGCGCCCAGTTCTGGGACGCAATCAGGAGGCGGCAATGGTCAAGCGTCGCAAACCGGTGCACCCAGCGGCGCCACCATGGGGCCGCAGGCGGGCGATCCCAGCTATCAGAGAAGCGTTCCGCAAGGGACAGCAACACCAAACGCGATCCCCCTGAGTCTGGGCAACGCCATTGACCGCGGTCTTAAGGCCAATCTGGGTTTGTTGACCAATGAGCAGTCCAGCCGTGAAGTACGCGCCCAGCGCTTGCAGGCGCTCAGCGGACTGCTGCCGCAAGTCACTGGTCAGATTTCTGCAGTCGAACAACAACTCAACCTGCAAACAGTCGGATTGCTGTTCAGCCTTCCGGGCGCTGCTATTCCACGCATCGTCGGTCCCTTCAATTACGAATCTGCGCTGGCCAATGTGACCGCGCCTGTTTTTGATTACCGCGCTCTCAGCAACTTCAGAGCCTCGCGCGAAAACGTGAAGGCCTCTGTTCTATCCATAAAAAATGCTCGCGACCTGGTCGTACAGGCCGTCGGAAATGCTTACCTTCAGATCATCGCCGACGCCGCTCGTGTCACCGCCACACAGGCCGAAATTGAAGCAGATAACGCCGTTTATATGAACGCCGTCCACCGCCATGATGCCGGAACAGCCATCGCAATTGACGTGCTTCGTTCGCAAGTAGAGTTGAAACAGCGGCAACAGACGCTGGTCGCAGTAAGTAATCAGTTTGAAAAGGATAAGTTGACGCTGGGCCGCGTCATAGGTCTGCCCCCCGGCCAGCAGTTTTCAGTCGCCGACCCCGCGCCTTCCGTTCCCTTGGCGGCCATATCGCTCCAGGAGGCGCTCGGAAAAGCGTACGAGCATCGCCCCGATTTCCAGGCCGCCAAGGCGCGCGTGCTTGCCGCTCAATTTTCCCTGCGTGCCGCCAAAGCAGAGCGCTACCCCGCTGCCACCGTGAGCGGTTTCTACGGAGCCGAGGGAATCGGTCTTCTCTCGAACTCGCACGGCGTGTTCAACGCCACCGGCTCCATTCAGTTCAACATCTTCGATGGTGGCCGCATCAAAGGCGACATCCTCGAAAACGATGCCGAGCTGCGCAATCGCCGAAGCGAGATGGACAACCTTCGCGGCCAAATTGATTACGATGTCCGCAACGCATTGCTAGACCTGAAGTCAGCCGGCGATCAGGTGGACGTGGCGCGCAGCAACGTGGAGCTGGCAAATCTAACACTGAAACAGTCCCGCGACCGCTTCACAGCCGGTGTCACCAACACCGTCGAAGTGGTGCAGGCGCAGCAATCAGTTGCCGACGCGAACGAGAACTTGATCTCCGCGCAGTTTCAATACAACGTCGCTAAGGTTTCGCTCGCCCGTGCGCTCGGGCTGGCCGAAGAAGGCATTCGGACCTATTTCGATCAGCACCCTTAAACATCTTTACTACTTTTCTAAGCAGAAGCTCCCGACGTACAACGCGTCAATCCCTGAGGAGTAAAAGCTGCGAACGGCATCCCGTGGAGTGCATACCAGCGGATCCCCGAACAGATTAAAGCTCGTGTTGTAAAGCACTGGGAGCCCGGTAGATTCGCTGGCCGCCGTCAGCAGCGCGTGATAAAGCGGATTCTCTTTCTTCCGCACGGTATGCACTCGAATAAGACCGTCACCCAAAATTGCCGCCGAGAAAGTCTTGCGGCACTCCGGACGCACTCGTCCCACCGTAGCCAGGTAACGCGCATTCGGCCCCACGTCGAAGTATTCCGCAGCCCTCTCTTCGGGAACGGACGCGGCGAACTTTCGAAAGCTCTCGCGATGCTTGATGAAGACGTTCAAGTTCTCCGTCGAGTACGGATTGGATGGTGAAGCGAGAATACTGCGATTACCCAATGCTCGCGGCCCGAATTCCATCCGGCCCTGCATCCAGGCCACGATTTTCTGGTCGTTCAATGCACGCACCGCATCTTGAATGACGTCGCTCTCAGTCGAGAGCAAGCGAAACCGCAGCTTGCAGTTTTCTAATACCTGCTTGATCTCTCCCGTCGAATACGCCGGTCCAAGGCATACAGTCTGGAACGGAACCCTCGCCTCCTGCCCATAAAAGTTATGCCACGCGTACAGCGCAGCTCCCAGCGAAGTTCCCGCGTTGCCCGCCATTGGCTGAACGAACATGTCACTGAACTTCTCTTCCAGTGCATGAATCAGGAAAGCGTTCAAAGCCAGTCCACCTGCGACGCAAACGTTTTCGTTGCGGCCCAGCGTAGCGGGCTCCAGCATTCTCATCACAGCTTCTGAAACCGCTCTCTGCAGGCTCGCAGCCAGGCTCGCTTTTATTTCCGCGGGAAGCGAATCGCCTGAACGCAGCCCAAGCTCTTCATAAAAGCGCGCGCTGAATCCGCCCTGCGTCAGCCGGTCCGCGTCGAAATACGCCCGATCAATCTGCGGCCACGTGGAGCCGCCGCGGTGCAATAACCGTTCCAGAACGGGCAAATAGTCCGCTTTACCCGAAGCCGACAGCCACTGCACCTTGTGCTCGTCCGCACGCGCCTCAAAGCCCAGCAGTTCCGTAAATCGATTGAACACATCACCCAACGAATCCGGGAAATAGAGTTCGCGAACGGGCGTGAGTTGATTCTTCTCGCCACGAAACAGCACCGCGGAACGAAAGTCGCCCGCTCTGTCGATGCTCAGAACCGCCGCCGATTCAAAGCCAGTTGCGAAATAGGCGGACGCTGCATGGGCATGGTGATGTTCCACCACAACAATCTCGCTGTTGGGGAATCGCGCACGCAACTCCAGCTGTGCCGTGCTTTCCGCGCCCAGCGCGAACGGTCTTGCAAGAGCAACGCAATCTATATCTTTTGCTTGCACCCCAGCGACACTAAGCGCCAGATGGAACGCTTCATCCGGAAAGGAACCTGGCCGATCCTGGCGTGACACTTTGGCTTGCTCCACGCCGGAGGCAATCTGTCCCCCTTTGATAACGCAACAAGCAGGATCGCTCAGCAGCCCACCCAGCCCGAGAATCACGCGTGACACGCTAAACCTTCCGCAGCCTTTCCATCACGCGCTCACGCCCGACGCAGATGAAAACAGCAAAGGCGCTCGGCCCCACCGGCTGCCCTGTCAGCGCCGCGCGGCTGGCATTGATCAGCAAACCCGCCTTCACTCCGCGCTCTTCGGCGAGCTTTCGCAAATCGGCCTCCACGCTCGCTTCCGTAAATTCCGGATTCTCTTTAATCCGGTCTGCCAATCCATGCAGCAGCTCCCGCGCACCGTTGGCATTCAACTTCTCCAGCGCCTGCGGCTCCATCTGAAAATCATCCGCGAAGTACGCCCGGCCTCTGGTCGCAAAATCCAGCAACGTGGCGAAGCGTGTGCGGATCGTATCCACAGCATGCTCGAAGAACGCCTCATCGCCATAGGGCCCGAGCCCTTGATCCTCAAGCGATCGCCGCACCAGCGGCGCCAGTTCCCCCACCGGCATCGAGCGCAGATGCTGCGAATTCAACCATAGCGCCTTCGGATCAATTGGATCCTCTTCACTGAAATTCACCACCGCGTTGCTACGATTCACGCCCTCCAGGCTGAACGCACTCGTCAGCTCGTAAAGCGTCATCTGTTCGCGATTGTCTTTTGGCGACCAGCCCAGCAGGCACAGAAAATTGATGTACGCCAGCGGAAGAAAGCCGTTGTCGCGATACGTCGTGACACTCACCACCGGCCCGTGCTTGCGCTTCGAAAGCTTTGAGCCGTCGGGAGCAATCAACAGCGGCAGATGAGCAAATCGTGGCACGTACGACCCCGCCGCTTCAAAAATCAACACGTGCTTAAAAGTGTTTGAGAGATGGTCTTGCCCCCGAATCACATGCGTGATCTTCAGGTCTATATCGTCCGCGCATGAAGCCAGGTGATACGTGGGCATGCCATTGCTTCGCAGCAGGGCGAAATCTTCAATGTCCGCGGTCAGCTTTGATTGCGGGCCGTACACCTCGTCCTGAAACGCCACCTCACGCGCCGGCGCCCTCTCCACGCGGAACCGTATCACGAATGGCTCGCCCGCCGCCGCTCGTTTCTGGCTTTCTTCCTTTGACAGCGCCCGCATTTCCGGATTGCACAGCCACGGCCCTTCGCCATGCGCCTTGTCTTCTCCATCCGCAACGGCAGGCGTGAAATCCCGATAAGCCCATCCTTGCGCAAGCAATTGAAAAGCCCTCTTGCGATGCAAATCCAAGCGCTCCGATTGGCGATAAAATTCATCCCAACTCAATCCCAACCAGTTCAGGCCTTCGTAAATCGACTGGAGCGAGGCCTCGCTATTGCGGTCCACATCAGTGTCGTCAATGCGCAACACCATCGCGCCCTGGTGCTTGCGCACATACAGCCAGTTGAAGATAAAAGTGCGCGCGCTGCCGATATGCAAATAGCCCGTCGGCGAGGGCGCGAAACGAGCCCGAATCATGAAGTTTCAGTGTACAGACCCGCACTCGAAAGGCGCGAATGCAGTGCGATAAATTGCTCTAGCGTCAGCTGCTCGGCTCGCAGCGAAGCCTCCGCCAAGCTACCGATCGCGTCACCGTAGAACGGTCGCAGGTTATTCCTCAGAGTCTTGCGCTTGTGCGCGAAACAACGGCCCACAAACGCCAGCAACCCGGGCGAGCTCGTCACGGCGGGCGACTTGCGCCGAAATCGCACCGCGCCCGAATCTACTTTCGGCGGCGGCACGAAGGCCGATGGGGGCACGTGACAGACCAGTTCCACATCGCACACCAACTGCGTCGCAACCGTCAAGTAGCCGTAATCGCGCGTACCTGGCCCGGCCAGAATCCGTTCGGCCACTTCCCACTGCATCAGAAACACGGCGGTTTCAAAGCCCTCATCAAGCTCCAGGAATCGTTCGATAATCGGCGACGTTATGTAGTACGGCAAGTTGCCCGCCAACGCCGCGCTGCCCCATTGCTTTAGATCGGTCTTTAGCACGTCGCCCTGATGCACATGCAGCTTCGGTTCTAAGGCGAACTTCGCGCTCAGCTGCCTCACCAGATTGCCGTCGAGCTCTATGGCTTGCAGTTCGTCCGTACGCCGCAGCAGGTGCCGCGTCAACGCTCCGCGCCCTGCGCCAATCTCGATCACACGCGCCGTGTGATCACCGCAGGCAGCTGCCGCAAGGCGCTCCAAAATGGCGTCATTTGCAAGGAAATGCTGACCCAGCTTGCGCGGCAAGCCTCAAGTGTAGAACAGCAATCCTGCCAGCAGCTTTCGACCCCTGCCTTCTGCAACCATGAAGCGTGAACTGGATCTCCTACCTTCTGGCAATCGCTGCCGGCGCATCCAACCCCGCGCAAGCCGGGGCAAATGCGCAGCTCAAAAAATCGATTGACCAAGCCGTTTTCGCCGCCGTTGCGATTTATCTTTCGGGCCTCGCCGGCGTACTCGTTCTTCAGCTCTTCATCCGCCCGCCTTGGCCTGCTGCTGCGAAGCTCTCCGCCACTCCCTGGTGGGCCTGGGCCGGCGGTCTGCTCAGCATCGCCGCCACTTTGGCCGGCCTCACCTTCGCTCAGAAAATGGGTTCCGGCGTCTTCACCGGCATCAGCGTAACGGCTTCGCTCGCCATGTCGCTGCTACTCGATAACTACGGCTGGCTCGGCTTCAAAATTCACCCGGCATCATGGCCGCGCATGCTCGGCTGTGGTCTCATGATCTTCGGCCTTTGGCTTGTGGCCAAATTCTAAATCATTTTTCCACTTCGAACGCCTCCCGCAAAGAAAAATGCGGCGAGTAAAAGCGCCGGTCTGGAATGATGTCTCCGTTCATCTCCTCAAATAGCGCCACCTCGGACACATCCACCAGCGAATCCCAATCCAGATCGGAGATGCCGCTCAGAAAGGGCGAGTACACCACGCGTTTGCCCGTTCGTAACGCGTGCGCTCCAGCCCAGGCGCCTAAAAATCGAACAGAGGCTTGCTGGGGAATAGCGTCAAGCAACTCCAGCAAAAACTCCGCCCGCACCACCCCGAGCTGTGTCGAAACCGCGCTGACGGAACGTTGCTTTGAGAGTTGGCCGAAGTATCCCGGATCGGAAACAGGCCTGCCCCGGTAAGGGGATCCACAAACCCCACGGAACCCGAAGCAGCGCCCGGCATCGTTGATCAACCCTTGCCGGTTTCGGATACGCCCACCCATCATCACGGCGTCAGGGTGCAGCTCAAACACGCCGAAGGCTTCCCATATCCAGTCCGTATCTTCCATCTGAACGTCTTCACCCACCAGATGAACAAAGCCCTGTTGTTCCGCCATCTGCCGCGCCACTGCGGCCAGACTTCTCGCTTCAGTTGCCGGCTCTTTGATCGCCACGGTGACAATAGCTCTCGGGTCCTCACGCCTGCGCACGAAGCGCCAGTGCGCGGCGCCCCCGAACAGCGGGCTGTGTTCAATCTCAAATCCGCGCCCTTGCGGCTGAGCATCCAGAAATCGCTGCAGCACTGCTTTTTGCGAAGAATGAATGTACGGCTTACTCGCGCCATCGTCGGCAGTCGACTGCGCATGCACTCGCCAGCTGTACACCACTTCCGGAATGTGCGCCCCGCGCTGCCCCGCTATCAGAAATCGCACGAAGGCGTCCCAATCGGGACTTCCCTCGGTCGCGCCATCGCTATAGACTCCCAGATCTAAAGCCGTCCGCCGCTCCATCACACCCAAGTGCGCGATGTATGCCGAATTCAAAAGCAAAACCGGATCCCAATCAGGCTTGAAGTAGGGCTGATACACGCCCCTTCCCATCACCTTGTCCTCATCCGTGTAGAGCAGCCGTGGGTAGCCGGCCGCCATCACCCAGGACGCCAGCACCCTAAAAGCGTCGCTATAGAGAACATCGTCAGCGTCCACCGGAAGCACGTACTGCCCCGTCGCCTGTTCCAGGCACATGCGCAGGCCTCTAATGATTCCGGCGTTCGTTTCCGCGCGCAGCAGCTTCACTTGAGCGTGTGCGCTCAGTTCCTTCAGATAGGAAACCAGCTTGCGATTCCGGCAACCATTGTCGAGGATCACCCACTCGCATGCGCCAGGCTGCTGAAGAATGGATTCCGCAAGCCTACGGAAATATCGAAGAGGGCTGCCGTCCCAGACTGCCGTCATCACGGAGAAGAGCCCGGGCTGCGCGGCGCCTGGGTAATCGCGCTGCCGCTGTACCACCCGGCGCCGGATCCAATTCCGATATCTGCGCGTCTCGCGGCTCGGGAAAAATTGATCGGCTTGCCGCCTCAGAACTCCTTTTGCGTAAGCTCGAATCCGTTGCCGCAGTCCAGTTCGATTGTACGCGCCCGTTGCTATCTTCGAAGAGGCGCAGGCGCGCGCACAGCGCCGTCTTTAAAGCAATGGACCGGCAACACAACACTGAGGCTCAGCTCGAGGCGGCCAGGAAGAGACTTTCTCAACTTGAAGCAGCGCTCGCGACATCGCAACAGCAAATTGTCAGGCTGCTCAATCTAATCGCCAAGCAGCAGGATCGCTCCGACCTGCAGCAATCCTCAATCGCGCGTTTGGATCGCACGCTGATGGAGCTTCTCACCGGCCGCACTTGGCGGGCGTTGCGCTCGGTCGGTGAGTTTGCCAAGAAAATAGCGCCTGCACGCTCCGGCGGAGGCGCCTCCCACACCAACAGCCACGGCGATAAGGCGTCCTATCTTGCCTGGATCCAGGATTTCGAACGCCCTACTGACGAGTTGATGGAACTCAAACTGCCGTCGCTTGAAAACCGGCCGCTCATCAGCATCGTCATGCCGGTATTCAACACCGCGCCCGCTGAGCTAACCGCCGCCATCGAATCGGTGCTCGCTCAGTCGTATAAACATTGGGAGCTGTGCATCGCCGACGATGCTTCGCCCAGCCCAGACATCCGGCCGCTGCTTGAGCGATTTGCGCAAACGGACGCACGCATCAAGCTCACCTTTCAAGCCGAGCGCGGCGGCATATCGAAGACCGCCAATGCAGCCTGGCAGCTGACCGCGGGCCGTTATGTAGCATTCCTCGACCACGACGACACGCTCGCCCCGCACGCGCTTGCCTATGTTTGCGAGACCCTCGATCGCAGCCCCGAAGCCGATCTCATCTACAGCGATGAAGACAAGCTCGACGCAAAAGGCCGGCGGTTCGATCCATTTTTCAAACCCGATTGGTCGCCCGATCTGCTCTTAAGTGAGAACTACATCTGCCATCTACTGATCTTGCGTCAGGATCTGGTCCAAAAGATCGGGAGCTTTCATTCCGATTGCGACGGCAGCCAGGATTATGACCTGATTCTGCGCGCGACCGAACATGCCGCGCAAATCGAGCACATCCCTAAAGTCCTCTACCATTGGCGAGCCGGCGCTGAATCTACCGCCAGCAACCTTTCAAACAAGCAGTACACGCTGCACGCCGCGCAGCAGGCCCTGGAGCGTTATTGCGAACGCTCGGGCAAGCAGATGCGGGTGGAACCCAACCAGATCGCCGGGCGCTGGCGCATGCGCTACGTCGTCCCGCCGGAAAGCCGCGTCAGCATCATCATCGCTTCCGGCGGCAAAGCGGACGTGCTGCGAACCAACCTCACCACCTTGTTCGCAAGGACAACCTACCGCGACTTCGAGGTGATTGTCATCGACAACTCGAAAGCGAACGCCATCGAAAAGCTCGCCGCCGACTTCGCTTCCGGCCCCAGCACTATCCGCTACATCGATTGGCGTAACAAGCCTTTCAATTATTCGGCCATCAACAACGCCGCCGCCAAGCAATGCGAGTCACCGGTGCTGCTCTTCCTCAATGACGATACCTCCGTGATTGCTCCGGATTGGCTGGGGTCCATGGTGGAGCTGGTGATGCGTCCTGAAGTGGGCGCCGCGGGCGCCAAGCTCCTCTATCCGAACGGCCGCATCCAGCACGCCGGGGTCGTCATGGGCCTCTATGACAACTGTGGCCATGCCTTCAAGGCGCTCGACGGCAGTACCGCCCACTACTTCGACTTCTCAGACATCATCCGCAACGTGAGTGCCGTCACCGGCGCCTGCCTGATGGCGCGAGCTGAGGTTTTCTGGCAAGTCGGCGGTTTCGATGAAACCGATTTTGCGGTCGCCTTCAACGATGTGGATCTGTGCCTGAAAATCGGCGCCCTAGGCCTGCGCGTTCTCTACACGCCTCACGCTCTCCTCTATCATCACGAGGCATTTTCGAAGACGTCCAAAGACCTGGTTCCCCATCCCGAAGAGGTAACCCGCATGCGCTACAAATGGGAACATTTAATCGCAACCGACCCATACTACAGCCCGAATCTCACACGAAACGACGAGCACTATTCCCTGAAGACGCGCCGCTAACTTTTGCGAGAGAACTCATTGCCCGAGCCGCGACTGCGAAGGAGCGGTTTGCCTGGCGCTAAGGAATTCGCCTCTGCCGCTACTGCCGGAAAAACATCGGCGTGAACTTAATGCTGATGTCGCTGCTGACCGGCTGCGCCAGCGCCAACACGCTTCGAAACGCAGGAAGCGCAATATTGTCGCCCTGAAGCCGCGTCGCGTCGCCCACAAACCAGTCGGATGCGCCCTGCGCCGTGTAGTCGGTAATGCGGCCGTTCTCGTCCAGGCTCAGCGTAAGAGTCACCGACGATCGCAGCCGGAGTGGGAGCGGGACTAAGTTTGCATCGATGTGACTCGCAAACATCACTGGCACTTCGTAACTCACCACCCTGGCTGTGCTCTCTACGGTGAACGCGAAGGCGCCAAACAAAATAAGGCTGGACAGCAGGCCACCGGTTGCGGGAATAGTCAGTGGACGCATGAAATCGTCCAACCGGAGTTTCCATCGGTCCCAAACCCGCTGCAGGCGAGATCCGTGCGTCTCAAGAGTGGCCTGGCGTTCCTGCGATGCCTTCACCCGCAAGGCTGTCCTCAACCGGGAGGGCGACACACGGTCAGGCAAACTCCCCAGCGCGACTCGCACTGAACGGATCTGCTCACAGCGTAGAGAACACGATGCGCAATCATGCAAATGCGCCGCCACTCGGGTCTGCTCGCTCACGCGCAGCCTCCCGTCGACGTAATCTGCAATCCGGCGCTTGGTGCTCCAACACTTCATGTGAGTTCCGTTTTCTTTTGCATTATCTATGCCATCGCTTCCGCGAACCCTTGATCTGACCGGTGCGTCAGTTCCCGGCGTAACGCCTCGCGCCCGCGAACGATCCGCGATTTGACGGTACCGAGCGATACCTGCAAAATCTCCGCGATCTCTTCGTAGCTCAGGTTCTGGATGTCACGCAGTACAACCGCCACCCGGAATACCGGATTGATCTTCGTCAGCGCCTGCTCAATCAGCGCCCGGGTCTGACCATCAAGCGCCTGATCGTAAGGCGAGGGCCCCGGATCTTCCGCCACATCGATAGGCGCCTCATGCTCACTTCCGTCGCTCTCGAGGGAGATTTCGCGACGGCAATGCCGCGCCCACCAGCGACGATGGTTGTGAGCTTCGTTAACCGCTATCCGGTAGATCCATGTTCGCAAGCTGCTCTGTTCACGGAAGGAGTTAACACCGCGAAACACCTTTAAAAACACGTCTTGTACAACATCGCAAGCATCGGTCTGATTCCCCAGCAAACGATAAATGATGCTGTAAACCGGCTGCTCGTACCGGCTAATCAGCTCTTCGTATGCTTCTTCGATTCCTGCCCGGAGTCCACGCAGAATCCTGGCATCCTCTTCCGAAATTCCGCTCTGGGGGCCTGCCAGGATGGACAAAGCACCCGAATTCCCTAGTAAGGGTTGCGCCATCGCTTGAAATTTTACCGCTACTGGCTTCAGCAGCGCCAGTACCCATATAGACTCCGCGGAGAACATGGAAGTTCCCTAGGGTAATTGGAAGGGAAATCCGAGCCTTAGCCGCACATTTGCCGATAGTACGCCTCGTACTCCGGAATCACTAGCTCAGTCGAGAATCGCGTTACTGCCGTCTGGCGAGCTGCCTCGGCCATGTTGGCATGCAGCTTATCGTTCGTAAGAAGCTCCCGGATCCTTGCTGCCTGGGCGTCTACGTCTCCTACCGGCTCCATGTACCCGTCCACCCCATGGGTAATTAGATCGGGTACTCCGCCCGTGAGAGTTGCTACTGGCGGAACAGCGCAGGCCATGGCCTCCAAGGCGGCTAAGCCGAAGGCCTCCATCTCACTCGGCAGGTGTAAGACATGCATGCGCGGAATCAGCCGCTCCATGTGGTCCTGTTTGCCCAGGAAGCGCACAAACTCGCTTACGCCCAGCTCTCGCGCTAAACGTTCCGCCGGCCCGCGCTCTGGCCCGTCTCCCGCCATCACCAGCTCAGCGTCTACATCCCGGCGGACCCGGGCGAACGCTTCGATGCAGTCGAGAACTCGCTTCACGGGCCGGAAGTTTGAGATGTGCAGAATACGCTTGCGCCCTTTACTCCGCGCCTCCTCGTCCGGCCGGTACTGCGAGCAGTTCACGAAATTGTGAATGACTTCAATCGGGTTCTTCACTCCGAAGAAGTCGATGGTGCGTTGACGCATATATTCGCTAATGGTCGTGATCCCATCGGAGCGCTCAATCGAAAACTTTGTGATCGAAAAGTAGGACCTGTCCGCACCCACCAGCGTGATATCGGTGCCATGCAAAGTCGTGATGAACGGCAAGCGGCGGCTGGTGGTCATTTGCTGCGCGAGCAGAGCCGAAATCGAGTGCGGAATCGCGTAATGCACGTGCAGCAAGTCGAGATGATGCTCCTCGGCCACTTCCGCCATCCGCGACGCGAGCGCCAGCGAATAAGGTGGGTATAGAAAAAGCGGATACGTCGAAACTTCTACTTCGTGATAGTAAATGCGCGGAGTATCGGGGTCCAGCCGAATCGGATTCGCATAGCTGATGAAGTGAACTTCGTGCCCGCGATGCGCTAGTTCCAGGCCAAGTTCTGTCGCCACGATGCCGCTGCCGCCGTACGTGGGATAGCAAGTAATGCCGATTCGCATGGCTCTTTCCCTTCGATGCTAACGGCTGGAGTTAGCTGTTGTCACCAGCACAATTTTTCCAATGTGTTCGCCGTCTTCCATGCGCTGGTGCGCCAGCCGGGCATCCGCTAGCGGAAACGTGCGGTCAATCAGCGGCCGAATCGGATCTTTGGCTGGAAGCAGCGGCCACACATCGCGAAGCAACCGGCGCGCCACCTCGCCTTTTTGTTCAACGCTGCGCGCGCGCATTGTCGATCCCATGACGCGTCCCCGCTTCTGCATCAGCTTCCCGATATCCAACTGCCCTACCCGGCCGCCCTGCGTAGACACGATTGAAAGGCGCCCTTCGGTTGTAAGCGCATCCACATTCCTGTCGAGATAAGGACCGCCCACCAAGTCCAGAATCAGGCCCACGCCCCTATCGCGAGTGAAGCGCTTCACCTCAACGACAAAATCCGATTCGCTGTAGTTGATTGCATGCTCCGCGCCCAGGCGCACGCAAGCGTCGCATCGCTCTTGCGTGCGCGCCGTTGTGAACGGTATAGCGCCCCAAGCGCGGCTCAGCATGATAGCCGTGCTGCCGATGCCGCTCGCTCCGCCATGTACCAGCACGGTGTCTCCACGCCGCAAGCCGGCGCGCGTAATCAGGTTGTCGTAGACCGTGAACATATTCTCGGGCAGAGTCACGGCTTCGCTAGCCGTCCAGCCTTGCGGGACCGGTAGAACCTGCGCTGCAGGAACCAGGCAGAACTCGGCATAGCCGCCGCCCGTGAGAATCGCGCATACGCTGTCTCCTGTCTTCCAATTGAATACATCCGCCCCAACGGCATCGATGGTTCCCGCCGCGTCCAGCCCTGGGATGTCTGAGGCCCCGGGCGGCGGTGGATACTTGCCTTGCCGCTGCAGCAGATCGGCGCGCGCCACTCCCGCGGCTTCCACGCGAATCACTACTTCACCCTTCCCAGGAACCGGTTTCGGCCTCTCCACGGGCTTCAGAACCTCCGGCCCGCCGAAGGATGAGATCTCAATCGCGATCATTCCCCAATGCTAATCTTCAGAGCATCCGCGTCATGACAGCAGTCGATCTCTCTAGCGATGCCGGCTTAGTGGCCATGGTTTTGCTGACCGTCAACATCCTTCTCGGGCTGCTTCTTTCCACGCGTTATAACCCTGTCCGGCAATGGCCACATCGCCGCATTCCGGTCTTCGATATCCATAACTGGACGGCGTACACGGCGATTGGGTTGATTCTTCTGCACCCTACCCTGTTGTTGCTTTCGAGCACCGCCGGCTTCCATATCCGGGACGTTCTGTTTCCTGTGCGCTCGCCCAAGCAAACGCTCTACAACTGCTTCGGCGCCGCAGCATTCTACTGTGTCGTCCTGGTTGTCGTTACGTCGTATTACCGGTCACGCCTTGGCAGCCGATTGTGGAAGAAACTACACTACGTTTCCTATGCTGCTGCCGCGTTCATCTTTGTGCATGGAATCCTGATTGATCCGGAGCTGAAGAACGCTCCTCCTGATCCGCTGGACGGCGAAAAGGTGCTGGTGGAAAGCTGCGCGCTGCTGATCGCGATTTCGACCGTTTGGCGCATCCGTTATCAACCGAAGAAACGGCTGCTGCATGCCTCTGTTCGAAAAGCGGATTACGACGCGCTTTGAACCGGCGCCCGACGGCGGCTTCCCCGGACCCAGCTTGCGATCGAGAACACGCTTCCCGCCACGCACAAAAAACTGAAGACGATCATGGTCCACTTGAAGCCTTCGCTGTTCACAATGTGCATGATGGCCCGGCCGTACTCGATCGCGAGAAGCGCCAGGATGATGAAGCGCACGCCTCTACTCGCCGCCACAAGCAAAAGAAGACGGCGACGCGGATAAGCGAGCGCGCTGGTGGTAGCGACCAGCATCGTAAATGGAAAGGGCGGCGGCGCCATACATCCCAGCACCAGCGCCTTGGCGCCGTGCTCATCTATCTTGCTTTTTAAGAATGCGAAGCGCCTGCGCCCAGCCACCTTTTGCACGCCCGTTTCACCCACCTTGCGCGCCACTAGATCGAGCACGAAGACTCCCAGCGTGGATCCGCAGATTGCCGATATAACGTAGAAAGGCCAGGCATCGTGATGCCTCGCCACAAGTGTCACAACCAGAAGATCGTTGCCAAAAGGAAGAAAAAGAAACGACGAGTCCATCAGTCCCATGAAGAACGGACCGAAGTAGCCAAGACGAAACAGGAAGTTGAGGAGATGTTGGAAGAACGTCGACAAGCGGATGTATACTCACAGAGTCTCAAGTAGACTGTGTCATGTGAGATTCCCTACTCCCCTTAAAGTTGCCGTTAAGTTCGCCGCTGTCAGCGCGGCCCTGTCCGCCTTGATGCTGATGGGTCAAGCGCCACGACCTCAAACACCGCCGGGCCCACGTACGCTCCCGCCCAAAGGCATGGCCCACATCCTGGTAGTCGGCCAGACGAAAGGTTTTGAACACGATTCGGTTCCCGATGCCATGGCCAACATCTGGCGGATGGGCCACGATACCAAGCTTTGGGATGCGACCCTCCGGACAGACACGGAGAACATCACCAAAAAGAATGTGAAGCAAGCGAATTTCAAGTCGCTTGAATACTTCGATGCGCTAGTGTTTTCGAGCACGACCGGCGAGCTCGATCTTACTGACGATCAGAAGACCGACATGATGTCGTTCATTAAGGAAGATGGAAAAGGCTTCGTCGGCGTCCACGCCGCGCTTGACACCAACTACAAGTGGCCCGAGTACGGCGAGATGATCGGCGGTTGGTTCGACCAGCATCCCTGGTTCACTTTCAACGCCCCCATCGTGAACGAAGATCCGTCGTTCCCTGCCGTCCATCACTTCCCGAAAGCATTCGACAAGTACGACGAAATCTACCAGCCAAAGAGCTGGTCGCGCGACAAGGTCAACGTGCTGCTCAGCATGGACGCAAGCAAGCTGGACTACAACAACAACCCACGCATCCACAGAACCGATCGCGACTTTGCGGTGGCATGGTCAAAGATGTACGGCAAAGGGCGCGTCTTCTACTCGACGCTGGGGCACACCAAGGAAGCCTGGGATGACCCTGACATTCAGAAAATGTATTTCGAATCGATCAAGTGGGTGTTGTGTCTGACTGAGGGCAGTACCGCTTCGCATCCGAAAGCAGGGATGTAAGGCTTAGCCGATCGCAACCAGGTCGGACGCAACACGCTTCAACTGTCCGCACGCCGCGTAGATGTCGCGGCCCCGCGGCTTGCGGACGAAACACGGAACAGCGCGGCGAACTATGTTTTGGAAACTTTCGACGCGCTCGGGCTCCGGCGTCTCGAACGGAATGCCCGGTCCGGGATTCAGCGCGATCAGGTTCACCTTTGCGTCCAGATTTGCGATCAGACGCACCACCCGCCTGGCGTCTGCGTCGGTATCGTTTACGCCTTTAAGCAAGACGTACTCGAAGGTGAGCTTTTCCCACGTACGGAGCGGGTACGCGCGGCAGGCCGCCATCAAGTCCTTCAGGTGATATTTGCGCGTGATGGGCATCAACTCGCGGCGTTGTTCTTCAGTCGAAGCGTTCAGCGAGATCGCAAGTTTTGGCCGGACGTCGGCGCGCCCAAGCTCCTCCATTTTTGGCACGATTCCGGCGGTGGAAAGCGTAATGCGCTTCTGTGACATGCCGATGCCGTTCTCGTCTGTTAACAGCCGAGTGGCCTTCAAGACATTGTCTAAGTTTAGAAGGGGCTCACCCATACCCATTAGGACGACGTTCATGCGCGTATCTATCGGCCTTAGGCCATTTTCACGGGCGATGTGTAGCACCTGGCCTACAATCTCACCCGCGGTTAGATTTCGCTCTAGGCCCATCAGGGCGGTGAGGCAGAATCGACAGTCTACCGGGCACCCTACCTGGCTCGAAATGCAGAGGGTATCCCGGGTGTCTTCGGGCATGAGAACAGCCTCTATGGTCCTGTTATCTTGGAGGGTAAGCAGATACCGGCGCGTTCCGTCGCTCGACTGGAAGCGCTGTTCCGCCACGGGCAAGCCTAGCGAACTGTCTACAAGTAGCTGATTCCGAAGCGCTTGCGGCAAATTTGAAATTTCAGACAAATTAGCCACTTGTTTCCGGTACAGAGCGTCATATAGTTGTCGGGCGCGGTACGTGGGCTGCTCAGGGCCGAGTATGTGTTTCAGCTCGGAAAGGTCCATCCCAACCAGCGTCTGGCCCCCAACTATTTGAAGCATTTATCCCCCAGTGTACCGACGTACACCCGAAAGGTATAGGCAATGGCAATGGTTCTTGCAAACACACACGTCCGCGAAATCGAACGGGCGAGTCTCCCGAATGGGATCCGCATTGTGACGGAATCTATGCCATACGTCCGCTCCGTTTCACTCGGGGTGTGGATCGGCAGCGGCTCGCGCATTGAGCGTGGCCCGCAAAACGGGCTGTCGCACTTTATTGAACATATGGTGTTCAAGGGCACCCAAAGTCGCTCGGCCGAGGATATTGCACGTTCCGTCGATTCGGTCGGCGGCGGCCTGGATGCGTTTACCAGCAAGGAACTGGTCAGCTTCAATACCAAGGTGATGGACGAGCATCTGCCGTTTGCACTCGATGTGCTCTCCGACCTGGTTTTGAACCCGCTGTTTCGCGAAGCCGACATCGAGAAAGAAAAGAGCGTCATTCTTGAAGAGATCAAGATGGAGGCGGATCAGCCGGAGTTCGTTCTGCACGAAAGCTTCATCAGCAACTTCTGGAAGAGTCATGGACTGGGCAAGCCCATTCTGGGCACCAGAGACACGGTAAAGAAGTTCGGGCAGGAGATGCTGCTCGACTATTACAGCCGCGTCTACTCTCCGCAAAACATTCTGATCACGGCCGCCGGCAATCTTGATCACAAAGAAATTGTCAAGCTGATTCGCGATAAGTTCTCAGATCTAAAGCAGCGCGACGGACTGCCTGCCGACACTATTCCGAAGACGCACGCACCCATCATCCTGAAGAAGAAGGAATCGCTTGAGCAGGTGCATATTGCCATGGGCGTGCCGTCTTATCCGCTGGCGCACGAACTGCGCTTCCCGCTGTACGTGCTGAACACCGTTCTAGGCGGCGGTATGAGTTCGCGCCTGTTCCAAAACATCCGTGAAAAGCAGGGTCTCGCTTACGCCGTGTACTCGGAGCTGAATCTGTTCAGCGACACCGGCTGTTTCACGGTGTACGCGGGAACGGCCGCGGAGACAGCCAAGCAGGTAGTCAACTCCGTGATGCACGAGTTTCGTCAGTTGAAACAGGAACTGATCTCGGAAGACGAGTTGCAGCGCTCGAAGGACCATTTGAAAGGCTCTCTGATGCTGAGCCTGGAATCGACTTCCAGCCGCATGTCAAACCTGGCGCGGCAAGAACTCTATTTCGACCGCTTCATGACCATGGACGAGATGTTGGCGAAGATTGAATCCGTCACCCGCGATGAAGTACAGATGATCGCGCAGGAGTTCTTCCGTACGGAAGATATGGCGCTTGCGATGCTGGGGCGGCTGGGCGATCTCGAGATTACTCGGGACGATCTGGCTTGCTAGCGTTCTGCCGAAGAACTGCTAGCTTCTCGTCTAGGTGATCGAGAGAGCGCTGAAGCATTTCGCGATACTTCGGGTTTACCGCCGAGAGGAGATCCTGTAGCACTCGAGTGCGAGAGAGTTCGAGGCCTTCTCGCTCACGCTGTAGCTGCACCTGTTCATCGCTGATTTGTTTCTTTTTCGAAAGCGATGCGCGCGCTTCGGCAGCTTCAATCTGGGACTCGATCTCTTTACTTTCCCAGCCTCGTGCCATGCTCTAGCTTCCCACATAGCTGTAATTGATTGTTATTCTGAAGGTTCCCGTCCGCTATGCAGCAGTTGCGCTACACCACTCCGCACGGAATCACAGTGACACGTTCGAGCTCGAAAGTGCCCTATGCGCGCGGCTTGGAGCATATTTTGAAGCAACTCGACAGCAAGCGCGGCGTGTATCTTTCATCCGGGTATGAGTACCCGGAGCGCTACTCGCGTTGGGACGTAGCGAGCGTTGCGCCGCCGCTTGAAATTATCGGGCGCGGGCGACGGTTGGAATTCCGCTCGCTCAATCAACGCGGTGAAGTGCTGCTGAAGTTGTTAACGCCGCTGCTGCGCAACCATCCTCATCGGCGCGTGTTCTTCAATTGTCCACAGATGATCGCGGTGGAACTGCGGCCTCTTGCGGAGAGATTTCCCGAAGAAGAACGCAGCAAGCAGCCATCGCCTTTCTCGTTCTTGCGAACGCTGGTGGAAGAGTTTCGAAATGCGGAAGATTCGCGCCTTGGCCTGATTGGCGCGTTTGGCTACGATCTGCTGCTGGACTTCGATCCCATCACACTGCGTCTGCCGCGCGAGAACCACAAGGCACTGCATCTGTTCCTGTGCGACGACATTTACTTCATGGATCGCAAGAAAGAGGTGATCGAGCGGTTCCAGTACGATTTTGCGGGTGATGGCGCGGATACAGCCGGGCTCGCGAGAACATCACCGAATATCGAGCGCGTGGCTGCTGCGGGGGAAGGCAAAGAAATTGTCTCTGACCATTTCCCGGAGGAGTACATGGAGAAGGTGGAGACGGTTCGCGAGGGCATGCGGCAGGGCAACTACTACGAAGTAGTGCTGCGGCAGACGTTCAGCGCGCCCTTTAACGGCAGTCCGTCGGAGCTTTTCCGGCGCATTCAAAAGACGAGCCCGAGCCCGTACGAGTTCATCCTGCAAATGGGCGATGAACAGCTTGTGGGTGCGTCGCCGGAGATGTTTGTGCGCGTTGAAGGCGATCGCGTGGAGACGTGTCCAATTGCGGGAACGGCAAGACGGTCTGGAGATCCGCTACGGGACGCAGAGAGCATTCGCGAGCTGCTGAATTCGACCAAAGAAGAATCAGAGCTGACGATGTGCAGCGATGTAGATCGCAACGATAAGTCGCGCGTGTGCATTCCCGGATCAGTGCGGGTGATTGGGCGGCGGCTGATTGAATCGTATGCCGGTCTGTTTCACACAGTTGACCACGTGAAGGGCACGCTGATGGAAGGGTTCGACGCGCTGGATGCGTTTCTGACGCACATGTGGGCAGTGACCATCATCGGCGCGCCGAAGAAGGCGGCGGCCCAGGCGGTGGAAGACTTGGAGAAGGATGCGCGCGGCTGGTATGGCGGCGCGATCGGAATGCTCAGCTTGAACGGCGATATCAATACCGGGATCACCATTCGAACGGTTCATCTGAAAGAAGGCATGGCGCGCTATGCGGCGGGTGCGACGCTGCTGTATGATTCGGACCCCAGATCGGAAGACCAGGAGTGCCGGCTGAAGGCGACCAACTTCTTCCGGGCTTTGTATCCGTCGCTTGCCTCGGGACCCGAGCCGCGCGAGAAGCGCCGTGTAGGGGAAGGCGTTCACCTGCTGCTGGTCGACAACGATGATTGCTTTATACATACGCTGGCGAACTATGCACGCCAGACGGGAGCGCGGGTTTCGACATACCGGTCGAACGCAGCGCTTGAGGTAATTGACGCCGAGAAACCGGACATCGTGTTGATCTCGCCTGGCCCGAAGCGACCTGCGGACTTCGGGGTGCCGAAGCTTGTCGAGGAGCTCGCGAAGCGCGGTGTACCGACATTCGGTGTTTGTCTAGGGCTGCAGGGCATGGTGGAGGCGTTTGGGGGCAAGCTGGAGGTGCTCGACTACCCGATGCACGGCAAAGGGTCAGAGGTGACGCATCACGGGCTCGGCGTCTTTCATGGCTTGCCTTCGCCGTTTCGCGTGGGCCGTTATCACTCGCTATACGCAGACCGTGCCAGCTTTCCGGCGTGCCTCGAGATCACGGCGGAGTCAGACGATGGCGTGATCATGGGAATCCGGCATAGGGATCTGCCGATTGAGGCGGTGCAGTTCCATCCAGAATCGATTCTCACGCTGGAGCGCGATTGCGGGCTCCGGCTGATGGAGAACATGATTGAGACTTACGCCCATGCCTTTGCGGGCGCGGGGCGACGTTAAGCGCTTTGTCATCCGCGAAGAACGTTGCGGTAGTAGGGGGCGGGCTAGCCGGTTTGGCAACGGCGCTGGCGCTTGGAACCGCTGAACAGAATGTCACGGTCTACGAGGCGAGGCCGTTCTTAGGTGGACGGGCGACATCTTATCCGCTAAATACAGCTGACGAAGACGGCGCGGTGACGATCGACAACTGCCAGCATGTGCTGCTGCGCTGTTGTACGAACCTGATCGATTTCTACAGGCGGCTTGGGGTGGAAGACCGGATCGAGTTCCATCGGGAGTTCTATTGGATTGAGCCGGGAGGGCGTGTTTCGGTGATGAAGCGCGGGTTGCTGCCGGCGCCGCTGCACTTTACCGAGTCCTTTGCCAAGCTGCACTTTCTTTCGCTGGCGGACAAGATGAGCGTGGCAAGCGGGCTGCTTTCGGTGAAGTACGAATACAAGAAGCGGGCGGATCTCGAGCGCATAACGATGCTCGATTGGCTGCGCGAGAAGCGGCAGACGCCGAGAGCTATAGAGCGCTTCTGGAAGCAGGTACTGATCAGCGCCATCAACGAAGAACTGGACCAGATGGCGGCGATACATGGCCTGCAAGTGTTCTATCTGGGCTTTCTTTCGCAGGCCAATGCGTACGAGATGGGCATCCCGGCGGTGCCTTTGGGGGAGCTCTACTCGGAGAGAGTCTGGTCAGGCATCCCTACGGTAAAGATCGAGCAGAGGGCGCCGGTCCAAGAAGTCCGGATTGAGGACGGGCGCGCGATCGGCGTAGTCGCCGGTGGCCGATGCATTGTCGCCGATGCGTATGTGCTGGCTGTTCCGTTTGAACGGCTCACCGCCCTGGCACCGGGTTTGGAGATCGATTGTTCGCAGTTCAGCCACTCACCGATTACGGGCATCCACTTGTGGTTCGACCGGCCGATCACCGATATGCCGCATGCCACGTTACTCGACCGCACCATTCAGTGGATGTACAACAAAGAGGGCGGACGGCATATCCAACTGGTCGTGAGTGCATCGCGCAGCTTAACGGAGATGGCGCGCGCCGATGTAATCGGCCTGGCGCTGAAGGAACTGGCCGAGTTCTTTCCGAAGGCGAAGGACGCCAAGCTGGAACGGGCACACGTGGTGAAAGAAGTGAGAGCAACTTTCTGCGCCGGGCCGGGCCTTGAAGAGAAGAGACCCGTGAGCGCAACGTCGATTCCGAACCTGTTCCTGGCGGGCGACTGGACACGGTCCGGGTGGCCGGCGACCATGGAAGGCGCGGTTCGCAGCGGGTATCTGGCTGCGGAAGCGGTTCTGAAGAGCTTCGATGAATCGTGGAAGTTTTTGCTGGCGGATGTCGGGTAAGCGGCCGGGCATGCCCGGCCCCTACATGGTCTCGATGTTAGCGTTGATTGGATTTTAGGATCTTTTTGCGCAGGCGGATGGATTTGGGCGTGACTTCTACGAACTCGTCTTCCTGGATGAATTCGATGGCTTGCTCCAGATTGAGAACTCTGGGGGGGACGAGGCGGATGGCTTCGTCGGAAGTAGAGGCGCGCATGTTGGTGAGCTTTTTCTCTTTGACGATGTTGACGTCGAGATCGCTATCGCGGGCATTCTCGCCAATGATCATGCCTTCGTAGACCTCCGTCTGAGGAGATATGAAGATGACGCCGCGCTCCTGCATATTGTAGATGGCGTAACTGGTGGCGACACCCGAGCGGTCCGATACAAGCGAGCCGGTGGGCCGCATGGCGATTTCACCTTGCCACTCGATGAAACCATGGAAGAGCGAGTTCATGATGGCGGTGCCTTTGGTGTCGGTGAGCATCTCACTGCGAATACCGATCAAGCCGCGCGAAGGAATAAGGAACTCGAGACGAACCCGGCCGGAGCCGTGATTGATCATCTTGCTCATTTTGCCCTTGCGAGTGCCCATCTTCTCAATGACGACGCCGATGAACTCTTCAGGGCAATCGATGACGAGGAGTTCTTGCGGCTCGTTCAAGACGCCATCAATTTTACGGGTGAGGATCTCGGGCTTTCCGACCTGGAGCTCATAGCCTTCGCGGCGCATCATCTCAATGAGAATGGCGAGTTGAAGTTCACCGCGGCCCATCACTTTGAAGGCCTCGGGGCCGCCGGCTTCTTCGACGCGGATGGAGACGTTGGTTAGAAGCTCTTTGTCGAGGCGGTCGCGAAGATTGCGTGAGGTGACGAACTGGCCCTCGCGTCCGGCAAAGGGGGAGTTGTTGATGGTGAAGGTCATCGCGATGGTGGGCTCGTCGATTTGAATGTTCGGCAGCGCTCTGGGGGTTTCGGCGCTGGTGATAGTTTCGCCGATGGTGATGCCTTCCACGCCGGCGATGGCGAGCACGTCACCGGGCTTGCCGATGGTTTCATCCACGCGCTTGAGACCTTCGAAAGAATACAGCTTGGTGATGCGGGTTTTCTGGAGTGAACCATCGAGCTTGACGATGGCTAGGTCGTCACCGAGCTTGAGCGTGCCGTTGAAGACACGGCCTATAGCCAGGCGGCCGAGGTAATCACTGTAATCGAGATTGGCAACGAGAAGCTGCAACACTTCCGAGGGATCGCCCGTGGGCGAGGGGATGTGTTTGAGAATGGTTTCAAAGAGCGGCTGTAGGGTGTCACTCTCGTCGGTGACGTCGAGCTTGGCGATACCCGCTTTAGCATTGGTGTAGACAACCGGGAAATCGAGCTGATCTTCTTCGGCATCGAGATCGATGAAGAGGTCGTACACTTCGTTCAATACTTCCTGAACGCGCGCGTCAGGGCGGTCAATTTTGTTGATGACCACGACGGGCGGAAGCTTGGCTTCGAGCGCCTTCATGAGGACGTAGCGAGTTTGAGGCAGCGGGCCTTCGCTCGCGTCGACAAGTAGCATTACGCCATCAACTATCTTTAGGGCGCGTTCGACTTCGCCGCCAAAATCACTGTGACCCGGTGTATCTACGATGTTTATTTTTGTCCCGTGATAGCGAACGCCGGTGGTCTTGGCGAGGATGGTGATGCCGCGTTCGCGCTCAAGGTCGTTCGAATCCATGACGCGTTCGGCGACTTCTTCGTTGGCGCGGAAGATGCCGCTTTGGCGAAGCATGGCGTCCACAAGGGTCGTTTTTCCGTGATCAACGTGGGCAATGATGGCGATGTTGCGGGTGTTGCTGTGTTCAAATCCTTCAGGCATTCGTCGATTTCATGGTCTCACGCGTGAGTGTCATTCATATGCGAACCTGAGAGCTACCCATGGCCGCAGACGAACCTTTACCGACGATTGTGATTGTGGGGCGACCAAACGTTGGCAAATCGACGCTTTTTAACGCCATTCTGGGGGACCGCCGCTCGATTGTAGGAGACGAGCCCGGCATTACGCGGGATCGCATTTACGGCGAGGCGTACTACCGGGGGAAGCGATTTGGGCTGATCGACACCGGAGGCATTATTCCGAACGACCAGGCGCTGATTCCGACGGAGATTTTGAAGCAGGCGCGGGTGGCGTTGGATCTGGCGTCGCATATTTTGTTCGTCATTGATGGGCGGACGGAAATCACGGCGTCCGACCGCGATTTGGCAAAGCTGTTGCGACCGTTAGGAAAGCCGCTGACGCTGGTGGTGAACAAGATTGACGCGAAGGTGCGGGAGAGCCTGGTGCCTGAGTTTTATTCGCTGGGTTTGGGCGACCCGGCGGCGGTTTCGGCCGAACACAGGCTGGGTATAGATGCGTTGCTTGAAGAGGTGACGGCTCCGTTTCCGCCGGACGAACCGGTGCAGGAAGAGCCCGAATCGGAAGATGGCAAGCGGCGCATCAAAGTGGCCATCATCGGGCGGCCGAACGTGGGCAAGTCGACGATGCTGAATGCGCTGGTGGGTTCGGAGCGGGCGATTGTGTCGCCGGTGGCAGGGACGACGCGGGATGCGGTGGACGAGTGGATTGAGCAGGGGAACACGACGTACCGTTTTGTGGATACGGCGGGGATCCGGCGCAAGGGGCGCACGACGGAGATGACGGAGAAGCTGAGCGTGGTAATGGCGCGGCGGCACATCCGGATGGCGAACGTGGTGCTGCTGATTGTGGATGCGACGGAGGGCATTGTAGGGTCCGACGCGACGATTGCGGGCTACGCCGATGAGGAAGGGCGCGGCGTGGTGATTGTGGTGAATAAGTGGGACGTGGCGGAAGCGGAGGGCAAGAGCAAGCGCGCGTTTACCGAGACGGTAAGGGACGAATTGAAGTTCCTGGACTATGCGCCGGTTCTGTTTGCATCGGCGAAGAATGCGGAAGGAATCCGGCGCATTATGTCGACCGTGCGGAAATGTTTTGAATCGGCTTCGAAGCGCGTGACGACGGGCGAGTTGAACCGGTTTATCGAGACACTTAAGTTCGAGAGCGATATCAAGATTTACTACATGACGCAGGCATCGATTCGGCCGCCGACGTTTATCGTGTTTACCGATAAGGCGGACAAGATGCATTTTTCGATTGAGCGGGCATTGAAGAACAGGCTGCGGGACCAGTTTGGGTTTGATGGGACGCCGATCGTGATTAAGACGAAGAGACGGTAGCCTAGAAGTATGTCCGCGGCTACCCAGGTCAGCCTTTCCGTTTACCTTAATACCAGCTATGAGCCAGATTGCGAGTACATCGATGGCGCGCTGGAGGAGAGGAACGCAGGTAAGAGAAAGCACAGTCAACTCCAAGGCCTACTCACTTCTTGGTTGTTATCTGCAACGAAGGGGCAGGGCTGGGATGTTCTGGTGGAGCAAGGCGTTCAGATCTCACGGTCTCGTGTACGGATTCCAGATATTTGTGTAGTACGTGCCGATGATAGGGACGAGGTGATTCAGCATCCACCCGCTCTTTGGGTGGAAATTCTCTCGCCTGAGGATCGGTGGCGCCGTGTACAAGGAAAGCTTGTCGACGTACTGCAGTTCGGGGTCCCGACCGTATGGATGATCGACCCGTACGAGAGAAAAGCTTGGATGGCTACAGCGGAGCATGGAACCGTGGAGGTTCGGGATGGCGTCCTGCGGTGTGATGCTCTGGGGCTTGAACTCGAGCTGAAAGATATCGTTCCCGAAGATTAGTTCATCCGGGTGCAAACCGCTCCATTCTGGAGCGGCTCGGTCCGTGAGTTCTCGGTGTTTTCGCAAGGTGATCGAAAACTAGTCGTGGCGTAAGGCGGTTAGGGGATCAAGCTTCATGGCGCGGCGCGACGGTATATAACCCGCAATCAACGCGACTGTCGTTAAGAGCAGTGCGACGGCGGCTATGGTCCATGGATCGGTCGGAGTGACTTCGTAGAGCAAGCTCTTGAGGAAGCGGGTCAAGGCGAGGCCTGTGAGAGTTCCGATGCCGATTCCTACGCCTGTCAGCAACACGCCTCGCGAGAGAACCAATTGAAGAATGTGTATGCGCTGAGCGCCGAGAGCTGCGCGGATGCCGAATTCGCGGATGCGTTGGGTGGCGGAGTACGATATGACGCCGTAGACTCCGAGCGCCGCGAGCGCCGTTGCCAGCAGGCCTAAAAGGGTCAGTATGAAAGTGGCGAAGCGCCGGTCAGCAACCGAGTTGTTGTAGAGATCTTCCATGGTGGTCACTAGGAAGACGGGTTGATCCTTGTCGACAGCTGCAACTGCACGTCGGATGCCGGCGGCCGCGGCAGAAGTGTTGCCGTCGGTGCGGACCGAGAGCATCTGCGGCGGACTCAGCGCGTGCTGCATGGGAACGTAGACAGCGGGCGAAGCCGCTTTATCGATGCTGAATTCGCGAGTATCGGCAACGATGCCGATGACGCGCTGTTGAATGGGATTGCCCTTGGGATCGTTATTGAAGCTGATGCGTTTGCCAATAGCGGCTTCAGAGGGCCAGAACCTGGCGGCCGCAGCGCGGTTGATTACGGTTACGAAGGCTCCCGAGGCAGCGTCCTGCGGGGTGAGGTAGCGGCCGCGCAAGAGGCGGATTCCCATGGTTTGGAGATACCGCGGGCTGGCCGAAAAAACGGCAACGTTGGACCGGTTGGCGCCTTGTTCGTGGGACGGCTTTCCCTCCACTTGGACGAAAGCCAAGGCGGTATTACCAGTGAGCGGGATGGCATCTGTGGCTCCGGCTGAAACGATTCCCGGCGCGCTTTCGAGATTGTCCAAAACTTTCTTCGTGAAGCGAATGCGCGAATCGAGATCAGGGAATTTAGGGCCTATTAGTATAACGATGGAGGCGAGAACACGATCGCGAGAGAAGCCGGCATCGACGTTGGTGAGACGGAGGAAGCTCTTGAGCAAGAGACCAGCGCCGATGGTGAGAAGGACGGCAAGCGCGACTTCGGCGATGACCAGCAGGTCGCGCGTCTTCACACGGCCCGGTTCGGCAGTGGTGCGAGTTCCAGCGCCTGTGAGGGCACGATTAACGTTTGTGTTGGCGGCGGTAAAGGCGGGAAGATTGCCGAATAAGAGGCCGGTGGCGATGGATAAACCTGCGGCAAACAGGAGCACGGCAACGTCGATGTGCGTGCCGGCAAGACGGGGGATATTCTGCGGCGCTAAATGGAGCAAGAGACTCAACATGGCGGGCGCGGCGAGAAGACCAAGGAGGCCGCCGGAGGTGGAGAGCAGGAGGCTTTCGGTGAGCGATTGTTGGACAAGGCGTGAGCGCGAGGCACCAAGCGCCAGGCGTATTCCGATTTCGCGCGAGCGGCCCAGGGCACGTGAAAGCAGGAGATTGGCGATGTTGGCGCAGGTAATGAGCACGACCACACTGATGGCCCCTAAGAGAAGGAGCAGAGCGGGTTTGGTCTGCCCGAGGAGACTGTCGTTGAGGGGCATCAGCTTGACTTCGAGACCAAGGTTGGTCTCGGGAAAATCGTGCGCGAGCTGGGCGGCGATGGAATCGAGATCTGCCTGGGCCGCAGCCGCCGATACTGCGGGACGAAGCAGACCGATGGAGATGACCGCGACAAAGTTCTTGCCGGCGCGAGTGGGCTCGACACCGAGCGGGATCCAATAGGCCATTTGCCGGGAAGGTGGCGTCACGGAGGTGGGAATGCTGAGGGGGAAGTTAAAGCCGGGTGGCATCACTCCGATGACCGTATATAGATCGGATTCCGGGCGGCCGATGAAGCGCACGGTTCTGCCCACGATTTGCGGGTCGGACCCGAACCGATTGACCCACAGATCATGGCTCAGGAGCATCTGCTGTGCATGGCCGGGGCGGTCTTCGCTTTGCAGGAAGTTGCGGCCCATCATGGGCTGGAGGCCGAGCGCGGGAAAGAGGTTGTAGCTAATGCGTGCGCCATATAAAGCTACGGGCTCGTTGGCCGATGGAAGATTCAGGAGCGCGAATCCGTAGCCGGCGATGGTGTCGAACGTACGGTTGCGCTGGTTCCAGTCGAGGACGTCGCGGTACTGCACCCAATTTTGCGATTCGTCATTCTTTGGGGAGACCGTGCGGATCTGCACCAGGCGGTCCGCATTCGGATACGGAAGCGGCTTAAAGACGACCGTCCGGGCGAGGCTGAAGATGGCGGTGGTGGCTCCAATGCCAAGGGCTAGAGCGGTGATGGCGACCGCGGTGAAGCCTATGTTTTTGCGCATGTTGCGCAGGGCGTAGCGAATGTCGTTGCTGAGAGCGGGCATAGTACGGGTGTTGAGGGTTGGCGATGGGACGCTGGCGGCGCGAAAACCGTTACGTTACGCGGCTTGCGCAGCCTTGACTTCGCGGTTTACCTGGTCGACTGCAGTGGAGAAGACCTTCTTCATGGTGTCGAAGGGCACGCGCATGTGACCGGGGAGAGGTGCTTCGACGGTTTGGCGGATGTCGTTATCAATTTCGGTGTGATCGGCTTTGGAATTTACGAGACGAAGCCGGGCTTCGTGCATTTCCTGCTTGCGTTGTTCGTGAGCTTCCTGCTGTTTCTGCGATTCGAAGCCAATTGCCTGTTTGCGCTTTTCATTTCTTGCCTTTCGGAGCTCGTCGGCACACTTGTGGAAGGCGCGATCCTGTGTGGTTTGATAGCGCAGATAGAGGGCGAGTCTCTTTTCTTGATCGCGCACAACGGGCACTAAACGCTCTGTGCGCTCGTCTTCGGCTTCCTGCGTAGCGAGGTCGGGGTTGAAGCATTGATCCTGGAGGATGAGGGCGCGTTGCGCGAGCCAGAAATGTTGGGCCATTTTTTCGACGAGGACGATTTCGAACGGATTGGAGGGCTGATGCTCGACGCAGAAATGGGCGAGCAGGGCATGAAAGTCTTCTTGCTTTTCCCAAGCTAGGACTTTGAAGCTGCCGGTGAAGCCGTGGCGCAAGTTGTTTTGGGAAGAAGCGGCTCGGCCTTCTTCGGTACGAGGACCGGTAGAGTGTTGGGCGTTGGCCTGGTTGGCGATGACTTGGGCTTGCGTGGACATGAGGATGGTTCCTTTCGGTTATGGATGTTGGCGGGCCAGGCACATGTCATGGCCCCTACGGAACGGTGCGGGACGCGACGGGCCCGTCGAGAAATGAGAAACGCCGGAGAAGGGTAATCCCTTGTCCGGCGTTTTTCAATACTGCGGAAGCTTGACGGCTTCCTACTCACGAGAGAGTGTAGCACACCCGGACCAAGCGATTCCTTGTAAGCTATTCATTTCAAAGGTGATTTAGGCCGGTACTGAGGTTTTGGACTTAGGGAGAAACGGTTGACTCATTACGTAAGTATTGCCAATGGAAGGACTTAGCGGGTTACGATTCGACTGTGCGGCTTGTACGTCAACATTGACAATATCGAGCATCCCCAGGGCCTGAAGTCGCTTCGGCTTGGTAAGGGAGTTGATGGCGAAGCTGTATTCAATCGTGTGGAGGCCGAACTGGATTCTTTGGAACGCAGCGACCATGCATGAGCCGTCGCTACATTCTTTCTCCAGAAGCCTCGCAGGACCTTGATGAAATCAAAGCTTACCTTCTCGCAAAAGCCGACCTCCGGGTAGCGCGTTATGTCCTCCGTCAACTCCGCGAAGGTCTGGAGTTTTTGGCAGTTACACCGGACGCCGGCCATGTGCGCGAAGATCTGACAGATCAGGCTGTGAAGTTCTGGCCCGTTTTCTCCTATCCGATCGTTTACGATTCGATGAAGAGACCGCTTGAAGTGGTGCGTGTCCTTCATTTGGAAGCGCGAGGTTACCGGCATCCTGGGTCAGGAAGAAGACGAGTCAGAGTAACAATAATCCGTGGCCCTCTGGTAGAAACCTGGCCAGCAGAATCCAGGACCTCCGAAGTAATGAAAAAAGACGCCCACTCCTAGGGTAAGGAGCAGCGAGACGCCACCACTGTTTTCAGAGCATGGGCGCGGATACTAGGAAGTGTCGATTCGTGAAACGCTTGTGGTGACGATAACTGGTGAGCTGAAGTCGGCGGAGTCTTACACGCTGCGCGATTTTCTGCAGCGCTCCGGGTATCCGTTCGAGTGGATTGAGGTGGCATCGGATGAGGAAGCACGGCGTTTGGCTGGGGTGGATTCGCTAGACGATCCGCGGCTTCCGGTATGCAAGATTTCCGATCATGAGGTGCTGTACCGTCCGAGCATTCAGGAGCTGGCGAAGGCACTCGATTGGTTCAGTGGGCCGAAGCTGGCCGAATACGATCTGGCGATTTATGGGGCGGGTCCGGCTGGTCTGAGTGCGGCTGTCTACGGGGCGTCGGAAGGGCTCACGACCGTACTGATTGAGCGCTCGGCGGTGGGTGGGCAAGCGGGCACGACTTCGCGCATCGAGAATTATTTAGGGTTTCCGAACGGAATCAGCGGGGCAGAGTTGGCGGGGCGAGCCCGGGAGCAGGCGGTTCGGCTTGGCGCGGAAATCCTGATCGCCGATGAATGCGTGGCCGGGGCGATTGAATCGGGGAAGACGGTTGGGTATTTGTCAGACGGGGCGAAGATCGTGTCCCGCGCCTCCATTTGCGCCACGGGAATTGAATATCACAGGCTGGGACTGGCTGGCGAAGAGCATCTGCTGGGGCGCGGACTGTATTACGGAGCGGGCTCCAGCGAAGCGAGGCTCTGCCGGGGCCATGTGTTTGTGGTGGGCGGAGGGAACTCAGCCGGGCAAGCTGCCATTAACTTTGCAAAGAACGCGGAACAGGTGACGATGCTGATTCGAGGGGAATCCTTGAAGGCGACGCTGTCGCAATACCTGATTGACCGGATCGCCCGAACGAAAAACATCGAAGTGTGCCCGAGGTGCACAGTGACGGAACTGCACGGCGGCCGGTCACTCGAGGGAATCACTTATTACGATGCGAACAGCGGTCGAGACACACGGGCGGCGACTGGCTGGTTGTTTGTGTGCATTGGGGGGTCTCCGCGTACGGACTGGAACAAGCAGAACGTGTTGCTGAAGGACGAGGCTGGGTATTTGCTTACGGGGAACGACTTCGTTCGCGATGGTAAATCAATGACGCCTTGGCCGCTGCCCCGGCTACCTTATTCTATGGAGACGAGCATTCCGGGCGTTTTTGCCGCCGGCGATGTGCGTCACAATTCGATCAAGAGGTGCGCCACCGCGGTGGGGGATGGAGCAACGGCGGTTGCTGTGGTGCACCGATACCTTGCCGATGGCTCAGCTTAGTCGGTTGTGATCGCAAAGGTGCGCAGGTAAGTGCGCAGTTCATCGCGCACACGCCGGAAGAGGGTCAGGCGTTCTTCTTCAGAGGCTTTGAGCGCGGCGGGGTCCTGGAAGTTTTGGTGAAGGGACTTCGCCGCGGCAAGGAAGAGCGGGCAGGTTTCCTTGGCGTCGTCGCAGACCGTGATGACGTAGTCAAAGCGCTGGCCGTCAAACTCGTCGACGTGCTTAGAGCGGTGGTGGCTAATGTCGATATTGAGTTCGCGCATGACGGCGATGGCTTCGGGCCGCACAGTGCCGGGTCTGGCGCCGGCGCTTTCGACTGCGAAGTGGTCTGGGGCATCGTGGCGCAGCAGGCCTTCGGCCATCTGACTGCGCGCGGCGTTTCCGGTGCACAGAATCAGCACTCGTTGCCTAGGCATCTATGCTGCCTCTGGCGCGGTCTGGGCTGGGAACCAGTGGCGAGTGCGGTTGCAGGCGGCGCAGACGGAGAGCATGACGGGCACCTCCACCAGGACACCGACGACGGTTGCAAGCGCTGCGCCGGATTCGGGCCCGAAGAGCGCGATGGCGGTGGCAACGGCGAGCTCAAAGAAATTGGAAGCTCCGATCAGCGCACCTGGCGCGGCTATGGCGTGCTCGACCTTGAGCCACTTCATGAGGGCGTAGGTAATGCCGGCATTGAAATAGACCTGCAGGGTAATGGGTATGGCGATCAGCAGCACATGCGAGAGACGGCCGGTGATGTTGCCGGCCTGGAAAGCGAAGATGAGCACGAGGGTGGCGAGCAGGGCCGCAATGGTGACGGGCGCAAATTTCGGCAGCAGTACACTTTCAAACCAAGCGGGGCTACGCGTGGTGACGAGCCAGGCGCGCAGCAGCGTGCCGGCGATGAGCGGCACGACGATGAAGACGATGACTGAGGTTAGAAGTACGGTGAAGGGGACGGCGAGCGAGGAAGCCCCGTGTACCAGGAACTGAACGATGGGTACAAAGAGCACGAGCATGATGAGATCGTTTACCGATACCTGGACGAGTGTGTAGGCGGGGTCACCGTTGGTGAGATGGCTCCAGACGAAGACCATTGCGGTGCACGGGGCAGCAGCGAGAATGATGCAGCCGGCAATGTATTGGTCGGCTTCGGCGGGCGTGATAAAAGCAGCAAAAAAGATGCGGAAAAAGGCCCAGGCAAGCAACGCCATGGAGAAGGGTTTGACGAGCCAATTGACAAGCAGGGTCACGAGCAGGCCTGCCGGGCGCCGGCCGACATTGCGGATAGAGGAGAAATCCACTTTCATCATCATGGGCGTGATCATGAGCCAGATCAGCACGGCGATGGGGACGTTGATGTGGCTGCCCTTGGCGAATTCGAAACTGCGCAGGGCGGCGGCGAAACTGGGGAGGAACTTGCCGAGGAGGAGGCCGGTTGCCATGCAGAGGGCCACCCAAAGGGAGAGATAACGCTCAAAGAACCCGAAGCGCGCAGTTGGTGGGGGCGCCTGAGACAGGAATGTGTTTGACATGCTTTCCTTTTGCTTTTCGACGCCTAGGCGTGGTCAATGACGAACTTCATGGCGCGATGGCGCATAGGCGAGATTTCCATTATTCTATTATTATAGAATTATAAGGTTTATCAAAGCCTAACTAATCGCAGCCGTTACAGAGATGAAGAGCGAAGATATGCAGTATGGCGCTGAAATTTATGACTTCGTATGTGGAGGATTCGCTGGCAGTGTTTGGGCATTACAAGAAGCTGGCGGAGCGGGCGATGGGGCAGGTGACAGACGACCAACTGGCGGCGGTATTAGACGGTGAAATGAATTCGATGGCTGTGATTGTGAAGCACATGGCCGGAAATTTGCGATCCCGGTGGACGGATTTTCTGACGAGCGATGGAGAGAAGCCGGACCGGGATCGTGATAGCGAGTTTGTCGATCCGCCGTCCACGCGTGAAGCTTTGCTCGCGGTCTGGGAAACGGGCTGGCACTGTTTATTCACAGCACTCGAGGCACTCTCAGAGGCGGATCTGTCGCGCACTGTAACGATTCGCGGCGAAGCTCATTCGGTGATGCAGGCCATCAACCGGCAAGTGGCTCATAACTCGTATCATTGCGGACAGATTGTGCTTTTGGCGAAGCACTTCAATCGGCAGGACTGGCAATCGCTGACGGTGCCGCGTGGGCAATCGGCGGAGTTCAATTTGAAGGTGATGGCTGGTGAAGCTAGTCAACGCTAGTGCCCTGGCGTGAAGGCCGTATGGAAGATCAGGTGGGGCTGGTGGTGCATGGTGATAATCACTTTATTGTACGCGGGCCTTTACCGGATCGGGCCACGGCGCTGGCGCTGGTCGAGCATTGGTCGGTGATTCGGATTGGGCAGACAACGCCGCCCGCTGCACTCGCAGGGTGGCGTATCAGCACGCGAGAGTTCCGGGAGGATTTGGAATGGGCGGTGATGGTCGCCGGCGAGGGTGACATTTCTCCTGCGGTTGCGGCGTTGCTGGATGAGCTTTGCGCGCGAGGAATCGCCGTCTGGGACGCCTGTCTCTCCGATTGGTAGAAGCGGATGTTGAGATGTGGGAGACACATGGCTCGTAGCAGAAAAACCAGGTTAGGCGAACGGCGTTCTTTGGCGGTGGGGCTGGTGAGACGCATGCTGCGGCGTGTGGTGGCCGGCGATTTAGATCCATCCCATTTAGATCTCTACCAAGGCTATGCACAAGTTCGAGCGATTTACCTGGACGATAGCGAGTTGCTGGGGGACCTGAAAGCTCTGGTGGATCTGCTGGGTACGAATTCGAGCGAAGAAATACGCTTGAACGAGGCGCTTCGGGAGCAGATGCTGGCGATGGCAAGGGAATGGCTTCTGCAGCATCCTTCTGCGGCGTAACGAAGGGAGGATCGGGGACAGATCTAGCGTCCGACGGCTTGCATGGCGGCCGCCGGATAGCGGGTGCCGGAGGCTGCACCGGCTGGAAAAAGGCTGTTGATGCGGGCGAGGTCGTCTTGGGTGAGAGTGAGTTGGGCAGCGGCGACGTTCTCCTCAAGGTAATGGGCGCGTTTGGTACCGGGGATGGGTACGATGTCATCGCCTTGTGCGAGGACCCAAGCGAGGGCGAGTTGAGAGGGCTCGACATGCTTTTCGCTAGCGATGGTTTGGATTTCTGAGACCAGCTTGAGATTGCGGTCGAAGTTCTCGCCTTGAAAGCGGGGCGAGTTGCGGCGCCAGTCGCCGGGCTCAAGATCTGCAGGGCTTTTGAAGCGGCCGGTCAAGAAGCCGCGGCCGAGCGGGCTATAGGCGACGAAGCCGATGCCGAGTTCGGGTTCGCGGCTCCAGAGCGAGAACTCGGTTTGCAGAGCGGTGATGGGGTGGATGGCGTGGGCGCGGCGGATGGTGTCAGGGCCGGCTTCGGAGAGGCCGAGGAAGCGAACTTTGCCTTGGCGCACCAGATCGGACATAGCGCCGACGGTGTCCTCGATGGGCGTGTTGGGATCGACGCGATGTTGGTAATAGAGGTCGATGACGTCGACACCGAGGCGGCGGAGGCTGGCATCACAAGCGCTGCGGACATACTCGGGCTTGCCGTTGATGCCGAGGAACTGGCGGTTCTCGCCGCGGACGTTGCCGAACTTAGTGGCGATGACGGCTTCGTGGCGACGGTTGCGGAGAGCGCGACCGAGCAGTTCCTCATTGTGGCCGCTGCCGTACATGTCGGCGGTATCGAAGAAGGTGAGGCCGAGATCGAGAGCGCGATGGATGACGTTGACGGATTCCTGTTCATCGGTGGAGCCGTAGAACTCGGACATGCCCATGCAGCCGAGGCCGAGGGCGGAAACTTCCAGGCTGGAGACGTTCGGGCCGGTGCGGCCCAGTGTGCGCTTTTGCATAGCTGGATGGTTGGATGGAAAGGAGTGGGTAAGTGGTGCAGTTATTGGCTGCGGATGCGGAGGCGGGCTCGGAGCTGTTCGGTGTGGCTGCGGTGACATTTGAGGCAGAGCGTGCGCATGTTGGAAAGGTCGCATTCGCCGCCGCCTTCGGAAACGGGGACGATGTGATCGGCGTCCCAAAGAGTTTTTCGGCCGCGGAGGTTCCAGGCGGCGAGGGCGCGGGCGCGCGCGGGACCACGAAGGCGCTTGATGTGATGAAGCTGGGCGGTGCAATCGAGGGCGCAGGCGGCGCAGATGCCGCGGTCGCGCTCAAAGACGCGGTCGCGGAGATGTCCGGGATCGCTGCGCAGCTTCCACTCCTCGACGCACCATGCGGAACAGAAGGTGAGGCGGCCGGGTGGAACTTCGAGTTGGCACCAGCGGCAGAGGCAGCGGCCGTTTGGTCCTTTGGGCAGGTCACTGCGAAGGGCACGTCCGCCGGGCATGGCGCGCTCAGTGCTCATGAGAACAGGATAGCGGTGTAATGTTTCGGAGAGAAACAGGCGCGAAGAACGACTAATGATGTTGGTCGAGCGTCGCTGGGGTTGGGAATAGCGGCGCAAAGGAGAAGGATGCACAAAGTACAGGGCTATGTGGCGATGGGTGCGATGTTGCTGGGGTCGGTGATGCCGGGGGCGGCGCAGCAGGACCGGCGCGGGGACAACAACAACTCTGGGAGTTACAACCGGGGGAACGATCCAAATCGGGGCGGATACCAGAACCGCGGGAACGGTCAAAGCCGCGGCAACTATTACAACGGGATGAACAACCAGGTCGGCGGTGGGAACTATGGTTATTACGTCCAGCAGGACGAGAACCGGCACCACCATCAGGGCGGTGGGATTGGGCCAGGCAAAGGCGCGCTTATCGGAGGAGCGGGTGGCGCAGCGCTGGGAGCGATTTTTGGCGGCGGCTTGAAGGGGAGTCTTATTGGCGGCGCGGCGGGCGCGGGTATTGGGGCGGTCGGCGGCAAGCTGGCGCAGCGTAATAACAGGAACCGGGGCGGAGATCGCCGCTAGAGGGAGATAGCAAGGAATGGAAATGAAGAGAGCGAATGTAATGGCGGTGTGGATGGTGGCGGGATCGATGGCGTTGTCAACGCTGCCGATATACGCGGCACGAGTGCAGAACCCGGCCGCGCCGATGGCGACTGACGGCACCGATCAGGGTGCGCATTCCTGGACGACGGAGCAATTGGTGCCTCTTTCCGTGCGGGAGGCTTGGGCGATGTGTGGGAAGAACGAGCAAGGATTCTTCCAGATGGTGCAGCAGTTGACTGAACTTTCCGCACAGAAGCGGGGGATCACGCTACCGGACGATAAGGCAGCCGGCGAGAAGGCTGGAGAGTGGATCAAGAAGGAAGCGAGAAGAGACCCCGACCAACTGTTGTATGTGGTTGTGGACCGGGCGGTACAGTACAACGCGCGGAAGACGGCGGCAAAGTAGGCGACAATAGCGGCGGATACCGCGTTTTCTGCCGCTCGGCTATCTCACTGATCGGTTAGGCTCTGGATGTGACTCTCCAAGTTATGCCTGTCCACCACACCGGTGTGCGATACAGCTATTTTTCCGTTGCGGTCAATGAGTAGTGTCATAGGCATGGACGTGAGATTGTACTGCTTCGCGAGGTCGTCATTTCCGATGACTACCGGGTACTCGATGTTCTTTTGGGCCAGGAACGGCTTGACGATTTTCGTACCCTCGTCGTCCATCGACACACCGATGACGGTGAGCCCTTGATTTCGATATTTCCGATCGAATTCGACGTACCAGGGAATTTCCACTTTGCAGCCGCTCGAAGCGTTTGAATGAAGGCACGTGCCTATGGTCAGGCTTGAAGAGATAACAACAATACACGCGCCTATCGAACGATGCTTTGATCTCGCTCGAAGCGTGGAAGTGCATCTGGCCGGGAACGTGCATTTCGGAGAGCAGGCGGTGGCAACGGCCGGCGTTACGTCTGGCCTGATTGGTTTGGGAGAACGCGTCACTTGGCGGGCGAAGCATTTCGGCGTGTGGCAGAAGCTGACGAGCGAAATTACGGCTCTGGACGCGCCCACCTACTTTCAAGACAGGATGATCGAGGGCGCTTTCCGATGCATGAGGCGCGAGCACTACTTTCGGTTTGTTTCATCCTGCGAGACGGAGATGAAGGATGTCTTTTGCTTTGCCGCGCCTTTGCCGGTTCTTGGTCTGGTAGCTGAAGCTCTGTTCCTGCGCCGCTACATGATGGCGCTGCTTCACGAGAGGAACGTGGTTTTGAAGCAGATCGCGGAGTCTTCAGAGTGGCAGAAGTACGTGGTATCGACAGGGGAGGCGTAACGACTGATGCGAATCGTCATCCGCAGCGGCAGTGGACAAGTGGGTCACATTCTGGCTGGTCACTTTCACGCACTAGATAGGACTATTTGAATTGCTCGTCAAGTTCTACTTGATAGCCGGCAACTAGGGCGTTGGTCTGGTTGGCCATGGCGATGACGGCCATGAGTTCGCCAAACATTTCTTCGCTGAGGCCTTTGTTGCGGGCGGAGGCTGAATGGGAGGCGATGCAGTAGCGGCATTGATTGGCGACGCTGACGGCGATGTAGATCAACTCCTTCGTCAGCGGGTCGAGGGCTCCTGGGGCCATGATGTGTTTGAGGCTATCCCAGGTGCGGCGCAGGGTGGCGGGGTCATTGGCGATGGCTTTCCAGAAGTTGTTGACGTCTTGGATTTTGCGCGTGGCCATGATGTCATCGAAGACGGCGCGGACTTCGGGGCTCGAGTCAGAGTATTCAATCAGGTTGGTGGGCATGGGTGGTTTAGGCGTTGCCGATGAGGATGCCGGCGATGAAGACGAGAACGCCGCCGAGGCCAACCTGGAGGGCGGCGCGGATGAGAGGAGTTTCCATGTAGTGCTGGCGGATCCAACTAATAAAGGCGAGTTCGATGGCGACAACGCATACCGCGACGGTTGTGGCGATGTGGAAGTCCGCGATCATGTAAGGCAGGGTATGGCCGATTCCGCCGACGGTGGTCATGATGCCGGTGACGGCGCCACGGACGACCGGGCGGCCGCGGCCGGTGAGTACGCCGTCATCCGAAAGAGCTTCGGCAAAAGCCATGGAGATGCCGGCGCCGACGGAAGCGGCCAGGCCGACGAGGAAGGCGTCCCAACTTTTGTGAGTGGCGAAGGCGGCAGCGAAGAGCGGCGCGAGAGTGGAGACGGATCCGTCCATTAAACCTACGAGACCGGGCTGAACGAACTGGAGGACAAAAGCGCGGCGTTGCACCTCCGCCTCATCGTTGCGCGCGTCCGGGGTGAGTTGCTGTTTACCGATGGTGTCGGCGGTCGCGGTGTGTTTGGCTTCTGCCTCCGCCAGATCGCCGAGGAGTTGGCGCGTGGACGCATCGGTCGTACGAGTGAGGGCCAGTTCATAGAAGCGCCCGGTTTCGCCTTCCATCTGATTGATGGCGTTGCGGACGGCGGCGGGACCGATGGGCTGCACGAGCCAAACGGCGGGCCGGGAAACAAAGCCTTTCACGTCCTGACGCCGGATGAGAGCGATGCGGTCACCGAAACGCGACCGGTAGAGTTCAAAGAGACGGGTACGGTGCTCAGACTCTTCCGCTTGCATTTCTTCGAGGAGACGGGCGGTTGCGGGATAGCTTTCGCGAAGACCCTCAGCAAACTCGCCATAGATGCGGCCGTCCTCTTCTTCAAGAGAGATGGCGAGGGCGAGGATTTCGCGTTCGGACAAGTCTTTGAAGTTCTTGGGCATAATTCTACGTTGTGAATGCGAATACACAGAGCGCGATTGTGCATCCGTACATTCATCCAGAGTAAGGCACCAGCGTGGACGGCTGGCGGTCTATGTTGAGCCGTACGTTGCTTGAACCGTACGTTGCTTGAACTGCACGTTGGCTACGGTTTTCTTTTCTTAGAGGACTGCTTGGGGCTTCCGGTGTGGTCTCGGTGATCAAGACTCGTTAGAACGACGTCAATTAGGCCATGGATCAATTTGCGCAACTGCTCCGTATTCTTTGCTGAAGCTTTGAACCCAGTCATAGCACTCACTAGGATCTGCGCGATTTGGACAGAAGAAAGAGCTAGCTTGGCTTGTCTCTGGACTAACGGTTCGAGAACGTCAGCCACTACCGCGACGAACTCCGCGGCAGCCTTGTGCGTTACCTCAGTCGCGAATTGGTAGCTGCTCTCGATGAGGTCTTTGGCATCCGGTGAGGCTCGGACCAGCTCAAATCCACGAACAGTCCATGTCTCAAAGGCAAACGTCAATTTGTCCTTTACAGCAGGAAAGCGGCCCAGCCCTTGGCGCGTTTCGTCGAGCATTGCCGCGAACACCTGAGCCGTGACGGCGATGAGAGTCTCCTGTTTAGACGGGAACACAAGGTACAGGGCCGGTCTGGACATGCCTGCCGCCTCGGCAATGTCGGCCATCGTGACGCGCTTGTACCCGTAGCGCAAAAAGGCGGTTTTGGCCGCTTCAATGACTTTTTGCTCTTTCTTTGCCGCCATGTTTCATTGTTGACAATCTGAGTCATAATGTCAATAATAGACAGATAGACGCATAGCGTCAGGATGGCCGCCAGCGACTGATAGAGAAACAGCTGGCAAATGGCCGGTTTCGGGGTCCTGCCAAGTTCCAACAAAGGAGATTTCAATGAAGCTGAATAACAGAACGGTTCTGATAACCGGAGGAACCAGCGGCACCGGCCTTGAGATGGCTAAGCAACTCCTCGATCGAGACAACACGGTCATCGTTACGGGACGAGACCAGGCAAAGATCGATGCCGTCAAGCGGACATTGCCGAAGGTCCACGCCTTCAAGAGCGACGTGAGCAATCCTGCAGATAGCGCAGCGCTGTATCAGAGCGTAGTGACACAGTTTCCCGCCCTCGATACCCTGATCAACAACGCCGGGATCATGCGCAACCTGAACATCAATCTGAACCGCAATCTGAATGACGAGTTGAAGGACATTACGCGAGAGATCGAGATCAATCTAAGCGGGCCGGTACGGATGATTCAGCAGTTCCTTCCGCACCTGAAGACCCGCAAAGGAGCGCTGATCGTGAACGTCACGTCCGGCCTGGCGTTTGTCCCTTTCCCCGCGTCGCCTGTTTACAGCGCCTCAAAGGCGGGGCTACACTCCTTCACGCAATCTCTGCGCGCGCAGATGGCGGGCACGGGCGTGACGGTGGTAGAGTTGGCGCCGCCGGGTGTCGAGACGCCACTGTTTCGGACAGAGTTCGCGGAGGAAATGAAGAAAGAGAAGGGTATGGACGTGACGGTGCTGATCAAAAAAGCGATAGGCGGGATAGAAGCGGGGAGGCTGGAAATCCGGCCCGGCGTCGCGAACGTTCTAAAGATCGCGAGCAGAGTCGCTCCGCAATTCATGTTCAAGCAGATGGTGAAGCTGTCGAGGCCGAAGAAGTGACGCGGCATCCCGGCAGGAACGCGGCGGCTGAGAACTGGGGGTTCTGAATGCAGGGCGGGGCGTGACGGACAATATAAGTTCATCCGCTTAGAATGTTAGACCGCATTACCGTGCATGGCGCGCGCCAGCACAACCTTAAGAATATTAGTGTAGAGATTCCGCGGAACACTTTCACCGTGATTACGGGCTTGAGTGGTTCGGGGAAGAGTTCGCTGGCCTTCGACACGATTTATGCCGAGGGGCAGCGGCGTTATGTAGAGACGCTTTCGCCGTACGCCCGGCAGTTTCTAGATCAGATGGAGAGGCCGGAAGTGGATTCGATTGACGGCCTGAGCCCGGCGATCTCGATTGAACAGAAGACCACTACGCGGAGTCCGCGATCTACGGTGGGGACGGTCACCGAGATCTACGATTATTTGCGGCTGCTGTATGCATCGGTGGGGGTGCCGCACTGCCCGTTGTGCGGCGCGGAGATTGCGCGGCAATCGCCGGCGCAGATTCTGGAGCAAGTGTTTGGACAGCATCAGAACGAGCGCATCATGATTCTGGCGCCGATTGCGCGGGGGCGTAAGGGCGAGTACAAGAAAGAGCTGGAAGCGGTGGCGAAGGCGGGCTTTCGCGCGCGCATTGATGGCGAGATGCGGACGCTCGATGAGCCAACCAAACTGGACAAGCGGAAGAACCACACGATTGAGGTGGTGATTGATCGCCTGGTGGTGAAGGCGGGGATTGAGCAGCGGCTTGAAAATTCGATTCAGACGGCGCTGAAGTGGGCGGATGGGCTGGTGGTTGTTTCGGTGGTGGACGGGCCGGAGCGGCTGTATTCGGAGAAGCTGGCTTGCCCCAACGATGGGACGAGCATTCCGCAATTGGAGCCGCGCTCATTCTCCTTCAACAGTCCGTATGGGGCGTGTGAAACATGCAGTGGAGTAGGGAGCACGTGGGCCTTCGATGCGGTGAAGGTGATCTGCGACGCTTCGAAGCCGCTGCTTGACGGAGGACTGGGGCCGGGCGCGACTGCGTCTTACATGACGTCGGCGCTGAACGAAGCGGCGGAGAAGTTGGGGATCGATCTAAGCATTGCATTTGAGGAGCTACCGAAGAAGGCGCGCCATGTGCTGGTGTACGGGAATGCTCAGTTTCCGGGCATCCTGAAGGTTTTAGATGAGAGCTACGGCCGGGCGAGCGAAGGGTATCGCGATTGGCTGATGGACTACATGTCGCCGACGGTGTGTCCGGAGTGCCAGGGGCAGCGGTTGAAGCCGGCGAGCCTGGCGGTGCAGGTGAAGGGCTCATCAATTGCGGAGTTCACGGCTATGCCCATTGCGCGGGCGCTGCCGTTGGCGAAGAAGTGGGAGTTCACCGGGCGTGAGTTGAAGGTAGTCGGCAGGGTAGTGGAGGAGATTCAAAACCGGCTGGAATTTTTGTGTGCAGTGGGACTTGACTATCTGAGTCTGGAACGATCTTCGGCCACGCTGTCGGGTGGGGAAGCGCAACGCATTCGGCTGGCCACGCAAATTGGTTCGAAGCTGCGCGGCGTTCTCTACGTTCTGGATGAGCCGTCGATTGGGCTGCATCCGCGGGACAACGGGCGGCTGCTTGACACGCTGCATCACTTGCGCGATTTGGGCAATACGGTGCTGGTGGTGGAGCATGATGCGGAGACGATTGAGCGCGCGGATTATGTAATCGATTTAGGGCCGCGAGCGGGGCGGCTGGGCGGGAATCTGATGGCGCAGGGGACTCCGGCGCAGATCATGCGGATGCCGCAGTCGCTGACGGGTGAGTATCTATCGGGGCACATGGCGATCACGCCGCCGCTGGTGCGCCGGCCGGGCAATGGGTTGAAGGTGACAGTGAAGGGTGCACGCGAACACAACTTGAAAAACGTGGACGCGGATTTTCCGCTAGGTACGTTTACGGTTGTGACGGGCGTGTCGGGCAGCGGGAAATCGACGCTGGTGCACGACATTCTGTATCGCGCGTTGGCGAAGGAAGTGTACGGATCGAGCCAGGCGCCGGGGGCGCACGATAAGGTGCTTGGTTTAGAGAACATCGATAAGGTCATCGAAATTGACCAATCGGCGATTGGGCGCACGCCACGATCGAACCCGGCGACGTATACGGGCGTATTTACGGCGATACGCGAGATCTATGCGATGCTGCCGGAGTCGCGCGAGCGGGGCTACAAGGCCGGGCGGTTCAGCTTCAACGTGAAGGGCGGCCGGTGCGAGGCTTGCCAGGGGGACGGGCTGAAGCGCATTGAGATGAACTTCCTGCCGGATGTTTATGTGACGTGCGATGTGTGCCGGGGACGGCGCTATAACCTTGAAACTCTGCAGGTGAAATATAAGGGCAAGAGCATTGCGGACCTGCTGGAATCGAGCGTGGATGAAGCGGTGGACATATTGGCGAACATCCCGCAGATACAGGCGAAGCTGAAGACGCTGGCAGAAGTGGGACTGGGCTATCTGCATTTGGGGCAATCGTCGACGACGCTTTCAGGGGGCGAGGCGCAGCGCATCAAATTAGCAAAAGAGTTGAGCAAGCGGCAGACTGGGCGCACGTTTTACCTGTTGGATGAGCCGACCACCGGGTTGCACTTCGACGATGTGCGGCATCTGCTGGATGTGCTGCAGCGGCTGGTTGATTTGGGCAACACAGTGCTGGTGATTGAGCATCATTTAGATGTAATTAAGAGCGCGGACTACCTGATTGATCTGGGCCCGGAAGGTGGGGAGCAGGGCGGATACATTGTGGCCGCGGGGACGCCGGATGAGGTGATGGCGAACCGGCGGAGTCATACGGGCGAAGCGTTGCGGAAGATGACGAAGGCGGGACATGCAGCCTGAGGGAGCGGAGTTTTCGCCGGTAGAGCCGCCGGCGGAAGTTACTCCTGCCGAGACGTTGCCGGCAGCGCCTGCCGCACCGGCTCCGCGCGAGCCATTCTGGGGCTACATGGATTTGGCTTTGATCATTGGGCTGTTGTGTGCGTCGGCGGCTGTGATTTTGGTTCTGGTCGGGCTGCTTGTGGGGTTAAATCCAAGGTTGCGAGATGACCCAACGCCGGTGGCGATTCCGATGCAATTTGCGCTGTACGGACTTGTATATCTGTGCTTTCGGCTTGTTTTAGGGCTGCGACATGACCGGCCGGTATTCAAGTCGCTGGGGTGGCGGCGCAGCAGCTTTAACTTAGTTGCAGCGGCGGTAGGTGGAGGCGTGTTGGCGCTGGCTGTCTCGGCGCTGGCTTCGCTGTTACACACGCCGAAGGTCGCGTCGCCGGTGGACAAGCTGGTGAACACGCCGTTGTCGTTCGCGTTGGTGGGGATGCTGGCGGTGATCGCGGCGCCGCTGTTTGAGGAGCTGGTTTTCCGGGGATTTCTTCAGCCGCTTTTCTCGCGGACGTTTGGCGTGGGGGCGGGTATTTTGGTGACCGCCGTTTTGTTCGGTTCGCTACATGCTCCCGAATACTCGTGGGCGTGGCAATATGTGGCAGCAATCTCTGTGGCCGGGGTGGCATTTGGATGGGTGAGGGAGCGAGCCAATTCCATCATTCCTTCGACCGTGATGCACGGCTGTTTCAATGCTGTATCAGTGATTGCGCTGGCGGTTACAAAATATACGAAATACAAGTTGGACACGTGACCTGGGGTGGTGGGTCTTGAAGTTACCGTATGTCGCGCTGATTGCGGTGTGCTTTTTTTGGGGCACAACGTATCTGGGTATCCGCATTGCACTGGAAGGTTTTCCGCCCCTGTATCTGATTGCCATACGCTACACGATTTCAGGCGGCGTTCTGTTGCTGGGGGCGGGGTTGGCGGGCGCGCGGTTACCTCGCGGACGTGAACTGCTATTGACCGGTATCTGCGGAATTATTTGCATCGGCATCGGCAATGGCGGACTCGCGATAGGCGAGAGGTATGTGGCGAGCGGGCTGGCGGCATTGATCTATACAGCGTCACCGTTCTGGATGGTGGGAATCGATGCGCTGCTGCCCGGAGGGGAGAAACCGCGACCCTTGACTGTGGGAGGCCTGGCGGTGGGGCTGGTCGGAGTTGGAGTTTTGTTGGTTCCCGCCGTTGCGCACGGAGGCTGGGGAGGCGGCATGATGTTTGGAGTGGTGGTCCTTGAGATCAGCGTGGTGGCCTGGGTAGCGGGAGCGTTGCTGCAGAAGAGAGTGGCGGATCATTCGACGGCTCTGGTGCGCGGCGCCGTGCAACAACTAGCCGCGGGACTGGCCGTGTTTCTTCCGGCAAGCGTCTTTGAGACGTTGCCGCATTCGGTGGGCACGCGACCGACTCTGGCGGTGGCCTACCTGATCGTGTTCGGGTCGTTCATCGGCTTTACTTCTTTTATCTATGCCATGGCCAAGCTGCCGGTAGCGATTGTTTCGATCTATACGTTTATCAATCCGATCGTGGCGGTGTTTCTCGGCTGGGTATTTTATCGGGAGCACTTCGGCCGGCGCGAACTGATCGCGATGCTGATTATCTTTGCGGGGATCGCACTGGTTCGTTGGAGTGAAAGCGTGGCCGGTGGTTTGCCTGCTGCCGCACATAAGCACGAGGCAGAACCGGCGACGCAGCCCTGAGGAGGGAAGGGACTTCGATAAGCTGAGGCCATGCATCGCGTGTGGTGTGATTCCGCTGCGAGAAACATCTACTTTTCATGACTTCCCCTGCTGTCATCTCTCCCTCTGTTCTGGCCCAAACGACCATTGAAACTATTGAGTGGACGCCTAGCGGCGTGATCATGATCGATCAAACGCGGTTGCCGCGCGAAACGGCGTTTGTCACGTGCCGCACCTATGTAGAGGTGGCGGATGCGATTCGCAACATGGTCATTCGCGGCGCGCCGGCGATTGGAGTAGCGGCGGCGATGGGCGTGGCGCTGGGGGCCATGGAGTCGCAGAATCTGGAGGCAGACATGCCTGTGATTTGCGAGACATTGGCCCAGACGCGCCCGACTGCGGTGAATCTGTTTTGGGCGATTGAGCGAATGAAGCAGGTGTACCTGTCGGTGCAGCACTTGCCGGTTACAGAGGTGCGCGCGCGGTTGATTCAGGAAGCCAAGAATGTTCGCTTAGAAGATATCGCGATCAACGAAGCAATTGGGCGCAATGGGGCTCCGCTGGTTCCCGATGGGAAGACTGTACTGACGCATTGTAATGCGGGCGCATTAGCGACAGCGGGATTTGGGACGGCGCTGGGCGTGGTTCGCGCGGCCGTGCAGATGGGCAAAAAGATCGACGTGTTTGCGGATGAGACCAGGCCGTTTCTGCAGGGCTCGCGTTTAACGGCGTGGGAATTGCAGCGGGAAGGGATCGACACGACGTTGATTACAGACAACATGGCGGGTCATTTCCTGAAGAGTGGGCGAATTGGCTGCGTGGTGGTGGGTGCGGATCGCATTGCAGCGAATGGCGATGTGGCGAATAAAGTGGGGACATACGGCGTAGCAGTTCTGGCGAAAGAGAATAACGTGCCGTTTTATGTGGCAGCGCCGATTTCGACTTTGGACCTGACGCTTGCCTCAGGCGATGAGATTCCGATTGAGGAGCGTGCCTGGAGGGAAGTGACACATGTGCAGGGAGTGCAGGTGGCGCCGGACGGGATCAAGGTGGCGAATCCGGCCTTCGATGTGACTCCGAATCGGTATGTTACGGCGATTATTACGGAGGGCGGCGTGGCGCGGAATCCGTATACGGAATCGCTGCGGGAGTTGTGCGGGCAGAAGTGATTCGTTTATTGGCCGGGAGAGAGCCACGGGGTTTTCAGCCCTGGTTTCGGCGGGGCCGGATTCGCTTTGTAACTGCATATCCCATGACGTTAGAGCAGCAAGAAATATACGAGGAGGGCTAAGACCTATGAGTAACGAAACAATTCCCGCATTCGCTAACGAAGAGGAAGAAGCCGTTTGGTGGGATGCCCATCCTGGAGTTTTGAGGGATCGATTCCGTAAGGCCAAGCAACAGGGTGAGATCCGTCGGCTCAGTCAGACGAACTTGCCCCTTGCCTCAGAGACCGTGACCATCCGTATTGCCCAAGACGAACTAATGCGCGCACGGCAACTTGCGGCAAAACGAGGCCTCCGCTACCAGACTTATCTGAAAATGCTTTTGCACGAGGCTCTCGACAACGAGGAGAAGAAGCTCGCCAGTTGATGCGCGGGCAGAATAAGATATCGGTGAGGGGAGGCGGAAAGGCCAACCCTCACCGATGTAATCACGAGGTAGCGTTGCCGCTATTGGAAGTGAATGATCAAGGTTGCGAGGGTGTGCTGCGGTGTTCGGGCGTATCCGTTGGAGACGTCTTGGAGGTAGAGGACCATTCCGTCAGTTACCCAGTTTCCGGTGGTCATTGAACCACTGGAACCCGTATAAGCGAAAAGCGGGCCGGTCGGGCTACCGACGTGGACTTCAACGTATTGTGCCGAGGGTGCGCTCCAAGTCAACGTGGTTGCGGCGTAGGTGACTCCTGGCGCTACGGGGATAGGGTTGGGACTGGCGGTGAAGGTTGATCCGTCGGTAGAGGCGCCTGCGGCGGCTGAAGTGACCAGGTTTCCATTGACGCCTGCTGGGAAAAATCCACCCTTGGTGGCGTTGGCAGTTCCTCCAAAGGCAAGAAAGAGCACCTGACCGGGGGTTCGTGTGAGGGTGATAGCGTTGCTGTCGGTGGAAAAGAATTGGGTGCCTGAAGGGGGTGGGGGAACGTCGGCCCCGTCGAGGGCGGTTATGGCGACGCCTTGTTGAGCAGCTAACAGCCGAATGTTGCCGACGTGTTCTGCTTCGGTCGCAAGTATCCGGGCGGCATAATCAAGAACGGTCTTATTCGATATGAGGGATGCGGCGCCGCCATACGCCGTCACGCCGATATCTTCGAAAATGCGCGCTAACTTCAAGAAGTCGCTCTGACTGCCAAAGCCGAACCCAAGTGCGTTCAGATTAATGGCGGGCTTGGCGATGGATCCACCCATACCGGCGAGCGTAGCTTGCAATAGCGCCACATGGGCGCGCTCGTCGGCGGCCAACTCTTGGGCAACTCTCTGGGTAAAACGATCGGTGAAAGTAACCTGGGCGCCGCCGGTGGTAGCACCTCCAGTGGTGCCCGACCCGTAATTGATGATGCCGAATTGACTAATGTTCATTCCGGTTGTGGCAACCGTGTAGAATTCAGCTTCGAGGAATTCAAGGTTCAGAGCAAAATTCAGGATGTCTGCATCCGTCGGCGTGGTGGGATCCGCCTGTACTTGCGAGGGTGCGAGTGCGGAGACAACTCCCGCAGCGACACCAGCCATACCGAGCTTTTGAACAAAATCTCGGCGATTTGATCTTCGTTTTTCTATCTCTTCGAGGAGTTCTTCTGCCATTCTTTTCCCTTTCAGTACTGCAATCGGCTAAATTCAACCTAACCGACACAACTCGTCATTAGGATTACGAAAACTGGTGCTAATTGCGACAGCTATTTCTTTGTACCGGGCGAGATAAACACAAATAGCTGTGGATAACTCAGGTCAGTGGGGACGCATCCGGTTCACCTCGGCCCGGTACACAGCTTCGAGCCGAACGGCGGCGTTCTTAGAATCTCTATCGCGTTCGACCATTTCTCGAGCGCGCTGCGCCAGCTGGGACCGATAAGGCGGGTCTTCGAGCAGCCGCAACACGGATATTGCAAACGCGTTAGAAGTATCGGAGATTTCGCAAACGTCGCCTGATTTGGAGGCCAGGCCCTCGGCGCCAATGCTGGTGGATACTGCGGCTATCCCGGAGGCAAACGCCTCTAGAAGTTTTACTCGCACTCCTGAGCCGCTGAGAATGGGACAGATGAATACGCCGTAGCGCTCCAGCGGAACGCGGATGTCGGGGACCGAGCCTAGTACGCGAATGTTCGGGTGGTGAGTCCAAGCGGCTTGAGACTTGGGAGGGTCTGACCCGACGACAACGAGTGACGTGCCGGGCCTCGAGTGCAGGATTTTTGGGAAAACTTCCTGAACGAACCAACTAAGTGCATCTAAGTTGGGCAGGTGCCGGAAGCTGCCGATAAAAAGCAGGGTATCGCTCTGCCTATCATCCAGCACGAAATTGTACTTGCTTACGTCAATGCCCGCTCTTACGTTCGAATCTATTCGACCCTTCAAGCGCGGCACAAGGCGTTGAAGGTAATTGGCATCATTACTGCTACAAACTTGCACCCTGGTGACTCGGCGGAGGAGCCTAGGTTCGTAGAGCCGCATGCGCAGATATTCGAGCAGTAACTGGCGAGTGGCGCCGACGGTTCTGATCCTACTCCAGAGAGACTGGACGGAGATGTCGTGCTCAAACAACATGCAGGGGATGTGTTTATAATCGCCGGCATATTGGCCGAGGATGGTGTATTCAAGCTGGACGACATCGATGTTCCTGGTGTAGATCGCGCGGTGAAGGACCCAAGCAAAGTCACGGATATTAAACTCGCGAATGGCGTGCGGCAATAGCGTCCAGCGGGCGGTGAGAGGAACGTGAGGGCGCGTCATGAACAGCGCCGATGCGCAGCTGGTAAGAAGAACTTGCTGTTGTGGGAGCTGTTGGTCGGTATCGACGAAGGAAGCCAGATGAACGTTCGCGAGGGAGGAGAGCGGGGCCAGCGCTTCTTTCATGAAGACGGCGCCTCCGTGCACGGGGGGCTCAATGGGATAGGGAGAAGCAAAAAGGACGTTGAGACGTTCGGGCGGCGGAGAGTTTCCGGCCACAAAGCGATCTCGATAATATCCGCCTAAGGGGCGGCGGAATGCCTCTCTGTCGGAGATCTTTCGGCGGGACATGGCTTTCCAGCGCGACTTCATGACGCCTTTTAGCTGAAGAAAAACATGTGCAAGGTCCAGCGGCGTAGAAGGATCGCCTGCATCGTTCGGCAGTACCGTCTTCAGGGAACTGAAGAGACAAGCACGGAAGTGAGATGCCAGCATCTTCCAGTCATGGATATTTTTCCAGCAGTACAGCAGCGCGTTCTTCTTGACGACACCGTTGATATAGGCCGCGGAGAAGTTCTTGCCGATTGTGCCGCGATGCTGGTGGTGAACGACGCTGGCAGGCTGATAGAGCACCTTCCAGCCGCGCTTCCAGGCTAAGAGACCGAGGTCGGTGTCTTCGTAGTAGAAGGGATGGAACAGGCTGTCAAATCCACCAAGCTCCAGGAATTTTCGCCGATCGAAAGCGCTTGACCCTCCGCCGGCATAGGCGCAAGGGTAAGCGACATGGAGATCGGTATCTATGCGATGGCCTACCCTGAGCCTGCCGGCTTGCCACCAAGTTTCGGTGAGCCCGGTTTCTTCGCGCCGCTTGGAGTGATCTGAAAGAAAGATCTGGGATGAGACGGCGAAGAGGAGCGGGTCCGTAAAGTTTTCAAGGAGGGGAGGCAGAAAGTCGGGCTCCACTCGCATATCGTTGTTGAGCAACACCACGATGTCGTTGGTTGCGGCCTGGACGCCTACATTCGCAGCCGAGGCAAACCCCAGGTTGCGCTCCATTTTGAGAACTTTGAGTTGCGGATAGTTGGCGCGCAAGAACTGGACACTCTCGTCAGAGGAGGCGTTATCGATAACGATGACCTCATTTTCGGGATTGCCGGAAAGCGCGGCCATCAGGAAGGGCAGAAACTTTTCGAGCAGGTCGTGTCCATTCCAGTTCGGAATGATAATGCTGGCGGCATGGTTGCGTGGAGCAGTTTCCGGAGGAAGCCGGCGCTTCCCAACGAACAGGAAGCAGAGATCTTCGGCGGCCAGTGCCAGGGCGCTGATGAGTAGCAACACCGGGCTCACAAAATAGAGGAGGAGGCCGGTCAACGAGCGCCGGGAGAGGCGTATGGAAGTCCAAAGGGAGCGCGGGAGTGCCTTCAAACGCGCAGCACGGCCGCTCCAAGGCCCGACGCCCAGGGCACGCCCGATGCGAAGCCAGCGGGAATTTTTTACAAATTCGCGTTCACGTATGAGGGCGTCCGCGGATCTGTAGGCGTCGTCGATGGCAGCGCGGGCATTTTGTAAGTCGCGATGTGCTTCGTCCTCAAATCTGTGGTGAGCATCGAGTAAAACCAGATGGTCTGCCCGGGCCTCGGCGAGTTCGGCTTTGAGCGACTGAATATAGTTTTCGCGTTCGCGGAGCAGGTTCCCGGCGGAGGAGACGTGGCTAAAGGACGGTACTGCAACGGGTCGTGTAGAGCAGACGGCGACGAAGAAATGGCTTTCCGATAAATGCGCGGCGGCGGGTATGAAAGCTTTCTGAGAAGCAACAACGTGGTCGCCGGCGAAGACGATTGTTTCCTGCCGGTTTTGGGCCACTATGTGCACGCAGGGAAAGTGACGCCTGAGAGACTCCTGAAACTCTGTGAGGTCAAACTCATGCACATGAAAAGGATTAGGGCCCACTTCCTTGCGGGTCTCGGCATAGTAACTCTTGTTAGGCGTGGAGACTAAGAAGATGCCTTCGGGCGCGAGCACTCTGGCAGCTTCGGCAATGAGGCACTCCCACTGTTCTAAATGTTCGATGACTTCGAAAGCAGTGGCCAGATCGAAAGACTGGGGGGCGAACGGCAGGGCAGTGGCGGAAGCGCAAAGGAAGCGCGCGTTTAGAAAGCGGGAGGAAGCGTAACTGATGGCGTCAGCTGCAATGTCAAAGCCGACGGCCTGAAGCGCGTTCGCGGAGAGCAACTCGGTTCCATAGCCGGTTCCACAGCCCACATCGAGAACACGTTTTTGGTGCGAGAAAAGAGCGGCAAACCGGTAGCGGGAAACATGTTCGTTCCAAAGATCGGGTTCAACCGCTCCGGGTATGACCCGCTCGCCCGTAAACCGCACGGGGGAAACCGCTGCACTGGCGTGCATTACACAATCTCGCCGCAGGATCGCTTGACAGCATCTTTAGACGGCCCGTCTAAAAGTGAAACAAACAACACAAGCGGCCATTGTAACGTCAAGTACGTGTTTAAAGTGTATTCGTACCAGGACTAGGGAATGGGAGCGGTGGCGTGATGTGCGAGTTCTGTGTTGATGTTTTTGAAGGAGGCTAACGGGGAGCGAGTGGAAGATTGGTTGATATCCTTAAATTTGCCCCAAAAATCGCTGCGGAGCGCACGGGACCGGGCGCGTCGCTGGACGTGCGCGGTTTCCTTGAGGTGGTTACCTGTTGTTTCGGTTGCGCTTGCCGGCGCGGCTTTCCTGCTGTCTAGCAGGGTCTCGGCGCAAACTGCCGGGTCACTGGTCGAAATTCTGACTGGCGAATTGAATCGCGAGTTCGCGGGACTGAAGGCGAAAGGCGATCCGGCTCCGTACTATATGTCCTACGAAGTCACCGATCAGCAGACGGACTCGGCATCAGCTTCGCAAGGCGCGCTGATGGAAAGCGTGCACAACCAGGGGCGTGGCGTGGACACGACGATCCGGGTAGGATCCGCAAAATTCGACAACTATCACCCTTATAAAGGCTCGCGCATTCAATTCACGACATTCACGCCGTTGAGCCTGGGGGATGATGCCAACCAGATTCGCCGCGCGTTGTGGGCAGAAACGGACCGCAATTACCGGCTGGGTTCGAGGCGTTTGCTGGAGTTGAAGACGGATGAACAGCTTCTGGCGGAACGAAAAGACCAGGATGCGGATTTCTCTTCTGAAGCGCCGGGGAATTATTCGCGATTGCCGGAAACATACCGGGTGGACATGAAGGCGTGGGAAAAGAGACTGCGCGAATGGTCAATGGAGTTCCGCAAACATCCGAAGATTTTGGGGTCGGGCGTGAGTTTCGTAGCGCAGCGCGAGATTCGAACGTTTGTGAATACGGATGGGAGTGTAATTCAGCGGGGATCGAACCTGTTCCGGTTGGAAGTGAATGGCGTGGCGCTGGCGCCGGACGGGATGGACGTGCATACGTTCGCGGCCATTGAAGCTTCTGACCCAGCCCATCTTCCGGCGGACAAAGTGGTGGAAGAGAAAGTGCGGGATGTGGCCGCCAAGCTGGATGCGCTGGTGGCAGCGCCGCCGGCCGAGCCGATTGTGTGTCCAGCGATTCTTTCGGGACGCGCCTCAGCGGTGTTCTTCCATGAAATCTTCGGGCATCGCGTAGAAGGACATCGGCAAAAGGATGTTTCCGAAGGCCAGACCTTCACGAAGATGCTAGGGGAGAAAGTGTTGCCGGATTTCATCAGCGTGCAGTTCGACGCGACGCGGCAGAACTATAAGGGCACGGATTTGATCGGGTTTTATGAGTACGACGATGAAGGCGTGAAGGCGCGGCCCGTGAATGTGGTGGAGAAGGGGGTGCTGAAGACTTTTCTGCTGTCGCGATCGCCGGTGGGACAGTTCAAGGAATCAAATGGGCACGGGCGCCGGCAGGCAGGGTTCGAGGTAGTGGCGCGGCAATCGAACCTGATTGTAGAATCTTCCAAACAGGTTTCAGACGCGGAGCTGCGCGCCAAGCTGAAAGACGAAATCAAGCGGCAGCAAAAACCGTATGGGTTGTATTTCGAGGAAGTCTCAAGCGGATATACAACGACGGGGCGACAGGGGCTGCAGGCATTCACGGTTGTGCCGTTGGTTGTATACCGGGTGTATCCGGATGGACGGCCTGACGAGTTGATTCGCGGCGTTGATATCGTGGGGACGCCGCTGGCGAGTTTCCAAAAGATAGTGGCGACGTCTGACAGGCCGGAAGTATTCAACGGCTACTGCGGGGCCGAGTCCGGGAGCATACCGGTTTCAGCCGTATCCCCCGCCATACTGGTTTCTGAACTGGAGACGCAGAAGAAACAGAACTCTCAGCAGAAGCCGCCACTGTTGCCGCGGCCGGAGGGTGAATAGCGATGCGACCCAATAGAAGCCTGTGCGCGGCGGGTGCGTCGATCTTGTGCGCAAGTCTTGTGCTAGCAGGCGCAGATGTGTTGAAAGAGGCGAAGGGTGACACGCAGCTGCGGGCGATGATAGACGAACTGAATCGCTCAAAGACGCTGCAGATCAGCAACCTGGACAAACCTTATTTTGTGGAATACACGACCAGCGACGCCGAGAATGCGTTCATTACGGGCAGCCTGGGTGGTTTGACTTCTTCGAGCCGCGTACATCTTCGCGAGCCGCGTGTTCAGGTGCGGGTGGGTGACTACAAGTTCGACAACACGAATTCAATCTACACAAGTGGGGCTCGTCTGGGTTTGTTTCCAATAGACGACGATTACGGCGCCATGAAGGCGGATCTGTGGCTCTCGACCGACGGATTGTACAAGGCCGCGGCAGATCAGATCACGCGCAAGCGTACCGCGTTACGCGAGATTGCGGATGCGGATAATACGCCTGATTTGGCGCCTGTGAAGCCGGTCCAGATACTTGAGCGTCCGGTCACCATGAACTTCGATCAGAAGCGCTGGGAGGAAACGATCCGGCAGTTGTCGGGGCGGTTCGCAGATCATCCGAACGTGACCAATTCGCACATTAGATTGCGAGCGATTACATCTACCTACCGGCTGGTGAATACCGAAGGCAGCGTGGTTCGGATTCCGCAGGAGATGAGCGATATCGAAGTGTTCGCAAACGGCGTGGCGGCCGATGGCACGCGGATTTGGAACCACCGATTCTTCACCGCGCTTCGCCCTTCGCAATTGCCGAGTGGAGAGGCGCTGCGCGACAACGTGGATGCGATGGCTGCAGAAACGGAAGCTCTGACGAAGGCGCCTGCGGCGGAGGACTATAGCGGCCCGGTATTGTTCGAGCAGGAAGCGGCCGCCGAGATGATGGCACAGGTTTTAGCGGACTCCATCAGGCTGCAACGAAAGCCGCTGGCGCCTCCTGGAGCTGGGACGCGCTTCCAGATGGTAGATAGCGTGTGGTCTTCGCGTTTGGGTTCGAAGGTGATGCCCGAGTGGCTCACGATTTCGGACAATCCACGCGCCGAGGAGTTTCAGGGAACGCCGTTAGCGGGGTACTACGAAGTGGATGACGAAGGCGTTCCGTCTGAACGGGTGATGCTGGTGGATAAGGGCACGTTGAAAGGCTTTTTATTCAGCCGGCAACCGGTGCGTGCGTTCAACGCTTCGAACGGGCATGGACGCTTGCCGGGCGGATTTGGGTCAGAGGCAGCGGTGATTGGAAATTTGTTCGTACAAGCGGATCAGACCGTTTCCGAGGCGCAGTTGAAGGCGAAGCTGTTAGAGAAAGTGAAAGCCGCTGGGCTGAAGTACGGCGTGATCGTACGGCGGCTGGATTTTCCGTCTACCGCGAGTTTTCAAGAGCTACAGAGCATGGCGCGGCAGCTTCAAAGAAACGGGTACACGCGCACCCTGAACTCTCCCTTACTGGCATTTCGGGTCTATATGGATGGGCATGAGGAGCTTGTACGAGGCGTACGGTTCAAAGAATTCAGCGCCAAGGATCTGCGTGATGTGGACGCGGCATCCGATCACCCGTATGTGCTGAATTATGTCAATAACGGCTCAGGCTTAAATGTGATGGATGGCGGCACAGATGCCACCAGTTCGTCTGTGATCTGCCCTTCTCTGCTATTCGACAACGTGGATTTAGCACGGGTGGAAGAAGAAGCGGGGAGACTTCCGTTAGTACAGCCTCCGGCGTTGGTCGCGCAGCACTAAGCGGATGCGAATTCTAAGCCGGGCGATTTTCCGCGAGGTCTCTACCAGCGCGAGCCTGGGAACACTGCTGTTCATTTTCGTTCTATTTCTGAGAACGATTGAGCACCTGTCGGCGCTTTTGGTGAAGGTCTCCGCGCCTGCATTGGTAGTCGCGAAATTGTTCATGTATGCGCTGCCTTCGACGATTCCGTTTGCGCTTCCACTGGGCGTGCTGGTGGGAATCCTGATTGGGCTGAGCCGCATGTCGTCCGATAGCGAGATCACAGCGATGCGGGCAGCGGGCATATCGAGCGTGACGGTGGCGCGGCCGGTATTGCTGTTTTCATTCTGTGCATTTGCCTTAACGGCAGCCGCTTCGTTGTGGTTGACCCCACTTTCGCTACACCTGGAATCGAAGATGGCACGCAATTTTGCGGCGGCGCAGCTGACGGGCGCCATCGAATCGCGGATCTTCGATGAAGAATTCCCGAATACCGTTCTGTATGTCGGCGATGTAAAGACAGAGGGCAAACAGATTATTTGGCAGCAGGTGTTTATCGCGGACGTGACGCCAGCAGGCGAGTTGCAGCAGCAAGGAAAAGATCGGGGAGAAGGGCCGCGCGTCATTGTTGCCGAGCAGGCCATTCCGCACGCGGATGCCGAGAACAATCGCATTATACTCGACATGCGCGGAGTGCGGACGAGCGAGCGGGATAAAGAAGGAAAGGTAATTACGACCGCTGCGCCGCGGCAGATTGAGTCGTTACAGGCGCAGAAGCAAGAGGACCTGCAGGTCAACAATAAATCTGTACAGGAGATGGACACGGGGCCGCTCTACAAGCGGGTGTACCGGCGGCATGGGCTTTCGCATGAGGAGTATACGGACGCGGCTATTGAGCTGCACCAGCGCTTTGCTCGTCCGTTTGCCTGCCTGTTATTCGGGCTGCTCGGCATTCCTTTGGGAGTGTCGTCGCGCAAGGGAGGCAAATCGGCGGCCTTCATCATTACGGTGCTAGTGGCGTTTCTGTACCAATTGGGATATATCGCGCTGATCGGGTTGGCACGGAAAGGGAGTTTGCCGGTGGCGGCGGCTGTATGGACGCCCGATGTCGTGTTTGCGATTGCGGGCATCGTGATGCTGGCGCGCCTTGAGAAGCCAGGCGATCACGATCTGACGGCATGGTTTAAAGTACTGGTTCGCTGGGTTCAAAAGAGTGTCAAGCGGATTCGCCCATCGGCAACCCAGCCCTTTCATCCGAGCGGCGGGCGCAGGTGGGGCTTTCGGCCTTTGCTGATTGACGGGTATGTCCTGAATGGATTTCTTTTTTACTTTGGCGTGCTGCTGGCGGCGCTGGTCGCGCTGATTGAGGTGTTCACCTTTTTTGAATTGCTGGGGGACATGATCAAGAACGACATCAGTATGTCGACCATGATGGACTACCTATGGCACCTGACGCCCAGTCTTGTCTATCAGCTAACACCGATCGGCGTGTTAGTCGCGTCGCTGATCTGCTTCGGCATTCTGACCAAGTACAACGAGGTAACGGCGTTTAAGGCGGGCGGGGTAAGCCTGTACCGCTTGGCGGCGCCTGTTCTGGTAGCAAGCTTGCTGGTGAGCGGTTTGCTTTTCGGCTTGGATCAACACTATATTCCGGAAGCCAACCGGCGGCAGGAGATGCTTCGGGCCGAAATCAAGAACAAGCCGGTAGCGACTTATCTGCGGAGGAATCGCGAGTGGGTTTACGGGCAAGGCTCGCGGATTTACAACTATCACTTTCTGGATCCACAGAAGGCAATGATGTCCAAAGTAAACGTGTACGAGCTGGATCCAGCGAGTTTCCGGATTGTTCATCAAATTTCTGCCGAGCGAGCGCATTGGGATTCGGCCGCCCGTACATGGATTTTTCAAAACGGCATCAGTCAGGACTTGACAACAAAAGATGCCTTTCATCAGTTCTATGGCTCATCCGCGCGGTTCAGTGAACTATCGGAGCCGCCTTCCTGGTTCGTGAAAGAAGAGAAGGAATACAAGGAGATGAACTTTGAGGAGCTGGGGCAGTACATCCACGAACAGCAGGCGAGCGGGTTGGATACGACACCTCTACGCGTGCAGTATTACAAGAAGTTCGCGGTGCCGCTGTTTGCGTTGATCATGGCGGTTCTGAGCATCCCTTTTGCCTTCATCGCGGGGAACCGGGGTGCAATGACGGGCGTGGGGATCAGTTTCGGAATTGCGATCGCCTATTGGACGGTAGGAACACTGTTTGAGCAGATTGGGGATTTGAACCAGCTGCCTGCTGCCATGGCGGCCTGGTCGCCGGACGTGCTTTTCGCACTGGCGGGGTTTTATTTCATGGCGCGAATGAAGACGTAGGCGTTGAGCCGGGCTTTGGTAGTCAGGAGTGTCGTAAGTGGCATTTATCCGCGGAATCGACATACCCGTGGAGAGCCAAATGGAGTCTGCATTTGTGCCCTTCCAGCGCGGCGGGTATTGCGGGGGTATTTAAGACGCAGCCTGTAAGTTGTTGGGTTTTTGGTGCGCCCGGACAGATTCGAACTGCCGACCTTCTGGTTCGTAGCCAGACGCTCTATCCAACTGAGCTACGGGCGCAACAGAACACAAGTATAGCAACGGGTTGAAGCGAGGAAAGGTGGGTGACAATGGGGTCACGCCTGCGACGATTGGTCGACGGTAAGGCTGGAAACGCAGTTTCTGCCGCCGCCCTTGGCGCGATAAAGAGCCTCGTCGGCAACGCGAACGAAAACGTCAGGAGAGCGCTCGGAGCCGTCAGAGACAGTGACGCCGAAGCTAGCTGAGACGCGCAGTTCAGAACCGTCCACCACCATGGAGTCAGTGCTCAACCTCAGCCTCATGCGCTCGGCCTGTTGGGCAGCCTGATGGAGGTCACAATTAGGGAGGACGACGAGGAACTCTTCGCCGCCGTATCGGCCAATTTGATCGTAAGGGCGCATGTTGTGGCGCAGGCGCGCGGCTGTTTCGCGCAGTACAGCGTCGCCGGCAAAGTGGCCGTAGGTGTCGTTGATTTTTTTGAAGTGGTCGATGTCGAGAAGAATCACACCCACTGTACGCCGGTCCCGGTGGCAGCGCGAGAGTTCCTGCTCAAGGGCGGTTGAGACAGCGGAACGGTTCGGCAACATGGTGAGAAGATCTTTGTTGGCTCGTTCGCGCAGTTCTTCTCGAGCCGTGACGAGATCCATCTGCAGATCTACGATACGCTTTCCTGCGCGAAGACGAACCTGGAGTTCGTGTTCGTCGAACGGCTTAACGATATAGTCGTCGGCGCCGGCGTCGAGTCCTTCTACGGTCTCGGTCTTGGTATTCTTCGACGTTAGAAGAAGGATGTAGGTGTAGGGCTCACGGTGGTTTTCCCGAACGCGGCGGCAGACCTCCGGGCCGGTCATGTGTGGCATAACCCAGTCGAGGATAGCCATAGGGGGGCAATCTGGCTCGGCCAAAATTTCCCACGCCTGAGCGCCGTTCTCCGCCATAACAACCTCGTAGCCCCAGCGCAAGAGCGCACTGCGGAGAAGTATCCGTGAGGTTGCGCTGTCGTCGGCTATGAGAACTTTCATTCCTGGCGGAGGCCTTCGCTACCAACCTAATCGTCTAAGGGACGCGAAAAAATTAGTGCCAACCCCATGTAGCGCTAAGTTTTCAGCCAACCGCGTTGGCGGTGCAGGTCATCAGTCGGCAGCGAATAGGTTGCTTTCCTTACTATGCGTGGGTTTGGACTTCAGCGTCAATAGCAAGGCGCCGGAGGAAGCGGGCAAGTTGGGGTGGCGCCCAGAAGATCCTCTGTCCATCCTATATCATGGGGGTGCCAAACGAATTTCGCCAAAAAGCGGAACGCCTTTGCAGTGGAGGAGCTTGGATGAACAACTCAGTACTCGTACCGATGGTGGTAGAGCAGACCTCGCGGGGTGAACGCGCTTATGACATCTACTCCCGGCTATTGAAGGAGAACATCATCTTCATAGGTACGCCGATCGATGACAATGTAGCTAACTTGGCAATTGCTCAGATGCTATTTCTGGCCGCCGAGGATCCGGAGCGCGACATATCGCTTTATATCAACTCCCCTGGAGGCTCCATTACAGCGGGGCTGGCTATTTTAGACACGATGAATTTGGTTGAGCCGGACATTGTGACCTACTGTCTGGGGCAAGCGGCTTCGATGGCTGCCGTTCTGCTGGCGTGCGGCACAAAAGGCAAGCGTTTCAGCCTGCCGAACGCTCGTATCCTTATACATCAACCTTCGATGAGCGGACTGGGCGGGCAGGCAGCTGATATCGATATATATGCACGAGAGATCTTGCGTATGCGGCAGTCGCTGAACCAAATCCTAGCCGAGGCGACCGGGCAGCCGATCGAGAGAATTGCTCGCGACGTAGACCGGGACTACATCCTGGAGCCGGAAGCGGCGCTGGAATACGGAATGATTGACCGGGTTATCTCCCATAGAGCGCTGGAACCCGTTCCTACGCGTTAGTTGGGCCACTACACGTCAGCTGGGGTCGGGCACTATCATTTTTCAGCGAGTTGTCCGACCCTAAAAGAGAGGTTAAGCGAGTAGAGTTAGTAAAGACCGAGTTTTCGGCAGATTGTTCGCGAATTTTCTACTCCCTTGGCCCCTATGAGATTAAGCTGCCTCAACTTATGTATCCCGGAAACCGATACATTATTTGGAAGTTTTTTCAGGGTGCGGGGCTTGACCAGCCATTGGGACCTGCGTTAGAGTAATGATTCCGTTACAAAGTCTCGAAAGCATAAAGATCGCTTATCGCACAATGCAGAAATCTCACCCGGTTTTAGCTGGGGTCGTTCTCGCGACGGCACTTTCTTTAGGTACTTCACAAGCTGGTACCGGCCACAGCGGATTGAGCGGCCTACAGCCGGCACCGCGTGCGGCGCTGGCTGGTGCGGCTAACCCTGTGGTCCACAGTTCCGCAGGTTCGGTCGTGACCGGTGATAGTGGAGGAAGCTCGGATTATCCTGGTCTCCACTCTGCCGACACGGATGACCGCCTAAAGCGAGCGGATGCGCGTTTCAACAACGGCCGTCAGTTGTATTTCCAAGGCGACATGCCGGGAGCGCGGCGTGAGTTTGATGCCGCCGTAGATGCGCTTCTCAGCGCGCCCGAGTCCCTTCCCGATCACCGCCGCATTGATCGTCGCCTAGACGAGATCTGTGACCTGATTTACCGCTTTGACATTGAGAAGCTGGGTGCGGGTCAGCCCGAGCAGGAAGCTGTGGTGTTCGATAAGGCGCCTATCGATGAGATCAGTCACATGACCTTTGGGGTGGATCCGACATTGGCGTCGAAGCTATCGCAAGAGTTGAAGCAAACGGCTTCGGGAATACCGCTTGAACTCTCCGATCCGGTTCTGAGTTACGTTCATTATTTCTCGACAGATTATGGCCGTAGGACGCTTTTATCGGGTTTGCGCCGATCGGGCCGCTACAAAGCGCTAATCGAGCGCGTGTTCGCTGAGGAAGGCATTCCCCAAGAGCTGCTGTATTTAGCACAGGCCGAATCCGGGTTTTTGCCTCGCGCAGTCTCGAATAAGCAAGCCGTGGGCATGTGGCAGTTCATCTCTGCGACAGGATCTACTTACGACCTGGGACGGACAGGGGCATACGATGAGCGCCTAGATCCCGAGAAGGCCACACGAGCAGCCGCCAAATACTTAAGAGACCTGCACACACACTTCGGCGATTGGTACCTGGCGATGGCCGCCTATAACTGTGGGGCTGGTGCGGTGGACCGAGCGATTGAGCGGACCGGCTATGCAGACTATTGGGAGCTGTTAAGCCGACACGCACTACCGAAGGAAACAGCGAATTACGTTCCCATTATCCTGGCTATGACAATTATGGCCAAGAACCCGAATGATTATGGGCTGGCGAGCATTGACGCGGATCCGGCGATTGAATACGACTCGATCCATCTCACCGCTTCGACGAATCTGAACCTGATCTCCGACGCAACGCTGCAGCCGGTTTCGGTGATTCGGGATCTGAATCCAGCGTTGCTCCGGACAGTAGCACCGGCTGGTTTCGAAGTTCACGTCCCCAAGGGCTCGGCTGATGCCACAATGACGTCGCTTGAATCCGTTCCGGCGGAAAGCCGTCTGGCGTGGCGCCTACATCACGTGGAGGCAGGCGACACCCTGGATGCGATCGCGAGAACTTACCACCTGACTCCGGAGCGAATTGCGGCTGTGAACAGGAGTGCGGACGTGCTTGAAGCCGGTGACGTGCTATTCATCCCCGCGGTTTATCACGAGGAGGCATCAGCCGTGCGTGGACATATCAGGGGTTCCCGCACGCGGACGACGTTGAGCGCTGCGTTTCGCTCTAACAAAACCAGTACGGTTCAACGAGGAGCGCATGTCGCGGCTTCACGTCGTATGCCGTCGCAGATGTTGCACCGCAAGGCTGTGGTTCGCACTGCCAGCTTAGAGAGATAGAGTCTAAACAAATAGCTTTTAGCATTGTAAAGATAGAGAAGCCCGAACGAAGAGTTCGGGCTTTTCTATTTAAATCTTGCGAATCATCACAGCTTGTGAAATCATTTGGCTGCTTGCGTCATCTCGAAGCTTAGCGAGGTACGCGAAAGGAGGAGCGCGTGAAATTGGAGTATTGGCTCACACCAGAGGATGAGGACGACGATTTTGATTACGAAGACGAACACGTCGAGAGCGAATCGGATAAGAGTGAGTACGGCGAGGATGAGGACGATGATGATGAAGACGAGGTAGCGGAGCGACCGGCTGCTGGGGCGAAGAAGGCTTCGACGAAGCAGGAAAGCTCCGTGGAAAGCCCCGAGGTCTCTTCGGCCGATCATCACCCGCCTAGTCACAATCACGCTAAGCACGCTCCTGCACCGGAGAAAAAGGAATCGAGCGGGGCAGCAGAGGAAGCCGGCGAGGAAGAGGATATTGAGGAGATCTTGGGCGTAGAGGTGAAAGAAGAAGAGCCTCCAGCCAAGAAGGCGGCAGCCAAGAAGACAACTGCAAAGAAAAGCCCGGAGGCAACGGAGAGCAAGTCTTCGGCGGCCAGCAAATCGCCGGCGAAGAAGGCTGGAGTGAGTAAGGGTTCCGCAGGAGCCAGTAAGAAGGCTCCGGTGGTAGCGAAGAAAGCCGCTGCAAAGAAAGTTCCTGCGGTCAAGAAAGCCCCGGCTAAGAAGCAGGGTGGATCAGCTAAGAAGTCGGCCGGTAGCAAGGCTTCGAAGAAGACGGCGGCTAAGAAGTTGCCGTCCAAAGGGACCAAGAAGACGGCGCAGAAGACGCCTTTCAAAAAGGTAGCAGCGAAGAAGACTGCCGTGAAGAAAAGCGCTGGGAAGAAAGCTCCGCAGAAGAAAGCGGCGGCGAAGAAGGGTTCAAAGAAGAGGTAGGCTCCTCGACAGCGGTGCTGGCCCGTTGCTGCTGAAACAGCAGCAACGGGCGGATGGCATGCGAAGCGGCTACTTGGACTTCCGAAGGATTGCCCGGCAACGCTCATAAAGTTCAAGCAGCGAGTCGGTATATTCCTCGGTAGAGCGTGATCCTTTCCCGCCAAAGCCGGTGGTGGGGGTGCCGCGGCCATAACCGGTGGTCATGGCGATGAACTTCATCAGCTCGAGAGCTATTTCGTCTGGGCTAGCGACGCTTAACGGTCGCTTCTCTGCAATGTCTTCAGCCATTCGTGAGCTGGGCTCCTTCTTTTGTTGTGACAAATACATAGGCTAGCAATCGGAGTGGATTCCACCTGCGTGGACTTGCTTCCACAGGATTGGCGGTCGAAGACTAATTCTCTCATTTACGCTCCCAATGCATGCCTATTCGCGCCCGCAGTTTCGTCCGGAAGATGCGGGGTGGAGCGCAGGCGCATTTGCTCGAGACGGAAGACGGCGGATTTTACGTTGTGAAGTTCACGAACAATCCACAGCATCGCCGCATCCTGGTAAACGAGTGGCTGGCGTGCTCCTTTCTCCGGTACTTGCAAATCTTTGTGCCCGATACAGCGGTAATTGAACTCACACCTGAGTTCTTGGAGAACAACCCTGAGCTACATCTCTCGATGGGGTCTGGACGAGTTGCCGTGCCGCCGGGGTTGCATTTCGGATCCCGCCTGGCGGTTCATCCCGAGCGTGTAGCTGTGTTTGATTTCTTGCCGGACAAGCTGCTGAACAAAGTAGAAAATCGGGTAGATTTCCTCGGCATGCTGGTTTTCGACAAGTGGGTGGCAAACGCCGATTCGCGGCAAGCAGTTTTTTTCCGAGCCCGTGCGAAAAGCTGGACGCCGCTGAAAGGCGAAGCACCGGCGCGAGTGGGATTTTTCGCGCAGATGATTGACCATGGGTTCGCCTTCAACGGATTGGCTTGGCAGTTTCAAGACTCGCCTATTCAGGGACTATACTTCCGCACGTCGGTGTACGACGAGGTTCGATCGCTCGATTCGTTCCAACCTTGGTTGGACATGGTGGCTCACTTTCCGATTGAGGTGATCGACTCCGCTTGGAAAGAGATACCGCGGACCTGGCTAGACGGCGACGAGAATGCGCTGGAACAGCTGCTTGAGAACCTGCTGAAGCGGCGCTCACGAGTGGCGGGCTTGATAGAAGAGGTGCGGCGCGGACGATCTAACGCATTTCAAAGTTGGCGTTGATCTCCGAGGCAAGGCGCTGGGCGCTGAGGGGCGCCAGCAGAATGCCGTTTCTATAGTGGCCATAAGCCAGGTAGAAGTGGGGGGAGTACCACGAGCCGAGTCGCAGGGTTTCACTGGCGGGGCGGAAACCGATCCAAGCTTCCGAATGGGAAGTCTCGGAGAGATGCGGGAGTACCCAGCCAGCCTGTTCGATCAGGCTAGAGACAATGTCGCGCTTGAGATCGCGGTTGAAGCCGACATGCTCGACGGAAGCGCCGACCACCAAGAGACCGTTCGATCGCTGTAGCAGATAGGTGTGTCCGTAGCGCAGGATGGTGCTGCAGGTCTGGTCAGGTTGCTGGTAACCGATCAGATGACCCTTCACCGGCTGGACGGCGGGGAGTGGCGGGACGCCGCTGACCTCGATGGAGTTGCTCCAGGCGCCGGCGGCAATCACCACGCAATCGAACTTGTCTAAAGCGGGCGGATTATGCACCAGGATGGCGTCACCGGAAAGCTCGGCCCCCGTGACGGCGCAGTTCGGCTTCAAGGAGACGCCGAGCTTCTCACAGGCCACGCCTAGTGCTGCAAGGACCTGCCTTGGATTGACGATGGCATCCCCAGGGTAAAAGCGCGCGCCGGCGAGACCCTCACGGCGTATGCGGGGCCAGAACTGCGCGACATGCGCCGGGGTAACCGGCTTCGAGGAAATATCGAGAGCCGCTTGGCGCGCCGCCTTCTCTTCGAGTGCGGCGAGTTCGGCAGTAGAATAAGCCAGATCGAGCCCGCCACATTCCTGGTAATCGATGTCGACCCCGGAGGTTTGTTCGAGCTCACGGGCGAATTCAGGGTAGAGCCGGCGGGACTCGATGGCGAGGGTGGCGAGTTGCGAGGCGGACTCAATCTCTCCGCCGGGAGAAAGCATGCCGGCGCCCGCCCAGCTTGCCTCGCCGCCAATTGAGGATTGATCATAAACTGTGACTCGCCAGCCAGATTGGGCAAGGCGCCAAGCCGTTGACATGCCGATGATGCCCGCTCCAACGACGGCGACTGAGGCGTTGGGTGACGGGGAATCGGCCCGGCTCACACCAGTTCCCGCAGCCGGTCCGTCTCAGCGCTCACGCGTTTCACCACTTCCAGAAACGCCTTGGCTGCGTGACTGAGAGCGCGGCGCGCCGGGTAGACCAAACGAATCTTTCGCTCCAGCTGCAGTTCTTTAACCTTGATCTCGCGTACCAGCCCCTGTTTGAGTTCCTGCTCCACGCACATACGGGGAAGAAAAGCCACGCCTTCGTTATGTTGAACTAATCGGCGGATCGTCTCCACAGTCGGCATTTCAACGTCCATGTTCAACGGAACTTTATGGCGCTGAAACTCGCGAAGCACAGCTTCACGATTGGGTGAGAGCGCATTGTGGGCGATGAAGGTCTCCATATCGAGCTCGGTGATGGAGATCTCGTCGCGATTGGCAAACCGGTGTTGCGGAGAGACGATCAAGACCAGACGGTCTGTGTAGATGACCTCCGTAAGCAAGTGATCGTCGCCAGGATCATAGCTGATGAGTCCAAGTTCGAGTTCGCCATCAAGAAGCTGGGAGGGAATCTTGCTCGATTCCGATCGTTTGACCTGGATCTTCACCTTGGGAAATAGGCGCCGGTACTGCTCAATATGTTGAATGAGATAGAGAGACGTCATTTCATTCGCACCTATAGAGAGGCGCCCGGCATAGTTGTCCTTCAGTTCACGGAGCGCATTCTCAAGATCGGCCTCGAGGTTCTGGAAGCGCCGCGCATATTCGAGCACCACCCGGCCTGCGTCGGTAAGAAGCAACTCACGTCCGGAGCGGTCAATGAGCTTTTCTTTAAGATCGCTTTCAAGGCGTTGTATTGCAATGGAAATAGCGGGTTGCGTTCGGAGTAGTTTCTCGCCCGCCCTCGAGAAACTGCGTTCCGTCGCGACCGTAAGGAAGACTTTTAGGGGATATAGTTCCATAACGCCCACCGAGAGCGACGCTTATGTCATTATTATATCTAATACTAACGTCCAAAACTATAAATTTGCATAATCACCGGCATTGACCATACGATAGGTCAGGTTGCCCTACAGGAGTACGCAAAGTGAGTCGCGTCTATATCTTCGATACTACCCTCCGCGATGGTGAGCAGTCCCCGGGGTGCAGCATGAACATGCCAGAGAAGCTCAAGATGGCCGGGCAGCTGGTGGAGCTTGGGGTGGACATTCTGGAGGCGGGATTTCCCATTGCCTCGGAGGGGGACTTCGAGGCGGTGGACGCGGTCAGCCGACAGTTTCCGTGGGTGCAAGTGGCAGCGCTGGCGCGTTCCTGTACGCTTGACGTGGAGCGTGCGGCCAAAGCTTTGCAACATGCGAAGCGGCCGCGGATTCACACCTTCATTGCCACCAGCGACATTCATCTTCAACACAAGCTTCGCAAGAGCCGTCAGCAGGTGTTAGAGGATGCAGTGGCGGCGGTGACGTTGGCGCGCAACTACACCGACGATGTGGAATTTTCGGCGGAGGATGCGACGCGGACCGATTTCGACTATCTGGAACAGGTGAGCAGGGCGGTGGTGGAGGCGGGCGCGCGCACGGTGAATTTGCCCGACACCGTGGGCTACTCGGTGCCTGAAGAGTATGGCGCGCTGATTGGCCGCATGGTGGGGGTTTTAGGAGATCGCGCGGTGGTGAGCGTTCATTGTCATGACGATTTGGGCTTGGCCGTTGCGAATTCGCTGGCCGCGGTGCAGGCGGGTGCGCGGCAAGTGGAATGCACCATCAACGGGATAGGGGAGCGGGCGGGCAATGCGGCTCTGGAAGAGATTGTGGTGGCGATGAAGACGCGCCATGACCGGCTACCGTTTGAGACCAAGATTCACACTGAGAAGCTGTTTGGCGCGAGCCAGATGTTGACGGAGTTCATCTCCTTCGGGCCGCAACCGAACAAAGCCATTGTGGGCGAGAATGCATTCGCTCATGAGGCGGGCATTCACCAGGATGGATACCTGAAGAATCCAGCGACGTATGAAATCATCAGTCCCGCAAGCGTGGGAGTGCCCGAGACGCGATTGGTGCTGGGCAAGCACAGCGGGCGGCATGCGCTGAAGAAGCGCGCGCAAGACTTAGGTTTCGAGTTGACACGTGAGCAGCTTGACGATGTTTATACGCGGTTCACGATGGCGGCTGACACGAAGAAGGGCCTGCGGAACGAGGAGATCGCAAGCATAGTACGGGAAGTGATCGGGCGGAGTGAAGTGCGGGAGAGCGCGCCGGCGGCGGCTGCACAGTAACGAAATGAATCTGAATGTTCTGGTTCTGCCGGGTGACGGCATTGGAGTGGAAGTTACTCGCGAGGCTATCAAGGTACTGCATCACACCGCGGAGGCTTACGGGCACGATGTTTCGCTCAGCGAGGGTCTGTTGGGCGGGATTGCGATTCAGAAGACGGGCAATCCGTTTCCGGATGAAACGCGCGAGTTGGCGCTGCGAGCGGACGCCACGCTACTGGGCGCGGTGGGGCTGCCGGAGTTCGACAATGCGCCGCCCGAGAAACGACCGGAGCGCGGATTATTGGGCATCCGGAAGGCGCTGGGTGTATACGCGAACTTGCGTCCGGTGAGGTCGTATCGGGCGCTGCTTGATTCTTGCCCACTCAAGAATGAGCTGGTGGATGGAACCGATATGATCATCGTCCGCGAGCTGACAGGCGGCCTGTATTACGGCACGCCGCGCGGGATTTCGGGCGCCGGCCCTGAAGAACGCGCCGTCAATACGATGGTCTACACGCGGCCGGAGATTGAACGTGTGGCCCACGTGGCGTTTCAGCTGGCGGGCAAACGGCGCAGGAAGGTGACGAGCGTGGACAAAGCGAACGTGCTTGAGAATTCGCAGTTGTGGCGCCGTGTGGTCACCGAAGTAGCGCGCGAGTACACGGACGTAGCGCTCGATCACGTGTTAGTGGATAACTGCGCCATGCAGTTGGTGCTGAGTCCCAAGCGTTTCGACGTAGTGCTGACGGAAAACCTGTTTGGGGATATCTTGAGCGATGAAGGGGCAGTGTTGGCGGGATCAATTGGCATGCTGCCATCGGCTTCGATCGGAAATCAAAGGCCGTCCGGCGCATGGGTCGGGTTGTACGAACCTGTGCATGGATCGGCGCCTGATATAGCAGGTCAGAACAAGGCGAACCCGCTGGGTGCGATTGGATCGGTAGCGGCGATGCTGGAGTATAGCTTTGGCTTGGTAGAGGAAGCGCGGGCCGTGAACGCCGCGATCGAAGAAGTATTGGACGGAGGAAGAGTGACGGCAGATCTGAAACCGGCCGGTACTCCTGCAACAACGAGTGAAGTAGGCGATGCCATTTGCGGGGCGCTGCAAGTGCGTGCTGTTTCCGCATAACGACGCCCGTGTGTAAATAAGAAGTCGAGAGAAGGAAGTCTAATGTCGCAAGGGAACGGAGCGGCCAGGAAGCCGCGCACGATTATCGAGAAAGTTTGGGACAACCATGTAGTGGCACAGCGCGAAGGCGCGCCCGCGTTGTTGTTCATCGATCTGCACCTGGTGCACGAAGTCACGTCGCCGCAGGCTTTTTCAGGACTGCGGGAGCGGGGTTTGAAGGTAAGGCGTTCGGATCTGACGATAGGGACAACGGATCACAGCATTCCCACCTACGATCGTTCACTGCCAATCCTCGATAAAGTAGCAGAAGCCCAGATTTTGCAATTTGAGAAGAACTGCCGCGACTTCGGCATTCCGTTCTTCGGTCCGCGAAGCGAGAAGCAAGGCATTGTTCACATCATTGGCCCGGAGCAGGGACTGACACAGCCGGGTTTGACGGTAGTGTGCGGGGACAGCCACACGGCCACGCACGGGGCTTTCGGCGCACTGGCATTTGGCATCGGCACGAGCCAGGTGGAGCACGTTCTGGCGACGCAATGCCTGCTGCAGACGCCTTCTGAAACCTACGAAGTGCGCGTGGAAGGGACGCTCAAGAATGGTGTCGGCGCGAAGGACATTATCCTCAACCTGATTTCAAGAATCGGCATTGGTGGTGGAACGGGGTGTGTGTTTGAATATGCCGGGTCGACGATTCGTTCGCTCTCAATGGAGGAACGCATGACCATTTGCAACATGTCGATTGAAGGCGGGGCGCGCGCGGGGCTGGTGGCGCCCGACGATACGACCTTCGAATATCTGGCGGGGCGTCCTTGCGCTCCGAAGGGCGCGGCCTGGGACCAGGCAGTGGCTTCATGGCGGCAACTGCCGACTGATGAAGGCGCCACATTCGATAAGCGCATCGATATTGACGCGAGCGCGCTTGAGCCGATGATCACGTTCGGCACGAATCCGGGCATGGGCATTGGGATCACGGCGCCGGTTCCGGATCCCGCTGCGATCAGCGATCCAGTGGAGCGGGATTCATTGGGCAAAGCTCTGCGTTACATGGATCTGCCTTCTGGTAAGCCGTTGCTGGGGCATCCCGTCGACGTGGTGTTCATTGGAAGCTGCACTAACTCCCGCATCTCCGACTTGCGTGCGGCGGCAAACATCTTGAAAGGTCGCAAGGTGAGCCCGAACGTGCGTGTGATGGTTGTGCCAGGGTCACAAGAAGTCAAGAAGCAGGCGCAAGCGGAAGGGCTGGACCGCGTCTTCATGGATGCGGGGGCGGACTGGCGCGAAGCTGGTTGCTCCATGTGCATTGCGATGAATGGTGATCAGTTGCAGCCGGGCGAGTATAGTGTCTCGACCAGCAATCGCAATTTTGAAGGGCGGCAAGGGAAGGGCGGCAGAACGTTTTTGGCCAGTCCCTTGACGGCGGCCGCCACTGCGCTCACGGGCGTGGTCACGGATGTCCGGACGCTTTTGTAAGAGGAGCACGCGATGGAAAAATTTAAGATCTTCACCAGCCGGTTGGCGCCGTTAGTGCTCGACAACATCGATACAGACCAGATTATTCCCGCGCGGTTTCTGAAGACTACTTCGAAAAAAGGCTTGGACGATCAACTGTTCTATGACTGGCGCTATGACGCAGAAGGCAGGCCGAACCCCGACTTCCTACTGAATAAACCCGAAGGACGTGAGGCGCAGGTGCTGCTGGCGGGCGACAACTTCGGCTGCGGCAGTTCGCGTGAGCATGCGCCTTGGGCGTTGACGCAATACGGCTTTCGCGCGGTGATCAGCACATCATTTGCGGATATTTTTCGTAGCAACGCGTTGAAGAACTCTTTGCTGCCCATCGCGATTCCGCCGGATGTGCACAAGAAGCTGCTGGATGCCGTAGCGGTAAATTCGATGGTGACTGTTACGGTGGATCTGGCGCAACAGAAAGTCACCCTGCCAGATGGGTTGGCAGTCGAGTTTCCGATCGACGAGTTCGCAAAGTATTGCATGTTAGACGGTGTGGACGAACTGGGTTACATTCTTCAGCAAGAGTCTGCGATTGCGGAATTTGAGGCAGGTCACCGGCCTACGGTGAACACGTTAGCGGCTGCGTAACAGACTCGAGAAGTCAAAAAATTCTAGCTAGCCCAGTTCCGTGCCGATGTGGAAAGGGGCGAGTGCCTTCCTGAGAATGCTTCAGTTGGAATTGCGGGGATCTGGATACACTAGAGACTTGGAATCAAGCGAGCCTTTGACCAGCCTCGAGATCTGCGCCGGCGCGGGCGGCCAAGCTCTTGGGTACGAACAGGCTGGATTCGATCACCGCGGGCTCGTTGAACTTGATCGGCATGCCTGCGCAACACTCAGTTTAAATCGCCCCAACTGGAACGTCATTCAGAAGGATCTAAATGAGTTTTCCGGTTCCAGCTTCAAGGGGATAGATCTCCTGGCCGGAGGCTTGCCGTGCCCGCCATTCTCGGTTGCTGGCAAACAGCTTGGGAAACAGGACGAACGAAATTTGTTTCCAGTCACAATCCGGCTGGTGGATGAAATCAGGCCGCGAGCTGTGGTGATCGAGAACGTGCGCGGCATCCTTGACGCGGTGTTTGAGGACTATCGTACATACATCCGGACGGAGCTGAGAAAACTCGGGTACGAGACCGCATGGAAGCTAATGCAAGCGGCAGACTTCGGTGTTCCCCAGCTTCGCCCGCGAGTGATATTCGTTGCTTTACGAAACGATCTAGTGGCGGAATTCGCATGGCCGCAACCGCAAGCAGCGCGGCCTAAGACAGTGGGGGAAACGCTGATCGACCTTATGGCAGCCCGGGGCTGGAGCGGTGCAGCTTCTTGGGCCTTGCAGGCAAGCGAAATATCGCCAACCCTAGTAGGTGGTTCTCACAAGCATGGTGGCCCGGATCTGGGGCCGACGCGCGCCAGAAAAGCATGGGCGGCACTGGGCGTGGACGGGCTTGGAATAGCAGAGGAACCCCCGGCTGACGATTTCGTTGGCATGCCCAGGCTGACCGTGAGAATGGCCGCCAGGCTGCAAGGATTTCCTGACGACTGGTTGTTTGCTGGGAGGAAGACGAATGCTTACCGCCAAGTGGGAAATGCCCTGCCGCCGCCATTTGCGCGCGCTATGGCCGCGCAAGTGAAGCTATGCCTCTCCGCACGTAAACTGTTTACAATGGCAAGTTGAGCAACATGGCATCTGAGGGCGAAAAGGGTGCTCGCGCTAAGCTTCGGCGCTACCTTCTTCAAAATGTGGGCAGTATTTTGAGCTCGGACGAGCTGCGACAAGCTTCCGGGAATACAAGCGAGTGGGCTCGGCGAGTACGTGAACTGCGTACCGAAGAGGGATACGCCATACTCACCCACAACGACCGCAGCGATCTGAAGCCAGGGCAGTACCTGCTTGTCGAGGCAAAACCCCTCCCGGCATTCGAGCGGAATATCTCAAAAGAGACGAGAGCGTTTGTATTAGATAGAAATGGCTTCACTTGCCAGATGTGTGGGGCGACAGCAGGTGAACCTCACCCGTACGATCCGAGCCGGAAAACGCGGCTGCAGATCGGCCACATCGTCGATAAGTCAATGGGTGGCAGCGACGATGCTACCAACCTGCGGGCGATATGCTCTGTTTGCAATGAGGGTGCACGTAACCTGACGCTAGATCGTCCGTCATTGCAGAAATTGCTGATTCAAACACATCGTGCGACAGCAGCGGATCAAATTGAGGTGTTGCGCTGGCTGATTCGTAAATTCCCTAAACAGACAGCAGGTGCTCTGGAAGAGGAGAGATGACGGACTCGCTTTCTCCCGAGCGTCGCTCCGAGAATATGCGGCGCATCCGCAGCACGGACAGTGCGCCAGAGATGGTAATCCGGCGTGCGGTACACCGGACGGGCTACCGCTATCGTCTCCATGCCGCTGATTTGCCCGGAAAGCCCGACCTCGTATTTCCGCGATCGAAGCGCATTATTGAGGTTCGGGGGTGCTTCTGGCACCAGCACGGCAAGTGCATAGATTCACATATTCCAAAATCGCGATCCGATTACTGGGTCCCCAAGCTCGCCAAGAATAAGCAACGGGACCGGAAAACCGACCGGCAACTGCGCAGACTCGGGTGGCAATTGCTTGTGCTTTGGGAGTGCGAGGCAGCAGATTCCAGCAAGTTGTTAAAGCGGCTGAAAGCCTTTTTGCGCGAGTGAGAAGCAGCGGGTTTCAACCGCCAAAAGCGAGCTTTTGCATGTTAACGTGTAGCTAGTGTCTTCGGCCTTCAACTTCCATCTTGAGCAGTATGAGGGGCCGTTGGATTTGTTGCTGGACTTGATTCGGAAGCAGCAAGTAAACATCTACGACATTCCTATTGCGCAAATTACGGCGCAATATGTCGAGTACATGCAGAAGGCGTTGGAGCTGGATATTGAACTCAGCTCCGACTTCGTCTACATGGCCGCCACACTGATCCACATCAAGAGCAAGATGCTGCTGCCGCGGGATCCTGAGCTTGAGAAGATGTCGCCTGAAGAAGATCCGCGCGCGGAACTGGTGGAGCGGTTGATTGAGCACGAACGGTTCAAGAACGCCGCGGAGATGTTGCATCAGAAGCGCGTGATTGAAGAAGCGATCTGGTCGAATCCGCAGATGGATCAGTTTCTATCTGAGGACGAAGGGCCGGGATTGGCCGTCACGATCTTCGATCTGGTGAAGACGTTCCAGGGTGTTTTGGAACGCGCCAAGAACCGGCCTGTTTACGAAATTGGCGGGGAGGATGTGAGCGTTCCCGAGATGATCGAGTTTGTGCGCGATCAGCTCATGCGCTCGCGCCGGCAGCAAGGGCTTTCGGCGACACAGCTGTTCGAGCGGCAACGTAGCCGTCGCGCCATGATCTGCCTGTTTCTTGCGATTCTGGAACTGGTAAAGAGACAGACCGTGGAACTGACGCAGGGCGAAGCATTTGGCGACATCGGCCTGCGGCGCGGCGCGGATTTCGACGGAACGCGTGAGACGGTAGAGGAACTCGCCACGGTAGAACAGGAATACCACTGATAGCAAGCATGGATGAAGTAGAACAGGCTCGCGACGTGCCCGAAGCGGACGCGGCAGATTTGCCGGAAGCGCAGGCGGAGCAGATCTCACAAGATGACACCGCTACGCAGGAAAGCTTATTTATTGCCGAAGCCATCTCCGAGCCCGCGCCTGTCGTGGAACAGTCAGCGACGCTGAAGGCAGTGATTGAGGCTGCCATCTACATCACGGATGAACCGTTAAGCGCGGAGCAGATTGCGTCGGCGATCGATCAGCCCGTCGAGCGTGTAAGAGAGATTCTGGGCCAACTGGTGGCGGAGTACTCTGCACCGGATCGGGGCTTGTCGGTTCGCGAAGTGGCAGGCGGCTATAACATTTCGACGAAGCCGGAACATCACGAATCCATCCGCAGATTTGTCAAGAGATTGCAACCGCCGCTGAAGCTTTCGCTGGCGGCACTTGAGACGCTGGCGGTGGTGGCATATAAGCAGCCGATCACGGCTCCGGAAATCATGGACGTGCGCGGCGTACAGGGCGCTGGGGTGTTGAAGACGCTGCTGGATCGAAAGCTAATTGCTACAGCCGGGCGCAAGACAGTGCTGGGCAAGCCGATCATGTACAAAACGACTCGCGAGTTTCTGGTGCAGTTCGGCTTGAGTTCGCTGGCGGAGCTGCCGACGCTGAAGGAATTCGAAGAGCTAGGACGCCTGGCGCTGAGCGATTCCGATGACGGCACGGTGGCCGCTGAGCGAGAAGCTAAGCCAGAAGATAAAACAGTGGATCAATCAGCAGAGGAGACGCTGAAGCGAGCGGTACCCGAAGAGGAAGCGGAACAGCTGGCGACGTCGGAGGCCAAAGGCGCGGATGCCTGAGGAACGTTTACAAAAGATCCTGGCGCATGCGGGTGTGGCGAGCCGGCGTAAGGCGGAGGAGCTAATTACCGAAGGACGTGTTTCGGTCAACGGTAAAACTGTAACGGAACTTGGTTCGAAGGCGGACATAGCGGTGGACAAGGTGAAGGTCGACGGGCGCATTCTAAGCGCGCCGAAACATCATCTGTACATGGCCCTGAACAAACCAAAGAACTGTGTAAGCACGGTGCATGATCCCGAAGGGCGTCAGACGGTGATGTCGTTCTTCAAGGGTTTCAATGAGCGGCTGTATCCCGTAGGGCGGCTGGACTACGCGAGTGAGGGCCTGCTGCTGCTGACCAACGATGGCGAGTTTGCCAACAAGCTGATGTCGCCGGCGAGCCACGTAACGAAGACCTATCTGGCGAAGGTGACTGGCCCGCTTACAACGGACCAGGAAGAAGAGTTTCGCCGCGGGATACCGATGCATGGCCGCCGCACGGCCCCGGCTGGATTGACGCTGATTAAAAAAGCTGTAAACCCGTGGTATGAAGTTCGCCTGGTGGAGGGCCGCCAAAATCAGGTTCGAATCATGTTCAAGCACTTCAACCGCTTGGTAGAAAAGCTGAAGCGCGTGAAGATCGGATTTCTAGATTTGGGCACCTTGAAGCCGGGGGCGTATCGCACGCTGACGAACAGCGAAGTCGCTCGTTTCCAAAAGATTCTAACGGCCGCCGAAAAACGGAGTGACGCAAGTAGGGACGAAGATGATGAATGATCGAGAAATGACGGATGTACTGCGACAGGCAAAAACCATTGCAGTGGTGGGTCTGTCGAGCAATCCCATGCGTGCCAGTTTTGGAGTTTCCCGTTTCCTACAGCGGCAAGGCTACCGGGTGATTCCGGTCAACCCCAACGAGACCGAGGTGCTGGGCGAAAAAGCTTATGCGACCGTGAAAGATATCCCGGATGCCATCGACATTGTGAACATCTTCCGGCGTCCTGCGCGAGTACCCGAAGTGATTGAAGCGGCTCTCCAAAAAGGCGGCGTGCGCTGCATTTGGATGCAGGAAGGCGTGGTGAATCACGAGGCGGCGAAGCAGGCCGAAAGCTCCGGCCTTCCGGTTGTAATGGACCGGTGCATTCTGAAAGAGCTGGCGCGGCTGATGCCGTGAGAACAAACAGCGGGTGGCGCCTGATTGACACGCATTGAAGTAGGACTGTGTTGTGCAAATCTGCGGCATGGGTAAGCGAAGGCTGCGGCTTCTCGCAATGAGCGCACTCTCGCTCCTATCGCTACTTGAACTAACGGGCTGCGTGAAGCAGCCGGACGATGTTCTGGGTGAAGCATATGTTGCACCGGCGACGCTGAACCTGCGTCGCGAGCTAACGCAAAAGAATAGCGCCGTGGCAATGATGAAGCACGGGGACAAAGTGGCGATCATCGACAGCCGGCGGCGCTTCGTGAAAGTCCGGACACAGAAGGGCGATGAAGGCTGGGTAGACTCTCTGCAGCTACTCAGCCCAGCGCAGATGGAGCAGATTCGCCGCGATACGCAGCACGCGCTCAGTCTGCCTTCAGAGGGTGCAGCGGGCGTTTTCGAGGCGCTCAACATCCACATTGAACCGAGCCGGCAATCGCCGGCTTTTGCGCGCATTCCCGAAGGCGGTTCAGTCGCGGTACTGGCGCATCGAGTCCAGCCGAAGAGCAGTGAGCCTCCAAAAGCGCCCAGCTTGATTGCCGAACGTCCGCAACCGCTTTCACGCCGGCAAAAGAGAGAGCGGCAAGCGCGAAGCAACTCTCGCCTTCCCACGCCGCCACGACCGCCGAAGCCTCCGAAGAACTGGCAGGAGCTTTCAGCTGAACGTATTGACAATGCCCAGAGCATAGCGGACATCAAGGCCAAGAAAGAAGAACAATCCGCCGGGAAGAAGGCCCTGGAACTGAAAAAGCCCGTCATTCTTGAAGACTGGAGCTTGGTTCGCACGAAAGATAACCAATGTGGATGGGTGCTGTCCCGGAACCTGGTGATGTCTATTCCGGATGAGGTGGCGCAGTATGCCGAGGGCAAGCGCATTACCGCTTACTTCGACCTGGGCTCCGTGCAAGACGAAGAAAAAGGTGTAAGACACAACTGGCTCTGGACCACGGCGTCGAGACTGGAACCCTCTGACTTCGACGCATGGCGGGTGTTTCTTTGGAACCGGCGGCGGCATCGCTACGAAACCGCCTACCGGCAGCGCGATGTGGAAGGCTACTTCCCGGTGCACATGGATGCGGTGGATGCAAACGCTTTCGGGCGAACGTTCGAGCTGGTTACGAAAGACGACGACGGCAAATTCCGCCGGCGCTCCTACGTGTTTGACGGCTCACGCGTACACTTGACCGGAACGGAAGATTATCGGCCGGGCGGCACAGGGAGCGATGGCAGCGCCGCGGGAATTAACACCAGCCAGCTTCAGGCCAAGATGCCCAAGGAAGGCTGGCTTGGGCGGCATTGGAGCGCGCTCAAACAGCGCGTCCTGAAGCACGACTAATTCTCGTCGATTTTACCTGCCACTTCGACGTCGTCCATGGCAAGGAACTGCTTGACGTGCGGATGATCCGACTTGTGCAGGTCTGCCACCGGGCCGAAGAAGATCGCTTCTCCCTTGTACAGGAAGACGACGGAGTCGGCGACTTTGCGCATGAGGTCGAGATCGTGTGTCACGACGACTCCGGTCAAGCCGAGCTGCTTTTTGAGGCGCAGCATGAGATTGCCCAGGTCGTCGGACATGATGGGATCCACCATGGTTGTAGGCTCGTCGTAAAGAATGCACTCGGGCTGAGCGGCCAGGGCGCGAGCGATGGCCACCGCCCGCTTGTAGCCAGTAGATAAATCTCCGGGATAAGAATCCCGGACGTGGCCGAGATCGACCATATTGAGCAGCCCGTTCACTACGTCTTCTTTGTTCTTTTCGTTATAGTCGTCGCGCAGCTCGAGCGAAAACAGAATGTTCTCACCCACCGTTAGAGAATCAAAAAGCGCGCCGGATTGGAAGACCATCGTGACCTTCTTACGAATACGCCTCATCTCCTCTTCAGGCAGGTTCGTGATGTCGGTATGAGCGACGATCACCTCGCCCTTATCAGGTCTGAGGAAACCCATGATGTGGCCGAGCGTGACAGACTTGCCCACGCCGCTGCGTCCAATGATGGCGAGCGTCTTGCCGGCATCGACGTAAAAGCTCACGTCCACCAGCACAGGGCGGTCAAACTGCTTGCTGACGTCTCGAAATTCGATGTAGTGGGTGGATCCTTCAGTTGCCATTCGGTAAGGGGAGCGGCGCTCCTTCGATTGAAAACTGTTGTTCGCGCCAGGCACTCCATTCCTGAGGAGTGTTTACGTTCCAGACAATCGCGTCCGTTTCGAAGGGTGCGGCGCACAGTTCTTCTATCACATCCATCAGCCTCAAACAGCCCGTATCGAGAGCACGCTGGACGACCGGCAAGCAGCCGCTGCGGTACACAGCACAAAGAGGATGAGTCACTCCCGCGCTATCCCGGATGACGACACACAGAGCGCCGGTCTGTTCGGCACGCCTCAGCAAGGCCTGCAACAAGCTAACGTTCAGGCCGGGCATGTCACACGCCACGATCAAGTTCAGGTCGCCGCGACGGCTCTGAAGGGCGGCTTCAATGCCCCCCAGGGGACCGAGGCCCGGTCGCGAGTCGACGATGCATTGAAAGCCGAGGTTTTGATACCGCTCCGGCATTCCGACCAGAGCCACGCTACCGGCGGCAACGGCAACTTGATGCGCTACGTCTATGACGAGAGGGTGCGAGCCGGAAGAGAGAAGCGCCTTATCCTGGCCCATGCGCGTGCTAAGTCCCCCGACAAGCACGAACCCGGCGGGCTGCATGCCCAAATAGTAACACCCGGCACGGATTTTCCGGTTATAATGCGGACAAACGAAGTCCGCCCATTTGTTATGAGTTTCTGCAGGCTGACGGGGCGTTCCCAGGACGGAAAGTTTTCAGCCGACGAGGAAGGCTACGAGGCAGGCCCTGCCGTTGTACTCGCGCCGTGGCAGCGTAGATTTCAGTTGCGTTTTCCGCAAATGTTTCCCCTCCCCCGGATCATTTCGCTTGCGGCGCTTGCTGTGGCGCAAACGTTGTTTCACACCGCGGACGCCCAGACAGTCGGTCCGCCGCGTGTTGAAGCGGTCCGCTTCTGGTCGTTCGGAGACGTGACGCGCATTGCGATTCAAACGCAAGGGACTTACAGGTTGACATGGGATCAGGTGGAGCGGCCGGCGCGCGTTTACTTCGACCTGAACGGATTGCGGCCTCCCTCTTCCGCTCACCGGGGCGTGCAGACCATCGCGGTGGGAGATCGCCGCGTGAAGCAGATTCGGGTGGCGGAAGTGAGCCCCGGGAGGACACGGCTGGTATTTGATTTGGAAGGGCCGGCAGAGGTGATTTCGTCTCCGCTGGTGAACCCGGACCGGCTGATGATCGAGATTCGCCCCAGAGGCAGCAGTCTTCCCGCCCTATCGGCCGGGCGTCACCCGACGGCGCCTATAAGCACCGCAGGTAATACTACTGCATCTCAGCGTGTCGATCTCGCTTCGAACGAAGGTACGGCTATCGAGAGTGATGCGAGGACGGCAGCGCCTGCCCCCACCGACCGTCCGTTGTCGACTTCACGCGTCACCACTATTCAGACGGCAGATGGCTTGATCGTTCAGCAGGTCTACACGCCTCCGAAACCAGTGGCGCCGCCTATTTCGGGCGTAGCCCCGCGGCGAGCAAACTCCACTTCCGTGGGTTCGGGTGCGGCGCCGCGTGTGCCCGCTTCTTCAGCCACGCTCATTCCGCCGCCGGGCCCGGCCCGGACGGCCATCTCATCCAGCAAGGTCATCCGGGTGGCTGCACCCGCGAAGAAAGACAGTGCCGGGGCCCGGTCTCTAGTGCGTGTCTTTGGTTTGAAGATGGGTAAAGTCGTGATCGATGCCGGACATGGCGGGCACGATACGGGCACCATCGGACCTAATGGGCTGATGGAAAAAGATTTGGTCTTGGACGTGGCTTTGCGACTGGGCGCGCTGATCACGGAGCAACTTGGCGCGCAAGTTGTCTACACGCGATCGGACGACACATTCGTCCCGCTTGAGCAGCGTACAAAAGTAGCAAACAACGAGAAGGCGGACCTGTTTATCTCGATTCATGCCAACTCGTCGCCCGAGCCGAGCGCGAGCGGCGTTGAAACTTACTTCTTTAACCTGACTTCCGACAAGAGCGGCTTAGATCTCGCCACGCGTGAGAATGCTACATCCGCCAGCGCGATTTCGGATCTGAACGATATGCTGCACCGGGCCGTGCTGCAAGCGAAGTTGGAGGAGTCGCGTGAGTTTGCGCAGAGCGTACAGAGCTCTCTGTGGGCCTGTTCCGTGAAGATGGACAACCACTCGCGGGATCGCGGTGTACGGCAAGCGCCGTTCGTTGTTCTGATCGGAGCGATAATGCCTTCCATTCTCGCTGAAATCGGCTTCGTCTCCAATCCACATGACGAAAAGATGCTGCGCCGGAGCGAGGAACGCGAGCGTATCGCAGCGGCGCTGTTCAAGGGCGTATCACAATATGCCGGCACGCTGAGTCACCTTGATATCGCCAGCGCCGGGTCCCGGTAGAAGGTTCAATCCTCGTCTTCGATTCCGTCCGTACCTGGCCGGGCAATGCCGCGCTTACTCCGCCGAATGAAAGCGGCAAGGTTGCGGGTATGTTCGGACGGCGCCTCGCTCTCCATGCGATGTAGAGCATCATCCAGCTTCAATCCCTGGCGATAGAGAAGGCTGTAGGCGTGTTTCAGAGAGCGTGTCTGTTCGAGCGAAAATCCGGCGCGCCTCAGGCCTACGCTATTCAGCCCTTGCGCGGCGGCGTTGAAGCCGGAGTACAGAAAAAAGGGCGGAAGATCGCGATTCACGCGCGTGTTTCCGCCGACCATGGCGAGGCGTCCGATCTTCGAGTATTGATGGACGACAACTCCGCCCGAGATGAAAGCCTGGTCCTCGATCTCTACGTGACCAGCCACAAGCGCGCAACTTGCCACCACAATATTGTCACCGAGCACGCAATTGTGCGCGATGTGGCCGGAAGTCATGATGTAGTTGCCGTTGCCGATGCGTGTCTCTGATTCGGGCTGAGTGCCACGTGAGACCGTGTAGTGCTCGCGAATCTTGTTACGGTCTCCAATAAACAGGTAGCTGCGCTCACCGCCGAAGGATTTGTCGAGGGGATCTGTACCGAGAGCGGTACCGGCTGAGATTTCGTTCTCGTCGCCCAGCGTGGTCCAGCGCTTTACATATACATATGGCTCCAGTAAGCAACGCGCCCCTATGACTACGTCCGATTCTATGACGCAGAACTCGCCGATGCGAGTGCCAGGACCGATGATTGCGTCCGGGTGTACGCGAGCCGTGGGCGCTACCTGCGCAGATGGATCAACTGCCATACGCATGTTAAGTATGGGGGATGTCAGGACTAAGCGTCGCTCGCCTTGCGGAAATGTGCGGCGGTGAGGTAGAAGGCGACAGCGAGAGGTTGATTACGGGCGCGAACTCACTTGAGAACGCGACGTCTTCCGATGTATCTTTCGTTGCGAATCGCAAAGCGGCGGAAATCGCGATTTCGTCGCCGGCTGGGTGCCTGCTGGCGCCGCCGTCCTTTGAACGGCAGCCGGGCTCCTCCTGGTCGCTAATCCGTGTAGAGGATCCGCGCCAAGCCTTCGTGCGTGCTCTCGCTGCCATATATCCTCCTAAGCAGCATCCCGCTTCCACGCACGAGACTGCCATCGTTTCCGATACGGCCGAAATCGGCAACGGCTGCTCGATTGGCGCGTACGTAACGCTAGGCGAGCACGTGAGCATTGGCGACGGGTGCGTTATCGGCGATGGATGCACGCTCGGCGACAACGTTTCAATTGGCAAAGACAGCAAACTTTATGCAAATGTGACGCTCTATGACGGCGTACGAATTGGCGCGCGAGTGATTCTGCATTCGGGCTGCGTCTTGGGGGCGGACGGTTTCGGCTTTACGCTGGCGGGGGACCACTACGAAAAGTTTCCACAAGTAGGCACGGTGGAGATTGAGGACGACGTGGAGATCGGCGCGAATTCTTGCGTCGACCGGGCGGCGCTTGGGGTGACTCGCATCGGGCAAGGAACCAAACTCGACAACCTGGTTCATGTAGCGCATAACTGCACCGTCGGGAAGCACGTGGTGGTGGCGGCGCAAACCGGATTTTCAGGAAGCGTTACGGTGGGCGATTACGCGGTCATCGGCGGACAAGCCGGTATAGGTGAGAAGGCCAGGATCGAAGCCAAGGCGATTATCGGCGGAAAAGCCGGCGTGCTGACGTCGCAGAAGATTGCGGCAGGAGAGCCCGTCTGGGGTATTCCTGCCCGCCCGCTTCGTCAACATTTGAAAGGTCTGGCGCACGTGGCGAGATTAACGCAATATCGCGAGCAGCTAAACGGGCTGAAGCGCAAAATCGACGAGCTCGAGGAACGTGAAAAGCAAAAGCCGCGGCGTTGACGGGTTAGGAAGAGACAGCCACCAATTCCAGGTTCTCCGGGGATTCGCAGGTGCGCTCTAGAATTCCATTTGCTTGCGCCACCATGGCTTGAATGCGCCGCAAATGCACCGAGGCGCCGTCGTCTACCGAGATGAGCTCTAGATAGTAGGCGAGCGATTCGATCACGCTGAGAGGCTGCCGAAGCTCATGTGCAAGGTCATAGAGGGCTGCAGAGTTAGCATCTGCAAGTGGACCGCTCCTCATATCGCCGCGACTAAGAGAAGCCTCTTGGCGCGCCACCGAAAACTGGGAAAAACTTTCGCTCATGCCGTTTAGGCCCTCCCGACTGACCGGGTCGGGGAAAACTTGGGGAGAAGAATCCAACGGTCTGATTTTGCCTAGGATCGAGGGGCGAGTCAATAGACTTGTGCACAAAAACTGGAAGTACTTTTCCGGCTGGTGATATGGAACGGGTTACAGTACGTCAGCCTGTGATATTCTCAGGACGTAAACCTCGCCTGTGGGCCTGTGGCGCAGTTGGGAGCGCGCTTCCATGGCATGGAAGAGGTCGACGGTTCGAACCCGTCCAGGTCCACCAAACTACTACTCAACGATTTAACCAATCACGTCTGATCAAGGGTGTTCAGGAGGGTTCTTACCGACCGGAATAAGAGTTCAGAAGTTATCAGAGGGTGCCTGGATGTTGCTTTCAGGACCCTCGTTATTGATTCTATTAACGGACTCCCGGTTCAGACCCGATTAGTTGATTGGCGGAGCCCAACGCGGTACAACATTATCAAGGTTAATTGTTTGTGCCTTCCAGACGTCTGCGACCTAGCTCTATGCTCACCTTCTATGAGTTTTTCGCCGGCTCTGGGATGGCTCGCGCCGGTCTCGGGCCCGAGTGGACCTGTCTGCTAGCGAACGACCTCGATGTCAAGAAAGCGTCGGCCTACAAACAAAACTGGGGTGAGAACGAGATCCTCGTCAGAGATGTGGGCCTTCTGTCTACTGGCGATCTTGCAGAAACCGCTGATTTGGCCTGGGCTTCCTTTCCATGCCAGGATTTGTCACTCGCCGGGATGGGTGCTGGGCTGAAGGGCTCGAGATCAGGAACGTTCTGGCCCTTTTGGAAGCTTATACAGGCCCTCAGCCGCGAAGGACGGCGGCCCAAGATAGTTGTTCTCGAAAACGTCTGCGGTGCTTTGACCTCGCACGATGGTTCCGATTTCCGATCTATCATCGAGGCTCTCCAACATGAAGGATATCGCTGCGGCGCATTGATCATTGACGCCGCATTGTTCCTCCCGCAATCTCGGCCACGTCTATTCATAATCGGAGTTCGCGATGAGATCGAGATCGACGATGCCCTGATAGCTGGCGAACCCGAGGCGCCATTTCACACTGCCGCATTGAAAACTGCTTTCGGCTACTTGCCGAAGGGGGCGCGCAGCGGGTGGATTTGGTGGAGGCTTCCGGTTCCACCGCAGCGACGGCAGCGATTTGCCGACATCCTCGAAGAGACGCCTTCTGGGGTTTCGTGGCACACCGAACAGGAGACGCGAAGACTTCTGTCGCAGATGTCGCCTGTTAATTTGGCCAAGATGGAGAAGGCAAAGCACATGAATCGGCTAATGGCGGGGACGCTGTACAAGCGCACTCGCCCCGATGAGACCGGCGCCCGAGTGCAAAGGGCCGAGGTTCGGTTCGACGACATCGCGGGCTGCTTGCGAACGCCGAATGGCGGATCAAGCCGTCAAACAATCGTGATGGTAAACGGTAACAAGGTGAAATCGAGGCTGATTTCTCCCCGGGAAACTGCCCGGCTAATGGGTTTGCCGGATACTTACGTTCTGCCGAACAAGTATAACGACGCCTACCATCTGACCGGCGACGGCGTGGCTGTTCCCGTCGTGAGGCATTTGGCTCAGCACATCGTTGAACCCTTGATCCGAAACATACCGGTCGCGGTTGAACCCGCTGCCTGAGTAAACGTCGATTTATAGTAGAGGATTCGGAGATCCTCTGGCCACCGATTTTCACTTCAGAAGAGACGCTGTCAAACAGCTGACCAATTCCATTGGCGTATATGCTCTATGTGATCTCGATAATGTCCCAGTCTACGTCGGGCAGTCGGTCGATGGCATACGTAGTCGAGTAGCACGTCACCTTACCTCCGCGAGGTCGGACATCATCGCCAATCGTCAAATCGATGTGTGGGAGATTGCTTGGGTTTGGGCGTTTCCGGTCGCCACTAGAGAAGAGATCAGGCCGCTTGAGGCGCTGCTTTACCATCGTTTTGATCCGAAGTCGCAGTTGATGAACGGCATGGTTCCGATCCGCCCTCGCTCGCTTCGCCGCGTTCCCGAACCGGCGCAGAAAATACAGGTGATGAGCAACAGTGAAATCCACGAAAAGCGCGACCCGGTGCAACGTTTGCCCCGTCAGGCCGGACACTATGCTCAGATCGTTGGACACTTTCTAGCAGTCAAGGAGTCAAAACAAATCGCCCGCGCGATGGGCGCACACTTTCAGCGCCTTGCGAAATATCATCAAACGCTTCTGGAGATAGCTAGTGCAGAAGGAGTCGACGATAGTCAGTCGGACTGATCCCGCTCGCAGTGCGACGATGCGATCGGTCAGGTCAGAAGATACCCAGCCGGAACTATTCATCAGGAGGATCCTTTATCGCCTGGGTTATCGGTATCGCCTGCACGACAGGAGCTTGCCCGGTAAACCGGATATAGTTTTTTCAGGACGCCGAAAGATTGTTTTCGTTCATGGCTGCTTCTGGCACGGTCATGATTGTCCTAGGGGAAGTCGAGTGCCCAAGGCGAACCGCGAATATTGGGTACAAAAGGTCGCCCGAAACAAAACACGTGATAAACAACAATCTGTCGAGCTGAAGCGCCAAGGTTGGCAAACTTTGATTGTTTGGGAGTGCGAGACCGCCAAATCGGAAGATCTGGTATCACGATTGACCGGATTTCTGGACCAACCGCGGGCCTGAGGGGTGCTGAAATCGATTAGTGGCGCCTACAAGGTGGTTTTGAGAGCTACAGTTGCTAAAGGCAGCAGCCGCGGCTCTCCCCTACACGCGTCGCAGCCGCGCTTCCATGGCATGGAAGAGGTCGACGGTTCGAACCCGTCCAGGTCCACCAAACTCTAGTCCAAGACAAACATTTGCCGTAGGACCACTCCACTCCATGCAGCGTTGTTGGGTTGAAGGCCTTGGCCTCCGTAACCGATCAGCGGCCACCTCATGACGAGCCACCACCGGAAATGAGCTGGGTTGTAGCAGTCTGCGGATATAACGTGAGGCTGCCGAGATGAAGCGCGTACCCAAGTCCGAAATTCAATGCGTTACTGGAGTCCGACTTCATCTCGTTCTGGGTCTGATTTTCCTTGCCGTCTCTTTCCTGAACGCCTATACGAGTGCGCCGCGTCGTGTCACTCCGCTGCTCGCGATACCTATGGCGGCAGCTTTTAGCTCTACAGGGATTGCTCTCTTTCACGCGCGTGACATAAGTGCTTACAAAAGGGACAGCTCCGGTTCTGAAACCAAAGATCGAAGAGGGATTTATCATCGCCACCGGGATAGCGTGAAACTGCTGCTTACGATCATCGCAGCTATTCTAGGCGCACTGATTAATGCTGCGTTCAGCCACAAATAATCCCGCTAGCACGACGTCTATCAGGGCGGCGGACCGGCCGACTTGCTGAACCTGTGCGGGACGAACGTGCCGCAGTAGATCGGTTTGACCTCTCCGGGTTTCGCCTGCTCAACAGCCTGCACAATCGCCGGTACATGATGTTCGACGATAGGCCAGTGGTTGTCCGACATGTAGAGCAGCGCAATCTTGCGGCCGGTCATGTTCTGTTCGTGGCGGATCGTCTTGTCGCCGGAGAGAAGCACGTCGAAGCCGGCGTTCTCAGCTGCATCGAGCAGTTCACCGTTCTTCAGCATCGCCCATCCCATTTGATCCGCGAGCTTGACGTCATGCACCCTGAGAAATCGTTCCAGCGGTCCCGGAACGTTATGGTCGAACAAAAACCTTCAAGGAACAGGCGCGGAACTCTGGTGACGAGCCGCATACGCCAGCAACGCTCTTACCTCGCTGAGCTTGATCCGATAGTCGCCGGCGATCTGTTCCGGGGTTCTACCCAACTCCGCCGATTCCACGATGGTGTCTGCCTGGACGCGGGTTCCCTTCAACAGCGGCGCCCCGCTGACCTTACCGGAAATAGTTTCTACGCAGTCGCAGCTAGACCAGTCCATCAATGTTCTCTACTCCGATTCTAACGGAAGTGAGCGTTCCGGGTCAGTGCCGTTCCCCATTCCACTTCACATCGCTTACGACCTGCACAGCCAGGCGGTTGGCGGCGTGTCGGCTCTCGCAGCCGCGGCTCTCCCCTACACGCGTCGCAGCCGCACGTTTTCAATCAGGTGATCTTGCCCCTTCTCTAGAATGACGTGCGCGCGCTCACGGGTGGGGCCGATATTCTCCGTCAGATTGGCGAGGTTGATGTCACGCCAGATGCGGCGCGCAGTAGCGACCGCTTCTTCTTCGCTCAATTCCGAATAACGATGGAAGTACGACGCCTGGTTGCGAAACACGGTGTCGCGCAGACGCAGGAAACGTTGCACGTACCAGTGCTCAATCGTGAGCGGTTCGGCGTCGAGATAGATGGAGAAGTCGAAAAAATCGGAGACAAAAACCCTTGAGGCGCCGCGATGGCCGTCTGGAGATTGCAGTACATTCAACCCTTCGATGATGACGATGTCGGGCTGCTCCACCTGCTGCGTAGCGCCGGGAACAATGTCGTAGTGAAGGTGAGAGTACACCGGCGCCAACACTCGAGGCACGCCTGCTTTTACGTCAGCCAAGAACTGCAGCAGGCGGCGCTGGTCATAACTCTCGGGAAAGCCCTTGCGCTGCATGAGGCCGCGTTCTTCGAGCACTTTGTTGGGGTGGAGAAAGCCATCAGTGGTCACCAGATCTACGCGAGGATGGTCCGGCCAGCGGGCGAGTGAGGCGCGAAGCACGCGCGAAAATGTACTCTTGCCTACAGCGACGCTGCCGGCGATGCCGACGATGTAGGGCACCTTCTTCGGCGCCGGAGATCCCATAAACTCACGGCGCGCCTCGTATAGGTGTTGAACGGCAGCTACGTGCAGGTTCAGCAATCGCGAGAGAGGAACGTAAATTTCCTCCACTTCACGCAGCGAGACTTGCTCACTGATGCCGCGCAGCGCTGTGAGTTCCTCCTCGCTCAATAGAAGCGGGGTGTGGGCGCGTAAGGCTTTCCACTGCTCACGGGTGAAATCAACGTAGCGGCTAATGGGAGCGGGCGGCAGGGTTTCGGTGAAATTCAAGCTGGCCTTCGAAGCGAGCTCTCTTAGAGAAGCTGCGGTTTATTGGCTGGACTTTCGGAAGTAGATAATGTGCTGCCAAGGGAGCGTGTCTACCACTTTCTCAAACTGGTACCCTTCAGGTGTCACTTCGGCTTTCACCTCCTCCACGCTCATCTTATGTTCCGGACGGATCGGCACGGTTGGATCTTCCTTCCGAAATTCAAGCAGCACCAATCGTCCGTTCGGCTTCAACGATTCTCTAATGGAGTGAAGCATGCGCTGAGGCCGGGAAAATTCGTGATAGACGTCGATGAGCAAGACCAGATCCAACTTGGCCGTGGGGAGCCGCGGATCCGATTCCGTTCCGAGGACAGGTTCGATGTTCGTGAGGTGCTGAGCAGCAGCGTTAGCGCGCAGACGATCGAGCATGCCAGGCTGAATGTCGTTGGCGTAGACGATTCCCCCAGGCGCCACCCGCCGAGCAATTCGCAGGCTGTAGAAGCCGGTTCCCGCGCCAATATCGCCGACGAACATGCCGGGCTTCAGGTCGAACGCGGCGAGCGCCTTATCGGGCTGCTCCTCTCGCTGACGCTCCTCGCGATCAAGCCAGTCCGCTCCGCTCATGCACATAACCGGAGCAATGCGCCGTCCAGTGACGGGATGAACAGCTTGGGGGAACGCGCAACGCTGCGCGCTCAAGAGGACACACAATACGCTGACAGCGAAATTTCTCAACCCGCGATTACCGGTTTGTTCCATGGCCTAAGATTCCGATTCAGCCCGCAAAGGTTCGATTCTAAGAAAACTATCCGGCCGGCGCGATGCGGTTATGATGACCGGCGTACTTCTTGCGTTTGGCTAGCTGGAATACTCGCTGCCCTGGTGTTTGGTTTGCCTGGATTCTGTGCTGCAGCGGACTCTACGCTCGCCGTTGTAGACGCCGGCGTGCAGCAATCGGAAGATGCGCCGGTTGCTTCCTCGGGCTTTCGATTTCTGCCTGGCGACTATCTATATTTCACGTTCCAGATCAGTGGGTTCGGCATTCAGTCGGAGAAGCGCGGCGAAGTGCGCAAGATCTCGCTAAGCTATGACGTCAGACCGGAAGACACGAACGGGATTCCGCTCACTGCGCCGAGCTCCGGCTCAATCGAGACCGAGTTAAATGCGGAAGACAAGAACTGGAGTCCGAAACGCCGCGCTTCCTTTCTCATCCCCTCGTTCATAGGGGCAGGTGATTTTCACATTCACGTCGTTGTGAAGGACGCAGTGGCAAAGAGCGAGGCCACGAAAGACATCCCGTTTCACATTGGTGGCCTTGAGCTGCAACCCGCGAGCGCCATCACAACGGAGAGTTTTCATTTCTTGCGCAATGAGAATGAGGACGAGCCACTGGAGGTTGCCGCTTACGCTCCGGGCGATACCGTGTACGCGCGTTTCGAGATGGTGGGCTTCAAGACCGGCCGGCAAAACGCCTATCATCTGTCGTACGGCATCACAGTCCTCCGGCCCGACGGGAAACCGTACCTTCAAGAACCAAAGGCGGCGGAGCTTGCCGATAGCAGCTTCTATCCCGCGCAGTATCTGCCCGGCGATCTGACGGTTACAACATCGGCGACCAGCGCGCGCGGCCAGTACGTCGTGATTGTCACTGTTCGCGATTTGATTGCGAACACCAGTTACGAGACGAGAAAGGCGTTCAGCATCGAATGATGAGACTGCGGGTGGCACGACTACTTGCCGTTCGGTTGCATGACCTTCGGTTGCATGACCTTCTGCTGCATAACGACGACCCGTCCTCCACCCGCATATAGACGGTTGGTCTCCACCAGATCGAGCCCGCGGAAATAGGATTCGGCATCCTGCTGCTGATCAAGCGTCACGTAGGGGTGAATGGCAAGCACAATCCGGGAATGGAAGAAATCCAGGCATTCATGGCGCGCCAACTCCGGCTCGAATACCAGGAAAAGTGCTCTTGAGAATCTCTCCGAAACGAACACGACGCAGGAATCGCCCTGGAGTTGCCCCGGAACAGAGGCGGCGGTCGCCTGGAGGTCTTCGCGACGGGAGGAATCTGGGGGCGGCAACAGGTATTGGGCGTCCGCCGCGGCGCAAACGGCGAGCAACGGAATCGTGGCGGCCAGGCCGAAAGGCCGTAGGTCACGTCGTTTGGTGAGCCATTCGAGTCCGGCAAAGAGCAGTATCACTATTGCCGGCGCAGCCCAAAGCAAGTGCGATGACTGAAAGCGCTCACCTAAGAAAATATCGACAGTAAGAGCAATCACAATGGTAGTGACGACTCCGCCGGTGAGTGCGAACAGGCGGATGCGCTTTGCAATTGTTCCGGTGGTGAGGCGGAACGAGGACCAGGCACCGGCCATTACACCCGCTGCTAAAAGAACGGAAAGAAGATACGCGGCCCATCGCTGCGCGGCAACACTTCTCAGGGCCCGCAAGGACACGAGGCCAGTTGCCGGCGCGGGGGGTCCTTCGAGCCAATCGGGATTGACTTGAGTGTGGGCCCACAGGGCGTAAGGAAGAAACAGCAGCACCGGCGCGGCTGTAGCTGCCAGCGCGTACCATATCGTGCGGCGCTCTTGAGGGCGATTGATGAAGCGAAGAAGAAACAGCAGGTAGCCGATGGCCGGCAGGAACGAATACCGATCGGTATAGAGGCACAATGCCAAGCAGCCCGCATAGAGCAGGGCAGTATTCACACTAGGACGTGAAACCAGGCGGAAGAAGCACATGGTGGCAAGAACAACCAGGAAAAGAGCCTGTTCAAACTGCGCCGCCTCGAAAGCTAGTTCGAAGTGCACGGGCAACATCATGAACAGCAGCAAAGCCGCGTACGGCTGCTGGAGCGGTATGCGCTTGGCGAGCCGCAGGAATAGATAGCAGGCTGCAACGGCAAAGACCAGCGAGACGAACCTTGCCGCCAGACGCGAGTGACCACCCGCCAAAAGGAACGGGAGTTGCACAAGGGGATGCAAAGGCGCTGAAGCTGGTGCTTGCGCGATCCAGCCGAAGAATTTAGACGGCGAGAGGTCGCTGACGGCGGCGATTTGCAAGACCTCGGGAATCCGAAGTGGGATCGAGAGCGCGGCGGCAAGCAGCACCAGTGCATAGCTCACGAACGTAACGCGGAGCCGTGTCGGCGTTGAGGCGCCGGCGGACCTGGATATTGGAACTGAAGACTGACTGCTCAAGCTTGACCTCGTGTAGATTATCGGTTAAGGCGCGCAGGCGAGGCTTCGCAGGCGAACGATGCCTTCGTCGAAGATTTCAGGCGGAGTAATCAGGCTGAGGACAACGTAGGCTTCCGAAGCCATGTCAAAGAAGTAGCCCGGTTGCACGATAACGCCTTGCTCTTCGAGGAGCCGGCTCACCCAAGTCTCTTCAGAGTGTGTCCTGGGCAACTGGACGATCACCGACCAACCACCTTCCGTGTGTAACGCGTGAGCGGGAGTGTTGTGGAGGCAGCGGCTCAGGCTTTTGAGATTGCGTTTCGTCCTCGCGGCCACTTTGTGCTGGAACTCGGCGCCTATATGCAGCAGTTCAGGCGCGGCACATTGCACCGGGGTGCTTACCGACAAGTAAGTATCGAGCAGAAGTTCGAACCGGGCGCGGGCGATCTCAACCTGTTCCTCCGGGCCATTGATCGCTATCCATCCCAGCTTCATTTGGGGCATGACTGCGGTCTTTGACAAGCCATCGAGCGAGAAACTCAGAATCGACTGGCTGCCGATCAGCGTTTTTTGTTTGTCGCCCGATTCGCCGAATGAGTAATCCAGAAACACTTCGTCCGAGATGATGGGCAATTCGTGCTGTTGAGCGATTTGGAAAAGCTCTTCGGCTTCCCACCGTTTCAGGAACGATCCGGTGGGATTGTTGGGATTGACAATCACGATAGCGCGTGTGCGCGGGCTGATCTGTTCGCGCAAGTTGGCCCAATCGATAGACCACGCGCCGTCATACACCAGCCGATAGGGAACAATGCGTAGCGATTCGAGAGCCGCGAGATATTCAAAGAGCGGATAGGAAGGAGCAGGCGCCAAGATCTCGCTTTCCGGATCACCGAACAGCTTAAACAGAAGAGCGTATGCTTCGCTGGTACTGGCAGTAAGCACCAGCCGGTCCGGAGAAATAGCAATGCCTCGCCGGCCGTATAACTCAGCGATTGCAGAGCGCGCCTGTTCTTGTCCGAACGGGTCTGGTTTGTAGGTGAAGTCGTCCACGTGCGCGTAAGCGTCTTGAATCGCCTGGTGGGGGTAATCGGCAAACGCTTCCGTGGGATTTGAAACCGTCAGGTCGAGAAGGGGAACACACGCCAGACGCTTAGCCCGAAGCAAGCCGGTCAGTGAATTGGAGGATACATCCCAAGGCAGGCGCTGAGAATACTTGTACAAGCAGTTACTCTGTCACGACGCGCGTGGGTCTGCAACCAGGGGATGAGGTTTGGGAGAGTCTTGCGGATGGAGAAGACTTGTGACGAATCAGAAAGGCGCATTGTCCACCCCTGAGCAATGCGCCCTTCGACCAGCGCCGGATGCCCAATCCGGCGCTGTCCACATTCATAAGACAAGCTGGCTCAACCATGATGCGGCGAATGCCCGGCCGCCGTACCTTGACGCGTGTGCCCGCACGCGCGGGAGCCAAAGCGCTAGTGAATGTGGAAACTTAAAGGAGCGATCCTAGCGTTGGCCCTGGCCTTACCTTTCGGACTGGCCGCGGTGGTGACGAAAACGGTTCGCTCCACGCAAGAGCCGCCGTCCAGCACCAAGGCTGGTTCCAGGACCTGCCTCTCGAACTTTTCAACTTGATCGGCGGAGAGTATCGGCTTCAGATCATTGATCACCTGCTGACCGGTCATTGACCCGAGCGCCAGGCCCGTTACTAAGCCCGAAGGTATCTGGTACCGGGACACGCTTAAGAGAGACAAGATACTGGTTGTCGAACTTAACGCGATGCTCACAATGCTCGTCAGAGTATGGGTTTGGTTCCGGATGATCGCGGCAAGCATGATGTCTCGCCCGATAGGATCGAGAGAAGCACCTTGGGCTGTGAGCGCCTGATAGATTTTGCTACTGACGAGTGACTGTTTGGTTTCAGCCACGTTGCAGATATTCAGGTCGAAAGCGCTGATGCCTTTGGGGATTGCGCCGTAGTTCTGACGCACGAGATTTGTGGGAATCTGAGTACCGGTGACCTGAAAATCGGTCTGGGCAACGGCCAAACCGCTAAGCAACAGCGGCACAATAGCCGTGGAAACAAGGCGCATTGGGCAGATCTCCTTGGGCGGCGCGCCCATTACAGCAGGGCTCGCCTGAGCAAGAGTTACGCACTCAGCGAACGTTGCGCGCGCACCGTGGAAGCCTAAGCCTCTGATTTCGGGCTAGATATAAATTTTGCGAAATCCGTGACCGTGGATGAGGGGTGGCCGCAGGATGTACGGCTACTCTACTTGGCCGGGGCCGGCTGCACGGTGGGTGCTTTGACCGTGCGGATGGCGATAGCGGTGATCTTCACCGGCGTGGCGGGTTTGTCGTTCTCATCACGCGGAACGTTTGAAATCGCGTCTGCAACCTCCTGACCTGAAGCCACCTCGCCGAAGAGGGAGTAATGTCCGTTCAGGTGTTCCGCGGGAGCAACGGTAATGAAGAACTGAGATCCGTTCGTATTCGGCCCCGAATTGGCCATGGCTAGAATCCCTGGGTGGTCAAAGCTCCGATTTGGGGGAATTTCGTCATCGAATGAATAGCCTGGGCTTCCCGTTCCGGTACCGATGGGATCGCCGCCTTGGATCATAAACTGCGGGATGACGCGGTGAAAAGTGGTACCGGAGTAAAGAGGCGTATGCTTCACCTTGCCGGTCGCGGGATCAGTCCAGGCTTTCGTTCCGGTTGCTAAGCCGCGGAAGTTTGCAACTGTCTTTGGGGCCTCCTGCTCGAAGAGGCGACAGACGATATTACCCATGGATGTGTAGATGATCGCATATAAGCCTGGCTCCGGAGGCAAGGCCACCGGGGGAAGCGCCGGTGCAGCGGGACGGGCGGGCCGGTGGGGAACCGGTCTCTTTACTTGAACATTCCGCGCCTCAGTAGCTGGAGCCTGAAGGCCTGTGCTTTGAAGAACGCCACCCCTGGCAGAGAACACACTTACGGCTAGCGCCGCGGCTAAAACTATAACAGAATGTCGCACTTATGGCGATTATAATGACATGCTGAGCCAACAAGGCGGGAGAAAAGACCACGAGGGCAGGCACGATTTATGTAGGCACGCGTGGCTTATAACCTTATGCCGTGGTCTAAAATGCACCATACTTAGTGCCGGAGCCCGATTGTCACCGTCTTCTGTTTCTCATAAACTTCAAGTAAGCACCCATAGTATGAAGTACCTTTTCGCATTAGCGCCGATTTGCGCCCTCTTATTCTTGACGGCCTGTACCCAGAGCCCCGAAAAACTTGTTGCGGCCGGCAATCGGTATCACGACAAGAAGAAGTACACCGAAGCGTCCATTCTGTATCAGAAGGCCATTTCGAAGGACAAGACAAACGCCGAAGCGTATTACCGGGAAGGTCTGGACCTCATGGACCAAGGTAATTACCTTGACGCGGCAAAGTTCCTGCGGCGGGCTGTTGACCTTAAGCCCACTAACATCGACGCCGAGAGCAGGCTCGGCCAGATTTATCTAACTGCCTATAGTGCCAATCCCCAGAGATTCAAGTCGCTACTGCCTGAGGTCCGCGACCTGGACGCCAAAATCTTACAGCAACAACCGAATTCGTTTGACGGTCTGAAGCTGCAGGGTCTGCTGTTTCTGGTGGACGGGAAGAAAGATAAAGCGATAGAGGCGTTCGCCAAGGGCAATCAGATTAAGCCTTATTCGCGCGACCTGGTTACCTGGTACGCCGAAGCACTGGTGGCGTCGCAGCAGCCGCAAGACGCAGAAAAGCTTGTGCGCGACACCATCGCGCATGATCCAAAATGGGGCGCTGGCTACGACTTTCTGTTCCTGATGTACTCGCGTGTGAACGATCATGCTAAGGCTGAGGCCGTACTGCGCGAGCGCTTGCAAAAAGACGCCACGAACCCGATCGCCGTCCAGAACCTATCGAATTACCTGGCGGCGAATAATCGTTTTGACGAAGCCGAGACAACGGTGAAGCGGGTACTCGATGATAAGAAGGCTTTTCCCGGCGCTCATGAGATGGTTGGCGACTTCTATTTTCGAAATAAAAAGTTCGATCAGGCTCTGCAGCAGTATCAGGCGGGGGTTAGTGAGGGTGGAACGGACGCCTCTAAATACCAGCAGCGGGTTGTGAATGTCTACGAGGCGACGGGACGCCGTGCGGACGCGCTTAGTTTGGCCAAAACCCTTTCCGACAAAGATCCGAAGAACGCGTCGGTAAACGAAATGTATGGCGCACTGCTGCTGCAGAACGCCACGCCGGCAAATGGAGCCAAATCTGTCGACGCATTGAAGGGTCTGGTCCAGAAGAACCCCGATGATGCGGCGCTGCACATGGAACTCGCACGAGCCTATTTCGGCAACAACGAAATGGAAAAGGCTTTGAATGAATCGCAACAAGCGATGCAGCAGGAAACAAAGCACAATCCGCCGCGAGCCGCTGTGCTGATTCCATCGAGGCTGATTTCGGCGCGAATTTACGAGGACCGGGGGCAACACGACAAGGCCACCGAGCAAGCGAACGTGGTGCTTCAATCGCAACCGAAGAATCCGGACGCACGCCTGGTGAAAGACCGGGCATTGGTTGGCATGAACCAGGTGGCCGAGGCGCAGCCTGATTTGGAAACGCTGGTTCAGGAGTTCCCGCGGATGAATGATGCGTGGCTCCAGCTTGGGAACCTATACCTAGCTCAAAAGCAGTATGAGAAGGCAACAGCCGATTTCGGCCACATATGGACGTCAGACCCGCCCGACGCGCGGGGCTTCGTCGGTCTGCAGACGGTCAAGTTAGCGGAAGGCAAGAGTGACCAAGCGGTCCAAGGCATGCAGGACCTGGTTCAAAAGAATCCGAAGGTCTTAGCCTATCGTTATCAGCTAGCTGGCTTTGAAGGGATGGCTGGCGCCCAGGCGGCGCGAACGGATCCAGCGCGAGGCAAGCAACTGATGCAGCAAGCGGCGGATGACTATAAGGAAATCCTCAAGACCACTGCCAACTCGGCTGATGTTTGGCTACGCCTTGGGATTTTGCAACGTGAACTGGGACAGTCGGACGCGGCCCTCGGCTCGTTTGAGCAAGCCGCCAATGCGGATCCTCGGAACGCCGCGGCATTCCTGAATCAAGCCTTGCTGCTTGAGTCCTCGGGTAAAAAGAAAGAAGCGACCGATGCGTATAACAAAGTTCTGGGAATCGATCCCGAGAATGCGCTGGCGCTGAACAATCTTGCGTTTTTAGGGGCCGAAACGGGGGCCAATCTCGATCAGGCCATGACGCTCGCCGAACGCGCGAAGAAGCGCGTGCCGGACAGCCCCGACATTTCAGACACGCTGGGCTACGTTTACTATCAAAAGAACCTGAATACAGAAGCCCTGCGCATTTTCCGGCAGGTAGTCCAGGAAAATCCACAGAATTCAACATTCCATTTCCATTTGGCAATGGCTTTGCTTAAGCAAGGTGACCGTCAAGGCGCCAGAGACGAAGCACAGAAGGCGATGAAGAACGCCGCGCCGGATCAGCAGGATAAGATTCGCAGCTTCGTGAATCAGATTGGTTGAGAGCCGTTCACCCGCGAACGGGGCGTTGCAGAAGCTGTTCGACAACAATCCCTCCGCAAGATATGTAGCACCTTTTGCGGTCTTTCTTGTTCTCCTCGCGGTCTTTCCGCGGCTCCCGCTAGGGCCGAGTTGGGAGGCGCCGTTTCGTGTGATCGTCCTGGCCGGCGTCTGCGTCCTATGCTGGCCGCGAGAGATCTCCGTTTGGCCGAAGCATTGGCTCGTCAGCATCGGCATTGGTGTTGCCGTTTTCCTCATCTGGATTGCGCCCGACTTCTTTATTCCCGGATACCGCCAACATGCCATTTTTTCGAACGATGTCGTGGGCCACTTGCACTCTTCACTTGCGCCGGCAGAGCTTCATAATCCCTGGGTGCTCGGTTGGCGAACGGCGCGCGCGGTCTTGATTGTTCCCGTTGTGGAGGAACTGTTTTGGCGTGCTTGGCTGATGCGATGGCTGATCAATAGCGACTTTCAGAAGATCCCATTGAGCGCATACGCTCCGTTCGCTTTTTGGGCGACTGCGATTCTGTTCGCCTCCGAACACGGCCCGTACTGGGATGTCGGCCTCATCACTGGCGTTCTCTACAATTTATGGATGATCCGGTCCCGGTCGGTTGCGGATTGCATTTTGATGCACGCGGTCACGAACTTAGCGTTGAGCGGCTATGTGATGGCTACGGCACAATGGCAATATTGGCAATAGAAGACCGTAACGGGCGCGAAATCGGCGCTGCACATTTTTGAGTCAAGATGGAGACAACATGCCCTGCCTACTCGGCTTACTAGCGGTAGCATTTCCGCGCATCGCGATCGTTCTTCTCTGGCTGTTCACAAACTTCTTTGCGGGCGTTTATAACAATGTGATTTTGCCCGTTCTCGGATTTCTATTTCTGCCGCTCACGCTGATCGTCTACACGTATTTCCAGAAGACGCACGCAGGCCCACTCGAGACCCAACAGCTCATATTTCTGTTCATTGCAGTGGTCTTTGATCTTGGATTGGTGGGCGGCGGAACATTTGGGCGACGCCGACGCTAGAAAGCTTCCGGCAGTATACTTCCTCCCGCGTCGTTTCCTGCTGAGAGGATCCTGAACTACCGCTACTAGGTTCACGTGGCGCTATTCCGGACGCGCAGTGCGGCTATTCAAGGTATCGATGCCCATATGGTTGACGTGGAAGTCGATATGTATCCGTCTGGAACAAGCCGCGATTTCGTGACGGTAGGGATGCCGGATGCGGCAGTCAAAGAGAGCCGGGAGCGCATCAAGTCCGCGCTTTTGAATTCCGGCTTTGGCTATCCCAGTAAGTCGGTCACCATCAACCTCGCGCCGGCGAACGTACGCAAAGAAGGCGCCGGGTTCGACCTGCCGATGGCGACAGCCATTCTGGGCGCCATGGGAGCCGTCAACCAGACGACGGACGACCATATGCTGGTCGGCGAGTTGTCTCTTGACGGAAGTTTGCGCCCCATTCGCGGCGCTCTGTCCATTGCCGTTTGTGCGGCACGAAAAGGCATACGCAACCTTTTGTTACCGGTGGACAATGCTGCAGAGGCAGCCGTCGCTGAAGGAATCAGCGTATTCGGTCTGAGGCATCTGGCTGAAGTAGTGAAGTTCTTGAACGAGCCTGCCGGATTCGCGCCCACCGCCGCTGCGTTGCCGGATGAAATCGTTCCCAATCAAGACGCGCCGGACTTTAGCGATGTGCGCGGACAAACGATGGCGAAGCGCGCGCTTGAGGTGGCCGCGGCGGGCAATCACAACGTGTTGATGATTGGGCCGCCGGGATCGGGCAAAACGATGTTGGCCAAGCGATTCGCGGGCATCCTCCCCAAGCTGACTTTTCGTGAGGCCCTCGAAGCGACGCAGGTTCATGGCGTAGCCGGAGTGCTGCCCGCCGGAATCGGTATTCTGCGCAGCCGCCCTTTCAGGTCACCCCACCACACCATCTCCGATGCGGGGTTGATTGGGGGTGGCAGCGGGAGTGCGCGCCCAGGTGAGGTGAGCTTAGCGCACCAAGGTGTTCTGTTTCTGGACGAACTGCCGGAGTTTCCACGCGGTGTTCTGGAGCAGCTGCGGCAGCCTCTGGAAGAAGGCTCGGTTACGCTGGCGCGCAGCAATGGCACGCTTACTTTTCCCGCGCGCTTGATGCTGGTGGCTGCGATGAACCCGTGCCCGTGCGGCTTCTATGGCGACAACACGCGCGAATGCCGCTGCACGCCCGGCATTATTCAGCGCTATCTTGCGAAGATCAGCGGCCCACTACTCGACCGTATCGATATGCATATCGAAGTGCCTGCCGTGCCATACAAAGAACTTCGGACGAAAGGCGACGGCCAGTCGTCGGCTCAAATCCGCGAACGAGTCGAAGGAGCTCGCGAAGTCCAGCGCCAGCGCGGCTTCTATAACTCGCAAATCCCACCATCGCAGCTTCGGACGCTGTGCGCTCTCGATGACAGTGGAGAAAAGACGCTTGAGATGGCTGTTCGACGAATGAACCTTTCAGCGCGTGCCCACGACCGGCTCTTGCGCGTAGCACGTACGATTGCGGACCTCGATCATGCACAAACGGTGTCGGCGAAACATCTAGCGGAAGCCGTCCAATGCCGTAATCTGGATCGCAATTACTGGAACTAGGTAATCATCAGGAACGAAGGAACGTTCCGAGCTTCGCCCCCCGCGATCTGTATCCGCTCGCATTGCTAAGATCAGCCCTGCACATGTCACATCGGGCCAAGTCATCGACCACCGCCGTGCCCCCTCGTGGACGAGTGCGCCGACCAGCTTTTCCCGGTGGTCTCGTTTGCGCTCTTCTGGCCGCATTGTCAGTCCTGGCCGCTTATCCGGTGGTCGAAATGGGCGTGCTCGACGACTGGTCTTATACACGAACGGCACTTGATCTTGTCCGAACCGGTCACATCATCTACAACGGTTGGGCGACAGCCATGCTGGGGTGGCAGATTTTATGGGGCGCTCTGTTCATCAAGCTGTTCGGCTATTCCATGCTGGTGGTGCGGTTATCCACCCTACCCCTTGCCATGGGCTGCGCGCTTCTAATGTTCTGGTTGTGCACTCGCTTCGGTCTGAACCGGATCAACGCTTTTCTGGCCACCTGCACAGTGGTTCTTTCGCCCGTGTTCGTGCCATTAGCAGCCAGTTACATGACGGACGTCCCCGGGTTCTTTTCTATCCTGGTGTGCCTTTCCTTCTGCGTGAAAGCGCTGGAGGCAAGGAATGGCTCTGACGCAATCTCCTGGCTGGCGCTGGCAACCATCGCCGGCGTGGCGGGCGGCACGTGCCGACAGGTGGCGTGGCTCGCTCCTTTGGTGATTGTTCCGTCTGCGGCATGGCAGCTGAGGAAGACGCGTGGAGTGATTCCGGCTGCCATCGTACTTTGGATCTTCGCTTTGGCTGCGGTGTTTGCCTGCTCCTATTGGTTCGCTCACCAGCCTTATTCGGTACCGGAAAAACTGATAAAGGCGAAGCTTCAGCGCTGGCTCATACGGAAGGCGCTTGCGCAGTACAGGGACGTGATCCTCACACTGTTTTTGTTCTCTTTACCTGCTCTTGTGGCGTATTTGGGTGCGCTCCGTCGAGTGTCGCAAAAAGTGCTGGTTCCTCTGCTTGCCTTCGTTGCGGTAGTCATCACAGCCACCGTTATTCACGGTGGTAACGGCTTGGCGCCGTTTCTAACCGACATTGTCAGCCCGCTGGGCGTCGGAGGTGTGGCGGACTGGCATACGTTAGGAGACAAGCCGGTTGTTCTCGCGCCCTTGCTGCGGCTCGCCCTCACTTCCTTGACGGCCATTTCGCTGTGCGTCGCAGTGGCATTCGTGGCGTCTCGCTATCCGTTTAACCATTCCCCTAATGCCGCCGCACCCACTCCAGCCACCACTCTTTCTTGGCAAACAATTTTTTATCTCTTTGTCCCCTTCACACTCTGCTACCTCGTTGTTCTGGCGCCGCGGGCCATCTTCGCTGCACCCTTTGACCGATACCTGATCCCGCTAGTGGGGCTGTTCCTGATTCCGTTATTGCGCTTTTACCAGGAGCAGGTAAACGAACGGCCACCGGCGTTCTGCTTCGTTGTGCTGGCTCTCTTCTGGGGGTACGCCGTCGCCTCCACGCACGACTATTTCGCTATGAATCGAGCGCGGCTCGCGGCAGCTCAGGAAGTTCTAAAGACTGGAGTGCCTCGAACGGAATTGCAGGCCGGTTGGGAACTCGATGGCCAAACTCAGATTGACCAAGCCGGGTACATCGACGATCCACGGATACAGGTTCCCGTGGGCGCATACCAGCCGGTGAAACCATCGACCCTGCTGCCTCTGACATGCCAGACACAATGGAGCTTGCTGGTGCCCGTCATCCACCCGCGATATTTTTTAGTGTTCTCACCGCAGAGTTGCCTGGCCGCCTCCGTTTTTGCGCCTGTGTCGTATTCTGCCTGGTGGCCGCCATTCCGCCGACAGATCTACATCCAGCAGCTCGCCAAGTCCACTGCGGGTTACCTGTCTAGCGGAAACTCAAAATAGATAATCTCTTCCTGCGTTCGCGCGTCGCGCACGCCGTTCAGGTAGAGCTTGTCTCCCGCTTCCGGACGGGCTTCGAAGTAAAAAAAGCCGCTCGCCGAATCGCCCGGCGGCACAATCTTGGCGGCAAATGCCCGCATGGCAATCTCAGGCGTGTTCAAGGGGTTCTTCTTCTTCGGGAGCGGAATCGGCGGATACGGCTTCACCGTGGGACGCTTAGCGTGGCTGCCGAGGAACGGTATGTCTTCAGGATTCACCGGTTCTGCGTGACGCCCATCTGCTGCAACTAGACTCACTTCGATGTCTCTGAGATCTAAGGCCTTCTGACGCTTGTTCTCGATCACGACGAGAACCGGGAGCACGCCGTATTTGAGCAAATCCGTTTTTTTCCCGAAGGCTTCCGCCGTCAACTCTTCGTTGTCATACGGCTTGGCGCCCACCGTCACCTGATTAGAACTCTGGTGAGCATAACCGCTCGCCGGCCCCACCTGGAACGGCTTATCGTCCGCTGACGCAAGAACCGTAACAGCTGCAAGCAACGATATACTCAAAATCACGAAGCGAGTTCCTGGTATCACGCGCGCTCTTCTCCTCTATCGCCTCATTCAGCTGGTAACACTTCCTCTTATCTTCTGCTATCTCGTACTGCGCCTGGTGACGCAACGTGATTACGCGTCACACTTCGGCGAGCGCTTCGGTTTTCTCCCGCGGTTGTTTACTCGGACGAAGGCAGGTTCCATCTGGTTGCACGCCGTCTCAGTGGGTGAGGTTGCTTCAGCAGTACCTCTTATCGAGAAACTGAATCACGATTTTGCTGGCGCGGCGATTTATCTCTCCACCTCCACCCTTGCCGGGCGCAAGACTGCCGAACAAGACGCAGCGCCGCTGGTATCCGGCGTGTTTTATTTGCCGCTCGATTACGTGTCCTGCGTCCGTAGAGTTCTGCGCGCCCTCCGGCCCGCTCTCGTTGTCATTCTCGAGACGGAGATCTGGCCGAATCTGTACGCGGAAGTGAAGCGGTCCGGCGCTTCGCTCGCGGTTGTGAACGGCCGCATTTCCGATCGGGCATGGCCTCGCTACCTTGCTTGGAAGAGAGTATTCGCGCCCGTTGTCCAGCTGCCCGACCTTGTGCTTGTGCAGAGCGCAACCGACCGCGAGCGCTACGCTCAACTGGGCGTCGCTTCGGACCGGCTGGAAATTCAGGCGAATCTAAAATACGATGCGGCGCGCGCGCGTGGAGCGACCGATATCAAGACCTTCGGCGCCGATCACGTTTGGATCGCGGCCAGCACAGTCGGCCCAAACGAGCGCGGCAGCATTACGCGTCACGCGGTGGATGAAGACGACATTGTGCTTGAAGCCTTCGCGGCACTCGCAAAAGAGTTTCCCCGTCTTCTGCTCATCCTTGCCCCGCGGCAGCGCGGACGATTTGACGAAGTCGCTCGGAAGCTGGACCACGCAGCCATACCGTTCCTTCGGCGAACGCAAGCGAATGAAGACCCCTCACTCACGCTGCGCCTTCCCGGAGTGTTGCTACTCGACACCATCGGTGATCTCGCGCGTGCGTACACACTGGCCCACGTGGTATTCGTGGGCGGCTCCCTCGCGCCGCGCGGAGGACACAATATCATGGAACCCGCGGCCGCCGGTGTTCCCGTTGTGATCGGGCCGAATATGCAGAACTTCGAAGCGATCACTCGCGATTTCCTGGCATCCGATGCGGTGGTCCAGATCGGAGGTGAGGAAGAGCTGGCGCCGGCAGTTCGCAATCTGTTGCTCGATCGCGAACGCGCGGGAAGACTGGGCGAACGGGCGCAGGAACTCGTCATCCGCCAGCAGGGAGTTTCCCGGCACGTAGTACAGCTCCTGCGACCGCTCTACTATCGCGGCTATTCCAAGCGGCCGCATAATCTTTTAGCCCGCCCTATTTTGGGCGCGCTGGCATGGCTATGGCGAGAAGGCGGCGTGGTGAAACGCCGCCGCTCCGAAAGGTACGCTGCTTCCGTTCGCCCGCTGGCCGTTCCCGTAATCAGCGTTGGCGGACTCACGGTAGGAGGATCGGGCAAGACCCCGTTCACTACCTATCTGGCGGCGCGACTAAGTGAGCGCGGCTATTCGCCGGCCATTCTGACTCGTGGATATCGCCGCCGTTCACCGGCCAAGAGTTTGGTCTTTGCTCCGGGCATTAAGGCGCCGCCGGCTTTTACGGGAGACGAAGCCCAGATCTTTCTGCGTGACGCTGTCGCACCCATCGGCATTGGCGCTAAGAGGTACGAGACCGCGCAAGTTCTACTGACGCAATTCCCTGCCACTGACGTTCTTCTCCTCGATGACGGTTTTCAACATGCGCAACTCAAGCGTGATTTGGATATAGTTCTGATCGACGGCCTGGATCCCGTCGGGCAGGAGGCGGTTGTTCCCTTAGGCCGCCTGCGAGAGCCACTCTCTGCTTTACAGCGTGCCGATGCCCTGGTGGTGACGCGCGCGGAATCCGATGATCGCTACGAAGCGATTAAGACGCGGCTCAGCGAGTACAACCCCGACGCGCCCATATTTCGTACCCGCTTGATTGCTCGCCGCTGGCACGACGGTACAGTGGGTCAGTCCATAAGCAAGCTGCCGGGGCTCCAGGTGGCGGCATTCTGCGGTCTAGGGAATCCACAAAACTTCTGGCACACCCTGGAATCGCTCGGCCTTCAAGTGGTCTTCCGCTGGGCCTTCGCCGATCATCACACCTATCAGCCGGTTGAACTACAGCGGTTGGTGCATCAGGCACGCGCGCATGGCGCGGAAATCTTAGTCACCACGGAAAAAGATCGCATGAACTGCCCTTCGAAAATCGAGGCGCTTATCGCCCCACTCAAGCTCGCCTGGCTGGAAATTGAACTTGAATTGGAGGACGAAGCAAGTTTTTTCCTGTTCCTCGAACGAAAGCTGCGTTCCCGGACGGCAGCGTAGCCGCCCAACCCATCGCCTAACCAGGCACCCTTATCTGCTATCGTGGCGGTTTCACGCCTTAATGTACTTTTCAAACCTCGAAGTTCCCTGCGAACAGTTCACTCTTGATAACGGCCTGACCGTGCTGGTGCATGAAGATCACAAGACTCCCATTGTGGCCGTTAACCTCTGGTATCACGTTGGCTCGAAAAACGAAAAGCCCCGCAAAACAGGTTTTGCCCATCTGTTTGAGCACCTTATGTTCGGCGGCAGTGAACACCTCCAGGGCAGCTACATCGAAGCCATGGAAAGGATCGGCGCAACCGATCTCAACGGCACGACCAGCGAAGATCGCACGAATTACTTTGAAAACGTTCCCACCTCCGCGCTCGATTATGCTCTGTTCTGCGAATCCGATCGCATGGGCCACTTCTATAACACCATCAGTCAGGAAATCCTGGATCTGCAGCGCGGCGTAGTTCAGAACGAGAAACGCCAAGGCGACAACCAGCCGTACGCCATTGTGGAAGATCTGGTGGTCAAATCCACCTACCCGGCCGGCCATCCGTATGCGCATACGGTAATCGGCTCCATGGAAGATTTGGATTCGGCGTCTGTCGAAGATGTGCGCGAATGGTTCAAAACGTACTACACGCCTTCGAATGCCGTGCTCGCATTGGCAGGTGACGTCACGCCGGCGGAGGCGCAAGAAAAGGTTCGCCGCTACTTCGCCGATATTCCGGCGGGTCCGCCTGTTGCGCACCAGCGCACCTGGATCGCCAAGATGGGAGGCGAGCACCGCGAAGTGGTTCAGGATCGCGTGCCTCAGTCTCGCATTTACAAGATGTGGAATGTTCCGGGATACGGAACGGCAGCAGCAGATTTCCTGCGCTTCGCCGCGGGTGTTCTCTCATCGGGAAAGAATTCGCGGCTCTATAAGCGCCTGGTTTACGACGACCAGATCGCGACGCAAGTAACCGCCTATTTGGATGAACGCGAAATCGGCGGCCAGTTTGTCATTGTCGCGACGGCGCGGCAGGGCCAAGATCTGCGCAAAGTGGAAAAGGCCGTGGACGAAGAGCTCGCGCGTTTCTTAGAGAGCGGGCCCACTCAGCGCGAGCTAGACCGAATTAAGACTCAGTCCTACGCCGGCTTTGTGCGCGGCATTGAACGCATTGGCGGCTTCGGCGGAAAGTCCGACATTCTCGCTTCAAGCCAGACCTACGCCGGCAACCCGCACGCTTATCAGCAAAGACTGCGAAATCTGGAACGGGCCACTGCGAGCGATCTTCAAGACGCCGCTCGCACCTGGCTTTCCGAGGGCGTCTACGCACTTGAGGTTCTTCCTTTCCTTGACGGAAAGCAGCCCGTCCAATCCACGCAGGACCGCAGCCGCCTTCCCGAGCTGGGGCCCGCCCATGAGCTGAAGCTTCCCAAGATCCATGAGGACCAGCTCTCGAACGGCCTGAAGATTTTGGTTGCCGAACGACATGAAATTCCTGTCGTGAACTTTTGGGTAGACGTTGATGCGGGCTATGCGGCCGACCAATTCGCCCTGCCGGGCGCGGCTCGTCTGACGTCTTCACTGTTGACCGGAGGCACCTCGCGCCGCAGTGCTCTTGAGATCAGCGATGAGGTTCAGATGCTAGGCGCCCAGCTGAGCACGGGCGCCAATTTGGACATGTCCACGGCATATCTGTCGGCTCTCAAAGACAATGTCGATGACGCGCTCGATCTTTTCGCGGACGTGATCCTGAACCCCATTTTCCCGAGTGAAGATTTCGATCGTCAGCAGAAGCTGCAACTGGCGGGAATCGCCAATGAAAAGGTGACGCCGCTACAGATGGCTCTGCGCGTTCTGCCGCCCATTCTGTTTGGCCCCGGGCATGCTTACGCGGTTCCATTGACCGGCTCCGGCACAGAGGAAAGCGTCACGAAACTCACGCGCGAGGACATGGTGCGTTTTCATGCTGCCTGGTTCAAACCGAATAACGCTACCTTGATCGTCGTAGGCGACACTACGCTCGCCGAAATAAAGCCTAAGCTCGAGAAGTTCTTCGGCTCGTGGAAAGCGGGCGAGATTCCCTCTAAGAACAACCGCACTGTGCCACGTCCGATGAAGCCCGCCGTGTACCTGGTGGACAAACCGGGCGCTCAACACTCAGTGGTGATCGCGGGAACACTCGCGCCCGCGCCCGATGCGCGGAACGAGGTGGCGGTCGAGACGATGAACAACATTTTCGGCGGCACCTTCGGAGCGCGCCTGAATATGAACTTGCGCGAAGAGAAGCACTGGTCCTATGGAGCAGCGTCCCTGCTCTACGGCGCCCGCGCGCAACGACCGTTCCTGGCGTATGCCTCTGTGCAGGGGGACAAGACGGCCGACTCCATCGCGGAGATACTGAAAGAACTCTCGGGCATGGCCGGGATCAAGCCAATTCGTGAAGAGGAACTCGACAAGGTCAAACAGCAACAGATCCTAGAGCTTCCCGGCGCTCACGAGACCATGAACTCGGTGGGGAGTCTCTTGAGCGATCTTCTGCAGCTCGGCCTGCCTTTAGATTTTTACGATGGCTACGTGACGCGAGTGTCGGCGCTGAAGATTCCGGAGCTTGAGGCCTGCGCCAAGAGCCTGCTCGATCCGCTGCAGATGATCTGGATCGTCGTGGGCGACCGCGCGGCACTGGAACCGGCGCTTCGCGACCTTCAGATTGGCGAGATTATTCCCGCAGAAGCGTAGTTGTCTCGATAAGTAAATAGAAGGCATGAGCCGCCTCCAGGAAATCGAAGAAGCGATTCAGCGGTTAGGTTCCGAAGAATTTGCGCAAGTCTCTATTCCAAAGCTTCCGGATCAATGGCGGCGCTTTCGCCAGTGCCCTTCTTTTCCCAGAACTTCCGCACCCATGCTTCCCAGCTTTTGCCGGCCGCAGTATCGCGCCCGCTAAATACCAGCGCCGCTATATCGGCATAAGCAATGCTCACACGCGGTGTTCCGTTCGCCGGCAACACTCGCACCATAGAAGTCGCTAACGTCGAGCCTTGCTTACGGTCGTACAGGTACCCTTCCACCGCTGTTCCATCTCGTCGCGTGACCGTGACGTCGCCGCGATAATCGAAAGCCTTTTCGAGCGCGTCACGGATCTCGTCGTCAGTCGCTAAAGAAGGAATCCAACCCTGCAGCTTTTCATGTGTAAAGCCCGGCGAGACTTCCAGTTCATCGGGCGACTGAACCTGCTCCGTCACGCGCGTGTCTCTTCCGTAGCTTTAATGTGAACTAGAGGGTTATAAGAGTGAACCGGCTGGTGCGGCTCATTCAGTAGTGCTTTCGCGTCTTCATCCGGATAGCTGCTAAACACAGCGGCCTTCGCCATCGCAAAGAATCCGCGCACCGTGCCGAATCCGAAATCGTTCGCCGACGCCTCGTAGCCGCTATGCACCATGCAGTTCGCGCATTTAGGATTGCCGGATTCTGTCCCATAATTTGACCATTCGGTCTCATTAAGCAGCTCGGCGAAGGAATCCGCATAGCCATCCTGCAGCAGATAACACGGCTTCTGCCAACCGAACACGTTATAGGTCGGCATGCCCCAGGGCGTACATGTAAAGTTGCGCTTGCCCATCAAAAATTCGCTGAACAGCGGCGACATATTGAACTTCCACGACGCTTTGCGGTTCGACAGAATTGCACGGAACAGCCGCCGGATTCGTGCCCGTCCGAGAAAATGCTGTTGATCGGGCGCCTTGTCATACGAGTATCCGGGGGACAGCATCATGCCTTCCACTCCCAGCTCCATCATCTCGTCGAAAAAGGCCCGGACGCTGTTCGGGTCAGCTCCATCAAAGAGCGTCGTGTTCGTGGTGACGCGGAACCCGCGGGCTCGGGCCGCTTTGATGCCGCCGATAGCCGCATTGTAACCACCGTCGCGGCAAACCGAAAAATCGTGATGCTCGCGCTGCCCATCCACATGCACCGAGAAGCTCAGATACTTGCTGGGCGTGAACAGGTGCAGCTTTTCCTCCAGAAGCAAGGCGTTGGTGCACATGTACACATACTTCTTGCGCGCCACCAGCCCTTCCACGATCTCCTTGATTTGCGGATGCATCAAGGGTTCGCCGCCCGGAATGGAGACCATGGGCGCTCCACATTCTTCCGCCGCTTCGAAACACTCTTCGGGCGTAAGCTGGCGCTTCAGCACGTGCGCCGGGTACTGAATTTTGCCGCAGCCCGCACACGCCAAGTTGCAGCGGAACAAGGGCTCCAGCATCAGGACGAACGGATACTGCTTGCGGCCGCGGAGTTTCTGACCATACACATAACTCGCAACAGTCCACATCTGTGAAACAGGGACGCTCATATATTAATGCGCGGAAGGCGCGGTTTCCGCCCAGCCCTGCCCAGGATAGGACAGAGACCACGCGTACACCCATTTTAGATCGAAAGGCATAAGAATGGCACGGGATCCGGCTGCCCACGAAGCATCCAGGTTAAAGGTAGGCGCCAAGCGAGCCGATAAGCGGCCTATTGATATGGAAGGATTTTCAATCGCGACTGGGCTAACCCTGCTCCATGATGAGGGCATCCTGCCCTTCAATCCAGCGCTGCAGGCGGTTGCGTTTGCCTCGCCGGCGGCACAAGCCAAGCTGGCGAGTGATGGTCTGGCGCTGAAGAGCACCGCCGTTTCTCTGGCGATGGAAGACAATGCAGCGGGCGGAACGGTGGAACTGAGTGCCGCGGCCATGCAGTTCCTGGTGCAGGATCTAGCTTCTCCGGAATCGTCTGCTCAGAAACAGCACGCCAACCAAACGGCGCCCCAGCAATCCGGGTATCCCTACGCCGGGTGGTCGAGTGTACCCGACCAGAACACATCTCCAGCCGTCTCCGCCTCATCTGCCGTTACCAGCACCCCAATCAACCTGCTGGCATAGACCAGCGGCTTAGCCCACACGCCCCTGTCCTCAGCAGCGCCCTCGCCCTGCCGCGATTCCCAGTCGCTCAAAAGGCAACCAATTGTTATACTTAACTTGTCCCATGTCTGCCACTGGCGTTGTATACGACACTGCTATTCCGGAGGTTTATAGCCCGGCTAGCGGCACCCAAAAGAAAATCATCTTATTGAAACCAAGGGGTTTTTGCGCCGGTGTCGTGCGCGCAATCGACGTAGTGAAGATCGCCTTGGACCTCTATGGCGCCCCCATTTATGTGCGCAAAGAGATAGTTCATAATCGCCATGTCGTAGACGAGTTGCGCCAGGCCGGCGCCATTTTTGTCGAAGAATTGAGCGAAGTTCCCGCAGGAGCCCGGGTTATTTTTAGTGCCCACGGTGTCTCGCCGGCTGTGCGCTCCGAGGCGAAAGAACGGCATCTGCAAGTCATCGACGCCACTTGCCCGCTGGTCACCAAGGTCCATCTGGAAGCCGTGCGTTTCGCTAAACAGGGGTTCACGATTGTCCTGATTGGCCACCGCGACCACGACGAAGTTATCGGCACACTAGGCGAAGCGCCCGCGAGCACAATTCTGGTGTCCGACGTGCAGGACGTGGATCGTCTCCAAATCAAGGATCCTGAGCGGGTGGTTTATCTCACCCAGACCACGCTTTCGCTCGATGAAACCAATGAGATCGTGACTCGGCTTTTGGAGCGCTTCCCGAAGATAGCGGGGCCGAAAACCCAGGACATCTGTTATGCAACCGAAAACCGGCAACTGGCCGTCAAAGCCGTAGCGCCGCTGTGCCAAGCGCTGCTTGTGGTGGGCTCTCAGAATAGTTCGAATTCCAGGCGCTTGGTTGAGGTATGCGAGAAAGCCGGCGTGCCGGCCTATCTCCTGGACGATTGCGGCGAAGTTGACCCCGGCATGCTGGCCAATGTAGATACCGTGGCAGTTACCGCGGGTGCGTCCGCCCCTGAACATCTGGTGCAGGAGTTGATCGATCATCTACGAACAAAAGGATATGCCGATTTGGAGGAGGCCGAAATCAAGGAGGAAGATGTCCGCTTCACGCTGCCCTCAGATCTGGAAAGCTTCACCCCACGGCTCCATACTCTTCGGAGCTAATTCGACGACAATATTCAAACGATGAAGTCAAGCCTGCAACTTTCTGACTCTCTAATCTACGCTGCCGCAGAGGCTACTCGCAAGGCCTCGGCGTCTCTGGTGAGTCGTCAATCGGCCGACGGATACTGGTGTGCCCCGCTCACCGCCGACAGCACGCTCGAATCTGACTACATCATGATGCAGCTCTGGCTGCATCCCCCCGTCGATGGAGTCTGGAACCCGCCCACGCGCCGGCAAATTGATCGTGCGGTGGCTGCCATTTTCGGGCGCCAGCTTGAAGACGGCGGACTGAATATTTATCTCCACGGACCCTCGGAAGTAAGTGCATCCATCAAGGCTTATTTCGCTTTAAAAGTTGCCGGCGTCTCTCCGTCCGATTCACGCATGGAACGCCTTCGGGACCGCATTTTAGAGCTCGGCGGCTTGCAGGCGGCCAACAGCTACGTACGCGCGAACTTGAGCCTATTCAATCTGTTCCCGCGTGAGGCTTGCCCCTCTATTCCGCCGGAAGTTATTCTTCTGCCGTTTAACTTCATCTACCAGATGTCGTCCTGGACGCGGGCCATCGTCATTTCACTTTCTATAGTGCATTCGTCCAATCCCCAGCGCCCCATACCGGCGGGCTTCCACCTGGATGAGCTTTTTCTACCCGGCGCGCCCATTTTGCCTGAGCGCGACCCCAAGCTGTTGAGCTGGCGAAACTGTTTTCTTACCCTCGACCGTGGTCTGAAAATCTGGGAGCGCATCGGCCCCAAATTTGTCCGGCGTTACGCCGTCAACAAGTGCGCGGAATGGATGATTCAGCGCCTGGACGGTTCCGACGGCCTGGGCGCCATCTACCCGTCCATGCAGTATGCGGTCATGGCTCTCGATGTTTTAGGCCATGGCCCGGACCATACGCTCCGCGTTCAAGCCGAACAGCACTTCAACAAGTTGATGGTGGATAACGACGCGCGAGGCCTCTATATGCAGCCTTGCTTCTCGCCTATCTGGGATACCGCGATCACGGCCTTTGCTTTGGCGGAGACAGAAACACCACCCGAAGGCGTCCTCCGCCGCACGGCCGACTGGCTGCTTTCGAAAGAAGTCCGGCGCAAGGGCGACTGGTCGGTGAAGCGCCCGAACACCGAACCCTCGGGATGGGCCTTCGAGTTCAACAACGAATTTTATCCCGACGTAGACGACACCGCCATGGTGTTGCTGGCGCTCCGGGACATTCGTGCTTCCGACGAGACGAAACAACGCGCTTGTGAAAAGCGGGCTCTGGATTGGCTGCTGGCCATGCAAGGCAGGGATGGTGGCTGGGCCGCTTTCGACGTCGACAACGATTGGCAGATCCTCAACCATGTTCCTTTCGCCGATCACAACGCGATGCTCGATCCGTCGTGCCCCGACATTACTGGCCGCGTCCTCGAAGCTCTCAGTGCTTGTGGCTTGAAGCCGAGTCACCCCGCGGTGCGCCGCGGCGTTGAATATTTGTTGCGCGTGCAGGAGGCTGACGGCAGCTGGTATGGCCGCTGGGGCGTCAACTACATTTACGGCACCTTCCTCGCTCTGCGCGGCTTGCGGGCCTCGGGCCTCGGCGAGAACGAGCCCAGCATCCAGCAGGGTATCGAGTTCATCCGCGCTTACCAAAACCGAGATGGCGGGTGGGGCGAGAGCTGCGCCAGCTACGACGAGGGCCGCTTTATTCCGAATCCCAGCACCCCATCACAAACCGCTTGGGCGGTGCTGGCCCTGTTGGCGGGGGGCGATCTACGAAGTGAGAGCCTCTACAACGGCATCGATTATCTAGTGGAATCGCAGCACGACGATGGCAGCTGGAACGAAGAGTACTGCACAGGTACCGGTTTCCCGCGCGTGTTTTACCTCTCCTATACCGATTACAGGAACACCTTCCCCCTCCTCGCGCTTTCCGCCTTCATGAAGGCAACTGCTTCGCGCGAACTTGACAGACAACCGGCCATTCATGCCCTGGCCCGGGCTGCTCATGCGTCCTAATTCCGTTTGCCCGTCGCTCTAGTCACAGGCGCCAGCGGATTCCTCGGCTGGCACGTCTCACGCATTTTGATCGAGCGGGGCTTTAAGGTTCGTGCTCTTTGCCGTCCCTCGGCCCAGCTTCGCGAACTGGACGCCGAGCGAGTCACGGGCGACTTGCGCGAACCTGAATCTTTGGCCCGCGCCGCCCAGGGCTGCGAACTCGTCTTCCATGTTGCAGCGGATTACCGGCTGTGGACCAAGAAGCCACAGGAGCTATACGATTCGAATGTCACGGGCACGCGTAATCTCCTCGAAGCCGCGGAACGCGCGGGTGCGCAACGCATTGTTTATACCAGCACCGTCGGCTGCATCGGCATGCACAATGGCCAAATCGGCGACGAAACCACGCCTGTCGGCATTGAGGATATGTCGGGCCATTACAAACGCTCAAAGTGGCTCGCCGAACAAGTGGCTTTGGAAAAGGCTCGTGCGGGTCTGCCTGTTGTCATCGTTAACCCCACCGCGCCCATCGGCGATCACGACTGGAAACCGACACCCACCGGGAAAATCATTCTCGATTTCCTGCGTAATAAGCTCCCAGCTTTCGTCGACACCGGCTTGAACCTGGTGGACGCCCGTGATACTGCCCTCGGCCATCTGCTGGCGGCGGAACACGGACGGCCCGGCGAGCGTTACATCCTCGGTTGCGAAAACCTCACCTTGCAGCAGATTCTCGGCCGGCTGGCGATCATTGCGAACAAGCCGGCGCCCACAATGAAAGTGCCTTATGCGGTGGCATATACCGCAGGCGTGATGACTACCGCCTGGGCCGAACTGACCGGCAAAGAGCCTATGGCGCCCCTTGAAGGAGTAAAGATGGCGCGTAAAAAGATGTTTGTCACTCATGAAAAGGCTTCCCGGGAACTGGGATTCGCGCCGGGTCCGGTTGACGCTGCCCTTGAGCGGGCCGTCGCTTGGTTCCGTGGCAACGGTTACTGCTGACGCATGGCTATTCTCTACGTCGCCTCTGAATCAATGGAGCTTGAGCCACTCGCCCAAAGGCTAACCGGCCTTCGCAAGCTGAAGTGGCCGGTCGACTATGCCTATGAAGGGATATGGGAAGGACGCCGCATCATGCTTGCCGCCAACGGGGCGGGTCCGCGACTGGCTGCGCACGCGGTGGAGATCGCTATTCGCGCCGTCACTGCGGCGGACCTCTCATCGTCTAAGCTCGAAACCATCATCAGCACGGGGTTTTGCGGAGCGCTCGACCCGGCCCTTGAAGTGAGCCAAATTATTGTGGCAACGGAAGTTCTCGACCTCCAGAGCCAAAGTAGATTCGCGGCCAGCAGCATCACCAGTCCAAACAATACGGTGACCTCCGGCGTGATCGTCAGCCAAGACCGCGTGGCCCAGAACGCCGCGGAAAAGCAAACGTTACACGCCTGGGGCGCTATCGCCGTCGACATGGAGGCAGCGGCGGTGGCGGCACGAGCAAAACGCGCCGGATTGCCCTTTGCGTGCATCAAAGTAGTGTCGGATCGGGCCGGCGAGTCATTCGGACTGGATCTAAACCGGATGCGCTCGACGGACGGCCATATCCGGCGTGGGAAAATCAGTTATTACGCACTCACGCACCCCAAGGTCATTCCAGAGCTTCTTCGCTTGAAGCGCCGGACTGAGGGCGCTGCCAAAGTGCTGGGGGAGTTTCTTGTTAATTGCCGAATCAGCTCGGAGCCAGACAGTACGCCATCCGAGTGAGTCCGTGCCTCCGTCCATGAGAGCAGCCGTCTATACGGGCAACGGCCATGTTACTGTTCAATCCGTACCGACACCTTCAGCCGGGCCGGGCGAGATCCTGGTGCGAGTAGAAAGCTGCGGCATCTGTCATACCGATCTGAAGAAGATCGAGTACAACATCCTGCCGCCTCCGCGCATCTATGGTCACGAGACTGCCGGTGTAGTTGGGTCGGTGGGAGAAGGCGTCACCAAATACGTCCCCGGCGACCGCGTTGTCATTTTTCACCACATACCGTGCGGAGACTGCTTTTATTGCCATCGCAGACTTTACGCGCAGTGCAAGCTCTATAAGAAAGTGGGAATCAGCGCCGGTTACGAGCCGGCCGGAGGCGGATTTTCGGAATACGTGCGAGTGATGGATTGGATCGTGGAGCGCGGCGTGGAACGGATTCCCGCCGGTGTTTCGTTCGATCAAGCCTGTTGGGTCGAGCCCGTCAACACCTGCCTGAAGGGCGTCGAAATGCTCGCGCTCCAGCTTGGTGACGTAGTGGCCGTGCTCGGCCAAGGCCCTATCGGACTCATCTTCACCATGCTGGTCAAGCGCACAGGCGCGCACGTCCTCTCCACTGACTCCATCGAATTCCGCCGCGGTTTATCCCAACGCTTGGGGGCGTCCCCTTTCGATCCACAACAGGACGGTCTCGCCGAAGCGATCAAGACACAGACAGAAGGCCGGGGCGTCGATGCGGTTATCGTCGCCACCAACGCTCGCGGCCTCGTGCAGCAGGCGCTCCAGATCTCCCGCCCTGGGGCGAAAATTCTTCTCTTTGCGCAGACCTCCGTTGCCGAGCGAATCGAGATTTCGGGCTCCGACATCTGTGTGGGCGAGCGCATTTTGCTAGGCTCCTACAGTGCGGACGTGGACCTACAGACGGAAGCCGCCCGGCTGGTCTTCAGCGGCGAACTGCCCCTCCTCCAGCTGATATCCGATCGCGTATCGTTAGAAAACATCACCAGCGGCATTGAAACCGCCCTCCACCCCAATGAGTCCTCGCTGAAGGTTGTGGTTCATCCCCAGGAGCGAAGTTGATGACCGCGCTCACAGACACCATGCAGGCCGCGGTTCTGTACGGCAAGGAAGATGTGCGGCTTGAGTCCGTTCCGGTGCCGTCGCTCGACCCCGGTGAGCTACTGGTTCGTGTCCGCGCCGCGCTCACATGCGGAACAGACGTAAAGGTGTTTCGTCGCGGCTATCACGCCAAAATGATTCAACCGCCCGCGCTGTTCGGGCATGAGATGGCGGGTGATGTGGTCGCCGTCGGGTATGGTGTCACGCGATTCCGCCCAGGTGATCGGGTGGTTGCGGCAAACTCCGCTCCGTGCGACCGCTGTTTCTTCTGCCAGCGAAATCAGAAGAATTTGTGCGAAGATCTGATGTTTAACAATGGCGCCTACGCGGAGTTCATGCGCCTGCCGGAGCGCATTGTCGCCAAAAACACCTACCGTATTCCGGACCATCTCGATTATCGCGATGCGGCTCTTGTCGAACCTCTTGCCTGCGCCTTACGAGGGCTTGATGAAAGCGGTATTCAGCCCGGCGACACGCTCGCGGTGCTCGGGCTCGGGCCCATTGGCCTCATGCTTGTTCGTCTTGCCAGGTTCGCCTTCGGTGCTCGCGTGATTGCGCTCGCGCGCCGTATTGAGCAGGTGGACCGCGCCATGATGCTGGGCGCCGAAGAAGGCGTTCTCCTCGGTAAACCGGACACGGTGGTTACGGAAGTGAAGGCCCGAACCACGGGGCGCGGGCCGGACGTTGTCATTGAAGCGATTGGTCATCCCGATGCCTGGGAGCTGGCGACTCGCTTGGTTCGCAAAGGCGGTACCATCAACTTCTTTGGCGGTTGCGCCACCGGCGCCAAGGTGGGTCTCGACACAGGTCTGCTTCACTATTCCGAGATCACCTGCAAAGCCAGCTTTCATCACACTCCCGACCACATTCGCCGCGCACTCAATCTCATCGCGGATGGCACTCTTACTGCTCGCCACTTGGTGAATCACGAAGAACCCCTCAGCCATCTTCCGCAAGTGCTGGCCGATCTTGCGCACCATAGGAATGGGCATATCAAGACCGCCATTATTCCCGGACAATAAGAACGCGTGACGGTCGCCCATCTTCAGCCGAAAGACTTCATCCAGCAAGTTCCGGAAAGCGCGGCCTATTCAGAAGCCGATGCTCTCGATTACACGCGCTGGCTGGCGACTCATCACTACGAAAACTTTCATGTCGCCAGCTTTCTGCTGCCTAAGAAGCTGCACCAGGATTTCTATAACGTGTATTCCTACTGCCGCTGGGCAGACGATCTGGGTGATGAGATCGGAGATGCGCGCGAAAGTCTGCGGCTGCTCGCCTGGTGGCGCACTGAACTCGAAGCCATGTATCGCGGCGAGGCCTCCCACCCGGTATTTGTGGCTTTAAAAGGAACGATCGAGCGGCATGAAATTCCCATGGAGCCTTTCGACCGCTTGATTCGCGCGTTTGAACAGGATCAGGTGGTTACTCGCTACAGCAGTTTCGAAGAGGTGTTCGGTTATTGCGTTAACTCTGCGAATCCGGTCGGCCACTTAGTGCTCTATCTGGGCGGCTATCGCGACGCAGAACGTCAGCGACTCTCCAATTACACCTGCACTGCTCTTCAACTCGCCAACTTCTGGCAGGACGTCACGGTAGATCTACTCAAGGACCGCATTTACCTGCCGAGCGATCTGCTCGCAAAACATGGTTACACAACGGAGGAGTTATTTGCACATCAGTACAACGGCAATTTCAAAGCGGTCATGGCTGAAGCCGTTTCGGTTGCTGAGGATCTCTTTCGCAAAGGCTTGCCGCTGATCAAAATGGTAGATCGCCGGCTGGCTCTTGATCTTGATCTGTTTACCCGCGGCGGGATGAAGGTTCTTGCGAAAATCAAGCTACAGGATTACGACGTTCTGAAACGCCGGCCGTATGTCTCGAAGCCGGAGCGCGTCGGCATTCTCCTCTCATGCCTGCATCGGCTGCTCCCGTTCTGACACCCGTCTCCATCCAGCAGTCCTACCGCTATTGCCGCGACATCGCGCGCAAACGCGCCAAGAATTTCTACTATTCATTTCTGCTGCTTGAAAAGGCTCAACGCGATGCCATGTGCGCCATCTACGCGTTCATGCGGCACTGTGACGACCTGACCGATGACCCGGCCACATCCGACAAATCACACCTCCAGCAAAGCGTGGCCGTCTGGCGGGTGCAGCTGGACCATGCACTGGCAGGGCACATCGACAGCGATGATCCCATCTGGCCTGCCTTCCACGATTCAGTGAAACGCTATGCGATTCCTCATCGCTTCTTCCACGAAATGATCGATGGCATCACGTCCGATATCGAGCCCCGGCAAATGCAGACGTATGACGAACTATACCGATACTGCTACCAGGTGGCATCCGTCGTTGGTCTCACGGTCATCCATATCTTTGGGTTTACGTCCGTCCGGGCATTGCTGCTGGCCGAAAAGTGCGGCATTGCGTTTCAGTTGACCAACATCATGCGCGACGTACGCGAAGATGCGGAGCTGGGCCGAGTCTACTTACCGGCGGAAGACTTGCAGCGCTTCGGAGTTCCAGTTGAGCAATTGCGCTCCGGAACCGAAAACGATCAGTTTCGCGAACTGATGCGCTTTGAGGGTGTGCGGGCGCGCGCATATTATGACGAATCGGCCCCGCTGCTTGATTTGATACAGCCCAAGAGCCGCCGTTCGCTTTGGGCGTTACGCGAGATCTATCTTGGCCTGCTCGTCAGGATTGAGAAAGCGCATTATGCTGTTCTCCGCCGGCGCATCAACGTGCCTACACGAACTAAAGTGGCTTTGCTGCTTCGGGCGTTCATGCGTTAGCGGCCGCTTGAGTTGCTGTATAAGTGAAGATCCATTCCGAGCCCGCGCCATCGATCACAACCTCTTCGCTTTGCGCCGGAAGAAACCATGCTTGTCCCGCTTTGCATCGTCTACCGTCTATCGTTCCCGACCCTTTCACACAGATAAGCAGCGTGTAGTAGGGCAGTCCGCCGGCGATACGCAGAGAAGCGTCCGGTCGCAGCCGCTCGATCCGAAAGTACTCGCAGGCAAGCATCTCATCTCGCCCCTCAGCCAGCTTGATTGTCTTTGCCTCGGCTGTGTGCGGCCCCAGCTGCGAGACGCGCACGCCATGCTCCAGATGCAGCTCGCGCGCCCGGCCATAATCGTACAGCCGGTACGTAATGTCTGAATTCTCTTGGATCTCACAGATGGTCACCCCAGCGCCGACCGCGTGCACCGTTCCCGCCGGCACAAATACCACATCACCTACCTGCACCTTCTTCCAATGCAGCAACTGCTCCACTTCGCCTGACGCAACCGCAGCCTGAAATGTCTCTGGCTTAAGCGTCTGGTCAAAACCAACCGCTACCTCACCGGGCGGCTGCGCATCGAGGACATACCAAGCCTCCGTCTTGCCCAAGCTGCCATGATGTTTTTGCGCATAGGCGTCGTCCGGATGAACCTGTACCGAAAGACGTTCGGTGGTCAGCAGAAATTTCACAAGCAGCGGACAGATACCCGGATGTTGCGGATTGCCCGCCGTTCCCAACACTTCGGGATGCTCGCGCAGCAACTCCCCCAAAGGCTTGCCGGGAGCCGTTTGATTTTCTTCAAACGTGAACCAAACCTCGCCAATCCGCTCGCTCCCTGGCGTACTCGGAAAGTAGGGAGCAAGCGAATCGCGTCCCCAAACACGCTCGCGAAATAGAGGCAGAAGTTCAATCGGCCGCCGCAATTCAAGAGCCGTCATCCCTTCGCTCTCAACCAATATCTTCGCGGCCCAGGTACAGTTCGCTGACCAGCGCCTTGTGGTTCTCTAAAACCCGAGATCGCCGAATCTTCATGGTGGGTGTTAACTCGCCATGTTCGATGCTCCATTCGCGATCCAGCACTTTGAACCGCCTTATTCTTTCAAAGTCGGCCAGTTGCTTATTCACTCTTGTGACGGCGCTCCGAACAGCCTTCGCCACGGGCTCCGCTTCCACAACTTCGGCCATGGGCCGCTCAGCAAATCTCATCATTCCGTCCAGACTCTGAGCCTGCGCAATGTTCAGTGTCAGCAGAGCCGTGACGTAAGGCTTCTTATCGCCAACCAGCAGCACTTGGTTCACCACCGGCTCCATCTTGAACAGGTTTTCTATGCGCGAAGGGTAAATCTTCTTGCCGTTCGACGAGACAATCAATTCCTTTTTGCGCCCAGTGATGTACCAGAACCCATCATCATCCACTTCGGCAATATCGCCGGTCGCGAACCAGCCATCGGCGGTCATGACAGATTTGGTGGCGGCCTCATCCCGGTAATAACCCTTGAAGATGCACGGCGTCAGCACCTGCAACTCGCCATCGTCGGCAAGACGCAGTTTTACCCCCGGCAATGCTTTGCCGACGCTACCCGGCCGGGGCACTCCCAGCGGATTGAAGCAAACAATACCTGCTTCCGTCAGCCCATAACCCTCTATAAGGGGCATCCCAATGGCGGCGAAGAACTCGGCCAGATCTTTGCCCAGCGGCGCCGCCCCGCAAGGCGCCACTCGAATTCTTCCGCCCAGGCGTTCCCGCACCTTTGAGAAAACCAGCTTGTCGGCAACCTTCAACATCGGCTTCATCCATCCCGGCAGTGGCTTCCCGGCTTGTCTGCGCTTGGCAGCTTCCGCCCCCAGGCCAAGCGCTCCGTCGAAGATTTTTTTTGCCAACGCCGGACGCTTCTTTAGCTCACTTAGCACCGTCGTGTACATCTTTTCCCAAACGCGTGGCGGCGCCAGGAAGACTGTGGGCCGTATGCTCTTGAGCTCCGAAGGCAATCGCGCCAAACTTTCCGAAAACCACACCGGAGTGCCCATGCGCATGGGAACCAATTCCGACACAATCCGTTGCGCAATGTGGGCAGAGGGCAGGAAGACGAGCATGGAATCTTCCGGTTGCATCGGCAGGACGATAGGACCCATATCGAGGTTTGCCAATACCGCGGCATGGCTTGAGAGCCCCATCTTCGGCTCACCCGTGGCGCCCGAAGTCAAATACAGGATGGCGTCGTCCTCGGGTGTCAGCTCTTCCTGAATGCGGGTAAATAAGGACGAGTCGCGCTCCAACGCCTCACGCCCCAGCTGCTGTAAAGCCGCCAACGAGAGCGTACCTTGCTGTTCGCCCGTCATCAAAATCACGTGCTGAGGCATCACGTCGCCGAGCGCTTCCACTGCCTGCCTCAACTCCCCAAGCGTTTTCGCGTCTTCGACAAACAGGAACCGCGCTCCTGTCCCTTGCCAGCTTTTGGCAAGATCCGGCATGGGGTAGGCGGTGTAGAGTGCGCCTGCGATCCCGCTCGCGCCCATGATGCCTAAATCCACCAGATAAAACTCGGCGCGCGTTTCACACAGGATGCAAACAATCTCACCCTTACTCAGCTCCAGCGCGCGCAGCCCTAGCGCAATTTCGCGCGATGTGCGCAACCACTCGTTCCAGCTGAATGTGCGATGCCCCCCGCCCGCCTTGCTCCCGTTGGGCTGATACAAAGCAATTGCGTCGCCGTACTGCTTGGCGGATTGTTCCAGAACTGTAAAGACAGTACGTGCTGCCATCGCACGAATTTTACCAATGAACGAATTTCGCCAATCAACGACAGCGGTTGGCAGAGGCTGGGCATCTGGGCCCGGATGAGACAATCTAGGTTTGCCTCCTCGTCCCGATCCAAGCCCCTCTGGTCTAGATCCAAGCACCCACCAAGACGCCCTGCCTTCCGAAGTGAATGCCCGGCGTCCCCTTGCGTATCGCGAGGAAGCTTTCCTGAGAAGCCCCGACTCCCGCCCGCTTCGTATTCTCTCTGAATACCTCTGGCCGTTGTCGCATTTCCAGGAGGAAAAGATCCACGACACCATCGTGTTCTTCGGGTCTGCTCGCATTGAAGAAAACGGTCCGCTCGGGCGCTACTACAGCGAAGCTCGCGAACTGGCGAAATTGGTCACCCAATGGGCCGAGTCCATCTCTAATTTGACAAGCAAGGCCGAGCGGCGTCACCGCTTCGTCGTCTGCTCCGGCGGCGGCCCCGGCATTATGGAGGCCGCCAATCGCGGGGCTAGCGATGCCAGCGGAAAAACCATCGGGCTCAATATCGGTCTACCCTTCGAACAGCGGCCCAATCCATACATCACTCCGGAACTCTCATTCGAGTTCCACTACTTCTTCATGCGCAAGTTCTGGTTTGCGTATCTGGCGCGCGCCTTAGTCGTGTTTCCAGGCGGTTTCGGAACGCTTGACGAATTAATGGAGATACTGACGCTGGCGCAAACCAAGAAGCTGGAGAGCAAGATCCTGATCGTACTCTACGGTTCTGACTTCTGGCACGAGATATTGAATTTTGACGCGCTCATCAAACATGGCGTCATCTCGGCATCGGATCTCGACTTATTCCGCTTTGCCGATACCCCCGAAGCCGCCGTCGATATCCTCCGCCAAGGTTTGACGCAATACTATCTCGACCCGGAAAGTGTCCTGCCGCATCCCGCCGAAGAAGCACCCGAAATTGCGCGAACCAGGACATCTTCATAACAACCGTGAAGCTCTATCGCACAACCGATGGGCCAGTTGTTCAAACGGAAGATGGCTGTGTCCGTATTGTGAATGGGGACTGGAACGCATTGACAACCCGCGACGATCTCGGCTCGTATCTGGAGCGTGAGGTCAAGCAGGCAGCGCCATGCGAACCGCCCCATGCATCCAAGCTGCTTGCGCCCATTGCAGAACAAGAAGTTTGGGCCGCCGGCGTCACTTACTATCGCAGCCGCACGGCCCGCATGGAAGAATCTCAAACGGCAGGCGGTGGCACGTTTTACGATCGCGTGTATGAAGCGGAGCGCCCGGAACTGTTCCTCAAGGCCACTGCACAGCGCGTCGTAGGGCCGGGCGCGAACGTTCACATCCGGCGCGATTCCAAATGGAATGTACCCGAGCCCGAGCTGACGCTTCTGATATCGCCTTCCGGCAAGCTGATCGGCTACACAGCGGGTAATGACATGAGCTCGCGCGATATTGAAGGCGAAAATCCGCTCTATCTGCCACAGGCAAAGGTCTATGAGCGTTCTTGCGCGCTTGGCCCGTGCATACTGGTTCACTCCGGTCCGCTCCTCACGGAGACTCGCATCAGCTTAGACATCACGCGCGGCGGAAGCAGTGCTTTTGCGGAGGAAACTACTCTTGCACAGTTAAAGCGCAGCAGCGCCACGCTGATTGAGTACCTGTACCGCGAGAATACGTTCCCAAACGGCTGTTTTCTACTCACAGGAACCGGCATCGTGCCGCCCGACACGTTCACGCTTCAGCCCGGCGACCGCATACTCATCACCATTGATTCCATCGGCACTCTTGAAAATATCGTTGATTGATCCGCGGCAAGGTGAGCTTCACCGAAAGCTGAAACACGCGCCACTTTGTGTCATCCAAGCTTTTGGAGGCTGAAGTGTCACAAGCTGATCACGATAGCGAAATTAAAAAACTCGGCGAGTTGATGAAAGGCATCAAGTTCGCCATGCTCACGACGGTAGAAGAGGACGGATCACTTCACAGCCGGCCCATGACGACGCAAGAAGTGGAGTTCGATGGCGACCTGTGGTTCTTCACTCGTGTGAGCTCGCCGAAGGTTTGGGAATCCCAGCAGCATCGTCAGGTCAGCGTCACTTTTGAAGATCCGGGCAAAAGTAAATTCATCTCTGCGTCAGGCGTTGCGCAGCTCATTCGCGACCGCGAAAAAATGAAGGAGCTTTGGAGCCCGGTTCTCAAGATCTTCTTCACTGAAGGATTGGAAGATCCTGATTTGGGGCTCATCAAAGTGAGCGTCGAAAGAGCGGAGTACTGGGACTCGGCGCCTACCTCCGTCGGCCGTGCGTTTAATCTTGCAAGAGCTTATCTCACAAAAGACCCCAGCAAGCTTGGTGATCACGGCAAGGTCGAGCTGAAATAAGCAAAAAACCGAGCCACGTTCTAAGATGACAAGCATGCGGCTTGTCACGTTTGAATTGGCAGGTCAAGCTCGTCCCGGCGTTCTCTCGGACGTAGATACGGTGCTTGACCTTTCCACCATCGGGTTTCAATCTCTCCTTGAGTTCATCGAGTCCGGCCGCGAGGGCCAATCAAAGGCCGAGATGTTCAAGGACCAATCTCCTCAGAGTGCCAGGCACTTCTTGCGCGAAGTGAAACTGCTTGCGCCCATTCCAAGGCCCCGCAAGCTGATCTGCGTCGGTCTAAATTATCGTGACCACGCACTGGAAACGGGTTCAGAGATTCCGGCCGTACCCACAATCTTCAACAAGTTTGCCACCGCGGTAATTGCTCCCGGTGAAAATATCGTGTTGCCGAAAGTATCGAAATCCCCTGACTACGAGGCTGAATTTGCCTTTATAATCGGGCGGGGTGGACGCCATATCGCCGCTGAGAACTGGGCCGATCATGTATACGGCTACACCATCGTGAACGATGTATCGGCACGCGATTACCAGCGCGCCACTACACAATGGCTGATGGGCAAGACCTTCGACACATTCGCTCCCATGGGTCCCTGGATTGTGACAGCGGATGAGATTGCCGACCCGCACGATGTGGACATCCAGCTCGACATCAATGGCGAGATGCTGCAGAATTCAAACACTCGCGAGCTGATCTTCAAAGTGCCCGATCTGATCGCGTTCCTTTCAAGCGTGTTCACTCTTGAGCCGGGAGACATTGTTTCGACCGGTACACCTTCCGGCGTGGGCGTCGCGCGCAAGCCGCCGCGCTTTCTCAAGCCGGGAGATCAAGTGACCGTCAAAATCCCCAAGATCGGCGAATTGCGCAACCCAGTTGTCGCGGAGGCGTGATCCTCAATGCCTTCTTTTACGCTCGGACAATTGGCTGAGCTGCTCGGCTGCCAGGTCTCAGGCGATGCGCACACCGAAATTACCGGCGTCTCGACGATCGAGAAGGCCGGTCCAAGCGAGATCACTTTTCTCGCCAACATGAAGTACGCGCCTAAGGCTAAGGAGACGCGCGCCGCCGCCATCATTGCCGCCGAGCCGGTAAAAGACACGTCCGCCGCGACCCTTCTTTCGACCAATCCCTATTTCGACTTCGCGCGAGTTTTGGCCCTCTATTGCAAGCCTCTGAAGCCTGCCCCCGGAATACATGCAACCGCCTGCATCGCGGATACCGCCGTGCTTGGACCCAATCCGTCGATCGGTGCTTATGCTGTGGTGGGACCGAACACCACCATCGGCGCAGGTGCCGTCCTTCATCCACACGCCGTCATTTATGAAGGCTGCACCATTGGAGACGATTTCACGGCACACTCGCATGTCTCGGTACGGGAGTTTACCCGTATCGGCAATCGCGTCACGCTGCACAACGGCGTGGTCGTAGGCGGAGATGGCTTCGGGTTCGCCAAGGGGAACGATGGGCGCCAACACAAAATTGCGCAGTCCGCCATCACGATTCTCGAAGATGACGTGGAAGTACAGACACTCACCTCCATTGACCGCGGCGCCCTTGAAGACACGCGCATCAAGCGTGGCGCGAAGATCGACAGCCTGTGCCAGATCGGCCATGGCTGCGTTGTCGGCGAAGACAACATCATCTGCGGCCAAACGGGATTAGCAGGCAGCACGATTCTCGAAGAGAACGTCATTATGGCGGGTCAGACCGGATCCTCCGGCCACTTGACCATTCACAAAAACGCAATTGTATGGGCGCAATCGGGTGTAGGCCACGATGTTCCCGAAGGCGGGATTGTCAGCGGGTCCCCCGCCTTCGATTCACGTGATTGGTTGCGTGCCTCTGCTGCTTACTCCAGGCTGCCCGAGATGCTGCGCACGCTCAGAGCACTGGAACGCCGCTTGGCCGAACTAGAGAAGCCCGTTCGATAAGTAGTTGATCCTCTACCTGGGTCGCTAGGGCGTTACTACAATATTGCTTTGCTCCTGGCCGCTCTTCCCGTCCTTGTACATCAGCAGCAGTCCCTTCTGCGAAGGAGAGTTGCCGTTATAGGGCCCGGTAAAGTAAACGTTGGCCGCGTTGTTCGGAAAGATGCTAAGCGTCGCGGAACCATTGATAGGCACCGTCAACCCATTAAGGCCGCTGTAGTATTGCGGCATGTCCAGCTCATAGTTCATGGGACCGATGCTGTCAGTCAGATTGCCTGTGAAGTAATTGTCGAAGGCCAATACTCTGAAGGTGAACGGCGTACTGGCATTCAGCGTGAGCCCGGTCGATGTCGTAAAAGCGCTTAGCGGAGCGGTGAAGATTACGTTCGCGGAATCCAGGTCGGCGCTTGCAAAGTAGTACGCTGTCGCCTGACCGGTCGTGAGATCCGCCACCCAAACTGCGTTCTGCCCTGTAGGCGCTGTCGCCCCGCTGCCTAAGCCAAGATCCTGGTTGAAGACGTCGAAATCCGGAACACCGTCGTTGTTCACATCGATGAAAACATCAAATTCGGCCGGAAAGTCCGGGTGAGATCTCTGCCCGAAGGTATTAATGGCAAACTGGACCCCTAAGCTGGAACATGTCGCGTTTAGACATAGCAGGCGCAAGCCCACAGCTTGCAGGTTGATAACTGCGTGCACAGAACCGGGCGCCGGTTGCGCGGAAGGCGGGAACTGAGTGCCCGTACCCGTCAGCGCGAACACATCCACCAGACCACCTACTGCGCCCGGAGTGTTAGAAAGCAGCACGTTCGCCGGGTTGCCGTTTAGTGCCACGCTAGCAACAGCGGGCTGAACATTCGCGGCCTTGTGGGGCAGAATGTGCCAAGGCAAGTGAATGTTTTCGCTACCGCTGGCGAAGGTGAGATATCCTGCGTATTCCACCGTGTTCAGCAACTCACCATTGGCGCCATTTGTTCCCCCATTGAGCGTCCACACCGGAAGAGAAAAGGCATTCGCCGTTGCCGTCAAAGTGAAGCTGGCGCTGCCGTTTGCCGGAACGAGAAGGCTGGAGGGCGTGCTGATGGTAAACCCGGTTCTGTTCGGGGCGTCGCGATAGACGTTGCCAATCGAATAGGTACGCGTCGTGTTGCTGTAATTCCGCACCACAACTTTCTTCTTGAATGTCTGATTAGTGTTCAAGCGGTAAGTGCCGAAAGAGAGGCTAACCGCAAGTGGGCTACTGGCGTCCCAGGCCGCCGTGGTGGAGGCAGCGGCGCGGTCCACGCGCAATTCGCCGGCGCCCATACGGCTCATAGGAGCGAGATACCCAGGTTGCGTCGCGGAGTTTTCGTAAACGGCCGGTTCGGTGTTCCCCATCAGAAGCGCTTTTACATCTAGAGGCGCCAGGGAATGAGTCTTCGACAGCAGCAGCGCCGCGGAACCCGCAGTCAGGGGCGTCGCGAAAGATGTTCCGCTTTCAGAGCTCTGGCCGGTTCCCGTGCCTGCGTCAGCCGCGACGATGGTGCCCGGCGCGCTCATGTCCGGCTTCAGCATGTTGTAGCTGTAACCCGGTCCGCGCGACGAATAGCTGGCTATGTTGCCTGCCAACGGAATCGCATTCCCCGCGCTCAGTGTGACGTTGACAGTCGAGGAGCCCAAGGCCGTCTTTATAGTGTTGCTGTAAGCCTGGATAATGACCAGTGAAGGCACAAAATCCGTTCCACCGCCGTTCGAGAACGTAATCGCGTCGCCGGGCGCAACAAGACCGATAAGAACACCGATCGCACCGGCCCGGGCCGCCCGGTCGACCTTCAAGCTAATACTGCAACTGCCGCGGTCAATCAGGAATACTTTGCCGCTCAGGTCGCCGGAAGGGTAGGGATCGGCGGGAGTAGTTCCCGCAGCCGGACAGCCCCGCCCCACATACGCGACGTTGCCGGTAACGGGCGTCGTGATGGGCGCCCAGTCGAGCGTAGCTGTATTGCCATAAGTTCCCGCAATGCCGGCCGGGGAGTTGATGACTAGAGGAATCGCGGTTGCGGTCACGCTGGTTGTTGCAGCAAGGGCGATCGCTTCGGGAGTCGTGCCGGGTTGGCTGACAATGTACGGAACATCTCCATCGTTGCCTCCCGCAATCACACTGACGATCCCGAAGTTCACCAGATTCGTAAACATCTCGCTCTCATCGTCTTCGCGCTGGCCGAACGAACCGCCGATTGACATACTGATGATGTCCACCGCATGGTTTAGCGTTCCACTGTTACTCGGATCAAGCGCATAGTCGAGGCCTTCAAGGATGGCGACACCGCTACAGGCAGAGGTCAACGAGCTGCAAACCTTTACCGCATAGAGCTGAGCGCCGGGAGCCGTGCCGACGTGAACTCCGTCGTTGCTGTGTCCGCCGACGATGTCGGAGGTATGGGTGCCGTGCCCCGCGAGATCAATTGGGTTCGGGTCGGGAGCAAGCGGTCCGTTGGGCCAGACTTCGCCCACAAAATCGTAACCGCCGATCACCTTGGCCGTGGGAAACAGCGCCGGCGGCGGGGCGCCGGTCGCAGCCGCTTTGGCCAACTGGTAATCGGCAACATTCCCGGAACCGCCCAAGTTGTAATGAGTGTAATCAATCCCGGTATCGAGCATGGCGACCCGAATACCCTGCCCCGTGTAGCCGCTGGCCTGAACGGAAATCGCCCCAATATAAGGTAGCGTGTTCGCAAGCGCCACTTGCATATCGGGGAGAGGTCGAACCGCCGTCACACCGCCGATATTCTCTACCGCGGAAAGCTGGCTGCTATCAATGGAAACCAGAAGAGCGTTATGGCCTTTGCTGACTCGGCCAAGTTCCACACCGCCAATGGCGCTCACCTCTGCCATCACCGCGTCCTGCTTCTGCTTGATCTGCGCTAGATAGGCGCGCTGCTGATCAGCCGTCATGACGATTCCGTTTTGCTTGGCATTGGCGCCCACCGCAACTACAAGCGGGGTGTCCTGCAGCTTAATGGCGACCTGTACCGCTCCGGCTGGAGTGCGCACCGCGCCGGCGAAATGCCCCACGCCCGACACCGGCCCATCCGGCAGGGCCTGCGCTGACGAACCAGCGAGACGCGCATTCGTCTGCGCAAAAGCCGTGGTGTTGAAAAGAACAGAAACCACAGCTACTACTCGAAGCAAAAATCTCACGAACTCTCCTGATCTGAAGCTTGCTGAACCTTACCCTGAGGAAGGGCGAGATGTCAATACGAACCTTTCCTGAAACCTAATTCCGTTTACGCCTGTCTCCTCCCAGAATATTCCCGCTTTCTTTCCGCAGGATCATTTCTTCCAGGAGACAACGTTGCTTTTTAAATCAGCCCTTATAGCATTTCTATCCCTAGGCCTGTGTGCCGCCAATACAGTTACCGCCAGCGGCGCAGGACCGGTTCCAAGCAGCGCCGAAGATCTTAGCGGCAACAGGTCGCTCACCGGCATCGTTGGCGCCATCGCCGATCCGTTTGGGGTCAACCTCTTCAAGATCACCATCGTGAACTACCTCGACTTCTCTGCCATAACAGTTCCGGTCGGAGCGTTCGGCATACCCGATACAGAGCTGTTTTTGTTCAATACGAGCGGCCGCGGCGTTTACGGAAACGACGATATCTCCAGCAGCAACACCTTCTCATGCCTGCCTTCGGCTGACTCCGCCAACCCTTGTGGCTACGGCCGCAACGGCGTGGGTCCTATCGGCAATGGCATTTACTATCTGGCGATCACGCGCTCGGCAAATGGTCCTCTGAGCAACAGCGGTGAGATCTTCACGAATCTGCAGGCCGGGGCGGTTGCCGGACCGGACTTGACGGCCGGCGGCGCCGACGTGCTGAACGGCTGGGACAACGGCGTTTTCACTAGTCCCGACTTTGATCTCACACGCTACTCCATCGAATTGAATGGCATCGCGCCCGAACCTGCTACCTGGTCGCTGATCGGAGCCGCCGGGCTAGCTCTGTTGTTGTTTAGACGGAAGTTTGTGACCCATCAATAAGCAGTTCGGGTCTCCATGCGTTTGCGCCCGATCGGAAATCGGCTGACTGCTCCACTGCTGGCGCGACTGATACTCTCGTCTCAAGATGAGAGTCGTGGTTGGGATTACAGGTGCTTCCGGCGCGATTTTCGCCATCCGCGCGCTGGAGGTGATGCAGGCGCTTTCTGTTGAAACACACTTAATCGTCAGCCGCTGGGCGCGGACCACCATCGCCCACGAAACGAACTATTCGCTAGCTCAGGTGGAGGCGCTTGCCTCTGTTGTCCATCACGAAGAAAACCAGGCCGCGCCTATTTCCAGTGGTTCTTTCAAGACGGACGGCATGATGGTCGCCCCGTGTAGTATGCGGACGTTGGCGGCGATTCGCGGCGGCTTCGGTGAAACGCTGATCTGCCGGGCAGCCGACGTCATCCTAAAAGAACGGCGAAAACTGGTGCTGCTCGCGCGCGAAAGCCCCTTCAGCGAGATCCACTTAGAGAATATGCTGGCGCTGGCCCGCATGGGAACCGTCATTCTTCCGCCTGTACCCGCATTTTATACTCGTCCAAAGAACATAGACGACATTGTGAATCACGTGGTAGCCCGGCTGCTGGACCAGTTCGGCCTGGAGTCGCCGGGCGTTGCGCGCTGGGAGGGATTTGTACCACGCGAATGATTCCCCTGTACGAAACCAACTGCTAAGAGCACAATTCCATATTTCGGCATCCAACACCGAGCAGAGGAAACACAACCTATGAGCAAGCAAGCCAATACTGAAACACAGAAAAAGATGGGCGAAGCCATCAACAAAGGGCATCTCGAAGCTTTCCACGAGATTTTTGCCTCAGACGTTGTAGACCACGATCCGGCGCCCGATCAGCCGCAGGGACCCGCTGGCTTCATCCATTTCTTCACCGGTTTCCGCAGTGCTTTTCCCGATCTAGCCATTGCCGTTGAGCATACTGTGGCGGATGAAGACAACATTTCGCTCGCTTATACGATGACGGGCACCCACAAGGGCAACTTCATGGGAATTCCAGCAACTGGCAAGAAGATAAAGGTGCGCGGCATGCAGATCGCGCGCTTTGAAAACGCCCGGATTGTGGAGCGCTGGGGCAGTTCTGATGAATTAGGCATTCTCAAGCAAATCGGGGCAGTCAAAGGCGTGGATGCGGTCACGCAAATCCCGGCCATCACCGGCCAGGAGCTCTAAGAGAAAACGGGCTTGGACTTTTTATCAGCCGAAGCCTGTTCCCGCGCTTATTCGTCGCGTAGCACACGCATTGGATCCAGTCGCGAGGCGCGCAATGCCGGCAAGAAGGATGAGAGCGCGGCGACTGCAAGGACCATGGCTGGCACCGCGACATAGGTAGCGGCGTCGGCCCGCGAGACACCGTATAGCATGCCCGCCAGTAAGCGCGACAAGGCGGCACTCAGGGCCAACCCCGCCAGGCAACCTGCCAGTGCCACGTAAAGCCCACGAGCGAGGAAGCGCCCGAGAATCTGGCGCGGAACGGCGCCGAGCGCGATGCGCAGGCCCACCTCGCGATGGCGTACGGTGACGAAGTAGCTCAGCGTTCCGTAGATGCCCACGCACGCGAGCGAAATCGCGGTCAAAGCAAACAGCGTGAGCAGCAGGGTGCGAAACCGGTTTTCGGCGAGTGAATCGAAGAGCGTTTCTTCAAGCGGCGCGAGATTATAGACGGAACGATTCGGCTCAATTTGATGGATCTTCTGGCGAATTGTGGCGGCCATGCTGAGTGGATCGCCGTGGGTGCGAACAAGGTACGAGCGATCGGGATCCGGACCGTTTGCGCAGTTGTACAACGTCGGAACGGGTTCACGGTTCATGCCATCCTCCCGCGCATCGCCCACGACGCCGATAATTTGGGCAGGCTCGAATAAAGGGAACGGCGACTGAATGACTTTAATGTGATGGCCGACCGCGGAAGATTCGTTCAAGTAAGCGTCCACAAAGCTGCGATTGACCACTGCGGTTTTCCAGCTGGCTTCGGCGCAGAGCTTTCCTGCCAGCAACGGAATACGCATCACTGCAAAGTACCCGGGAGATACGAATTTGACGTCTGGAATGATCTTTCTGTCAGGTGTTAGCTGAGCATCCAGCAGCTTGTACTCCAACCGGTATTGAAATGGAGAAGACCCAGGCAAGAACTCAGAGTCCGCGGCGCCTTCGACGCCAGCGATACTGCGCAATGCATCAAGGGTCCGGTTGATACCCTGATTCAGCTTTGTTTGATTGGCCGTTTCGCCATAGTCGCCGCTGATGCGAAACGAGAGCACGTGGTTGGCATCGAAGCCGGGCGACACGCGCCCGAGCTCCTGAAAGGTGCGCAGGAGTAAGCCCGCGCCGACGAGCAAAGTGACCGCAAGCGCTACCTGGGTACCAACTAACATCCACTGCAGAGTAGTTACGGAGGAGACCTGATTGCGGGAGTGGCGCGCAAGGCGTCCAGCGGCACTGCGCCGTGAGCCTTGCCAAGCTGGCACAAGCCCGAACAGCAGTGTGGCCGCGACCCCACAGGCGAGCGAATAAAAAAGGATGCGCCAATCGACTGTAATTTCGTCGACCCGTGGAAGGCTCTTCGCCAAGGCGCGAAAGACGTTCGACGCAGCGGACGCGACGGCGAGGCCGACAGCAGCTCCGATGACCGCCAGCACGAAAGACTCGGTGAGAAGCTGCGCGATAACCGAAGCCCGCGAGGCGCCGAGCGAGTAGCGGATGGAGATTTCACGCTCGCGCTGCGTGGTGCGGGCGAGCAGCAGGGCGGCAATGTTGGTGCAGGCGAGCAGCAGCAGCAAGGAAACCGAGCCGAAGAGGATGGACAACGAGCGGCGCACGCCTCCGACGGTATTCTCTTTGAGAGATTCCAGAGTCACGTCAATGTTCTTGTCGGTTTTGGGAAACTGCTTGGCGAGCTGGGCTTGTACGGTAGCCAGATTGGCACGCGCTTTTTCAATGGTTACGCCCGGCTTGGTACGTCCGACTACAATGAGCCAAGTGGAGGCGCGGTCCTGCGCGTATGGTGCATCAACGGGATTGGACGCCCAGAGCTCCACGTGCCGGTCCGGGAAAAGAAAGGATGCCGGCATGACTCCGACCACGGTATAAAAGTACGAACCAATTCGGAGACGTTTGCCAATCACGCGCGGGTCGGCATGAAACATGCGCCGCCAAAACTGGTCGGAGATGATGACAGCGTTGGGGCCGCCGAAGTGAGCTTCTTGTAGCGTGAAATTACGACCAAGCATGGGCGCGACGCCCCAGACCGCCAGGAAGCGTGGCGCGACTAATGCAAGAGTTACTTTCTCGGGCAGCTCCGTAGAGTTTTCAGTGGTGTCCTCCGTGTAGTAGCCGGAGATCGCTTGAAAGGTGGAGTTCAAGCGGTTCCAGTCCTCGATCCGTACCGTCGACACTCTGGTCTCTGGAACTTTCGCGGTGCGATCCTTTTGATGAAACATCACCAAACGATCGCTATTTGGAAACGGCAGGGGCCGCAACAGAATCGCATCGACAGCGGAGAAGACGGCCGTATTTGCGCCGATGGCGAGCGCTAGCGTCAGGATCACAGTGAGCGAAAACGAAGGCGACTTGCGCATGAACCGCAGCGCATGCTTGAGGTTGCCGAGTGTGTTCTCCACCGTTGCCACGCGCTGCACATCGCGGCACTCTTCTTTGACTTGCTCCTGGCCGCCGAACTCTAGAATTGCTTGGCGGCGCGCCTCCTCCCGAGTCATGCCCGCGCGCCGGTTGCCTTCAGTCAACGCGTCGATGTGGAAGCGAAGTTCGTCATTCAAACGTTCTTCGCGATGCTTCCGGGATCTCCACCATGCCATGGCGCGTACTCCTTACTCGACGGTTTGCATAATTATGCCGACTGCCGCGGAAAGCCGTTGCCAGTTCGATTCTTCCTTACTGAGCCGACGGCGGCCTTCGGCGGAGAGCCTGTAAAACTTAGCTTGCCGCCCGTTCTCTGATTCGCCCCATTCAGCTTTGAGCCAGGCGCGCTTCTCAAGACGATGAAGAGCGGGATAGAGCGAGCCCTGTTGGACCTGCAGAACCTCTTTCGAAATCTGGCGGATGCGCAGCGAAATGCCGTACCCATGCACCGGACCGAGCGCGACAATCTTCAGAATCAACATGTCGAGCGTGCCCTGCAGCAGATCGGACTTTTCTATGGGCACGGGCTTCGGCTTCTCTCCTAGACGTTCTACTTATATATCTTCCACGCCATAGGTAGAATGTCAAGGGGAAAACGGCGGTGGGATCTGGCGCCTGAGTACTGGGAGGGTGGTCCACAATCACTGTGACAACTAGCAGAGTGGCCAAGCTGCGTGCGGGACTGGCGCGTTCCGATTACCCCACCAGTCCCGGTTGCTTGTTCAAATGCTACTAATGCGTGACTGGAACAAATTTCCAGAGTTGGTTATCGCCGCCCAGATACGACCATTGCTCCACAGCGGATCCGTTGGCGTACCCGGTCTGAACCAAGTTCTCCAAAACTAGATTGTTCGAAAGTGACTGGATGTAGAAATAACCGTTTCCGGTGGAAACCGGCAGCCAAATCCAGTTGGCACTGTCGGTGAAGCCGGAAGAGGTCACCAATTGCGCGCCCAGTTGAGCCGTTCCATTGGGCACTGCCACCTGAACACCGGTAGACGCGGAGTTGATTATGTAGCCCCCGCCGTTCGCCGAGAGCCATTGTTGAGAGTTCGTGTGAGCCCAGCCGCCGGCGGAGGGCAGTAACTGAAAATTCTGGGCCGCGCTGCCGTTGCAACTCCACTGCTGTAATCCGCCTACCCTAGCCGCTCTGCCATAGAAGCCACGTAAGCCCGTCCCGGCCTGCAGACACTTGCCGCTTAGTTTGTTGACGATGTTGACCCAACCCGTAGGAACGGGGCCCGCAGCCGCTTGGCCGGAGCTGCTGCTCACAAGCAAGCTCGATTCGTCGACCGCTTCGAAGTCCGATCCGTGCAGTTGTGTCAGGGCGTGCATCTCATCGTCATTCCACCTGGAATCGGGGACGCCGACCATAAACCAACTCGCGCCATTATCGATTACGATCGCCCCATAAGTCTTCAGCGCTTCAAGAACCACTCGGACATTCGTACTAAAGCGGCTGATGTCCACGCTCGACTTCAGACGGAAACGTGTTCCCATGGGCGGATACTGAGAACCGCTGAGCGACGAGGCTGTGCGGTTGGCTGGCCAGACATATGTATTCCCAATCCCCGTACCCGTCATCGTAATCGCGTGGTCGATGTGGCCGGCGGCGACCTCGGCGTAGCGGATCAGGCCCGGCAGGTAGGTGGTGCCGGCGGCATTTGAAGACGACCAGTACGCCGGCTTCAGCGCATCCGAATTGAGGTCGAATCTCGAAATGTTGATGATGTCCCAAGAGTCAGTGGCAGCTGACGTCTCAATCGCGTGAAAAGCTTCATACAACAGGCAGTTGTCTGTGTCTACGACGCTGAGGTGATGATCGTAACCCGTGTTGCCGGGGTCTGAAGGCGTTTCGGCCACGGCATTCGCCGGTATGGGGTATGGCCCGGGATCGCTGGTGAAGGGCCAAAGGATGTTGACATCCGCCGGATTCGTGCTATTGCCGGGCGTCAGGTTATAAGGGATGCCGTTGTCTGTGTCGTGGCCAAAATCAGGATGCGCCGGTGAGGAGGCGCCCAAACTAGCTACGTAAGCGTCAGACGCCTGGTGAACGGGAAGATTATCCGCTCTCGCATGCCAAACGTTGTCGGCCGGAAGCAAAGAGCAGCCGCCCAGCGACGGGGCGGTAGCTTGAGCGTGAAGGATAGGCGCTGTGGCCACAAGAAAGATGATAGGCGATAAAAATCGCATTGATCGAACTCCTAGCTGATATAGGCCCCCCTCGAACTTGGAATACTATTAGCGGGGCTTTGACCACTATAAGTGAATACGATGGCGAGTCGTTCACTTTTTTGCACTTTGAGGCAAACGCCGGGTGAAATGCTCACAGGCAGATGCATGGGCGTGTCGGGAGGGGGCTGGCGGCTTCTGCTGCGCCGGGTGTGGGCTCAGGAGTTTCTGGCGCCCGAAAGGTGAGGTGAGTGACTTGCTTATGAGCCTGTCAGCCAGGCGGTGTTGGTCAACAGACCATTAAGATGGCGAGGCTGTCGCGCGCTCGTGATAGGGCACTTACCTAGGAACATGACTGTTCCTACTTAAGTGGATAAACTGGCCCGGTCACGCCCGAATTGTCGTTTCAAGCGGGTGCGTGAAGCTGTTGAATGCTTGCCTGTAGCTTGCCGATCCGAATTAGGTGTTTCGCCTAGCGATTCGTCTGCGTCGGCTCAGCACGAAAGCGGCAATAAGGCCGATGCCGGCAAGAGTCCACGTACTCGGCTCGGGGTTCAAGGCGGCCGGTGTGACGCCATCGCTTTCAAAGAACCGGAACCCGAGTGTAAAATTCACACGGCTATTCGCTCGGCCATCTTCTAAAAGCGCGTCCAAAACGTTCGAGTAGTTGAGGTTGAACGAGAAGGGGTCGCCCAAGGTAAAAGCGTAAACTCTAGGAAACTGAGGGTAGTTCGCAGACGAGCTGGATAGAAAACAATCGCTCATGCGGCTATCGCAGGCACCCTGCAAAGCCCCAATCGAAAACGAGAGGCTCGGGCTCGCATACTCAGCATCAGCGCTAATTACCGGTACTATTTCGATATATCCTGAGCGCTCCGGTCCTGTGGTTTTCAGCGACATAGCAACGTTCGCCAAAGAGGTCGCTACGGAGTCGGGGCCGAAACTACCTCCTTGAGCCCACGCCTTGCCTGCGTCGAGGAGTTGGAACGTGAAGTAATCCGATGAGGACCGCGGGCGCACGACGGAGGTGGTGATGTTCTCCTGGGCAGCGTTGTAGCTAGAATCTTGCTGCGAACAGCTCCCAGCAGCGACCACTCCAGCCTGACCGGGCACTGAGCATCCTACTTGAGTGCTCATCGTGTCGCCCAAGCCGATGGCTGGAGCAAGAACAATGGCCGCCAACAAGCAGTGTCGTTTGCAAGGCCGCATGACAGCGCGCAAGTGCCGCATAGGAGAGAAACCTCTCGTTAGAGTCTGCGCCGGATTTAACTGAATGTCTAGCCGGGCCGAATACTATCCCGCCGGAAAACGAAGCAAATGGTTCTTTGCTCAGGCTTTCACTGCGTTAAATACCCGAATCAGCAGGATTGCTTGTACTATTACCCAGGAGAATCCTATTCTGTGAAATGCCACTATTCCTGGCTACTGCTGTTTCCTTGCCCCGCCGAGGTGCCGATATGTACCAAGCGCTTTTTGATACCGTTTCTTTGAACCACGTATAATAAGTGTTTGGGTCCGTGCGTTCTCGCCTTAATTGGTGAGCCGGTCGCCCACACAAGGATCTGCAATGCCAAAACGTACTTTTCAGCCGAATAATCGCCACCGGGCCAAGACACATGGTTTCCGAGTTCGCATGAAGACTGCGGACGGCCGGGCTGTGCTCGCCCGTCGCCGCGCCAAGGGTCGCCACAAGCTAACCGTCAGCGATGAACGCGCTGTTCGCGCCGCGAAGTAGTCCGCTCCCTCCCTCTTGGACCGCCGCTGTCACTTCCTAAAGCACGGCGGGTTCTCCGGTCTTCTGAATTCCGCCATATCTATCAGGCCGGGGCCCGTATGACCAGCCGTTACTTTGCCGCATTCTGTTTGCGCGCCGACGTTGGCGCTGCCCCTTCGCGCTTCGGATTCACAACTCCGCGGAACTTAGGTAAGGCCGTTACTCGTAATCGTTTAAAGAGGCGTATGCGCGAGGCGGTCCGGAATCAGTTCACTACTCTACCGATGAATTGGAGCATTGTCTTCAATCCCAGGCGGAACGTCTTGGACGCACGTTTCGAAGACTTGTGCCGGGAAGTGGGGCGAGTATTTGCGCGATGCAACGAGTCGTGATCGGGGTGCTTCAAGCGTACAAGCTGTTTGTCTCGCCCATGCTGCCGTCTGCTTGCCGTTATTACCCCACCTGCTCGGAATACATGATGGATGCCGTTCGCAAACACGGCGTATGGAAGGGGACGTGGATGGGCGTGAAGCGCCTGGGGCGTTGCCACCCGTTCCATGAGGGCGGGTACGACCCGGTGCGCTGAGACGGCTGCCTTGGCACGCCGCGAGAGGGGCCGTGCTGTTACTTAGCGGAACAGTGCGCTCCAATGAATTGAGATCGAATTTTTATGGCCAATAATACCGGTGGCGCAGCACCTCAGCCGCCTTCGCTCGAAAAGCGACTTCCGTTAGCGCTCGCGCTGATGATGCTGGTGCTGTTAGTCTCGCAGTACCTTTTCAAACCAGCACCGGGACCGAAACCTGTGGTCCCCATGAACGATAAGACGGCTGCGAAGGTGGTGGAAAAGCCCGCCCCGGCGTCTAATGCACCCGGGCCGACCGTCGCTCCAGGTACCGGGAACCAGATCCAGGCATCGGCCGAAACCACGCATGACATAGACACGGCGCTCTATCACATCGTATTTACCAACCGCGGCGGCGTTGTGAAGAGCTGGGTCCTCAAAAAATTTCAGGACAACGACGGCAAGCCGCTCCAATTGATCAACACTGCCGCGACTTCCGTTCCTCTGCCATTCGCAATTGAAGTGACCGGACAGAAGCTGACGGTGGACCCGAACACTGTCCTCTATCAGCCGAAACCTACCGGGAACGGGACGGGCATCGATTACGATTTTTCGGACGGGAAGACAACGATTCATAAGTCGTTCGTGTTCGACCGCGATAGCTACCTGGCGGAGGTAAAATCCCAGGTGCTTGAAAACAACACGCCGGTTCCACATCTACTGATGTGGCGGGGCGGCTTCGGTGACCCGAAGGTGCGGAACGCCGCCTCTACAGAGCACACCGTCCGGTATGACGCCGGCGCGTCGAAGCTGATCACCAAGACCACCAAGGACGCAAAGAACGGTCCAATCACCGATACGGGCAATTACACCTTCGGCGGGCTGGAGGACAACTTTTTTGCGGCGGTGGCTCTGCCCAACGATGGCTCGTCCTTAGAAGTTCGCACTTATAGCGACGAGCTGAAGCCGCCAAATGAAGATAAGGCGGTTCCTTACGTGGGGGCAGGCGTCTCCACTGGATCGCAGAATGATCTATCGCTGTTCGTGGGCCCGAAAGACATCGACATATTAAAGAAGGTGAATTCCAAGCTGGCGCAGATTGTGGATTGGGGATTTTTCGGCATTATCGCCAAGCCCCTCTTCATGTGGCTCAACTGGGTGAACGATCACTGGACGAACAATTACGGCTGGGCAATTATTCTCGTCACCCTGATCATCAACCTGGCGCTGTTTCCCTTCCGGCTTTCAAGCCTGAAATCCGCCCGCAAGATGCAGAAGATGCAGCCGCAAATTCAAGCCATCAATGCGAAATACAAGAACGTAGGGCTGCGGGATCCCAAAAAGAGCGAGCAGAACGAAGAGGTCATGGCCCTCTATAAAAAGGAGGGCGTGAACCCGGTGGGCGGGTGTTTGCCCATGCTGGTGCAGCTGCCATTTTTCTACGCCTTTTACCGCGTACTGGCGATTGCGATTGAATTGCGGCACGCGCCGTGGCTATGGGTGCCTGACCTTTCTGTCGCAGAAACGCTGCCCATTCATTTGCTGCCGATCATTATGATCGCTACACAGTTCTTTACCCAGAGGTTGACGCCGGCGGCGGGCGTGGATCCGAACCAGCAAAAAATGATGATGATGATGCCGCTGATGTTCGGCTTCATGTTCTACTCGGCCTCCGCCGGCCTTGTACTATATTGGTTAACCGGCAACGTGGTGGGGATCGTTCAACAGTTAGTGATCAACAGGTTTATGCCAACTTCAACGCCTCCGCCTGCTGCCCCGGCACTCGCGGGGAAATCGCCCGTGAAGCGACCGGGTAACAAATAGACTGGATGAAATACACTGTCGATTCACTACAGCCGAAGCTGGACCAATTTCTCCAACCGGTGTTGGGGCAGGCTGGGTTCGATCTTTCCTATCAATTGCGCTCCGCTGAGAATCCCCATCCAGAGGTAGAGAACCCGGAAGTAACGGTGAATTTCGCGGGAGCGGATGTTGAGCTCTTACTGGAGAATCGGGCGGAGTTGCTGCTTGCGCTGGAGCATTTGTCGATGGAAGCAATGCGGCTCCCTCCCGAGGATCATTCGCTGATTTCCTTCGACGCTAATGACTACCGTCTGCTGCGGGTGGAAGACCTGCGCATGAGCGCACTGGCCGCCGCCGATAAGGTCAAACGGACGCACGTGCCCTTCCACTTCAATCCTATGAGCAGCCGGGAGCGCAGGGTCATTCATTTGGCGTTGCGTGACGAGAAGGAACTTCGCAGTGAAAGTGTCGGCGTGGGACCGGGACGAGCAGTGGTAGTGATACCCGCCGATATGCCCACCCCTCCTGCCCCGCCTATGCCGGCACGCGCCTTTGGTCACGGCGCCCGGCCGAGTGGCAATCGCGAGGGCGGCGGTGGCTATCGTGAGCATCGTGGCGACCGGCCGCATGGTGCTCCGCGCGGTCCAGGCAGCGGCGGCGGCAATCGGCCACCACGTGGTGGCCCAGGACGCAGCGGCCCCCGCTAAAATTTCTTCCATGAATCTGCGCGACACGATTGTCGCTATCTCCACTCCTGTGGGACGCGGCGGTCTGGGTATTGTGCGCCTATCTGGATCGCGAAGCCGCCAGATCGCAGAAGCAATTCTGCGCTTCGAGCCCACTCCGCGCTGGCGAAGCTGGTCCAGTGAGATAGCCGAGTTGGTGGATAGCATTGGCGCGGTGGTCGACCAGGTAGTAGTTTCCTTCTTCGCGCAGCCGCGCTCCTACACCGCCGAAGATGTGGTGGAGATCTCCTGCCACGGCTCGCCGGTCGTCCTGCGCTTTTGCTTGGAACGCGCGGTAGAGCAAGGTGCACGCATCGCGGAGCCGGGCGAGTTCACGCTGCGCGCTTACACCAACGGACGCATCGACCTGCCGCGTGCCGAGGCGGTTCGCGATCTGATTGATGCAACCACCCTCTACCAGGCGCGAGTGGCGGCGCAGCAGATGGAAGGCTCAGTGTCGCGTCGCATTCAGCCTTCTAAGGAGCAGTTAGTTGAATTGATCGCGTTGCTCGAAGCCGGGATCGATTTCGCCGAAGACGATGTGAGCGTGGCGCCGGCCGCAGAGATCCTGCGACACGTGGCGGGCGTCGAACGTGGCGTGCGCGAACTGCTAGCGAGCTTTGTAGCCGGCAAGCTGGTGTACCAAGGCTTCACGCTAGCAATAGCAGGCAGGCCGAACGTAGGCAAGAGCAGCTTGTTCAACCGGCTACTGAAGCAAGATCGCGCGATCGTGACTGAGATTCCCGGAACCACGCGCGACACGGTTTCGGAATCCACATCCATCGAAGGTATTCCCGTGAAGCTGGTAGATACGGCCGGGATCCGCGAAGGCAAGGATGTAGTGGAGAGCCTCGGCATTGAGCGCAGCTATCAAGCAATGGCGGACGCCGATTTGACGCTGCTGGTGCTGGACATCTCGGGGGAGTTTACGGCGGAAGACCAAGCGCTTCTCGATCGGCTGAGTGACAGAAGACCGATGTTAGTCGGAAATAAATCCGATCTTCCCCGGCGGCTCAACGGTGTTGCCGATTGGCTGCCGGTTTCCGCGGTGACGGGCGCCGGCATCGACGCATTGAGACAGGCGATTCTCCAGCGCTTAGCGCCAGAGGGACTAGCCGCGCCGGAAAGCGGAAGCATCACCAGCATTCGCCATGAAGCACTGCTGCGAGAGACGCTGGAAGCGCTCGAGAACTCACGCAAGGCCGTAGAGTTCGACATCCCCCACGAGATGCTGCTGCTGGACCTCTATGCGGCGCTACGGCCGTTGGATGCGGTGACCGGCGCTACGACGGCGGACGACATTTTAAATAGGATTTTTTCCACGTTCTGTATCGGGAAGTAAGCGGGGACATCTTCCGGCTATTGAAAGGATCGCTTCATTAGCGTTGATCTATTGAAAGGAAAGCGCGTTATCCTTTCAATAGGAAAACCCTATTGAAAGGATCGTTTCAACCCAGACCGAAGATCAATAAGCCTCGCGTAGGAAGATACATAATTTGCCGGGTGCCCCACGAATCCTACCAAGCCTATATTCCTCCGCCTCTGCCGCCCCAACCAGCTGTTGATATGTCCGGTCTCGAACCGGTGTTAGAACGCGCGAATCAGGCCTTAGGTCGTCTGGACGGGATCACTCTGGTCCTCCCCGATCCTGATCTCTTTCTTTACATGTACGTGCGCAAGGAGGCACTGCTTTCGTCTCAAATCGAGGGCACTCAATCTTCCTTGTCCGATCTGCTTCTGTTTGAGAGCGACGAGGCGCCAGGCGTGCCGCTCGACGACGTTCAGGAGGTCTCCCGCTACGTCGCAGCAATGTCGCACGGACTCAAGCGCTTGCGAGCGGGCTTCCCGTTATCTTTGCGGCTGATTCGTGAGATTCACGACGTCCTCATGAAAGGCGGGCGAGGCGGTCACCAGACCCCGGGTGAGTTTCGAAGGTCACAGAATTGGATCGGGGGAACGCGTCCAGGGAATGCCGTGTTCGTGCCGCCCCCGCCCAATGAAGAGCTCGACAACTGTCTGACAGATCTCGAAAAGTTTATCCACGCTGAGGAACCGCCGCTGTCCATCTTGGTTAAAGCCGCTTTGGTGCACGTACAATTTGAAACGATCCATCCCTTTCTGGATGGCAACGGACGACTAGGCAGACTGCTCATTACTTTCCTGCTTTGCGCCGCTGGCGTGCTGCGCGATCCCGCCCTATACCTCAGCCTTTATCTAAAGAGAAACCGTCAGAGATACTACGAGCTTCTACAGCAAGTTCGGCTAGAGGGCAGCTGGGAGACGTGGGTAGAGTTTTTCTTGCGAGGCATAGAGGAAACGGCAAACCAAGCGGTCGAAACTGCTCGACAAATAGTTGCACTGCTTGCCTCGGACCGTGGAAAGGTGGAGGCATTAGGGCGGCCAGCTACGTCGACCCTGCTGATCTTTCTCTTTCTACAGAAGCGGCCGATTCTTTCCATATCTCATGCGTCAAAGTCGCTTAAGATGTCGATTCCGACGGTCTCTAAATCCATCAATCACCTTGTTAAGTTAGGAATCATCAAGGAAACAACGGGTAGACAAAAGGGGCGGGTGTTCGCCTACAAGAAGTACGTCGACATTCTGAGCCAAGGCACAGAGCCGTTGCCCATTGTCCGCTAGCTTCTCGCCGCTAACGTTTGGCGATGCACAGCATCCAAAATGCCATTGATGAAAGAAAGCGATTCATCACCCGAAAACTGGCGGGCGAGTTCTAATGCTTCGTCGATGATGACGGGGGCGGGGACGGCTTGCTGAGTGAGTTCGTAAATAGCCAGGCGCAGGATGTTGCGGTCGACTACCGGCATGCGCTGAAGGCGCCAATGCTCGGACTTCGCTTCGATCTTTTTGTCAATTTCGTCGGCGTTAGCTACCGTTCCACGGACTAGCTCTTCCATGAAACGGTCGGGTTTGGGCTGCTTCTCGCTCTCTTCGGAATACAGCGTTTCGTAGTAATGAGATATGGCGCGGTCCACCGGATCGCGGCGCATGTCCCACTCAAAAAGCACTTGCAGGGCTCGTCTGCGTGATCTGTGCCGGGCAGCCATGGCTAGCGCTCTTCCTTCAGCTGCTTCATCAGGTTGGCGAGCTCGATGGCTGCTTCGGCTGCCTCGGAACCCTTGTTGCCGCTCTTGCCACCCGCGCGATCCATCGCCTGCTGCATGTCATCGGTGGTCAGGACGCCGAACGCAATGGGCACGCCGGCTTCAAGACTCACCTGCCGGAGCCCATCCGCGGCGCCGCCTGCCACATATTCGAAGTGCGGCGTGTCGCCTCGAACCACCGCTCCGAGCGCGACGATGGCGTCGCAACGTAGCGCCATGGCTTTCGCCGCAACCGCTAATTCCCAGGCGCCGGGCACTTTCACAAATATGATGTTTTCGTGAGGACAGCCGTGCTTTTCCAGCATCGCTAACGCTCCCTGAGCGAGCTGCTCAGTAATGAACTCGTTGAAACGGCTCACCACGACTCCGATGCGCAAATGTGTGGCGTCTAACGATCCTTGAAACGTGCGATAGGGCATGAAAAGGCGGAAAGCGCGCAGGGTGCAAGCGCTCGCTATGGGATAATCCGGTTTACCCGCTTAGTTTACCGCAACATGGACCCCCGCCTTATCCGCAATTTCTCTATCATTGCGCACATCGATCACGGAAAATCCACGCTTGCGGACCGCTTGCTTGAGTACACCGGGGCATTGTCGCAGCGCGAAATGATGGAACAGGTGCTCGACACCATGGACCTGGAGCGTGAACGAGGGATCACGATCAAGGCGCATGCGGTTCGCCTGAATTACAAGGCGGACGACGGCATCGTCTACGAGCTGAACTTGATCGACACTCCGGGCCACGTGGACTTTACGTATGAGGTGTCGCGCAGCTTGCAGGCCTGCGAAGGCACTCTGCTGGTGGTGGACGCATCGCAAGGCGTGGAGGCACAAACGCTTGCCAACACGTACCTGGCTTTGAGCCACGACCTGGAGATCATACCGGTCATCAACAAGATCGACCTGCCGTCGGCCGAGCCGGAACGCATTCGAGAGCAAATTGAACAGTTAATCGGCTTAGACGCGAGCGATGCGATTCTGGCGAGCGCCAAGAACGGGGTCGGCATCAAAGAGATTCTTGAAGCCGTGGTGCGGCTGGTTCCACCGCCCAAGGGGGACCCTGCGGCTCCTCTGCGCGCGTTGATTTTCGATTCATGGTTTGATCCTTACCGCGGTGTGATTCTCTTGACGCGCATTGTGGATGGCGTATTGCGCAAGGGCCAGAAGATCAGGCTATCGTCGAACGGCGCCACTTACGAAGTGGACGGCATGGGCTTTCAATCGCCCAAGCCTGTTCCCTTCGATGAGCTCTCTGCGGGTGAGGTGGGGTTCCTGTTTGCGAACATCAAAACGGTCTCAGACGCGAAGATTGGCGACACGATCACCGACGACGCGAACCGCGCGATGGAGCCGCTGCCCGGCTTTCAAGAGATCAAGCCGATGGTGTTCGCCGGGCTTTATCCAGTGGAATCGCACGAGCACGGACTGTTGCGCGATGCACTCGAAAAACTCAGGCTCAATGACAGCGCCTTCAATTTTGAGCCGGAGCATTCGGCGGCTCTCGGGTTCGGCTTTCGTTGCGGCTTCCTTGGGCTGCTGCATCTTGAAATCGTGCAGGAGCGCTTGGAGCGCGAGTTCGAGATTGATCTAATCACAACGGCTCCGGCGGTCCGTTACCGGGTCACGACTACGACGGATGAAGTGATTGAGGTCAACAATCCGCAGAAATTTCCCGATCCATCTTCAATCAAACAGACCGAAGAGCCGATCATTGACGCGACGGTAATCACGCGCGAGGAGTACATCGGGGAGATCTTGAAGCTGCTCGAAGAGAAGCGCGGTGTTCAGAAAAAGTTCGAGTACATCGGCGGCGGGCGCGTGCTGTTGCTCTACGAGATGCCGCTGAACGAGATCGTTCTGGACTTCTATGATCGTTTGAAATCGGCGTCGCGCGGTTACGCTTCGCTTGACTATCATTTGGCAGGGCACCGTGTGTCGCCGATGGTAAAGCTGGATGTGCTGGTGGCGGGCGAGCCGGTGGATGCGCTCTCCATGGTAGTGCATCGGGATTTCGCTTACGATCGCGGCAAGCTGCTGATTGAGCGATTGAGAAAACTGATTCCGCGCCAGATGTTCGAAGTGGCCCTGCAGGCGGCTATCGGGACGAAGATCATCGCGAGAGAGACCATCTCGGCGATGCGTAAGAATGTGCTGGCGAAGTGCTACGGCGGCGATATCTCGCGCAAACGCAAGCTGCTTGAAAAGCAGAAAGAGGGCAAGCGGCGCATGAAGCGCGTAGGACGCGTGGACATTCCGCAAGAGGCGTTCCTCGCGGTCCTGAAGGTGAGTAGCGATTCGGGCGAGTAGCCGCGATATTTCTAAAGCGGAATGTTGCCGTGCTTCTTGCGCGGCATGGTGTCGGTCTTATTCGCCAGCATTCGTAGCGCGTGAATCACTTTGGGCCGGGTCTCGTGCGGTTCTATCACGTCATCTACGTAGCCGCGCTCCGCAGCAACGAACGGGTTCGCGAACCTACTCCGATACTCTTCAATCTTTTCCTGACGGCTCTGTTCCGGATTGCTGGAATTCAGCAGCTCGCGCCGGTATAGAATGTCCACTGCGCCTTCGGCGCCCATTACCGCGATCTCCGCGGTCGGATAGGCAAAGTTCACGTCCGTGCGCAGATGCTTTGATCCCATCACACAATAAGCTCCGCCGTACGCTTTGCGCGTGATCACGGTGATTTTGGGGACGGTGGCTTCGGCATAGGCATAGAGTAGCTTCGCTCCGTGGCGAATGATGCCCCCGAACTCCTGGGCCGTCCCGGGCAGAAAACCAGGCACGTCTTCAAAGGTCAAGATGGGAATCTGAAAGGCATCGCAGAAGCGTACGAAGCGGGCGCCTTTGGTTGAAGAGTTGATGTCGAGGCAACCGGCGAGATGCGCGGGCTGGTTCGCCACAATTCCAATGGACTCTCCGGCCATGCGCGCAAAGCCGATGACCATATTGCGTGCAAAGTGCTCGGCAACTTCAAAGAAATCACCATCGTCGACAACGCGCGCGATCACGTCTTTCATGTCGTATGGCTTATTCGATTCGATAGGAATCAGGGTATCGAGCTCAGGGTCGGCTCGATCGCTAGGATCTTTGGTAGTTTGCCGTGGAACGCCATCCAAATTGTTTTGAGGAAGGAAGCGCAGCAACTCGCGGATGCTGCGAAGGCAGTCTTCGTCATCGGCGGCAAGAAAGTGAGCGACGCCGCTGGTGGCGTTGTGAGTGAGGGCGCCGCCGAGATCTTCTTTGCTGACGTCTTCATGAGTGACGGTCTTGATCACATCGGGACCGGTCACGAACATGTGGCTGGTGCCCTCCACCATGAACACGAAGTCGGTTAAAGCCGGCGAATAGACAGCGCCGCCCGCGCACGGGCCCATGATGGCCGAGATTTGCGGCACCACGCCGCTAGCGAGAGTGTTGCGGAGAAAGATGTCGGCGTACCCCGCGAGCGACACGACGCCTTCCTGGATGCGCGCGCCGCCGGAATCGTTCAAGCCGATGATGGGAGCACCCGTTTTCATCGAAAGATCCATTACCTTCACGATCTTTTGAGCGTTGGCTTCAGAGAGCGAGCCTCCGAACACAGTGAAGTCCTGTGCAAAGACGAAAACCTGACGGCCATGAATAAGGCCGTGGCCGGTAACGAAGCCATCGCCATCAATCACGTTGTGCTGCATGCCGAAGTTATGCGAGCGATGACGAACCAGCTTGTCAAGCTCTTCGAAGGTTCCTTCGTCCAACAAGAATTCGATACGCTCACGAGCGGAGAGCTTGCCTTCACGATGCTGCCGCTCCGTGCGTTCGGCGCCGCCACCTTCTTCCGCTCGGCGGTGGCGATGACGAAACTCTTCCAGGCGGTTCGTGATCATGTCAGATAGTAATATGAGCAGCTCAGTTGGACTCGTGGTGGGAACGGCGGGTCATATCGATCACGGGAAAACGTCTTTGATTCGCGCGCTCACCGGCATCGACACAGACCGGCTGGCTGAAGAGAAGAGACGTGGGATTTCGATTGATCTGGGCTTTGCGCATCTCACCCTTCCAAACGGGCGGCGCATCAGCTTCGTTGATGTCCCGGGGCATGAGCGCTTCATCAAGAACATGCTGGCGGGCGCGGGCGGCATTCAGGCAGTGCTCTTGGTGGTAGCGGCCAATGAATCCGTAAAGCCGCAGACACGAGAGCATTTCGACATCTGCAGGCTGCTGGGCATTGAACATGGCGTGGTGGTGCTGACCAAGGTGGACATCACTCCGGCGGAACAGATCGCGGCAGCCCGGCGAGACGTTCAGAAGCTATGTGCGGGATCGTTTCTCGACGGCGTGCCGGTGGTGGAAGTAAGTGCGCAGAACGGGCGGGGGCTAGCGGAGCTGAAAAGCGAGCTGGGGCGACTAGCAGCGGGCCTTTCACAGCGTGCGCAGAACGGATTTGCAAGACTACCCATTGACCGCAGTTTCTCGCTGAAGGGATTCGGCACGGTTGTGACCGGCACGCTTCGCAATGGAACGCTGCGGCCGGGCGAAATGGTGCAACTTCAGCCGGGCAAGCAAGAAGCGCGCGTTCGAGCGATCCAGGTCCACGGCCAACAGGTAGACGTGGCCGTGGCGGGGCAGCGGACAGCGGTCAATCTCACGGGCATCGATCACGCTGAGATACAGCGCGGCCTGGTGCTGACACATCGCAACGGGCTTGATGCGACGAAGCTATGGGATGTGTCGGTGGACTGGTTGCGGGAGGAAGATATCCCGAGTAAGCGCGAGGAGTTCCTGCTACACACCGGTACGTCGGAAACGGTCGCCATGCTGAAGGTGTTTTCGCCGAGGTTTGCGCCTGGGTTTGCGCGCTTATGGCTAGCAAATCCGGTGCTGGCGTTACCGGGTGATCGCTTTGTGCTGCGGCGGCCTTCGCCCGCTGAGACCGTTGCGGGAGGGACGGTGATCGATGCATTTCCTCCTGGGCGCCTGAACCGCACAAGAACGCTTGCTCGTCTAAAACTTCTGGCCGAAGCAAGCTCAGCTCAACGAGTTCAGTTGTTGATAGAAGAGAGTGCTGACGGACGCCGTTTAGCCGATCTCATCAAACTGACAGGCCAGCCGGAAGACGAACTGAAGCCGGTCATCGCTCGCAATCCGGAACTTGTGGCAGCGGAGGCTGCGCAGCGCGTAGTCACGAAAGCATGGGTGGACCGGACGCGTCAAAAGCTGGCCGCCCTGCTGAAGGATTTCCACTTGAAAAACCCGGCGGCGGCGGGTATGCCAATGGCGGTGGCTCGCATGAAGCTGGAGCCGAACCTTGCAAGCGTGATTTTCGACAACTTCGCGGCGGTGCGTGTGCAGGGCGATGTGGTATCGCTCGCTACGCACAAAGCGCAGTTGAGTAGTGACGAGAGCCGCTCACTCGACCAAATGGAACTTGCGTTTCGTCAGGGCGGCTTTCAACCGCCGTCACCGGGCGAGGTCTTTAAATCCTCCGGGACGGACGTGAAGAAAGGGCGTGGAATGCTGGAGGCGTTGGTGAAGAATAACCGCTTGGTGCGGGTATCGGAGGACGTGATCTTCCACGCCGAGGTGCTTTCTCACATCCGCAAATCGCTGTCGGCGCATAAGGGCAGAAAGTTCTCCGTGCCGGAGTTCAAGGAGTGGACGCAAATTTCGCGCAAGTACGCGATACCGTTGCTCGAGTACCTTGACCGGCAGCACGTGACGCGTCGAGAGGGCGATGCCCGGATAGTTTTATAGCAACTACAGCACTTCGAAAATCAGGCATTTAAGGTAGTGCGTCTCCGGAACCGTGAGCAGGATGGGATGATCTTGGGACTGTGTACGGCGCTCAAGGACGCGCAGCTGTTTGCCGCAATCAAGAGCAGCGGAGGCGATGATCTCAAGCAAATGCGCTTCGGTCATGTGATGAGAGCAGGAGCAGGTGACGAGGGTTCCGCCGGACGAGAGCAGACGTAAGGCGCGCAGGTTGATCTCTTTGTAGCCGCGCGCCGCGCCTTCAAGGGCGCCTCGTGATTTGGTAAAGGCAGGGGGATCTACGATGACGATGTCGAATGTGCGGCGAGCGGCGACCAGGCCGGGCAGGTAATCGAGTACATCGGCTTGGTGGAACACGATGTTCGTCAGATTGTTTGCTTCGGCATTGGCGCGCGCAGCGGTGAGTGCGGCCGCCGAACTGTCGACCGCCTCAACTGATTCGCAGACGGACGCCAGATGGAGAGCGAACCCGCCGGTAGCGGTGAAGCAATCAAGAGCACGTCCCTTCGCGTAACGGCGCGCAGCAAGATAGTTTTCACGCTGATCGAGAAATACGCCGGTTTTCTGGCCCGTGAGGAGATCGGCCTGGCAGGTGAGCCCGTTCATGTGGATCAATACGTGTTTCGGGACGACGCCCGCGAGTACGCGCACTTCTTGCGGCAGATTCTCTTTTGCTCTTACCGCAACATCGTTGCGAGCGACGATGCCGGACGGATGCAATACGCTTTCAAGGGCCGCCACAATGTCGCCCGATATCTTGTCCATACCCTGGTCGAGCAGTTGCAATACGAGCCAATCGGCATAGCGATCAATGATAAGCCCCGGAAGAAGATCGCCTTCGGCATGTACCAGCCGGTAGGCATCGGAGCCCGCGACCAAGCGGTGCCGGAGCGCCAGCGCGGCTTCGATGCGCTTGCGAAGAAAGCCTTCGTCAATGTCTTCTATTTGACACGTCAGCAAGCGCAGAGAGATCTGCGATGTTGAACTGTAGTGCGCGACGCCTAAAGCGCCCCCCTTGTGATCGATGACGCGGACGGCGTCACCGGGTTGGGCCGAGTTGGCGTCAACAACGTCGCTGGTGAATATCCAGACGTGACCGGAATGAATGCGGTCCGCTGCCTTGCGGTTTACACGAACTATTGGTAGCGGTTGCATCGCCTCATTTAAGCAGAGGCTCTTGGTAAGATCCGGTTTTAACTTGATGAATGTGGTACCGAGCATCAGCGTGGTTGTGCCCTGTTTCAATGAGGAGCAAGCCGTGCCCTATTGCCATCAGCGGCTCACGCGCGTTCTTGAGGAGCTTGGCTCATGGTATGAGGTCGTTTACGTCGATGATGGCTCGAGGGACGCCACACTGCACGAACTACAGCAGATCCACGCGACGGACGCGAGTGTGACCGTGCTCGAGCTATCGAGGAACTTCGGCCATCAGACCGCCGTGACTGCGGGACTCGAGATCGCGAGAGGCGAAGTGGTTGTCATCATGGATGCCGATCTGCAAGATCCGCCAGAGCTGATAGGCAAAATGCTGGAGGTTTGGGCGCAAGGCTACGAGGTGGTTTACGGTGTGCGCGAGACGCGAGCCGGGGAGACTGGGTTCAAGCTGTGGACCGCGAAATTCTTTTACCGCTTGATCAACATGCTTTCTGACGTGACGATCCCCGCGGATTCCGGCGATTTCCGGCTGCTTGACAGAAAGGCGGTGGACGCCATCAAGAGCATGCCCGAGCGGCAGCGTTTGTTGCGCGGCATGTGCAGTTGGATCGGCTTCCGGCAGTACGGTCTGCGGTACGCGCGCGAGGCCCGCGTGGCGGGCAAGACAAAATATCCGCTCCGGAAGATGATCAATCTTGCGCTCGATGGAATCGCATCGTTTTCGGCCGTTCCACTTCGCGTGGTAGCGGCGCTTGGCTTTCTCGCGGCAGCACTATCGCTGGTTGGCATCATCTATGCGTTGATCGTGAGGCTCTTCACGCATACCTGGGTGGCGGGTTGGGCCATATCGTTCGTAGGAATGCTGTTCCTTGGCGGCCTGCAGCTGATGTGTATCGGGATCGTCGGGGAATACGTGGGACGCATCTACGCAGAAGCCAAGCAGCGCCCGCTGTACTTCGCAAGGTCAGTTCTTCACCGGCGAGGCCTAACTGAGTAGCGCGTTGCGAGCCCGGTACATTCTGCCGGTTTGCACGCTGCTTCTTTATCTTCCGTTTCTCACGCGGACGTATTACTGGGACGGGGTTCTTTTCTCGCTGAACATCGAGAGGGTGCATCGGGGCGAGGTTCCGGCTGCAATCTTGTTTCATCCGAATCACCTGCTGTACTCGGCGCTCGGTTACGTGCTTTATTCCGCGTTGTGGGCTTGCCGGATTCACCTGCGCGCGCTCACTGTTCTGCAACTCTTTAATGTGTCGATGAGCGCGGCCGCGGGCTACGCGCTCTATGGGCTCGCAAAACGGGTGACACGCTCGGCGGCTTTGGCTCTATTTTGCTGGGTGCTGTTCACTTGCGGCGCCACTTGGTGGAAGTTTTCGACCGATGCCGATAGCTACATCCTTTCCGTCTTGCTGATTATCTGGGCAGTGCGGTTCTCGACCGGCGATCCGCCTAAGATTTTCGCCACGGCTGTATGTCACACACTGGCGATGCTGTTTCACGAGCTGGCGATTTTTGTGTATGCGCCGGTGATTGCGGCCATCCTGCTGAACCCTCGGCAGCCCATTCGCAAGCGAATCTGGACTTCGATTCTTTACTGCGCCGGAACTGGCGCGGCGGTTGCTGCCGCTTACTTGGCCTGCTACTCGCAGGCGGACAGAACGGCCTATCCCACGCTGTTGAAGTGGATCACCAGCTACGCGTCCGATTCAAGCTTCACGCATTCCTTTGGACAGCTGGTGAACTCCTACCTGATGAGCTACGTCAAGTTGTTCGCGGGTGGGAAGCTGGTGTTCCTGGGGGAATACTTCTCGGCACCGGTGGTTCTGTCTCTCGCGATCTGCATCGGTGCTCTTGTCACTTCCATCCGGCTATTTCGAACGCGTACCCTCGCTCAAAGACAGAGCACCGTTGTCTTGTGGGTCTGGCTGCTGACGAGCGCGTTCTTTCTCGCTATCTGGGATCCCGGTGACGTGGCTCGATTTTGTCAGCCAGTCATAACTGAGGATTTCAGTACTTCGGCAAACTCGTTAGGCGTGCGGTAACCCAGGCTGCTGTGAGGCCGCTCGCAATTGTATTCGTTTTGCCACTGT